>Ga0209534_10000002_pt1 | contig 428251 bp, 398 predicted proteins | sample COG_07_FD_184751 | JGI IMG/M metagenome (GOLD analysis project Ga0209534, IMG submission 184751) | Pelagic Microbial community sample from North Sea - COGITO 998_met_07 (SPAdes) (version 2) | ecosystem: Environmental > Aquatic > Marine > Neritic zone/Coastal water | place: Helgoland, sampling...
ACTCATGCGCTCCTTTAAACAATCCAATACCACCTGGGTCTTGAACTTGGTCGTAAACTTTCTTCGTGTCATAAACAGTAAATTTATTATTTAAACTTACTGTCCTAAATATTGGGGTATTTACAGTAGCCTTCATAATCCCTCAACAGAAGGACCGTTTTTTTGTATTTCCGGAAGCCTAGACAAAGCTTTATCTAGAATGTCTTTGAGGTCTGGTTAAGCAGTGGAGATGCCTTCGTCTATTTGATGGGAGCGGTATTCCTCATCGCGAATAACCTTCCGTACCCCATCAATGATTAGGTTGTGAACGGTTGAAAAAAGGTAGGATTTGACTTTTTCCGCACTGATGTCCTCCCGACGAATCCATACCCGCGCGAAGGCTTCTTGAACGAGGTCTTGTGCGTATGCATCATCCGAACAGTGCTTTAAGGCGAACCTATATAAGCCGTCGGAAAAGGCACTCACTCCATCATTGTATTCGCGCGTATTCAACTAGGGCAATTTTGAAGTAAGACGGACAAGCCTTTATAAAGTTACAGGCAAGTCAAAAATTATTCATCTTTTGTCGCAGTCTTTGCATACGGATGCTCGTAAAAGTCGCTCTGGTCGGACTCGCTAGCATCTGTGAGGCATTTGAAATCTTTTTCAACGAGCAGACTGGTTTTGCTTCCATCTTCCAATTCGAATGTGTGTCTAAAGCCCACCCGATTGGAGTTCGCCCATGAGCTTACAATGTCTTTTGGCACTTGAATTTTGAGTCCTTCTGAACTATGCTGTATTTGAAAAGAAGATTCAACGCATTCTAGAGAGTACTTGAAATTTGAAGATGGAAGGGGAGTGTCCGCGGAGAGTTCTCCCTTCTCATCGAGCAGGTCGACCTCAGACTTAGATAGCCTAAGGCGGATGCTGTTGTCTAAAATCCGCAATTTCATTTGCTTAAAACAATTTTTTGTTGAGATCGAATGGTGCCTGAAGTACTCTCCAAATTTAGGATGTAGACTCCCTCTGAAGTTTCAGGGAGTTGCACGATGTGATTGTTTGGTCCAGCTTCAAATTTGAATTCATCGGTCCAAATCATTTGCCCATTCAAGCTAACTAGGCGTGCCTTTAAAGTCTCAGATTGTTCGTTGTAAAGTCGCATTTGAAAGCGCCCCTTGTTGGGATTTGGAAAGATTTCCATTGTCCGAAGCGCTTGCTCTTCGAGGCCTGTACTCACGTCGAACTTGTGGTTGACCACAACCGAAGTCCCGGCACTGGGCGCGTAATAACTTCCACTGGCAGTTTGTTCTATGCGAAGTGCACGAACCATATAAAAGTGATTGCCCGATTTTCGGTTGCTTTTGTCTTTGAAGTCGTTCCCAAGGAGGATGCTGTCGTTCAATCTCAGATGAACACCTTGAACGGAATCGTATCTGTACACATTGTATCCAACGACGGTTGGATCTGTCGAGCTTGCCCAATTCAAATCGACATAATTGTTGGCGCTTATTGCTGTTAGATTGCTGGCTGCAGTTGGGTAATACAGGCGCAAGCTTGGGTCGCCCATCAAAGCGATGTGCACTTCATTGGCAGAACCATTGAAGTTTCCTGTATATCGGTCTCCAGTATTGTTTTGTGAAGCCTTCGCTCCCCATCCGATGGTTCCACCCAAGGCCATGTTGTGCACATACCATTTTGGAATGCCTCCCCAAAAACATGCAAGCGATGAATTCGCTAGAGGAGCACGCAGCAAATTGTTTCGAGAATCCCAATCACCAAAATAGCTTCCAGCCAAGATGCTGAAAATGTTGTTGAGGGAGTCTGTAGCAAAGTCGCTTGTTCTACCAACGCCAGAGCAAGAAGTATAAGAACCAGCTCCGCATCCATAAGCCCATAAGTATGAACCGTTTTTTAATTCCGTGAAATAATCGGCAGTTTGAACCTTATCTCGCCCGAAGAAAGAAACCAAATTATGCCAGCCAGTACTCGCTAAATTCAAGCTGCTGAAATTGTTGTCTACAAGGGCTCTTCGCTCTCCAATTAAAACTCCATTTCTATAGTTGGAGTTTCGGTTGAGATAGGCGCGAAGCAATTCAATTTCACTCGAGGAAAACTCCGGCATATCGTACAAATCAACACGGCCAAGTTCAAGCTCTACTTCGTTTGGAAGTCTGGTTTGATCGAATTTTCCGTCGCTCGGTACGTTGTGATGTCGACTTGAATTTCCTGTAATTCTATTTACGGTGAAGTCGGTCCATTCTCCATCCAAGTCTGCGTAATAAACATCGGCTGGCCAGGCGCCAGTATGGTTTCCAGAACCTTCAACATGCCCGTCGGGTGGGGGAGTTCCGCTCAAACCGGAATAGTCGCCAGAATATGGAACAGGAATGTGTCCTAGAAGAAACACAGTGTTCAGCTTGGTGTCGAAGTCGAAGTAGGCTTCATAAATGGTGTCCTTTACTTCGGTGACATCAATTCCAGGGGGAATGGAATAGACTTTTGCATTCCATCCTTCGTGAATGAGTTCATAAACAAGGCGATCAATTTCGCTCGTTAATTCTGAGCCAATAGCACTGTCGACAAGAATTGCGATGTTCATAGTTTTATCGTCGACCTCTTTGCGAATTCCTGAACGCAGATATCCCAAAGCATAGGTGGAACTCGTTTGAGTCTTCAGAACGCGATACTCGTATTCTTGTCCTACAATAACAGATGTGTCTAGGTAGGAAGTGTCACTTCCAGCGAGATTTACAATCATAGGCCCCCAATCGCTAGTGTCGATGGATGTGCGGCGGTAAACTTCGTAATTGCCTGTCCAATTTTCTTGCGGCCAATTGATTTGGATATCGTCACCAATGATGACCGCTTCCATGAATACTACTTGATCGTTGGCAACTTGACCAATGGAGCTTGAGCTCAGAAACATTGTAAAGAGAACGAAGTGGAATTTTTTCACTGACTATTGAATTCGTTGTTTTCCGGTATAAAGATTCATGCGATTGGATTTTAGAAACCCTATGAGACTCAAATTGAAATCCTTGGCCAGCTGCACTGCTAAGCTAGACGGGGCCCCAATGGCTGCCATAATTGGAATTCCTCCCATTACGGCTTTCTGAACCAACTCAAAGCTTGCTCTTCCCGACACCAAGGCAATGCCATTAAAAAGGGGCAATCGGTCTTCCAAGAATGCCGCACCAATGGTTTTGTCGAAGGCATTGTGTCGTCCAACGTCTTCTCGCAGGTAGAGTAATTTGCCATCGCTGTTGAACAAGCCAACGGCATGAAGTCCGCCGGTGTGTTCAAACACCAATTGTGCTTGCCTGAGCTGATCTGGAAGCGACTGAATCCATTCGGCGCTAACCACAGGGCTGTTCTTGGGTAGTATGGGGCAGTTGTTCGTAGTTTCTATGGATTCGATGCTTGCCTTTCCGCACACTCCGCAACTTGAACTCATGTAGAAATTGCGTTGCAAACTGTCGAGATTTGGCTCGATGTCCTCCCGAAGTTCCACACGAACAATGTTTTCTTGTTCTTGCTCGCCCTCGTCGAAACAGTAGCGAATGTGATCTACTTCGTCGCGGGAAGTAAGGATCCCTTCAGTGTATAAAAAGCCAACGGCCAATTCGAAGTCGTGACCAGGAGTGCGCATGGTCACGCTAACGGTCTTTTGTTTCCTTGTTGATCCCTTGCCATAACCCAAGCGTATTTCCATGGGTTCCTCAACGGCTAGGAGGTCCGATTCTATTTCGGTTTTGCTCTCCTTAAATCGGGATACTTCTGTATGTGCAACGCTTGGACTTGACATGCTCTGTGTGGCTAAAGTTAAACATATGGCTCGTTCGATTCATCCAATTTGAGTCGATTCCTCTCGGGCCAATTCATTGACTTTTATCCTGCTCGGTGCCAAGCCGATTTTTGGCTTTATTTTGTTTCCACATCAGAAGAGATTCCTTCATGAAAAAGTTTCATTTATTCCTCGTTCTAGTTTTATTCTTCTCCGCTTGTTCTGAACCAGAGAAGATCCCAGAAAAGCTGCAGGAGCAACAGCAGACTGTTTTACCCTCTCCCAAAGGTCCTTTTACTAGGCTTACCATTCTTCAGATGAACGATGTGTACGACATCGCCCCATCGCGTTACGACAATTTGGGTGGATTGGCAAGGGTTGCGAGCATCCAGCGAAAGCTCGTAAAAGAAAACCCGTTTACACTCACAGTTATGTGTGGCGACTTTTTAAGCCCTTCTGTCTTGGGAATGCTGAAAGATGAGGATGGCAATGCCTATGCTGGGAAGCATATGGTAGAGGTGCTGAACGCAGTAGGAGTTAACTATGCCACCTTCGGAAATCATGAATTTGATTTGAGTTATGAAGATCTACAGGCTCGGATCAATGAAAGTGAATTCCGTTGGACCACTACAAACGTCTTTCACAAGATACCTCAAGGTGCAACTTATTTTACGCAGAAACGTGGAGGAGCCGACGCAGAACTTCCGCAGTGGATGTTTCATCAACAACCCGATGGTCAAGGAGGCTTTTTACAAATGGGCATCCTTGGAATGACCTTGCCTTTCAATCAGAAGGACTATGTGAACTACAGTCAAGTGTATTTGGCCACCAAATCGAGTTTGGAGCAGATGATTGATAAGTGCCAATTTGCTGTTGCTCTTTCTCATTTGGAAATTGAAAGCGATCGGGAAATGGCCAAGCGTTTGCCTCAATTGCGATTGATTATGGGTGGTCACGATCACAGCTCGATGTACGAGCGGGTAGGAGGGACTGTCATTGCAAAGGCAGACGCCAACGCAAAAAGTATTTGGGTTCACAATCTGAAATACTATTCCGAGATGGACACGCTCGTAGTGAATTCTGAAAAGATTGTTATCGACGAGAGCATTCCAGAAGATCCAGGTGTAAAAGAGGTGGTCGACAAATGGATGGCCATCGAAAATGAGGCTTTGAAAGAGATGAGCTATAAGCCATACGAAACAGTAGCAACTGTTGAAGAGTGGATGGATGTAAGAGAAACTTCAGTGCGATCTAAAATGGTTCCAATGGGGCAAGTCATAGGAAGCTCCTTCTTACATCTTTATCCAGAAGCTGATTGTGCCATTTTAAATGGTGGAAGCATTCGCTACGACGATTTCATTGAGAAGTCGATCGCGGAAAAGGATGTGCTGAATATGCTTCCATTTGGAGGCGCGATTGTAGAACTCAAAATGAGCGGAAAAGACCTTCAAAAAACACTCGATCTCGGCATCTACAAAAACATTGGTACCGGTGGTTTTCTTCAAACTGCAAATATTTTTAAGCAGGAAGGAACCTGGTATGTCGGAAAAACTGCCTTGGATTTTGAGCAGGAATACTCAGTTTGTATGCCTGAATTCCTAGCCTCTGGAAAAGAAGCCAATCTCGAGTATTTAGGTGAAATGAAGTCCAATAAAAAGAGTTCCTTCCTTGATGGAAAGCTAAAGAACGACGTGCGCGACATCTTGATTTACTATCTGCGCGAAGAAGGCATGAAGACGATTGTACGTTAGGCACTCTGGCCTAAAAGAACCCCTTTTGAGGAGAGACTTTCTAGAAACTTCTCCGCCTCATTTTTAAGGACAGTCAAATCGTCTAAGCCGAAGAGTTTGGCGGCCTCTGGTAAAAGTTCGATGAGCGTTTTTGATCCATCGAACAATGCTTCCACGAGAAAGACATGAAATGCGCTTACATCCATGAAGTGCACTTTTCCTTCTTCTACGTCGCGATAAACGAGGAGGAAGTAGCGCCCTTTTTTATCGGCAGTAATGTACTTGGCATTTTGACGATGGACTGGGTAAGTGAAACTCTTAAGGCTTAAGTAGGGATTGAATATCAGTGCCTTCTCATCCCATCCTTGTTCTAAGTCCTTGTATGGGCTGATGTCGACGTCTTGATGAACGTAAAGCTCCGTTTCCGTCCACTCAAACTCCATCAATTCTTCCAGGAAGGGAAATTTACTTTTCAAATCAAGTTCAAGCCCTAGAACATAGTCGTAGAATTCACCTGGCATGCGCCAAACTTGATACGCCTGACAATCGTGCTCTTCGAAAAAACTCTTTACCAACTTATCCCATTGCTTGGGTGGGAGTAAGTTTTTGGTAAGCGGGTAGGCTCGTGCCAATCCATCTCGAACGATGTTGATGACCAGACGACGGTAATGAAAGACCCGATCTGGAGTGATGCCCGGAGGCGTGTCGTCGAATACCCCCTTTCGGACGTATGTGGCCAAATCTTCTTGATGCTTCTGAGTATCTTCTTTAAGCATGACTCACAGTTTTGGTCCGAACTTTTTGGATGATTCCACGCAATTGCTCCACTTCCAAATTCAATTTGTCTAATTCAGGAATGTTGAAGTCTCTTTCAAGAAGAACCGGCACGGGTTTTAAATCTTTAAGTGTCCATTCGAACAAGTCAAATACCGGATCTATGATGTCCTCTCCATGCGTATCGATGATGCAATCGTCTGAGAACTGTGTATGCCCAGCCATATGCATGTAGGCCACTGATTCTAGCGGTAAGGCAGAGATGAAGTCCTTCTCATCGTAGTTGTGATTGAATGCATTGACATACACGTTGTTCACATCCAAGAGGAGCTTGCAACCGCTTTCCTGCACGATGGCAGAGATGAATTCTTCTTCCTTCATTTCGGCTGCAACTGGAGTGTAGTAACTCACGTTTTCAATCACCAGCGGGCGCTCCAAGAAATCTTGCACTTCTATGATTCGAGCAACGATGTGTTTCACGGCATCTTCTCGAAAGGGAATGGGAAGGAGATCGTAGAGGTGTGCATTCTGACTCTTTGAATAACTCAGGTGTTCAGAATAAATGGAAACATTGTATTGATCTAGGAAGACTTTCAACTCCTTCAAGAAATCGTAATCAAGCGGATCGGGGCTCCCAATGGATAAGGACAGACCGTGGCACACCAAAGGGTATTCCTCAGTGACGCGATCAAAGACTTTTTTCCAGTATCCGCCGAGATTAATCCAGTTCTCTGGTGCAACCTCAATGAATGCAGGTTTGAGATCCTTTTGTTCCAAGAAGGAGTCGCCGAAATCTCTTCTAAAACCTATTCCTACCTGATCTTCCAACATATTTTCTTGCATAAAAAAAGGCTGTCCACCTAGTGGTGGAAGCCCTTTCTTTTGTTTGATTATGGATGAGTATGGGAATTATTCTTCACCACATTTACCTTCGCCGCATTTGTGCTCTCCGGCTTTATCATCGGTTTTTTTCTCATCGGCCTTTTTGGAGTCGCCTTTGCTTTCTCCGCATTTGCCTTCACCGCATTTACCTTCACCAGCTTTCATGTCAGCTTTTTTGTCGGTTTTGGCTCCATCGGCTTTTTTGTCTCCTTTGCTTTCACCGCATTTACCTTCACCACATTTACCCTCGCCACATTTTAATTCGTTGGCAGATACAAGGTCAATAGATGAATTGGTGATAAGTTCAGCTCTGATTTCAGAACCAGAACCTAAGTCGGTGTACTCAAAAAGAGTTGTAGCGTCAGCTGTAAGTGCTCCTGCCCCAACCAAGGTACCGGCAAGCAAGGTGCCTTTTAAAATTCTAGACTGATTCTTCTTCATTGGATATAGATTTGGATTACTATGTCAAATATTGACTTTCTTAAGCTATTTAAAAGTGTTTTGCGCGACAATTGACTGGACGAGCAAACATTTTAAGCTTCGTTAAGATTTGACCCTTTGACTTAGTGAAAGATACACATAAGGCACAATTGCACTACTGGGCATTCACGTTTTTTGGCTGGCTACCTTTTCCCTTTATTTCGCTTGAAGTCTCCATTTCGCCAGGCCGATATAAATTGAGCCCAGGCCACTGGATTCAACAAGCTGATTGGTGGAGCTTGTCCTGCGTAGTAAAGTTGTGATTGATAGAGATTCTGCTGGTATTTGAAATTGGCTCCTGGGCCCATGGGCATTTCTTGAACTCGTTCTCTCATTGCGGCTTGCGCCAGATTCTTTCGGGCACGTTCTAAATCGTCGGCTGGAATGTCGAGGTTGAGAAAAGCTTGTTTAAACTGAGCCGGAGAAGGCCAAGGGTAGATTCGAGCTTCTGGAAGAATAATGGTATCAATGGTGAGTACTTGAATGAGTGAATATCGCTCAGAACTCAGGGTGTCAGGAATGATGTAATCGGCTGTTTTATAGCCAACGGATCCGAATTCTATCGTATCACCCAATTGTGCGACGAAGGAAAAGTAGCCGTAATAATCTGTAACAGTTCCTCTATTTGTATTGCTGATCATGATGCTTGCGAACGGAACCGGCTGCAAGTTTTCACCATTTACAACAACTCCACTGAATTGAACTAAATCTGGCTTGTCTTGAGCCTGCCCAAGGAATGAAATCAGGCTGAGAATTAAGCCAAGGAAGACAGCAAGCATTTGCTTATTCATACTCTCAAAGAAAACGAAAAATTGCAGCGAGTATTTCCGAGTTTCCAGAAGAACTATTTTTGCCACCAGAATGAAAGGAAACATTATCCTCGGAAAATATGAATTGGCGCACTTCCCGGATTTGGGAAAGGAAGATGTGAAAGCAAAAGTCGACACTGGAGCTAAATCAAGCGCCTTGCATGCCAGTCACATCCGAGTGATTGAAAAGGATGGTAAGGAATTGCTTGAGTGCTACCTTTTAGGAGACCATTCTAAAAAGATAGTTTTTGACTCTTTCAAAAAGAGAATTATTAAAAGTTCAAATGGGAGCACTGAGAAGCGATTTGTGGTTGCTTTGCGGGTGAAAGTTTATAAAAGGGCTTACAAAACCGAGTTTACCCTTTCGAACAGAATAAGCATGAGATTCCCTGTACTCTTAGGGCGTCGATTTTTGAGAAAAAAATATTTGGTCGACGTGAGCGGTGCCTACTTAGCGGCTGAAATGTTGGGTCGACAAAACCCTGATAAGCGCTATCTACACAAACTGCAAGAGAAAAAATAAACCTTGAGAAGGTCGCAAAAATCAAAAATGAAAATAGCAATACTCTCTAGGAATCCACAACTTTATTCAACCTCAAGATTGGTTGAAGCTGGAAAGGAAAGAGGCCATGAAATGTTGGTTTTGGATCACTTGAAATGCTCAATTTCCTGCGATATAGAGAAGCCTAAAGTGCTTTACAAGGGTGAGCAAATCACTGATTTACAAGCAATCATACCACGTATTGGCGCCAGTGTCACCTTTTATGGAACGGCCATCGTGCGCCAGTTTGAAATGAGTGGAGTATTCGCAACGAACTCTTCCATTGCCATCACCCGGAGCCGCGATAAATTGAGAAGTGTTCAGATTTTTTCAAGACATAAAATCGGTATCCCGAGAACAGTTTTCGCGAATCACCCGAAGCAAGTGGACTCATTACTCACTGAAGTAGGAGGTACACCAGTAGTGATTAAGCTACTTGAAGGAACGCAAGGGATTGGTGTTGTGTTGGCGGAGACCAAGAAGGCGGCTACCTCGGTCATCGAAGCATTCTATGGTTTGAAGGCGAACATCTTGGTTCAAGAATTCATCAAAGAATCCAAAGGTGAAGACATTCGTGCCTTTGTAGTGAATGGGAAAGTTGTTGGAGCCATGAAGAGAAAAGGTGTTGAAGGAGATTTTAGATCGAATTTGCACCGAGGTGGAAGTGCCGCAAAAGTTCGACTTCCTCGATCCTATAAGCAAGCTGCCATAGAAGCAGCCAAGGCTATGGGACTCAATGTATGCGGGGTTGACATGCTAGAATCTGAGAGAGGTCCGCTTATTCTTGAGGTGAATTCATCACCTGGCTTGGAGGGCATAGAAGCAGCAACAGGATTGAACATCGCGGGGCAAGTAATTGAATACATTGAAGAGGGGCTCACGAAAAAGAAAAAAATTGATCGCGTCGGTGCATAAAAATCCCGAGCAGAGCAGTCAAATATTTCTACTTTTGACCACCTAAGAAATCAGCCCAATGTCCGTACTCGTAAATAAGAATTCAAAGATTATCGTTCAAGGATTTACCGGTAGTGAAGGAAGCTTCCACGCCGAGCAAATGATTGAATATGGAAGTAATTTAGTTGGTGGAGTTACACCTGGAAAGGGTGGGCAAGAGCACCTCGGTAAGCCTGTATTCAATACTGTAGAAGATGCAGTGAAGATGGCTGGTGCTGATGTTTCTGTAATTTTTGTCCCACCTGCCTTTGCAGCCGATGCGATTATGGAGGCGGCCGATGCTGGGATTAAAGTGATCATTTGCATCACTGAAGGAATACCTACAAAGGATATGGTCATCGTTCAAGAATACCTAAGCGATAAAGATTGTCGACTTGTTGGTCCAAACTGTCCAGGTGTTATTACTCCAGGTGAGGCCAAAGTTGGTATCATGCCTGGTTTCATTCACAATCCTGGAAGAATCGGAATCGTCTCTCGATCAGGTACCCTTACTTACGAAGCGGTAGACCAAGTGACGAAGCTCGGAATGGGACAGTCAACTGCCATTGGAATCGGTGGTGATCCAATTATTGGAACGACTACAAAAGATGCTGTTCAGTTGTTGATGGAAGATCCAGATACGGATGGAATCATCATGATTGGTGAGATTGGTGGAAGTATGGAGTCCGATGCGGCCTATTGGGTGAAAGCGAATGGAACCAAGCCAGTCGTAGGATTTATCGCCGGCCAAACTGCTCCGAAAGGAAGAAAGATGGGCCACGCAGGTGCAATCATTGGCGGAAAAGACGATACTGCTGAAGCCAAAATGCAAGTGATGCGTGAATGTGGTATTCATGTTGTTGAATCGCCTGCCGAGATTGGTCAGAAGATGAAAGAGGTAATGGGGCTGGTATAAGCTCAGCTCGCACTTTTTCTTTTTCGTTCTGGCTTCAAGAAAGCTCGCCCTTGCCTTTACTTCATAAGCTTTTCCTACCTTTATTGGTCATAGGCCCAAAGCCATTCGTTTATGGAGAAATTTGACTTGTGTGTAATTGGTGCAGGACCATCTGGTTATGCAGCTGCGATGCGTGGACTCGATTTTGGAAAACGCGTTTTATTGATTGAGAAGAATCGATTGGGAGGAGCTGGGATTTGGAATGGAGCCCTTTCGTCCAAAACCTTATGGGAGCTCTCCGAAGCTTTCAAAGTAACACGTTCGACGAACAAAGGTTTTGTTGTCTACGATAGTGAAATCCACTACCAAGATGTAATTGGTGAAATGCGTCGGGCAGTGAACGAACGCCACGCTCAGCTCAAAGAACAGGTTGAAGTTTTGGAGCGTCAAGCTGATCTCACCTTCATGCAAGGAAGGGCAGAGTTGGTGGGCAAGAATGAGGTAAGTGTGGAGCTCGAAGACGGAAGCACTAAGAACTTTGAGGCAGATAACATCATCATTGCCATCGGAAGCCGTCCACGTTATTTATCCAACATTCCCATCGATGAAAAGGTAATTGTCACGAGCGATGGCATTTCGAGCTTTGAAGATTTCCCAAAGAGCATTGTGATTTTAGGTGCGGGTGTAATCGGGTGTGAATTCGCAACCATCTTCAGCAATTTTGGAAAAACTAAAGTTTATCTCATCGATAAGCAAGATCGAATCCTTCCTTTCGAAGACGAAGACATTTCCCGGAACGTTGCACAGAACTTAGAAGCCAATGGCGTTACGATTCATAGAAACTCCAGCTTGAAGGAGATGATTCAAGTCGACGGAAAGGTTCAGTACACAATTCTTTGCGAAGACGGTCGGGAAGAAATTTATACCGTTGAAAAAGCCTTGGTTTCTGTAGGTCGTGTTCCCAATGTCGAGAATGTTGGTCTGGACAGAGTCGGCATGGAGTTAGACATCCGCGGTTATGCCGTTGACAATGAAACTCAAACATCTATTTCGAATATATATGCTGTGGGCGATTTTACTGCAGACATTGCTCTTGTAAACATCGCAGAGATGGAAGGTAGGTTCGCGGTGGAACGAATTTATTCTCAAAAGCCAACTCCGATGACTTACGAGAACATCTCAACCATCATGTTCTTAAATCCTGAAGTTGCAGGCGTAGGCATGAATGAGATTCAAGCTAGGAGAAAAGGAATTGCCTACAGATGCGCCAAAATGCCATACAAGTTGGTTGGACGTGCAATCGCTCAGCGGAATACTACGGGATTTTTTAAAATTCTGGTCACCGACGATGAGGAAATGCGAATTCTCGGTATGCGCGCTATGGGAAATCACGCATCAAGTACCATTGAAGCCATGGCATTGCTCATCAAGAAAAAAATGGGAATCCACGAATTGGCCGAACTTGTTCATCCGCATCCTTCAATCGTAGAGGGAATTATGAGTTGTGCACGCATGCTCTTAGGAAGTTCCATAATGAAACCATCGGTATTCCACAGAGATATGTCGTGTTATCGGGTAAGTGCGCAAGGGAAAATCGACAATCTTTTTGAAGGCAAAGAAAGTCTCAATCGAAACGAGCTGAAGCCTCAGGACGCTGAAGGTTAAGCAATAAGCTTCGCTTTTTTTCTCCGATGTTAATGTGAACTATGTTCTCCTGAGACTCAAGCTGGTCGAACAGAATGCTGTTCTTAACAAAGAGCTCTTCAGGTGCATTTTTTAAATCAAGACTCACGAATAGGTAGATGATGTCATCGTCTTCGCATTTCGACCCCAAGAAGTCGATTTTTAGATGTTTTTCCTTCACCACAACATCAAAGTTCTTTTTCAGATATTCTTCCAGAAGGTTTTGAATTCCTTCTCCTTCCCCACATGGCTCAAGAATACTGGCTCTTTCAGCTTTAAGTGCTTTGAGTAAGTCGTCTTGAAAAACCTTTATACTGACTTCCAGACGTTTTTTTTGCTGATTGAATTCTATCTGTGTGATGCTTACATAAAGTGGATGAGCACTTGCAGAGTCTAGAATCATCAGGCAAAAAATGAAAAGGAGAAATTTCTTCATATTCGCAAATTCTTCGTAATCGAAAGTAACGAAAGGTGTCTGAATTTTGGATTTTTCTTCAACTTGGCTTTAAGCACATATTTAGCTTTCAAGCATACGACCACCTCTTGTTCGTTCTTGTTCTAACGGCGCCTTTTCAAATCAAAGAATGGAAGCTAATTTTAGTTCTACTCACTGCTTTTACCGTCGGGCACAGCCTTACTCTTGCATTGTCGGTCTTGAACATCATCTCTTTCAACTCTGCGTGGATTGAGTTTTTCATTCCCATTACCATATTCATAAGTGCATTGTGGGTGCTGTTTTTTCTCACGTCGAAACGCGAACTTAAAACCGGATTGTGGGTTCAGTATGCCATGACTCTCTTATTTGGAACCATTCATGGAATGGGTTTTTCGAACAACCTAAAGCCACTTTTGGGTGGAGGCAGCTGCTCCCTTTTATCAAGTTTATTCTCCTTTAATCTAGGCGTAGAGTTCGGTCAAATAGGAATCGTACTCTGCATTGCTAGCCTTCTTATTTTTACCACATCAATATTAAAGCTCCAACATAAATGGTGGAGCTTTGGAGTGACAAGTATTTGTCTTTTGCTTTCAATACAGTTGATTTTTCAAACAATCCCATAGCCAGCATGCTACGTATTCTCCCAAATTTGAAAACAGTATTCTCAGTAGCCTTATTGTTCAGCTTTTTTGCTGGAACCGCACAAGAGAACTATAATCAGAATAAGTTCCGACAGCTTTACCAAGAACTTCCTACTCCAAACTCATACCGCACAGCTTCAGGTGCTCCGGGACATGAGTACTACCAGCAGCAGGCCGACTATAAAATGGACATTCGCTTGGACGACGAAAAGCAAGTGATTTATGGAAAGGAACGCATCACGTACACAAACTTTTCTCCTGATACTCTAAAGTATTTGTGGGTTCAATTGGATCAGAATGTTCGGGCTAAAGATTCCGACACGAAAAAGATCAGTTATGGCGACTTGAGTAACACCTACAGCTTGTACAGTCTCAAGCGTGACGAAATAGATTTCGACGGCGGCTTCAAACTCGACCGTGTGGAGGACACTGCGGGCGTTCCGTTGATGGCCAACATCAATAAAACCATGATGCGAATTGACATGGTAAAACCTTTGGCTCCGGGTTCAAGCTTTTCCTTCAATATCGACTGGTGGTACAACATCAATGAGCGAGCTAAAATTGGCGGAAGGTCTGGATTTGAATATTTCAAAAAAGACGACAATTACCTCTACACCATCGCCCAGTTCTTTCCACGCATGGCTGTTTACAATGAGGTGGAAGGCTGGCAGAACAAACAGTTCCTTGGTCGAGGAGAGTTTACGCTCCCATTTGGAAACTACGAAGTGAACCTAACGGTACCAGCCGATCATGTTGTTGCTTCTACAGGAACACTTCAAAACCCGAAAGAAGTTCTAAGTGCGGCTCAAATGAAGCGCCTAGAGGAAGCGAAGAAGTCTTTCAAAGATCCAGTGATGATTGTGACCCAGGATGAGGCAATCGCCAATGAATCGTCAGAGAAATCAAAAGGCACTAAGACTTGGAAGTACAAAGCGGAAAACGTTCGAGATTTTGGCTTTGCATCTTCAAGAAAATTCATTTGGGATGCCATGGCAGTTCAATTGGAATCAAAAGTTTCCATGGCCATGTCGGCCTATCCAAAAGAGGGAAACCCACTCTGGGAAACATACAGTACACGTGCCGTAGCGCAAACCTTAATTACTTACTCTCGTCATACCATCGAGTATCCGTACCCGGTTGCCTGGTCGATTCACTCGGCGTCCATTGGAATGGAATACCCAATGATTTGCTTCAACGGCGGAAGACCAAACCCCGATGGAACCTTCAGCGACCGCACTAGAAGAGGTATGATTTCAGTGATCATTCACGAAGTAGGTCACAACTTCTTCCCAATGATCATCAACAGCGACGAACGACAGTGGACTTGGATGGATGAAGGTCTGAATACTTTTTGTCAGTACCTCACAGAGCAAGAGTTCGAGGAGGATTACAAGTCGCGCAGAGGACCTCCCTACAAAATCATCGATTATATGAAGGGTGAGAAAAACTTCATTTCTCCCATCATGACCAATTCGGAGTCTATTTTCCAGTTTGGAAACAACGCCTACGGAAAACCAGCAACGGCCTTGAACATCTTGCGGGAATCTGTAATGGGCAGAGAACTCTTCGATTATGCTTTCCGAGAATACGCGCAGCGATGGGCTTTCAAGCATCCGTCGCCGGCTGATTTTTTCCGCAGCATGGAAGATGCTTCTAGCTTCGATTTGGATTGGTTCTGGAGAGGATGGTTCTTTACAAACGACCATGTCGACTTGTCGATCAATGAGGTGAATGTATTGACAGGAGAGGATTTGAAGAACAAATTCAAAAAAGTTCCAGACGCTTTTAAAGATTTCATCAACGACGAGACCTACTACTACGAGATGACTTTTGAAAACATCGGTGGACTTGTGATGCCGATCTTTCTTGAATTCGAATTTGAAGATGGCAGCAAAGTAGAGCAGAGGATTCCTGCTGAGATATGGCGAATGACCGGCGACAAAGTGAGCAAAGTCTTCACCTTCGAGAAAAAGGCAGTCAGCATCAGCTTAGATCCTAAATTCGAGACTGCCGACGTAGATGTTGAGAACAACTACTGGCCAAAGAAGATGGTAAAGTCGAAGTTCCAAGAGTTCGAAGAGCTTAGGACGAAGAAGTAAGACTTTCGATTTCGGTCCTCTCAATTCTTCTCAAATTCAGAGGCATGTTGTAAATTCGCCCGTAGATGAGGGACGAAAAGGAGTTGAAGATTTTCTACCATTTGGGAATGGGAAAGGTGGCCTCTACCTTTCTTCAATACCAGTTTTTCCCCTTTCTACAGAATGTGAAATACATTCAGAGAACCAAACACCAGGAGTACGCTCAAATCATTGAGAAGGACCCACACGGATCTTATGTGCTTTCTAGGGAGAACGACCGGCAGCTTGAACGCGAGGTTCAGAAGTTTGCCAAACATTTCACAGACGTGCGGGCGATACTCATTTTCCGTCGCCACGATTCTTGGCTTGCCTCTCAGTACAGAAGGTTTCTTAAGAACGGAGTAAATGTGAGTTTTGAGCAGTTCATTGATCTCGATGAAAATCAAGGCTATTGGGATGTGAAAGAGCTCGACTTCTTCAGCAAGATTCAAATCATTGAGAAGTACTTCGATCACAAACCTCTGGTTCTATTCTACGACGAACTTCAAGAGGACAACAAAGACTTCTTCAACCGACTTGCTCATTACTGCGGAGCGAAATTCGATTACGACAGCTTAAATCTTAAATCTAAGCACAAGAGCTACGAAGAGAAGCAGTTGAAGTTCATGAAAGCCTTCAGCAGTAAGTTCAACATCCCTCAAGATTATTCGAAGAATAAACTGGTGGCTGCAGCGCAACGTTGGTTGCGAATGATGGTGAAATACCCAGTGCTTTACATGGGTCGTGTTTCACCGGGATCTTTCACAAGCGACGAGCCTTTGATCGATCCAGATCAATGCATCCGAATTCGTGAACACGGCAAGAAGGATTGGGAGCGCTTAAAAGCTTACGCGGCTGAAAACAATCCGAAGTTCACTTCAGCCTAAAGGGCAGAAAATTTAGTTTCCACAAGTCATTTCGTCGGTGAATCCCCTCTGAATCTGCCATTATTACAGACTTTCAGCTCGTTTCAGGATTTGGATAGTTCTTTGACCAGAAGTTTCCAAATACAAGAACATGAATACAAATAAGCTAACAATAAAGTCTCAAGAAGCTGTTCAAAAAGCGCAGATGATTGCGCTTGCCAATGGCCAGCAGGCTGTTGAGCCCGGACACATTGTGAAGGGAGTTTTTGAGACGGACGAGCATGTGCCTCAATTCTTATTGAAGAAGTTGGGGGTGAATGTTGAGGTCATTAAGCAAGCCCTGGATCGCATGGTAGAGCAGTACCCAAAAGTTTCTGGTGGAAATCCATATCTATCGAACGACGCTGCGAAAATGTTTGCAGAAGCCGAAAACTCATTGAAAGACTTTGGCGACGAATACGTTGCCATCGAACATTTGCTCTTAGCAAGTCTGAATGTAAAAGATAAAGTCGCCCAATTGCTTAAAGACAGTGGGGTAGACGCTAAGTCTTTGAAGGCTGCCATCTTGGAAATGCGACAAGGTCGAAAGGTTGAAAGCGCAAGTGCTGAAGATACCTACGGTGCCTTGGATAAGTATGCCGTCAATCTCAACAAGATGGCCAACGAAGGCAAGTTGGACCCCGTGATTGGTCGCGACGATGAAATTCGACGCGTGCTTCAAATTCTTTCGCGAAGAACCAAGAACAACCCAATTCTGATTGGAGAGCCAGGCGTTGGTAAAACAGCCATAGCTGAGGGTATAGCGCACAGAATCATCAATGGTGACCTTCCCGATAACTTGCAGAAGAAACAGCTCTATTCCTTGGATATGGGCGCCTTGATTGCCGGAGCGAAATACAAAGGCGAGTTTGAAGAACGCCTCAAAGCCGTTGTGAAAGAGGTGACAAATTCAGACGGAAACATCATCTTGTTCATCGACGAAATCCACACACTCGTTGGAGCCGGTGGAGGTGAGGGGGCAATGGATGCAGCCAACATCTTGAAGCCAGCCCTAGCTCGAGGTGAACTGCGAGCCATTGGAGCCACTACCCTAAAAGAATATCAAAAGTATTTCGAGAAGGATAAAGCACTAGAAAGACGCTTTCAAACCGTCTTAGTCGATGAGCCAGATATGCAAGACGCCATTTCCATCCTTCGCGGATTGAAAGAGAAATATGAAACACATCACAAAGTGCGCATCAAAGATGAGGCAATCATTGCAGCGGTTGAGTTGAGTACTCGCTACATCACAGACCGCTTTCTTCCGGACAAGGCAATCGACTTAATCGACGAGGCAGCAGCAAAGCTCCGAATTGAGATCAACTCTATGCCTGAACAGCTAGATGAAGTAGAACGAAAGCTGCGTCAGCTCGAAATCGAGCGCGAAGCAATCAAAAGAGAAAAGGATCAAAAGAAACTGAGTGCTTTGAGTTCCGAGATTGCAGAACTCTCCGACACACGCAACAAGCTTCACAGTCAGTGGCAAGATGAGAAAGGCATCGTGGAGTCCATTCAAAATGCCAAAGAAGAAATGGAGCATTTGAAAATGGAAGCTGAGCGCGCTGAGCGCGAAGGAGACCTGGGAAAAGTGGCTGAGATTCGCTACGGTAAACTTGTGGAACTCGCAGAGCAACTCAAAAAGAGAGAAATCAAACTCGGAGAACTTCAAGCCTCTGGTCACCAGATGCTCAAGGAAGAAGTAGAAGCAGAAGACATTGCCGAAGTTGTTTCAAAATGGAGCGGGATTCCGGTGAGTAAAATGCTCAAGTCGGAAATTGAGAAACTCCTGAATCTCGAAGATGAACTCCACAAACGAGTCATCGGCCAGGAAGAAGCCATTCGCGTGTTGAGCGAGGCCGTTCGAAGAAATAGAGCGGGATTGAGCGACAAGAATCGTCCTGTAGGATCGTTCATTTTCATGGGAACCACGGGAGTGGGTAAAACTGAATTGGCAAAGGCTTTGGCTGAGTTCCTCTTCAACAATGAAGGAGCGCTAACCCGCATCGATATGAGTGAGTATCAGGAGCGGCATTCTGTGTCTCGCCTGGTAGGTGCTCCTCCCGGTTATGTAGGATACGATGAAGGAGGTCAGCTTACAGAGGCAGTACGGCGCAAGCCCTACAGTGTGATCTTGCTCGATGAAATTGAAAAAGCGCATTCCGATGTCTTCAATATTTTACTTCAAGTATTGGACGACGGAAGGCTCACAGACAATAAGGGTCGTTTGGCGAATTTTAAGAATTGCATCATCATCATGACGTCAAACCTCGGTGCTGATGTGATCTACAAGAACTTTGAAGATGCAGACAAGCTTCCGATGGAGAAGGTCTATGAAAAGACAAAATCTGAATTGATGGAAGTCTTGAAGCACACTTTGAAGCCTGAGTTCCTAAACAGGATTGATGATATCTTGCTCTTTAGTCCATTGAACAAAGCAGAGGTTGTTCAGATTGTGAAAATTCAACTGAAAGGATTGGTGCAATTGCTTAAGGAACAGGAGATCAAATTGAGATTCACCAAAGATTCTGTAGAAATGCTCGCAGACAAAGGTTTTGATCAACACTATGGCGCGCGTCCAGTGAAGCGATTGATTCAGAGAGAAATCTTGAACGAGCTTTCCAAGAGAATTTTGGACGGAAGCATTCAAAAGGGACACGAAATTGTTCTCGATAATTTTGACGGTAGTTTTGTCTTCCGCCAAGCAATAGAAAACGACGATCTCGTTGAGATTGAACAGCACTAATAGGCTGATGAACTAGGAAAAAGCCCGATGAACATATTCTTCGGGCTTTTTTGTTTAAAACCAAATCTTCATCGGATTGCCACACGTAGAATCGGAGTATTTTTGAACGCATTCCGAAAACCTTGGGAAAAGTCAGTTTCGTCATATCACTCCTTCTCTTTGCATTTGCATCAAATGCTCAGATCGTACTCAAAGGCGACAATACGTGGAAAGCTTTTCCTTCCTATCAATCGGGTTGGAAATCGCCCAACTTCGACGATTCTGGCTGGGGGAATTCATTGAGTCCGGTGCCCACCGTCGTATCGCCTGTTGTAACAAACAGCGGAACCATGTGGATTGATCCATACAGCGACACGGTGTATTTCAGGAAATCTTTTGAGCTGAAGGGCAGTTGCGTAGATGCGCCCATTACCATCACCGCCGACAATGAATTTGAGCTGTATATGAACGACAGCCTGGTTGGTATTGGTAAAAACTTGGGGCTCTTCTATAACTTCAATCTAGCGCCATTTCTCCGCATTGGAGTGAATACCATTGCCATCAAAGCCGTGAATTGGAATACCGGTCCTTACCTGGTCTCCTTGTACTCTGAAGTTGTTTACACCTCTTCTCCGGTCATTGAGCTTTCCAGCAACGATACGGTTTGTCCGGGTTTCGGGTCGTCTTTTTCGGTAATTCCAAATTACGTGAGCTACAGTTGGAGCACGGGGGATACCACAAACCAGATTGCTGCAGATACAACGGGAGTTTATTGGGTTGAAACCATAGATGCAAATGCATGCCTCTGGGCAGATACGGCACGCTTGCTCGAGCATGCCTTGATTCCAATTGAACTGGGTCCAAATCAGAACTTGTGCGATGGAGATTCTGTCGTCCTCAAATCCACGGGTTTCGCGCAGATACTTTGGTCTAATGGCGACAACAGCGATTCTACAATCGTATACAGCAGTGGGAACTATTGGTTCAAAGGTTGGGATGATAATGGATGCTTAAGTCGCGACAGTCTGAATGTATCCGTCTTTGATTTTGCAACCATCTCCTTGGGAGAGGACGTTGAAAGTTGTGTTGGTGACACCGTTGTTGTGGATGCGGCTTTTCCTCAGTCATCATACTTATGGAGCAATGGTAGTAGGGCAAGTGAGTTGGCGATCACCAAAACGGGAAGCTATACGGTTACGGTCACGAATTTCTGCGGTTCGGTGGCCGATGAAATCTATGTGAGCTTTGCAGATTTGTCTGATTTTGAAATTGACCCCCAGCAGTACCTGTGCCCAAACACTTACTTAATTCTCGATGCTGGAATTGACTTCGCCCATTATTTGTGGAGCAACGGCGACACGACGAAAGAGACGGCCATAACTGAGGCAGGAGTGTATTATTTAGACTTGAGTGATGCTTGTGGAAATGAGTTGGGCGCTGAAGTCAGAGTGATCGATGAAATTGATTACGAATCAGTGATTCCAGGGGCTTTTACTCCAAACAAGGATGGGCTGAATGAAAGCTTTCAAACGCTGTTTCCCTCAGATCGTTATTTCTCCATGAACATCTTCAACAAATGGGGAGAGCTGGTTTTCCAGACATACGATCCATTAGAGCCTTGGGATGGAGGAGAATTACCAATTGGAACTTATACCTACGAAATCTGGCACAAGGACTGTCTGAATCAATTCAGGAATAAGTTGGGAACGGTGGCCTTGATTCGCTGATTACTGCTGACTTGTAGCGGCTACTTTACCTGTTTTGCCATTCAGCTTATTGGTGTATCCTTCAAAAGGAACCACATAACTGTCTTTGAAGCCTTTTTTCCTGTACTTCTTTAAGGCATCTTGAGCGCTCAGCAGATTCGAATAGGCACCCGAGTAAACTCGCTTCCATCCATCATCAAATTCAAGAACTTGATACCAACCGAGTTTCGACAATGCTTTCGTTTCTGCCGGACCTTGAAAGGCCGATAGTTGAATTAAGTAGACCAACCCTTGAACGTTGTCCAAACTTTTACTGCTCATGCTTGCGTCCATAACAGCAGAGCTTGCTCCACCGCCTCCTTTTGGAACAACGAAGGCACCTTCGAATCCTCTCAGCTTGTACTCATCTCTGAGCTCTTCAGCGGCAGCACGACCCAAATCTTTTCCAAGTACAATTCGGATGTAGCCATCGGCTCCTTTTTCAAAATTCAAATCTTTAATGCCTTTGTACTTCGCCTTATTCGGGCTGCCCATCACAGACTCCAATTGCACTAGGAATCCTGTGCCACCGTCGGATGAAGCTTGAGAAGGACTCTGTGGTTGATTCTCTTGAGGGTTCGTCTCCATTTGAGGTTCTGGAGCGTTCACCGGAGTCGTGTCTAAAGTTGGACCACCTCCTTCACTAGCGAGTCATTCTTCAGCGATGGGGTCGGGTTGAATGGTGTCGGCAATTTCCACCATCGGCTCTTCGACGGGTGGTTCGGCAACTACATCTTTATTGGACTTGCAAGCGACAATAGCGACGCTAAAAAGTATGAAAATCGCGATTCGACCTTTCATGATACTGGCGTTGGATTCAATCCAAAGTATAAAAAGCAGACTTAATGCGACTTAGATTCGCCTCGGATGAATGCCACTAAGTTTTTCGTGAAGTGTTTCCAATTGAAGGAGTTGAGGACATAAGCTCTACCGCTTTCGGCTAAGTGTTCAGCCTTATGAACGTTTTTCAATAAATATTCGATTTTCTCCGCGTACGCGACTTCGTCGTCTGCAATCAATACTTGCTCGCCATCTTTTGCTTTCAATGACTCGTTTACAAGGGTACTCGTGATGCATGGAACCCCCATTGCCATGGCTTCTAGCAGTTTGTTTTGCAGGCCCGACCCCATGAACATCGGCGCTACAAACACCTTGCTTCTAGCGTAAGACTCTCGAATGTCGTCAACCCATCCGCCAATAGTTACATGTTCTGACGCCAACTGTCGCACGGCGTTGTTTGGGGCAATGCCCGAGATTAAAACCTTAGGTTGCATTCCTTTTTGTTGGAGTAGGGGAAGTGCTTTTTTTACCAGGAAAATTGCTGCGTCAACGTTTGGCGGGTAATTCATATTCCCGGTGAAGAGTATGTCTACATCTTTTTTCCGAGCCTTGAAATTGAAAAACTTCTCTCCAATACCATTGGGAATGACTCCAATCTCCGATTTTTGAGGATGGCCAATTTCACTCCGATCCCTCTCCGAAATGATTACTTTCTTGTCAAATTGGTCGAAGTAATAGGTTTCCATTTTTGCCAAGCGTATGGACTCCAAGCGATAGATTAGATTCATAGGCAATCCTGCACTTTCACTTCGCCTTTTCATTCCTGCACTTAATGCATCCATATAATCCAGGGTTTTAGGAATCAATGGATAGTCGATGGCATAGCGTGCCGTTCGGATTAATTGGCAATAGATGAACTTGGGTTTTTGTTCTTCTATAATTTTGTTCAATTTTCGGTGAACCGATTTTTGATAGAAATAGTGGTATTGAAAGGGTTTACTTGAAAACACACCGAGAAAGAGGTTCCACAAGATCCCGAAGCGGTTCAATTGGATGATGTCAATGCTCTTACAAAATCCCTCTAAAGCCTTTTTATCCTCTACAGAAACTCGTTTATCCGTCACGCAACATAAGTGAACCTCGAATTCATTCGAGAGCTCTCGAATCTGATGAAAGGCTCTCAGTTTGTCTCCTTTTTCTAAAGGAAAAGGGAATCGTGAAAGAATTACGAGCAATTTCTGAGGCTTCACTTTTTAGATTTTCCCTGAAAAAACGTCATGAAGCGCTTCAAGACATCGCGATAGAAATCAAACTGTAAGAAAGAGGCATCTGTACTTGCCTTATAGGTTAAGAAAATCCCAATTGGAGATAAGATGAAGGTCGCTAACCACATCCCCGCAATGGGACCCAATTCTCCTTGCTTGATGAGTTTTTCTCCCGTAATAGAAGTGATGTGAAACAGCAAGAAGAAAAGGATGGAAACAATGACGGGCATTCCAAGTCCACCTTTTCGTATCAATGCGCCCATTGGAGCGCCGATGAAGAAGAGTACTATGCAGGCAACTGATAAAGTAAATTTACGGTGCCATTCAATGTCGTGCCGATTGATGTATTTCTGCCGCGAGGCCAGCTCATCCTTGTAGGTTGAAAGCTTCGTTTTGTGATTTCGGGTATTGTTGATTGCCTGCTCGAAAACGAATGCCATTCTCTTTGGTTCGATGCTGGAGAGAAGGGAAGCTTGCTGTTCATCTGGAATATATTGTTTTTCCAATTTAAAGCTATCCGCAAGTAGCTGACTGAAGGTTTGAGTCTTATCCAAATAGGATCGTTCACGTTCCTTCACCTTCATACGTAAGGTGTCCATTTCAGCGCTCAACTGACTTATATTTAGCATCTTAAAATTATCCTTAAAGCGTTCCTCATCCGATCGGTTCAGTTCAAACCCGGCAAGGGGGAAACGCACAATTTCCTTTTTAAAGTGCGATTGGAAGTGGGGTTGATTCTTCCCTTTCATTTCCTGGTAGCTGACGCCTTCTTCAAGGGTTAGGATTAAGTAGTCTCCTAATGGCGAAAGATCCATTTGACCTTTATCTGCCCGAATGACTTTCTTATTTCCAGTTCGATCGGTATGGTCGTAGATGAGGATGTCTTCCAGTGTGTTGGTTTCCTTGTTGTTGTGCGCAACTCGAATGACATAGCCATCAATTTCTTTGTAATAGATTTTGTCTTGAATGTCGATTGCGGGCTTCTTATGCCGGATGTCGTAGAGTAGGGTAGCAAACTTCAAATTTGCTCTAGGCCATGCGTAGTTTGAAAACATAAAAGCCCCAATGCTCGTCACGAAGATGAAGACCGTGAGCGGAAACATGATGCGCTGAAGAGATAAGCCGGAAGCCTTCAAGGCAACGAGCTCATAGTGCTCACCGAGGGTTCCGAATGTCATGATGGAAGACAACAAAACAGCCAAAGGAAGTGCTAGTGTGACTAAGTTGGCGGAGGCGTAGAAGAGGAGTTCTACAATGACGTTCCACTCCAAACCCTTGCCAATCATTTCATCGACATACTTCCACAGAAATTGCATCACCAAAATGAATAGGGTGATGAAAAATGTCAGCACAAATGGACCTAGATAGGTCTTAAGAATGAGGTTATAAAGCTTCTTCACCTAGAGATTCTCGGAAGGGCAAAGATAAGGCCAAGCTTGAGCTTAGGAGCCTAAGATGTGAAGCAATTCGTGAACTTGACTTTCCCACAACATTGAGGCACTTTCTTTTTCGTCGGGTTCAGCGAAATCGGTAATGATAAGAGCGGCTTCTTTGGTGAGCTTATCAATCTTTATCCGGAACTCAAAAAAGCAGTCAGTACCCTCATCTTCAGTCCATTGAAACTTAATTGACTCACCTGCTTTCTTGTCGAGTAGAATCGCCTCTTCTTCAGCATCATCCCAAATGAAAAAGAAATGGTCGTCTTTGATGTTCACATTGTCTGCAAACCATTCAGATAAACCGCTCGGCGTAGCTAACCTATTGTACAGGATGTTCGGTGATGATTTTACTAAAAACTCAAGTTCAAATTTTTCTTTTGCCATGCGGGTAAGGACTAAGTTGCAAGATAATCAAAGGAATGAGACTTTTCAAGGCCCCGTTCAAAGGCCTACTTTTTGACCAAATTTTGATGCAACCATTTTCTCTGAGAAGAATTCGCCAAGCGAGACCAAAGATTGTATGAGATGAGGATGAAGGCAAAACCAATGACCGATCCAGCTAGGATGTCTTCCAAAAAATGCTGGGAAAGGTATACACGTGAGAATGCTACAATTACGGCTACAATCGTGAACAACCAGCGCTGTTTCGGGTACAATAAAGCAAGACCGAAGTAAATGGCAAAGGCGGTGGTGCTGTGACCCGAAGGGAAGGAATGGTGGAAGTGGATGTCGATCCCTGGAACCAAATACAATTGATCATTCTCGCTAAACACGCGAGCTGGCCTCGGCAAAGCTAGGCTCCTTTTGATTATTTGAGTGACGATTGAAGCCACCGCCGTTCCGGTGAAAAGCATAAGTGTTTCCCAGTATTTCCTAAAAAACGCCAGGAGAAGAATGAAGTAGAGCATGTATCCATCTCCTAGGATGGTTACGTATTTAAAAAATTGATCTAAAAAGGGCTGGTGATAGGAGTTGATCGTGAGGTGCAAGTCTTGCTGATCGGTGAGCAGAATCGCCAATAAACAGGGGAGTGCGAAACTCAGGTAAGGGGCAAGTAAAACTCTTCCGCTGGACATCTTTTCAAAAATATCTTTTTCAAATTGCTTCAGGCTAAAATTGTAGCAACTGAAATTCTATATTTGCCGCCTCATTTGGCGAGGTAGCTCAGTTGGTTAGAGCGTCGGATTCATAACCCGGAGGTCAAGGGTTCAACTCCCTTTCTCGCTACAAAAAGGAGTGGCGGATTCATATCCGCCGGCTGGCGGACAAGGGTTCAACTTCCGCCGAAAGTCGGACAGGCTCCTTTCTCGCTACAAAAAGGAGTGGCGGACAAGGGTTCAACTTCCGCCGAAAGTCGGACAAGCTCCTTTCTAGATATAAAAAAGCACCTTAGTGGTGCTTTTTTCATTTACAGGCATGAACGAATTTGTAGTTTACGTTCTGCATTCACAGAACTACGATAAGATTTACATTGGTTACACCGGTAACTTAGAGCAGCGATTGCTTTCGCACAACGAGAAGGCGACGAAAGGCTGGACGATTCGCTTTCGACCATGGCGCTTAATTCACACTGATAACTTTGGTAGTAAAACTGAGGCACTTCAACGAGAGAAGCAATTGAAGAGTGCCAAAGGGCGCGAGTGGATCCGCACCGAAGTATTGAGCTAGGATTCATATCCGCCGGCTGGCGGACAAGGGTTCAACTTCCGCCGAAAGTCGGACAGGCTCCTTTCTCGATACTAAAAGCACCCTTGCGGTGCTTTTTCATTTAAGGGCATGAAGGAATTTGCCGTCTTGGTTCTTCGCTCAGATGCTGGCGACAAAATCTGAGAAAACCTTTTTGTGACGCTCGAGATCCATTGACGGTGAGAGTGCAACACGTGCGATGTAATCCTTATCGCCTTCTTTGGTGGTTCCTTGGGTAGAGGTTGCGGGAATCGTCCAGTAGCAGCCTTTCAACTGACCATAGCTTACGCAATACTTGCTTTCATTTGGGATTTCACCAATCATCAAATCGATCAGTTTCAAATTCAAATCTCTCTTATAAGCTTCTCTTTCTTCATCGCTGTTTCCCTTTGTGGGGAGATCCAATGAGAAGACGGAAGGAGTGAAGCCCTGCTCGGCCAATTCTTCTGAAACAAAATTGATTTTCGCTCCCGGTAAATTGTCCTGAATGAAGTTCACGAATTCACGGGTGTTTTGGTAAGCATCGGCGATTCTTTGATTCATCGACGGCAGTTGCTTCGCCAAAATTGAATACTGAAGATCGGTGGCTTCATTATCGCAGAGATGCAGATGCAATTCAATCTTGTCCATCATTGCATTCGTGTGCTTATTTCCAACACAATAACCAGCGGTACAATTACCGCCGCTTGGGAATTTCGAGCCACTTACGTACGAAATGGTTTGCACCGTAGAGAGTATTTCACCCTCTCCCAAAAAGAGCACGTTCGGACAAAAAGTTTGATCTAAAATAAATACGGGCTCAACGGCGGTTTCTCCATTCGCCGTTTTGCGTGAGAGACTCAATACAGCCTTTAAATCGGTGAGATTCGGAACTTCGACTCTCGGATTGGTTGGGATTTCGGCAATGATGTATGGAATGGCATCGGCCTGTGCGATTTGCGTCAATACGACTTCAAGACTTTGAACCATGTCGTGATCACCATCTACAGGTAAGTCCACCACTTCAACGTCCTCAATGCAGGCTGCTACTCGTCGGGCTTGATCGTTTGTTCCGCCGTAACAGTTTGGAGGAACAACAAACTTGATGGCTTTTCCGGGATGTTTTTCTCTTGCGTGGTGCACGAGGCCCATCATAATCGCGTATTGAATGGAAAGTCCGCTGGAGCTAACAACCGCTTTTGTGTTTGATCCGGTGATGCTTTTGATGGAATCCAATACAATGGATTTATCTTCTTTGCGACTTCCTTTTAGCGCTTCAGTCGACTCTATGTGAGTGAGCTTATATAGAAGCGACAAACAATCCGCTGGAGTCATCGCAATGGTCTCTCTTCTGCGCACGTGCTGGATTTCAGAGACGTATTCTACCAAGCTAACAGCACTGGAGTTCTTTGCTTTTGAATTCGCAATGAGAATGCTTCCCAAAGAAGCTTCCTCTGCATTCTTGGCTTGGTGCAATTGAATTGAAAAATCGATGTTCGAGTTCAGCTCAAAATTACCGAGCTCTGATTCTTGAGAAATCAAGACTTGAGTGCCCTCGAAACTTGGTATTTCTTCTGCACGTTCGACGTGTTTTAAGTCAAAAGAATAGCCGTACGCAGTGCGAAACACTTCCGAATCAAACTGTTTTGGTAATTCTCCGATGTAGCAGATTTGAGTTTGCTTTTTCTCCAAAGAGTTTTTTCTCAGAATGGCGAGAATTGGTGCTGTTCTGGAAGAGAAGCTGATGACGTTTTTAGAATCTTCTGCATTTGATTTGGCGATGAACCATTCAAGAAGGCAAGAGAGTGGGTGCCCAAGTCGGATGTAGTCGTAGGCGGTGGGTAATTCTCTGAGTGCTTCAGCTTGAGCGTTATGGCTCTTGTACAAGTCTTCAAACTGCTCGATGAATTCAGTTTTCGCTAGGCTTTCGTTGTAGATATCCAAGCGATGAGTTGTGAGCTTCAGCCATTCGCTTGGCATGTTTTCTAGAACATCTTTTAGGTAATCGAGCGAACTTGTTTCTTGCATGGAGTAGGGCCTATTTGCTGAAAGGCAAAAGTACTTCTTATGTCATGCGTTCCAAAAAAACGACTTGTCATCTTGAGTCTCCCGGTACAGGAGCTGCGCGGACAACTGTAAGAAAAGTTGAGTTGAGAATTGATCCGCCATCGCTTCGCTCCTTCGGACAAGGAGTTGAGAATCGATCCGCCATCGATCCGCCATCGCTTCGCTCCTTCGGACAAGGAGTTGAGCGTGAATTAGAAGTTGCTTGGGATCTGAAGTAAAAGCTCAGGGATTAGTGTTGTTGGGCTCAGCTTTTTTTAATTGACCGATGTCAAGATCATCAAGAATACGATCGTCGGTCATTCCAGAACTATTGAGCATGATGACACTTCCCAAACCTAGAAATGGATATAGTCTAATTTCAGAGTAATAACCGCCATCGCCTCCGGCATGACAGTAATATTCATTTCCGGCTAGCTCTCCTTTAAACCACCCAAGAGCCATAGCCGTTTTGCTTCCATCGTTTGTTTTTTGTTCAGTCAGCATTTCATCCACCACGGTTTTGGGCAACAGATTTCCATTGTTTTTCAGCAATTCTTGGCAATATACTTTTAGGGCGCTTGGCGTGCTGATGATTCCGCCATAAGGAGCTCCATTGTTGTAAAATGGAATGAACCCCTTCCATTTGTCGTCGGCTCTGTACATCATTATACTCTTATCTATTAAAAACCCGAGAACAAGATTTTGAAACCAAGTATTTGCATGATATCCAGTAGCATGATTGTACGTCTTCAAACTAATCTGGACTTTTCGAGCTTAAATTTAAGTTATAGTTTTAACTTCTGTTCTTCGTAGAGTTTTCGTCTCATTTTGATTGTTTTTTGTTTGGTGAATTCTCGTTTTCGTAGGATCTCCTTGTCCCTTCCGAAGTATACATCTGCTGTAATCCGCTATGTAAATGCTATCAATTTTAGGCAGTAGCGAATAATATCGATCGGGTAATATGTTGTAATTCCGCTGCAAGAGTGTATAACCATTTCTTCGAAATGTAATCACTTCAGCGTGCGTGATTAGAAATTGCAGCTTTTCGTTTGATATGTAATCCTGTGCGGTTGCTTTATCATTTATCACCAATGTGGTGAGTGAATCATTTTCCGCATACCAAGCAATAATGTTTGTTGTTTCTTCAATTTCCTTGGCAAGGTTGTTTTGAATTTCCGCGAAAATTTTCTTGATCTTCTCTTCATTGCGGATGGTCTCACTTCTACCGTTAAAATAAATGGCAATGAGAATCCCTAAAAAGATCAGAAAGACTTCTCCCGTGGAGTAAAGTACATATTTGACTGCACGCCTGTAGTTCAGCGCGGTTCTTCGCTCAATTTTTAATTTAAAAGACATTACAACAACTTATATGTGAGGCCTATTTAAATAAGGCGTTTGTATGGTAAGGCTTATCAATAATGAGCAAGGTGCGCTTTTCTGCGATCAGCCCATTTCCGACTTCTTAAAAACCGCCGTTTTGCGATCATATCATGAAAAGTGAGCTTGTTTTCGCTCAGCGCGAAGAAGAAACCGATGAAGATGATGAAAGCGCCAAAAGAACCAACGGAAGAAAGTATGGCGATGCCGCTGATTCCAGCGAGAAGGCTCATAATCGTGCCGAAGTATTTGAAGAAGGCTCTTGCGAAAAGACTGCCGGTAGAGGCATGCGTTCCATACTGGTTTCCGATTTTAATGCCTAAAATTATTTTCCCAGGCGACTGCCCCAATAGGGATTCCATCAAAATGAAGAACAAAAACATAAGTGTCATGCCTGCAATGGCTCCAAAAACCATGGCCAACATTCCTGAGTAGTCGCTGAGCATATTCATACTCTCTTCAACAGAGGCCTCACCCAAAAGCGCCTTGGCGAATTCAAGTCCAGTAAACATACCAATCAATCCACCGAGCGCTCCGCCAATGATAATGTCCAATATATAGGCGCCCAATCGAGTGCCAAAGCCTACGCGTTTTGCGCTTGGGGCATCGGCAATGAAGCCCGCTTCGTGTTGATCGTAAGGAGTTTGAGCTTTGTTCGATTCTTCTTGTTCAGTCATAATTGTGTGGTGATTCGATGGACCTACTCTTTTTTTGGTTTTCGGCTATCCCAGATTGAAACCTAAGGTAGATTACATATTCCAGATTTTCAAGAGCTTAGAAAGCGCTATTTCCTTTCGTAAAATACGAAGCCATTCTTTCTTCCAATCACCTTCAACTTCCCGCTGGAAATGAAAGTTTCTTCGTGCTGAACCTTGGAGATGAATCGAGTGGGACGGTCTGCTTTTCCCGAAGTCAACCAATTTACATCGTGATGAAGGGAGTCTGTTGGGATTTGCTTTGCTGTGTAAAACAGATGAGCGTAGCTTTTGTAACCCAATGGAGCAACGTACACATCCTTCCCTTGCTGCTCTTTGTAGAATTCAATGGCGCTGCGCTGAGAGTAGGCTTCAATCTTAGGCACAAAAAGAATCAAAAGCAGTGCAACGCTCAGCGCATTTGAAATCAATGGAATCCAAAGGGGAGTCTTCTTGCTGAAGTAAAGAATCAGACTCAGGGCAAAAAGCAATGCAACCGAAAAGTCTAGAAAGGACCAGACAACTTCTGCTTCTAAATTCCCGCGGGCAAAGGGATCTTTGATTTCAAGTCCTCGCAGAATTTCGATGTGCATGCCGAGGTATGGCAGGGCAATGAAAATCAACAAAAGCGCAATGCCAATGATTGGCAGAACAATGCGGATGACTTTCGAAAACTGCAGACCAGAAATTCGATCTTTTAAGCTGTAAGCAGCGAGGTACGAAAGCGGTAAATAGGCCAGACTGCTGTAGTGCACAATTTTGGTTTGAACGATGGAGAACACCAGCAAAACCAACCAGAAAAGTGCGATCATCCAAGCAGCCATGGAATGTTCCTTCAGGCTTTTAAACTTGAAGAGTTTTGTGAGCGCGAATACTGAAATGGGAAAGCAGCCGATGAGCACCACCAAGGGATGGTAGAAGAAGGGCCCGGCATGACCGGCATCTTCGGTTTGAAGAAGTTTGATCTGGTAAGTGATGAACTGCTCGATGATGAAGGAGCGCCCGGAGAGAATTTCTTCCAGAAACCAAAAACCACCAAACAGCAAAAGTCCAGAACAGAAGATGAGCAAATCGCGCATGGAGCGGAACAACCACTTTTTCTGAACCAAAGTGATGCACAGAACGGTAAGGCCAAGCATGAGCAAGGCCACCGGACCTTTCGTCATGATTCCCAAACCCGAGAAACTCGCCGATAGAAAAAGGAGTTTCCAGCTGGAAGTGGAGTCTTTGGCGTAGCGATAGAAGAAATAAACGCTTAGGAAGATGAAGTAATTGAACCAAGGGTCCATGATTCCCGACTTGAAGTAGAGGTGGGGCAGGAGTGAAGCTAAATAAGCCAAGGCCCAGTAAAAGCCAAACTTTCGGTCGTGCTCTCTTCGCCCGATTTCATAAAAGGTGAGTAGGCTTATGATTCCGCATACAGCATTCGGGAAACGAGCTCCGTACTCACCGATGCCGAAGAGGTTCATGGAGAGTGCCTGCATCCAGATGAAGAGCGGTGGCTTTTGCCAAAAGGGCAAATAATTGATTTGCACCATATAGTACTTGCCCGTCACAATCATCTCCCGAGCAGCTTCCGCGAAATTGATCTCGTCCCAATCGAAGAGATGCACGTTGCCGAGGAATGGAAGGAAAAAGATGCTTCCTAAAAGAAAGATCAGAATTCGATCGCGCATGATTGGGTTCATCGGAGACATTCGAATGCAAAGAAGGGAGAATTTTTGATATTTCCACAGCAGCTGAATTGTCACTAAAGCTGCAATTTTAGCATGTTAAATATTGATAATCAGACAGTTCGACATGCAATATTCGGATTAATCTGACTTTTTTTCCGATAATGAGGGCGAAAATGGATTGGTCTTGGAATTGAACAAGTGGTGGAAATCAATAATCAACCAAAAAACAAAATCATGACTATCATTAAAAGACGACACACAGCCCCAGCAGTATCAAACTTGTTCGACGATTTCTTCGGAAGAGATTTTGCCGACTTCTCAAACAGAAACTGGTTGAAGGAACGTTCCAACACTCCTGCAGTAAACATCAAAGAAACTGAGTCTTCTTATGAGTTGGAGTTGGCTGCACCTGGAATGAACAAAGAAAACTTCCATGTTGAGTTGAACGAAAACCTGCTCAGCATCAAAGCTGAGATGAAAGACGAACAAGTTGAAGACAAAGACAACTGGCATCGCCGGGAATTCAACTTCTCGAGCTTCGAACGAAATTTCAGTCTTCCAGAAGGAAAGGTGAAAGCAGATAAAATTGAGGCCAATTATACCGACGGTATTCTCAAGGTTTCAATTCCAAAATTGGTTGAGAAGGAAAACAAGACTTCTCGCTTGATCGACATCAAGTAGTGTTTAGGTAAGTAAGTTTAGATTCTAAAAAGAGCCCTGTTGCAATGCGATGGGGCTTTTTTATTGCAGGAAATTCTGCTTGATCTCAGTCCACCTCCACTTGTTTATAAGTGCGACTGCGGCACCATTTTAGCCCTAGGCTGAAATGTATTTTTAAGCATTCACATTCCTATGCTCCGAAGTCTTTTTATTTCCGTCCTACTCACCAGTCTAAGTTTTACCATCAGTGCTCAATTCACTGCTCTTGCAAAAGATGAGCAGGCCAAAGAGAAGTTGGAATCCTTCCGTCGTCCGCCCTTTGCAGGCATCGACAGCAATTGGGTCGACAGTGTGCTCAACGGACTTTCCCGCGAAGAAAAAATCGGTCAACTGTTTATGGTGGCCGCCTATTCGAACAAAGACGAAGAGCATTACAAGCAAATCGATCGCCTCATTGAGAAGCAAAAAATTGGCGGACTCATCTTCTTTCAAGGAGGTCCAGTACGTCAGGCAAAACTCACCAACCGCTATCAAGCGAAGGCAGATGTACAGCTGATGATTGGAATGGATGCCGAATGGGGTTTGGCCATGCGCTTGGATTCCGTCCCGAAATATCCACGACAAATGGCTTTGGGTGCGATTCAAGATGAGCGTTTGATTTATAAAATGGGTCAGCAGATTGCCGAGCAATGCAAGCGTTTGGGAGTGCATGTGAATTTTGCTCCGGTCATTGACATCAACAACAACCCGAACAATCCGGTCATCAATTCGCGTTCGTTCGGAGAAAACAAAGAGGCGGTAGCCAGAGCGGGCATGGCATATATGCGCGGAATGCAAGACGAAGGTGTGTTGGCTTGCGGGAAACACTTTCCCGGACACGGAGATACGGATTCCGATTCCCACAAGAGTCTTCCAACCATCAAACACAACAGAGAACGTCTCGATGAAATTGAGCTCTTCCCTTTTAGAGAATTGATCGACGGAGGTTTGGGTTCCATGATGATTGCCCATCTCAACATTCCTGCGCTGGATTCCACGGAAGAAAGGGCCAGCACCTTGTCGCGGAAAATCGTGACCGACCTTCTTGAAAATGAATTGAAGTTTAAAGGCTTGCGCTTCACCGATGCCTTGAACATGAAAGGAGTGGCAAGCTATTTCAAGCCAGGTGAAGTGGACCTTTTTGCGCTAAAAGCAGGAAACGATGTTTTGCTCTTTCCTGAAGATGTACCGAAAGCGATTGAAGTGATTTCGAAGGCTTTGGACTCAGGTGATTTGAGTGAGGATGAACTCAATATGCACGTGCGAAGAATTCTTGAAACCAAACGCTGGTTGGGACTTCATGAGAGAAAAGAAGTGAAAGTGGAAGGTCTTGCGCAGGATATGAAGAAGCGACAGTACCGCTTGCTGAACAATCAATTGCGCGAAGCTTCCATTACAGTTGTTCGAAATGAGAATACACTGCTTCCGCTCAAAGGCTTAAAAACGCAGAAGATTGCTGTTGTGAGCGTAGGCGAACTTCAAGAAACGCCTTTCGAGCGCACAGCCAAATTATACACATCTCTCAAGACTTTCAGAATCGCTAAAGCAGAGAGTCCGGAGAACATTCTTCTGATCAAAGACAGTCTGAAAAAATATGATCTACTGATTTTCTCCTTCCACAAAACCTCGCAATATCCAAGAAAGAAGTTTGGAGTTAATGAAGAGGCTGTGAAGAACATTGCCAGTCTTACCGATGGCAAGGAGAGTGTCTTGGCATTCCATGGAAACCCCTACGGATTGAAGTATTTTCCAAACGACTCGATGTTCGCAGGCATTGTGCTGTCCTTTTCAGATGGTGAGATGGAACAGAAAGCTGCAGCGCAAGCAATTTTTGGTGGCATTCCCTTCAATGGAAAGCTTCCGGTTGGAACCAGCAATTTTGAAAGTGGATTGGGAAGTGAATCTTCTGAGCAGATACGTTTGAAGTACTGTATGCCTGAGGAGCTAGGAATCCCAGCTTATAAGTTGGCGAAGATTGATGAAATTGCCCAAAAGGGAATCGATAAACTGGCCTATCCGGGTTGCCAGATTCTGGTAGCCAAAGAAGGGAAGGTCATCTACAACAAGAGCTTTGGATATCATACTTATGAGAACAAGCGAGCCGTTCGCGGTTCCGACCTCTACGACATTGCCAGCATCACAAAAATTGCGGCCTCAACGCTGTCCTTTATGAAACTGCAAGAGTGGGGCAAGGCCGACTTAGACGACGACATCTGCTTTTACCTCGGCGACATCATTCCAGATTCCTCCGAATACATCGACATCAAGATTCGTGAGATGCTGTCGCATCAAGCGGGTTTGGCTCCATGGATTCCATTTTACAAGGATGCGATGGTTGACGGGCACCTGCGCTATGAGTATTTCAGTTTGGCTGAATCTGAAATGTATCCCAATCGGGTTACCCCCAAGCTCTTTGCCCACCGCGACACAGAATTGGAGATTTTAAAAAAGATTCTTGAAACACCGCTCAAAAAGAAGGAGTACAAGTACAGCGACTTGGGTTATTATTTCTTGAAGCGAATCATTGAAGAGCGTTCTGGTCAGCCCTTGAACATCTTTGCCGACGAGCAGTTCTACGCTCCCTTGGGAATGGATCGAACCACTTTTCTACCCAGAGAGAAGTTTGGCTTGAATGAAGTGGTGCCCACTGAGTACGACATGCATTTTCGAAAGGCGCAAATTCACGCTGAGGTGCACGACCCAGGCTCGGCAATGTTGGGTGGAGTGGCCGGTCATGCCGGACTGTTCAGCAACGCGAACGATTTAGCCAAGATGATGCAGATGCTTCTGAATTGGGGCGAATATGGCGGAAAGCGCTATTTGACCGAACACACAGTAAAAGAGTTCACAGATTGCCAATACTGCGAAGACAACCGTCGGGGTGCAGGTTTCGATAAGCCCGTGAAGGATGGCGGCCCCGGTCCAACCTGCGAATGCGTCTCCTTCGATAGTTTTGGTCATTCCGGCTTTACAGGAACCTTGGCTTGGGCAGATCCCGAAGAAGAAATCGTTTACATCTTCCTGAGCAACAGGGTTTACCCCGATGCGAGCAACAAGAAGCTGATTGAGATGGACATCCGCACAGATATAATGGAAGCCATTTATGCTGCTCTTCCAAATAAAGACAGCTTAAGTTTGCAGGATAAATGAAAATAGGAATTGTTCTCTATCCCACTTTTGGTGGAAGCGGTGTTGTGGCCACGGAACTTGGTAAAGAGTTGGCTCAACTCGACCACCAAGTGCATTTCATCACTTACAGTCAGCCCGTTCGCCTAGACTATTTCGGAAAAAACATCTTCTACCATGAAGTCTCGGTATTGGATTATCCGCTCTTCGATTATTTGCCTTACGAAATCAATTTGAGCTCAAAGTTGGTGGATGTGGTGAAGCACGAAAAGCTCGACTTACTGCACGTTCATTACGCCATTCCTCATGCCTCTGCGGCCTATATGGCAAAGCAAATCTTGAAGAAAGAAGGCATCGACATTCCGGTGATCACCACCTTGCACGGAACCGACATCACCTTGGTTGGGAAAGATCCCAGTTTTGAGCCGGTCATCAATTTCGTTATGAACGAAAGCGACGCCTTGACTGCAGTTTCAGAATCCTTAGCAAGAGATACCTATGAACATTTTAAGCTCGAGAAAAAGATCGATGTGATTCCGAACTTCATACGCATCGAGCGCTATACAGAAGACAAGAAGAACCTGCGTGCCACCATTGCACAAAAGGGAGAGCGCGTGATCATGCACATTTCAAACTTCCGTCCGGTGAAACGGGTAGAAGATGTGGTGCGTGTGTTTGCAAAGGTGTGTGAGAAGATTCCATCTAGGATGGTATTTGTTGGCGATGGTCCGGAGCGTTTTAAGATTGAAACACTGTGCAGAGAGCTCGGTGTTTATTCGAAGTGTGTATTTCTAGGGAAGATTCGCTCGACCGAAGAAGTGTTGGCCTCGGCCGATTTGTTTTTACTCACTTCTGAAACCGAAAGCTTTGGATTGGCTGCCCTTGAAGCTATGGCGGCTAAAGTCCCCGTGATTTCTACCAATCAAGGTGGATTGCCAGAGGTGAACATCGATGGTGAAACCGGTTTTCTGTGCGATGTTGGAGACGTAGATGCAATGGCGGAAAAAACCATTCACATTTTAGAGGATGATGAAGTACTGGCGAGATTTCGAGCAGGCGCCTTTGCACAAGCCAATCGCTTTTCCATTCAAGAAATTCTTCCGCAATATCTCAATCTGTATCGAAGAGTTTTGGGTTGGGATACTTAGTCATTTAGAACCCAATTTCTCCTTTGTCAATTTGAGATGGAAGTGAAGTCATGAACCCAGGTGTTGACCGATATTTAATCGATGGATGTGGACGCTGCTCATTCTATCAAACACCGCAGTGTAAGGTTCATACTTGGGCGAAGGAGCTTACAGAGTTGCGACGAATTCTCCAAGAGTCTGAACTGCAGGAAGAGCTCAAGTGGTCACAGCCTTGCTACACTTATAGGCACAAAAACATCTTGCTTCTAACTGCTTTTAAAGACTTTACTTGCATTGCGTTTTTTTAGGGAAGCTTACTAAAAGATCCCAATAAAATTCTCTTTACTCCTGGAGAGAACAGTCAGGCAGTGCGCCAAATTAGAATTACAAAGTTCCAGGAAATTGCAGCTCTAGAATCGATCATTAAGACCTACGTTTCGGAAGCCATTGAGTTGGAGAAGGCTGGAGCAAAAGTTGAATTCAAGAAGAATCCTGAAGCGACTCCCGAAGAATTAACATCGAAGTTCGAAGAGGATGCCGAATTAGAAAAAGCTTTTATGGCCTTAACTCCCGGAAGGCAAAGAGGATACATTCTTAATTTTTCTCAGCCGAAAAAATCGGAATCCAGAATGTCTCGAATTGAAAAATGCCGTTCGAAAATTTTGAAAGGAGAGGGCTTCAATGACTACAAGAAGACCTGAAAAGACTCAACCACCAATCCGCTTGAACTTATAGCCAGCTTTTTCGAGGTAGTCCATAAGCTTCGGTCGCACATCTCCTTGAAGAAGAATCTCGCCGCCTTTATCGCTGCCTCCAACGCCACAATGGCTGCGCAGGCTCTTGCCAAGATCTTTTAAATCTTCTGAAGTTCCAACAAATCCAGTGATGCGAATGACAGGCTTTCCTGCGCGTCCTTTTTTCTCGTAGCGAAGTTCAAGCAGTTGTTTTGAAGGCTCAAGAGTCTCCTGTTCAGCATCTCCGCTGTCGTATTGGTAATCTTGATTCGTCGAGTAAACGACGTCGATGCGCTTATTGGCTTTGCGGCCCATTCAATAATGCCTTACTGCTTGTCGAAAGTGGCTTTGCAAGTTCCAGGTCCACCGATGAAGGGTATGGTGATGTTGTAATCGATGTCGAGGTTGATTTGATCGCGGGCAGCATTGATGCTTCCAATGGCTTCCACTTCAACGCTTCCAAAAATCTGTAGCGGAATTTCAAGTGCGTTTTTGTCCACCAAACCAATGGCGTTGGCTCCATTTAAAAAAGGTACGAAGGTGACAGTGTCCCTCTCTGAAGGATCAAAGAGAATTTCCATCGGGTCCTCGAGGTTCACTCGGAAACCGCAGTTGTGTGTTACGTCCCAGGTTCCTGCGAATTTCTGACGGATGTCGATGCACGAACCATCGTCGAAGTTTGCTTTTGGGTTGTAGTTCTCAGCTCTTGGGTCGGTGCAACCGAAATAGACGCAAGAATCTGGAGCATTTACAGTAGCTGAAGAGTCGTAATTGTTCGCCGCGGTGTCTAGACAACCATAGATGATGCAAAAACCTGGAATGTTCGCCGTAGAATCGTAGTTGGCCGCATTGGGATCCATACAACCTACACGAGCGGTATCGCCACCACCACCAATGATTCCACTATCGCCGCCACCAAAAGAACCACCAGCAGCTAGGAAGCTGTCGAGTGGAAGGCCAGCATACAAACAAGAGCCATCATCGGAAACTGCAGCAGAATTGTAGTTGTCCGCCTTTGGGTCGGTGCATGCAGAGAAATCTCTCTTGCACGAATCGAGGGAAATGAGTGTGATTAGGGCGAATGCCGAGACGTAAAATAATTGCTTCATAGTGAATGCTTAGGCTGTTCAAAAATAGGAAAAGAAAGAACTGTTTTGCGAAGGCATGAATTCTATTTTTAAGCGCGCTATTGACCATGGAATTTCACTCAGAACTATACGAGCCTTCGACGCTCGAAAACCTCTTCCGCCAAATCCTCAAACCTCGCATGATCGAGGAGAAGATGATCATTTTATTGCGGCAGGGTAAAATCAGTAAATGGTTCTCCGGAATCGGACAAGAATCAGTCTCTGTCGCGGCGGGCATGGCGATGTCGCCAGAAGAGTACCTCCTTCCCATGCACAGGAATTTGGGCTTGTTTACCGCAAGGGGAGTTCCATTAAATCGTTTGTTTTCGCAGTTTCAAGGCAAGGCGAATGGCTTCACTCAGGGGCGCGATCGCTCCTTTCACTTCGGAAGCAAAGAGCACAAGATTGTGGGCATGATTTCCCATCTTGGGCCACAACTCGGCATCGCCGATGGAATCGGGTTGGGTCATTTGCTCGATGGAGAGCAGAAATGTGCCATGGTATTCACGGGAGATGGCGGAAGCAGTCAGGGTGATTTCCACGAAGCATTGAACGTAGCAGCTGTTTGGAATTTGCCCGTCATTTTTGTGATCGAAGCCAACGGTTACGGATTGTCGACACCTTCCAGCGAGCAGTTTAAGTTCGACAGTTTTACGGTAAAAGGTCCGGCCTACGGCGTCGATGCTTTGAGCGTTGATGGGAACAACATTTTGGAAGTTTTCCAAACCATGACGGATGTGCGCAATTCCGTTTTGGCCAATCCGCGTCCTTTTATTCTGGAATGCAGAACCTTCCGCATGCGCGGGCACGAAGAAGCTTCAGGAACAGCTTACGTTCCAAAAGAGTTGATGGAATTTTGGGCCACCAAAGATCCTGTTGAGAATTTCAAGAATCACCTTCTGCAATTTGGCGTGATTACCGAAGAGCGCATTCAAGAAATCAGGAGTGAGATTACAGCCGAAATTGAAGAAGGTTTGGCCAGTGCATATGCGGAGCCAGCCATGGCTTTTGATGCAGAGAAAGAGCAAAGGGATTTGTTTCAGGAAACAAGCCTAGAAGACATAGCAGCAGGGGAGACCACCGAAGAACTTCGCTTGGTCGACGCCATTTCGCTCGGACTAAAGCAGAGCATGCAGAAGTATCCGGAGCTCATCATCATGGGGCAAGATGTTGCCGAATACGGCGGCGTTTTTAAAGTGACACAAGGGTTTGTAGAAGAGTTTGGGAAAGAGCGCGTTCGAAACACACCGCTTTGCGAATCGGCCATTGTGGGAACTGCCTTGGGTTTATCCATAGTGGGCAAGAAGGCAGTGATGGAAATGCAGTTCGCTGACTTTGTGACCTGCGGGTTCAATCAGATCATCAACAACCTCGCAAAGATTCATTGGCGCTGGGGACAGAATGCCGATGTGGTGATTCGAATGCCTACAGGAGCGGGAGTGAATGCCGGGCCCTTTCACTCACAGAGCAACGAAGCTTGGTTTTTCCACACACCTGGGTTGAAGATTGCCTATCCCGCTTTTCCTTCCGATGCAAAAGGCTTGTTGGCTCGTGCCATTGAAGATCCGAACCCTGTGATGTTTTTCGAACACAAAGCATTGTACCGAAGCATTCGCGAAGAAGTGCCCACCGATTATTTCAATCTTCCTTTTGGCGTCGCTAAGTTGTTACGCGAAGGAGAAGATGTGAGCATCATTACCTACGGCATGGGCGTGCATTGGGCGCTCAGCTACCTCGACGCACATCCAGAAGTCTCAGCCGACCTGCTCGACCTAAGAACCTTGGCACCTTTGGATACAGAAGCCATTTTGGATTCCGTACAGCGCACGGGGAAAGTCCTCATTTTACACGAAGACACCATTACCGGCGGCATCGCAGCCGAGATTTCCTCCATCATCCACGAACAAGCCTTCCAACATCTCGACGCACCTGTGCGGCGCTTGGGTAGTTTGGATACGCCCGTTCCATTCGGAAGCAATCTTGAAAAGGGATTTTTGGCGAATTCTAGATTGGACGAGGTGCTTGGGGAGTTGATTGCATATTAGAGAATAGCGAATATCCAATATCCAAGTCCGAAGTAACTTCAGGTGGAAACTTCATCATTGGAAATTCAATATTCGTTATTGGATATTCAAGGAGGTCCTTCTAAGTTCAACACTAGTCAATCTTCATTCTCAACCGTCTCAACGTCCGTTCGCCGCCGAACAAGCTTCATTCACAACCTTCAGAATAAGCGGATACTTGTCAAGGCTGCCATCCAAGAGGCGCTCATCGAGGTCGCCAAATTCCATGGCAGAAACGGAGATCATCCGTACATCTTCTTCGCCGTATTCGTTCATCATGTACATCTCCTCCATCACGCGAGCTTCAAATTCAATCGGGAAGCGCTTGGATTCTTTAAAATTGGAGGTTTCGGAAACTTCCAAACCTTGGAAACTGAGCGTTTCAATCGAATCCCAACTGGAGTAGTAGACTGCCGACTGCCAATCTTCCTGTTGAACGCCAGCGATGTTCGGTTTTATGATGCTGGAATAGGCGGCTTTCAATTCTTTCAAAAGTTCAGCAGGCTTTTCGGCCGACTCCAATTCAAAGAGTACGGGAAAGCTCTTGTTGAAGGTGGAAGTGTTTAAGCTCGCTAAACTCTTTTCGGTTTCCTGATTCAACTTCCCATCGCTGTCTAGGAGATAGAACTTCGATTTCTTTTTTCCGATGAAGCCAATCTCCGGATTTGGAAGCTCGATGCCCTTGAACATGCTCGCATGGATTGATTCATTTGGAATGGAGGTGTACGCTTTGATTTGCTCAAAACTCATCTCATTTAAGGCTTCAAGATTTTGGCTCAGAAGTCGCCATTTGCCCTTTTGCTGGACGATTACTGGCAGTTCGCTTGAATTCGTTTCGCGCAAGTCGTGCTTCACCCAATTGGCATTCAGCACACGATTTTTAACCATAAAGTCGCCAATCAATGAATCCAATGTTTGGTAGGGGAGATCTTTCAAGGATTCCATTTCCTTCACTTTTTTCCCGAGCAGTTCCAATGCGCTGCGAACCGCTGGTTCTTCTACCAACTGATAGTAGCCAACAAAACGATCTTCCATCATTTCTTCGTCCATTTGAAGAGCGGGATAGACGGCGTTTTCAACGCTCATCACCTTAGCTGTTGGGCTAAAGAGAGTGAATGGGCCGGAAGGAAAATGCAGACGATTAAATTCACCTAGAGGGAACTCAGATTCGATTTCGCCCCATTCGTTGTATTCTCCTGCGCGAAGCACCTGATTGACCGATTGGGTCACTTTGCTTTTTGACGCGACGCCCAGATTTCCAATGAATCCCAAGTACTCGTACTCATTGGCTAGAATTTGCTTTCCATTTTCGTCGTAGAGGCCCAATTTACCTGTCCAACCTTCAGGGAAAACTTCATTATTCCGGTCGGATGCAATCATGGTTTTGAACAACATTGCTCCTTCCAAGCTCCAATCGCTGGGAGGAAAGATTTAATCGAATTCGGGCTTTAAAAGAATGTTGCCAAAGGTGTCGATGAGGCCCATTTTGGCTGTCTCACTTCTGAAGAAGAAACCATCGGAATCCACTTCTCCTTGTGGATTTACTTTTTCTCCGTTCAGATCTTGAAGCCCAAGGAAAACAAGAGACCATTGAATATGCCATCGCCTTGAACAATCAGGCGATGTTGTTTTACTCTTTGGGGAGAATTCAGGAAGCCCACGATGTAAATGTTCAGGCGGGTTTGGTTGCTTCTTACACCCTAAATACTACAGACAAAGACTATTTCCCTTTCATGGTGAATAAGGCGCTCATCATGCGTGAAATGGGGGAACTTGTAGCAGCTGAATCTATTCTAACCGATGTAAAAACACGCAAGGAGAAAAAGCTTGGTAAGAAGAGACCAGAATACGCCCGGGCGATCAACCACCTATCTGCCATTCGACTCGAGATGGGCAAGTTGGAAGAAGTGGAAGAAATGCAGGCTCATGCATTGAAAATCTACAACAAAGAGTTTGGGCAGAATCACCCGGCAACAGCAAAGATTTATTACAACCAGGCTGTTTTTTATATCCATCAGAACCGATATCCCGAGGCGGTTGAAGCTTTGAAGTTGGCCAAGCGCATTCAAGAATATACGCTAGGGAAATACCACAACGATTACCTCGAAACCCTTTCGCTTTTGGGCAGTGTATACGACTTGATGGGAAATCGTTCGGGCGCCTACGAAGAATTGGGAAAGCTGAACGATGCGATTCTCGAACAGGTAGAACGATACTTTCCTGCCATGAGCGAAGCCGAGCGAACCAAGTTCTGGTCAAACTCTCAGAACTTCGTCTTAAACTACTTTGGTTTCCATTTGAAGTCTACCGATCAGACTTGGCTGACTTCCATGCTCGAAACCCGCTGGGCTACCAAGGGAATACTCCTTCAAAGTGCCAAGAAGCTCAAGGAGGGCATCATGAGTTCGGGCGATTCCACGCTCATCAATAGCTATGAGGAGTGGATGACAGCCAGGGCAGATTTGGCTCGATATTACAGCATGCCGAAGCGTACGGTGTTTTCACAAGGTGTGAAACTCGACAAGCTCGAAGAACGCGCGAATGAGTTGGAGAAAGACCTGAGCCAGCGCCTTGGGTCGAAACTTTCAAGCAATGTTGGAATGAGCATTCAGGATGTTGCAAAGCAGTTGGGTCCCAAGGATGTATTGGTCGAAATCATTCGAACTCAGAAAAATGAACTTCTTGGCGGCGAGGCCAACTATTTGGCTTGTATACTTCGTTCCGATGCTTCCATCCAAATCGTGGACATGGGCGAGGCAGGTGACTTGGAAGGCAGGTCGGTGAAGTTTTACAAGTCTTCCATCGGCTACAATGTTGCCGACAATCGCTCGTATGGAATTTACTGGCAGAAGGTAGACGAAGCCTTGGGTGATGTAAATCGTGTGTATTTATCGGTCGATGGCATCTTCAATCAGGTGAATGTGGCTACACTTCGGAAGGAAGGAGAGCGTTTTGTCATTCAAGATCGGAATCTAGTGCGCGTCAATTCAGGATTAAGCTTGAGCAATGCCAATGAGAAGATTCAATTGAAATCAGCATTTCTTGTAGGGAATCCAAATTTTGGAGATCAGGGAACGCTGGCGCCTCTGCCTGGAACTGAGAAGGAGATTCAATTGGTTCAAAACCTAATGTCGAAGCATTCAGTCCAGGTGCAATCGCTCATTGGGTCGCAAGCAAGTGAGGAGAAAATCAAAGGCATGTCGCAGCCCTCATTATTGCACATTGCTACGCACGGCTTTTTTGAAGCGGATGAGCATAATGCAATTGTGCTCTCGGCAGGCTTCGACGGAATCAAAAAGAAATCGAACCCGCTATTGCGCTCTGGTCTGATGCTGGTAGGTGCCGAAGATGGAATGGCCAAGAAAAGCAGTGGTGAGGAGAACGGAATTCTCACAGCCTACGAAGCCATGGACCTCGATTTACAAGGAACAGAATTGGTCATTTTAAGTGCCTGTGAAACCGGACTTGGGGAAGTGTCGGCAGGGGAGGGTGTGTACGGACTTCAGCGGGCTTTCCAGATTGCTGGTGCGGAAACCATCATCGCGTCTCTTTGGAAGGTAAACGATGAAGCTACCCAAGAATTGATGACGCTCTTCATTCAAAACCTCTTCCTGAATAAATCGAAGCAAGAAGCTTTTCGAGAAGCTCAGTTGGCGATTTTAGAAAAATACGAGAAGCCTTACTACTGGGGTGCTTTTGTGATGATGAACTAGGGCTAGTTCGACGACTTCAACTTCTTCAACTCTTTGATGAGTTTACGAGGTTCGGCCCTTTTGCGGTAGTCGGCATCGAGAAAGGCGTATTGAATCACACCTTCTTGGTCGATGATGTAGGTTGCAGAAAGCGGAATCTCGTCGCTTGAGTCCCCATTGTATGCATGAAGGTCAAACTTGTCCTGAAAAATGGAGGCCACTTCTGGGCTTAGTTGATAAACAATGCCGTAGTCTTTGGCGATTTTATTCCCAAGATCGCTGAGCACTTCAAATTTTAGATCGTGCTTTTCTTTGGTCGAGATGGAGCTGTCTGGAACTTCAGGGGTTAAGGCGAAGAGTTGAGCTCCCTCTTTTTTGATCTTAGGCATTTCCTTGCTCAAATAATTCAAGGTCATGTTGCAATAGGGACACCATCCGCCGCGGTACCAGGTTAAAATCACCGGACCGTTCAACAGGTTTTCATAGAGCGACACTTCCTCACCTTCCGCGTTTTTTAGAATGAAGTTTGGAGCCCTATCGCCTTTTCTGAGTGCCATCCCAAGGAATTCCCGAGAGTTCAATGGCCTCTTGATTCTTGGCGTATTTCTCCTGAATGTCTAGAGGAGCATTCTGAGCCCAGCTTGCTTTTTTAGCATCCAACTGATCCTGAAGCAAGACTTCCGTCTCATTTCGAATTAAGTCTGTGATGGGGGTTTTTGATTCAGATTCATCTAAACCTCCTGCATCTCGCAAAGAGTCTTTTGATTGAGGTCCGCTGCAGGCAAACAGCAAAACGCTCATAAATATGGCTATGGTTTTTCTCATCTAGAGCAAGTATCGTTACATATTGATGATGTGGTCTCGAACTTTAGATAGTACGTCTAAATTTCCTTTGTGTTGCAAAACTTGCTGCGAGCGGGTATGGGCAATATAGTACTGTGTACTATAACTTGGGGAAAATGTTTTACTTTGGTTCGCTCTCAAGAAAATTCACATGTCAAAAACTACGCGTTTTATCGTCCTCATTGCCTCGATCGTTGCACTGGGTGGACTGCTTATGGGATTCGATGCTTCTGTAATTTCAGGAGTTGTAAAGTTTATTGAGATCGAATTTAATCTCACGAAATTAGAGCTGGGATGGTCTGTAAGTTCCTTGACTCTCACTTCCACGCTGGCCATGTTGGCCGCTGGACCAATCAGTGATAAATATGGAAGACGCTACACTTTGAAGTGGGCAGCAATGTTTTTCTTGGTATCCGCTGTTCTATCGGCCATCGCACCGAACTTTATCTTTCTTGTATTCGCTCGTATGCTGGGTGGATTTGGCGTAGGTGCAGCCCTCATCATTGCCCCAATGTACATCGCGGAAGTTTCTCCTGCCAAGTTGCGCGGTACAATGGTATCCTTCAATCAGCTGAACATTGTGGTTGGTATATCCTTGGCCTTCTTCACCAATTACCTCATTTTAAGCCTGGGCGATTCAGATGCCTCTTGGGTTGAAAGCTTAGGAATCAACAAGCACAACTGGCGCTGGATGCTGGGGCTTGAAACAATTCCTGCCGTGTTCTACTTTCTGGCCCTCTTCGTGGTGCCAAGAAGTCCGAGATGGTTGTTGATGCACGGAAAAGAACAGGATGCAGTTAGGGTTTTCAACAAAGTAAACCCCGACCCAGAAGCCATTCAAAGGCAAATTCAAGCTGTTAAGGAAAGCCTTTCCACAGGCACTGAAAAGGTAAAGCATTACAGTATGAAGGATCTGCTGAGGCCAGCCTTAGCATTGGTTATGACCATTGGTGTTGTTGTGGGAATCTTGCAGCAAATTACAGGGATCAACTCGGTCTTTTTCTACGCACCGATGATCTTCGAACAAACAGGGATTGGAACCGATGCTGCCTTCATCCAAGCCATTCTGGTAGGTCTTACGAACCTTGTGTTCACAGTACTAGCCATGCTCACCATCGATAAGTTGGGAAGAAAACCACTTTTGAGTATTGGTGTTTTAGGCATTGCAGGAAGCATGTTCCTTTTGGCTTACGGTTTTTCTCAGGCCCGATATGAGTTGAAGGCTTTTCCAGTGGAAGGTGTTCCCACAGAAGTGAGTGAAAAACTGGAACCCATCAAAGGCATCGTCTACGACAGCGACATTGCCTTCAAGGCGGCCATTCAAGAACAAGTAGGACGAGGAGAAGCTATGGTTTATGAAACCAATATCATTACAGCGGCGATCACAGCAAACCCAATGTTGATCCTCGTCGGTGTCCTTTCTTTCGTGGCTTTCTTCGCCATGTCGCTAGGCCCCATCATGTGGGTACTGTTCTCGGAACTCTTCCCGAACTACATCCGCGGATTGGCAATCTCCTTCGTGGGTTTTGTAAACTCCATGGTGAGTTTCACCGTTCAATTGGTATTTCCATGGGAACTCAATACCATCGGCAACGTATGGACTTTCGTCATCTATGGCCTCTTTGCGCTTGCAGGATTTATCTTCGTCATCAAAGTACTTCCTGAAACCAAAGGGAAATCGCTTGAGGAGCTTGAGAAGCAGCTTGTGAGAGACTGAGGTTAAAGAGGAAAGATAAAAGAGGAAAAGCTTGAAGTTTAAGAGCTAAATAAAGTCTCACTCTCGTGCTCACATCCAATCTAAACGTAGTCAGGCTAAGCTTGTCGAAGCCGCTGTGATCAGGAGTTGAAGAGTTGAAGAGTTGAAGAGTGGGAGAGTTGAAGAGTGGGAGAGTGATAGCGTAGAAGAGAAAAGACTAAAGATAAAAGAGGGCACTGTGCGGCTGTTCAAATCCCAAATTCCAGGCCCCTTTGTACGCTGAAGCAAAGCGAAAGCGTCAAATCCCAGGCTCAAATCCCATATCCTAACTACAAGGGAGTATACTCAAAACTGTCTAAGATGATCTCGTGCTCTTCATTGTCCAATGGGTAAGTTTCAAGATGTGAAGCGATCCACAAATTCATGCGAGCTCCAGTGGTTGGACTTGGTTTTGGAATGATGACGGGATTTGAACGAGCTCCACCTTCGAATTTACGGCGTGCAGGATTATTTAAATCGTACGACCAAGAGGCAATGGGAGTTCCTTCTTCGTCGGCATAACCTGTATGACTCGACCAAGTGATCAAGTCTGGTGTCCAAGTGAATTCATGTGTAGAAGTACCGATGAGAACGTCACCGTCAAATTCCGGATGATATGTACGCTCTTTATAAAACACGCCGAAGTTCACTGGTTGAACTGAATAGAGTAGGGAAGATGTCAAACTTGAATCACCCCAATAGGCAAACTCAATGTCAACCTCGCTGTTCGCGTCTGTGGTGAAGGTTTCGTTGTCCCAGGTAAAGAGTCCAAGAACGATGTTGGTTGGAATGTTTTTCAAATCGCCGGTTACTGTCCAACGGTAGGTTCCATAACCCATTGAATCTTGGCTAACAACCTCGGTCGAATACCAAATGTTGTTGTGCTGTGCAATGCGCAAATGCAATCGGCCTTTGCTGTCTACATATACGTCGTCGGCTTGTCTGGAAAAGGGGTTCGGTCCAGGACCTACAGGTGCTTCGCTGTGTTTGATGTCCCACTTATATCCAGAGAAAGTGACTTCATCTTCGATGCGAACAGATTCTGGTGCTTCCGAGAGATTACACGACTGCAACAGAATGGCAAGAACGCTGAGCTTGGTGACGGCGACGAAGGTTTCCACTGACTTCATAATCATTCGTTTATGTAAAAATTAAGATGCTGGTTTCCGATGGTGGCGATGAAATCTCCGGGTTCCACAACCCACTTCCAATCACGTCCAACAAAGGCAAGACGAGAGCATGGAACAACAAATTCCACACGTTTGGTCTCTCCAGGCTTTAAGAGAATCTTATCGTAGGCTCTCAAACGCTTCACAGGCGGAGTCACACTTGCGTAAACGTCTGAAATGTAGAGTTGCACGACTTCCTTTCCTTCACGATTACCTGTATTGGTGACTTCCACAGAAAAGTGAATGTCGTCGTTTAGTTGAATCTTACTCGGACTGTCGAGACGGAAGTTGTTGTACTCAAAGCTGGTGTAGCTCAAGCCGTGTCCAAATTCAAACTGAGGTTTAAAGCCGTTTAGCTCGTAATTCTCATTGAGGTCGGCTGTGATCTTGAAATCGTAGGTCAGCAGGGTATTCGCATACCTTGGATAGGTGTAAGGTAACTTCCCAGAAGGATTCACATTGCCGTAGAGAATGTCGGCCAAGGCCAAAGTTCCCTCTTCACTTGGAAAATAGGCATGGATGATGCCGTGGCATAAGTCTACAATGCGGTTGATGATGCGCGGACGCGATTCAAACAGAATCAACACAATCTCCTTCCCAAAAGTAGAGAGGTGCTCGATGTATTTGAGTTGAGCTTCGTCCATCACCAATTCATGAATGTCGCCGGGTTTTTCTGTTCCGGGCAATTCACCCAAACAAGCAATAACAACATCAGAAGCTTTTACTTTTTCCTCCCATGCCTTATCTGTTTTTAATTCAGTAAGGGTGCAACCAGGGGCGTAGTCCACGTCTGAGTTTACAATCTTGAGTGCATCCAGTACCGTATTCTTTTCTGGGTTGTTGCGATGCTCGTCTTGTCCTTGCCAAGTTCTACTCCACGCTCCATTCACCATGGAAAGGGAGTCGGCAATTGGGCCGGTAAGCAGAACCTTTTGATCCTTTTTGAGTGGAAGACAGTTGTCTTCGTTTTTTAAGAGAGTAATGGATTCTTCAGCCACCTTTCGGCTGAAGTCTTCAAATTCGGTCGGCCTGCTTTTTACGTATTCTCCTTCTGGAACAACTGGGTTTTCCCATAGTCCAAGGTCTTTCTTGAGCTTCAAGATGCGACGCACAGATTCATCCAAGCGAGATTCAGGAACTTCTCCTTCGCGCACGAGCTCTACGAGGCTTTCGGAGAATTCGTAGTTGTTTGGAACCATGGCCATGTCCACACCAGCCATAATCGTCGTTTTAACGGCATGTTTTAGGTTCGGAGAGGTTCTGTGGTACTGATGAAGTTTAATGATGTCCTCCCAGTCGGAAACGGCTACTCCTTCAAAACCTAATTCATCGCGCAATACTTTCTGCAGAAGCCCAGGGTTTGAATGGGTTGGAATTCCGTTGATTTCTCCGGAATTCACCATAATGGTTTTCGCTCCCGCCTTGATTGCTTCCTCAAAAGGAGGCATGATGAGTTCGCGAAGCTGCCGTTCTGGAATGTATGCCGGAGAGCGGTCTTTGCCATCGTATGGCCACGAGTAGCCAATGAAGTGTTTTAAGCAGGAAGCAACCTTGTCGATCTTCGAGACGTCGTCGCCTTCGAGTCCTTTTACGGCACCTAGGCCCATATCTGTAACGAGCATTGGATCTTCACCAAAGGTTTCGAAGTTTCTCACCCACAGCGCTTGACGCATAACATCGAGAACAGGGGAGAAGGCCCAAGGCGTTCCCATGGAACGTGTTTCAATGGCCGTAATCTCACATACCCGCTGAGCCAACTTCGGATCCCAAGAAGCTGCTTGTGCAACAGGTTGAGGAAATAAAACGCCTTCGCTCATGTAGTTGGCGCCATGAATCGCGTCGATTCCATAAATCACTGGAATTTTGAGTCGACTTTCGTTGGTGGCTACGTCCTGAATTTGGGTGATGATCTTTACCCAATGTGCTTTAGGAAGAGCATAACCAGGACAATTTAAAAACGAGCCTACGTGATACTTGAGAATGGCATTCCGAAGCTTTGTGATGTCGAGGGAATGAGGTTCTTCAAGTTGGTAGATCTCTCCTTTCGAAATTACATCGAGGTTGATCTGTGTCATCTGCCCCACTTTTTCTTCTAGGGTCATTTCCTGAAGAAGGTCTTCTATAAACGAATCCTTCACTACTTCAGAGCTTGCGTTTGTACTCATTCAGCGATTGCTATTTATACTTCTCATTAAATCGAATTATTTGGCCGCGATGGTCTTTGTTTCTTGAAAGACAATCTCTCCCCAGCTCGATGAACTCTCGTGGAATGGAGCTCCTTCCGGACTGTTCCATACCAGTTGTTCTTTTCTCGATTCGGCATCTCCAAAATCAAGGGCCATTTCAAAAGGATGGATTTTCCGGGTGTTGATCTTTTTCATACCCAATTCTGAAATGGGAACTTTAAATTCGAAATCCATTCCTCCTTTTCGTGTCACCAATTTGGCTTCATAGTCATTCAGTTCCTTTTTGGCACTGAAATCCCAAGCGGCTCCTTTGATGCCGGTTACTACCAGCTCTTCCATATTGGAGTTTGATTTAGATTTTTTCCCGCTGTAACTCCAGCCCGATTCCTCTGAACCGAAACCCAAGGCGATGTGCTGATCAAGGGTAGACCAAAACTTACGTGCAACGCTTGAATACGGGTCGTTTCGAATGCAGAATTCGAATGCATCTCCATTCCATACATCGGCGCCTGACTTGGTGTTTGAGCGTGGCGTTTCATCTTCAATTTTACCAGCGAAGTAGATGAATTCATCGGAAGCTGATATCATGATTTGATTCTCTCCCATTTGTGCGCTTTCGCTTTGAGTCCACACGGCATCGTCGAACTTACCATCGATCTCAACCTTTAAATCGGGCTGGTAAATGGCCGTATACCTTTTGTCGAAGCCGCCAATGCGTTTCACAATTTTAATCTCATCGAAGTAGAATTCACCAGTAGCTTCCAATTGAATGATGAGCTGTTTGATGTTGGCCGGATTCGTTCCTTGCTCTGCCCAATTAAACTCAGAAAGCGGAAATTCTAGGTAAGTCCATCCGTTCTCAAATTTCTCTGCGACAACAGCTTTTGGAGAGAACCCCAACCAGGCGCCTTTACCGGCGTAGTCCTCAAAAGAGATGGCTACGGGCAAATTACCAAAGCTTCCCTTAACGGGTTTTACCCTCATACTGAGCGCTGCAGTGTCGAATACAGCTTCTAGATCTTTGGCCATCCAGCCGTTCCAGCCGAATCCCATCCCAATCCAATCGCAGGCTCCGATGTCTTTGTCCCATTTCACTTTCATGGCATATTCCCCGTAAGGATTTCCTTCTTTCGTGCGCTCGGCTTGAAAGCAAGTTTTGTTTTCTTCTCCCCAAAAATCGGCAGTAAGCTCTTCGTCGAAGATGTTTACCCCATAGAAGCCCTGAACACTTTCGGGTACTTCTGTTTTCGGAGGTGCGTCGAAAAGACTGGCTTCTTTTACCTCAATACAGGCTGTGATGAGTAGGAGAGAGGCGGCAGATGTTGCGAGTATTCTTTTCATAGTCTACGGGATGAGTGGTCCACCATTGGTGAAAATGACATAATCCAAAAATGCTTGGCTGTAACCTGATGCAGGATCGGCTAGGAACAAGAGCTGGATCTGACGTAGTTTGTTTGGCTCATGAAGAGCATTTCCGTTGGGGTCAGCAGGCTGTCCGTTCACCAGGTTTTGTAAGTCGGAATAGGGAAGAGAGATCAATTGCCATCCCGATTCGAATTCCGTCATTTCGTATGCCCACATGTCTTCAGAGTTTGCCTCGTAATTATCGTTCTCGTTCTCGTCTTCTCGGAATTGAAACAACACGATTGCATTGTCAATCTCGTCTGGAACCCACAACATGAAGTTGAACCACACATCGTCTGGATTTTCAGCCAAGTCGAAAGTGATGCCTCCGTAGGCCGCAGCGTCGATGTACAGAAGGCCAATCAAGTAGTCCCAGTTTACTTCTCCACCCATGTCGTAGTAGTAATTTCCTTGGGCTGCACTGGTGTCCTGAGCAACACGGAAACTCATATTGGCTCCAGACTGCACCAGTGGATCTCTCCAACTTGGGTTTATTGCTCCGCTTTCAAAGTCAGCAATCAAGAGGCCTTCGTTCACCTTTGGTAAAACAATTTCCACCGTATCCGTAATGTGGGTAGAATCTTCGGGGATGAAGAGGTCTACCAAACACTTCTCTGTTTTGAACATTGGAAGTTCCGTAGTACTTCCTTCCCAAAGAGCATTGGATTCATCCATGCTTCGTGAAAAGCCTGTAATGATCTTTGTTGCATGAGATTCCAAACCTTTGATGGTCAGTTCCCAATTAGCTTGCTTGTTGAAGCTCGCCTTAAATATGATGTTCTGACCTGTAGAAAAGTCTACAATATCGCGCGAGATCGAAAGCTCCTCAGTGAATTCAAAGTCGGCGAATAAATCCACCAACAAGGGACCTTCCATTTCTGTGTCGCGGTTGCAAGAGAAGAAGAGTGCAGGAATGCTAAGAAGAAGGGTGAGTGATATTAGTTTTTTCATGTCGATTAAAATTTCATGTTAAACAAGATGGCTAAGCTGTTCATGCCATATGAATCGTTGATGCCATCCTTGAAATCTGCTGTGTAGTCGGACCAAAGAATGCTGAGTGTTGATTTTTTTGAAAACTTATAACGTGCTCCTACAATAACAAGCGTCTCGCTCATATCGTTCACCATGGCTGTATAATTTACAACATCTTGGTATCCGTCGCGAACAGCCATATAATCATTCCCCACAGAGCTTAGGTCGCGGTAGCTGGCCATTAAGAAACCATCTTTCATGAACTCGAAGTCGAGGCCTACATCAATCGACTGGTTTTGAAGGTTCACGTTTTCAAATTCGAAGGCGCCTTTGCGGTCGGTAGTCTCTGACCAGAACGAGGCAGATACTTTGATTTGTTTGTCCCAGTTGGAAATGAACTTATCGACGTACGCATTTGCTTTCGCATTGTAGTAGGTGTAGCTCTTCAATTCGTTGGTTCCAGTTCCAACAATTTCGTTTAACATTCCCAGGGTTGCAGTAGCGTCCCATCGCTGCTTCTTATCTTTTTGAGAGAGGTCGGCAATGATGCCCTGACGGTTTGGAGTGGCCTCACCATAAGGAGTTGCATTTCCGTAGGCAGGATTGTAGCTCATCAAGCCCGTGCGAAGCGTTGTTTGATAGATGGAAGCATCGCGCAAGACATCCATCAAACCAATCGAACGCAACTGCTGCGTATTTCCATAACGGTTGTAAGAAAGCGGAATTGCCGAGTAGTTCATGCGACGTGTTTGAGCCCCTGGGCTGAAGAACTGCGGTCCAACATTCTTGTAGCGAATTTTCAACTTCGCTCCGAAAGGCTTGTAATCCAAAGCCGCCCCAAGGTCGAAGAAATAGTCACTTAAGTCTGGTGCATTGGTGTCGTTCCGAATGATCATGCTCGAATTACCAAGCTCACCCATCAGGGTCACTTTGTAGTCGTCTTGGTCGTACTTAGCTTCATAAGTAGCGGTAATCACGGGGTTTGACATTACCGTGCTGTCTACAGCTGTTCCTAGAAGATCGAACATGTTTACGTAGTTCAATCCAACACTCAAGTATTTCGACTGAACAGCCGTAATGTTACCACCGGTATAAAGGCGTTCGTTCACTGTCGAAAAATTAGAAGGATTCTGTCGACTGATGAATCCACTGAATTGCAATTCAGAAATCACCTTCTCGAATTGAAGTGCAAAATCTACTGCTGCTCCTTGCTGGCGCCATGAGTTCTGGAAATCATAGAACAGATCGTAGTCGAGAATCTCGCGGTAAATGTCCGTGTAGTCCAAGAAAGCGTTTTCAAGATCATGTTCTGGGTTTCTCAAGGTGTACGGCGACAACTTATAGTTGATGTCTCCCACTTGATAGCGAATCGAGTTCGCGATGATTCCTTTCAAGTAAAGCTGACGTACATCGAAGGTTACACCACCAGACCAAAATCCACCGTAGTCGTTGCGAATCCGCACCATACCATGAATGAAAGTGTTTTTGTTCGGTTGAATGTTCGCTGCTAGGTCGACCATCGTATGACCGGAGTTCTGCCTTGTTGGCGTTACCGTGTCGTTTGCAGCTCCTTCAAACTGATCGAAGAAGAGGACGTTCCGAGCCTGTCCCGAGAGCCAAATTCGTTTCCCAAGATCTTGGGCAAAGCCGCCTTCAAATAGGAGCGAAAGGCTGAGAATGAGAATTACTTTTTTCATTAGAATGCAACTTTAATTTCAACAACAGTTTCTTGACCGGCAAATTGATCTTTCGTAAAGCTTCTGTCCTCGAAGCGGAAGAATCGGTGACGTACATACAGCCCAGCATTTCTGCCGAGATCGTAGTCTATTCCGAATCCAATGCCTGTTCCTTCTTGATCTCTTGGCTTTCCAGTTTCGAGTGCCAATTCAGTATCGTAGTTTCCTAGAATGCGCTCGTAGCCTAAGTATCCGGTCAGCATAACTTTCTGCCACACTTGATAGTAGAATTCGAGCTCGTTCGTATAATGACGTAGATATGCGTCCTCGGAGACAACTACTGTGGGTGCCAAAGTCTTCTGTACTGAAGAGTATCGGTTTAGGAGATTGACAAATAGAGTTCTATGAAAGAGGCTGGTCTTGTATTTCGCTTGAAGTTCGAGAACGTTGAATTTCTTGACGTTCACAGCGGTCCCTAAACTATCATCCCGCAACTTCATGGTTTCATAGGTATCTCGGAATACATCCGCTGTTCGCGCATAGGGGCCAACTCCTGTCGGGAAATCCCAGCGCCAAAAACGAGATCGAGTCAATTGATTTACCGGATGCCCAAAGGTTACCAAGTTCGTAATGGCTTCTATTTCAGATGAAATTCCGTTGGCGGCCGACAGCTTTAAATCCTTGAGTTGATATTCAACGTTCAGGTTAACTCCCTGGCGGTTGTTTGTCATCAAGCCTATGGGTACGATCGGACTCGCAAAGGGTTGGAGGATGGCTGCGCTTCCAACACTTCCTGCAGGAATGTCGTTGGCGGTAGCCTCAATAACTGCAGTATTCCAATAGATCGCATTGTTGTTCACCACAGAAGGTGAGACACGGTAGACTTGCAATTCGGCTGGAAGCTTCCTCGTGACTAGAGGAAATCTCAATTTCACATTGATGGCTTCACCCCAATCGAGGTCGTGTACCGGACTGTAGTAATGACCGGCGCCAATTTCAGCGTCTACTCCAAATTCTCCTTTCGTATAAACAACCTGGCCGGTAACGATGTTGAAACCAACTTGCTCCCGACCTAAACTGTCGAGGTAAACATTGTTGTTGATGCTGTTGATACTGGCCTTTAAGTCGCTGCCAAAATTGCGACTGATTTTACCTCCAAATGAAGTATTGGGAAGAGGATCGAATCCACCATTGAGTTCGGTTTTACCAACCATAGCAAGAACGGAGATGTCGCCGGGTAAGTCGTTTGCACGAACCGTAAAACCTTGGAAGGCGCGTTCTCCCCAACGCGTATCTTGATTGATGTTCCCTTGACCATAAAAGGTGTCGTAGCGATCGGCTATTTTGGAAGTTACTGGATCCCAGGGATTTCGCTCAAACAACATAAAGCGATTGTATCCGCGAAAAGAAGCTAAGGTGAGGTCACTCACACTCAACCATTGCGTTCCGCCCAAAGTGAAGCCGAAGTTTCCGACGTCTGTACTGATGGCCGCATTGGTACTAATCCCTAACAACAAACCCATCGACTGACCTGGTTTTGTAGTCGCTATGATCGGATTCCAAATCGATGGCCTTTGAGCCGTAGGAATTTGTCCACCATAGGTTGGATTCACAGAGCCCTCAAAAAGTTGAAATGCGTAGAGGTCGAAATTCCAAAAAGCATTTTTCGCCGGACGTCCAGAGAAATTGAGCGTAAAATTCGGAAGTTGACTGTCGTCAGCGAGCAAAAGTGTGCGCTTTCGCTGGTACTCGTTCGCCGCGTCGTTCAGCAAATACGGATTCGACATTTGAAGGTAGGTTCCAAAAAAGCGATAGGCACCAGATACACTGAAGACGTAGAGTCCGTCTGGTGCGTTTTTCGGGAAAACTCCCACCCTAGAAACCGACTCCAATTTCTCGGTGTATTCGTCGGTGACGGAGGGCTCTTTAATGGTCGGAGCCTCCTGCGCATTCAAAGCCTGTGCGAGCAAAAAGCTCACAAGGGCCAGGGCGGAGCCTCGAATCTTTGGTTTTATGAGAATACGATCCATATTGTGAAGATGCTTAGGATGAGTACTGTACTGAGAATGATGTTGGTACGCTGACCTTCGAGTTGAAGTACCCCTCGAGAAAGGGTCAATTCGTTGATGTTGAGGTTTTTACTAGTATAATTTCTTGAACCAAACCACAAGACGGCCGAGCAGATTATAAAGAGTATGATGGCGAAATGCAGGAAGTTGATGTCAGCGAAATAATAGGCCGCACCGGTTAGGTCAGATTTCATAAGCTCCAGAACCAGGCGACTCACGCCCAGGATCAAGCCCGTCATTAGGGCCATCTTGGCTCCCCGTTCATTCACTTTCTTCGACAAGATTCCAATGAGGAACAATGCGGCTACGGGAGGAGAGATGTAAGCTTGAATGCTCTGAAGTTTTTGAAAGAGTCCACCTTCAATCAAACGCATCAAAGGAATCCAGGCCAGTCCGGCCACAACTAGAAAGAGTGTGGAAATTTGACCAACGAAAACCAACTTCTTTTCTGTGGCTTCAGGAACATACTTCCGGTAAATGTCGAGAGTGATTAGGGTAGAACAGGAGTTGAAGACCGATGAAAGTGAACTCATGAGAGCCGCAATCAATCCAGATACAACCAATCCGCGAAGTCCAGTAGGGAGAATGTTCATGGTGAGCATAGGAAGCGCCGCGTCGTATTCTGTTTTCCCATCGATGATCGGAAATTGATATGGACTGTCGGGGCCAGCTGCAAGGGCAAAGGCAAGTATGCCTGGAAGTACGAAGATGAACATCGGAAGCAGCTTCAGGAAGCCAGCGAAAATGGTTCCCTTCCGAGCCTCATTCAAGTTTTTGGCTGCAAGTACACGTTGCACTATGAACTGATCTGTACACCAATACCACACGCCTAGGATGGGTGCGCCGAATACAATTCCGGTCCAAGGAAAGTCGGGATCGGATGCTGGGCGCCAAAGGTCGAAATGAGCGTGTGTAGTTAAAGCCTTCAGTTGCTCAATGCCGCCAATTTCACTCATGGCAAAGTAGGTGAGGGCTACACTTCCAAGAAATAGAACAATCAGTTGCATGAAGTCGGTGTAAACGACTGCCTTTAATCCTCCGAACAAGGTGTAGACGCCAGTAATGCCAACCACTATTATGGAGCCGGTCCAGAAATCGATGCCGAGAAGAGAGGTGAATATGATGCCACCAGCAGCGATGGTTACTGAAATTTTGGTGAGGATGTAACCCGCAATCGAGATGTAAGATAGGTAGCTGCGAGCCCAAGGACTGTAGCGTTTCTCTAAATATTCTGGCATGGTGTACACACCTGACTTTAAGTAGAAGGGAACGAAGAGCCATCCGAGGAGCATCAAGGAAAATGCTGCGAGAAGTTCAAATTGGGTTGCGGCAAAATCGCCGGCCGCACCAGCTCCAGCTAGACCTACGAGATGTTCCGTTCCAATGTTGGAGGCAAATAGGGAGGCGCCAATTACGGCCCAGCTCAAGTTTCTCCCTCCCAGGAAATAGGCTGCAACATTGCCTCCTTTTTCTCGGTCTGCCTTTCGCTCCACGATGGTAATCCAAAGCACGATGGCAATCAGGACCACGAAATACATCCCAATCACAGTAAAATCTAGCCAGTTGAGCTCCTTTTCCATCAGAAGTGAACTTCTATTCGTAAACTGGATTCAGTGTTCGTTTTTTAAGTTGAACCGATCCAGTAGTTGCATCTGGATTTGGAACTACATAAAAAGGTATGTTGGCGTAAGCCACCTTTTTTTCCTCGTTTTTAGCGTAGAGGAAGAGGCGATAAGCACCTTCTTTCTTCGGTGCTTGAATGGTGACCGTATTATCTACTTGCTTTTTTACAAGCGTATATAGGGCTTCCGGAGCATCTTCCGTATCACCACCCGCTTGGATGTCTGTGCTCTCTGGCACCACAGCCCAATCAAATTCGGTCTTATTTCCGAAACCTTCCACAAAAGCTTCTGCACTGTACTTTTCAGTTGCCTTGAGGTAAATGCTCTCCTTCGCTTGTTTGTTGTCGAGTTTTATGCTGTCCAAACGAGGTGATTTAACCTCTGGCTCTTTACCTCTCCATACATTATATACAGCGTCGAAGGTCTCAGTGCGTTCTCCGTCTTTCGTGAAGATTCCGTACCAGGTAGAAGTGGTTTCTTGTTTTTGTCCCCAGAGAAATACATACGAACCGATGCATTTCCCTTTGTAGTCTTTAATGTACTTGGTGTAGCGCTTAGTGTAAATGTTAGCCTTCTCCTTGCTCGACTGTTCGAGGGGAACTCCCCAAGTTGTTTTTTGAACCTCCCAGTGACCAGTTGGTCCCCATTCCGTAATCATCCACGGACCTTTCCATCCGTACTTTGGAAGATTATCTGGTACGTCGGAAATCTCACCGTAGGTGTTCACTGAGTAGATATCTAAATCAGGAACTTTTTCCATGATGAGTTCGACTTCTTTTTTGTCTAGTCCCGCAGTTACTGTTGTAGTTGGATGGTTGGGGTCGATTTCATGCACCATTTTGGCGATGTCTTGAATGGCGTCCCAAACTTTGGTATTGGAGTAGAAGAGGTCTACTTCGTTTCCAATTCCCCAAAGTAAAATGGCGGGGTGGTCTTTGTATTTCTTTACAATGTTCGTGAATCGTTCAAGTTGTTTGGCTACGGCTTCTTCGTCGTTGTAATCGAATCCATGTCGTTCGTGTCCAACCCACAAACCGAACATTACACTCAAGCCTTTCGCATGTGCCTCATCCAAGATGCTTCCGGCTTCGTTTGCTGCCCAAGTTCGAATTGAATTTCCTCCTGCTTCTAAAACTTCATCTAAATAGGTGCTTCCACCAGCTCCGTTAACGTAGTACGGTTCTCCGCCTCTGGTGAGGTAATACCCAGATTCGTTTTGTTCAACCTTAACGGGAATGACCTGTGCATTCGCGTTGACGCACAGCATGGTGGCTGCAGCCAGAAATAGAAGTCGATTCATAAACTCAAGTTTCTAGTTCAATTTTTTTCTTGTTGATTTTGTACAGTTTGGCAGGGCGGTGTTTTACGTTTTTCTGAACTTCCTCCAATGGTTCTATAAAGTCTTGAGCAAGAAGCTTTTTTCTGAAGTTGGCTTTATCCAATCTTTTGTTGAGAACGTACTCAGTGAGTTCGAGATAATCTAAGAGCGTAAACTTTTTTGGCATCATTTCAAATCCAACGGGTGAGTGCGACTCTAAACTCTGCTTAAGAAATTTTAGCGACTCACTGAAGATTTCATTGTGGTCAAAAGCGAGGTCGGGAATTTCGTGAATTTCAAACCAGCCAACTTCCTCCGCCCATCCATCGGCTTTCAAAGGATGCTTGTACATCTCAATGAGGGCCATATAGCCTAATGTTACAACTCGTCCCAAAGTGTGTCTGTCAACAGCTCCGAACGTGTGAACCTGTTTCATGTAGATTTCTTCCAATCCGGTAAGCTCTGTCAATACACGTCTTGCAGCCTCGTCCAAAGCTTCCTTTGGATAAACTAAATCTCCTGGAAGTGCCCATTTACCTTTATAAGGGTCTGCGCCCCGTTTAATCAACATCACTTTAACCTTTCCTTCGTGATATCCATAGATGACACAATCCACAGAAATTGCGAATTGAAAAAATTCATCCAAAGGGATGTTGTAGTCGTAGCCGTAGTCTTCAGCAGCTTTTCTTGTCATAAGGCAGTGTGGTGGTGCTCAAATATAGACAAGAAAATAACTTAAGGTAGGCTGTACCATAAACTTATGGTAAAATGTACTTTAATAAAAAATTATATGTACTTTAGACGCAAACAAATCTTAAATTATATGAAGAATTTATACTCATTAATCGTGGCTTTGCTTTCTGTGACGCTGGTTTCAGCTCAATCACAGATTGATCTTCCCATCACATGGGATGATACGGCAAACGTCAACTACGCCGTGGGGGATTTCGGAGGAAATGTATCCACAGCAGGTGTTGACCCCTCAAACTCTTCGAATCTCATTTTGAGCGTCGAAAAGCAGAATACTGCTCAAACTTGGGCAGGAACAACCCTTAGTAACCCTAGTGCACCACTTGGTTTTGCAACTGCAATTCCGTTTGCATCAGGTAGTACTATCATGCGCGCACTCGTTTATTCACCTGATTCCGGAATCACTGTCCGTTTAAAGTGTGAAGACAAAACAAACAATACAATTTCTGTTGAAACAGATGCGATGACAACAGTTGCAAACGCATGGGACACGCTAGAATTTGATTTTTCAAACCAGGCTACTGGAACTGCTGCTATCAACTTCAGCAGTACCTACGACATGGCCAATATCTTCTTCAATTTTGGAGTTGATGGTGCAACCGCTGGAACCAAAACATACCTATTGGACGATGTTTGGTTTGTTGGTGGTGGCTCAAGTGGACCTTCCAAAGCTCAAATTGGTTTACCAATCGCTTGGGATGACACTGCTAACGTAGACTATACTGTAATCGATTTTGGTGGCAATGCTGCTATGGTTACTGTAGATCCAACGAATAGTTCAAATCTTCTACTTCAATTGGATAAAACTGGCTCAGCAGCAACTTGGGCTGGCACAACTCTAGGGAACACTGCTCTTGATACGGCGATTCCTTTTTCTGCCAATGCGAACACAATGAAAGTACGTTTCTGGTCTCCAGATTCAGGAATCGTTGTTCGATTGAAGGCTGAAGATCACACGAACAACACTATATCTGTTGAAACGGATGCAATGACTACCATGAATTCCGGTTGGGATACTTTGTTGTTTGACTTCTCAAACGAGGCTACGGGTACAGCAGCGATCAACTACAGCAATACCTACGACAAGCTGAATATCTTCGCGAACTTCGGAGTAGATGGAGCCACTGCTGGCGCCAAGACCTATTATGTTGACGATGTTTGGTTTGACGGAGCTCAAGGACCTCCGCCACCCACAGCCAAGGACATCACCTTCAAAGTTGACATGTCAGAATACACTGGAACCTATTCAGGTGTATTTGTAAATGGTACGTTCAACGGATGGTGTGGTAGCTGTAACCCAATGACCGACGCGAACAACGACGATGTTTATGAAGTTACCTTAAACCTAGCTGTTGATTCTTTTGAGTTCAAGTTCACGACAGACGGTTGGACGGATCAAGAAAACTTCGTTGGTGGAGAAGCTTGCACGAAAACAAGCGGTGGTTCTACCAACCGATTTGAAATCGTTACAGGTAACACAGTTCTTCCTGAAGTTTGCTGGAACAGTTGTTCAGCTTGTTCTGGAACACCTCCAACAGGAAATGACATCACCTTTAAAGTTGATATGGCCGACTACAGTGGCACTTACGATACCGTTTATGTGAATGGTACGTTCAATGGCTGGTGTGGAGCTTGTAACCCAATGACCGACGCGAACAACGACGACGTTTGGGAATTGACTATCAACCTTCCAGATTCAAGCTTCGAGTTCAAGTACACAGTCGATGGCTGGTCAGATGAAGAGAAATTCTCTGGTGGTGAGTCTTGTACTAAAACTACGGGTGGTTTTACCAACCGTTACTTGGCACCTGTAGGAGACACTGTTCTTCCAGTATTGTGCTGGGCATCTTGTGCTGCTTGTACAGGAACACCAACAAGTGGTCAAGTTACTTTCACTCTCGACCTGACTTCTTACCCAGACACTTTCACGACTGCCTATGTGAATGGAACGTTCAACAACTGGTGTGGAACATGTAACCCAATGTCTGATGCAGATAACGACAGCATTTGGGATTTGACAATCATTCTTCCTTTTGGCGATACGATTGATTTCAAATACACACTCAACGGTTGGGATTTCGAGGAAACTTTGACTCCTGGTCTAGGATGTACTGAAACTGTTGGTGGATTCACTAACCGTCGATTGATCATCGCTGGAGATACTTCTTTACCACAAACATGTTGGGAAGAGTGTGTTGCTTGTAGCGTTGTTGGAATCGAAGATGCATTCGTAGCAAGCCGATTCGAAGTTATTCCTAACCCAAGTACAGGTGTATTCCACCTCGGTCTTGAGTTCGAGAACATCGAAAGCGTTGAGATGAACATCTACAACATTGCTGGTCAGAAATTGCAGAGTACGCAGTTCGAAAGCAACAGAATAGAGCACGATTTTGATTTGAGTCAATTCGAAGGAGGAGTATACTTCCTAGAGTTGCGCAACTCTCAATCATCGCTTCTTAAGAAACTGATCCTATCTAAATAGGATTTTCAGTGCGCGAATTAGGGAAAGCCTCTCGGAAACGAGGGGCTTTTTCTTTTTTATAGTGAGCTATATCGGAGCGTTTTCCTCATCTTCTATTTCAGAAACGGCACCAGCTCCATTGATTTTTTGTTGAATGTCGGTAGGCTTGCCCTTGTACTGAACATTGCCAGCCCCATTGATTTTTACCTTCAACTTCTCTTGGGCATAAACGCGAATGTCACCTGCGCCATTCACTTTAATATCTACGCTCTATGCGGCAAGCTTAAGCGCTTCCACATTAGCAGTTCCATTGATTTTAATGTCGAGCTCTTCAGTTGTCCCATTGAGAATGATTTCCCCAGTACCTGAAATTTCGCAATCCAAATCTTTTGCTTTCAGATTCAATTCAATTCTTCCTGCTCCTTTTACAATTAGATTCATTTCTTCAGTGGTCACCTTGTTCTCTCCAAAAAAGCTGGCATTTCCATTGAGCACCACTTCTTCTAGTCTGGGAGTGATGATATCGATTCGGATGCCTTCCTTGGAATTAAGACAGCTCTCCGAGCGAATGGTTAAGGCTCCATTGTCCGACTTAACATCAATCATGTTCAACAGATTCTCTTCAGCTTTGAGCACAACCAAAGAGTTGCTGCGGTTCTCGTCGAGCCAATAGCGAACCTCTGCAGGGATTGATACTTCGATTTCTGAAGCTGGGTCAATCTCCATTTCACGCTCAAGAGTTGGACCTACACCACCTTCACACGACCAAAAATTGCAAGAACTTAAGCTCAGGCCAATAAGAAGAAACGCTAAAAGTGTTGGAAGTAAGCGGCTGGGGTTGATGGATTCAATCGATTTCTTTTGTGTTGGAACATTCATGGCAAAGTGATTTAGGTAGCCAAGGTAAACACAAGAGAATTACTGCATGTCCATTATCTTTTTCCGATTTGCTTTCAGGCCAAGGTGAACTATTCCTGGGAACAATCGACTGCCAAGCCGAACGAACCACCCTTGAGCCGAAGAATAGCCATAGAAGCGTTTCTTACGCATTTGAGTTACAATGCGTGAAACTGTTTTCAAGAGTGGATTTGCTTTTACATCTGAACGCTTTTCAAGAACGCCCATGCTTCCATCGGCTTTGTAGATGGCTTTTTGAGGGTCATTTTCCGTGAAACCTGGAAAGTTCACTCCAACGAAGATGTTGTCGTCGTGCAATTCAATTCGTAAAGACTCAGCAAGAGCCGTTACTGCTCGTTTTGACGCGCTGTAGGCAGTGTAGGAGGGAAGTCCGATCATTCCTGCCACCGAGGAGATGAAGAGGATGCCTCCTTTGGTTTTCCGCAAATGTGGAATGGAGTAATGACTTAGGTATATGGAACCAAGAACATTGATACCGAAGATGCGTTCGTAGACATCTCCGTGCGTATGCTCAAGTTTGCCTCCGCCCGACATTCCTGCATTGTTGATCAACCAATCCAATTTCCCGTAATGCTCAATCACTTCATCCATCATACGCTTGCATTCGTTGTAGGATGAAACGTCACCGGGGATTGTAATCAACTCAACTCCAGCAGTTTTCAATTCTTCAGCGGCACTTTCAAGTTTTTTCTCATTCCTGCCATTCAATACCAGCTTCGCCCCTAAAAGGCCCAATTCCATGGCTACGGCTTTTCCAATGCCCTGAGATGACCCGCTGATGAAGACTACCTTGTCCTTAAAGTTGCTCATTTCTTATTGTAATAGTCGTGTTCTACAAACCAACGGTGATGATCTTCAATAGCGATCCTTGCAGATGTTTGAGGCATCTTTAGTTCTTCCTGAGCCTTTTTTGACGTGAAATAGTTTGTGTCGCACGAGATGAGTGCCATCTCTCGACTTACACTCGGACGAAAGCCAAAGATCTTTGACAAGCCAGAGAGAACAGTTCCAAAAAGGACGGTTGCCCATCCGGGAATCGCTTTGGTAGGCGCTTTTGAACCAACGATTTCCGCCATCAATCCAAACAATTCTTTGTAATCCATATTCTCGCCAGCCAAAATGTAGCTCTCTCCAATCCGCCCCATTTCCAAAGCGTTTGCAATCGCAACGCATGCATCCTTCACGTGCACTACATTCCTTCCGCCGGGTGAATAACCAGGAGCTTTTTGATGGTAGATTCCAATGAGCATCTCGCCAGGACCTGGTTTTGAATCGTGCTCGCCCATCATAAAAGTTGGATTCACAATGATGGCCGGCAAGCGACCTGCCTTGGCTTCAGCTTCCACGAATTGATGAACCTCATATTTGGAATCCATATAATCCAAACCGTATTTGGCTGCGGCATAGGGACGGCTTTCATCTCCCGGTGATTCTTTGGTTCCAGGGCCAAAAGAGTTGGCGGTTCCAACATAAACAAGACGCTTGATTCCGTTCTCTTGAACAGCTCGTACAACGTTCTTACTTCCTTCAATATTTACACGACGAACAATCTCTTTGCGGGGTGGCCAAATGTCGGTATTGGCTGCAGTGTGAATCACTGCATCGCAATTCTTCGTGCTGTCAATCAAAGATTTTGGGTCGAGCAAGTCACCAAATTGTTTCTCGTCTATGAACTCTTCGATGTGCTCGTGCGAGCGCGATTTCTGAAGAAAGGCAACCACTTCATGTCCTCTTGACTTTAATTCTCGCAATAGGTTACTACCTAGAAAACCATCTGCGCCTGTAACGAATACTCTCATAAAATAACTGAGCCCAAATATAGTTTTAGCAAGCCTTGCCTAGACTATTTTCCGAGACGGATTCCCATATGAATTCCCAACCATTCACTTGTGTGTAAAAAGTCGTAGTCGCGTGTTCTTGCATCTACGGGAATCAAACGGTTATCGATGTGCGGGGTGTCGCGGTCGTATCGTTCCGAGATGAACCAATTGTAGTCAACCCCTGCAAAGGCCTCAACCCGCCAAAAAAGTTTAACCGCTATATCCGCCCTAGCTTGAGCAAGGGTTTCGATTCCCGCAAAGGGACCTTCGGTGATTAAATCTTCAAGAATGCGTATCCCAATTCCTTCGATGTTTAAAGACCATTGTTTTGTCTTTACTGGCGCAAATCCAAGCCCGTAACCAATTCCCTGAAGATCATTGTTTCGCTTTTCATAGTGAAAGATGTTGTAAAACCACCGCGTACCAGTTTTGAAATAGAAGCCGTGGTAACCATTGGCGAAATAGGTCCATTCCAACCTTTTGTAGCCGTTTTTCACCAGATTCAAGAAGCCGAGAGAGACACCATTCACATTGTTGGCCACATTGATGAAAGCTATTTGTAGTCCGTTTACATCCTTTGCTCGATTAAAAAATGGAGCTACTTGCACACCGTTCAGGTTCTCTGAAACATTCATGAAACCTGCCGCTTGTAAACCGTTTGATGCCTTCCCGGAGATGTTGATGAAGCCTGCAAATTGTCCCCCGCGCAGCTTTCCGCCGGCGGTATTGATGAAACCGGCAACTTGAATTCCATTTAGGTCAAAGGAAGTTGTGTTTTGAAATCCAGCCACTTGCAATCCGTTGAATGATTTGGCAGCAGTATTGAGAAATCCAGCAGCTTGAAGACCATAACCCGTTTCGAAAGCGAAGTTGTTGAAGCCAGCGGCCTGCACTGTATACTGAATTTCGGTACTGTCGCCGAGAATGGTATTTGCAAATCCTGCCGCTTGTATTCCCTTGACATTGCCTTTGTGAACATTTAAAAACCCAGCCCCTTGAAGCCCGAGGAGTTCATCTCGACTCGAATTTAGAAAGCCTGTAGCTTGAATTCCTCGTACACTTCCTTTGTTGCTATTCACAAAACCAGATGCCTGTATTCCGTTCAGTGGACCGCCAGTAATATTCGCGAAACCAGCAGCCTGCAATCAAGTCACCTCTGCTTTAACGATGTTCAAGAATCCTCCTATTTCGAGACCCTTCAGACCCTCCGAATAACCCACCAATAGATTCAATGATAAGTTGTTGATTGCTGCACCTGAACCCAGTTTTGAAGTGCTGATGGGAGGGAAGAGGCTCAGTTGAATCCCAGGTTTAAACAGAACGCTGTCGTTTCTAGTGGCTTCCCTTACTTCTTCTGAGACGAAAGTTCGAACCAGGATGTCGTTTTCGATGGATGCTGTTTGAGTGGCGGCATCGAAGCTGCTGTTTGGAATGAAATCCAGTTTTTTTGGTTCGGGCAATAGAGTGGTTGAATGATAGCGATCCACGGAGAATGGAACAATCAGGCGCTCTTCCATAAAATTATCCAAAGCAAAACGCAGATATAGGCTGTCGGGTTTATCCTTGAAGCGGAGTTGGTAGGTTCCATTGGACCCTGTTTTGGTCGATCGAAGGCTGCGCGATTCAACAACCCGCACGCCTTCCATCGGTCTTCGACTCAGCCGATGAAGGACCATCCCAGAAATCTCATAGTACTCGGGTTCCCTATTGACATCGACGGCAGCTTCCTCCTTCGCCTTTTCTGCAGGTGGCAACAAGTTGAGTTCAGGAATGATTGGAACCACTACCAACTGAGAGTTCTTCTCCACTACACGCAAACCTCGTTCTCTGAAGATTGACTCTAAGGCCTTGCCCAAGTTCTTATTCTTAAGATCAACGGTGATGTTCTTTTCTTTTGAAAGAAGATCCGGATTGTAACTGAAGTGCAGCTTGTAGTTTTTCTCAATCTCTTTTAGAACGTCCTCAAGCGAAACATTCGAAAGCTGTAGGTCTATCTTTTGATCGAGAAGTCCGGCCTGACCAAAGGAAAAGATTGGACATAAAAAGAAGAGCAGCGCTATCGTTCGGCTTATTCGCATCCTTCTCCAATGAGCTTGTAGCCTTTTGGAGTGTCTTCAAGCTCCAAACCTTGAGTGAGGGCAATGACCTCGAGCACTTCTTCAATGCTTTTGTCTTCAAAGGTTGCTGTTAAGCGGCAATTTCCCAGACGCTTGGTGCTGAATTCTATGCTGACTTGATAATTCAATTCAAGAAGACGGACTACCTCACGGAGTTTTTCACCTTCAAATACTAGAGACTTGTTTTTCCAAAAGAGGTCGTTTTCATTCGCGGAAACGTCTTCAAAGCCGGATTCTTCTGAGAACAAAGCACTTTCTCCAGCAACAAGTATTCTTGCGTTTTCATCCTCTTCTTTGGTGGCCGTTAATTCTCGGAAGGCAACCTTTCCTGAATTCACAAAGAGAACTGTGTTCTTCTCCTCTGGTCGTGCTCGCAGATTGAAAGAAGTCCCTAGAACCGCTATCTCAGTAGATTCGGTGAGGATGCTGAATTGCTTCTTTTCGTTTCGCTGAACAGTGAAAAACGCTTCTCCTTCAAAGTTCACAACACGTTCATTTGCCGCGAATTGAACAGGATATTCCAATCGAGAATTCTCATTCAAGTCCACAATGCTGGAGTCGGGCAGCATGACTTGCATTGTTTGGCCTCCAATGGTACTTACAATTTGCATTTGACTCCCAGATACGGGTTCAACCATCATCAAATCAACAATTTTCACCACCCCAACTAAGGCTATGAAAACTGCGGCTACTCTCAAGAACTCATTTCGTTTTTTCGGTTGAGCTATTGGAACGACACGAGTTTCGTCCTTTTTCACTTGGAAATTGGCCCAAGCATTATCTAGGTCTATTTTATCTGCACTCGCATATCGATTGATTGCGTCGAAGTAGGCTTTGCTCTCTGCGTATAAGTCCGCATGTTCGCTTTCACTTTCAATCCACGAGACCAGCGTATTACGCTCAGAGTCTTCGAGCTCTCCAGCACACTCTTTGGCAATCAATGCATCTATGTCTTCAGGAATGTTCATGTCTGTTCAATGGTTTGACAAGCTTGAAGACAAAAACCCCTACGTCCCATCAATCTTTTTTTGAAAAACTTGAAAGATTGTAGTATAAACAGGCAAAAGGATGCATATGCGCGCATTTTTTCACGCACTATTTTTAAGGCTTTTCCCATCTGATTTTCGATGGTTTTGACGGATAAATCGAGGCTATCTGCAATTTCTTGGTACTTCAATCCTTCGAATTTGTTCATTCGAAAAATCAATTGGCATTGATCAGGAAGACTTCCCACCACTTCCTCCATATGGTCGAGGAGCAATTCCTCACGGTCGTTGGCTTCATCTTCAAATTCACTGCTGCTGTGCCTTACGTAGTCTCGGAATTTGTTTTGAACCTCTTGGTGCTTGCTCAAGTTGTAACAGTGATTTCTGACCGAAGTGTATAGGTAAGCCGACAGACTTGTTTCCGCTTGAATTTCTTCTCTCTTGTCCCACAATCGGACAAAAGTGTCTTGAACGATTTCTTGAGCCTCTTCAGGGTCGCGAACGAATTTAATGGCATGAGCTACCAACGGACGGAATTGGGCGTGAAAGAAACGTTCGAACTCGCGTTCGTCGCCCATCTTTAACCAATTGAAAACATCTTACGCCATGATCTATCTGCGGTAGGTTTCAAAGGTATAATTTTGACTATGCGCGTTTCAAAGTCCCTGTTTAAGCTAATTGCAATTTCCATCATTTTTCTTGGAATGGGCTTTTTCACCTTCAACAACAGACTGGAATTCACTGAAGAAATGCTCAGTCGTGGACAATACATCCCGCAGGAATTTGGAAGTATGCTCTTTGTTCCTGGAAGTGGCTGCAACCCAGGTGTTGGAACTCAAGAGCGTTTGGACTTGGCTGCTAGCTTGTATCGGGATAAGGTGAGGCAAATTGTTATTTCAGAAGGGATTTGCCCAGTAAAAGAGCAAGACCGTTTTAGGGCTTACCTAAAGGATTCCTTGGGGGTGAAGTTAAAGCACGTAGTCTGGATTCCACGAGGAACAAGCACTGAAGAGAATGCAGAGGATTGCGCTCTCTATTGCAAGGAGAATGGGATTCAAGAATTCATTCTATGCACCAGCAGTTTTCATCAAGCGCGCATGCAGCTTTATCTGAAACGGGAAGATGTCGCAGAATTTAAAGTTGCAGAGATGCCCGAGAATTTGAAGAGATACAACTACACTGAGCCCTATAAATCGCGGCGTGTAAAAATGTTGACTCGAGAATTTCTTGCCTTTTTAAAAGCCAAGTTGATCGGATGATTGACTAAAAGCTGTTCGGACGAAAATTTTACATTTGAGAGAATCATCTGATTTTACATGAAAAAAAGAAAAAAGAGTATCCTCACCTCGGTCGCCGTAACGGCGGGAGTGTTTTGTTTAGTTGCCTTTCTTTTGGCCCTTAAAGCTCCTGCGGGAAATAAGGAATACGTTATTGTTAAAACATACGAGCCTGTAAGTCAAAGCGGGGAGATTATTCTAGCCTACGGAAACGGAAAATCAGAGCGAATTCAGATTGAGCCTATGAATTCAAAACATCATGAACACAATGCCAATAAGCTCGTGGATGTATTTACGCGCCTCGATTCTGAAGGTTTTGATTTTGAAGGAATGGGCGCAGCGGGTTCAGGAAATCCGGCAACCCTAATCCAAGTAGACTCATACGTTTTCAGTCGTCCACGAAACTAGAATCGCAGCATGCGATTGAAGGATAAAGTAGTTTGGATTACCGGAGCCTCTTCTGGTATTGGCGAAGCCTTGGCAAAGGAGATCGCAAAAAGAGGGAATACCGTCATTTTAAGCGCTCGTCGAGAAGATGAGCTGAACCGTGTTGCACAAGAGATAACACAAGGCGGAGGGAAGGCAGATGTCCTTACTCTTGACCTTACCAAAGCCGAAGAATTTCCGGCGAAGATTGAACACATTATAAGCAAGCACAAGTCCATTGATGTATTGGTCAACAATGGCGGAATAAGCCAAAGGAGCTTCGCGCGCGACACTCCGATTGACGTCGACCGGAAGATGTTTGAAATCAATTTCTTTGGTGCTGTAGCTTTAACAAAACAGGTGCTGCCCGTAATGCACAAACAATCCTATGGGCAAATTGTGGCAGTGAGTTCTATTGTTGGATTTATTGGCTTCAGTATGCGCACCGCCTATTCAGCCTCCAAACACGCGATGAAAGGATTCTTTGAATCACTTCGAATTGAAGAAGCTCCTCTTGGCATTCAAGTGAATATGGTGTACCCAGGAAGCATACAAACCAACATCAGCAAGTTTGCTGTAAATGAGAAAGGGGAGGCCCACGACAAGCAAGATCGTAGGCAAGCCGGAGGAATGCCTGCGGATCAATGTGCACGCATCATTGTGCGCGGAATGGAGCGAAACAAAGCAGATATTTTGGTAGGTCGAAGGGAACTTCTGCTGGTATACATTCGTAGATATTTTCCAGGCCTCTTTTATCGATTGGTCGCACGGATAAAACCGACTTAAGCATGGACGTAGTAATCAGTGGTATACAGCAAATCGGAATAGGTGTTTCCGATGTAAACGCTGCATGGGATTGGTATAGAAGAAACTTGGGCTACGATCTCAAGATATTTGAAGAAGCGGCTGATGCTGAGTTTATGTTGCCTTACACCCAGGGAGAAGTGCGCTCACGTCACGCCATCTTAGCCTACAACATTCAAGGTGGTGGCGGACTCGAAATATGGCAGTACACTTCTCGTACGCCTGTTGGTCCAGATTTTAAACCCGGACTTGGAGATTTAGGAATTTTCGGAATGAAGATTCGTGCCTACGACGTACCTAAGCTCCATGCCGATTTTAAGGCAAAGTCATTCGATGTTCTTTCAGAAGTTCAAAAAGATCCTTCTGGGCGCAAGTTCTTTTTCATGAACGATCCGTGGGGAAACTTGATTCAAATATTAGAAGATTCCTATAAGTTCAAAGACGCCAAGCTTCCTACAGGAGGAAACATGGGTTGCTTGATTGGAACGAATGACATTGAGGCCTCGCTCACACTCTACAGAGATGTTTTGGGCTACGATGAAGTTGTGTACGATGAGAAAGGAGTTTTCGAAGATTTCGCAAACATTGAAGGTGGCTCAAAGTCCTGTCGACGAGTGCGCGTGCGTCATTCAAAAGACCGAGAGGGTTTCCTCAGCGGTATTTTTGGACCGAGTGAGATGGAATTCATTCAACTCGACGATCAAAGTGGAAAGAAAATCTTCGAAGGCCGCGATTGGGGCGATTTGGGTTACATCCACCTTTGTTTCGACATACGTGGGATGCAAGAGCTTAAGACACTTTGTGCAAATCACAACTATCCATTCACTGTGGAGTCAAACCCCGATTTCGACATGGGTGAAGCTGCTGGACAGTTCGCTTACATTGAAGCCAAAGAAGGAACTCTAATTGAATTTGTGGAAACACACAAAATTCCAATGCTCAAAAGCATCGGATGGTACCTCAATCTGCACAAGCGTGATCCTCGACAGCCAATGCCAGCCTGGTTCTACATGGTGTTGAACCTAGTGCGCAAGAAAGTTTAGAAAGGCTTTCGTTTAGGAGTCTAATTTCCCCTTTCTCCCTTGTATGTAGTACCAAGAATCTCCATCCTCTGGGTCCTCTCAATTATTCCCAAAGTCCTTAGAGCTGATCTCAGCGCCGTCTGCATCGTAATAGCGCATGCTCACCTTGCGACCTTTTACATAATGTCCAACTCTGTATTTGCCATCTTTATTGATGTGCTTGACAGTACCATGCAGTTGAACTTCACTTAGAGAAAAGGATGATTCTTCAGCCTTCGCAGACGTATTTGTTTTTGGGAGTTTTGAAGAGTCGGGGTAATGAAAGGCACCACCTTGCTCAGTAAGAACTGAGTCGATGTAGGTTTTGTATTCCAAGAGAATACGACCTGGGTAAACCTTAATTGTGTCAAATTCTGTCCAGCTTTCTCCTTTTTGCCCAAAGCACAGAGTGCTGAAGACTAAGGAGATGATACCGAGGAAAATACTTGACTTCATTATTTACAGCTTCAATCGAATTTAGAACTCCGCGGCTAAACTACCGAAGACCATCAGTCCGTCTTGGTTGAATAGTGTTGTGGCAATCAATGGGCTGCGCTCGTACCACTTCCCTTCAATTCGGAAATCTAACTTGTCAGTCAAATGAACGTCGAGGTTCAATGAGCCTGACAGCGTTTCTGAGGCATATGAGAGAACATTCCCTAGCTCATCCCTAAAGAATTCGCCGCGTCCTGCTACAGAGAGCTTATCGTTGAGATCATAGGCAAGAATTAAAGCTCCACCCATCCAGTCGGCTGAGTTTTGAATTCCGTAATCGAATCCAAGAATGGCGTGAAAATTATCGCCCGCGTCCAATTGGGCGTAAAAATTATTGAAGAGACGAAAGCTTGTTTGTCCCGTGAAATCGAATTCATCCCCAAAGAATGTGGAATAGTTGAAGGTCAAATTCGAAGTCGGTTTGAATTGTATTTGAGTTCCTCCAGCTAGGGCGTTGTTGTTCTTTTGCATCACCTGCCAGCCATTGGAAAGGTTTAGCAGGAAGGTCCATTTTTCGTTTGCTTCATACGAGAGGTTTACTCCACTCAAGTAATAGGGTGAGTTTTCCGCAACGAGCGACCGCGTGAGCGTTAAATTTTGTGTGCTTATGGCCGATTCAAAACCAAGATGAGAGGCAAACACCCCGGCATCTATCCACAATCCATCTCGAATTTTATATCCTAAGTTGGCTTCCCAAATATTGCGAAAGGCAGCGGGTTCATGACTGAGGTTGTTTTGTACATAACTACCAGCCATAAGGCCAAAATTGGCTCTGAAATCAGTGCCTTCGTAGCTGGCTTTTATCATTCCCATATTCAAGGAAACCTGATCGCGACTGGTGTGGTTGAAATAGAGGTTTTCAGCTGGATTCATTCCGGCATCGGTCCACGAAAAGTAGATGTCGGCAAATCCCGACCATTCAATCTTGGAAGTTAGACTCTGAGAAGTAGAGTCTTGTGCATTGCTGGTAAAAGCAAAAAGCGAAGCGGCTAAAAAAAGTTTAATGCGTTTCATGGGCTAGGTGTTTTAGGATGGCCGACCTTTTTACAGCCAGTTCATCATAAAGTGCGGGTTCTTTATTCTTGAAAACCTCTACACGACTCCGGATTTTAATTTGATTCCACAGATCCAATGACAGAACGCCGATGTACCCTGAGATTAGTTGGAACAACGTCCAAGCAATGGCCCAGTACACGTTTGTGAATCCCATTACCAAGAGGAAGGGAATCAAAAAGGCAAACCACATAGGGATCATAATAAAACCAATGTGCATCGAGGCATGAAAGACGGAGCTCTTGATGATTTTCCTTGAGTAGGAGCGGGCAAATTTGAAAATACCGAAGTGCAATAAATATGCGACTAGACTGAAGGGCAGGAAGAACATCATTAGAACCAATTTCCAAAAGGGGGTGCTCGATCGTTTGCTAAACCCTAGATCCCCCAAAACGTGTTTGGCCATTTGAGCTTCGAGATCCTCGCACTCAAGCTTCAACTTTTCCCAGTCCTCTGGATTGTTTTGATGGAGATCGTTCAATTGATCGGCAAGGCCCTTTTCCATTTGAAAACGACTGTAATCATTGAATTGAAGAATGCCGAAATTCTTTTTCTCGCGGTCGTTTCTGAACATTTGAACCAACTGTTCAAAGAGTGCATCATTTTCTGGGTCGAGATGAATGATTTCCTTTTTCATTCGAATTTCCAGCTCCTCGGTAAGTGCAACGATGGCCTTGCTAGGGTTTTCCTTGTAAAGGTCTTCGTAGTCAGAGACTTCCATCGGTAAGCCGAAGTTGTACATCACCTCACCTCGCACCTCCTGCATGTAAGTGTAATTTAGGCCAACAGGTTGAATTTGAATTCCGCGATCCCAACCGTACTTTTCGGCTGCATGGAAAGCCATTCGGGCAGTTCCTTTCATCAATGGTCGCAAGCGTTTTTCGACCATGCATACTCCTTCTGAAAAGATAAGAACGGTTTCATTCCTATTCAGCAAATGAGCAACTCGGTCGAAAGTTTCGTTGTTTTTGTCGGAGTTGTTGGCTGAATCCCTCTTCCTGTAGATGGGAATCATATTCAGCCAATTGAAAACTCGCTGCAATATTTTGTTGTTGAACACATCCCCTCGAGCTAGGTAGAATTGCTGCTTCAGCATAAAGACGGGCAAGACTACTGAGTCTAAGAAAGAATTTGGATGATTCGATGCTAGAATGACGGGCTTGTCTTGTGAAAGTCGGTCGAGATTTGAAAAATAGATTCGCTTGAAAAAGGCTCGGTAAACGAACTTTAGAGAAATCCACAGAAGGCGATAAAGAAGCACAGCGAGACGATAAGCTGCAAATATGCTAAACAGAGGTGATATAAGGCTGCTTTCACTTCACATCTACTCGTTCATAATTCACCATCCTAGGCGAAAATTGAAGCAGGGCAAACTCTTCCTTTGAGAAAAGTAGAAATATGCGTTGGTTTTTAGTGTTCAGCTTGCTGGTTGGGACAAAGGTTTTTGCTCAACATACCGTGGTATTGAAAAGTGGGGAGAAGCTCAAGGGAGTTGTGATGGAAATAAGTGAGGACCAACTTCAATTCGCCAGCAATCGTCAAATCAACAAGATTCACTTAAAAGAGGTGTCCAGCATCTTCTTTGATGAGTACGTGCCTTACGACGGCTCATTTGACCCGAGCATTGAAGAAAAGAGCATTCGCGCGGGCGAGTTCCTCGTGCGATACTTGATCAAAGATCGTGAGATGATTCGTGCACCTAAAATCTCAAACGCTACCGAAAACAGAGGGATCGTAGTCGTAGATATTGAAGTAGATCGTTACGGTAATGTAACCAAGTCGGTTGCTGGTGGAGTCGGCTCAACCACAACCAACGAATACCTGTACACGAAAGCTGAATTTGCTTGCAGGGGTGCGCGCTTCAACGAACACCTGAAAGGTCCCATCACAACCAAGGGGCAAATTATTCTTACTTACTAGTCGTATAAATGCTTGGGGTGATTTCTTTAAAAAGGAGCTCAGTCTTCAAGAAACTGCTCACCAGAACTCAAGGCTTATCGTCGTAAATATTGCGGGAGTCACAATGATTCCGAACGAAGTACGGCTGCAAAATAAGCAAGAAGGTAAGAGAGAGAGAGCCTAGATGATGACGATCGGTTGATCTTCATCGTTTCCAAAACGAATGATGTACAATCCCGGGTCTAAACCTTTCAAATCCATGAATGCTTTGCTTTTAAAGCTCCGGATAAGATTGTTTTCAAAGTCGTACAAATCGAGTTTCACATCTTCAGGGAGCTCAACATCTTTTAAGTAGTCTTCCTCTTCTGGAGCAACGACGATTTCATCTTCGCGGTCTGATTGAATCACTACACGACAAACATTTGAAAAAACTTTCGCTTGTCTCTCCTTGGCTGAAAGTCGGTAGTAATAGACGCCGCTCTCATAAACTTGATCCATGTGGGTGAAGATCATTTCTTGATCGAGCGTCATTCCCGAGGTTTCCTCAGTGATTTCTTCCCACATTTTTCCGTCGTTGGAACGCTCCACGCTAACGGCAGGATTTTCCACGTCGGATGGAATCGACCATTCAAGAAGAATGAGGTCCGGTGACGGAATCACTTGAAATTTCATGAAGGCCAAATCCGATTGAGGGTAACTTTTGCTGAGCAGCAAACGCTCCTTAACTTCCTTATAATAAGGGGCTTCCCTCATACTCAGTAAGGCTAGTCCAAGAAGGACTATAGATATGGTTGCACTACGTTTCACTTCAGTTGAGTCTATTTTTGGCTCCTAACACCTTGACTCCTTTGTGACTATTGTTACAATGGTATAACTATCAACACCAAAAATACCCATTTGTTTGATTGATAGTTAACAAGGTTAAGCTGTTAACTTTCCTACCTTTATGATAATAGCTGTGCCACGGGTTACTCTAATATACCTCTTTTTGGTTGTCTTTCCGTTTTTATCGGTGAAAGGACAATTGGTGGCGGATTTCGAGGCAGACACCACTTCGTTTTGCCCTCCCTACGTTGTTAACTTTAAAGACATTTCAACAGGAGGTTTGATAACTTCTCGCAATTGGACCTTTGGACCAAGTCAGAGTTCAACAGGGAACAATGCTTTTCCAACTGTAAGTTATACCACTCCAGGAGTATACAACGTAACACTCACTGTTTCTGACGGAAGTAGAACGGCGTCTGTTACAAAAACGGCTTACATTGAAGTCTTTTCTAATCCAACAGCCAAGTTTGTAAGCACAACAGCGCGGTCAGGTTGCGCACCAATAGGAGTCTCTTTTGCAGACAGTTCGAAAGTAGGTAGTGCCCCCATTTCTTCCTGGACGTGGAATTTTGGAAATGGAACCACGAGCAATCAACAAAATCCTTCACACAATTATGGCTTTGGAGGCCAATACTCTGTAAGTCTGAATGTGATTGATACCAACGGTTGTGTTGGGAATGTTCGAAAACCGGCATTTGTACAAGCGAATTTTAAACCGAAGGCTCAATTCAGCTCTTCAAACCCACATCATTGTAAAGCACCTCATGTGGTGAATTACACCAACACAACAAAGGGAACTTATCCCATGACTTTTGCCTGGTCTTTTGGAGATGGAACAAGTTCGGCTCAAGAAAACCCAATTAAGACCTACGCTACTGGAATATTCGACGTTCGTTTGATAGTGATTGATCGAAATGGATGTAGGGACACGATTCGCAAACCAGCCTACGCATCCGTCACCAACACACTTGCTAATTTCAGTTTGAGCGATACCATTTGTCAGTCCGATTCAGTTCAGCTACAGAACCTGAGTGTGGGTGGAAGCGGCTACACTTGGACATTTGGCGATGGAAGTGGTTCTTCTTTGCGGGATCCGGTAAAGGTTTATGCTGCAAAAGGTCTGTACACAATTAAGCTTCTTACAGCCACTTCTCAAACATGCATTGATTCGATATCAAAAAGCATTTATGTTGATAAACCCGAAGCGAAATTTAGCGCCGCGCCAAATTATAATTGTGAGGATTTATTGGTCCGATACTCGGATTCTTCTTCAGTAAATGTGGTGAAGTGGACTTGGAATTTCGGCAATCGATCCAGCTCCACACAGCAGAATCCAACGAACTATTTCAGCACTTCTGGAGTCTTCAATGACACCTTGGTTGTTGAGACAAATTTCGGTTGTCGTGACACCTTGATATCACCCGGAAATGTTCGACTCGATAAGTTGCAAGCCGCGTTCCTGCCAGATTCTGTTGAGGGTTGCGCTCCTTTATCCGTAACCTTCATGGACGTCAGCACCAAGTACGACAGCATTGCCAGCTGGTCGTGGGATTTTGGAAATGGACAAACATCAACGCTGAGGAATCCGAATGTGACCTTTTTAACGGCTGGAACCTATATTGTACAACTCACGATACAGTCGAAAAATGGAAATTGCTCCAGCAGCGTGAGTAAGCAAATTGTGGTAGGGGCGAGGCAGAATGCCAGCTTCGTGATTGACACTACCATCAATTGCGCCTACAATGGCTTCAACTTTAAAAGTACAGCTACCGATTCCAATCTAATTACCGAATGGCTTTGGGCCTTCTCCGACGGAGGAAGTGGTAGTGGTAAGAATTTTTACTATCGCCCTCAGGACACCGGCTGGATATCAGTGAGTCACATCGTTGAGTACAATGGCTGCTATGATACACTCGCTCAAACCAATGTGTTTAGGTCTCTGGGCCCCATAGGTACTTTCAACATATCCTACGATTGCAACGATCCCTTCGTCGTAGGTTATACTCCCAACAATTGGATTGATTACGACCGCTTCGTCTACGATTTTGGTGTCTACGGCGCCAAGGATTCTTTAAATATGAGTCCGAGTTATACTTATCCTTCCAGAGGACTTTACCCAGCTGGACTCACTTTATACAACGACTCAAATGGCTGCGAAATGCCGTCAGGAAAAGTGGTGAAAATTCTAGTCGTGCAAGCCGTGGTTTCAACCGATGACACGCTCCTTTGTGCTCCTTCCGAAGCTCTTTTTACCGCAAAAGGTACCCAGGACGCAAACTCCTTGAATTATAGGTTTCTAGCGACTGACACCTTCGGAAACGACTTTTGGATGAAACTCCCGGTTCCTGTAAAAGGCAAACACATTATGATGCTCATCGCTACGGATGAACACAATTGCAGCGATACGGCCTTTGTCTCAGTGAAAGCCTTCAAGCCTGAAGCGAATTTCACACTTGATACAAATCAAGCCTGCGCCCCAGTTGTGATTCACTACATGGATAGTACAGTGTCTGATACCACCCTTAGGTCTTGGGATTGGTACCCTTTGGCGGGCGTAAACAGCAACAAGCAAAACGACAGCATCAGTTATCGGAAGAAAGGTTCTTATACAATTGAATTGCAAGTAGAGGATGTTTTGGGTTGCAGAGATACCTTTAGGAAGATCAACGTGGTTGAGGTGTACCAGCCAGACTTAAGCGTCATTCCCGACAGTCAGTTGTGCGTTGGTGATACCTTGTTTTACCAAAATTTCGCGCACGATTCAGGCTATACTTATCAGTGGAGTTTTGGGTCTACGGGTTCATTCGACACCACTGCAAGCATTGTATACAATGTATCCGGAAAACACGATTGGTTCGTCACCGTCACCGATCATCACGGATGCGATTCTGTGGCCGAAGGAATTCAATACGTCGACGTTCAAGACATTCCATCAGCAGGCTTTTTCAGCAACTTGGTTGACACGAGCTGCTACCCTGCAGAAGTGATACTTGTTGATACAACCAACGATTCCAATGTTGTTATCAAGAGGTGGGACTTTGGCACGGGAGATCCTGCATTCGTCAACAACTCAGACACCATTCGATTTCTTTACACTTATCCCGGAAAATTTGATGTGAAGTTGTACGTGGAGACTTCTTACGGCTGTGCCGACTCTGTCGCATTTGAGCAGTTCATTGACATCAAGGGCCCTTGGTCGGAATTGGCCGTTGAAGAAGATACCATTTGCACTGGAGAATCCTTTGAAATCTTACCTGATTCAACCTTCCAAATCTTTAAAATCTTTTGGGACTACGGCGATGGAAACATCGATACCGTAAATGCTCCCTTTGCTGGATCCCATGCTTACACAAGTCCTGGAACTTTTCTGCTCAGAATGCTCTACAACGACTCTTCAGGAAATTGTGTTCTCTTTAAAGACGACAGTCTTTATGTGTTCCAAGTCATCTCGAGCTTTGACTTGGACACTCTGCAGGGCTGCGAACCACTTGAGGTGAATACGAGCAACTTTTCGCGTGGAGCACAACAATATACTTGGATCAATCAAGGAGATAGTACCTATGCCGACAGCACAAGTTTCTCCTTCAACAAATTTGGAAACTACATAGTCCAGCTGATTTCCAAAGACAGCATTTCCGGCTGTGCAGATACTTCAGGTAAAGCTGTTCAGGTGTTTGCAATCCCGGAAGTGCGCATCGCTTCGGATACCATCATCTGCTTAGGCGATGAATTGAATTTGGTTGGACTGGGAGCCAAGTCCTATGAGTGGAGCCCGTCTGTTGTGTTAAATCGCGATACAGGCAGATTCGTCAATGCTGCAATCGAACTCGATACCAGATTTGAGCTGAAAGGAACAAGTGCTCAAGGCTGTGAAGCGGAGGACTTTATTGACGTGTTTGTTCAATACCCAGTTGAGTTTGCTGTGAACGAGGATACCACCATTTTCGTTGGGCAATCCACGGATATTGAACTCTTCTCAAATGACTCCCTAGTGCTGAAGTGGTCTCCAAGCACCAACATCAATTGCGATACTTGTAGACTAAGTCGAGCTGAACCGTTTGAGACCACTACCTACATAGCGGAGGTCATTGATTTGAATGGCTGCTTTGTGAAGTTCGATAGCGTTACCATCTACGTGCGCGACGATTGGGATGTACACATTCCAAATGCCTTCACGCCAAACTTCGACGGACTAAACGATGAATTTTTCATTGTGAGTTATGGACTTGAGAAGCTGAACTTTCTGTGTGTATACGACCGATGGGGAGCTCTTGTGTTTGAGACGAAAGATCTCAACGGCCGCTGGAATGGAGAGGGTAGAAAAGAGACTTGGGACAATTCCAATACCTTCGTCTATGAGCTGGAAGCGGAGCGCTTCAATGGCCAAATCGTGAATTTGGTTGGAACACTCAACCTCATAAAATAGCTTTAATACAAGGTCAGACGTGGAGAGCATTTCAGTTGAGCTTGTTTCGGAAGAAAGTGCCCTCTGGGGATTTCGCGTCAACATTCCAAACGAAGTGGCCCAAGAATTCGTTGATGGCAACGACCGAAGGGTAATCGCCCAAATCAATGAAAAGCATTCCTTTCAATGTGCTCTACTGCCGAATGGAAGAGGAGATTGGTTCATCAACATCAACCAAAAGCGACAGAAGCAATTCAATTTGCTCGAAGGTCAATACATTCAAGTGATTCTTGAAAAAGATAAAAGCGAGTACGGACTGCCGGTACCGGAAGAACTCTACGAGTTTTGGAACCAAGACCCAGAATTCTCATCTGTCTTTCATTCTCTCACAAAAGGAAAGCAGCGCTCGCTCATTCATTGGGTCGACGCGGTGAAATCACCCGAGAAAAGAGTCATTAGAAGTTGGGTTTTGGCCGAGCACTTAAAAAGTCGTGCTGGAGAATTAGACTTTCGCGCATTGATCGACGAGAATCGAGCACAAAATCAGCGCGAGAAGTTCTAATCAGTCTTTAGAGCTAAAACCATAGGTGGCTTGACTCTTAAAGTCCTTGGGGAATTTCTCAATTCCTGGAAAGCCCAATTTGATGTCTTCCTTTTCATTTGGAATGTGATTCGTTCGGAAGATGTAATCCCAAATGCTCAGTGAAATCCCATAGTTCATCCCATATTTATTTCCTTCAGGAAGATTGTAGGCATGGTGCCACAAGTGCATTACTGGGTTGTTCAATAGGTATTTGAGCGGACCGTAGGTAATCTTCACATTGGCGTGGTTCAAATGACCAATGGCGATGGCAAAATAGAAGACGATGAAAGCCATTTCAGGCGTGAAGCCACCGAGCAACATTACAGCGATGTACTTCATTGGAGTGTAGAACACATTCTCCATCCAGTGGTAACGCAAGTGCGCTGCAAATCCCATTTCTTCGACCGAGTGGTGAACTTTGTGAAAACGCCACAAGACCGGGATTCTGTGAAGAAGGATGTGGGTAATCCATTGTATGAAGTCCGTGGCGACAAAAAAGATCAGCAATTGGCTCCAAAGTGGAAAGCTGCTCAAGTCGATGAGCGCCAATTGACTCAAGCTGCCTCCAGTGAGATCCATGAACATCATCTCCACCACATTCGAGAAGGCAATGAAGATGACCAGTTTAAAAATGTAGAAGTTGAAGAACATGTAGAAGGCGTCGAGCCAGAAGTCCTTGCGAACAATTGATTGACCCTTGCGCCAAGGGAATGCAATCTCGAGGCCCCATACGACCAAAGAGAGCGCGATGAGCCACCAGAAGTAGTTCACATACCAAGGCTCAACCTGAAAGGTGATTTCGCGCCAGACGTAGGAGCCGAAATCTGAGAATGATCTTAAAAATGTATCTAGGTACTTGCTCACTTGAAATTATTCTTCTCCAAATTTACATCAGGCAAATCTCTTCTTCTGTAACCAAAGGCGCATTGAATTGTTTGCTGCCTACTTCCTGAAAAAAGAAAGGGTCACTTGCGTGACCCTAATCAATAAGCTGTTATTTATTTTAAAAATAGATTAACCTAAGCGTGAGTTTAAACTCATCCATCCGCCACCATTCACTACTTCTAAACCATGCTTTTTCAAAGCACTTGCAGCTGAACCACTTCGCATGCCCGAAGCACAACAGGTAACGATTGGCTTGCCGAACCCTTTGATTTCCTGAACTCTATTGTTCAGTTGGTCTAAAGGAATGTTCTTGGAACCTTTAATGTGTCCGCCAACAAATTCTCCCTTTGAACGCACATCTATAATCACGGCGCCTTTTTGTATCATTTCTGCAACATCTTGTTTGTTGCCTCCCAATCCTATCATGTCAAGTAATCCCATTGTATCTTTTTTTCTCGAAGTCAAAAGTATTTCAAGTCCAGCTCTCGAATTGTGACATAGCACACCGAGCAGGCTCTTGTGAATTGGCTAAAGCGCTGTATTCTGCTCTTGAAATTGAGAAAGCGGGAGTCCGGTTTGAGAAACTGCCTTGTATCCTCCTTCTATGTTAACGGTGTTTTCGATTCCGTACTGCTCCATGATGGAACAAGCGATGACAGAACGATATCCACCCAAACAATGAACGTGATACTTTTTGGATGCATCCAGCTCGGCAATGTGATCGTGAATGAAATCCAATGGGAAGTTCTCAATGGCTAAGACGTGCTCAGTTTCATACTCACTAGTCTTACGGACATCCAGAGAGTTCAGGTCGCCTTCATCGTAACGCTCTTTGAAGCTTTCCGCGCTGATGCTTTCTGTTTGTGCTACCTCTTCCGACTTCTCCCAAGTTGAGAAGCCGCCTTCGAGATGACCAAGAACGTTGTCGTAACCAACGCGAGAAAGTCGTGTTACAACTTCTTCTTCCATATTGTCTTCTGCGATGAGAACGATGGGCTGACGTAAATCTTCAACCAAGGTTCCAACCCAACTAGCGAAGGTTCCATCTCGTCCTACAAACATCGATTTCGGAACGTGTGCCTTCACATACTCAGCCTGACTGCGGGTATCTAAAATGAGGGCTCCTTGCTCTCTAAATTCTTTGAACTCGTCGAGGCTCAAAGCCTTTGCACTTCGGTCTAGAATTTCGTCGAGGCTGTCGTAACCTTCTTTATTCAGTACCGCATTTTTCGGGAAATACTGTGGAGGAGCCATCAAACCGTCGGTAACCTCTGCTATGAACTCTTCACGAGTCATGCTCGCACGAAGGGCATAGTTAAACTTCAACTGATTGCCTAAAGTATCGGTGGTGTCGGTGCTCAAATTCTTACCACATGCAGATCCTGCTCCGTGTGCCGGATAAACCGTAATTTCTGGAGGCAAGGTCATGATTTTGTTTCTTAAGGAATCGAAGAGCATTCCTGCTAAGTCGTCCTGACTTAAGTCGCTTTTTACCGCGAGGTCTGGTCTTCCTACATCACCAATGAAGAGCGTGTCTCCAGTAAAAATGGCTTGTTCTTTTCCGTTTTTGTCAAGAAGGAGGTAAGTAGTGCTTTCTACGGTGTGCCCTGGTGTGTGAAGAACGCGAATCTTCAATTTCCCAACGCTCAATTCCTCGCCGTCTTCAGCGATGTGAACTTCATAGCTCGGCTTCGCTGTTGGGCCGTACACAATCGTTGCTCCACTTTTCTTTGCCAAGTCGATGTGACCTGAAACAAAGTCTGCGTGGAAATGTGTTTCTAGAATGTATTTGATTTTCGCACCGTCCTTTTCAGCTCTTTCGAGGTAAGGATAGCTTTCGCGCATTGGATCAATTACGATGGCTTCGCCTTCAGACTCTATGTAATAAGCTGCTTCGGCTAGGCAATTGGTATATATCTGTTCTACTTTCATTTCGATTTATTCTTAATGCAAAGATACGCTGGAAGTCGAACTGGAAAGTGACATTCGCCACACTTATGAACCACTCACTTCTGCGGGATCTTCATTGAAGGTGACAACCCACATTCCGCGCAAACTTCCTGGAAAGAAATTTACGGCTTGATCGCTGGGATATTGCTGAAGGATGAGCTCATAGGTATCATTCGGAATGTCTTTCTCGACAACTCCATGGCAAGAGCTGCACTGTCCATTCATAATGATTGGATAATAACCGCGGTATTCTTTACGGGTTTTCATCGGCAAAAGAACCGGCTTCCATTGCTTGTCGGCATCTATGAAGTTGGTGAAGTAATCGGCCATTAGTTTGTCGATGCCATCGGGAGCGTTGGCAATGTTCCTCACTTTATGAGAAGTTCTTCGCACATCCAAACCAACTGCCTTCGAGAGGGAGTCGGTGATCGACATGGCTGCTTCTTTACAAACGGGGATGGCTCCATTCACACCATCTTTTTCAATGGCTGCTGCCAGACGAGCGCTCAAGACTTTAAAGCCAGCTTGTGCTATTTCTTGACCTTGCTTCAGCATCGCCTGCTCAGCATCGTTGTAGGTCATTTTGGGTGGAGCGCCACCATTGTCTGTTTCACCGCAAGAAGTGTAGAGTACTGCAAGCAGTGCGAATAAGAAAAGGTCCGCAACGAAATGTCTTTTTAGCATGCTGCGAAATTATCCATTTTAAGTAATGCGAGAGGTAGGTGGAAAGCTCGTCAAATGAACTTTTACAAAAAACCTTCAATCTGCCTCCTGATTTCTTCCTTCGGCAAAACCCCAGATTGCCTCCACAGCAACTTGCCTTCCTTGAACAGAATCATCGTAGGAATTCCTTTGATGTTGAATTTCTGAGATAACTTAGGATGTTTCTCTGTATCGATTTTCACCACGCGCAGACGGTCGCCCAAATCGTTTTTAAGCTCCTTAATGATGGGAGCGAGCATATGGCAAGGCTGACACCAATCGGCCCAAAAGTCAATGAGAACTGGAGTTTCTGAATTGATGATGTCTTGAAAGGAAGATGTGGCCATGCTTATTCAGGATTGCTTTGAGTGGCGAAGCGATTGTTGAGTCCTACTTCTGGATGTTTCCAGGAATGAATGGCCTCATGCGTTCGCAGGTAGAAGTTTTCTTTGCCGATTAGATCAATGAGTCCACAGCGCGTCATAGAGTCCCGCACAGGGCCGCGTACGGCCGATATTTTCAACTGAACGCCATTGTTCTTCAGTTCTACGAAGAGCTCTTCCATCATCTTGCACGCACTGCTGTCCATTCGGTTTACCACGGAGAAGTCGAGCAGCAGCATCTTGATTTCTTCCTTCGAATCGAAAATGAGCTTAGATGCTCGGTCTTTGAAGAAGGACATATTCGCAAAATAGAGTTGAGCATCAAAGCGTAAGATGAGCACATCCTTTTCCATCGACAGATTCTCAAATCGCTCCACGTTCATATAATATGGAGATTCAGGAATGTTGCCGAGTATCGCATAATGCGGATACACCGAACGGTAAATCATCATGGCGAGCGAAAGGCCCACGCCAATGGCGATGCCTTCTTCAATACCCACGAAGAGGGTTCCCAAGAAAGTCACGATCAACATCCAGAAATCTTTGCGATCGGTTTTCCAAAGACGCTGAGGTTCTTGGAAGTCCATTAGATAGTAAACAGCCGTAAAGATTACCGCCGCCAACATGGCTTTTGGTAGAAAGTAGAAGTATGGCGTTAAAAAGAGGAGGGTGATGATTAGAAGAATGGATGAAATCATCGAAGCCAGCGGACTTCTCGCTCCTACTTGAAAGTTTACAGCAGAACGTCCTACGCCGCCACTTACAGGAAAAGATTGAAAGAAGCTCGCCGCCATATTTGAAATTCCCATGGCGACAAATTCCTGATTCGGATGAATCTCATGATCCCGATTTTTTGTCTGTAAGGCTTTTGCAATGGCAATGGATTGAACGATGCCCAAGATTGAAATGACAAATGCCATCGGAAGGAGGGTTCTCCAGGTTTCCCAAGAAAATGATGGACTGGCAAAGGATGGTAAACCTTGTGGAATTTCGCCTACAATGGCAACATTGGAGTCGAGGCTGAAAACGGCCACAACTATGATTCCCAATACCACGGCGATTAGGGCTCCAGGAAGTTTTCGATTCATGCGTTTGAAGAGCAGGATGAGCAAGATCCCAATAATCCCAAGACCAAAACTCATCAAATTGATTTCTGAAATTCTGGCAAATGCTTCAGTTCCGATGTCTAGAATAAATTCACTGCGCGCTAGGTCGACGCCCAAAAGGTGCTTGAGTTGGGAGAAAGCGATGATGATGGCAATGGCTGAGGTAAAACCAGATATGACGGGATTCGAGAGGAAGTGAACCAAGAAACCCAATCGAAAGACTCCCATGGAAACTTGTATGACGCCAACGATGAACGCCAAGGTAGCCGCGTAGAGCACAAACAGTCCAAGATCTCCAGCTGCCAGAGGAGCAATGCCCGAACCCACCAAGAGGGCAATGATCGCTACAGGACCCACCGACAATCGCCGAGAGCTTCCAAGAAGCGGATAGATGAGCATTGGAATGATGGCCGTGTATAATCCGTAGATGGGAGGTAGGTTGGCCAGCAGCGCGTAGGCCATTCCTTGCGGAATCACCATAATTCCAATGGTAATCCCGGCCAAGAGGTCTTCAGTGAACCAAGACTTTTTGTAGTCTTTAGTCCATTCTAAAAAAGGAAGATAACGGCTAAGTTTCAAGTTGGCAAAGAAAGACCAGTTTCATGAATCAGAATGTGATTTCTAGTACAGGACTTCAATTTGGTTTCTAGAGAGCTTCACTTGGTTGCGTTGCTCGAGCTTTTTAAGCAGCCTCGAGATCACTTCACGTGAGGTGTGAAGCTCGGTGGCGATGTCTTGATGTGAGGTTCTTAGTATTGTGGAGCCAGTACCTTCCACGTTTTTGTCGAGGTATTTGAGCAAACGTTCGTCGAGCTTGTGAAAAGCAATTTCGTCTATGGACTGAAGCATTTCCTCAAAGCGAAAACGATAAGTACTCAGAACGTACTCGTACCAGCTGGGGTGTTTGCGCATCCAATCGTCCATGAAGGCAATTGGAAATACAATGAACTGGCTGTCTTCAACTGCTTGCGCTCGAATGGAGCTAATGCGTTCTTTTCCTGTGGAGCACACCAATGATATGGCGCAAGCCTCACCAGGGTAGAGGTAGTAGAGGAATAGCTCGTTTCCAGCTTCATCTTCCCTAAATATTTTCACACTTCCTTCTACGAGGAGAGGCACACCTTCAATGCGCTGACCTATCTCCATTACATTCTCACCAGACTTTACAGTCCAGACAAAGTAATGGTCAATAATCTCCTGCTTCAACTCTTTAGAAAAAGAGGGGAAATGCCTGTCAAGGGCAGCTGCGGCTTCTTCTTTTGAAATTGAACTCATGATTGTGTTTTCAAGATGAAACGCATTGCTTCGCGTTCACTCAATGTAGGTAATTTATTGCTGTGAACAAAGGTCTCGACCAAGTTTGATTGAGTTTTACTGAGCTCGCGAAGAGCCCAATTAATGGCTTTAAATAAAAGTATTCTGTCAACTTGCTTGAGTCCGAAAAAGGCCATATGACCTATCATGCAGGCAGACATCTGGGCAGCACGAGAAAGATCAGCAACAGCTTCAAGCTCCTCACGAAGTAAGAGAATGAACTCTTGAGGTGTGGGGCAGTGTTTAGCCAAAGAAGAAGGTTTTAATTAATCGTCCTGACGACCGATGTAAAATTCGATCATCATCTCGCTTTCGTTTCCGAGCTTATCTCTCGAAACGACTTTCACCTCATAGAATTTCTTGTTCTTGAAACGATTCAATTCAGAAACATCTAGAGTTTGAGGACTTGAATAATCCGCGAGTGGTTCTCCATTCATTGAGTACAAGATGCGCTCAGTCCCAACATGATCATCCGTCGCTCCTAAATACAAACGAGAGTAGTTCGGGTAAATCATCACGTTCTTTCCATTCTTCTTTTTAGAACCAATGGGCTCGATGGAGAAGTTGTAATAGATTTTTGGAGCGGTGTTGTCTACATAACAATTGGAGGTTTTCACTTGCTCTGCATTGTTGACGCAATCCGTCGATTTAAAGTTGATGCTGTGATAGCCCTCTGTTGGAAGAGTGAATTCGCTGTAAGCAGTCATTGCGCCGCCATCAACACCATATTCAGTTTTGGTTACTCCAGACTCACCATCTCTGGCAAACAGGCTGACGTTGGTTTTGCTTGTGACGAACAGGGTATCGCGGGCAAAGAACTGAGATTTGGCGTATTTGATTCCAGTCTCGGGAGCTCTGTTGTCCATGAATACAGTTAAGTACTTGTTGCCGCTGAGGTTGTCGACGTTGTCGTTCGCGTCGTACTTGATCGTATGTACTCCAGTGACTTCAGGAATTTTGAAGTTGTTGGCGTAGATGCTTCGCTCACCACCATCAATTCGGTAGTAGATGTTCTTAACGCCAGCTTTGTTGTCGGTTGCAGCAATTGAAATGTTGGTTCTTGGTGAAACGAACTTGTAATTCTTTTGGCAAAAATCTCCGTTGATGCTGGCTTCTGAAACAGGCGCAATGAGGTCGAGGTAGAAGCTCAAGCTTTGCTTTGTAGCTTCATTCTTCACGTTGTCAACCGACCAATAGTTCACAGTGTGTTGTCCGTCTTTCAGTCCCGATGTGCTGATCTTTCCTCCGTAATTGCGGCGGCTGTTGCCATCGAAATCATAATAAGTTGCACGAACGCCAGAGAGTTGGTCGGTGCTGCTCAAAGAGAAAGTAGTGCTTGGTGAAAGAATGTTTTCTCCAAACTTAATTCCGTTGATTGTAATGCTGGAACTTGGTGCTGTATGGTCAACCACAAAGTTTCGAGACTTCGAAACTTCTGCATTACCCACATTATCATGAGTGTAGTAGTATAGGTTGTATTCGTTTTCTGAGTTCACTTGCAGGCTAGAAGCATAGTCGGTCCAGCTAGTTGCATTTAAAGCGTAGTGGATTTTTTCGACTCCAGAAACACCGTCCTTGGCGGTCAAGTCAACTTGAAGACCTTTTCCATAAAAGACTTTCGATGAAGCGTAACGCGGGGCTCCGCTAAATTTGATGCTCGTAATTGGTGCCAAGCCATCGGCGTAAAGTTCGTAGAGAACTTCTTGTTGTGGGCTCACCGTTTTTCCTGTAGCAGGATCAACAGCCCACTTAGAACGAACGTAGTTGATGCCTTCTGTATCCAAGTACATCGGGTCGGCATACTTAGGTGTAGCCTTACTTTTTAGGTCGTAATTCTGACCTGTAGGAGAAGTCGAGAACTTCAAATAAAGAGGAAGGCTTTTCTGAACGTAGGTATTGCCGTCGTTCAAATAAACTCTGTTTTCGTGTTGAAGTTGGGCTGGGCCTTGAGCTTTGCTGGAGTAAGAACTTAGAACGAAAGCGAGTAGGGCAACGATTACAACATGTTTCATGCAATATGTTATTTGGGTCGAAATTAAGCTTTTTTTAAGGAATTCTGTGATCTAAACCCTTGAGCTTAAATCATATTCTCTTCTGCAGACTTACCAAAGACCCTTAGAACGAGCCAAAGAACGAGGCCGGCAATGGGAATGAGTACCCACGAAGGAAGGCCTAGAGCGGCAGGTAGAGTTCCGAATAGAATGGAGGCAGCACCTACGGTAAGGGCATATGGCAGCTGCGTGCGCACGTGTTGAATGTGATCGGTTCCGGTGGCGAGTGAGCTTAAGATGGTGGTATCTGAAATGGGTGAGCAGTGATCGCCCAAAACACTTCCAGCCAATACACTCGCGGTTACGTTGAGGAAGATGGCGAGGTTCGCATCAGCATCTAAGCCAAAAGCACTGCCCAACATCCATGAGGTGGATAATAATAGAGGGTACAAGATCGCCATCGTTCCCCAGCTTGAACCAGTGGAGAAACTCACCAATGCAGCTAGTATAAAAGCTACTGTTGGAAGAAGGACCGGATGTAGATTTCCTACCATCAAGCCAGCCAAGAAGTCGGCTGTGTGCATGCTTTCAGTAATGGAAGCCAAGCTCCAAGCAAGACTTAGAACCAGAATTGCAGGCAACAAACTCTCGAAGCCGTTCACAAGTGTTTTTACGGTTTTCTCCAAACCCAAATAGCCTTGAAGCATCGTGAGGATGAAGGCCATTCCAAGTCCGCTGAAACTCCCCCAAAGCAAGGCCTTGAAGGAATCGGCACTGCCGATGATTAAGCTCAGTCGTTGAAATCCAGTGGCTTCAACTTCACCGAGATTCGAAAGTCCACTCAAGTACAAGGCGATGAAGGAGACAACTACAATTGTACCGATGGGAATGATGGCATTGTATGCTCTCTTTGGTGGTTCAGGGTCGTAAGCTGCATCTTTCTCCTTGCGCAAATCATCTTCTTGCTCTACTTTCTTCAACCTTCGCGCAAGTCGCTCAGCATCCAGCATAGGACCGAAATCGCGCTTCATGCGAATGAGTAGAAACAGAAATACCAAAGTGAGAATGGGGTAGAAGCTGTACTGAAGTGAAGAGATGAAAATACCGTACGAACTGTGTTCGCTCAACTCAGGAATTTGAGAAAGTCCAGATTGGATGTAGCCGAGTTCAGCGCCAATCCATGTTGTAATGAAGCCAACGGCTGCAATCGGTGCAGCGGTAGAGTCGACGATGTAGGAAAGCTTTTCCCTTGAAACTCCAAGTCTGTCAGTTACGGGTCGCATGGTATTTCCAACCACCAATGTGTTGGCATAATCGTCGAAGAAAATGGCGATGCCGAGCAGATAGGTCACCATCTGACCACTGCGTGCATTGTGAGCAAATCGCGCCAAGCGTTCCACGACGCCTTGCATTCCTCCGTTCTTGCTCACGAGCGCAACTACGCCGCCAATGATCATGCTGAATACAATTACGGAAACATGACTGGGGTCGCTCAAGCTTTTGATGAGGTGAGTGTCAACGACCGAGAAAAGGCCTGTGAAAATTCCTGTCCAACCGTCGGAGTACACGCCAATCACCACAGCGCCAAATACAGTCCCAAGAAGTAGTGAACTAAGTACCTCTCGGAAAACAAGGGCCATCAAAATGGCAATGAGAGGGGGGAAGACGGAAAGCCACAGTGGAATTGGATTTACGCGGGCACTCTTGTCGCTCCCTTTGAGTCTCAGTTCTTGCGGACCATCGAAGGTGTAATTGAAATGCGCAATTCCAGATTCCCATTCCAGGGGATATGCTTGGTCGTTCACCTCGATGAATTCGAGATTGTTCGGAAGTCCTTTGAGCTCAATAGAATATTCGATGTCGCTGATGACATAAGACGGCAAGAGCATTTCTTGAGCCGAAGAATTGCCCAAGCTTGAAACAAAAAGTAGAAGGATTATAAACAGCTTTCTCTGCACTAGGCGAACATAATAAAATGCCGCGACAGCTTTACGACTCTTGAACACACAACTGAAAACCTTTTCCGTGTATGTTCTCAATTGATATGGCTGGATCGTCCTTGAAGTACTTGCGGAGCTTGGTGATGAAAACATCCATGCTTCTGCCTAGGAAATAGTCGTCTTGTCCCCAAATGAGTTTGAGCGCCAGTTCTCTTTCCAAAGTTCGGTTCATGTGTACAGCCAGCAGACGAAGGAGGTCAGATTCTTTTTTGGTTAAGGTCTTCACATGTCCGTCTCTGCGCAGTTCCTGACTTTTAAAGCTGAACTCATAACTGCCAATGATAAAGCGGTCTCGACCTGTTTGCTTGGCGTTTTCGCGTCGTGCTCGTTTTAGGATGGCCTCAATGCGCAGCACCAATTCTTCAATTTCAAAAGGTTTCGTGAGGTAGTCGTCGGCTCCAAGTTCAAATCCTTGCAAACGATCCGCTTGCATTGATTTTGCCGTTAGGAAGAGGATGGGCATCTGTTCGTTCACCTGGCGTATTTCCTTGGCTAGGGTAAAACCATCTTTTTTTGGAAGCATCACATCTAGTATGCAGAGTTCGAAATCTCCCTTGAAAAACACTTCGAAAGCTAGGTGACCGTCTTTGGCGAGTTTCACATCGTATCCGGAATCCTTTAAGGCTTCGGTAGTTACAAAGCCCAAACTCGGATCGTCTTCGACCAAAAGAATTTTTGTCTTTCCTACTAAGTCACTTGCCATTGCTCTTGAATTTTAAAGTGAACGAACTTCCTGAGCCTACTTCACTCTTCAGGCTTACATTGCCGCTGTGGGCTTTCACCATATTTTTCACATAAAACAATCCGAGGCCAAAACCTTTCACGTCATGGATATTCCCTTGAGGCTCTCTATAGAATTTCTCGAAGATTTTCTTTCCTACCAGAGGGTCCATCCCAATGCCTTCATCTCGAACCTGAACAAGAAGATGTTTTCCTTCATTCCAAGATTTGATTTCAACCCTTGGAGCTTCCGGACTGTACTTGATTGCGTTGTCTACAAGGTTGTGCAGGATGTTGGTTAAGTGTACTTCGTCTCCAATCATCAGAGAGTTTTTAGCCTGTAGATCCAACTGGAACTCACCCCCTTTTTCCTCCATACTCAAGGAAAAGACTGTCAGGCATTCCTGAATGAGCACGTGCATGTCAACTGCCTTCACATTCAATTCCAGTTTCTCCTTTTCTAGAGTTGCAATCTGAAGAACCTTCTCCACTTGAAGGGAGAGTCGGTCGTTTTCTTTGTCTATGATTTGAGCGAAGTTTTTACGCTTTTCTGCATCGAGATCTTCCTTCAAGAGCATTTTGGACGAAAGAGAAATGGTAGAAATGGGCGTTTTCAACTCATGCGTCATATTGTTTATGAAATCGTTTTTGATTTCTGAAAGACGTTTTTGACGAAGAATGAGCCAGATGGTCCAGCTGAAGAATAGCAGTACGAGAAGTAGTAGTGTAGAGGAGAAAAACCAAAAGTTCAGCCCGGCCAACACTTGGTCGTCCTTATTGGGAAAGTAGACGCCGAAATAATGCGCGTCGTTCTGCCAATCGAACTCAGGAGCCACACCTGGAACCACTTCTTGCGTAAAACCTACGTTCCTCGAAAACAGCACGGAATCGTTGAAGCAATCGTAGATGGAGTATTCGAACTCAAGATTGATCTCCTCTTTTCTGAATTCAAGGGAGAGTAAACTCTCAAGGTAAACGGGCTCGAGGCTCTCTTGAATTCGAACGCGGAACACCTTATCGGAAACTTGTTCAACGGGATCGTAGAGCTGCGCGGAGTCCTGATTGTGAATGAGGATTTGCTGAGCAACGTTTTTTAAACTCTTTGTGATGTCGTAATCAAGCTGACGCTCCTGCAGCGTATAAGCCTTCCTAACCCAAAACACTTGTGTCAGCACCAATCCTGCAAACAGGACAGAGGCAAGCAGGACAATGATGCGAATGCTGTTTCTTTTCACGCCTTAAAAGTAGGTTGAATGCCGTACATTTTGATTCCATTTTAACACTACGATAGGAATGCTATCTCGATAGGTATTACAAACACTTTTGCATGACTAGGTTAATGAGCGAAGTCTCGGATGATTTGTCGAAGAAAACCATTGATTTGAGCTAGGCTCATCGATATTGAACCGAAACTTTATTGCTACAGTCATGAAAAACATTCTTTTGGTCATATTGGCCCTTTCCTTTCACGTCGGAATCGCACAGCCGATTATTACCGCTCAAAATATGATTCCCCAAATTGGTGATACTTTTCACTACGATGTCGTCAACTATTTGAACGTTGACATCAACTTCCACTTCAATGCTACTGATACGGGGCAAGGCTTGGTTTGGGATCTTTCGAGCCTTGATACAGGCTCAGCAACTTCACAGTTCAGTTCAATGCGTTATCAATACGATTTGGCGAGCATTCCTGATTCCTCATTTGCCAGTGTGGCCGACATAAGCTTGACAGGGGAGATTGATTTTTTCGGAAATCAACTTTTTGCAGTCGATTCAAACTCCTTTGCATTTCTTGGAGCCACTACTCCAAGCGTTCCTGCCACCAACTTTCGACGTGCGGATGCAAGGTCGAATCCCCGCACAATCATGCAGTTTCCTTTTTCGTATGGCTCCTCATTTCATGATAGTTGCCGAATGTCGGAATTAGAAACAGCAGGGCCGACAGCGAGTGATTTTGAATACTGGGATTACAACATTAATGTGCGGGCTGATGGGATAGGCACACTTATTTTAGCCGACGACACCATTTACAACGTCCTGAAGGTCCGAGATTATGAAGCCTACAACCTTGGTCAGGATACAAGCTCTCCAGATCAACATTCTCGCAATTCTAATTTGTCCTTCAGTTTCTACGATGGGCAAACGGAGTCTTTTATAGCAAAACTGAGCCTCAGCAGGAATTGGAGGCCATACTTTCCTTTCTCTCAGATTGAAGGAGATTCAGGTCAATTGGTTTTAAAAGTCATACAAGAGGTGCCTCAGACGCAAGTATCTGTTTTAGCTGTTGAGGAGCGTGAAGAGGTTCAAGTGTACCCAAACCCCTCGAACGGAAGGCTCATGCTAGAGAAGGTGACATTTGAGGATCAAGTCGAGCTCTTTGATCTGAGCGGTAAGGAGATAAGTTTTCAGCGAGTCTGTTTCGATTCCTTTTGTGAAATTGAAACGGAATTTTCAGGAATTGCCATATTGGAAATAGGACACAAGGGACGAAAGACTGTACTAAAAGTGGTGTTCCGATAGCCAAAGGGCACTAGGCTTCTTGTTGCTCGAGCTGCAGAAATCGGAAGCATACAACCAATCCTTTTAGGATTTCTCCAGTCTGCTTAAAAGCTCCTTTTTGAAATCGGACATCTTTATAGGAGAGACAACCTCTTCGTTTTGCACGATGCTCACGTCTCCTGTTTCTTCAGAAACGATGATGATGAGGGCGTCGTTGTGTTCACTTAGGCCCATAGCCGCACGATGCCTCATGCCGAATTGACTGGGAAGTTTTCTCTTTTCAGAAATGGGAAGCACGCCTCCAGCAACCATGATGGAATCTCCCTCAATTACGACCGCACCATCGTGCATTGGGCTGTTTTTGAAAAAGATGGATTCGAGTAGAGTATTCGAGAGTTTTGCATTCAGCTCAACCCCACCTGTTACGAAGGCTTCGAGCATTGAATTTCGCTTTAGAACAATCAGGGCTCCCGTTTTATCTTTAGAAAGCGACTTGCAGGCCTCGTACAATTCGTTGATGTCGCTCGTGAACTCCGAAGCCGACTTTTTATTCCAACTGATGAAGCGGGAAAGAAACTTGTTTTCTTGAAGAGCCCGTGTGTTTCCAAGAAAGAGAAGAAAGCGTCGTATTTCTTGCTGGAAAACTATGATTAAGGCAATCACTCCAACCCCAATAAACTGTCCGAGAATTTCGGAAAGAAGCTCCATTTTGAGCGCCTCTACAATTTTCCAAAAGAGGTATAAGGCAAAAATTCCGAGAAAGATTCGGATGGCAACCGTGCCTCGAACGATGTTGTAAAGTAGGTAGATGAGAAAGGCGACAAGCAATATGTCGATCACATCCAACCAGCGCAAATCGATGAACAACTTCATGCCTGCAAGGTGTCGATTTCTGAGCGTTTGGGCATGCTCATTTTTGAAAATAATTTAACAGCCTCTGCTGCTTCTTTTACATCATGAACCCTTAAAATTGAGGCTCCTTTTACCAAGGCGATTGTATTTAAAACAGTAGTTCCGTTCAATGCATCATACTTACTGACATTCAGTACTTTATTTATCACTGACTTTCGGCTAAAACCAAGCAATATTGGACGTCCGATTGCGTGGAAAAGTTCCAATGAATCGAGAAGCTCGAAGTTGTGTTCCAAACTTTTCCCAAAGCCAAAACCTGGGTCGAGGATTAGGTCAGAAAAGCCTTCTTGGGACATGCGGTGGTTGATGTCGGAAAGCTCTTTATAGACCTCTTGAACTACGGAGTTATAGCTCGGATTTTCCTGCATGTTTTGAGGAGTCCCTTGCATGTGCATGGCGCAATATGGAACCTTGCGTTTTACAACGAGTGGAATCATTTCGGGGTCCAACTTTCCACCCGAAATATCATTGATGAGGTCGGCTCCTTCGTCCAAGGCTTTTTCAGCTAACTCTGCTCGAAAAGTGTCGATGCTGATGACTGCTTTTGGAAATTCAGCACGAATAGACTTTAGAGGTGTTTGCATTCGATTCCATTCTTCCTCAGTCGAAATATGCTCTGCACCCGGTCGACTGCTGTAGGCTCCAAGATCAAGGAAGCTGGCGCCATCTTCAAGCATTTTTTCTGCTTTCGCGAGAACGTCCTGCTCCTGATTGAGCTCCCCGCCGTCATAAAAAGAGTCGGGGGTGAGGTTAAGAATCCCCATGATTTTAGCGGGACTCAGACTGTGCAATTCGCCTCGAATGTTGAGCGAATGTGGAGGGGCAAAAAGATTATATTTCGCCACCGAAAAAGGATTGAGATTTATGTCCAAAACAGATCAAGAGTACGATGCGGTCGTGGCCAAATGTAAAGACATTTTCAGCAAGAAAATGCGGGACTACGGCAGTGCTTGGCGCATACTTCGCCTACCTTCCTTAACAGATCAGATTTTCATCAAAGCTCAGCGAATTCAGACGCTTGAAGAGAAAGGGCAGAGCAAGGTTGGAGAAGGGATTTACAATGAGTACTTAGGTATTGTAAACTACTGCATCATGGCTCAAATACAAATTGATTTGGCTGGGAATAAGGAAGTTGAATTGCCTTTGGAAGTAGGGGAGAAGTTGTACGATGAAAAAGTGGAGATCACCAAATCGTTGATGCAGAGGAAGAACCACGATTACGGCGAAGCTTGGCGAGACATGCGTCTAGGTTCTCTCACCGATTTGATCCTGATGAAGTTGTACCGAATTAAGCAGATTGAAGACAACCAGGGACGTACAGAAATCTCCGAAGGCATCGACGCGAATTACCAAGACATTATGAATTATGCGCTTTTTGCGCTCATCAAATTATCATAAGCTGTTAAGGCTTTGCTAAAGACTGTTAGCCATCTGACCTCCTTAGTATTTTTGAAAAAATAATTGAAAATGAAGATTTTAACGGACATCAGTAGAATTGTAGTTGGGGCTCTATTCATCGTTTCTGGATTCATTAAAGCGAACGACCCCATGGGCTTCGCCTTTAAGCTCAACGACTATTTCGCGCCCGACGTTTTAGATCTCGCCTTTCTAAATCCTTATGCGCTGGCGATGAGCGCATTCATTTGCATCATTGAAATAGTTCTTGGGGTGGCCGTTCTATCAGGAGCGAAGAGCAAGTTGGTATCGAGCTCTCTGCTCATCATGATCATTTTCTTCACTTTCCTAACCTTCTATTCGGCCTACTACAACAAGGTGACCGACTGCGGATGTTTTGGAGATGCTCTGAAGTTTACTCCTTGGCAATCGTTTACCAAAGATGTCATTCTGTTCTTCTTCATTGGCATCCTGTTTATTGAGCGCAGGAACATTACACCAAACCGCGGAATGCAAGACTTGGCATTCTTCGGTTTAGGACTTTTGGCCATTGCTGGCTTCTCCGAACTCGTGATTTCATGGTCCTTGCCTTGGATGTTCTCATTGGCCGTATTTCTTATCATCATCGCCATTCGACGATTTATGAAAGGGGAGCTGAAAGAGTGGATTGCTGTGGGTGCTGCTACAGTTGCTAGCACAGTGTTCTCCGTTCATTGCATTCAGCATCTTCCAGTGCAGGATTTCCGTCCATATGCTGAAGGAAAAAGCATTCAGGAGGGAATGGAAATTCCTGAAGGAGAAAGCGCGCCAGAGTATGGGGTTGTGTATACAATGGTAAACAAGAGTACTTCTGAAACAAAAGAAATAAGTAGCAAAGAATACATCACTTCTAAAATTTGGGAGGACGACAATTGGGAGATTACGGAGACTTCGGAATCAATTTTAATTAAGGAAGGATACGAACCTCCTGTGCATGATTTTGTATTGTTCGACGACGACGGTTACGATGCTACCATGGATATTCTGAGTGAGAATCCCATTGTTATAGCCGTGAGCTACGATCTCGACAAGAGCAGCCTTGAAGGTTTAAATAAGGTGGCCGAATTGGCTGAGTCTGTAAAAGCAGATGGTCTTTATTTTTATCACCTTACAGCATCTCTTTCAGACTCAAGAGCACGGGTAGGTGAGACTGCAAATTTGGCGGGGCCGTTTCTTTCCGCCGATGCAACGATGCTCAAGACAACGATCCGTTCGAATCCTGGAATTATCATTCTAAAGGCGGGTAGGGTAACGAAAAAGTGGCACCACAACGACTTACCTTCCTACGAAGAAGTGCAGAGCTACCTGAAGTAGACTATTCACTTTTGACTATTCATAAAGTATCCAAGCCGCAAACATCTCCCTAAGAGAGTGTTGTATCATTGCTTAAACATCAATGTTTATGGCAAGATCGATTGTTGCTGGCAACTGGAAGCAAAACCTAGAGTTCTATGATGCTTCTGACCTAGCAGGGAGTTTGAGGGTAGAATCCTTCACAAGCGACGAAGTGGTGGTTTGCCCACCATTTCCATTTATATACGATGTGTCCGAGCGCCTTAAGGATACTGGGATATCGTTGGGAGCCCAAGACTGCTCTCAGTACAACGGTGGAGCCTACACAGGCGAAGTATCAGCCACCATGCTGAAAAGTTTAAATGTGAAGTATTGCATTTTGGGTCACAGCGAGCGCCGACAATACTTTGGAGATACTTCTGAAATCTTAAGAGTCAAATTCGCAAATGCTCGTAACGCCGGATTGGAAGTGATTTTATGTTGTGGTGAAACTTTGGAAGTTCGCAAATCTGGCGACCACACGGCTTTCGTGCTCAGACAGTTGGAAGAGGTGATGAAAGATCAAGATTCTCAAATGTTGGAAGATTTGGTGATTGCCTATGAGCCCATTTGGGCAATCGGAACGGGCGAGACAGCCAGTCCGGAGCAGGCCGAAGAAATGCATGCTGCCATTCGAGATTTTCTAAAGACGAAATTCGGAGACCCCTACGCTCAAGATACCCCCATTCTGTATGGTGGGAGCGTTAAACCTAGCAATGCAGCGGAACTCTTTGCTTGTAAGAACATCGACGGAGCATTGGTTGGTGGTGCTTCTCTCAATGCTTTAGACTTCATGCAAATCGCAAGCGTTAGTTGATGTACGAAGAATTGACGATTGCTACTGAGAGTGAATCTGAAGCTGAAATTATTCTGGCGGAATTGAGTGATTTGCCCTTCGACTCATTCACTACGGATGAAACAAGTTTGAGGGCTTACGCGAAAGTAGAACAGCTGAGTAAAAGTTTGCGCAAAGATCTGAATGATCAATACCTCAATCGAACTAGCTGGAGGCAGATTAAAGAAGAAAACTGGAACATTCTTTGGGAGAAGAATTTTACTCCAGTAATGATCGAAGATAAAATATGCGTCCGGGCCCCATTTCACGAACCAAGCACGGCGCGGGAAGAAATCATCGTTTCACCGAAGATGGCCTTTGGTACTGCACATCATGCCACCACTTATATGATGCTGAATGCGATGCATTCTTTAGAGCTCGCAAATTCATCGGTACTCGACATAGGTTGTGGTACAGGTATTCTTGGTATTTATGCTGCTAATCGCAATTCAATCGAAGTGGGTGCCTACGACTTTGATGAATGGTCTGTCGCCAACACCATCGAAAATGCAGGACTCAATTCCGTCGATAAACTGGAAGTCTGGTTGGGGGATGTAGACTCCATTCCAAAGAGGACCTACGATTATATCCTAGCGAACATCAACTTGAATACACTGCGAGATCAATTGGAATCCTATCTCAAGCACCTTAATCCAAACGGTTTAATTCTAATGAGTGGAGTGTTGGCGACTGATAGAAAAGCACTTCAAGAACTGGCTCAAGCTCTGAACCTCAAACTTGTGAGCGAGCAAACCCGAGAAAACTGGTTACAACAGACTTATGGCTGGAATTAGACTCGCCACATTATTCCTCTTTATGTGCTTCTCTTTTGTAGGGAAGGCACAGCAATTTTTCCGTCCGGAAGTGTTTCCTAAAGATTCCATTGAGTTTCTTGAAACCATGGATAAGTTCATGCGCGATGTGCGGAAACCTGAGACTAAGGAGTTTATGGAATCCTTCGAGCCAATTTGGTTTGGTGGTTATTTCTCGCCAAAATTGCGGACAATCGTCTACGAGACCTGCGATAAGATGCTCGAAAAAAGGATGTTGCCTTTTCCTGTATTTGAAGCGTATCTGATTTCGGTGAGCAGTTTTGTGAAATCAGGGAAGGCGGAATCGGAATTTTTCAATTGGCATAAAGGAGTGGATTATCTGCTTGAGGGAAAGCGGAAGAAGCGCTTTGAACAGTTTCTGAATTTCAGTGAAGACCTCTTTAGAGAAAACGCTTTGTATCTGACGAACAGTGTTGTGTGGAAGGCCAATACAAATCGATTCACCATCGAATACGACGAGAGTTACAACCCAATCATCAGTTTTGAGCAGCTCGATTTAAAATGTCTTTCCCGTGGAGATAGTGCAGTGATTTATGGGGGAAAAGGAAAGTTCATTTATCACGAGAAAAAGTGGATGGGAGAAGGAGGAACTGTTTACTTCGACCGATCTGAACTTCCGCGAAATGAAGTTTATGCTGAATTGGGAAAATATGAATTCGACATTCGGAGGGCGACCTACACCGCCAACGATGTAGTATTTGTCAACAAATCCTTTTTCGGTGAGGCAAGCTTAAAAGGGACGTTAGTCGAGAAGGTCCTAGCCAACCAAACGCCTGAAAAAGCTAGCTATCCTCAATTTGTATCACAAACGGACAGGCTTCGAATTCGGGACATCGTACGATCAGTCGATTATGATGGGGGTTTTTCCCAAAGAGGTTCGCGCATCATTGGGTCATCGACGGAAGAAAGTAAAGCGACGCTTAGAATAAGAAGAGGAGAGAAGGTTATGCTTACGGTAAGGTCCTCTGCATTCATCATTCGATCCGACCAAATTTTAAACGACCGCGCTGAGGTTACTTTTCACTTCGAAGGAGATTCCATTTACCATCCGGGAGTGGACTTTAAACTTAAAAGTGATGAGCGAAAAGTGTTTCTAGCACGCACCAAGCTTGGGGTTCACCGAACGCCTTTCTTCAATTCCTACCACCAGCTTGAGATGTATTTTGAATCCTTGGAGTGGGCCATTGACGACGACCTAATTGAGATGAAGCCCTTATTCCGTTCCACTCAGCGAGCGGCATTGTTCGAATCCATGGATTATTTCAAAGAGTACAGATTCGACGATTTGTACGGATTGGCCAACGTAAATCCTTTGGTGGTAATTCAGCGATGTATGGAGAATTACGGTGATGTAATGACGACCGGAGATGTTGCTCGATGCTGGAAAATACCAGAGAATGAAGTGAAACCATTCCTAATGGAATTGTCGACGCGTGGTTTCTTGAGTTACGACTTCGAAGAGAACATCATCACTGTGAAGCCGAAGGTTGCGCACTACATTCAATCAAAGATTAAGAAGGAAGACTACGACATCATTGAGGTGAACTCTGATCCCAAGAATGGAGACAATGCCGTTCTAAATCTCATGACCATGGAACTGACCATGGAAGGGGTGCGTCGCATTGGTCTCTCAGATTCTCACAACGTATTCATATATCCCGTTGGAGGTGAGATCGTAATGCACAAGAACCGCGATTTCGATTTCTCTGGGGTTGTAACTGCTGGAAAGCTTGAATACTTTGGGAAGAACTTCTCCTTCGATTACGACAGTTTCAAAATTGATATGCCAATCATCGACTCCCTGCGGCTCTATGTCGAAACCGAGGAGAAGGATAAGTACGGACAAAAGAAGTTGAAGCGAGTTGAGTCGGTTATTGAAAATGTGAACGGACTGCTAGAGGTAGATAAGCCCAACAATAGATCGGGAATCATTCCTGTAAAAAAATACCCGCGTTTTACCTCCTTCAAGGAGTCCTACGTGTACTACGAAAAGCCCTACATCCAAGATGGGATCTACAAAAGGGATAGCTTCTATTTCAAGATTGAACCGTTTGAATTCGATAGCCTCGATAACTTCCAGAACGACGCCATCCAGTTTGCAGGAACCTTTAAGTCGGCAGGGATTTTTGAAACCTTCAACCAGAAGCTGAGCCTTCAGACCGATTATTCCCTTGGTTTTAGACACGAAACTCCCGACAAAGGAATGCCAACTTATGGTGGCAAGGGGACTTTTTACAACGACATTATTTTGAGCCACGACGGATTGAAAGGAAATGGCTATTTGGAATATCTGACATCGACGGCAGAGTCGAAGTCATTCTTCTTTTTCCCCGACAGCATGAACGCCATTGCCCAGAACTTCTTCATCGAAGAGCAAATGGGCGCTGTTGAATATCCTCCAGTAACCGGTTCAGATGTTGAGTGGCACTTTGAGCCATATCGAGATACACTGTCGGTAGAAATGATTGATCAGCCGCTGCGTTTCTACGACGGTAAATCGACCTTGAAAGGACACATTACTTACTCGCCTGAAAGCCTTACTGGAAATGGAAAGTTTGAATTTGAGAATGCCATTTTGGAATCGAATTTAATGACTTTCAAATTCAGTGAATTTGATTCAGACACTGCTGACTTCTCGCTTAGAAATGGTGATTTGGGTGGAATTGGCTTCGTAACAAACAACATTAAAGCCCACGTCGACTTTAAAAAGCGCATGGGAGAGTTTGAATCTAATGGGGAGAGTTCCATCATGGAATTCAAAGACAATCAATACATCGCCCGTATGGACCGCTTCAAATGGTTCATGGATCAAGAAACTGTAGAGCTTTCTGGTAAGAAAAGAACGGAGCAGAAAGGTGCCAGTGCGGTTTCCATCGAAGGAGCAAAACTGACATCAATCCATCCAGACCAGGATTCACTCTTCTTCTACTCAAGTGCTTGTAGATGGGACACACGTACTTCCATCCTTACGGCGAATCAAGTGGAGAACATTGAGGTAGCTGATGCCATTGTATTCCCTGACAGTCAGAGGGTTGTGATTCTGCATGATGCGGTTATGAAACCGCTGAAGAATGCTAAGGTAACCGCCAACGCAATCACGCGCTTCCATCAGTTGTACAATGCTGAATTGAAGATTTTGGGTAAGAAGAAGTATGAGGGTAAAGCAGATTACGACTACATCGATGAGCGCGGAGAAAAGTTAATGATCAACTTCGAGAAACTCTATTCAGATGCAACGGTTCAAACGGTTGCGGAAGGAACGATCGAGAAACTAGCAAGCTTTACTCTGAGCCCAGACTTTAAGTTTTACGGGAATGTCTATCTCACCGCAAGTGAGCAAGAACTTACGTTCGACGGTAAGACTCAAATCAAGCAATTCTGTCAAGGGATGGCGGCTCCATGGTTTAAGTTTAAGTCGGCCATTGACCCATTGAGCATTTACATACCCATCGACTCTCTTGTGGAGTCGGAAACAGGGATCCCGTTGAAGAAAGGTGTGATTCTTAGCCTCGACCCTTATAAGATGTATCCGACCTTCATTTCCATGCCCATTCGAAAAACGGACAAAGAGATTATGACGGCACAAGGTTATTTATTCTTCGATAAAACTTCGAATGAGTACCGCATATCCAATTTGCCGAAGCTCGAAGAGCGCAGTCTTCCTGGAAACTACATCAGTTACCATAGAGAGGATTGCTGGGTTTATGGTGAAGGTGAAATGGACTACGGACTCAAGCTAGGAAGAGTAGGAGTAAGTCCATTTGGAGAAACCACCTACGACATGAAGAAGGACAGTCTCGGAATGCGGGTGACGATGATCGTCGATTTCTTCTTTGAGGACAAAGCATTGAAAGAGATGACCAAGGAGATTGAAGAACGTACAGATTTGGATCGCTACGACTTTGATAGGGATGTCTTTCAGAAAAACCTAAAAGAGATTGTTGGAGAAACAGATGGATTGAAGCTCATCTCAGACCTCAGTTTTTATGGAGGTTTCAAGAAATTCCCAAAAGAGCTCGAAAAAGCTTTAGTGTTCTCAGAAGTTCAAATGGAATGGAACCCTACGAGCAGCGCATACGAATCTGTTGGACCAATCAATGTGGGGAACATCCTGAAGAAAGAACTCTACGTAGAATTGAACGGTAAAATTCAGTTGAAGAAGAGAAGAAGCGGCGACATCCTCAACATCTATTTGGAGTTGGACAAGAAGAACTGGTACTACTTCAATTACCAAACTGAAATATTGCAAGCCATATCCTCCAATTCTGAGTTCAACCAAAAAATCTTGGACGTAAAGACTGGAAAGAACAAGTTGGAACGTGAAAAAGGGCAGGCCAAATACAAGTTCATTCTTTCGAACAAATCTAAAAAAGCAGCCTTCCTGCGATCTCTCGAATGATGTTGAGCCTATTCCATATGCTGGATTCGCTCCGAAATGGTAATTTTGCAGACTTTGCAAAAACCCACTGCAGATTGAGGACGTTTGTCATTATAGCTTTTTTACTTCTTTGCGTGAACCCATTGTCCATGCAAGCTCAACCTTCGAGTGAAAAGGAGTTGAGGAAAGTTGCAGAAGAATATTTTGAAACTGGCAAGTACCGCGATGCACTTCCCTTGTATTCCCAGTTGGTTTCAAATTATCCGAAAGACCCGAATTACAATTATCGCTACGGGGCCTGCTTAACCTTTGGAGGAGAAGATAAATCCAAAGGACTGGAATATCTAAAATACTCGGTAACTCGTCCGGATGTTGAACCGCAGAGTTATTTCTTCTTGGGGAAAGCCTATCATTTGAATTATGATTTCAAGCGAGCGGTCAACAACTACAAGAAGTTCATCAGCCTCTCCAAGCCAAAAGAGCAATCTCAATATGAGGTTCAAGGGCATTTGAAGCAAGCAGAGAGTGGGCAATCGCTCTTGAGGAACATTACCGACATCGTCGTTTTAGAAAAGAAAAAACTTCAGGAGGCAGATTTCTTTAAGGTCTATGATCTGGAAGAGTTTGGAGGGAAGATGGTTCTTAAGCCAGAAGAGTTTCGAAGTGAATATGAAAAGAAAGAAGGCATTGAGAGTGTTATGTACTTGCCTAAAGACGCAAGCACGATTTATTTTACCAGCATCAAAGGTGAGGAAGGCAGTGGCAGCGACCTATACACAGCCGAACGAAACCACAAAGGATGGTCGAGTCCAAAGGCGATTGCTAGCTTGAATACCGACCTCGACGAGGGATTCCCCTTTATGCACCCAGATGGGAATACACTTTATTTTTCTTCTAAGGGTCACAATTCACTTGGTGGATATGATGTCTTCAAAAGTGAGTACAACACCACAACAGGCAAATTTGAAAAGCCTGTTAATATGGACTTCGCCATCAACACTCCTGATGACGACTTTCTCTTTATTTCCGATGCGGATCAGAAGACGGCTTATTTCTCCTCCAAACGAAGCAGTAAGCAAGGAGAAGTCCATGTATACAAGATCAACATGAAACGTGTTGCCTTGGATGTAGCCATCATCACGGGGATCTTTGAGTCAAAGTCGACCAAGAAGGCCAAGATTGATGTTAAGGATGTTGAGCGTGGTGTTCAGATTGGGTCGTGGGAAACGGATGGTACGAGCGGAAAGTATTTGATTGAACTTCCGCAAACCGGTAAATTCCAGTTTCTAGTAGACTACGAAGGAAGTCAGGTAACGCATTCTGGAATTGTAGAGTTGAAGAACCAAGATCCTTTTTCGCCTTTGTTTCAAGAAATGAAGATTGAAAATCAAGGGACGGTTGACGAGAAGCTGATCATTAAAAACATGATCGATATTGAAATCTCGGATGATGACCCAGTGATTGCGGATATCTTCAAGAAGAGAGCACAACTGGACGTAACGCCACAGGATAAGGTAGATAGAGCCCAGAAAGCAGAGCCCGTCCTAGCATCAAATACGAGCGATCGTCCGAAATTGGAGATTGTTAATGAGGGAAAGAAGCCAGTTGGTGGAGCTGAAGCTGCCGACAACGCAGAGGCACTGGCAGAAGCGTCGGCAGGAACCACAACTAAGAATTCAGGATCCACCGAAAATGGGGCGACGGACTCAGAGTCATCCGAAATTGGAGCGAAGTCGTCTTCAACTGGCAGTGTACCGCCCGGAAGCATTTCTCCTACGGGGCGCTTAAAATTTGAATTGACGAGCCTTCCGGCGACAAAAGACGAAATCATTGAAGTTTCCTTCAACAATGCGAAGTCCTTAGAGAAAGACGCTCAAATTTTGGAACTTGAAAGTGAGGTGGCTAAAAACATTGCCAAGAATAAACGTAGGGAGTCTGGATATAAGTCGAAAGAGGCCGCCAACCTTCTTGCATCCATCGATACCAACATTACCTCGCCCACTAACCTCAAAACCCAAGATCGAGTGAAACGCCTCGATCGTCAATCTGAGCTTCTCTTAGACGAGGCTCGAACTGCAGAACAATTGGCTGAAAAACTGAACGACCGTGCTTATCAGAAGAGAAGTGGAGTTGCAATTGCGACGAGTTATGCGAACCAAATTCAAAACTCCATTGACGAGAACAATACAGAGTCCAGCTTGGCAAAACTGAAAGAGCTTCAGAATTATGTTGAAGAGCAAAAACAAGAGAAATCTTCAATCGATTATTCCGAAGAGGACGTCGAAGAAAAATTGAAAGCCAAACAAACGACCTACAAAAATCAACGGCAATATGCCGATCGTTTGAAGGATGAGGTGTTTGCAAAAGAAAAGACTTTGCTTACAGCAAAAGCAGGTTCTAAGAATGCCGAGACTTTGTCGAAAGAAATAGAAAGTGACCGCGAGGCAGCGCGCCAGGCCGACGCAAGGGCTAAAAGTACGGGAAGGGAAGTTGAGACTCTAGCAAGAGAGCTTGCGGTGATCACGGAAATTATCGACAACGTTCAAAGTTCGCAACCCATTCGGGCTTTGGCGAGTGAGACTCCTGACGCTACTATCCTACCGAAGGTTGTTGACGTAGAAGATGTGCTGACCGCCGTTGCCGAAGATGAGACCTTGGAGAGCTACGAAGAGGTGGCAGATGAGGCTGCGACCCCCGAATTTACAGAAGATGGTTTGCACATTGTTGAGCAAAACAGCGTTTCCAGTCATTCAGCATCTGAGGTTCGGGCAGAAGGCAGTGTTGGCAGAGAACACAACTATGCGCATACGGATTTTGAAGCCCCCAGCGGAAGTCGCTTCAACACCGATCACCTTATGGAGCAATTGACATCTCCAGAAGATCAAAGTCTGATTAAAATAATGCGTTCAGGTTACCACAATGCTTACCAAAACGATTTCATGCACGTTGCAGAAGAGAGGGATGAGGTTAAGCGGGCTATGAAGATGAAAGTGCTCAATGAGGATTGGCTTGCCGATATGGATCGCGAGAGAAAATATCTCGACTCCGTAGAAACAGTCGATGATTCGCCGGAATTGTATGCTACCATTGAAGAACGCAAATCGAACCTCTACAAGCTGCACCAGATAAAGGAGCGAGAGCTCGAGAAGAATGTCAGTCAGCTCGATCGTTTGGCTGCTGAAGGAAGTGTAGATCTCGTTGCTTTAGAGCAGGAAGTGAAGGAAAGTTACACTCCTGATCCAGTTCCTTATGTGGTCAACGCCACGGCCTCTCCAGACGAACAAAATGCGGCAGAATTGGCTTCTCAGACTAGAAATCAAAACCAAGCGGCGCCAGGAAATTCAAGTACTGCAAATGGCCAAGGTACTAGTGAGTCTGCAGGAAACAATGCACAAACTGAAGGCGCTAAGGGTACAGGCGGTTCGGGAAGTGACAATCAAAATGAAGCCTTCGAAAATGGGGAAAGTGCTTCACGGTTCGACGATACAGGAATCGAAAGTGGATCTACACAGTCGAGTCTTACACGCTCGAATTCTGAAGCTGGCGCAACTGCAAACTCTCAGCAAAACAATAAAGCTTCTAGCAGCAATCAATCCAGTGGTTCTTCTTCTCAAGAAATTGAAACTCTAGACGCACCTGATGTGGCCTCAATCACTGAGCTTGAAGCCGGACGATCATCAAGCGCTGGTCCTATTACGGGAGCTTCGGGAACTCGTCCTAGTGGAGCAGCCAATTCCATTTTTAATGAGGAATCGAAGTTCGAAGCCGAAAGCCCTGCTGGTCAGTTGATCCCAGAAGCCCAGAGCAAAACTCAAATTCAAGGAGTATCTCGCGACGTGAGAAATACACTTCAGAACAATCAAGGCAGTGCTCAAAGTGAATTGGAAAGTCTAGAAACAGAACTTGGAAATCTCAATACGGAATTGGCTACCACCAAGAAGAAGAAAAAACGTCGCGTGCTCGAAGCTCAAATTGTTGATGTAGAATCTCAAGTGAACAACCAACGCAAAATAGTAGATGCTTACGTCACTCAAATTGAGGCGCTCGATGAACTTACTACTGTTGATGCGAATTCGTTCAATAAGTCTGGGTCAACAGCTGCAGAGCTTTCTCCTGCTGACATGGCGAGCATGCAAGCGCAGGAGTTGGAGCAGATGGCTAAAGACACCTTACAATATGCTGAGGACTTAAAGGCTTTGGCGGAAAACACAAAGAAGAAGAAAGAGAAGAAACGTTTGATTGCCAAGGCTGAGGTGCTTACTGAAAAGGCTGAGCGCATGACTAAACAAGCCGAAGTCTCCAACATCGAAGCGGAGGAGCTTAGAGTAGTAGAAGCCAATGTGGTTGATGTGCGCAACAAGGTTCGCCTTGAAATCCCAGAAGTAAGTGAGGTTGTAAGTACCAATGACGCCCAAGAAATTGCAAACTCACCTGCTTACAAACGTTTTGACAATCGTGTTGCACTAGGGGAACGAAAAATTCAACAAGCGCAAGTGCTCTATGAGGATGTGAAAAAAGCTGAGGCAGAAGCCGTCATGATGGAGACAGAGCTTCAGGAGATGGAGAACTTGGCCAATGAGCAAGAAGATCCAGCTCAAAAAGAGGCACTTATGACTAAAGTCGAAAGTTTGCGAGAGCGCGCAGCTGAAAAGCGGGAAATTGCTGATCGAAAATTCAAGGAGGCAGAGGTTCTAGCGATTGAGGGTAATAAAGAACGAAATGCAGCCATTGCTGAGGTGCTAAAACTCAATGAAGTTGAGCGTCAGGGTATACTTGCCCTCGTTACTCAACAAAAAACAGGTACAGTGGCTTTGCCTTCTCAACAAGGATTTTCTAAAGACGATTTCTCTAAAATCGTTCAAGGCCAAATGGAAATCCCTGGTGTCTTAACCAGCGCCATCTACAAGAAAATCGACTTCAATGAATCTCTATACGGACCAGACAATCCGATTCCTGTAAACTCAAGTCTACCTGAGGGTGTGTGTTATGCCGTTCAAGTTGGGGCTTTCTTAAGACCAATATCTCAGGATGTGTTTAGAGGCTTCGCTCCAGTGCGAGGTGAAGACGGACCGAATGGTTTCACTCGGTATTCTGCAGGTATTTTCAAGAAAATTAATGAAGCGAATTTGGCCAAGAATGAAATTCGGGCCATTGGATATAAAGATGCATTTGTGGTTGCATATCGGGACGGAAACCGCATACCGGTCTTTGAGGCGAAGAAAATCCTTGAAGGGGAAGCACAAGGTCAAGCTTCAGAAGTTGCCAGCGCTGCTGCAAGTTCAACAGAGGGAACTTCAAGCACGAATTCAAATGGTGCTTCTGAAGAACTTCCAGAAAATGCACGTCTTTACAGTGGAGAAGATGTGAAGGGATTGTATTACACGGTTCAAGTTGGGGCTTACAGCAGAGAGGTTCCTCCTTCGGCGATGTTCAATCTGAGTCCGTTGGTAAGCCATCAAACTGGAGGCCTGGTGAAATACACTTCGGGCATTTATCAGGATATAGCTCCAGCAAGTGCCGCTAAAACACGTATACGTGACCTTGGAATTTCCGATGCCTTCGTGACAATCTATTACGGTGGAAATCGCGTGAGTCAAGCAGAAGCTGATCAATTGGTCGCCGAACAGGGGCCATCTGTATTCGCCAAAGAGGAAGGTCTTCAAAACCGAGTTCCGTCAAAATCAAATACGCCTCAAGTTTCTCCACCGGCCTCTAAACCAGCTCCTTCAGCGAATGCTGGTGGAATTGAATTTGTTGTTCAGGTTGGAGCATATGAGAGTGAAGTGCCTTTTGAAGACGCTCAAATAATTTTGGGAATAAGCAATTTAGGATTGGATGTAGTCATTGAAGGAAATATGACCAAATACATCGTTGGAGGTTACACCAGTTACCAAGAGGCCAACGACTTTAAAGAGAAAATAATCGCAGAAGGCTTAAAAGGAGCCTTCATCCTGGCCATGCAAAACGGAAAGCAAGTAGATTTGCAGCGCGCGATTCAATTAAGCGGAAACTAATGGGAACACAAACATTAGAACTTACAAGCGAAGAAGTACTGCTCGAAAAAGAGAAGTCCCTCATTTTGTACAACGACGAAGTGAACACCTTCGACTTTGTCATTGATTCCTTGATGAAAGTTTGTAAACACGAACCAGAGCAAGCCGAACAGTGTACTTTCATTGTTCACTTTAAAGGTAAGTGTGACGTTTCCTCTGGACCAGAAGACAAACTTCTGCAGATGTGTTCAGCCTTGCTGAATCGCGGCCTTACAGCCGAGATCGAATGAAAAAAACCTTTTTAATTCTAGCAGTAATCGTTTTAGAAAGCTGCTCAAGAGTCCCTATAACCAACCGTCGTCAATTGAACCTTCTCCCCGAAAAGGAGATGCTTTCAATGTCCTACCAACAGTACGATCAGTTTCTTGCAGAGAACAATGTTGTCGACAATGGAATTGGAGCTAAAACAGTCAATGCCGTTGGTACTAAGATGGCCGTTGCCGTCGCAACATTTTTAAAGGAGGTTGGAGAGTCTTCGCGCATCGAAGGCTACGAGTGGGAATTTAGACTTGTCGATGACCCAATGGTAAACGCTTGGTGTATGCCCGGTGGGAAGGTTGTTTTCTATACGGGGATTCTTCCAGTTTGTAAAGATGAAACCGGACTAGCAGTGGTTATGTCGCACGAAATAGCGCATGCCATTGGAAGGCACGGAAACGAGCGCATGAGCCAATCGATGGCGATTGAGATGGGCGGAATGGCATTGGGTACAGCCTTGGCAAAGGACTCAAGCATCACCTCAAATTTATTTCTGCAAGCCTATGGCATTGGCAGCACCCTCGGTGCTTTAAAGTTCAGCCGAAATCAGGAGTCGGAAGCAGATAAGATGGGTTTGGTTTTTATGGCCATAGCTGGTTACAATCCCGAACGCGCCGTTGAATTCTGGGAGCGAATGTCGCAGCAGGGCGGCTCTGCTGCCCCTGAGATACTGAGCACGCACCCAAGCGATGAAAGCAGAATAGCAGACATTAAAGCTTACCTTCCCGAGGCGATGAAGTATTACAAGCCATGACGATCACCGGTATTGTTCTTTTAATTGTTCTTGGAATTGTTCTCATTTTGGTCGAAATATTTTTTATTCCGGGCTTGGGATTCGTTGGAATTGTTGGTTTTCTTCTCATTCTTATTGGGATTTACTTCGGCTATCAAATCAGTATGATGCATGGACACATGACCTTAATAGGTGGTGCGATTGCCTCTGGAATTCTTGGATACTATGCCTTCAGGCCAGGAACCTGGACGAGAATGGGAGTGAAGTCGAGCATCAATTCAAGAAGTTCAAAAGACCTTTCTTTAGATTTCCATGTGGGTGAAGTAGGTATTTCAGAATCTAGATTGGCTCCGACTGGAAAGGCGCGTTTTGAAGCTGGGGTAACTGAAGTATCGAGCATGCAAGATTTTATAGACGAAGGGTCTAAGGTGGAAATCCTTAAAATTGAAAGAAATAAAGTCATTGTCAAACGAGTAGAAAATTAAAATATGGAACTCTCAATATTATTAGCTCCTAGTATGGGAGTGCTCATAGCAATTGGAGTAGCGGTTGTTATCGGACTTTACATTTTATTCTATTATGTTCCTGTAGGACTCTGGTTCTCGGCTTTACTTTCGAACGTTCGTGTTTCCCTCCTTCAGCTCGTTTTTATGAGATGGAGAAAAGTGCCACCTGCCATCATCGTGAAGGCAATGATCAATTCAACCAAAGCGGGATTGTCCTTAACCCGAGATGAGTTGGAAGCGCATTACTTGGCGGGAGGAAACGTAATCAATGTTGTGAATGCACTTATTTCGGCAGATAAGGCAAACATCCCCCTCGATTTTAATATGGCCACGGCGATTGACCTTGCTGGTCGCGATGTTTTTGAAGCGGTTCAAATGTCTGTAAACCCGAAAGTGATTGATACTCCTCCAGTAACTGCGGTTGCCAAGGATGGTATTCAGTTGATAGCAAAAGCACGTGTAACGGTTCGAGCCAACATCAAACAATTGGTTGGTGGTGCTGGTGAGGATACGGTTCTTGCTCGTGTTGGTGAAGGCGTTGTCTCTTCCATTGGTTCGGCTGATTCCCACAAAGCAGTTTTAGAGAATCCAGACTCCATCTCAAAAGTGGTTCTTGGAAGAGGTTTGGACTCAGGTACGGCATTTGAAATTCTATCCATCGACATTGCGGATGTTGATATTGGACGAAACATTGGTGCTGTTCTTCAAATAGATCAGGCCGAAGCAGATAAAAACATCGCCCAGGCTAAGGCTGAGGAGCGACGAGCTATGGCCGTTGCCCTCGAACAGGAAATGATTGCGAAGGCACAGGAGATGAAGGCTAAAGTAATCGAGGCAGAGGCGGAAATTCCTATGGCAATAGCCGAGTCCTTCAGAAGTGGAAACTTGGGTATCATGGATTACTACCGAATGAGGAACATCCAAGCCGATACCGGAATGCGCGATTCCATTTCAAAACCTCCAGGTGAAGGTTCGACGACTTCCGCGCCGGATAGCAAGGAATGATTCGGTGATTTGAATTCAATCATTTGAAATTTCTACGCACCCTAACCGCAAGTGTTGCCCTCTTAAGCGCGCTCTCATGCCAAGCTCAAATCATTCTTGAGACGAATGTCCATGACTTCGGCATTCTCAAAGCTGGAGACCCATTCTTTGTCGATGTGGGCGTTCAAAATGCTTACGAAGAGGTAGTGTACATTTTGAGAGCAGAACAGTCGGAACGCACCGTAATTCAGTTTTCTGATAAGAAGCTCCTTCCAGGAAAAGAAGAATTCATTCGCATTCAATTCAATCCGAAAAAGACTGGAAAGTTTAATGAGCAAGTCATGGTGTACTTCAGCAAACTGCTGAGGCCTTTGCCCATTCAAATTCGAGGAGAAGTAGAATCCTTCACAAAGGAATACGATCCCGCTTGTCCGAATTTTGATGAGAAGCCAGGACGGAAAACCTTCGACATTCGATTTTTTGTTGGGGATGGATTGAATATGGAACCTGTCAAGAAAGCTAGGGTTCAGACCTTGAACCTTGAATCCCAGAAGGAAGAGGAAAGCAATTCCTTTGGTTTCGTGCATTTAATGTTGCCCGCAGGTAAATACCGCTGGCGCGTGCAGGCTGAGGGCTATGAAACACAAGTGGTAGAGAAGTATGTGAATCGCCTTCAAAATGAAGTGAATGTGTATTTGGAGCGTCAGGAAGGACACGTAATCGCGGACATAAAACATGCTGAAACGGATTCTTTGCGAAAGGAAGTGTTCAGGAGGATTCTTGATAAAGAAGAACAGAAAGAAGCGGTGATCATTCCGGACACGACAACAGAAGCAAAAACGGAGGCAAAAGAGCAGGGAAGACCCAAAGAGCCGTCCGCAGATACTGAACCACGTCAAGATTCTGAGTACCTACCATTGTCTCAGTTCAAGAAGAATAATCTTGTGTTCCTCATCGATGTTTCCGAATCAATGCGCTTATCTGGAAAGTTCCAGTTGCTGCGCAAGGCGCTTAAAAGCCTGATTGGAAGTATGCGCTCTGTGGATCAATTGGCCATTTTAACCTATTCCGACAGTGTCGAACTATTCATGAACATCAAAGCAAATTTGGACGTCAATAGAGCTCAAAAACAGATCGATGATCTCTTCGCTCATGGTAAAACGAATACCACAGCAGGGGTAGAGGAAGCCTATCGTTTGACCTTGGAGGGCTTAGTTGCAGACGGGAACAATCAAATATTCCTTACGAGCGACGGAGTCTATTCTAAAGAAGATACCGAGAAGACCATCTCCTACATTCGATCAAAATTTGGAACGGGAGTCAAACTCTCAACGATTGGGGTCAAGACTGAAAAAACGAATGCGTCTAAACTCAAGAAGATCGCGCGTTATGGTCAGGGTAAGTACCTCAGCATCGACGATGATGCATCGGCGGAAAGCGTATTGATTCGCGAAGTGAAGCGAAACAGTCGGCGCTAGCAGGGCGTTTTAGAATCCTTAACAATCGATAACAAAGGCTTTAACACAATTCCAGTGTGGCCTGCGATACATTTGGCCCATACCAATTCAAACATGTCATGAAAACATTCCACCAACTGCCACTTTATTTAATAGCATTTACATTCCTATTCGCAAACACCACCATAGCGCAGAAATCCGAGAAGGATTCTGAGGATAAAATCATCCGTATTGAAGTTGAAGTTATTGAAGACGGAAAAACGGAGAAAAAAGTTGAGGAGATCAACTTTGAAAATCTGAACCTCAATGAGCTTTTTGAAAGTTTAGAAATACTAAAAGACATCGACATTGATGTGAACTCCGAAGACGAGGAAATTGAGATCTACATTAAGCGCGGTAAAAGCGAAGAAGACGTAAAACACTATCACTTTAAGGTTCCCAAGGCGCCAGAAGAAAAGGGCGAAGAGCGCGCATTTATGGGCGTTTATGGAAAGGAAGTCTGGAAACAGTATACTACCGACGATGAAGAGTCGCAAGGCGATCTTGCTGAGAAAGAAGCTGAGTCTGGAAGCTATGTGAGCGGAATTGTTGAGGGTTCAGGTGCTGAAAAGGCAGGCTTGAAAAAGGGTGATGTAATTATTCGCTTCGACGATCAAGAAGTTCAGGACTTCAAAAGTCTTTCAACTTTAATAAAAGCCAACAAATCAGGAGATGTAGTTGACGTAGAATACGTGCGCGACGGGCAAAAGCAAAAAACCAAGGTTGAACTAGGAGCACAACAAATGAAGGTGCACAGTTACTCTCCAAATTGGGATCAACTCGGAAAGGACCTTGGCGAAGATATGGAAGGCCTTGAAGAGCAGATCGAAAAGCGCATGAAGCATGTGCAGATGATGTATTCTGGTGACGACAGGGCTTTCTTAGGCATTACGAATGGCAATTCAGAAAAAGGAGTGGAAATCGGCTCTGTAATTGAAGGTTCCACTGCTGAGAAGATGGGAATTCAAAAAGGCGATCAATTGAGGAAGATTGATGGGAATTCAATTGAAGATTTTGATGACGTTCTTGAAGCCCTTAAAGCGAAAGAAGTTGGAGATAAAGTTGCCGTTGAATTGTATCGAGACGGAAAGAAGTTGAATCTAGAAGGGGAGCTTGGAAGTCGCAAAGGCTACACCTCCAAAGGATTTAGTTGGATTTCAGACAATCAACAAGAAGATGTTATAGTGCGAATGAAGATTGAGGTCGCAGATCCTTCTACGAAAGATTTGAAGCAGCTCAAAGACAAAACAGGCGAGCCGATATCGATGGAGAATGATCTGGAGTTTAAAGCAATGGAATTTAAGCCCAACCCGACGAAAGGGCGTTTTGACTTGAAACTCGATTTGATCAAAAAAGGGGAGACGACCATCAGCTTGTACGATGTTCAAGGAAGAAAAATATTTGAGGAGATCATTAAGAACCTCGATTCGGTCTACGAGCAATCCTTCGACATTCGAAGTGAGCCATCTGGAATTTATTTCCTCAATGTGCGTCAAGGTGCACAGAGCATGACCAAGAAGATCATTAAAGAATAGTAAGAATCATATCCTTCAGTAGTGAGAGAGTCGTTTGTCCTTTGGATTGGCGGCTTTCTTATTTTTGGGGCATGCGCAACCTAGTTTTCATTCTCGGCCTCATCCTATGTTCTTGCAATACTGGTTTTCAAACTGCCGATCGTGAACGCATTTTGGAGCGATTGGAGGCACAAGTTGTATCGTGGAATGAAGGCGACTTGGATGGTTTTATGACGGCTTACCTCAAAACCGATTCACTGATGTTCGTAGGACGTGGTGGTTTGAATTACGGGCATGCGAAGACCCTTAAAAACTATAAGCGGAGCTACCCCAATCGGGAAGAAATGGGCCGACTTTCATTCGACATATTCGAATTAAAAGCTTTGGGGCAAAACAATGCCTTGGTCATAGGGGCGTGGCAACTCGACCGTGTAAAAGACACACTCTCAGGTTCGTTTAGCTTGAACTGGCAACGAGTAGACGGAGATTGGGTCATCATAGCAGACCACTCTAGCTAAATGTCCATAGTCAATAGAGCTTCTCTGTGCCGATGCTCTATGAGTACCTTAAAAAGCTCGAGGTCGGGATTTTGCGAGAGCTCAAGTGCTTTCTCTACCGATAATCATGCGAGTTTAAATTCTCCCATACTGTATTGCGCATAGGCTGCTGCTAAGTAGGTGCCAAAATCTTCTGGATTTAAGACGTGCATGCGTTCTATGCCAGCCAATGCTTCATGGAAGTTTCGAGCTCTCAGGTTGCGTTCAATGCGCTCCTCGACTATCTGTACGAGGCTGTCTACATTGTCCATGGTATTTATCTGGAAAGCCAAGTGATCTATGCGTTGAAAGTTTTCTTGGCTGCTGTCAACGGGATAAAGATTTATGTACAGTGCTTCTGCTTCATGAAAAAAACCATCGCACGACTTCAGCATGTGTTCGATGGTGGTCAGGGAAAAGTGGTAAATCGCATTTCTTCCCGAATCTTGAGTGAAGAATTTCTGAATGTCTTTGCGATGCTCAGCTTCATACTTCTCGAGGCATTCACCTACTTTCAGGTCTAAACTTCCGATTTCAATCGCGTTGTAACAAGTGCAGATGTTACTGCTTGCGTGCTCGATGTCGAATTTTTGTTCTTTACACGATTGGGTGATCGTTAAGAGTAATCCGAGGACTGAAAGGTATATTAGATTGATTCGACGCATAAATGACAGCGGCTAAATGTAGCCGTTTTATTATCCGACGGTTCAAAAATTAAACGATGATAGACAGCGAAGCTTTGCGATGTGCGAAACCGACAAATACCTATGGTCCTGCACTTGACATTTTTCAGCTTACCTTAGCCTACTTTTGTTCGTATAGAAAGCTAAAACAATGAAAAAATTTTTACTCCCCATCGCTTGTTTGTTTTTCGGAAGTGCATCTGCGCAAACCGACTCCATTCCTAAAACGCCATTCCTCGAAGTTTTTACTAGTTCGACATGTGGACCTTGCAGGCCTGGAAACATTAGAATCAAAGAACTTTTTATAGACGATGAAGATTATGTGAATCGTTATGTGATGGTGAAATACCAGATGTCGTGGCCAGGTTCAGGTGATCCTTACTATACAACTGAGGCAGGTGGTCGCCGATCCTTTTACGGCATTAATTCTGTGCCGGCGATGTTCATCAATGGAGTGGCCATTGGTAACCCAAGCAATATGAACACAAGTGTCTACGACAGCGAGGTTCAAAAATATACTGGATTAAAAATCACTCCTAAACTCACTTGGTCCAATGGAGGAAAAACCTTGGATTACAACATCGACTTGGAAGCTCTAAGAGATGTTCCAGGTCCTGCCAATCGCTTTTGGATTTCGATCTTGGAACGGACAACCGTAAACAATGTCAAGTCAAATGGTGAGAATTCTTTTGAGTATGTAATGAAGAAGATGATTCCGAGTGCTGGTGAATTTATCGTTGGGGATTTACCTAAAGACACAGTTGTAAACCGCACAGGCACCTATACTTTCAATGGAAATTATCGCTTGCCAAGTAATTCGAGCGACGAGATTGATCATGCCATTGAGCACAGCGTAGAAAATTTTGAAAATTTGGAGGTTGTTGTATTCGTTCAGAACATCGATCGAAGCATGGTGAATTCTGCTTGGGGTTTTGACCCGGCGGATGAAACGGATACCTACCACCCGATGAATCCAAACAATCCACTTGGAGAGAATTACAATCCAGACCTTACTGGTTCTGAAGATTTGGAGGAGCTTCCAGCACGACTTTTAATTCCAAACCCAGCAAACAATCAAGTGCGCCTCAGTGGTATGGAAGGAGTTGAATTGACCTTGATAAATGTATTGGGTCAAAAGATTGAAAGTGGAGTAGGCGCTATTGATCTTTCTGAGGTAAACAACGGCCTCTACTTAGTTCAATGGACGTCCGAAGGTGAATCTTACAGCGAGCGTTTGATCGTTCGTCACTAAAAGCTTAAGACCATAAAGCATGGTCGAACTTATAGAAAAGGAAAAGCGAGCTTCGGCTCGCTTTTTTTGTTGGCACTTTCCTGATGGTGGCCAAAAAAAAGCCCAGACTTCGTGAGAAGCTGGGCCTTTTTCTTTTGTGTTGTATGGCTCTTAGAATTTTCTAACGGCTCTTACTCTAAAGTTTTGACTTCGCTGAGAAGCTTGTGTATTTCCAAAACCAAAGTTGTAGTGCCACGCAAAGTTGCTGAATTGCTCAGAAGATGACCAATACTCTCCTGAAGTGTTAAAGCCACCCAATGAACTCTGGTGTAGGTTGGTGTACATCAACAAAAGGGCATCTTTAGAAGGAAGTACCCAATCAGAGAAACCACCTAAAGTTAATGCTGCACATATGTCTGCTGCCTCGTTAGAGTTGCTGCAACCATTGTTTACAATCTTATTGGTGTTGGCTGCGCTTGAATCGGCAGACAAACTAGTGTTGAAGGTTGTTCCACTGCAACTCCATGGCGCAGAAGCGCTCTGGTCTGATGTTGCTGCTTCCCATCCACCGCCACTAGCGTCAAGATAGAAAACAAGTCCTCCACCAGGTCCAGTATCACCTAAAGCGTACTGAGAAGCTGTAGTGAACGATATCTCTGGGCCATAGCCAGTGAAGGTGCCATTGAAGGCATAAGAACGTACATAGTATGTTACACCAGCTGTAAGGTTGACCAAGCTTGAAGTGAAGCTTCCAAGTCCAGTACCATCAGCCGTAGAGTTGTTTAGAATTGTTGGGTTTGGACTCGTAGAGTAAACCACACCTCTTGCTTGAACAGGGGCACAACCATTGTCTAGAACTTCACCCCCACCGGTAGCATCGAAACGACCAATGTTTGTGATTGCAGTAGTTGTAAGAATTGGTGCACCGAAACAAGTTTGGACGACAACAAAAGGAGAGTTGAAGTCATTACAATCACCCTCTGAAATAACGGCTCTAAAATATTGAGGAACCGCATCCATCGCGTAGCTGATGCTCGTATTGGTTTCACCTGCGATGTCTGTCCAAGTTGACGCATCACTGGATTTTTGCCACTGAACACTGCCGCGCGCAGCATCGAGGTCGAGGTTTAAAGTATCACCTACAAGAAGTTTTACTGTATCTGTTTGGGCTTGCACACTTCCGAAGGCGAGTGCACAAAGCGCTGTTAAAGCTATTGCTATGTTTTTCATCTTCATCATTATTAGCGTACAACAATACTTGACGTATGACTTTGCTTGCCATCCATCAATTGGAGTTCATAAATACCTGCTGGAACATTGGAAAGATCAATTTGATTCAATCCATCAGTAATGGACATTCTCAAAATCGATTGCCCAGATAGATTAAACAAATTCATTTCTTTCAGCTCAGCACCATTCTCTATGAAGAGAACGTCTTGCGTAGGAACAGGGAAAAGTTTCACTTGTCCTTTGCTCAAATCCAATAGAGAAAGACCTTTAACTGTAAGGTCCATATCGTCTGTTGAAGTGCAATTGCGAGCATCCGTAACGCTCAAGCTGTAGTTCTGATTTGCTCCACCCACAGTTGCAGTTGGATTCGCCAAGCTAGCATCGTCTAGTCCAGTAGCTGGAGACCATGCATACGTGTAAGGCGTTGTTCCACCAGAAGCAACACCAGCAAGCGTGTCTCCTAACTTCACATCAGTGCCTTGTGGCTCGTCGATGTCGGAACCAGCGTCAGCTACTAGTTCGGTTGGTTGATCCGTGACAATGGTTTTTGAAAAGGAAGTTTGGCCAATAGCGCTCCCCCCAATCAAACACCCCATCAACATGAATAGGTACTGTTTTTTCATAAAATCTAATTTTAATAATGAGCAGATTATTTGAATCTATTTGAGTCGTTTAATGTATAAAATTCAAGCAAGAAAAAAGAACCTAGGGCGTATTATTCGTCCACGACTTTATTCTAGAAAAATTGTTCGCTGAGTTTAGGAGGAATCGAGGCTAGGGAAGAGGTCGAGAGAATTCCTCATCCTGAATTGAACAAGATCAGCAATCTGAGTAGCCAATCTCCAGCATGATGTTGTGCTCTCGCTTTTGATTTAGAAAAACCATCATCGTCATTTCACAATGCTCATCTTGCTCGAAGGTGACAAACATCTGATTGTTTGTAGCGTCAAGGGAATAGGATTGCGAATCCATAAGTGCCTTGAGTTTTTTGGTTTCTTCCTCGGGTAAAAAAGACTGAGCCAAAGCAAGTCCGCGTTCGAACCAAAATGGGATGTCGTTGATTACAGGTTCGGTGACTGAGGTATGCAACTCTGCGAAGAAATTGAAATTCAAGCAGCCACCTCGAGTGATGAAAAGTGTGTCTTTGTTGGCCAATGGAACCACAGCCATTTTCGCTGAGTCAATCCAGGTGTAGTGCACAAAATGATCAAGTTCCTTCATGAAGGCATCGTCTTGATTCGATTCGTCGAATGGACAATCGAAGGCATCTAAGGTGTCCACCTCGGTTGCAGATAGGTCTTCAGATGGCGTTTCAGCAGCTTCATTGCACGACTGGAAGGCAAATAGCAGAAGAATCAATAGGGAACTTAGACTGAGTATTTGCTTCATTTCTTTTTCGTTGATTTTGCCTTGAAAGTTTGCGCAAACATCAAGCTTTTTTGCAGATGTTCCTATTGGACTTCATCACTCATTCCTAGTTATTTTCTTTCTCTTTAGAAAGTTGCAGCGAAAGGGAATTGATGCAATAGCGAAGTCCCGAAGGTTTTGGTCCATCTGGAAATACATGACCGAGATGAGCATCGCAAGAGTTGCATCGAACTTCTACGCGAATCATTCCGTGTGAATCATCCCTAATGTATTTGATGGCTTGTTCGTGAATGGGGTCGGTGAAACTGGGCCAGCCGGAAGAGGAAGAGAATTTAATTGAAGAATCGAAGAGAGGCTCTTCACAGCAAGAACATTGATAATTTCCTTCTTCAAAAACTTCACAAAGCTCGCCGCTGAAGGGCGCCTCCGTTCCATGCAGGCGTGTAATTCGATATACATCGGAACTTAGCTTTTCTTTCCAAAAGTCATCAGATTGATGACGATCGTGCTTTGGTTCTGGATTTCCTTCCTTAATTACATGCAAAATGTTCGACCAGTTCATGCCCTTGTTTGTTTGACTGTAAAGAAAGCAATTCCTCAATTTGCTTTCCTCCCTAAACAGGCCCTTTGAATCTCCATACCCACTTGAGCTCATCAAATGTCATACTCCATCATATTTGAACTCAGCAGTTCTCTATATTCGACCCAATGCATTTGAAGTTCATCACATCCTTGTTCTTAATCGCTTTGTCGGTTTCGAGTTTTTGCAAGGAACCCACGGAAAGGCAAATGATTGAAAACTCTGCTGATGTTGTGTGGCATTGGGTAGATGAATTCAGTGATTTGGAAAAGGGAAAATTAAAAGCATGGTTGATTCCAACCCTTGAGGCAACTCAGAAAACTCTTGGGACTTTCCCCTTCGATGTTCACTTACACATGCACAGAAAGGAAAAAGCCAAAGAACCGGTTCCATGGGCAAATACCTGGCGCTATCCTCATCAGTCCATTCACTTTCACGTCGATCCAAGCTATAAACTAGAGGCTTTCTTGAACGATTGGACTGCACCCCATGAAATGAGTCACCTAGCTCTGCCTCACCTCGGAGAAGATCACGCTTGGTTTGCTGAGGGCTTCGCGAGCTTCATGCAAGCCCAAGTGATGCGAACCATGGGGATTTACACGGATGAGGATGTGAAGAATAAGTACGTTTCGAAAGTGACGAAAGCCATGCCTTTGTTGGATTCTCCGAGTCCACCGGCTGAACTTTTCCGTGAACTCAGAAAGCAGCACGAATATCCAGCTTTCTACTGGGGCGGGGCAACCTACTTTATGCGTCTGCATGAAATGCTCAAGGAAAAAGGAAGCAGCGGTCTGCCCGAATTGGTGCAGAGATACATGGAGTGTTGTCGGAAGGGGAGCAGAAGGCTTTCAGACGTGCTCGCGTCTTGGGATCGTCTTTTAGATTCGACTGCCTGCCAATCGATCTTCAATGAATATTCTGAGCAACCTTGCCGGAATGTGGTTTCCAAAGCACTGGCTGATACCTACTGAGAGAGCAAAAAAAAAGAGTCCCACAATGGAGACTCTTTCTTCAAAAACCAATTTCAGGCTTTTCGTTACTATTTTACTTGATGCACGTGGACATCCATTTGCGGGAAAGGAATGCTCAATCCGGCTTTTACAAATTGATCGTAGACAGTTTCATTCATATCAAAATGTACGGCCCAATAGTCCTCAGCCTTTACCCAAGTGCGAACGGTGATGTTCAATGAGCTGTCAGCCATTGCTCCCAAACGAACGAAGGGAGCTGGATCTTTCAATATTCTGCTGTCTGCCTCAATAATCTTATTCAAAGTATCCTTAGCAAGCTGGACGTCATCTCCGTAGCCAATGCCAAAGCTGAAGTCCACTCTACGTGTGGCTTCGGTACTGTAGTTTATCATCGATGAAGATGATAATCCTCCGTTTGGAATGATGATCGTTTTATTGTCAGGGGTCTTAAGAATGGTGTTGAAGATTTGTACTTCATGAACACTCCCAACGTAGCCAGAAGCTTCAATAACGTCTCCTTTCACAAATGGCTTAAAGAGGAGAATCATGATTCCTCCTGCGAAATTTCCAAGAGTTCCACTTAAGGCCATACCTATGGCGAATCCAGCTGCCCCTAGAATAGCAACGAAACTTGTTGCCTCAATGCCGAGCATGCCAATAAAAGAAACCACCACCAATACTTTGAGCATCATGTTCAAGATGCCTTTCAAAACTGGTTGAAGGTTTTCGTCGATGTTCCGACGCTTCATCATCTTAGAACTCATTTTGGTGATTCTTGAAACCACCCACAGGCCGATGACCAGAAAAATTAGCGCCCCAAGTACTTTTGGGCCCCAAACCCAAAGAAGATCCATTCCTTTTTGGGCATATGTGTCTACCGTTTCCATCTTAATAATTTTTAAAGAGTTCGCGAAAGTAAAGCACTCAAGCCTATGTGACCTTTACTTCTATTGAATTACTCTATGAGTCTTTAAATTGCATTTCATACAAGACCTTGTACTGCCCATCTTTCATGAGCAGCTGTTGATGTGAGCCTTGTTCAACGATTTTCCCTTTGTCGAGAACAACAATGCAGTCGGCATATTGAATGGTAGCCAGCCGATGGGCAATGATCAAGGAGGTTCGCCCCTTGGTGATTTTCTCAGTTGCACGTTGAATGAGCTCCTCAGAATCGGAATCCACGGATGAGGTCGCTTCGTCTAGGATTAGGATTTCTGGCTTGTAGACATAGGCCCGGATGAAAGCAATGAGCTGCCTTTGGCCTACGGACAATACACCACCTCTTTCCTTTACGTCGAAGCTGTAGTCGCCCTTCAGTCGTTCAATGAAGTCGCTGGCACCAACGGCCTCGGCAGCCTCTCGCACTTGCTCTTCAGTGATGCTTGGGTCGCCCAAAGTAATGTTGTTCAAGATGGAGTCCGAAAAGAGAAAAACGTCTTGAAGTACTATGCCAATATGCTCTCGAAGGCTTTGTAATTTGTAGGATCGAATGTCGATGCCGTCGATTAGAATTTGCCCTTTTTGAAATTCGTAATTCCGATTCAGTAGGTTGATGATGGAAGTTTTTCCTGCGCCGGTAGCTCCCACGAAAGCAAAGCGTTCTCCCGGTTTCGTTTCGAAGCTGATGCCTTTCAGAACCCAGTCTTCATCGGTGTAGGCAAACCACACATCCTTAAACTCAATATGTCCTTTAATTTGCTCGGCATCTTGCTCGCCTATATCCTCAATGTGCTGCTCTGTGTCGAGGATGCCAAATACACGTTCACTTCCCACCATTCCCATTTGAAGGATGTTGAAGCGATCGGCCAACTGACGAATCGGACGGAACAACATATAGATGTACAGAATGAAAGCTACAAGCTCACCATAGGTAACGCTTCCTGAAAGAGCTTCTTTCCCTCCCCACCAAACAAGCAGGGCAAGTGAACATGCGCTCAGAAGTTCAACCACAGGAAAGTAGAAGGCATTTGCGTAGACCGTGCGCACGTGGGCCTGACGGTGTTTCTTATTGATCTCTTTAAACTTCTCGAGCTCTCGTTTTTCACGATTGAAAATCTGAACCACATTCATTCCTGTAATGTGTTCTTGAACGAATGTGTTGAGCTGAGCGACTTGAGTTCTGATGTCTTGAAAAGCTGACTTCAGAACTTTTTGGAACATACGTGTTGCAATGAGTAAGAAGGGAAGGCTCAGAAGAGAAACAATGCTCAACTGCCAATTCGTAGCAAACATGATGGCGATGACAACAACCAGCTTAATGACGTCTCCAATGATGATCAACACTCCTTGCGAGAAAATATCGGCAATGGTTTCAATGTCGGAAATCACTCGGGTAACGAGCGTCCCGATTGGAGTGCGGTCGAAGTACTTGAGTTTAAAGCCAAGTATTTTACGGTAAACCATGGCTCGTAGATCGCGAATGACCGATTGACCAACCCAGTTTGCTAAATACGTTTGGTAGAATTGAACAAATGCTTCAAGAAGCAAGAGAACGATCAGGATGATGGTCATCTGAACCAGCAATGGTGGGTCTGGTTGAATGATAGCCTCGTCTAAGGTGTATTGGATGAGAACTGGTCGCAGTGGACCCAGAATGGCAGAGAGGAGCGTGAGTAAGCCCGTGAAAAAGAAGGTTAGGCTGTAAGGTTTTACGTATTTCAGAACCCTTCCAAAAAGCGAGAAATCAAAGGCTTTTCCACTAACTCCTGCCATCTCAGTCTTTCAAGCTTGGTTCGTAATCAATCTTACTCAAATAGAGCCCATGGCCAGGAACAGAAGTCCCAGCTTCAGTTCTCTTTTTGGATTCCAGCACAGCCAGCATACGCTCTGCATTCCCCTCTGTATCAATGAATGTCCCAACTAAGGCTCGAACCATATTTCTTAAAAATCGATTGGCGCTGACTTCAAAACAATAACCATCGGAAATAGATCGCCATTCCATGGAAAAAATCGTGCAAAGGTTTGTTTTTGTTTGAGTCCTGCTCTTTGAAAAGCAACTAAAATCGTGTTCTCCCAAAAGAAGTTTGGCGGTTTGATTCCAAAGCTCCAAATCGACCTCAAGCTTCTGGAGGTAATAAGACTTGCCTTCGAGGAAAGGATTCTTTTTTTGATGGATGAAGTATTCGTAGGTACGTCTGCTGGCGGAAAAGCGTGAGTGCACATCATCAGCAACGGGAAAACAGCGTTGCACAGCAATATCACGAGGAAGAAATGAATTCAGTTGGTACACCAGCAGATTGCCCATTTCTTGTTTTTCCTCTTCAAGTTCGAAATGCAAGAAGAACTGTTTTGCATGAACGCCCGTATCTGTGCGGCCACAGCCTATTACGGCAATGGGCTCCCCTAAAATGGTGGAGAGCGCCTTCTCCATAACTTCTTGGATGCTCAAAGCATTGAGTTGCCGTTGCCAACCGTGGTACTGAGTACCCAAAAAAGACATTTCAATAAAGTATTTCATGAAGGGCCGCAAATTTAGGATTCTGAACAGGCCCTTTTCCTACTTTCGAAAAGTGATTCGCATTGGTCTTCTTTCCGACACTCATGGACACCTCGAAGAGCGTGTTTTGAACTTCTTTAAAGAGTGCGACGAGGTCTGGCATGCAGGCGACATTGGCACCATTGAGGTTCTTGAAGAATTGGAAGCTTTCAAGAAAACAAGAGCTGTATGGGGAAACATTGATGGTCACATTCTGAGATCTGCCTGTCCAGAACATCAAAAATTCACACTCAAAGGCTTGCGTGTGTGGATTACGCACATCGGCGGTTATCCTGGTCGTTACGACATTCGAGTTCGAGAGGAAATTCGACGGAACCCGCCAGATTTATTCATTTGTGGACATTCACATATTCTCAAAGTGATTCCAGATAAGAAGCTCAAACTATTGCACATGAATCCTGGCGCAGCGGGATTGTCGGGTTTTCACCAAAAGAGAACCGCGCTTCGTTTTTGCATAGAAGGGGGGAAGCCGACAAATTTGGAAGTGCTTGAGTTGGATCGCTGGCCGGAGAAGACCAGTTCCTAATTATCTTCTGTCGGGGAAATTGATTGTTCCCAAAGTTTCTGCCCATCGCTGTCAAGCAATTGAAAGTTCAAACTTCTTTTCCCAAATGGGCCGCTAACATCAATGAGTCCAAATCCGCGAGATTGAATTAAACTGCCTTCAAGTCGATGTGCGTTCTGCTCTTTGTCGGCGACATTGCTCACGCTCGAAGTGAGGGGAGAAACAGTGAAATCATAAACCTTCTCTCCATTCGCCAGCTCCAATACAGAAAACTCCGAGTGGTGCCGGTCTCCGGTGAGGAAGACGACGCCAGAGATGTTTTCTTCAGATAGTCTGCGGAGCAAATAATTCCGCTCTTCCGGAAAATTCGAGAAGTTCTCGTAAACCATTGCTGAGCTCAACATTTGACCTCCAACGGCGATGAACTTGTACTGAGATTTCGAAGCCTTCAGCTCAGAAATGAGCCATTCCATTTGAGTCTTGCCTAGCATTTTACGGCGCGAACTGTCGTATTTCGGTGTTCGAAACCAGCGATTGTCGAGCAAATAGAATTGCACATCATTGAAATAGAAATTGCTCGTAATTCCCTCCAATTCTGAATTGCCAAAGCTGGGGTTGGCCCAGAAAAGCTTGAAGGCTTCTTTCGCTCTGTCTTTGTAAATCCATGTTCCAACGGCATCGTTCAAACCAAAATCGTGGTCGTCCCAAATGGCGTAATTGTTTGTGCTGGCGAGCAGTGGCTGCATCTCTTTGAGAGAGCGAGTGTGGGTGTTTCGATGCAGCAAACCATTCCAAGTAAAGGCATCTGCTTCGCGGTAATAGGTATTGTCGCCCAACCAGAGCATCAAGTCGGGATTGCTCGACCGAATGCTTTCAAAAACCTGATAATCGCCTCCATAGCCTTTGCCCGGACGATCAAATTCCTCTTCGTTTACATACACGCAACTACCTAATGCAAGTCGAAATGCTTCTGGGTCTTTTCGATAATGCCAGAGTTCTTGAGTCGTGAACTTGCAGTTGTAGTCCAGTTCTACTTCTCTGCCATTTTGCAGAACGATGAATTTGTACTCTGTTCCGGGATCCAAATTCTCTGCCCTGAGCTTGGCTGTAAATCCTCCTTTTTCGGTGGTTTTAATGCTGGCTGATGTCCAAGAAGAATCAGGCGATCCCTTTTTCCAATAGCGAATGCTCATGTTCGCATTAAACTTCGATTGCACCCAAACTTGAACTTCGGTCAGCTCTGAGTAGCCTACCATTGGGCCCGATTGAAGTTTGACATCCGTGTTACAAGAAGTCGCAAAAAGTACGAGTATGAAAATCAAGTATCTCATTAGAAAGCGTATCCGAGTTCAAATCCACATTGAACTTTTAATGGACTGCTAAAGTACGGTCCATATCCCAGTTCGTCTGGAGGAACAACTCTTCTTTGTGTTGCCAGTTGCTCAATCCAATAGTTGTTTTTGTAGCCCAAGCCAAAATTAAAATCGAAGTACGCTCGGCCTAAGTTCAGCTGGTATCCCACCAAAAGGTTGACGTTAAAATAGGTAGCTCTGAAGTAAGATTGAAACTGATTGAAGTATCGATCGGCAATCTTCAAGCTTGAGTAGGATGCATGAGGGCCAATGTAAAGTCCTACGGGCGCCTTCATTTTCGATTTGGTAGAGCTCATCAGGAAAATGCGATGTGCAGCCTGAATGCGAAAACCTTCAAATATCAACTCGTCGATGCCTAAGCCGCCAGGAGTGGAGTTGTCTACCATGGAAAGTAGAACCCCTTTGAATAAATATGAAGCCGAGAGCTGACTGCTCTGCTTCAAGCCATGAACGACCTCGCCGGTAATGCGCGCTTCAGAGACAAACGGAAAAATGGGACCTGCAATGAGGTTGAATGGATTTGTTTTGAGAATGAATTGATCCTGTACTTTTTCAGGTGGTGTAAAATCTGCTTGGGCTAATATTCTTGGACTAAGAACCCAGCTCAGCAGTAGGAAAAGGTAAAAAGCGCGATGCGAGATGATCATATTGCGAATCGCGCTTTTGGAACAGATTCTAAGCCGCTCAAACGATTTTCTTGAAAAAGGAAATGTCCGGCAATTCCAATCATGGCGGCATTGTCCGTGCAGAATTCAAACTTAGGGACAAATGCTTTCCAGGAATTTCTCGTGCACATTTTCTCGAAAGAGGATCTCAACTCTGAGTTTGCTGAAACGCCCCCAGCAATCCCCAGATGCTGAATGCCTTCTTTTTTAGCGGCCTCTTCAAAGATGGCCAAGAGGTAGTCGACGATGTGCCGCTGAACGCTGGCGCAAATGTCTTCCTTTCGTTTTTCGATGAAGTCGGGGTCCTTCTTCAATTCTTTCTTCAAGAAATTCAGCACTCCAGTTTTTAATCCGCTGAAACTGTAGTTGTACAGTGGGACGTTCGAGCGTGTAAAGCTCAAGGCATCAGGGTTTCCTTCTTTTGCCAATCGGTCAACTACGGGTCCGCCAGGGTAGGGCAAGCCCATAATTTTTGCGACCTTATCAAAAGCCTCGCCGGCGGCATCGTCGAGGGTGCTTCCAAGTTCCACGAATTCGGTAGGTGAATTGACTCGAACGATTTGCGTGTGACCTCCGCTAACAGTGAGGTTTAGGAATGGAAATTCAGGAATGTCGGAGCCGTCTTCAATCCAATGCGCCAAGATGTGAGCTTGCATGTGATGCACTTCCAGCAGAGGCTTGTTCAGAGCTAAGGAAAGGCCTTTGGCGAAGGATCCACCAACGAGCAAAGAACCCAGCAGGCCTGGTCCTCTTGTGTAGGCGATGGCATCAATTTCTTCCAGCTTTATTCCGGCTTGCTTTAAGCTTTGTTGAACCACTGGAAGGATGCTCTTTTGATGTTCGCGCGAGGCGAGTTCCGGCACCACACCACCATACTGCTCATGAACTTTTTGATTGGCAACCAGATTCGATAGAACGCGAGCACCACTTAAAACGGCAGCAGAAGTGTCGTCGCAAGATGATTCTATGGCAAGTATCCTTGTCTCCATGGCTTTATTTAATGGGCTTTCCCGACTACAATGCTACTTTTGTACAAAGCACTCAAAAGTATCAAAAAGCGGATTCTTATATCGCTTCTCCTGCTCTTCCTTTTATTGGCGAGCGTTGTTTTGCTCAGCATCAAAAGTTCTGGATTTCAGACCTTTCTGGCTCAGCGGGTCGTCGCTTACCTAAATAGTACCTACAAGACGGACATTCACCTCGATGGAATTGAGATCAATGGCCTCGATGAAGTGAAGCTTCATGGTCTTTATGTTCTGGATCATCGCAAAGACACTCTTGCTCGAATCAGCACGATGGAAATCAATTTGAATGTGTTTCGTCGGATTGACACGTACATCGACCTCGATCATGTTTATGCCAGTTCAGTTCTACTGAAAATACATTGTTATGAGGGTGAAGAAACCAACAATTTCACTCAGTTCATAGATCTCTTTGCCTCGGAAGAGCCCAGTTCTTCAGCGGAATTTGGTTTGCGCTGTAGGGAGGTCAACTTCTCGAATGTGGAGTTTTACAATTGGGATGAAAACATTAGTAGCACAGTGCCTCAGATTGATTTCGATCATTTAGCACTGCGAAAAGGAGACATTCATTTGTCTGAATTTAAAATGCTTCCAGAAACCATCTTAGGGACTGTGGACCGAATAAACTTTGAAGAGTCCAAGGGGTTTTCAGTTCAGGACTTAAATGGGGTGTTTCGAATGCGTCCAGGAAATATGTCGCTCACAACAGCGCGTCTTAAAACAAGCCGAACCGACTTGGATTTTGACTACAACATGGCATATTCCGATTTCGGTGCTTTTTCAGAATTTCTAGATTCCGTGATTTTAAGCGTAGATGTGCGTGCAGGAAACTTAAGCAGCAATGATCTCTACTTATTCAGTGAAACTTTTGAGGGACTCAACTTGAATCCTGACATAAGGGCAAAAGGGGAAGGCCCTGTAAATGACTTAGAAGTTGAATACGCCGAATTGGTGCTCGACAATCAACTCACCTTCAAGGCTTCGGGTAGCTTAAAGCAGATTACCGAGCCCAAAAAGAGTCTTCTAGATCTACAGATTGAAGATGTGAGCTTTTATCCAGCCTATTGGGATAGCCTTCCGACCTATCCGTTTAAACTCCCACAGATTGAGATGCCCACCTATTTGGGTCAATTCAAAATTCTTGAAGCCGAGGGAAAGCTTAAGGGAAGTTGGGACAAGTTGAAGTTGAACCTTTTGCTTGAGGGCGATCGGAATTTCGCAGAACTCAAGGCCGAGGTGAAGGAGCTGCTCTCGGGCAAACCGATGATGCAAGGAGAGTTGAAAGGGAGCTTTGATTTGGCTCAATTGTCTGGTGCTTCTGACTTTGGTAACGCTCGACTCCAAACGAGTTTTAAACTGAGCTCAAGTCAAACGTTTTCGGCAAAGGGGACTGCTCAAGTTCTTGAATTTCAAGGATATCCCTACACAAACCTTCAGTTTCAAGGAGATTATAAAAACGATAGTCTGCAGGCATTTGCTTTGCTCGAGGATCCAAACGGTAGGCTGGAGGTAGCGACTTACGCTGTTTTCACTGAGGGCGCTTCGCAGTACAGTGGTAGTCTGCGTCTCGATTCTCTCTTTCCTGGAAAATTGAAATTGTCGAAAATGGACACAAACATCAATTTGTCTTTCGGAAGTAGGTACAGCATTAAGTTGAATAAAGCGAATGAACTCTATGCTGGCATATTCATGGATGAATTGCTTTTGAAGAATGAAGAACTTGAGTACAAAGAAGCAGATGCTGGGATTGAAGTGTGGTTGGAAAAAAATCGCTCAGAATTGGAAACACATTCCAGGTCATTTGATTTAAGCCTAAAGTCCAATAGAGGCATCGAGACCTCAAATGAAATATTGGCCCAAGCCTTCGACCGATTCTTACCTTCTCAAGAAGTAAAGCGAAAAACGCTCAAACAAGGGCATTTGGATGCAGCTCTGAGCATTCACGATGCCAATCGCTTGCTTCATGTTTTCGACAAAGACTTATCGATTAAAGATGAGCTGAACGTCAATGCTGAATACAGAACGATTGATTCAATGCTGTATGTGAAACTTCATTCAGCAGAAGTGAGCTACGGTCAAATGGCGCTGGAAGAGCCCATCGTTGAGCTGATTGGTGACCCAAAGAAACTGTCTCTCAATTTCACATCCCAAAACTTTGTTCTATCGGACAGCTTTCAACTCCCAGACCTCTTGCTGCGATCCCACCTAGAACGAGATACTTTCAATCTCAGTCTAAATTTAAATCGAGTGCAGGAAGATCATCCGGACAATGGTTTTGTCATTCTCGATGGCCACATTGATGAAGGAGTTGTATACGGACGGATGGTGGATGGTCACATTCAGATTCGAGATTCACTATGGAAGTTGTTTGATCGAGGAGGTTACACCTTGGATGAAAGCGGATTGCACATCATTGGCTTGGGAGCGCAAAACGATGGTCGGGAAGTCAGGATTAATGGGGATGTTGGAAAATTAGAAACGGATGTCCTGATGTTGAGCATTCAAGACTTGAACATTCAAAACATGTTGTCGATCATAAGCAATGAGAAGTTGCAAGGCAGCGGTTCTTTGTCGGGTGAGGTGAAAGCTGCGGCGGTATTGTCGGATCCTCAATTAGAAGCAGAGTTGCGCTTTTCGGATCTCGTTGTAAACGATCAAGAGATAGGGGAAGGCAAATTGAAGGGGAAGTGGTTGGGGCAAGTTGGTGGACTTGATCTTAAGGGTAGTTTCATCAACAATGGCAATCCCATTCTTTGGCTCGAAGGTTTTTACTATCCGGTTCAAGAAGAAGAAAATTTGGTATTGAATGGATTGATTCGGAACTTTAAACTGGCCAGTCTTAGCCCGCTCTTAAAAGAGTACATCTCCGACCTTCAAGGCGAATTGAATGGGGAGTTGAGCATTCGAGGTACACCTCTCAATCCACGATTATTCTCGAATCTGAAGTTCAATAAGGCAGCTGCAACTGTTAATTATCTTGGAACGCGTTATTATATTGACAATCAAACATTTAAGATTAGAGAGGATTGGTTTGGTTTTGATCATATTTTAATCAAAGATGAGAACGATGGAACCGCATACGCGAACGCCACAATCTTTCATGAGAACTACCAGAAGTTCAACTTCGACATCAATTTTGAGACGGATAATTTCCGAGTGTTAAACACTACAGAAGAAGAGAACAGCCTCTATTATGGAAGGGCTTCCGCGGCGGGAGTATTTGGTGTTTCAGGTTATGCGGATCAATTGGTAATCGATACAGATTTGAAAGTCTTAGATCCTTCCGAATTCTTTGTTCCACTTGAGGGCGCTGAGGAAGTTACCGCCAATGAATTCATCTTTTTCAAAAGCGCTGACTCAAACAGTTTGGAGCCACAAGTTGATTTGAGCGGTATTCAGATGAATATGCAGATTGAAGTAGATGATGGAACCCAAGTGCAGCTGATTTTTGATGAAACAGCAGGAGACATCATGGAGGCTAGAGGAGAGGGAAGCTTGCGCATGGAAATCAACACCAATCGGGATTTCAATATGTTCGGCTTATACACAGTCAACTCGGGGTCTTACTTGTTTACCCTAAACAACTTGATCAGTAAGAAATTTACTGTTCGGAAGGGGAGTACGATTCAATGGAATGGCGACCCACTTCACGCAAACCTCGACTTAACGGCGATTTACAAGGTGCGAGCGCGTTTGAGTGATTTATTGAATGACCCCACCTTGAGTAAACGAACGAATACACAGGTGCTACTGCATATGTCGGAGGATTTGTTGGAACCTCAAATTAGTTTCGACTTGGCCTTCCCAGATGTCGATGCAAGCATTCAAACTCGGGCACAGAGTGCTTTGAGTACTACGGAAGCTAAGAACAATCAAGTCTTCTCTCTATTGCTGCTCAATTCTTTTGTCCCTACTGGCGGCGATCAATTGGGCGCAGTTACTGGCTCTAGCACCACCGACCTGCTTGAAAGTCAGTTGAGCAATTGGTTGTCGACCTTGAGCGATAAGATTGCCATTGGGGTCAATGAATTGGATGCTGCCAGTTTCGAGCTTGCCTTGAGTCGTGGATTCTTTGATGATCGTGTCACCTTCGAAACGAATTTAGGAGTGAGCAATGAGCAGGGGGCAGACGATGCAGAATCTTCTGGCCGCTTCATTGGTGACTTTAAGCTTGAATATAAAATTCGGCCAGATGGCAGGTTGAAGGCAAAGGTGTTCAATCGCTCCAACGACGATGCTCTAATCAACGCACAGAACGCCAGGGATACTCAAGGTGTCGGTCTCTTCTTTCGTCAGGACTTCGAGAATTGGGGTGAGTTTTGGAGCAAATCCTTTAAGCGCAAAAACAAAGAGAAGAGCTCGAATTGACGAACTTAATCTAAAGCCTAACGCTCTACCAACAAGATTGGAATGCGGAGCATCACTTTTTCAAAACTCATTACAAGCTCAGCGCCTTGCTGGGTGGGAAGAAATTCAATGGTGTGTTGTTCTGTGATTGAGCCATCGGACACAACCGGCACTTTAGTACGGAAGAGATCGAGGCTGTAATCGGGTTCGGAGTAGCCCCAATTCCCAATGTCGCTGCTCAGGCCTACCAAAAATTCATCCTTGCCCGGGAAGGCGTAGATTTTAATCGTCCTTCAGGAATGAGCTTTCCATTGAATAGAATGGGAGTTGTGGTCGTTATTTCTGTGGATTCGTTTGCGCCGAATCTCCAATACTCGCCATAAAGTTGAACGGCATCTTGCTCTTCGGTGCCAAAAATGACTCGATCTAACACAGAAGGCCGACTGTATTCCACTTCGATGTTGAGGCCTTTGTCTTTAAATTCTGCCTTCCCACTTGGGCTTAGAGTTCTGTTTTGATTGCTCAAATACCAGAAAGCTCCTCCGGCAACAACAATCAATACGGCCAATACAATTCCTACTTTTTTAAGCATTTCTCGAGTTTTTACGAATGTAAGTGAATCGGCAGTTGTCCATCCGTACAGATTCAACTTCTATTTATTGCTTGCCGAATTTCAAAAAAAAGAAGTCATGCGCATGGTGATGCTCAAGGGAAGCGGCTTTTCAGACCTGCGCTCACATTTCTTGATCATGAGTCTGTTTGCGGTACTATACAACCTGCTGGCTGTGCGTTCCTACAAAAAGACCAGCGCATAGTTTAAGAGCATTTGTCAAACTAATTCTACCTTTGGCTCAAAGAAATTAAGGTAAGTCTATATGGCTGTAGACCTAGAGAACCCCTGAGAGGCGCAAGTCACTTGGGGGTTTTTGTTTCTTAAAATCTCCAACCGACAGATACATCGAGCCAATTCCTCAAATCAAGACCATGGTTTGAGTTGTTATCCCAGACCATTATGTAACCAGCTCGCAGGAGCCAAGTCTTTTCGGGATGTTCGAAGCGATAGCCAATTCTATTATTATCCCATGTTGAAGTAGCTCGACCGCTCTTTACATCTGGAGGCTTATAGAAGTGATTTACTAAAGTTGTTCCTATCCCAAATTCAAGGTAGTGCCCAGGCCATTTTTGCTTTGGGGCAGTAATTCCTAGGTTCGCTTCTAAAGGCAGCATAAATGTACCCCTCGACCAACGAGCTCTGGTGGGCCAAAAACTGAGTCCCGCGGAAAGAGATGAACGCAGCATGCCACCTCTGTTGAAATGCTCGCGCTCATATTGGAAGCTATACCAAGCACCAGTTCCAAAGAGATGAATTTGAAAATTATTGGGATTGTTGCTTATGGCCGGTCGGCGGTGAGCCACAGAACTACTGTCCTTTCCTTCTTGTGAGAAGCAAATAAAAGAAATGAAGATCAAAAATGTGACAGCCAAACCTTTCACCCTATAAATTTATAGAAAATTGTTGTGGTAAAATGCAGGGGTTTTTTGAGTCCTCATATACTACTGTAGGAACCAAAGAGTTGGGCTTTGATGTAATCCTAAATTCAATCGGTGCTGCGGATTACAACTGCAGCGTAGCGGGATCTAAAGAACTTGGAGAATGGACTTCCTTGAAATTTGGAAAATAAAAAACCCGCTCCAGTTTCCTGAGGCGGGTTTTTTTGTTGATGAAATGTGAATCCTACTGATTCTCAAATTTGTCCATTTCCTTGTCGAAAGTTTCTTTGAACTTTTCGTAGTTGTAATCGATCTTCAAACTCTGATCCTTAGTTAAGGTCTCGTTGTAAGCAGATACTAAATCGTCGCCAGAAAGTTCAATGGCCATATAGGTCTTGTACTTTCCTTCTGGTGTGCGCATCAATTTCTCGCAGATGGTTTTAACACCAGAAAGCTTTTGGTTTACAACAGTTCGTGCATTTTCTTCGAATCGTTCCAACACCTCTTCTTGGTTGTTGAATTCAGAAGACTTCACGTAATTGTCACCAACTACTTTCATTGTAGATTGAATGTCGCCAGCCAATTGGGCTTTTGCGTTGCTCATGGCTTTTTTCTTGGAAGTCATTTGATCCAAGCTTTCGCCGATTGCATTGGCACGGAAGTATTTTTTGTTGGAGAAGTAATCAGGTCCAGAACATGGAATGATGATTTCAACTTCACCGGCTTGTTTTACGGTTTCTTTCTTGCTCTTGCAAGAGGTACTTGTTAATCCCAGGGCGAATATCGCGCCTGAAATCAAGAGGAGTTTAGCAGTATTCTTCATTTTCATCGTGATTGAATTATACATTTAGTAGTGTCTTTTCAAAGCTTGTGCCAAAAATTCGCCCCAGCTTTTCGATGCACAAATGTGAGACATTTTCTAATGTGCAATAAGAACTTTTCTTGGGAGGAAGAAAATGGCCTTTAACTTTGAAGGATTTTTTCCATGAAGGACAAGCGCTAAATTATAAGTGGACTAAAACTAATTGAGTCTTTTCTCCTCAGTCAAGAACTAAGGGTATTTTGGCTCCGTCTTTGTATTATGGCTTTGAAACCAATCAATAGAGGCATGAACCAGCTTCTTTACATGCGTCCCAAAACACCTCAAGCAAGAGCGAGTTTTAGCTCCATTCTTTTTCTCGGAATGTTGACCCTTGTGGTCTCTGCTTGTTCAGGAACCAAAGCCTATTATAAGAAAGCACTCAAACTCGAAGAAGCTGGAATGCTTGATGAGGCGGTTTCAATGTACCTAATTTCCCTCCAGAAAAAAAGCAGCAACGTCGATGCTCAAATACAACTCAAACAAACCGGAACTCGGGTGATGGATGAGTTGTGGGCAGATTTTTACATCGCATACACAGCTGAAGAACACAAGAAGGCTGTCTATTCATACAAAGAGGCCAATGCCTTAAACGATCGCATCAACAGATACGTTAAAATTGATCGACCAGCTTACTACGAAGATTACTTTGAAGAAGCGAAAGAGGCGTACATGGATGAGCTTTACGTTGATGCGCAAGAACTTTTAGCTGCTGAGAAGTTTCAAAGTGCAAACGCACTATTCAATGAAATATCAGCTTTAGACCCTACTTATAAGGACGTCCACGACATGCGCATGACCTCAAAGGCGGAACCAATTTTTCGTCAGGCGGAAGAAGCAATGTTTAACAACGACTTCCGAGATGCTTATTACCTCTATTCGGACGTGGTGCAAGTTTCCAGCAGTTACAAGGATGCCAAGTCGAAGATGGCAGAGGCTTTAGATAAAGCGAGTTTTACCATCGCCATCATGCCGCTGGAAGGTTCAAAAACCAGCGCAGAACTAACCAATAAGTTTTACTCATTGATTACAGAAGAACTTCTCAGCCTCAATTCACCTTTCATTAAAGTGATCGATCGATCGTTGACAGATCAGATTTTGGCGGAGCAGAAGTTGGCCTTAAGCGGATTAGTAGATGAGAACACTGCGGCTAAAGCCGGAAAATTGATTGGGAGTAAGGCGGTGTTGAGTGGAAGTCTCATCAATATGAAAACCGAACAGAGTGCACCCAAAGCAACAGTTCAGCAAGGTTATGAAGCCTATCGGATAAAAAAATTCAATAAAACGACCGGCAAATCTTATTACGAGACCAAGTACCGAAAGACAAATTTCACCGAGGTTGTCGGGAGTATTAAAGTAGAAGGGACCTTCCAATTTAAGCTGGTATCCTCTGAGACAGGTGAGATCTTGGTTTCTGATGTTGTGATGAAGGAAAATAGAGATGAATTGAATTTCGCAACTTTTAAAGGGAATGCCAGCGACCTTTATCCAGGGTATTATAAGTTCAAGAACATTCCTTCGCCCGCCGACAAAGTATTTGTTGACCCTGCAAGAAAAAGAGCTTTGGAACAGAAACTTAGCAACGAAAGAAGAAAACTCCGTTCCGAAGAAAGTATGAAGTTGCAGCTGATGGAATACATTTCGTCAAACATCGCAGCGAAGATCAATGTGTATGAGAAAGCTAGGTAATCTGTGTCTTTTATTTTGTGTTGGGGCATTTTTGACTCTTACGACTTTGGCTTGTTCTTCCTCGAAGAAAACTCAGACTGCCCAGAAGCCTAGTGACAGATCTGAAAGTCCAAGTTGGGTGCAACAGCGTCCTACGAATTCCGCTTATTATGTTGGTGTTGGAGTTTCATCGAAACGCGGCACTGGACCAGAATACGCTCAAATCGCGAAACGAAATGCCTTGAGTGATCTCACAGCCGAAATTAAGGTCAGTGTTTCAAGCAATTCAGTCTTCAGTCAATTCGAGAACGACAATCGCTTCCGACAAGATTTTCAAGATGTTGTTCGTCTGAAGGCGAAAGAAGATATTCAGGATTTTGAAGTGGTAGATTCTTGGGAGAACCAAGAGGAGTTTTGGATTTACTACCGTCTTTCGAAGTCGCGGTATGCTGAACTGAAAGCTGCTAAGATTCAAAAGGCACTTAATGCAGCCAAGGCTTACGTTGGGAAAGCGCAGGTTCAAGAGAAGGAAGCGCAAATTCAATCTACTTTGAATAATTACTTCCAGGCATTTTATGAAGTGGAGTCGCTCCTCGACGAGGACTTGAGAACAGAAGTAGATGGCAAGGAAGTCTATTTCGGAAATTTTTTGGTTTCAGAAATGCGCAGACTTCTGCAGAATGTTCAATTGATGCCAGTAGCTGAAGTCCAAACCAGTATTCTCTGGGGTTCAGTAAAAGCGGAAAACCAGGCGCGTTTTGTTCTTCTTTATAAAGACAAGGCAGTATCAGGAATGAAAGTGCAGTTTAAAAGCGATGGAGTTCCACTTGAGAGCAGTCAAGCAACCTCCGATCAATACGGACAACTGAGCGCAGCATTCAAGAGCATTCCAGCAAACAAATCTCAATTTGAATTGAAGGCAACACTGATTACCCCAGAATCAGACAGTCGATTGCTCAACCGCATCCTAAACGGCAACAACGCTTCCAGCAATTTGACCTACAAAGTACGTAAGCCGAAAATTTTTGTCACTTCTGAGGAAAAGAATTTGAACCAGAGTATGTCGGAATCGATTTTGGCCAACAACGCCAAAGCTTTGATCGCCGAAGAAGGATTTACTGTCACCGCCGACGACTCTGAAGCCGACTATCGATTGTTCATTCAGGCGAATACCAGTGAAGGGGGAAGTGCCAATGGCTTTTTCACCTGCTACCTCAATGGGCGCATTGTGATGGAACGTCGTGACGGTACGGAACAGTTTTCCTATGCTCTCACACAAATAAAAGGACTGAAGCTTGATTTCAATGCTGCTGGCCTACAGGCCTACAAAGAAACGGTGGAGCATTTGAAAAAGAAAGCTGTTCCTGCTATGGTTGGCAGCTTCTAAAAGCCTATTTCCCAAGGAAACGGATTGCGCGAAGGATGATGTTGAAGTCGCCACGCACGGAATAGTTCTTGGCATAGATCAAATCCAAACGACGTTCTTCTTCCTGAGTTTGTTTTACCAAAGCACTGGAAGGATTTAAAACACCTTTTCGAATGGGAGGGAGCACTCCTTCTTCGAATGTGGAATAGCCAACAAATGATCGTTCACCAATAAGTACTTGAAAGAGGTTCCCGAAAAACTTCGACTTCTTTTTCTGAAACCAGAAGAGCAGGGGAGAAAGGCTAAGAAAAATTATCGACAAGACAAAGTCTAGAGTTCTCTTGACTCTTTTGTTGGAAGGCTTGCTGATGCTGTTGAGGTGAAGCACAGAGTACAGTTCCCCAGATGTGTTGATTGAATTGCTGCCAATCACGTAAGCTGCTGCTGGTGGGGCAATTTTAAAATCGACTTTCATCTCCTCCAAATGCGACATCTGTCGGATGATGATTTCAGCTCCAAGGTCTTGAGAGCAGAAGATGACCTCGTTTGCCTTAAACATTTCAATGTTCTCTTTCAATTCTTCAAGTTTCCCAACGTATTCGTTGGCATCCTCCTCATCTGTGCCGCTAGGCGAAATGCGTGAAATCAAATCGGCTTTGAGTTTGGTCTTTTCAAGAAGGTCTTTCACCCGCTCAAATTCCGCAAACGAGCCAATGATGAGAATGCGTTTTTCCTGTGGCAGAAGACTCTGAAAGGCCTCCAAGCCAAGCAGATTGTAGAGAAGTCGTACGAGAATTGCGCTCAAAGCAAAGTAGCCCGCTCCTAGTAGAACCACAGCTCTAGAGAATCGCTGACTTTCATCCAACAAACCATAGGCAGCTAGGATGATCATGCTTCCAACCAAAAAACCAACGAAAAATCTTCGAAGAGAGAATCCTTCGTCGTAACCGCCGGAGAAGAAGATGCTTCCAACCCAAATTCCAGAAAAAAGCGGGAAGGCGGTGCGCAGCAATTCTTCCGGGTAGAGCTTTCCTGAATAATTCTCGTAGAGGCCTGAAACCAACCAAAGGCCAATGTAAATGAGCGCGAAATCGATGATGGCAGGGTAGGAGCGGTTCCAAAAACGACGCACAATGGCAAGTGCTGCCCGCAGGTAAATTGCCATGTTGATGAGCGTGGAGAAGACGGCAGCATTGCCTCCAGAGAAGTGCTTCTTGGCGAAAATGATCATGGCCCGATAGAAGACAAAGACGTAATTGATGCTGCTCTTTTTGGTGCTTTCTCCCTTGTAATGTATGATCGAAGTCTCTGGGAAATAGTAATTCTTATACCCAGCAAGTTGAACCCTGTAAGACAAATCGATGTCCTCTCCATACATGAAGAAGGTCTCGTCGAGCAAGCCAGTTTTATCTAAGGTTTCCTTCCTCAAAAGCATAAAGGCTCCCGACAATACATCGACCTCGTTCACTTCATCGCGGTCGAGAAAACCCAAGTGATAACGTCCGAAGAGCTTCGATTTGGGAAAGAGAGCTGAGAATCCAAAGACTTTAAAGAACGCCACCCAAGGCGTTGGTAAACCTCGCTTTGATTCGGGTAGGAAATTCCCTTTTCCATCAATCATTTTTACCCCTAAACCACCGGCGTCAGGATGCTTGTCCATGAATTCAATGACTTTCGAAAAGGTATCTTGCTCGATGACCGTATCAGGATTGAGAAGCAGCACATATTCGCCACTGCTTTCCTCGATGCCTTGATTGTTTGCTTTTGAAAATCCCCGGTTGTCCTTGTTCGCAATGAGTTTTACTTCTGGAAATCGCTCTTCAACCAGACTTACCGAATTGTCGCGAGAGTTGTTGTCAACAACGATGACTTCCACGGGGAAACGCTCGCTGGCGGAACGCACCGATTGAAGGCACTGCTCTAAAAAGAAGGCTACGTTGTAGTTGACAATGATGACCGAGAGGCGGGGATTCAAGAGCTTAGTTTTGGCTATTGATGCTGGTCTCGTAAGGAACCCGATGAACAATGGATTTACCTAAGGTGATCTCATCGGCGTATTCTAAATTATCGCCAACGCTTACGCCACGCGCAATCGTGGTTAGCGTAATTCCAAATTCACTCAATCGTTTAGAGAGGTAATAAGAGGTTGTATCTCCTTCCAATGTTGTGCTGAGGGCCATGAGGATTTCAGTGATGTTCTCGTCTTTCACCCGTACCAGCAATTCTTCGATGTGCAAGTCGCTTGGGCCAATTCCGTCCATGGGTGAGATAACGCCTCCAAGAACGTGATATCTCCCGAAATATTGGTGGGTAGCTTCTATGGCGATGATGTCGCGGATGTCTTCCACCACGCAAAGCATGTTTCGATCGCGTTTCGGGCTAGAACATACAGCGCAGAGTTCTCCGTCGCTGAGGTTGAAGCACTTTTTGCAAAACTGAATGTGCGCCTTCATTTCAGCTACTGCATTGGCGAAGTCGGCAACCTCTTCCTCAGATCGATTCAGAATGTGCAGCGCCAAGCGCATCGCGGTCTTTCTTCCAATGCCTGGCAAGGACGAAAGGGCGTCTACTGCGTTTTGAAGGTATTTGGAGGAGGATTCCATCTTGCAAATGTATTGTTCTAGTTGCTAGAAATAAAGCTGCACTTCCGCATAGGATGCAATCTTCTCCGCAAGAATTTTCAATTTCCGTATTGGTCGAAGAAGTACACCAAAGCAGCCATGGATGCGGCGCCCATCTCCAGCTCGCGCTTATTGACGTTTTCCAGAACATCGCTCGGGGCGTGATGGAAGTCGAAGTAGCGCTGCGAGTCGGGCACAAAGCCAACAAGAACCGTATTCTCGCCTTGAAGTGGCTTGATGTCGGCTCCCGAACCTCCTGCTTGGAAGTCGTATAGACCGTAAGGTTCTAACACCTTTCTCCACGACTGAACTTTTGCAATCTGTTCCTCTTCAGCTTCCATGTGAAAACCTCGTGGTGAAAAGCCACCTCGGTCGGACTCGATGGCAACGATGTGATTCCAATTGTATTTAGTGGCTTCTTCGCCATATTTCCTACCACCACGAAGACCATTTTCCTCATTCATGAAGAGCACTACGCGCAAGGTTCTCTTCGGCTTATAACCAATGGACTTCAAGATTCTCAATGCTTCAATGGCATGCACACAGCCAGCTCCGTCGTCGTGGGCTCCTTCGCCATTGTCCCAAGAATCTAAATGCCCTCCCACCAAAATGATTTCTTCGGGAAACTCGGTTCCACGTATTTCACCTATCACATTGTTGACGATTGTGTCAGGAAAGGTCTTAGCTGAGGTGATTATTCGAATTTCAGGCTTCTTGCCCGCCAGTAATGCTTCATTCAACTGATTTGCTGAATTCGTTGAAATTGCGACTGAAGGGATTTTCTGAACTTCATCGGCGTAACCCATGCTGCCTGTATGTGGATGATCGTCTTGCGCATGACTCATAGAGCGAACTACAACACCTACGGCGCCAAACTTAGCCGCTTCCATTGCGCCACCCCAGCGCTGATCAACGCAACCGCCGTAAGCTTTAAAGGTGTTTACGTGTCGAGGATCCATAGGTCGGTTGAAGAAGACCACCTTGCCTTCAAGCTTTTCTCGACCAAACGTCTCCAATTCTTCCAAGCCCAAAAGCTCGATCACTTCGCCTTTCACACCTTCTGCAGAAGTCCCAATGGAGCCTCCCAGTGTAGTCATCGACATACTGGATTCTGTTCCATCCACTATGAGAGTAGCCGATTCTGTGTCTCCGCGCTCCCAATGTGTGGCAAGAAATGGTTGTTTAAATACAGTGTCGAAACCCAATGAGTCGAGCAGGGAGTACACAAAGTTCTCAGCTTGATAACATTGCGGAGAGGCCGTGAGGCGACCGCCAATTTCTTTTGTAAGAACACGCAGGTAATCGTAACACTGGCCATTGACTAATGCTTCGTCAAAGATTTGACGCACCCGTGCTTTCTCATCTTCGATGCGCATAACCGTTTGGTCTTGGGCGCTAGCGAAGTAAGAGAGCAGTATGCTAAACGTGCAAATTATCCACGATCTCGAGGCCATATCCGATGAGTCCAGTTCTGCGTTTTGGGTCGTTGCTGATGAGTTTCATTTTACGTACTCCTAAATCGTACAGGATTTGCGCGCCGATTCCGTAATCCTGCACATCCATCTTGCGGTACAGTTGTCCAGATTGAGTTTCTTCTCCATCCAAGTTTCCTTGAATGTCTTTGAGGTAGGAAATCAGATCCTCGTGGTGATTCGTTTGGTGCATGAATAAGAAAACTCCTTTGCCCTCTGCCGCAATCGACTTTGTCACTTCGTGGAGGAAGTGTTTTTCTGGATCTCTGAAGGATTCATAAATGTGTGTGAGCAAATTTGCCGACTGAACACGAACAGGAATGGCTTCGTCAGCGTCCCAGCTCCCAAAAGTGATGGCGATGTGCTCTTCTTCAGTAGTAACCTGTTTGTAGGCGCTGAGGGTGAAGGTTCCCATCTTGGTGGTGAAATCGAACTCGAGTTCCTTTTCAATGAGCGATTCCGTCTCCATGCGGTATGCGATGAGGTCGGCGATGCTGATGACCTTCAGGTCGAAGCGTTTCGCCGTTTCCATGAGTTCAGGAAGCCGAGCCATGGTCCCGTCTTCGTTCATAATTTCCACCAATACGCCTCCCGGACTTAAGCCTGCTAAACGTGCAAGGTCAACAGTTGCTTCTGTATGCCCAGGGCGACGCAGAACGCCCCCTTTTTTAGCTCGAAGAGGAAAGATGTGGCCTGGTTTACCAAGCTCCTCTGGTTTGGTCTCAGGATTTACCAGAGCTTGAATGGTCTTTGAACGATCTGAGGCTGAAATACCGGTAGTTGTTCCGTGTCCGATGAGGTCGACTGATACCGTAAAAGGAGTTTCGTAGGCCGCAGTGTTTTGGTTCACCATCATCTCCAAACCCAGTTCATCACAGCGTTCTTCAAGCAGAGAAGCGCATATCAAGCCTCGTCCATGAGTTGCCATGAAATTGATCATTTCGGGCGTAACCTTCTCTGCGGCTCCTATAAAATCACCCTCGTTCTCGCGGTCTTCGTCATCAACTACAATGACCACTTTTCCTGCTTTAATGTCTTCAAGAGCTTCAGGAATGCTGTTCAAACTCATTCAGTGGAATTTGCCGCAAATGTACTTATTTGGAGAGTCGTTGGGAGAGAGTGGAAGAGTGGAAGAGTGAATGAGTGGGAGAGTGAAAGAGTGGAAGAGTGAATTAGTGGAAGAGTGAAAGAGTGATTCTCATTTTTTAAATCTCAACTCTCAATTCTCAACTCTCACCTCTCAATTCTCCAAAGAGTAATTAATACTTGATTGGTTGTAACCTGAAGCTTTTTAAAGTTCAATCAAGAAGGCATAGGGCTAGCTTTGCTCAAATATGCTTGGAGTCCTTAGAAAATCGATTGCATTACTGATTCTTCTTCTTGGAAGTCAGTTTGTCTTTGCTCAAGAATTGGGGGAGTTTAAAGACAAGGGTTTTTTGGTGAACGTCGATTTGGAGCGCTCCACACTCATGCAGGGAAACAACCTCGGGTTTCAGTTGGATGAACTGATGGAGCCGATTTTAACCAACGACACTTTGTTGTTGCGCTATTTCAGAGAACTAAAGCCGAAAGTGCTGCGTTTTCCGGAAGGGCATTTGGCCAATTATTTCCTACCATCGGATACTGGATTGGGCTTTGATTTTGGAAAATTGAACATCAAAGACTCGACGATTAATGTTAATCTCTCACTTTACAGTAGGTTTCAAGATGATTTTCAAATACTGAATAGGCTTGGTCAGTTTATCGCCACGGACAGCGTTCAATTGATTTTTGTCGCGAATGTGGTGGATGGAGATACTACTGAATTGCTTCAAAGTTTGAAGTTACTAGAGGCTCATGGAGTCGATGTAGTAGGAGTAGAGCTTGGCTTTGAATTGTACAGGAAAGAATACCGCCATAAGCTCAAGCTTTCGGAATACCTTGAGAAAGCTGAACGCATGACTCAAGTCGTGAAAGCCTTCAATCAGGAAATTGAAGTGGCCGTATGTGGAGCACCTCTGCGGAAGTACTTGCATCAATCATCACATGGATTGGGTGATTTGAAGCGCTGGAACGATAAGCTGGCTAAGAAAGATTTTTACGACGCTGTTAGTTTGGGTATAGAGCACGACTTTAAAAAGTGTTTTAAGAAGTGGGACATCGAACGAAACTTTCCTTGTGTTGTGGATGAGATGATTGACTTCAACAAGGATGAGCTGAAGGAATATTTGCTCGATTTTGAAGAGAACTTTGGGCGACGTAAATACATCTGGATTAACAGTTTTGGTTTTTCAGGAATTTCTCGGGTGCTGGACAATACCTACCTCGAATCTCACTTTGTGCACGACTTTATAAAAGGAGTTGCCGAGTACAATATGAACGACAGTGGATTGGTTAATTACTACTTCTATGAGAAGTGTTATTCCCGAAATACTATTTCCAGCTTGTTTACCCGAAAAGCACTGATTGAGAAGGAAGTGGTGAACAGTCAAGAGGTATACAAGCGTGCGGCTTATTATCCTCTGTCCTTTTATTCTGGAATTCACAACCAGATCGTATTTAAACTCAATGCTACAGGAGCCTCGAACATTCCGGTTTTACTCAAGACCAAACAGGTGAGCTTCATTGGCTTTTATGCGCCTGAAACGAAAACTGCACATTTCTACGTGGCCAATAAAACCAATGCTCCACTGCGATTGGATATGATCAATTTTAGAGGGAAGCTGAAGTACAGAAGTCGAAAGGGAAGGATTGATGTCACCATCTTAACGGCCCAAGAATTTTGGTCTAGCATGGGGGTTTCGCGGCTTACAAACGATGATAACATATACGATCGCTCAGAGTTTTATCTTCAAGAAAGAGACTACACACAGCCCAAGAACTTCGTAATTCCTTCGAAGTCTCTGTACTACATTGAGGTATTGATTAGGCGTTAGGTCCGTACTTCCACCTCCGGTGCGACCACAACCAATACTGAGGTGCCCGACGAATGTTCTCTTCAAGAAGCTCCACCGTTTTTCCGGTCAATGGCCAATCCGTCGTATTAGCCTCTTCCAGCACTGGGACATATTCCAAGCTGTATTTTCCCAATGGACCAACTTCAACTCTTCCATACAAAACCGGCGCTCCTATGCGAGCTGCGATTTTTTCTGTGCCTTTAAATACTGGGGTTTCACGCCCGAAGAAGGTTTTCCATACTGCATTGTTGCGCAAGGGCGACTGGTCGGAAATGAATTCAATCAGGTGCTTCCCTTTCAATTTCTGTAAGTCGCGGTAGGCAGTTTTAAAGGGAATTACTTTGGTGCCGTGACGAAGTCGTTCTTGATCAATGAACCATTGCGAGCTCTTGCTTCGCAGAGGTTTGTATAGGGCGTGAAATCGCGCCTCTATGTGCAGGCTAATTACTGAGCCAAGAATTTCCCAATTCCCGTAATGACCAACCATTAAGAAAACAATGTCATTTTTTCTAAAGGCCTCTTCAAGAACTTCTGGGTTTTTGACTTCGATGAAGTCCTTTGCTTTTTCTGATGAAATGGAGAGGTTTTTTACAAACTCAGCGGCCATCCGTCCGAGAAAGCGATAAAACCCAAGTTCGATTGCCTTCAGTTCTGGCTCCGATTTTTCAGGAAAGCACTTTGTTAGGTTGTCCTGAATTACAGCTTTTCTGTAACCAAAGGGAACGCGCAACATCCAGACGCCCATTGAGAAGAAGGCATTTAGAATACCAAGCGGTAAAAGCGAGAATGTGTAAAGAATGATGTAGGCAATACGCCCCATTAAATCTGGTCGTAGTCTACAACGACTTTCGCGCTGTCGGGATGCGATTGACAGGTTAGAACAAAGCCTTCTTCAACTTCTTCATCTGAAAGGGCGTAGTTCATATCCATGATGACCTTACCTTCAATCACTTTTCCTTTGCAGGTACAGCATACTGCTCCTTTGCAGGAAAAAGGTGCATCTACGCCGGCGTCCATTGCGGCGTCAAGAATTACGTTCCCATTGGCTTTAAGGCTGAAGGTAACCTCCTCATCGTCCATGATTACAGTTACTTCCGAGGTTCCATTAAACTCTGCTTCTTCGGCCTTCTGGTCGTCGAATTTGGTGACTGGCGTGGTGAAGAGCTCAAAGCGAATTTTACTCTTTTCTACTCCTTTGTTTTGAAGGTAGTCGCTGGTGTTGTGGATGAGGACTTCAGGACCGCAAACGAAGTACTCGTCGAAGGCTGTGATTCCATCAATGCCATCAAGTTTGGAATTGTCGATGCGACCTTGAGTGAAACCTTCGGGGCAATTTCTGCTGAAAACGTATCGAACTTCAAAGCGATCTGAATATTGATCACTCAATTCATCCAACTGATTCTTAAAGATGGTTTCTTCTGGACCTTTATTTCCGTACAACAGGACAATTTTCGATTGAGCTTCCCGAGCAAGGAGGCTCTTGATGATGGAAATGATGGGAGTGATTCCGGAACCTGCAGCTACAAAAAGATAGTTCTGTGATCTTCCTTCAGAAATGGCAGTTGTAAAATTTCCTTCAGGTTTCATGCTCTCAAGAACATCGCCTGCTTTCAAAGATTCATTCGCGAAAGTGGAAAACTGACCGCCTTCAACGCGTTTTACCGCTACGCGGAGGTCGCCTTTATTCAAATCGGGACTGGAGCAAATCGAGTACGATCTGCGCACTTCACTGCCGTTCAATTGAACTTTAAAAGTCAAGTACTGTCCAGGTCTGTAGTTGAATTCAGATTTCTGTGATTCTGGAACATCTAAAGAGATGGATACGCAGTCTGAAGTTTCTTGACGGATTTCTTTAATGGGGAGAGAGTAAAACATAGCTCTGGTTCGTGTCGTGCAAAAGTAGAATTAAACACTCAAAACAATTCACAATCTAAATGGTTTGAATAATACCAGCTCTGATCAAAATCATCAAATTGCTCTGAAGGTGCAGCCCAACTAGGGTGAACTTTGGTTAACATTGTAGCATTAAAGGATTTGTGATGGAAAACCTGAAATTAGAAGAGTTATTTCAAGAAAAATTAGATCGCGAAGAAAAGATTGAACCGAAAGATTGGATGCCCGAAAAGTATCGCAAGCATTTGATTCGTCAAGTTTCTCAGCACGCGCACTCTGAGGTTATTGGAATGCAACCTGAAGGAAATTGGATTACACGGGCTCCTAGTCTGCGCCACAAAGTTGTGCTCCTTGCAAAGATTCAAGATGAGGCTGGTCATGGCTTGTACCTCTATTCCGCCTGCGAAACTCTGGGTATAAGCCGAGATGAGTTGAACGAGCAGTTGCACACAGGAAAAGCAAAATATTCCTCCATCTTCAATTACCCAACGCTCAATTGGGCTGATATTGGAGCGGTAGGTTGGTTGGTAGACGGCGCAGCCATTGTGAACCAAGTTTCACTTCAGAGAACATCCTTTGGCCCATACGCTAGAGGAATGGTGCGCATTTGTAAAGAAGAAAGTTTCCATCAGCGTCAGGGCTACGAAATCATGGCTGAGATGGCTATGGGAAGCCAGGAACAAAAAGAAATGGCTCAGGATGCCTTGAATCGTTTGTGGTGGCCATCCTTAATGATGTTCGGTCCACACGATGCAGATTCACCCAACTCGGGAAATGCAGTGAAGTGGAAGATTAAACGTGAGTCGAACGACGAATTGCGTCAGAAGTTTATTGACAAGACGGTAGACCAAGCCAAAGTCATTGGGCTTTCAATTCCAGATCCAGATTTGAAATGGAACGAGGAGCGAGGTCATTACGATTTTGGTGAAATCAATTGGGATGAATTTTACCAAGTGATCAATGGGAACGGACCAAACAACGTGAAGCGATTGGCACATCATAAAAGAGCCCACGACGAAGGTGAGTGGGTGAGAGAGGCTGCTACAGCCTACGCGAGAAAACAAACCATTAAGAAAAACGTAGCTTAATCCGAATATCATGAGTGATAACCAACTGCCACTCTGGGAGGTCTTTATTCAAAGCAAGACCGGCTTACCCTATAAACATGTCGGAAGTGTGCACGCCGCAGATGCGGAGATGGCACTTCAAAATGCCCGAGATCTTTATACACGGCGCAATGAAGGACGCAGCATCTGGGTTGTTCCCAGCGATGCTATTGTAGCCAGTGTTCCAGAAGACGAAGACTCTTTCTTCGATCCAAGCGACGATAAAATCTATCGTCATCCAACCTTCTACGAAACGCCCAAAGGAGCGAAACACATTTAGAATGGACCAGAAGGAAGCTCTATATCAATACTGGCTGCGCCTGGGTGATGACTCCATGATCCTTGCGCATCGACTTTCCGAATGGTGCTCGAACGGACCATTTTTAGAGGAAGACATCGCTCTTTCTAATATTGGACTTGACCTTTTTGGTCAGACCCGTATTGCATTTACAAGTGCATGTGCGTTGGAAGGCAAGGGGAGAACCGAAGATGATTTGGCTTACAAGCGCCCTGAGCATGAGTTCCGCTCTTGTCATCTGGCTGAAGAACCAAACAAGGACTTTGCGCACACTATGGTTCGTCAGACCTTGTTCTCAGCCTACCACTTATTGTTGTACAAAGCTTTGGAGAGAAGTTCAGATGAGCAGTTAGCCGCATTTGCCACCAAATCTCTGAAGGAAGTAAAGTACCATTGGCGCCATACATCGCGCTGGCTTGTTCGACTCGGCGACGGAACAGAGGAGAGTCATAAAAGAGTTCAAGACTCGCTTGACATCTTGTGGTCGTTCCGATACGAGTTTTTTGAAGTTGATGAGGTTGTGACTGAGTTGCAGAAAACAAGTATTGTTCCCGATTTGAGTAATCTACAGTCTGACTACGAAGCACTTGTGCTTGAAATTCTTGAAGAAGCGACTTTGGTACTTCCTGAAAAGGAAGGATTTAAAGCAACGGGTGGAAGGATTGGTCATCACAGTGAATACTTGGGCCATATCCTCAGCGAGTTCCAATATTTGGTTCGCGCCTATCCAAATTCTAAGTGGTAAAAATTGATGGCTGAAGTGGAAATTTTGAAAATTTTGGAGGGTGTAAAAGACCCGGAGATTCCCGTTCTTAGCCTCATTGATTTGGGTGTTGTTCGCAGGGTGAAAAGTCAAGCGAATGGTAAGGTTGTCATCTCGATTACTCCAACTTATTCTGGTTGCCCAGCGGTAAAAGTAATGAAAGATGACATAATAGAAGCTCTTCATAATGAAGGTGTTGAGTCTGTTGAGGTAAAGGAAGTGATTACGCCTGCTTGGACCACAGATTGGATTACCCAAGATGCACGAAAACGACTTCTTGAATACGGCATCGCTCCACCCGTCGAAGGTACAGTTGATAAGTCGGGTTTGATGGAAAACCCAGTTGTTGTTGCCTGTCCTCAATGTGCTTCTACCAACACGCGTATGATCTCTCAATTTGGGTCAACGGCGTGCAAGGCTTTGTATCAATGCAACGATTGCAAAGAGCCTTTCGATTACTTCAAGTGTTTGAAGTAAGTCAAGCACATGCTTCCTGCGTCTGAATGCTATTCAACCACCAGCTTAAAGCGCTCCATGACATCTTTTGAGCGAACCTCAAGAATGTAATTCCCACTGCTGAAATGTTGAAGGTCTAGCTGAACGGCAGGGCCAGAGGACTGCAAGTGAAGTATTTCCCGTCCCTGCAAATCGTACAAACTCAGTTCACGTTGTTTCGCTAGAGACCATTGCAGTTCGACGCTTCCGGTTGAAGGGTTGGGGTACAAGAGTGTTTTCTCTCCATAAGCGGCTTCTGAAATTTCTGTTGCACAAGTTATTTTCCGCACTCGAAGTTGTGTGCTGGCGCTGCAACCCAAGCTATCGGTTATAAGAAGACTCAGGCTCCCAGAATCCATCATCTGAAGGAATTGACTTACGCTATCATTTCCATTCCACAACCATTTCTTGGCAAACCAAGGAAGCTCATAGGTAATCGGCCAACTTGCGGTATCGCATATGTTGGTATCCGGTCCATTCCAAGCATAGCCTAGGTATTTGGCATTCCCGAACAGAACCAAAACTGTGTCCCTGTTCTCGCAACCTCCTTGATTTGAGTATTGGACATTGCGCCACTGGTAGTTGTAGAATGGTTTTGAAGCAACGCTGACTCCATCGAAAACAATCAGAGACTTTGTGAGGGTAGTATTGAAGGGGAATCCCCAAATGAAGTTACTTACAGAAGGTGGAAGGAGAAGCTCATAGCGGTTTGTATCGCACAGAATGGTGTCGGGCCCTAGAACGTCGTCGGGAAGTGGTTGGAAGATTTGAATTGAAAAGCTAAGGCTGTCGTTTGTCTGGTTTGAATCGATGCTTCCATCTGGATAATAGAGCTGCACGAATGCATTGTAAGACTTGCTTGAATCGAATGGATGAGATAGTCCTCGATCGGTGAGGCATGAGTTGTATGCAGGCAAGGAATCGTAGTAAAGGGTGTCGATCACGACAAAAGAGCCGCCATTTTCAGATAAGCTCCATACGATTCCGATGCTGTCTGGGAATGAACCTCCACGGTTGCAGAGCGATACGGCTGGTTCGCTTTCGCCGTAGCAAATGTTTGAACGATGGGGAAGAAGCTCAAAGTCGGGGTGGCTCGATTTGATGTTTCCTGAGCGTGAAAAGCCCTGGGCTTGGTCGTAGTTCTGAGCTTGAGCCAGAAAAGGACACAAAATGATGATTAGACGAAAGGCCAGTTTCATAATTTTCGCAGAATAATCAATGCCTACGAAGCAATTTTTCGAGCAGAAAAAGAAGCTGTGACGAAGATAGCGGAATTGCATGTGGCTAAACTGAGGACTGCAACTCCACACTTGCAAAAGCAGTCGCTTTCATGACAGCGACCTTGCATAATTTTATCTTCGCTCTGAAAATCAATTCCTATGTCTCTCATCCTTTCTGAATTTGAAGAAGGCCTCTTAATCCTTCGGTTCAATCGTCCAGACAAGTACAATTCCTTCAATCAGGCCATGGCTTTCGAGCTGCAGGCTGCACTCGATGAGGCTGCGGAGCGTTCAGATGTGCGAGCTGTAATCCTTACAGGTGAGGGAAAAGCTTTCTGTGCTGGTCAGGATTTGGCTGAAGTTGTAGGTCCAGATGGGCCAGAACTTCCAGACATTGTGGCTAAACACTACAATCCGATTATCACAAGAATTCGGAAGTTGGAATTGCCGGTGATTGCTGCTGTCAACGGGGTAGCCGCAGGAGCAGGAGCGAACATCGCCTTGGCATGCGACATTGTATTGGCTTGTGAATCGGCCAAGTTCATTCAGGCTTTTTCTAAAATTGGGTTGATTCCGGATAGTGGAGGAACATTCTTTCTGCCCAGACTGGTTGGATTTCAGAAGGCATTGGCATTGTGTATGACGGGTGAAGCCGTAGGAGCAATCGAAGCAGATGCCATGAACATGATTTATAAGGCTCTTCCAGATGAAGATTTCATGGAAGAAGCGAAAGCTCTAGGGCTAAAAATGGCGGCCATGCCTACCAAAGGCTTGGCTTATACTAAAGCTTTGTTTAATGAATCTTACAGCAATAGTCTGGAGGAACAATTGGACTCAGAAGGCGATTACCAAACCCAGGCAGGGCAGACCTACGACTACAAAGAAGGCGTGAATGCTTTCTTGGAAAAACGAAAAGCAATCTTTAAAGGAGAATGAGCGAAACATTAAAGATATCCGTCATCGGTGCAGGCTCTATGGGCTCTGGTATCGCACAAGTGGCGGCACAGGCCGGACTAGAAGTTTGCCTAATCGACACTACAGATGAAGCCTTGGAGTACGCAGGTAAATCCTATGTAAAGATTTTCGACAGACTCGTTGAGAAAGGAAAGCTGAGCAGGGAAGAGGCTGATAAAGTTCTTGGAAGAATAGATCTTACGACCGACATGAGTTTGGTTGACGGAAGTTCCATGGTGGTAGAAGCCATTGTGGAGCGACTAGATGTGAAACAAAAGGTTTTTGCTCAACTAGAGTCTCTTGTTGATGAAGATTGCTATTTGGCAAGCAACACATCTTCTTTGAGCATTGCTTCCATTGCCGCAGCATGTAAGCATCCCGAGCGGGTGATTGGCTTGCACTTCTTCAACCCAGCTCCACTAATGCCTTTGGTTGAAATAGTGCCAAGTGTAAGCACTGATGAAAACGTAACAGAAACCATTAAGTCATGGATGTTGGCTTGGGGAAAGATTCCTGTCATCGCGAAGGATACTCCTGGCTTTATTGTAAACCGTGTAGCGCGACCTTATTATGGGGAGGCCCTTCGCATATACGATGAGGGAATTGCTGATTTTGCGACCATCGATTGGGCTATGAAAGAGCTCGGAGGTTTCCGTATGGGGCCATTTGAGTTGATGGATTACATTGGTAACGACGTGAACTACGCCGTAACGGAAAGCGTCTTTCAATCTTTTTACAACGACCCGCGCTATAAGCCTTCATTTACTCAGAAGCGACTTTCAGAAATAGGTTGGCTCGGACGAAAAAGCGGGAAAGGTTACTACGACTATTCAGAAGGATCTCAGGACCCGAAACCGAATACTGATTCAGTTCACGGAACGGCAATCCTCAACAGAGTATTGGTGATGCTTTTCAACGAAGCCATCGATGCTGTTTTCTGGCAGGTTGCCAGCGCCGAGGACATAGAGCTCGCCATGACCAAAGGAGTGAACTATCCAAAAGGTTTACTCGCTTGGGCTTCAGAGTATGGACTCTCGCAGGTTTTGACCGACATGGATGCCTTGTACGATGAATATCGCGAGGATCGTTATCGTGCGTCGGCTTTACTTCGCAGAATGGTTTCTGAAGGGAGAAATTCCATCTGATTATAGACTTGTCTAGACACTCCCTTCGGGGACATCATTTCTTTTGCTAGCCCAAAAGAAACGAAGCAAAGAAAAAGGCTATGGCAGGAATCAAATTCTTGAAAATCACCTTCCTTGAGCTAATTCATTCTTCAAGATCAGAATATATCTTGACGCTCTACTTCACTGTTTTCTACAAATTGTGATTCCAAATGCCTTTAGAGTTGGCTAACTTAAAGGTCGAGTGTCTGAGCTTGTCGAAGACCGGGTCTAGAAGTGAACCAATGCTAACTGAACCATCTTGCCCTTCGATGAACTCAGGGACTCGATGAACTCAGGGACTCGCAGTAGATTCAAGCCAAAAGAAGGCCCTCGCGGCAGCGAAAATCAAGAGCATGTTAGCGTACTTGAATAGATCTTCCCTTAGGGGACGTCATTTCTTTTGTTAGCCCAAAAGAAACTAAGCAAAGAAAAGGGCTTGGGCAGGAATCAAATTCTTGAAAACTGAGCTCATTGAGCTAATTCATTCTTTAAATCCAGAATGAATCTTTACGCTCTACTTCACTGTTTTCTACAACTTATGATTCCAAATGCCTTTAGAGTTGGCTAACTTAAAGGTCGAGTGTCTGAGCTTGTCGAAGACCGGGTCGCTTCTATTTGATTTAAGCTTTGAAGTCTTTCGCTTCCCTTCGTTATACTCAGGGTGTCGCTCAAAGGACGCCCTTTTGCCTCCGCTTAAGTTGCAGCGATACGCGGTCGAAGGCTCCTCCGCTAAAGCAATGGCGACACGCAGACAGCCGCCAGTGCGGAGCTAGTTCAACTAAAACCGAGCACTATACTCCAAAGCGAAAGCCTTAATCTCATCCCTCACTCTTCGAAACACCGCCATCACATCGTCTTCCGTGCCATGTGCTTTGGCTGGGTCTTCAAAACTTTGATGAATTTGTTCGCGAACTCCTGGCAGAGTAGGACAGACCTCCTTTGCATGATCGCAGACCGTAATCAGTGTGTCGAAGGTTAAATGCTCGTACTTCTCAATCTTGTCTGAAGTATTCTTCGAGATGTCGAAACCGTCCTCTTCCATGATTAATTCTGCCCAAGGATTTAAGCCATGACTTTCAATTCCTGCAGAATAGACCTCCGCTCGATCTTGAAGAAAGGACTTGAGGTAAGCTTCCATCATTTGACTCCTGCAGGAGTTTCCGGTGCAGAGGATAAGAATGCGCTTTACTTGATTTGCGGGCATTCAGCAAAATTAACAATAATCAATTATTGGATACCCTCCAAGGCTTCGCTGCGGCGGGCCGGCAGGTTACAGGATTGCAATCTCACATTCACTCCTTCAGCGCCCCAAGGGGAGCGGGATTTGGCCCGTTTTGAGAATTGGGATTGGTGAGAGGGATTTGGAGTTCAGAACCTAGTTCATCTATCACTTTATTACTTTTTAGCTCTTCAGCCCTTCAACCCTTCAACTCTTTCCTCTTTTATCTCTCACTCTCCACTCTCCGCTCTCCACTCTCCACTCCCCACTCTCCACTCTCCACTCTCCACTCTCCACTCTCCACTCTCCACTCTCCACTCTCCACTCTCCACTCTCCACTCTCCACTCTCCATCCTCAACTCTCAAGTCCCTATCTTCGCCCCATGTCTCGAATCCTCGCCATCGACTTTGGAAGCAAACGCTGCGGCATTGCTGTAACCGATTCCCTTCAAATGATTGGGACTGGACTGAAGACCATTGCTCCGGAAGAACTGATTCCCTTCCTGAAAAAATATACATCAGAAGAAGAGGTAGAGTGTTTGGTGGTAGGGGAGCCGCTGCAAAAAGATGGGACCGCTTCATCCATCGAAACAGAGATTCAGGCTTTCTTGAAGAAGCTGAAAACGACATTGCCAGAGCTCAAAATCAACCGCTACGACGAACGCTTCACCTCAAAAATGGCATTCCAGTCGATGATTGATTCTGGCTTGAAGAAAAAAGATCGCCAGAACAAGGCTTTGGTAGACGAAATCTCCGCGACCATTATCTTAAATGATTATCTAGAATTCCGGAAAAGTCAGGCGCGAAACGGCTAAATTCGCAGCCGTGTATAAAGGACTCCTCAGACGTATTCTCTTTCATCTCAATCCTGAGAGTGCCCACCACTTTACTACTAGTCTTTTTCACGATTTATTGAGAATTCCAGGGATGGCTGCATTGGTGCGTTCCATCTTTCGCGTTCGAAATAAAAAACTAGAGCGAGAAGTATTCGGATTGAAATTCGAGAACCCTGTTGGACTGGCAGCCGGCTTCGACAAAGACGGAACACTTTTCCGCGATTTTCGCCATCTTGGTTTTGGTTTCATCGAAGTTGGAACTGTTACGCCATTGGCGCAAGGAGGAAATCCGCAACCTCGAATGTTTCGCCTTCCTGAAGATAAGGCGCTCATCAACCGCATGGGCTTCAACAATCGTGGAGTGAAGCACATGGCGAAGCAGTTGAAAAATCGTCCGAAGGCTTTTATCATTGGCGGCAACATCGGTAAGAACAAAGTCACACCCAACGAAGAGGCGGTAAAGGACTACGAGATCTGTTTTCGTGAGCTCTACGAGCTCGTCGACTACTTTACGGTGAATGTGAGCTCCCCGAACACAACAGACCTTAGAGCTCTTCAAGACAAAGAACCTTTAAAAGCCTTGCTCGCCCATTTGTTGAATTTGAATGTTGAGCTGGGTTCGCCCAAACCAATTCTATTGAAGATTGCGCCAGACTTGAATGAGTCGCAACTTCAAGACATCGTTGACATTGCGCAGGAATTAAAGCTTTCAGGCATCATTGCAACCAATACAACGATCGACCGCAGCAATCTAGAATCGAATCAAAATGTAATCAATCAAGCTGGAGGTTTGAGCGGGAAACCTGTGCGAGATAGAAGCACTGAAGTAATTCGTTTTCTTCACGCTCAATTGAAGGGCGAAATTCCTATCATTGGAGTAGGGGGAATTCACGATGAAGCAAGTGCCTTGGAAAAGCTCAAGGCAGGTGCGAGTCTTATTCAGATATACACTGGCCTCATTTACGAAGGTCCTGCGCTGGTGAAGCGCATCAACAAAGCAATTTTGAAGGAAGCATGAGCGAACTTAAAATCATAGAATGCCCAAGGGATGCAATGCAAGGATTGCATGAGTTCATTCCTACAGACTATAAAGCTGAATACATCAACCGCCTTTTGAAGGTTGGTTTCGATACGCTCGATTTTGGAAGCTTTGTCTCTCCAAAGGCGATTCCTCAATTGCGCGATACTGCAGAAGTTCTAGCGAAACTCGATCGCGGATACAGCGACACCAAGTTGCTGGCTATTGTAGTGAACGAGCGCGGGGCAAAAGATGCCTTGCATTTTGATGAAATCGATTACTTGGGTTTTCCGTTTTCCATTTCAGAAACCTTCCAGCAGCGAAATACCAACAGCAGCATCAGCGAAAGCTTGAAGAGACTTGAAGCCATCAAGAAGCGCACTGACAAGAAATCCAAAGAGATGGTTGTATACCTCTCAATGGGTTTTGGGAACCCTTACGGCGATGAATGGAGTCCGGAAGTGGTGATCGACTGGGCACATAAGATGCACGATAAGCTTGGAGTCAACATCATTTCTTTAGCCGATACGATTGGAGTTTCGAATCCAGAGAACATCGATTTGCTTTTCAAGAACCTCATTCCAGCTCTGCCAAATGTTGAGTTCGGAGCGCATTTGCACTCAAGTCCGATGTCGAGAATTGAAAAGATTAAAGCTGCCTGGAAAGCGGGTTGCAGACGTTTGGATACAGCGGTTCAAGGTTTTGGTGGTTGTCCTATGGCCGACGATGAATTGGTTGGCAATATGGCTACTGAAAACGTGATTGAGTTTCTAGAGTGGAAGGAAGTGAAACACGGGCTAAGCCTTGGAGCTTTCGGTCATGCTCAAGAGAAAGCCTTAGAGATTTTTCCAGCCTAACGGATTCGATCTACCGACCTGATTAGGTCGTCGTCGGCTTTGATTCCACGAAGAGCCAAAATATTGAACATCAGCGCCATTGGCAGAAGCAGGCTTGCTGCTGAGAAATTGAAGTCGGCATCAACGCCCAACTGACCGATTCCCTGGAAGAGAAATCCAATCATACCGAGAATTGCGGCCACGATGACCCAGTTGTTGAGCATAACAAATTTCATTTGATTTTTCCTGTTCTTGTACATTACGATGGAGGCGATGGCCGCCGTCGCGAACGTGATGATGCTTGGAAATAGATAAACGGGCCAAAGCAAATCCTCTTCAGGGCTAGTCATTCCTCCCAGAGCGCTGATGGTGTATTCAACCTCATAGTAGGTGATGGTAAACAGATTTAAGAAGCTGGCAAGAAGCCCGCACAAAAACACAAGAACTAAGAAAAGAGTCTGTTTGCGCTGAATCATATGTCTTTAAATCAAATGGATTTGCGAATCAAATAGAGGCGCAAAACTAAGCGAATCAGGATGACTGCAGAGAAGATTCCTACCACCGGATGGAAGGCTTCAGGAAGGATGGGGATGAAGAGGCTCAGCAAGCTCACAAGAGCAAGCAAGGCGGTGGCAATCATGTAAACGCGTGTCCAGCGAGAATGCGCTCTTCGAAATACAAAGAAGGCTAAGGGAAAGTGCAGAGGCAAAGCCCAAATGAGGTTGTAGTTTGCTTTTGTTGCATTGTGATCGGTTCCGAACCACATGAAGACCAAGAACCAGCCCAGCAGGCCAAAGAAGGTGAAGAGACCGATGTCGAGGCCAATGAGTAATCGCCCTTTTTTTCTTTCAAAATTTGAGATCAGCAAGATGAGAACGAAGAAGATTCCAAAGACCACGATGGGATCACTCATGGCGAGTTTTCGTTCTTTAGGTTCTGGCATGAACACATCCTCCGACAATTTCATGAAAGGCTCTCCATTGAGCTTCGTGTTTTCATAGGTGGCGTGCAGGCGTTCAGGAAGAAACATCTGGCCGCGTAGATTGGTGACAGTGTCGCAGTATGAGCCAAGTACAATGTCGATTCCTAAGTCGGGCCAAGGTGTGAGCTGCAAGTAATGGTCGATCATATCACGGAAGGTGATTTCATCTGTGAATTCCGGATATTCCAGTTGGTCTCCGAGCACCGATTCAAATATGTCTGCCGAACGGGTAGTGCAGTTGTCGTAGAAGAAATCGTAGCGGTAGTATTTGTTTTGAGGCAGCGCATTGATCTCGAGGGCGGTGAAAATCTCTTCTTTTTGAAGGTGGTTGATGTTCAGTACCTGCTTTATAATGTAGCGACCCTCATAACGGTACGAACTTTCAAAGTTTCGGTAGTGGTAGGCCGAGAGCATATAATCGAGCTGACCTTTCGTAAATTTTAGGTAGAAATCGTTTCCAAAACTGAAGGTTCCGTAGTTGTAAATCCGGTCGTAACCATTGATGGAATCCCAAACACGTACTGCCGTATGACCAAAAATGGAGTAGAGGTCGGAGCCGCTACCACAGGTGTACAGACTGACTTCTGCGGAAGAATCTAGTTGCAGGCGATTGCTTTGAGCACGGCTCGTGAAAGCTGTCAGAAAGACCAGAAGGAATAGAAATAAAAGGCGGGCTTTTTTCACTGGGGCAATGATAGTGAAAGAGGGGAGATGTGAAAATTTGAAAATGAGGGAATGTGGAAATTGGTAACCTAAAACCCAAATCCCTGGCCCGTATCCATTTACTCGAGTGGTTGAGTGAAGGAGTGTTAGAGTGAAGGAGAAATGAAAATGTGGGGATGTGAAAATGTTGAGATGGGGAAATTTGAAAATGAGAGAATTTGGTATTGCGGTATTCTTGGAATACAACTAAAGTCAGGCTGAGCACCCTGAGTTCATCGAAGGGCGAAGCCTAAAACCCAGAACCAAAAACCAAGGACTACCTCAGTGTTCCAAAAATCTCTGTCAGCTTTTCTTCTCGGTATTCAAAGATGCCCCTCAGTTTAGAGCGGATGATGAGAGGCTCTACCATCTTACCTAGAATCCCGAATGGTGCGCGGTAGGTGATGATGTCCATCATGCGTATTCCACCTTCAATGTCGATGAGGCGATGTTCGTGGTGCCACATTGCATACGGACCAAGCTTTTGTTCGTCGATGAAAAACTCTCCTTCTGTGACTTGGGTGATTTCGGTGATCCAGTCGGTTTTGATTCCTGGAAAAGGCTTTACGTAATAGGCTATGATTTGCCCTGCGTAAGCTTTGTCTTGCTCAATTTTGGTCTTGATCTCAAAGCCCATCGCTTCAGGTGTGATTTTCTTCAAGTTCTCTGGACGAGAAATGAAGTCCCACAATTCAGCACGAGTGGCAGGAAAATCTTGAATGGTTTTGAGCTGCATGGCTCCTGGAATGGCTTCGAATTGGATCATGCCGAATAAACAGCAAGCTTCAGGAAGTGTTCAGTGTTGAGATGTGGCAATCCGCCTTCTCCGCCAGCCGGCGGATCATTCGGACAAGTGTGAGAATGTGGCAATGTGGCAATGTGGAAATGTGAGAATGTGGAAATATGAGAATGTGGCAATGTGGAAATATGAGAATGTGGAAATTTGTAACCTGCCTGCCTGCCTGCCTGCCTGCCCGCCCGAAGCGCAGCGTAGGAGGGTAACCCGAAACCTGCCTGCCCGCCCGAAGCGCAGCGTAGGAAGGTAACCCGTCACCAGACAAACTCCTTTACTTCTGTTGGTAAATGAACCACAGAATTCCAAAGCCCAAAAGAACTAAAGTGAGGTTCACCAACTCAATGGCTTTCTTGTTTTTCCTAAAAGCTCCTTGGGTCTCAACGAGTTTTTTGTCTCGAGCCATGTTTTGTCGAAAGACGTACACAATGGTTATGGCAAATGGAATGACGAGCAAAACCATTTTCGGAGCACTCTCGTCGGGCTCGCCCTCAGCATCGAAGTGAATGGGAACCTCGCCATCAACTTGAAGGTAGGCGTAGAGGCCAAAGGTGACTGTCATGAATAGCAGCAAGCGCGTAATGCGAGCCAAATTGAATTTCATGAAGGCAATTTAAAGCTTCTCGAGCGCAGAACAAAATTCTGTGTAAAAAGCCTCGAACGCAGCGAAAAATGACCTTGCTGCGGCCACACATCTTTCTAACTTTATCGCCATGACCGAGGAGGAAGCGAAAGTCCGGATAGAAGAACTCTCAGCAGACTTGAATGCCCACAACCATCGCTATTACGTCTTAAGTAGCCCGAGCATCAGCGACTACGACTTCGATCAACTTCTGAAAGAATTGCAAGGCTTGGAAGAGCAATTCCCGCAGTTCTTAGATGCGAACTCACCAACAAAACGAGTTGGAGGAGATATCACAAACAAATTCGAGAAGGTAGCGCACGCAATTCCTATGCTCTCGCTTGGCAATACCTATTCGGAGGAGGAGCTGATCGACTGGGAAAGCCGCAACCGCAAACTCACCGACGATGAAATCGATTACGTCTGCGAACTCAAATACGACGGAGTTGCCATCGGCATTCAATACGAGAATGGAAGTTTCAAAAGAGCTGTAACGCGTGGCGATGGAAGCACCGGTGAAGACGTGAGCGCCAATGTGCGCACCATCAAAAGCATTCCGCTTAAACTAAATGGGAACTTTCCAGAGAAATTGGAAATTAGAGGGGAGATCTTTTTCCCGCTCAAAGGTTTCCAGAAATTGAATGAGGAGCGTGAAGAAGCAGGAGAGGCTCTGTTCGCCAATCCTAGAAACACTGCTTCAGGAACACTTAAAATGCAAGACTCAGCTGTGGTAGCCAGTCGAAGCCTCGATTGTTTACTCTATGGCGTTTATGCTGATGGCTTTGCTGCTGGAGGTCACTTCGAAAGTGTGCAAGCCGCCAATTCTTGGGGAATAAAAACTCCTTCTGTCGAGAAGCGATACATCCAAGCGGCCAAAGACATTGAGGGAATCATGGACTTTGTACACTACTGGGCTGAAGCACGCAAAGAGCTTCCTTTCGAAATCGATGGAGTTGTGATCAAAGTAAACAGCTACCGAACGCAAGAAGAACTGGGCTTCACGGCAAAATCACCGCGCTGGGCAATCGCCTATAAGTTCAAGACGGAGCGGGTGAGCACTACTCTAAACTCCGTGGCTTACCAAGTAGGTCGCACTGGAGCCATCACGCCAGTCGCCAATTTAGAAGCAGTACAGCTGGGCGGAACAACGGTAAAGCGCGCTTCCTTGCACAACGCCGATCAAATCGAACTTCTTGGAATCAAAAGAGGTGATCAAGTCTTCGTGGAAAAAGGAGGAGAGATCATTCCGAAGGTCGTAGGCTTCGACGAAGATGCACGAACTGGAAATGAAGAAATGATTGAGTTCATCACACATTGCCAAGAATGTGAAACTGAATTGGTTCGTGAAGAAGGTGAGGCTCAACATTACTGTCCGAACTTAGAAGCTTGTCCGCCGCAGGTAAAAGGCCGAATGGAGCATTACATAAGCCGCAAAGCGCTCAACATCGATGGCATGGGCGAGGAGACCATCGACCAACTGTATTCCGAAGGATTGATTCAAAACGTGGCCGATCTCTACGACTTGACCTATGAGCAAATCATCTCGTTAGAGCGCATGGCCGAAAAGTCGGTGAACAACTTGCTGGCAGGCATTGAAGCTTCTAAGCAGGTTCCTTTTGAAAAAGTACTCTACGGATTGGGCATTCGCTTCGTGGGTGAGACGGTTGCCAAGAAATTAGCCAAACACTACAAGAATATGGCGGCGATTCAAGCGGCCGAACTGGAAGACTTAGTGGAGGTCGACGAAATTGGGGAACGCATTGCGCAGAGCTTGGTCCAGTATTTCTCGAAAGAAGAGAATAGAACTTTGGTGCAGCGACTTCAAGCGGCCGGACTGCAAATGGAGATTTTAGAGCAAGAGGGAGCAAGCGAAAAGCTCGCAGGCTTAAGTATTGTTGTGTCGGGTGTGTTTGAGGATTTTAGCAGAACAGAACTCAAGAATTTAATCGAACAGCACGGCGGTAAGAATGTGAGTTCCATCAGTAAAAAGACGAGCTTCATTCTGGCTGGCGATAATATGGGACCTTCGAAGTTGCAGAAGGCCGAAGATTTAGGAGTGGAAATAAAATCGGAACAAGACTTTAAAGAGATGATCTCATGATGGAGAAATTGAGGCGTCGGGTAGGGGATTACTTTCTGAACAGGAAGCGCAAGAGCTTGCGGAGAAATTCGGTTCCTCATGCTTTAGAAGCGGCCAAATCGGCACTCATCCTCTGTGACCTCGACGATCGCAATGAGTTCGAGGCCGGAGAAAGTCTTCTGAAGCATCTCTTGGAAATTGGTCTAGACGTAGATCTAGTTGGTTTCACGGCGAAGAAGGAGCTGGCCGAAAACCTAATCGGCGATGAGCATCGACATTACTTCACCAAGAAAGACGTCAACTACCTCTACCAGCCCAGCGCACCTACATTGTTGCGTCTGCTGCGCAAAGGCCACGGCATTCTATTCGACCTGAACTTAGGCGATAGCTTTCCACTTACTTTTGTGCGCGCGGCATCGAATGCTGAGTTTAAAGTTGGATTGAAGCGCAAGGATAAAATTGAAGACTTAGATTTCATGATCGAATTGACCGAAGGAGACGGCGTTCATCAGCTGATCAAGCACATTACTGAATACTTGAACATCTTCAAGAAATGAAAAAATTTCAAGGAACTGGAGTCGCCATCGTCACACCTTTCGATAACGCTCTCAAGATTGATTACAAAGCCCTCGAAAAGCTCATTCAGCATCTCATCGCAGGTGGCGTCGAATTTTTGGTGGTTCAAGGCACCACAGGAGAGTCGGTGACACTCAACAAAGAGGAGAAGAATCAGCAACTTGAATTTGTAAAGGAAATCAACGACGGTCGACTGCCAATTGTATTGGGACATGGTGGAAACAATACCGCCGCCCTCATCGACGGTTTCGGCGATTTTAACTTCAAAGGCGTAGACGCTATTTTGTCGGTGAGTCCCTATTACAACAAGCCCACACAAAGCGGTATCTATAACCACTACCGAATGATTTCGGAGGCAAGTCCGGTTCCAATCATCATGTACAATGTTCCTGGAAGAACAGCTTCGAACATGCATTGGGAAACGACGGTTTCTTTGGCCAAGGATTTCCATAACATCATTGCAACCAAAGAAGCTGCAGGTGATTTAGAACAAGTGGCCAAAGTGGTGAAGAACAGTCCGAAGAGCTTCTTAGTTCTGTCGGGCGATGATGCGCTTGCAGTACCTCATATGTCTGTTGGTGGCGACGGAGTGATCTCTGTGATTGCCAACGCTTTTCCACGACTCTTCTCAGATATGATCCGCGACACCTTCGATGGGGATTACATTCTGGCTCGCAAGAAATATTTTGAAATGAACGCGCTCATCGATTTTCTCTTCGCTGAAGGAAATCCCGGGGGAATCAAAGCTGCGCTTTCAGAAATAGGAATCGGAAGATTGGAAATGCGACCTCCCTTGGCACCTATTTCAGAGTCGCTGAGAAAGAAGATTGCTCGTGAAACAACTAAACTTTCTGGCTTGAGTTGATACGGTCAATCGCATCAAGTGATTCCTTGATGTGTCCGTCCATGTTAAGATGAGATTTGTAGATGTGCTGAACAATTCCGTTCTCATCTACGATGTATGTCACCCGGCCTGGAAGCAATCCAAACAGGTCCTTTTTAACGCCAAATTTTTCTCTGACCCTTCCTTTTGGGTCTGACAGCAAGGGGTAGGGGAGATTGTTACTCATCTTAAATCCTCGATGTGAAGCCGCAGAATCGTTGCTGATTCCATAGATGTCTACTCCGCTCTTGCTGAAATCCTCGAAGGCGTCACTAAATGCACAAGCTTCACGAGTACAACCTGGAGTATTGTCTTTTGGGTAGAAAAAGAAAACAATCTTCTTTTCAAATGGAGCCTTAAACTCACGCTCTACTTCTTGTTCGTCGAGAAGGGAAAAGCTGGATATGGAATCTCCGATTTTTAAACTCATTTCTGTTCTTTGTCAAGAAACAAGAGGGGAAGAACAAAGTTCAATGGATGAACTAAACATTTTTGAATTCAATGATTACCAGTAAGGTATCGTCCATTTGTTGATGTTGTCCCTTGTACTTCTTGAACTTATTTTCTAGATATGCACCTTGCTCAGAAACACTTAAGTGAAGGGATTCTTGAATGAATTTCTGCAAACCAGAGGACTTCAATTTCTTAATGTCTTCTCCTCCAATTTGATCGGTATAGCCATCGGAGAATAAGATGATGCGGTCGCCTTCTTGCAAGTCAAGTGAGTTCTTGCCAAAATTCTTCTTTTCCGCAGCATACAATCCCACGGGAGCGTGTTAGCCTATGTGGATTTCCAATTTTGAATCGCGAATGAGGTAGACCGGTCTGCGTGCTCCCGAAAACCTAAGTCTTCGTTTTTTAAGGTCGAGGTTGCAGAGCAGAATCTCCATACCTGGCGCAGCTTCCAAACTGTTCGATTCCGATTTATTGGTCTCCAACATCTGTCGGTCGATTAACCAATAGATGTCGGCGGGTTCTGTGACTTCAAAATCGCACACGATTCGATTGAGGTTGTCGTTGGCCAGAATGCTGATCAAACTTCCAGAAATTGCATGACCAGTGCAATCGACAAGTGCGAATAGGATGTTGTAGGAATCAATTTCGTAATGCCAGAAGAAGTCTCCTCCAATCACCGACTTGGGGTGATTCATGATGAAAAATTCGCTCACATGATGACGAAAACCCTCAGGTTTGGGCAAGATGGCATTGTGGATGTCGCGGGCGCTTTCAATGCTTTCAATCAAGTCCGACTTCTGCTTTGCCACAATGCGATTCGCTCTACCGAGGTCTTCGTTTTTAATGGTCAGAAGCCGACGCAACTCAATAAGTGTAAAGGCCGATTCAATGGAGAATTCCATCAAAGCCTGGTCGCTTGGTTTGGTGATGATTCCGAAGGGAATGGTGTCGTGTACCTTTTTGAGCTCATTCGCATCCTCCATCCGTGAGCTGAACACGAAGGGCAGCCGGTAGTGGTTCATCAGCTTGTCGGCCAAGTCCACAGCACTTTCATCTGGAAGCGCAATGTCCACAATCGCCATTGCTGCTCGGGTCTTTTTTCCTCGCAAGAAAGTGAGACATTCCTCAGCCTTTGTGTAGCATAGGATGTTGGTGAAACCCATGTCCGATATTTGGGACTCGAGCGTTCTTAGGTCTATTTCACGGCTATCAACGATGATTACTGGATTGTTGAGAAAGCTCGCTTTAACCATCTATTCTTGTGCTTCTAGCTCTTCTTTTTCCTCGCTGAGTTTTTCCCAGCTGCCTAGCTTTTGTTCGATACGAAGTTTTAAGTCTGCGTGTTCGAAGAAAAGCTTCTTACTCAACTCAGGCTCGTTGGCGTGCACTTCGGGATCTGCCATTTTAAGTTCGAGTTGCTTGAGTTCTTCTTCCATCTGCTCCATGCGGCGCTCCAGCTTCTGCACTTCTTTCTGAAGCGACCGGAGTTTCTTTGTGCGTTCCTTTCTATTGGCGTAATCCTCTTTGTTCTCAGAAACTTTCTCCGTCTTTTTGGTTGTCTTAACCACCTTCGCTGTAGGGTCCAGCTCAAATGCACGGAAGTTATCTACGTGGTGATGCGCCAAGAAATCGTTGATGTCGCCACTGTGTTCTTTGATCTTCCCATCCTTAAACTCAAAAGTTCTCTCCGTCAAATCTTGCAGGAAGGATCTGTCGTGAGAAACCAAAATCAGGGTTCCTTCATAATCCATCAGCGCTTTCTTCAGAACATCTTTGGATGCAAGGTCGAGGTGGTTTGTGGGCTCATCCAGAATCAAGAGGTTGTTGTCTTTCAAAAGCATTCGGGAAAGCGCCAAGCGCGACTTTTCACCTCCACTCAATACGCTCACCTTCTTGTCCATGTCTTCGTCGCGGAAGAGGAAGGAGCCTAGAAGTGCTCGAAGTCTATGGCCTTTGCTCCAATCGCCTGTGGCAACATCTTCCAATGTTTGAAGAACCGAGCGTTTTGGATTTAGTGTGTTTTCTTGAACCTGTGCGTAATAACCAAGTTCAACGTTGTGACCGAGGCGAACCATTCCTTCACCTTCTTCTTCGCCAACCAAGAGTTTGATGAGGGTAGATTTCCCCATTCCGTTCTTACCAACAAAGGCTACACGTTCTCCGCGTAGAATTTTGAAGTTTAGGTTTTTCAGAACCTGATGATCGCCGTATGATTTGTCGAGGTCTTGGGCTTCAGTAACAAGCTCACCAGAGCGGGGAGGAGTGGGGAAACGAAATGCTATCTCAGAACCGTCGACGTCGTCGAACTGCACGCGTTCAATTTTGTCGAGCTGTTTGATTTTACTCTGAACTTGTTTGGCTTTTGCTGCTTTGGCACGAAAACGCTCAATGAACTTCTCTTGCTGTTTGATGTACGACTGCTGATTCTTGAATGCAGATTCTTGCTGCTGCACGCGCTCTTCACGGAGTGTGAGGAACTTGCTGTATGCTACTTTGTAGTCGTAAATTCTTCCATGAACGATCTCGATGGTTCTATTGGTCACATTGTCTAAGAACATTCTGTCGTGCGAAATCATGATGAGCGCACCGTCGTATTCGTTGAAGAAGGTCTCCAGCCAAAGTATGCTCTCGATGTCGAGGTGGTTGGTAGGTTCATCCAGGAGTAGAACTTCTGGTTTTGCTAGAATCAGTTTCGCCAATTCCACACGCATTTGCCAACCCCCACTGAATTCACGCAAGGGACGACCAAAGTCTTTTTCTGCGAATCCGAGGCCTTTCAGTACGCGCTCAATCTTACTGTCCGATTTGTCGGCGTCGAGGTGGTTGAGGACTTCATAGAGGTGATTGAGCTCTTCGATGAGTTCTTGGTATGCTTCCGACTCGTAGTCTTCGCGGGTTCCGATTTCGAGGCTGATGGCTTCGATGCGCTGCTCGGTGAGGATGACTTTCTCGAAAGCCATTTTGGTTTCATCAAGTACGCTTCGGTCGCTGTTGTAGTTGAATTCCTGAGGCAAGTAGCCCACCTCAATTTCACCCTGAAGGTCCACCTGGCCTTCACTAGGCACTTGAACGCCGGCAATGATTTTAAGAATGGTGGATTTTCCGGCCCCGTTTTTTCCAACGAGACCAATGCGATCTTTTTTGTTTACCAGGAAGGTGATGCCCTGGAAAAGGTCGGTTCCTTGAAAATTGACACCTAGGTTTGAAACGTTTAGCATGGGCTGCAAAAGTAATCGCCTCATCGATTCAGCTGACTTTCATCTTACCTTTGTGACATGAAGAAAATCTGGCTCTATTTTGCGCTTTGCATTTCCACTTTTAGCTCACAGTCGCAAGATTGGTTCAGCTTTTCTCCCGACAGTTTGAACTTCGGTTCTTTTTCGCCTGGAATTGCCGACACGAAGATGGTTGTGGTCACCTTCAACGGGCCCGACACGCCATTTGTCATCAAGCCGTATGCGCCAGCAGTGTATGGAACGTATCATCCCTACACGGTGCTCAACACACTCGAATTTGATGGGGACGGATCCAGCGATACCATGTGGGTTGCCTTTGCCTCGAATCAGAATTTGAATTACGACACCTACATCATTCTTGCGCACAAGTTTGTTGGCGCTCATTCCTACAGAGTGAAAGGACGGATTTTATTTCCGAAAACATACTACGGCAGCACCTTCGATTTGAGGGAGGAAGCGTTAAAAACAGAGTTGACCAGCATTCTTAACAATGCCACAACTTTAGGATACAGTGGTGCAAGAGACCGAATGTTTCTCACCATCGACAATTGGAAAGTAAATGGACGAGGTTCTTCCGTCAATAAGCTGGAAGGGATTTATACGGCTTTGGTAGCGTCCAATTACGCCAATCGTTCAGCTGCTCAAAATATGGGTTTCAATACAGAACACAGCTATCCACAAAGCATGTTCAATTCCGATGAACCCATGAGGTCAGATTTACATCATTTATATCCTGCCGATGCTAGTGCCAACAGCTCTAGAGGCAACCTGCCCTTTGGTATAGCGACAGGGGGAACGGCAGTTGGTACAGCGGGCTCCAAAAGGACCAGCACAACCTTCGAGCCGCGCGATTTCGTGAAAGGACAAATTGCTCGGTCGATGATGTACTTCCAACTCCGTTACGGAAATAAGGGTGATTTCTTTCGTCCCATAGAAGCTACCATGCGCGACTGGCATCAGCAGTTTCCAGTAAGCACCATCGAGGTAAATAGGAACGACGACATCGACATTTATCAAGGCAATCGAAGTCCGTTTGTTGATTATCCGCAATTCATTGAACGAATAAATTCGTTGGAAGGATACAGCCGCAGTGATTCTGCATTTAGGGTTTCGGTTTGGCCAATGGATAGCCTAGTAATTCCTGAGAGCGGATATTCAGGTTTCAATTCCTTTTTCATTCAATTAATGAACGAAGGTGACACTTCGATTGTACTTGAGTCAATTGATACGATTGTTCCAATTGCTCACCAAGGTGGATTTGAAATCAACATGTGGTCTAATATGCCGACTCCTCCTTTCGTAATTCAGGCAAAGGAGTCTTTTAAGCTCGGTGTTAGTATTGTGGCTGGTGTAATCTCACAAGAAGTAAAGTTTGCATTCGTGTTTAATTTTTCGGGAGGAATTAGCAAAACCTTAGGAGTGAATGTCACAAACGCTCCAAGATGGGAAAGTGTTGGAGAAGAAGTTGGAAATATATTGAGCATTTGGCCGAACCCAGTCACCAGCTCACTCAACTTAAGTCTCGAGAGAAGTCGAGCTTACGACATAAAAAACCCCGAAGGTCAATTGGTCCTTCAGGGTTCTACTGTTTCTTCAATCGATGTTTCTAGCTTGAAGTCAGGAATCTATTTCCTTTCTCTTCCAGAACTGAAACAACAGATTCGATTCGTTAAAATGTGATTTAGTTTTCGCGAACCCAAGTTTGGGTGCGGAAGAAGAATGCTACATAACCGCGAACTTGGAGTTTCTGCGGATCCTTTTCGTCTACCCACAACTTACAGTCGTAGATTTTACCAGTCTTAGGGTCTAGGATGGTCCCGTCCTCCCACTCGTTGCCGTCCTTCTCCATTCCACGGATGATTTCCATGCCAATCAACTTCTGCTTGTGACGATCGTCTGTTGGGTCGCATTCCACACAAATTGGATCTTGGTCTTGTTCAGGGCTGCGGAATAGTTTCACAATCTTTCCTTGGAGCTTGTCTCCCTTCATGTAAATTTCTACGATTGATTTTGGTTTACCAGTTTCATCGTCGATTGTTTTCCATTTCCCCAAAACAGATTGGGCTTGTGAACCCAGGGTAAAAACAATTGAGAGGCTGAGGGTAAGAAGTAGGCGCATTATCCTTAGTTTTAAATTGAAATACTTGATTAGATGGGCATGAAAATAGGGCATTTGAGGAAGATGAAAACAACCTACGATGGAATAAGTCAATTCCACATGCGCCTCTACGATAATTTGGAACCAAAAGAAGAAGTTCCTATGAACGAATTGGTGGGCAAAGAAATCTCCATTCGTTGGACCGGAAACATACACTGCGTTGCCACAGGGAAGAAAATCAATAAAACATTTGGGGAAGGTTTGTCATACGACGCTTTCATGAATTCTCCCTTGGCTGCCGAGAGCATCATCCGCCCGGAACTGAGCCAGGCACACTTAGGCATCGCCCTGCGCGATTTGGATTGGGAGATTAAACATCACGTTCGTCCGCACACCGTTTACCTAAGCAGAACCTCTGGAGTGAAGGTCGGTGTTACGGGAAGCGCCAACAGAATGCATCGATGGATGGATCAAGGTGCAGTGGAAGCCATCGTTCTCGCCGAGACTCCTTATCGTCAGCTCGCAGGTGAGATTGAAGTGAGTCTCAAAGGTCATATGGCCGATAAAACGAACTGGAGAACCATGTTGAAGAACGAAGTTGCCGATGTTGACTTGGTTCAAAAGAAAGAAGAAGTGAAAAAGCTCTTGCCTTTGGATCTTCAGGATTTCATAAGCCCAAACAACCAGAGCTATAAAATCGATTATCCGGTGATTGCTTACCCAGAAAAGGTGAGTAGCATGAAGTTGGATAAGCAACCGGAAATTGAGGGAGTGCTTCAAGGCATTAAAGGGCAGTACTTAATCTTCGACGGTGGACGTGTCATGAACATCCGTTCGCACACGGCCTATGAAATTGAATTAGACTTCTAGTTATGCCGATACCACAAACACCCGCTGAGATGGAGGCCATCTTGCTGTCTAAGCTCAAAGCTGATACAGGGCATGAGTTGCAAGAATGGATGGATTTGATCGCCAAGGAATCTTTTGAAAAGCCCACTCAAATCCTTCATTGGTTGAAGGAGAGTTTTAATGTAAAACATGGAACGGCCTACGTTCTTGGCGTCATCTATTTTAATGACAGAAAGCCAGTATATGCGGATCAAGAAGGTCTTCTGAATAAGCAATTCGAGAAAAAGGAGGAACTCCGTCCGCTCTACGATGAGCTCGAAACTTGGATTAAGGAGCAGAACCCCGAAGTCAAATTTGGAATCTGCAAAGGATACGTTTCACTCCTAGCCAAAAAGCAATGTGCTGTGATTGTAGTGTGCAAAGACGGAGTATGGTTGGGGCTGGCCTTGGACCCAAATGAAGATCATCCAGAATTGAAGGACGCTAAGGTGTTGAGAGTATCGGAGAAAATAAATCGCGCCATTCAGATTCAAGAGTCTTCCGACCTGAATGTTTTGGCAGAAAAGTATTGGAGTCTAGCTGTGAACCGCTTCTCCTAAGCTCGACCTTTTCTTATTTCTTCCGTATTTGTAGAGAAGCTGTGCGAGCCACGCGCCATTGATTACAGCCCATCCGATGGCAAATCCAGACAACAGCATTGAATTGTTTTCACTTTGGAAAATCATAGGCAACACCAATGCAATGCTCAACAGTCGTACGTATTCAAGTAGGTAAGCTCCAACTTTACGTTCAATCATTCTACCGTGTGTGAAGATTCCAAACATTACCATAACTACAAGGCTTACTAGTCTTGGGTCGCTTGCGAGGCTGGCCATGGTAGGGTTTTCGAATGTCTTCTTCAACATGAACATGCTACCAAAGAGACCCACAGTGGTCAATGTGTTCAGAAATACATAAATGCCATAATCAAGTGGCATTGGAATTTGATGTCTCAAGCGGTTCCCGTTCTCATCCGTTTTGAAATTCGTAGGCAGAAAGTCGACTCCTTCTGGAGTATAGCGAGGACCTTTCAGGAATACACGAACCTTATCGCCGAAGCTTTTCGCGCGTCCTGCACGAGTGAAGAGATCTTTCCAGTAGAACAACACAGCATCGTAAGCGCTTCCGCTCTCAAAGCCTGTAGTAATCCCGTATTCTGGTTCTTCCTCTTCAGGAACGAAGGTCTTGTGAAGCTTATCCCAGAAGATGAAAACATGTCCGTAGTTGTGGTCCATGTACTTCTCATTTCGCGCATGATGTACCCGGTGATGAGAAGGAGTAACGAATATTTTCTCGAGGAAACCCAATCTCTTAACCAAGCGTGAGTGCGTCACAAATTGGAATAGACCAATGAACATGGTCACGGAGATGGTAAAGGCAGGAGTGAAGCCTAAGATGGGCATCCAGATGAAGAAGAACGACCGATTGATGACCGCTACCACAGAAACGCGGAATACGGTGGTAAGATTCAGTTCTTCACTCTGGTGATGCACGATGTGCGAAGCCCAGAGGAAGTTTATTTCATGACTGAGTCGATGGTGCCAGTACGCAAGCCAATCGCCGAAAAGTAATGCTACCACCCATGTAAGTGGATTTTGGGCGATCTGCCATAAGCTTACATTGTCGTAGAGCCAAACGAATACGAAGTACATGAAGACCACCCAGAAGAAATCGAAGAGACGTTCCAAGGTTCCACAGCAAATATTTACAAGCGTATCTGAAAGTGTGTAAACTTCAACCTTCTTATAACGAGCAACGATGAACTCTACAAAAACGGCTAAAAGAAGAACTGGAATGATCAGTCCTATGTATTGTGCTCCACCCATGGAAATCGATTTTGAAATGCAAATTTAGCATCAGAAGAAGATCAGAAAACGACCTTCATCAGATTTATGAACAGTCGAGCTTAGATTGAGTTCACTGGTTTGTACTCGACAATCATTTTACAAGCTCTGTATAAGAGGTAAACGTAGATGGCAGAGAGCAAGTGAGAGATATCGTGGTAGTTCATCCATTTGTGAATGCTTATTTGCTGGTTGTAGACTACCGCTGGCGCTATGGCAAAACTGATAGCTAATACGATCCCCATGCTTTTGGGGTTGATTTTCTTAGCGACTGAATAGAGGCTAAGTGGCAGTACCCAACCCATTACACTAAGGCCAGTACTTGCTTGAGCAATCTCGAACGTACGCGTCTCTGAGTTACTCAAAAGGATCCAATACACGACCAACTGAACTACGAAAGTCCAATTGAATATCCAGAACCAAACAGGGTTGATTCTAGACTTCAGAACTCTGAGAGCTCCCATTTGGAGATTGAAAAATCCGATTGAAGTGATGGTCCAACCAATGGCCTTGTAGTCAAAGCTGAGGTAGGCTTGAGCTCCATGGCCAATCCAGGCTGCGCAGGTCATGCCAACTCCCATGAATAGAAAGTAATTTCTAAAGAATGGATGAGAAGCATGTCCTTTCGGAATCTTCTTGTGAAATTGGTAAAACGCCCATAGTGCGACAAGGGCCATGACCATATCGGTGAGCGTGGTCATTGGCTCACGCCACTCAATGTTTCCTATAAATAAGGAAGGATTTAGAATGTCCTCATTCATGGCGGCAAATATGACAATCTATCCGATTCGAGTCAAATTTTTTGGGATGCGCGGCAACCATCTAGGCACATTCTTTTGATAGACCTCATAATCGGAGCCGAATCGCTTTCTTAATCCAGGCTCTTCTGAGTACTTGAAGTAGAAGGTGTTTCCAACAAAAAATAATACGCAATAGAGAAGCAGAGCGCTGCTTTGAAAAAGCGTTGATTGTCCGAACAAAACCAGACAAACACCTAAAATCATAGGGTTTCGAACAAACTTGTAAGGGCCTTTGACTACCAATTTTGTCGATGGGTCCCAAGGAGCTGCAGTGCCTTCGGCGGTTTGTAGGTAGGTTCTGTAGGTGAGGATTGCCCAAATGGCGCCTAGAAGGATAAAGACAAAACCGCCTAGCAAAAGAATGATGTCTTCACTGAGGAGCATGGGGTAGTCGAAGAGATAAAGTAGGCCCGCCGCTATTACAAGCACTACATTGACTGGTAGAATCAGTACGCTTTTAAGATGGCGGATGAACATGCTCACCCCACAAATCTAATTGCCCAGGTAAACCTTGAAGACGCGTTTACTCACTTTGTTTTCAACAGAAACCAAATAGACACCAGTGCGACTGGGTAATTGGTATCGGTTTTCGCCGAGTTCAACCAGCTCAGCCACTTTCCCATCGATGGCGTAGGTGTTGACCTGGTAATCAAATGCGCTCTTAATGGTGAGTACATCATTTAGCTGAAGCAATTCAATCGTAGACTCTAGCTTGTCTTCCTGAATCTCACTCGGAACAGAATTCAATTGTGCAGAGTTGACGCTGTCGATCCAAACGTATGCTTCTGTGAGAATTTGATTCCGATTTGGGAAGTCGATGGTATGACCAACGCCAGACATAAATTCTGAGTTGGTGATGGCACCTTCTGTTTGCAGTCGGTTGAGGATAGGATTGTAGCGAGTGCTCGCAGCATCACTCGACCCATGTACCAAGTAATAAGCCTCATCGAGAGAAGAAGAAATGCCTGGGCTAAGTTCAGCTTCGCTGGTTGCGGCGCCAATAGGAATGTAGCCACCAAATTCTGTGCTGTGACTGAAGCCAAATTCATAGGTTGCTTTGCCTCCGATGGAAAAGCCCATGATGTATTGGTAGTCCTCATCGATGGAATACCAAGTCCGAACAGAATCGAGCAAGTCTTCGGTAAAGTCGTAATCTAAGTTGTCATCTACGCGTCCGTCGGAACCACCATCAGGGCAGACGAGAATGAGGCCATTGTTCTCAGCAAAAACACTGAGCGTATCTCTCCAGGCTTCTGCATCCCAGCGTGAGGTGTTCCAAGGATGCATTCCAAGCATCAATTTGTTTGGCGTGCTGCTGTCGTAGGAAGATGGGATGAATAAACTGTACTTCTTCGAATTCGATTGAAATGTGAAGCTGCTGTCGATGGCGATTTGAGCTTGACTTGCACAAGGAAGGAGCAAGGCCAGAAGTAGAATGTTGAGGAGTAGAGATTTCATAAGGTGATGATACTACGAAATCCCAAATTCGAATGTCCATAGCGCGACAGATGCAGGAGGAAGAGGGTGGCATTGTTTGAATTGAGCTGGGTGCAGGAAGTAAACCTAAGCGAAGGTTTAATATATCTAGGAACGGCCTCCACGAAAAAAGAAGCCCTTCTTCCAAAATCGCTGCTTGCTTTTTGAATCGAATATCAATGAGCAAGCGAAGTCGAGAGGTATACAAGAAAGCCAATAATCGCGTAAAAAATGAGTTGGTGAAACTGAACGACTTTCTTGAGAATTTTAATGGGAGGAGCATCCGTTTCTTTGATTTCAATGAGCGGAATGTCGAAGATTTTTTTCTTCTTAAGCTTTGCCATGTGTGCTCGAAAGACCTTATTGAAGGCCTCCCCACATGATTTGCAGGTTTCGAGTTGAACATCGTTCCACTCACCGCAGTGTTCGCATTTGCGTTCGTGTTTAGACATTTTGAGTTGGTAATTTGTTGAGTTTTTTCAGCGTGTGTCTTGCTCGAGATTTGAAGGCCGGTTTTTGATGCTCAAATTGATCCAGTAAAAGTGATTCAAATTCGCATTTGAACAAAGGTTGAAAGGAACAGAAAGACAATACGAGCTCCATGCTGTACACCTTCAAGGCAACAGCCACATTTGGGTCGCCGACGAGCTTCATGCAAAAATCAAGTATCGAAAAAAGCTGATCTTCACTCAAGGTGTTCCTTGCCAGCATCCGCAGCATCTGACGCACGATTCCCTCATTCTTCATTTCCTGAATCTCGTCAAGAATTGGCTGCAGGAAGTCTTCTCCAAGAGGTGGATGCAGTTCGTTGCTGAGGTCAAGCACCCGAGCAGCTCGGAAGTTGTAGGGGTAATCGGCGCTTCCGATTTCTTGCCAAACCAAGGCCATCCATTCAGGGTTTTCGTGGACCAAAGAGGAGCAAAGCTCTGTGCTTGAGCGGCGACTGTCGGCGCGCATCAGCCTTAAGAATTCTTCTTGCTCTGGAGACATAAGTCGGTCGGTCTTGCTCGAGGGCAAATTACTACATTTGGCGCTTGATGGAAAGCCAAATCCAAATCTCAATTGTCGTCCCTTTGTACAACGAAGAGGGAAGCTTTCCCTACTTGATTGACAGGCTCAATAAGTTGATGGATGCTAGTCCTCAGAACATTGAAGTGGTTTTGGTGAACGATGGAAGTAAAGACGATACTCCAGAACTCATGGAGATTCAGTCGATAAAAGATCCTCGATATCAATCCGTTTTCCTGTCGAAAAACATTGGCCACCAATTGGCTTTAAGTGCTGGTTTAACTGCTGTTCGTGCCACCGAAGCTGTGATGGTCATCGACGGTGACTTACAAGATCCACCCGAATTACTCCCCGACTATTACCAGAAATTTAAAGAGGGTTACGACGTGGTATACGGCGTGCGTGAAATGCGCAACGATGAAGGCTTGTTTAAGAAGTTGAGTTCCCGGTATTTCTACAAGTTTCTTCAGAGTGTTACTTCAACCAACATTCCCGAAAACAGCGGCGACTTTTGTTTGATGAGCAGGAGGGTTGTAGATCGACTGAACTCTATGCCAGAACACAGCAGGTTCATTCGTGGAATTCGCGCTTGGGTTGGCTTCAAACAAACGGGCATTGAATACGCTCGAGATAAGCGGGTAGAAGGGGAGACGAAATATCCGCTCAAGAAGATGCTGGCCTTGGCCTACAATGCCATTTTTAGTTTCAGTCAAGCTCCAGTGAAGCTCATCACCAACCTCGGTCTTTTTTCATTGGTTTTTGCTGGAGTCTATTTTGTGAGCACCTTGGTAAAATATTTCTTCTTTGAAGGAATCGTAGAAGGGTATACAACCTTGTTGTTCTTCGTGCTCTTTTTTGGAGGAATTCAAATGGTTTCTCTTGGAGTTATCGGCGAATACGTTCTGCGCATTTTTAATGAAGCGCAAGGGCGACCATTGTACATCATCAGCCACCGAATCGTAGAAGGAAAGAAGATAGATGGATAGAGCATTTTATGCTGAGTACTCGGTACTTGAGCGCAAACATTGGTGGTTCCTAGTTCGAGCCAACATCATCATGGACAGAGTTCGAATATTGAGCGAAGGTCGACGCGACCTAAAAATCCTCAACGTCGGTTCTGGTCCGAGTTATACTTCTCAGCTTCTGGAAGAGTTTGGTGAAGTGAAAAGCATCGAGTACGATCAGATCTGTGCCGACATGGTGAAAGAGACCTTGGGAATCGACATCGAGCAAGGCTCCATCACCGAGTTGCGCTTCGAAGACAATCAATACGACCTAGTTACGGCCTTCGATGTTGTTGAGCACGTTGAAGACGATGCCTTGGCTGTTTCGGAGCTTCACCGCGTGTGCAAGCCAGGCGGACATGTACTAATTACCATTCCAGCCTTTATGAGTTTGTGGAGTCACCACGATGTGGTGAACCAGCATTTCAAACGCTATCGCAAGCCAGAGATTCGCGAACTCTTCGCGAACTTGTCGGGCAGTGAAAAGCACCAATCTTACTTCAACAGCATTCTTTTCATTCCCATCTGGACCTTCAGAACACTGTCCAACTTATTTCCAAAATCATGGACGCGTTCAGGTGCTGGCAGTGATGCTACAGTTGGGGAGACGACCAGTCCGGTGGATGCTTTGCTGAAATTCGTTTTCGGCTTAGAGCGCCCTTTGATGCGCATGGGAATCAAGTTCCCCTTTGGCGTTTCCTTTCTTTATCTCTTCAAGAAAAAGTAATTCTTAGCTCTCCAGTGAGTCTTCTAGGTGAATGATCTTCTTCACTTTTTTTCGTTTCAGGAAAGACTTTAAAATCGAAGTGACATCTCGATTGTGTTTCCGAGCTTTTACTGCAGACTTCAGGTCTTCGATGTCCATGATCTCACTTTGGTCGACGTAGCCAAATCCGAGGTATTTCCCACGTTCTACCCAAACTACGGACACTTCTTCTTCGGTTCGTCCGTGATCCATCACAATGAAGCTCTCTTTATTGAAGGCAAGTTCTTCAAGCGCCTCCTGAACTCGCGCATTGTAAGTTTCGGGATCTTCCTTGCCCACACAAGCTCCATTGCATTGTTTGATGTTGTAGTGAAAGCAAGGGCCCGATGACTTGTACAAGCCGCATAGGTTCTGACAGAGATTGTATTTCTCGCAGATTTTGTACAAATGAGCTCGGCCTTCCATCTTGGAAGTGTAGGTGTGAATCGGGACTCCATTGTCTGCAATCGTTTTCAACTCCAGCCTTGTGTAGGTACCATCATCAACTAGGTCATACAAACCGTAGTGAAAGATGCTTCTGCGTTGTGCACGATTATATATGGGCTTGTTGACCTTAATTTCTTCCGATTCTAAAAGAAGAGCGATCAGTTCACTGCCCGTAATTTCCCAATCCACGTCGGCAATTGAGGCTTGAAGTTTTTTCGCTTTCGTAGTGGCTTGATTGCTCAAATGACTCATGACTCTCGAGCGAATGTTGTTGCTCTTTCCGATGTAAATCAATTCTGCTTTATCGTCGTAGAGGTAGTAGACACCTGTGCTTTCTGGAATTTCATCCACACGTTCTTTCTTCAAGCTTTTATGCCACTTCAATTTCTTGCGCTGAACCCCACTGCCTTTCACTTTCATTTTCAGAAGCTCGTCGGGATTGGCGTTCAACATCATCTCAAAAAGTTCATAAGCGGCGAAGGCATCGTTGTAAGCTCGGTGATGATTGGCGAGCTCGATGCCTAAATCGCGGGTGATGTTTCCCAATGAATAGGAGGGGTAGCCAGGGAAGATCTTCCGGCTGCTGCGAACGGTGCAAATGCGTTCGCGTTTAAAGTCGTAGCCCAGTCTGGCAAACTCCTCCTTGATGAAGCCAAAGTCGAAGCTCACGTTGTGGGCGACGAATATGGCGTCTTCCGTGATCTCTACGATGCGCTTCGCAATCTCGTAAAACTTGGGAGCGTCAGCCACCATCTCATCGTCGATGCCTGTGATGCCAGTGATGAATTTTGGAATGGGCATTTCTGGATCAACCAGACTGGAAAACTCGTCTACGATTTCGGTGCCGTCGTAGCGGATGATGGCAATCTCCGTGATTTTGTTGGTCTTTGCACCACCGCCCGTAGTCTCGATGTCGATGATGCAATACATTTCAGGAGAATGGACAGTCTTTCAACTCTTCGCTTGGAACTTCATCCAATTCATCGATGCGTTGAATGCGCTGCTTTAGGGCTCGAAAGAGCTTTCCCGCATGAGCTCCATCCACCATGCGATGGTCGAGGCAGGCGGAAAGGGTGAGGAGTTTTCGGACAACAATCTCATCATTGATGACGATGGGTTTCTTGCCAATGTTTCCCATGAGTACAACGAGTGCAAGATTGGATAAGGGAAACAGAGCAGGGTATCCATGGTCGAGGCCTAGGGAGCAAATGTTCGAGAGAATGAAAGAGCCGAAGGAGTTTCTGTCGAGGCCTTTCTTTTTCCACTGAAAACCCCAACGAACGAATACATGCTTTAAGAGGCTGAACATCCATTTTCGCAATGGCCAGGGCAAACTGCTGAGTCTGTCCTTTTGCTGCATGGTTTTATTTTCTTGACCATTTCTTGATTCAAGAATGCCCTTGCGCATCTCGTCAACAATTTGATCCATCGTTTTGGAATGTGCCGACTTAACCATGATGGAGGACATCTCGCTTGTTTTTTCAAGCAAAACAGAAACCATCACATTCACACTTTCTCTGGGATGGATTCTTCCACGCGTGACGTAAACATTAAACTCTGGAACGTCGAAGGCAATGCTTCTTGACATTAAGGATGCAAAGACGGTGGTGTAGGTGACCTTGATGCCTTCCTTGCGTTTGCGGTGAATGTATTCGTCTACTTTGGTGATGTCCAACTCAACAGTGCCGTAGAGTTTAGAGTCCTTGGGAGGGTCGTAGATGGCGGTTGCAATGCGGCGCCAGGGAGTGTTTAAGGAGTCTTCTAGGGACATGTGATTCAACTGACGCGAAGATAATGAAAGGCTCTGCTCAGAACGGAATAAGATTAGTTTGCAAGTGATTGAGGGCTCTAGAAGCTCTCGCGAAGGGCAACCATTTTAATGGCGGTGATGGCAGCTTCATCTCCCTTATTGCCGAGCTTTCCACCGGAACGAGCTATGGATTGTTCGCGATTGTCGTCGGTGAGAACACCAAAGATCACAGGCAGGTTCATATTCAATCCAACCTCTTTGATTCCTTGAGCGCAGGCTTGACATACAAAATCAAAATGTGCAGTTTCTCCTCGAATGACGGATCCTAAACAGATTACAGCGTCCACTTGTCGTCCTTCGGCCATCCATTGAGCGCCCAAAGGCAACTCAAAGCTTCCAGGAACGTAACGAAGTTTGATGGATTCTTTTTGAACTCCGTGCTTCATGAGCGTGTTGACACATCCTTCGAGTAAATTCGAGGTAATGTCGTTGTTCCATTCAGAAACAACAATTCCAAACGACATCTCGCGAGCGTCGGGAACTTTTTTGGGATCGTAATTCGAAAGGTTTACCGTGGCCATTGGCGCTAAGGTAGGAAAGAAGGCTTACTCAAGCATAGCTTCAGCGCGACCAATATATTTATCGATCGTTCTCGCCTCTGCGCTCTTCTCGTAGTCAGTTTTAATCTTTTTGTAAAGATCTAAAGCTTCATCGTAATCCTCTACACTCTCATGAAGTAGGGCGGCCTTCTTCATATAGATTGGGCTCGAGAATTCGTTTTCATTGTCGAAGGCAGCTTCTTTGTATTTCGCGATTGCTAAGTCCACTTCACCAACTTCAGTATAAGAATCACCCAAAGCTCCTTTAGCTACTGAGCTTACTAGAATGTCTGTTGATTCAAATGCTTCCAAATAATCGATGGCTGCTTCGTGTTCTCCAAGCTTTACATAACAAAGGCCTACGTAGTAGTTGGCCAGGTTGCCTGCCTTGGTCATTCCGTATTCGTCGATGATGTCGAGGAAACCGTAGTAGTTTCCATCGCCTTCCAATGCTTTTTGGATTGAGTCCTGCTCGAAGTAGGATTCTGCTCTCCACATTTCTCCAGAAGCTTCTTTTTCTAGAGGTGCTAGATACATAAGAGTATAAGCAAAGTAGATGGCTACGATAGCAAGGATGCTACCAACGCCAACATATATGGGCTTTTGATTGTCTTCTATAAACAATTCAAACTCGGAGATTGCTCCCCCAACGTCTACGATAACCTCGTCTTCGTCCTTCTTCGATTTTGCCATGAGCTCCTGCTAAAAGGCTGCAAATATAGTTTTTTTACTAGTCGCGAAATGGCCTAAAACCCTCCTTCTAAGCAACTTTTAAACAGTGATTTATCGCAAGGCTGGAATCCGCTTTATTTGTGTCCAAATTGAACAGGTGCATTTAAAGTCCTTAGAACTACTTGAGTTTAAAAATGTTGAAGCAACAAAGCTCGACTTTAGCAGTAAAATCAACTGTTTTACTGGTCTCAATGGCAGTGGTAAGACAAATTTGATGGATGCCATTTATTACCTCTCCTTCTGTAAGAGTTTCTTGAATCCGACCGATGCACATTCCGTTCGACACGGTGAAAAGCACTGCATGATTCAAGGATTGTATGACCTGAACAAGAAAACTGAGCGCATTTCAATCTCAATTCGCAAGGGTCAGAAGAAAATTGTTCGAAGAAATAAAAAGGACTACGAGAAGCTGGTCGACCACATTGGTCTGTTGCCATTGGTATTGGTGTCACCCACAGATGTGAACCTCATCTCAGAGGGAAGCGCGGAGCGTCGCAAGTATCTCGACGGAATTCTCTCACAATTTGATTCGAAGTTTTTGGCTCACTTGGTTCAATACGGTAGGAGCCTCACCCAAAGAAATGCATTGCTCAAGTACTTTGCTGCAGAGCGGCATTTCGATCGCGACTCCATCGAAGTATGGGATAAGGCTCTTCTAGAGCACGGACTTCCAATACATGAAAAGAGGAGCGAGCTCTGTGCTCAAATCTTACCTTATTTCCAGGAGTATTACAAGAGGATTTCGGGTGAGCGAGAGGAAGTTGGCCTGGAATATAAATCGGGTTTGGATGAAACCTCCTTTGAAGACCTCTTGGAGAATCACCTAGACAGGGATTTGGCCTTGAGGTATACTTCGCAAGGGATTCATCGCGATGATCTTCAGTTTAGCATTGGCGGACATCCAATTCGAAGATTTGGCTCGCAGGGTCAGCAGAAGTCGTACCTTCTTGCTTTGAAGCTGGCTCAGTTTGCGTACCTCAAGGAAGGGCGCAAAAGGGACCCGATTCTCCTTCTCGACGACCTCTTTGATAAATTGGATTCAGGAAGGATTAAAAACTTACTCGAACTGCTCAACGGAACTGAATTCGGACAGGTTTTCATCAGCGATACCGACCATGCTCGATTGAAAGGCTTGTTGGATGGAATTGAAGCAGAAGTTCAATATTTCTCGGTAGAAGACGGGAAAGTAGAAAAGATATGAAGCGCAACCAGAATCACATTTCAGACGTCATAAAGGGTTTCTTGAGAGAGTACGAGCTCGACGGAAGGATTCGTGAAATCGAACTGGTCAACAAGTGGGAAGAGATCGTTGGTAAGAGCATCAACCGGCACACAATCAAAATATTCCTTTCTGGAAAAACACTTTACCTCACATTAGACTCCTCAGTGGTACGTCAGGAGCTTCATTACAACAAAAAAAAGCTCCTCGAACGCATCGCAGAAACGATGGGTGAGGAGCTTGTTAAAGAAGTTGTTTTGCGTTGAGCCTAAAAGCGCTCAAATTCTGTGAAGAAGAAAGATGCTTCAATCTCAGCATTTTCATCTGAATCAGAACCGTGTACCGCATTCTTTGCTTTTGATTCTGCAAATTCCTTTCGGATAGTTCCTTCGGCTGCTTCAGACGGATCGGTAGCGCCAATAAGGGTTCTAAAGTCGAGGACAGCATTGTCTTTTTCTAAGAAAGCAGCAACGATTGGGCCTGAACTCATGTAGTCTACAAGTTCACCATAGAACGGACGTTCTTTATGAACTTCATAGAATTTACCAGCCAATTCTGGACTGAGTTGTGTTTTTTTCAATGAGATGATTCTAAAACCACCTTTAATCATTTTGTCGAGGATTGCTCCTGTACTTCCATTTTCAACCGCTTCCGGTTTGATCATGGTAAAAGTTCTTGTGCCTGCCATTTTGATTTGCTTCAATTTTTCGGTGTGCAAAAGTAGCATATGACAGAAACAGGCAAGCTCTTTTATTTGATAGTTTTGCGAGCATATGCTGGAAGAACGAAAAGCAGGTTTGAAAAGGGCTTCAGAGCTACTTGAGAGCTCCAAAAAAATCCTAATCACTTCACATAAAGGACCTGATGGTGACGCCATTGGCTCAGCACTCGGACTGTATCACATCCTGCGGAATGCAGGTCACAAGTGCATCGTAGTACTTCCGGATTCATGGCCGAGCTTTTACAGCTGGATGCCTTCGCAGAAGGACATAATGGTTTTTGATAAGGAGGAAGAAAAGATTTTAAAAGAGATGTTGGATGTGGATCTAACATTTTACCTCGACTACAACAGCTTAAGTAGAGTTGGATCCGATTTCCAAACAGTTCTCTTGGAGCACCCAGCGCCAGCTATTATGATTGATCATCACCAATCTCCAGACGACATCGCTGAAGTTATGTATTCGTTTCCCGAGGCAAGTTCTACCTCCGAATTGGTTTTTGATTTCGCGGAGGGCCTCGATATGAAGAAGAGGGTGGATCTCAGCGCTGCCAAATGCCTTTATTCGGGAATTATAACAGATACGGGCTCATTCCGATTCTCATCTACATCCCAAAGAACCCATGAAGTTGCGGGCTTCTTGTTAGGTAGAGGAGTGGTGCCTTCTGAAATCCATGAATTCATCTTCGATTCAAATCATGAGAACCGCCTCAAGCTTCTCGGCTATGCTTTGTATGAGAAACTTCGCGTTTTCGGCAAGCATGGTGCGGCTTTTATAGCCTTGAGCCAGACTGAATTGAGAAAGTTTCAATACAAGAAAGGCGATACGGAAGGTCTGGTGAATTACCCGCTATCCATCGATCGAGTGTCCTTTTCAACGCTCATTACAGAACGTGAAAATGAAGTGCGACTTTCCTTTAGAAGTCAAGGTGACTTTGACGTGAACGAGTTTGCTCGTGAACACTTTAATGGCGGCGGACATAAAAACGCGGCGGGTGGAATTTCGAAAGATGACTTACGAACTACGGTTGATCGCCTGGTGCAATTGATCCGCACTTTGGAACCTAAAGCATAGTTTTTACGTTCTAGCTAAGAACACCTTGAATTTGAAAGCCCAAACAGCCCTACTGTTTACATTTCTAATTGCCGCGGCAGCTATGCTGAATTCTTGCACAAACGAGCAGGAAGAGTATAGCTTCAAGGAAGGAGATCTCTTTTTTCAAGATTTAGATTGTGGGCCTTTTTGCGAAGCCATCGAGAAGGTTACTCAAGGTTATTTGGGGTCGAACTTATCGCATGTTGGGGTTCTGATCCGTCATGAAAATTCCTGGAAAATTCTAGAGGCAGGGGGAGAAGGAGTGAGGTTGACAGCTGTTGACACCTTCCTGAATAGAAGCTTTGATCGAAACGGTAAGCCTAAAGTTCTTGTTGGTAGAATGGAGAACATCGATCAACGGATGCTTAAAACAGCCAAAACCATTGGGATTTCATTGGTGGGTAAGCCCTACGACGATTTCTTCGATATCGAGAACGAGGCCTTCTATTGCTCGGAACTCATTTATGAGAGTTTTCGTGATCAAGCTGGAAACCCTCTGTTTGAGCTGAAGCCAATGACCTTTAAGGATCCTGAAACGAATTCCTTCTTTCCGATTTGGGAAGATTACTTTGCCGATTTGAAAATGGAGATCCCTGAAGGGAGTCCGGGCTTGAACCCAGGAGCTATGTCAACGGCAAGCTCAGTGCAGATTGTTTATCAGTTCGGTGAGCCCAGCGGCTTGGGTCGGGGTAAATAATCTTCGACTAAATCAGATCCCGATTTGAAGCTGGATTTTAAGATTGCGTTTGAGGCAATTTCTGGTGCTGCAACTCCATCATTCAGCACAACTTCGCTCGACTGAATTCGGCGCAGTTCATTCCAGTTTTCTGTCTGCAGAAACCAGTTGATGGTTTGTGTTCCACCTTCGACCAAAACGGAATGGATTCCTCTTTTAAATATGAGCCCTAGAAGTTCATGTGGATTGTTCCAGTTTTCGAGTTTTAACTGAGATACATCGGGCGTTTCTGATTTTTTAAAGTTGTTAATTATGAGTGCTTTAGAATCATATGAGTGAATGTATTGTTCACTTATCGAAAGGGATGGGTCCAGAATGATTCTCGTCGGATTTTTCCCCGCAGAAAGTCGCACATTTAAACTTGGTCGATCGAGTTCAAATGTTCTTCGGCCCACGAGAATCCCATCGACCTGGGCACGCAATTCATGACTCAGTACATTGGTTTTATTGTCGCTGATTTTTGCTGCTTTTTTCTCAGAAGATGTGCGGTGGAGATCGACGAAACCGTCCTTGCTCTCTGCCCATTTGATGTAGACGTAAGGACGTTGATTTTCCTGAGCCCAAATGAAGACTTTATTTAGTTCTCGTGATTCCTTCTCCAAAACTCCAAGATGCACTGAAACACCAGCTTCTCGGAGCAATTGTATGCCTCTGCCAGAAACCAAAGGATTTGGATCTTGCATCGCAACCACAACAGTCTTAATACCCTTTTCTACAATGAGATTGGCACAAGGCGGAGTTTTGCCGTGATGAGAACATGGCTCAAGACTCACATACAGCGTGCTTTCTGAAAACAATTCGGGCGATGAACAGGATTGGATTGCATTCACCTCCGCATGTGGACCACCATATTTACGGTGATAACCTTCAGCAATGATTTTACCAGAATGCACGATTACACAACCTACGAGTGGATTGGGAGACACTAAGCCACGACCCAAAGCGGCGAGCTCGAGAGAGCGTTGCATGAATCGGGAGTGAGCTTCTTCGGGAATCATGCTGCAAACTTAGTTGAACGACTACTTTTGGAGCGTGGGACCAGGAAATAACTCTGCCGCTGCTTGGCGCATTTTTTTGAAGGAAAATTTGCTCGCTGTTTACGACGAGAGCGAAGCCGGTTCCATCACGAATCGACTTTTTGAAGATTTGTTGTCAATTCAGTCCTTAGATTTCATCCGAGACCCATCGCTTAAAATCAGCGAATCGGATATTTTGCTTCTCAATAAAGCCTTCAAACGCTTACTTCAAAGCGAGCCCATACAATATGTGCTGGGTACAACTTCATTTTATAATTGCGATATACTGTGTGACCCGCGAGCATTGATTCCTAGGCCAGAAACCGAAGAGCTGGTAGATCGAATCGTGACTGATTTGGGTCCTGATTTTAAGGGTTCAGTCATCGACATTGGAACAGGAACAGGCTGCATCGCCATTGCATTGGCTAAGGCGATTCCAAATGCTCATGTCAGCGCAACAGACGTGTCACTCGAAGCCCTTGAATTGGCAAAAGCGAATGCAAAGCGCAATAAGGCGGTCGTCAATTTCGTGTGCGACGACTTCAGTGCTTCCGAAATCGAGGCACAATTCGATGTGCTGGTGTCGAATCCACCATATGTCTTGTTGAGTGAAGCTGTGCAGATGGATGAGAGGGTGAACGCACATGAGCCCCATTTGGCTCTGTTTAGCCCAGAGGAGGATGACCTTTACGCTTACAGGCACATACTAGACTTCAGTGCAAAGCACTTAAACGAGGGTGCTAGTATTTACTTAGAGCTGAATGCTGTCACAGCACAAGCAGTTCTCGATGAATACATCAAGAAGTACGAGAATGCAGAATTGATTTCCGACTTGTCGGGAAAGATGAGATTCTTGAAAGTTTAGACTGGGCTACAGACTATGGATAGACGATGTCTTCCATGGCTTCAAAGCAATCGTCCTTTGAACCACCCTTTTGAAGAATTGCAATCAAAGTGTCGATGATCTTGTCGACCTTCCCGTGAGGAAATCCGAGACCTACAGCAAATCTACGCGACCAAGTGATTTCATTCGCTTCAACGATGTCGTCCGCCAATACCATGCGAATGAGATTGTACATCTGATAGAACCGATCCTCTTTAGAGGAGGGAGGAGTGAAGGGAATGTCTTTGATATTTTCCATCACCACGTCAACCTCTTCTTGCGTATGACCAAGCTCTTTAGCGATGTGTTGCAAGAAAATCATTTCAGGTTCATCTACGGTTCCATCGGCCAAGGCAATCTTAGCGAGGTTGCAGAAATGGCTTTTATGTCGTTCAGACTCTCCAGAGGTAAATGCGTCGAGGATGCTCATTCAAAATAATTTAGTGGGCAAATATAGCTTTCGGACTCGTTTCTATATGCTTTTCGAATCCAACTTTATTTCATTCAATGCAGACTTGGTAGAAAGCGTCTTAAAGTCTCCCTGATTTCGGAACCAGGTCATTTGTCTTTTCGCGTATCTCCGACTGTTCTGCTTTATTTTATCGACGGCTTCACCAAGGTTCATGTTCCCATCTAAGTAGTCGAACAATTCTGAATAGCCCACCGTCTTCATTACCTCCAAATCTTCGTATTCAGAGAGAGATTTCACTTCCTCTAAAAGTCCATCTTCCATCATTTTGTCGACGCGACGGTTGATGCGAGAGTACAGCATCTCACGTGGCATTTCAAGTGTGTAGGTTTTCACGGGCCACTGGATTTCCTTGGCTGGAGTAAAAGATTCTAAATAAGGTTTGCCACTGCTTTTTACGATTTCCAGCGCTCGAATTACTCGCTTTGGGTTTTGCCATTCGAAGTCGAAGCCAAGGGAAGGGTCGAGAGATTTTAATTGCGATTGCATTGCATCCAAGCCATTCGATAGGTAGGCCCTTTGAAGTTCCTCGCGCAGTTCATTGGGAACAACTGGCCCATCATCTATCCCAGAAATTAATGCCTTGAGGTGAAGGCCAGAACCACCTGTAACAATTACTCGATCGGCAGTTTTGGAGAGTTCATCAATTTTTTCTCGAGCTTCTCGCGCGTACTGTCCTGCACTTAGAAAATCATTGATGCTGCGATCGGCAATGAAGTGATGTTTAATAATGGAGAGTTCGTTCTCAGTGGGTCTCGCTACGCCTATGTTTAGCTCAGAATAGAACTGACGCGAATCGGCGGAGATGATTTCGGAGGCAAACTCCTTGGCAAGGCGAATGGCCAATGATGTTTTACCAATAGCGGTTGGGCCGGCAATTACTATAACATGAAAGCCGTTTCGCGTTGGCATGGGGTCTCAGTCGTTCGCGTATTCGTCGAAAATTCCTCCTATTTCAGAGTCAAGATCTTCATCGTCGTCATCATCGGAGCCAGTCAAAAGTCGAGCAGCCTCTTCATCACTCAAGACAGGTGATTCTTTTGAATACTGGTCAGGCGATTTTCCGTATTCCGTGGCGAGCAAAGGATACTCTTCATCGGTGGCTTCAGAAATGTCGAGAAGTTCGACGTAAAAGCACCACATCAGCATAAAATCGTAGACGTAGAGTAGCTTTTGCCCTTTCTCCTGAATGAGGTCGCCCAGCTTGGTGTCTTCCATCGTTTTTAACTTGGAAGGGCCGAAGTCCTCATCTAAATCCATTTGAGCAATTTCTTCACCGCGATCCCAATCGTCGTTGCTCAAATAGAAGGAGGCTATTTGTTGGCCATCGAATTCGAAGGCTTCTTGGATTGTCAGGTGCAATTCAAAGAAGGTTTGATCTTCTCGTAGGAGGACGTCTCGGAACACATCTTCCTTATAATCAATGAGTACGCGTAGGCGAAAAGCTTTCATGTTGGTGTTCAGACTGGCGGGCAATATAGGTAGAATTCAAGCAGACTGATGAGGGATTTCAATGCCTTTGCTCTGTGCTTGAACATCCAGAAAAGCCAAGGCAGCTTCGCGCTCGTTTGGTATTTCACCTTCAAGGATGGCTTCTTTTACGGCTTCTTTTAAGTCACCAACAATCTTACTCGGCTTCAATTGGTAACGCGCAATGATTTCATCGCCTGAAACGGGTGGTTGCCAAACTCTCAGTCGATCTTTTTCTTCAACCGACTTCAACTTTGAGCGCACAATTTTAAAGTTCTTGAGGTATTTCTGACGTTTACGGTCGTTCTTGGTAGTAATATCGGCCTCGCACATGGTCATCAAATCCTCAATGTCCTCTCCCGCATCGAACAACAATCTTCGAACTGCCGAATCCGTAACTCCTTCATTTGCTAAGGCAATCGGTCGGCTGCTCAGCATCACAATCTTCTTCACAAATTTCATCTTCTCGTTGAGAGGAAGGCGAAGGCGTTTGAACATTTGAGCAACCATTTTGGAACCCTTGAACTCATGTGCATGAAATGTCCAGCCAATTTTTTCGTCGAACCTTTTGGTTGGAGCTTTGCCAATGTCGTGCAGAAGTGCGGCCCACCTGAGCCAGACGTTATCGGTGTTTTGACTGATGTTGTCGACCACTTCTAAGGTGTGGTAGAAATTGTCTTTGTGTCTTTGCCCTTCCACTTCATCTACGCCGCGCAGGTCGGTCAGTTCTGGAAGTAGGAGAGGAAGTATGCCAGTTTTAAGCAAGAGAATGAAGCCTTTAGAAGGTTCATTGCACAGAAGGATTTTGTTCAATTCCTCAGCACAGCGTTCTGGAGCGATGATTGAAATTCGCTCGGAATGTTCGCCGATGGCTTTGTATGCGGCAGGATCGATTTCAAAATCCAGCTGACAGGCAAAGCGAATGGCTCGCATCATTCTCAATGGATCGTCGGAGAAGGTTATACTGGGGTTTGTGGGTGTTTTTAGCAGTCTGTTGTTCAAATCGCCAAGTCCATTGAAAGGATCGAAAAGCTCACCGAAATGCTCTTTCGAAAGTGCAATCGACATGGCGTTGATGGTGAAGTCGCGCCTTTCTTGGTCTTCCTCAAGTGTTCCAGCCTCAACTTCTGGATTTCTTGAATTCCTACTGTAACTCTCTTTTCTAGCGACCACGAATTCAACATCCCAACCATCGAGGCTGAGGCCTGCAGTTCCAAAGTTTTTATGCTCACTAAGGTTTTTGGCTCCATATTTTGAGCCGAGAAGTCGAGCCAAGTCGATGCCTGTATTCTTGCGCGAATTCTTTGGATCTATAACGACAACATCCAGATCTTTTGATTCTCTTTTGAGGATTAAGTCACGAACAAAGCCTCCAATAAGAAAGGCTTCCACGCCCAATTCTTCAGCAGCTTCCGCCACCTTTTTAAAGACGGGAGACGTTAATTCAGTACTAAAATTCATCATCGGATTTGCTCGAGCTCGCCTTCTAAACTTATCTTATAAATGCTTGAGGCCATAGCGCCTCCAGAGCTGGGCAAATTTACCACATAATCTGCGGCGAGCAGCACCCGAGGGTCAATCTCATTGCGAAATTTTGGCGCAGGATCTCCGCTCATATTGGCGGAAGTTGATACCAAGGGCAAGTCGAGGTGCTGGAGTAGGTCCTGACAAAACGGATGAATCGGAATTCGAACAGCTAAGCTTCCGTTGCTTCCTTGAATTCCTGGAAGATCCTTCTTCGACTTCGGGTAGATGAGCGTTAGTGGCTCCTGAACTTCATCCATAAGGTGTTCTGCAACTACAGGGACGTCCACATATTCCTTGAGCACCGATCGGTCGCGCATTAAAACGATGAGACCCTCTTTTGTGAGTCGGTTTTTTAAGGTTTTGATTCTCTCTAAACCCGATTCGGAATGAGGCAAACAGCCAATTCCCCAAACAGTATCAGTCGGGTACACAAGTACGCCACCACTCTGAAGGCACTTTAAGGCCTTCTCGCTTTCTTCTTGAATTAAAGACTTTGATACAGACTCATCCATTTTCTGCCAATCTCATTTTCATTAAACCTTTGTACGTAGTCCAAACCAGCCAATTGCATTTCAGAGACCAAGGCTGGTGTGTTCATCAATTCGTTTGTTTTTTTAGCCAGAGCCTCAAAATCTTGAGCATCGATGTAAAGGCTGTTCGGTCCTGCCGTTTCAGAGAATACACCGCCGCTGCTCGTGATTATAGGGCATTTACTCTTCAAAGCTTCGATGATTGGAATTCCGAAACCCTCGAAGATGCTCGGGTAGGCAAAAACCTTAGCGAGTTGATAGAGTGCAGAAAGTTGTCGGGTTGGAACCTTCTCGAGAAAGTGAACTCGATGCAATACACCCAAGCTTGCTGCTAGTTTTTTCAATCGGTGGAAGTACGAGCTGTGTTTACCTACAAGTACAAGATCCAGTTCTTTGACCAAGGGAAGCGCTTTGACGATGCTCTCCTGGTTTTTGCGCTTCTCAATTGTGCCAACAGACAGCATGAAATCTTTGTCCAGTTCGAATTCAGTTTTCACGGCTTTTAATTCGGCGGTGCTCTGCTCAACTCCAAACTCGGGATGACAACCCTGGTAGATTACTTCGATCTTCTCCTTCGGCACATTCATATAATGCACGAGATCTTCTTTTGTCTGTTCCGAGATTGCCACGATTTGTGTTGCGTCTTGGCATGCATGACTCATTTTCTTTCTATAACTCAGGCGGTCGGTTGGCTTGTACAGTTTGGGGTAGCGCATGAAGATGAGGTCGTGCACTGTTAGGATTCCTTTTACAGAAGAGCGTGAGAGGCCAATTGGAAGTTCGTTGCTCAGTCCGTGGTAAACATCAATCTCAAGCTTTTCGAGAGAGTTGATGATGGTGCGACTTCGCCATATCGGGTGAACTACTTTGCTCAGAAGAGAGCTTGGGCCAACTTCATGTACATTCTCCCAATCATGACCAAAGTCTAGGCTCCTGCGCTGTTTTGGGTTGAAGAGGTAGAAATCTTGTTCCGGATGGGCTTCCGCAAGAATGCGAATCAGATCTCGGCTGTAATTGCCAAGCCCCGATTTGTTGTGAAATGCACGCTTCGCATCGTAGCCGATTCTCATAGAACGAAAATAATCTTTTCGTTGAGGGGCACGGCCGCTTAGGAAACTCAGAGAATTTTGCTCGGGTTTTTAGTCGAGCGGTAACGGTGAATCAAGTTTCCCTTTTTATCGAAGAGGTACTTCTCAAAATTCCAACGAATGTCTCCCGTGTAATCTGGATTTTCAATGGAATTCAACCATTTGAAGAGTGGGTGAATGTCGTCGCCTTTAACTGAAACCTTCTCCGCCATTGGGAATTTAACTCCGTAGTTCTTCTCGCAAAATGTCGCGATCTCTTTGTTCGAACCTGGTTCTTGTTTCCCGAAGTTGTTTGCAGGAAATCCGACGATTACCAATTCATCTTTTTTCGATTCATACAGCTCTTGAAGGTCGGCGTACTGTGGGGTGAAACCACATTCGGAAGCGGTATTCACAATCATTAATTTTTTCCCTTTGAAATCACTGAAATCGATTTCTCCGCCGAGCAGTGCCGGAACTTTGTAGTCGTAGATGTTCTCTTGTGCCATAGTTGTAAATGAGAGAAGGATGCCTAGAATGAGTGTAAGTGATGTTTTCATAATGGCATAAACCCTTCATGAGGGACATTGTTCGTTGAAAAAGCGAAAGATAAAGCAAGCTAATTTTCTTTAGGTTTGAAGCAATTCATACATCGTATATCATGAAACTTCTGGAAGGAAAAACAGCCATCATTACTGGTGGGTCAAGAGGAATTGGAAAAGGTATTTGTGAATTGTTCGCACAAAATGGTTGCAACATCGCCTTCACCTATATGTCTTCCGACGAAAAAGCTCAAGCACTTGCTTCAGAGCTTGAAAAAAATGGCATCAAAGCAAAAGGCTATAAATCGGATGCGGCCAACTTTGCCTCTGCTGAGAAATTGGCGGAAGACGTTTTGAAGGATTTCGAAACCATCGACGTACTCGTCAACAATGCTGGCATCACGCGCGACAATTTGTTGATGCGAATGACCGAAGAGCATTGGGATGAAGTAGTGAACACGAACATGAAGTCTGTTTTCAATATGGTGAAAGCTTGCCAAAGAACATTCTTGAAAAACCGTTCAGGTTCAATCATCAACATGAGCTCTGTAGTAGGAGTGAAGGGAAATGCTGGTCAAGCGAATTACGCAGCTTCCAAAGCTGGAGTTTTGGGATTCACCAAATCGGTGGCGCTTGAATTGGGTTCAAGAAACATTCGCTGCAATGCGATTGCTCCTGGTTTCATCGAGACTGAAATGACCGGCGCTTTGGACGAGAAAATGGTTCAAGAATGGCGACAAGCAATTCCTTTAAAACGCGGTGGTACCCCAGAAGATGTTGCCAACTTGTGCATGTTCCTAGCGTCAGATATGTCGGGATACATCACAGGTCAGGTGATCAACGTGGATGGTGGAATGTTGACTTAATCGACCTCATTTGATGGACATAGGCCTGAGCTATTCCGCTTGGTGGATATTACCTTCTGCTCTCATAGCCTTTCTTGTAAGCTACTGGCTGTACCGAAAATCGGGCGAGACCGAAGATTGGCCTAAATGGCAAAGGCCCAGTCTGTTCAGCTTGCGATTTGTCCTGATTTTCGCACTCTGTTTCTTACTTCTTGATCCAGTTCTGAAGTATCTCAGTACGCGTTTTGAAAAGCCCAGCATCATATTTTTAGAAGATGTATCGGAATCGGTGGACTTCCTCGAAGACAGTGTCTACCTAAACGAAACTTGGCCAACAGAGAAGCAGGCCATCATCGAACGGCTTTCTGAAAAGTATCAGGTAAACGAACACCAATTTGCCAATGGCCTCATAGAGGATTCCACAGGCGGCTTGAAACTCACAAATTTCAGTTCAACCCTCAAGGAGTTGGGCGTGAGGTACGGGGGCTCGAACGTTGGAGCTCTGATTGTTGCCAGCGATGGACAAGTAAACCGTGGTCAAGATCCAGTCTATGCAGCCTACGATTTGAGTTCTCCTGTCTACACATTGGGTTTTGGCTCCAACGCAAGCCCGAAAGATTTAAAGATCGACGCACTAGAAAACAACTCTGTAGTCTACTTGGGCAACGACTTTCCCGTAAAAGTGAATTTCAGTGCGAGCAATGCCAAGGGAGAGCAAATACGTCTATCGCTCTTTGAAAACAATCGTTTGCTTTCGTCCAGCCTACACGAAGTGGAAGGAGAACTGGCTAGTTTTCAAAAGGAGTTCAGTGTGAGCGCGAAACAATCGGGATTGAAAAGACTGCGCGTTGAAATTGAAAGCATCGAGGGAGAGTGGAGTCTTCAGAACAATGTGAAAGAGAGTTTTGTGGAAGTTCTAGATGGCCGTCAGAAAGTTCTCATCCTCAGTCGGTCGTATCACCCCGATGTGGCGGCAGTCAAGAATGCCTTGAGTGCCAGTGACAATTACGAGTGCGATGCCTTCACTTGGGAGAGCGTTCGCGACAAGAATCTCAAAGATCTCAGTGCTTCCTACAATCTCATCGTAGCGCACGAGCTTCCCTCTGCCGATGCGAGCTCCATGACATTCCTGGAAGATCTGTCCAATGAAGGTTATCCGATATGGTTCATTGCCGGATTGCGCTCTGATTTGGGAAAACTCAATGCCTTGAAGACCGGAGTCAACATCGGAACCAATCGTTTTAAGAGCAATGAAGCGGGCCCTGTATTGAACAAGTCCTTCAGCTTATTTTCTACAGATTTTGACGAACGCTGGCTCGAAGAATGTCCGCCTTTGGTCAGTCCGTTTGGAGCTTACAAAGAGAGCGCTGGAACCGAAGTATTGTTCGGTCAACGCGTGGGGAATCTCAGCACCGGTCAAGCATTGCTTTTCTTTAATGTGAGCGATGTTCGGAAATTGGCAGTATTGCTGGGCGAAGGGATCTGGCGTTGGAGATTGTACGATTACCAAAAAACCGGAGGACACGAAAATTTCAATCAGCTGATTCGTAAAACCGTGCGTTTTCTGGCAAGTCGAGAAGAGAAGAAGAGGTTTCGCTTAAACGTGAACAGAACCTACAGCGACATTCAAGAAATTCAATTGTCGGCAGAGCTTTACAATCAGTCGTATGAGCGAAGTTTTGAATCGGAAATCAGTTTCCTTCTCGTCAACGAAGAAGGTGCTGAATTTCCTTTTTCCTTTCAAAAAACCGATCAGAACTATCAGCTCAGTCTAGGAAATCTTGAGCCTGGCCTGTATACTTACAGCGCGAAAACTCAGCTCTCTGGACAAAGTTTTGAAACTTCAGGTGAGTTTGTTGTTCAAGAGGTTTCCTTGGAACGCTCACTTGTGAAAGCCGACCACAACCTACTTCAGCGCTGGTCGAAAGAGACTGGAGGGGATTTCACTGAAGTCAGGAATTCTGCTAAGATCGTCGACTCCATTCTGAACTCCGAGAACATTCAGGAAATAGGGCACACCGATGAGCGCTTTAAGAAGTTGCTCGATTTTCAATGGATCTTTTTCATTCTTCTCGGACTCTTAAGTATTGAGTGGTTTCTCAGAAAGTTCAACGGAAGCATCTAAGTATTTTCATGGATGGATGCAATTAAGCTGCATTTCACTAGCTTTGGGAAAGCTCAATTTTCAATGAAGAAATTTCTACTATTCTTCGCTACCTCCCTTCTTTTTTCAAGCCTTCATTCCCAAAATCTTAGTTGGAGTCATTTCACAGATTCCATTGTCACCTTCAGTTCCCCACGTCTGGCAGATTTAAATGCAGATGGTGTAATGGACGTTGTAATGGGTGGAGGAGTGGATAACGTTCCCACCAACTATGGCGTCATTGCGATCGATGGCGACAGTGGCCACACGCTCTGGAATGTAGGTTCCCAAGACGAAATGTTTTCTTGTCCAATTTTCCAAGACGTGACCGGCGATGGAAATCCAGATGTCTTCATTGGAGGAAGAAATGCAGAGTTTAAAGCCATCAACGGATTGACTGGAGCGCAACTCTGGGAGTTTTTCCCAACAAGTTCTTTGGTGCCTTCCGACAGCGGATGGTACAATTTCTATACGCCTCAATGGGTTCCGGACCAGAATGGCGACGGATACATGGACATTTTGGTAGCCAACGGCGGCGACCACTCCAAGCTTCCGCACCAAACGCAGCGCGATCCTGGCTTCATGATGATACTAGATGCAGCCACCGGAAACATTCTAGCCAAAGCTGTGACGCCGGATAGCGGTGAGACCTATTTGAGTCCGATTTTAGTTGATTTTTATGGAGATGGAACCAAGATGATTGTTTTTGGAACTGGCGGAGAGCACATTGGTGGACATCTCTACATCGATTCTCTAAGCAATTTGATGAACAACGATTTGAGCGGAGCCACGACTTTAATGACTGGAGCCAACACAGGTTTTGTTGCTCCACCAGCTTTAGGAGATTTCACGCTCGACAGCATTCCAGACCTCGTGGCTCTTTCATTCAGTGGAGTAGCTACAGCTTTTGATGGAAGTGATTTTAGTACAATCTGGACAAAGACTTTCCCCGGAAAAGAAAGCTCAACAACTCCAGTGATTGGCAACTTCACAGGAGGCTTTGAATCGGATGTGTTTTTGACCTTAAACCGTGGATTGACGCCGACCTACTTCGATCACTACCAGTACATGCTGGATGGGGCAAGTGGCAACATTGTATTCAAAGACAGCATTGGCGACCTAGAGTTCGCACCACCTGTGGCGAACGACTTTGACCTGAACGGGAGAGATGAGCTTTTCTTCAGCGTCAATATAAAAGTGGGAGCAGGCTATCGAAATGAATTCCGCATCGTAGATTTCACGAACAATTTCACCTCCAATTTTATGGGCTTCTATACTGGAACCAACTTGACTTCCTCGCCTTGGATTGGTGACATGGATGGAGATGGAAGTTTGGAAATCATCAATGTTCGGCGAAAAGCGAACATCGTACCGATTGCGGCCATCGGAATATTCGTTCAGCGCATCAATACTTTTTTCTCGGAACCGGCTACGGGCATAGCTTGGGGGCACTATATGGGAACGAACTCAGACGGTCATTTTAACCGTAAGGGTGGGCCTTGCTTGGGCTCAACTTTAAGCAGTGGCTTTGCCGCTACAGGTCCAACTTGCAATTTTGAGAACAACGGATTCGCAGATGTTTTCGCTACGGGAGGCACGGCACCTTACGTCGTGAACTGGTCTTCGGGAGCAACTGGAACAAGAGCCGATAGTCTGACTGCTGGAACTTACTATGCGCGTACAACGGATGCAGCGGGTTGTGAAGTTTGGGACACCATACCTGTGGTAGATCCTTTTGAGCTTACCATGATCAAGTCCGATGTTCAATGTTATGGCGACACTACTGGGGCCGTGGATGTTTCAAGCTCTGGTTGCCAATGCATGTTCACGAACTGCAAGTTTCGATGGAGCACAGAAGACTCTATTCATACCGTGCAACCAGTTCCAGCCGGAACCTACTACGTCACGGTTACTCATGCCAACGGCTGTGAGGTGGTAGATTCTGTTACGGTACTTCAGGGAGCTAAAATCATCGACAGTGTGCAAGTTACAAATGTTTCTTGTGCTGGAGCGAAAGATGGTTCTGTCACCGCATTGCCTACAAATCCGGGTTTGGTTGGTCTGTATTACTGGAACAACGGAGATACAGCAAAAAGCACCAACAACTTGGCTCCTGGAAGCTATACTGTAACAGCCTTTGATTACATCGCTTGCTACGACAGTATGACTGTTCAGGTGATTGAACCTGATTCACTGGTTCATACCGACCAACACATGGATGTGTTATGTTACGATTCCCTGCAAGGCTCAATTTCTATTTCCGCTTCAGGCGGATGGCCCAATTATCAATATTCACTGAATGGACAAGTGGGTTCCGATTCCATCTTCGATTCGCTTGCTGCAGGAGTTTATGTGATTTCTGTTGTGGATTCTGCGAGTTGCAGCAGTTATGGTGTGGACACCATAGTCATCAATCAATCCGATTCGATCTCCGCCAGCTTTATTGTCGGCAACGACAATGGAACTTCCAATGGGTTTATTACAGCGCAAATAAGTGGGGGAGTTCCTCCTTACTCTTATTTATGGAGCCCCAGCGGTGATACAACGGAGACGGCAGAAGGTCTGAGCTTTGGGAGCTATACGCTGCAGATTACCGATAGCAATGGCTGCCTGCGCAGCTATGAAATAGAGATCAACAATGTTCAAAGCAGAGAGGAGCTTTTACAATCGTCTCTCAAGCTTTATCCGAATCCAGTTTTGGATCAGCTTCACCTTGAAATCGATGCTGGCATCAACAGCATTCGGGTAATCAATCTTTCAGGAAGTTTGATTTATGAGCGAAATTCCAATCAAGGGCTCCAAACATTGGATGTTTCAAGCTTTGCAGAAGGCCTTTATTTCCTAGAATTTGAAGGTACCGAGGGAGTTGCCAGAAAGAAGTTTCTGAAGTTGAGTCCAAAGGACTAGGATTTGTTCGCAGTCATCTATTCATTTAAAGTCAAAACAGGGAAAGAGGAAGATTTCCTCGAGGCGTGGAGCGGGCTCACCAAACTCATCTATCAATACGAGGGCAGTTATGGCTCCCGACTTCACCGCTACAAGCCAGATGAATACATCGCCTACGCACAGTGGCCCGATCGCAAGACTTGGGAAGAGTCGGGAGGCTCCTTACCCGAAGAAGCGAAAGTCTTCAGCAAATCAATGCAGGCCTCATGCACTTCAATAGAAACGCTCCATTCCATGGAGGTGGAGGCAGATCTCTTAATGAAAACTCCATTTTCAGATAAGTTGTAACTTTTAGCCTATGAAATTCCTGGGAGTTTTATTCGCTTGTTTGTTCCTTTCTGCAGGAAGCATTGCCCAGAGCGATGCGACTTCACGTTTTTACAACAACATCCAAATTGAAGCCTTGGGTGCTGGTGGATTTTTGTCTGTGAAGTATGAGCGGCTGCATCATCGAACCTCTTGGATTCGATCTTCCCTTTCAGCAGGAATAGGATTCATCCCCAAAAAAGACGACTTCTGGAAAGGCTATGTGAACGTTCCTTTGGAGTACAACCTTGGGCTCGATCTAAATTTTAATTCCGATAAAATTTCTGGTCATTACCTAGAAGGGGGAATGGGTTGGTTGCGCTTAAAGTTTGAAACTCAAGTTCCAGGTTTTACGGGAAGACAATGGAGATCTATGGGCTTTTTGCGCTTAGGTTACCGCTACGATCTACCAGGAACAAGACTTACTGCTAGAGTTTCATACAATCCTGTTTTTTCAACGGTGGTAGGGCCGATTAAAGAGGAATATCGAACAGGGTATGGTCCATCTACCATCTATAGGGAAGTTCATGGAACCCAAGTAACGAATTGGGCTGCTTTTAGTGTCGGCTTTAAGTTCTAGTCATTTCGTTTTCCGATACTCAAAGTTTCTTCTCCGTATAAAACGAATTTGCCTGCGCCAGAGAGGTGAGCACGATGTCGTTCAAACACAAGTTTGGAGGAGTGTTCGCTGCATACCAAGTCACTTCGGCAATGTCGGTTGCGGCCATCGGAGTATAGCCATTGTAGACGCCTTTTGCTTTTTCGGAGTCCCCATCAAAACGCACCAAAGCAAATTCAGTCTCAGCCGCTCCTGGGCATATTCCTGTCACTTTGATTCCAAAGGGAAGCAAGTCGATGCGCATGCTCTTCGTCAAGGCATCCACCGCATGTTTTGATGCGCAGTACACGTTCCCATTTCGATAGACTTCTTTTCCAGCGGTAGATCCGATGTTGATGATGTGTCCCTTCTTGCGTTCCTGCATGATGGGCATGATCATCATGGAGACATACAGAAGCCCTTTCACATTGGTGTCAATCATCCTGTCCCAGTTGTCGGGGTCGCCATCCTGAATGGGTCCAAAACCCGCTGCTAGTCCTGCGTTGTTCACCAAGAGGTCGATCTCTTTCCAATCTGAATCTAGGGAGCCAAGTGCATTCTCCACTTGAGTCCGATCTCGAACATCGAAGGCGAGCGTTTTAACCTGTACGCCTTTCTGTTCCAGCTTCGCTTTCAACTCATTAAGACGTTCTTCGCGTCTTCCTGTAACGATCAGATCCCAATTGTTCTCTGCAAACTTGTGTGCGATCGCTTCGCCAAAGCCGGCTGTAGCTCCTGTAATCAATGCTCTCATGGCGGTGAAGATAAAAGTCAGTTCATTCTTGGCCTAAAAATAATCGCAGAATTCTTTCGTGCTTGTTCAAGGGAAGCCATTTATTGGAGCTCGAAGCCCGACGAGAATACTAGTTTTGAGCCGTGAAGAAAATCCTCTTTCTGAGCAGTCAAATTCCCTCCCCACCGGATTCGGGCGGGAAGGTGAAATCCTACCATCTTCTGAAACACATGTGTTCGGAATATAAGGTGGGTTTGATTTGCGGAGAGAAGGAAGGGGAGGATTTGGGTGAGCTCAAGGATTGGAAGATGGAATTCTGTATGAGTTTCCCCAATGAGCGGCCTAGAACGAAAATCAACTTCTTGAAGAGTTGGATGATTGCGCCAAGCCTCAATACTTTCAGAAACTCCTCGAAAGAAATTCAAAAGGCTGTGAACGAAAAGCTCGACTGGGCCGACGTGCTTTTGGTCGATCATCTGGAGATGATGCAGTTCGTTCCTAAAAACTGTAAGGCCAAGGTTGTTTTGCACGAACACAATGCGGAGCATATGCTGTGGCAACGGAAGTCTGAAATCTCTTCTTTCCCGATGTCCATGGTTCTCGAACTGGAAGCCCAGAGAGTGAAACGTTTTGAACTCGCTTCCTGCGAACGTTCTGCACAAGTATGGGCCGCGCCCGCCGATCAGGAAGTGCTTTCAAATGCTGGCATTCCAAAGGAAAAGCTCTTCACAACATTTCATTTGGGTGCAGAAGATTTACTCGATCGAAATGAGATAAAATTTGAAGGCAAGAATGCCCGAATTCTATTCTTTGGAACCCTCAGTTGGGATCCCAATTTAGAAGGCTTGGTTTGGTTTCTTCGCGAGATATGGCCTCCACTGAAGGCTCGTCATGCGGAACTTGAATTGGACATCTGTGGAAAGGGTGCTTCGAGTGTGTTTGTTTCTCTTCTGAAACGAATGGATGGAGTGAACTATCATGGCTTTGTCGATGACTTAGAGCCCTTTTTCCAAAACTCACGGCTGAGCATTGCTCCACTCAATTATGGAAGTGGAATGAAGATTAAGGTGGTGGAGAGTCTATATCGAGGTCTGCCCTGCGTCACCACTCAAATTGGAGCTGAAAGTCTTGACCCAGTCATGGATGCATTGTCGATTGCAGAAGATTCCGAGAAGTTTCGTCGGGAAGTTGAATACCTAATCGAGGATTTCAGTTTGGCTGAGAAGAAAGCAGACTTGGGCCGAAAACTTAGTCGGGAGCATTTGAGCTGGACGGCCCATTGGAAAGACTTGAAAGGCTACTTATCTGAACTCTGACTTTTATCAAAGTCGAGGCAAACGGAATTGATGCAGTAGCGCAAGCCAGTAGGTTTGGGGCCGTCTTCGAATACGTGTCCGAGGTGACCACCGCACTTTCCACAAAGCACTTCGTTTCGCACCATTCCTAAAGATTTGTCTTCTGCTAGAACCACATTCTCTGGTGAGACGATGTCGTAAAAGGCTGGCCAGCCTGAACCGGAGTTGTATTTCGTTTTCGCATCGAAGAGGGGAGTGTTGCAAGCTGAGCATCTGTAAATGCCATCTTTTGGATCGTTGTAAATCTCAGTGAATCGAGCTTCGGTTCCTTTTTTACGAAGAACATTGTATTGCTCTGGAGTCAGCTCTGCCTTCCATTCTTCGTCAGATTTCTGCAATGGAAAAGATTGCTCTGTAGATTCCGTTTTTGCCTGTTGTTTCGACATGCTTCCCTGGGTGCATGCTTGAAAAGAAATGAGAAGTGCTGAAAAGATAAATAGGTAACGCATCCGATTGGTTTTTAGAATAACTACAATTGTCCGAGAAAGTTTGCAGCAATGATGGAAAGTAAAGTTAAAAAAGCAAAAGCCACCCCCTTAGCCTTCAGATTCATTCAGTCGGTCTTTCCGCTATTGCAAACATTCCTTCCAGCATTGGCGAACGAATGGGGTTACAGACTTTTCATGACTCCAATTCGAGCTTACTTTTTCGCGTGTTTCTGTAAAAGATGAAAAGAACAATGATCGTTGTAATCAGAGCAATTCCGGCAATTGACATTGCAAGGAGGAGTTGATTGGTACGTCGGTATCGTATTTCGTCGGTTGCCAAGCGGGCTTTTTGCACCTCAATGATTTGCTCCTTTTTGCCCATATTATTTTGCGCTTCCAAAGCTCCGATTCGTTGCTCAAAATCACTTTCTAAAATGCGAATCAACAAGTCTTGCCTAGAGTCTGCCAATTCGTAGGCAAGCTTGTAATTGCCTTGCAAAGCAGCTTTATCTTTCTTAATGATGATTAGGTCGTGCTCTGCAACGTACCAGTCTCGACCTTCCAGCATTTCCATAACAGAAGGCAAAAGCCGGTCGTACTCATCATACTTGCCCATATTGAGAAAATTCCTGAGTCGATTGATGCGTACACTCGATTGATAACGAGGGTAACCTAAGTCGGACCAGATGCTGTCGGCTTTAAAGAAATAGCGTTCAGCCAATTGTGCGTCATCCCGAGAAACGATGAAGCCCAACTCATTGAACGAGACTGCTTGAAGATGAATGTTGTTGCTCTGTACTGCCATGTCCAGTGCAAGCGTACTGTATCGAAACGAAGAGTCGGTCATTCTGGCCTCAACCTGAGCATCTTCTACTTTAGCCAGCTGTGTATATACGGCAGCTTTTCGATTGAAAATTGAAGAGAGAAGTGTCGGGTGTTTTGGCCGCTTCGATTGCAAGCTTAAAGCTGAGTCTAAATATTGCATTGACAATTCAAGGCGCTGCAGCTTCCGGAAGTACTCGCCAGTGGCCAGATAGGTCTCGACCAGGGCTTCATTATTTAAAGTTGATTTTGCTTCTCGAATGGAGCGAAAGAGGTATCCCAAGGCCTCTTCGTTGCGCCCCATGTTACTGAAGGAGATGGCGTAAGTCAAGAAGAGTTTTGTTTTTAGGTAATCGTGTTCAAATTCATCGATCTCTGCGGCGGCAGTATCGAGTTGCTCAATGCACTCGATTTGACGAGAGCTCAGTCGAAGAGCTTCTGCAAAGAGAATTCTCAGCTGAGCTTTGGCTAAAAAACTTAAGCTCAGAAAAACAATTGTGACGAAAAGATTTTTGGCGAGTCTCACTTCAGCAAAAGTAGGATAGCTTTTAGCTTATGGACAGCTTGAAGGCTATGAATGTCCTAGGAAATCACCTTTTTTTGACATTAGGAATATCAAAGACTGGCATTTTGAAAATGGATTGCGACTTTACTTAGGCTTTAATCGAGGACATACCGCCATCAACGGCTAGAATTTGTCCTGTGACCCAAGCACTCTCTTCATTCAATAAATATGCAGCTGCGTTTGCTACGTCTTCGGGAGAGCCGATGCGTTTGAGTGGATGCCGCAAAGCATTGGCTTCGCGTTTCTGGTCGGTATTCAAAAGTTTGCTTGCCAAGTTCGTGTCGGTTAGAGAAGGTGCAACGGCATTCACCCTTATTTTAGGCGCTAGCTCCGCTGATAAACTTCGCGTAAAACCTTCGATGGCGCCTTTGGAAGAGCTTACCATTGAGTGGAAGTTAAAGCCTTGTTGAACGGCTACTGTTGAGAAGAGGACAATGCTTGCGTTCTCCGATGCTTTCAAATTTGGAAGACATGCTTGAATGCTTTTAACAGCTCCACCTACTTGAAGTTTATAGTCCTCTAGGAAATCCGATTCCTTCAATCGAGCGAAGGGCTTCAATTCGATTCTTCCCGGACAATAAGCGATGCCATCGATGCTTGCGGGAAGGAAGTCAAAATTCAGGCTCTCTTCTAAAACGTCGACTTTCTCAAACTGAACTCCATCAATAAATTCCGGCTCTGTCGAGTTGTAGGTTCCGATTACCTGATGGCCTTGTGCCACTAGTTTCTTGCAGAGTGCTTGTCCGATTCCAGTAGCTGCTGCTACAACGAGGAAAGTTTTGGTCATGTCTTGAGATTATAGGAGCTTAACATTCATTCGACGGAAAGGTTGGCAGCGGTTAAAATCTATTCATATTGAATCCCTGGCTTTTTGTGATTCCTGAAAAAGAACTCAGTAGGGCAGAGAGTCTTCAAAAGGCTGGAAGTCGCCGAGGTTGAATTGCTCAAGTTCAAGCTTCGACTGCTTAATGAGTTGAGCGCCCCGAACGGAACCCTCAGTCTTGTGTCGGTATACTTTCTGAGGATCAACGATGCGGAGATCGGTGCTCGCCATTTTCATCGAGCCGAATTTCTTCAGGTACTTCTTTCCAGTCTTAATCTTTCCGTCTTCTGTGTTTAGGTAATAACGCTTAAGAGCAATGTGTTTTCGAAACTTATTTCCAAGTTGCAACACAGGGTCGGGCCGAGGTGCCGACGATTCTTCCCAGGCGAGCACAACAATATCTGGGTTGTACTCTAGCAAGATTTTTTGTTTTCCTTTCTGGTTTAAGGAAACTTCAATGGGCATGTACTCTGCATGCAAGGTCAATTGATCAAATGAGAGGACTCCAGATCTGTCTTCAGGTGAGAACATGCTGATTCCTGGAGCGAAGTACAGCTTTACGGTAGAATCGGTCGAAACTATGCTGAGGAAATTTCGAGAAGTACTCAAACCTCTGTAGTAGTCAAGAACCCCTGTGTCATTGCGCACTGTGCAGTGAAGCTCGAGTGGTCGATTGATGACGTTAAAGCCTTTAGAAGCGCCCAAAGTGTCCTTCCAAGTAATGACAAAGAAGTTCTTTTCCCGATCCTCACAGATTACTTCAAGCTCGATTTCCATAGTCTCTACAAAAGCAGGAATGGTCCATTCCTCAAGGGCGTCAACTTGAGAAGGCATCATGGGGTTTTGAGCCTTCAGATCTTCTACTTGAAAAAACGCTGTGAAAGCAATGAGTGCAAATGCAAAAAGTTGAGCCGAATGTTTCAAGATTCCTTGCTGCATGAAAGACTGTATACCATTGGAATTTTATTTTCCAAATGTTTGATTCTGAACTTGCTCTTTTCGAACTCCTCGGTGTGACTAAAACAATCGAAAGGAGAGTAGTCGTATTCTTGAAATGAATCCAGCTTAAGTCCTTGTTTAAGAAGTGATTGAATTACTTCAGATAAAGCATGATTCCAAGTAATGAAAGTCTTTTTTTCTGATCCTTCACGGTCGGCGTAGCTGGACTCATTTTCGACAATCGCCGCATCATTAAAGTAGCGGTATTCAACTTTTGAGAAGTCGTTGTCGAACATCCAAACGCTGGGATGAAATTCAGCAATAATAAAACGTCCGCCAGGCTTCAAGAAATGATTGACAACTGAAGCCCATTTGTCAATATCTGGTAACCAACCGATGGTTCCATAGCTTGTAAATACAAGGTCAAATTGTCCTTCTAGGTGATTTGGTAAGTCGTAGATATCTGAACAGATGAAGTTTGCCTTTGAATCTGTCTTTTCCGCAAGTTTCTCAGCTTCTTCAATGGCTCGGTTCGAAAGGTCGACGCCAGTCGCTTTTGCGCCCAGTCGTTCGAGAGAAATGGTATCCATCCCAAAATGACACTGAAGATGAAGGGCGGATTGATTGCTCAAATCACCCAACAGACCAAGTTCAATCTCTTTCAGGCTGCTTTCACCAGCAATAAATGCTGGAATGTTGTACCAATCAGTGCTGATGTGTACTTCGGTGCGATTGTTCCAAGATGTCCGATTGACCTCGAGGTAATTGTCTTCTAAATCCACTAGTTGTGCGCTTGATGCTTGCAGGATAAGAACTCTGGAGTTCGATTTTGATGGGAAAGATACTTCATCCGATAGCTCAGAGTCAACACCTATTTTCCCAGAATGTAGGCAAAGATCAGAGGCGCAACAATCGTTGCATCCGATTCTACAATATAGCGAGGAGAACTTGGAAGCAGTTTGCCCCAAGTAATTTTTTCGTTCGGAACGGCGCCGGAGTAGGAGCCGTAGCTCGTGGTGCTATCGGAAATCTGACAGAAATAGCTCCATACTGGAATCGAGTCCATCTCCATGTCTTGCGCCAACATAGGAACGACGCAAATGGGGAAGTCGCCAGCGATGCCTCCACCAATCTGGAAGAAACCAACACCGTCGTCTCCAGCGTTTTTAATGTACCAATTGGCCAAATAGGTCATGTATTCAATGCCACTCTTCATTGTAGTTGGTTGCAACTCACCTTTGAGGCAATACGAAGCGAAGATGTTTCCCATCGTACTGTCTTCCCAACCCGGCACCACCATCGGTAGGTTTCGTTCGGCGGCAGCCAAAAGCCAAGAGTCTTTTGGGTCGATTTCGTAATACTGTTCCAATACACCCGAAAGCAGGAGTCGGTACATAAATTCGTGTGGAAGCAAGCATTCTCCTTTAGCCTCTGCATCTCTCCAAATCTCAATGAGGTGAGCCTCCAATCGTCGAAATGCTTCTTCTTCTGGAATGCAGGTGTCTGTGACGCGATTCAGTCCAGCTTCAAGCAATTCGAGTTCTTGTTCTGGCGTAAGGTCGCGGTATTCTGGAATGCGTTTGTAGTGACTGTGAGCCACCAAGTTCATGATGTCTTCTTCCAAATTCGCCCCGGTGCAAGAGATGATCTGCACTTTGTCTTCGCGAATCATCTCGGCCAGTGAAATCCCCAATTCAGCGGTCGACATGGCTCCCGCCAAGGTGATCATCATTTTCTTTCCCGATTCAACATGAGCTTTATAGCCTTTTGCGGCATCCACGAGAGCTGCAGCGTTGAAATGACGGTATTGGTGTTCGATGAACTGGCTGATGGGTCCTTTGCTAGTCATAGTCTTCAAATTTGTAGGACAGTAGTTTGTAATAGAGTTTGGCTGCCAGGAAGTCGGGTGCCGTGAATCCTTTTTTCGGAGCGAGTTCTACGATGTCGAAGCCCACCACATTTCGAGTTCGAAAAACCTTCTTTAAGTAGCTCATCGTCTGATACCAGAGCATTCCTCCGGGTTCCGGAGTTCCGGTGGAAGGCATGATGCTCGGGTCGAATACGTCCAAATCGATGGTCAAATAAACATCCTCGGTCATCTGTTTGATGGAAGCATCCATCCATTCTGTTTTTCCATGAATGTCTTGAGCAAAAAAGACTTTGGATTTGTCCATAAACTCCAATTCACTGCTGTCCATGCTGCGAATGCCGACCTGGAGTAGGTTCACGATTTGTCCGGCTTGATGCAGAGCACAGGCGTGATTGTATTGCGTGCCCATATATTCAGGGCGCAAATCAGCGTGTGCATCTAGTTGCAAGACGGTGAGCTTATCGAATTTTTCGTGAAAGGCTTTAATGACACCAATACTGATGGAGTGCTCTCCACCGAAGAAGGTTAGGAATTTGTCCCTTTTCAAGAGATTTTTGGTTTCTGAATAAACCTTTTCAAAAACCAATTCAGGACTTTTGTTTTCGGCAATTGGAGCTAGACAATGAATGCCGCGTTCATACACCTCGGAATTCGTTTCAATGTCGTAGAGTTCCAATTCATGACTGGCATGGATCATCGCCTCAAAACCCTTGTCGGAACCCTTGCCGTAGGTGCTCGTTCCATCATAGGGAATCGACTGCAGCCAAATTTGTGAGTTTTCTCGATTGGAGAATTCTTCAGGTAAATTGCCGAATTTCATCACTCGTAGCCTAAGATTTTGAACATTTCCTCAGCCGACTGCTCATTGCGGTAAACGTAATCTACAATGTTTCCCTTATCGTCGCGGTCGATGATGACATGCTGCGGAGAAGGAATTAGGCAGTGTTTAATGCCTCCGTATCCAGAGATGGAGTCTTGATATGCACCCGTGTGAAAGAAGCCCAAATAGAGCGGCTCTTTGTCGTCTTCAGGATAGGAGGGAAGAAGTACCTCTTGGTTGAGGTCCTCTGAGTTGTAGTAGTCGGAATGATCGCAGCTGATGCCACCAATGTTGATGCGTTGATACTCGTTGTGCCACTTATTGATGGGAAGCAGGATGAAACGTTCGTGGATCGACCAAGCGTCTGGAATGGTATTCATCAAACTGTTGTTCACGATGTACCAAGTCTCTGCGTCCTTTTGTCGCTTTTGTTCAAGAACTTCAAAGATGATTGCACCAGCCTCGCCCACGGTATATTTCCCGAACTCGGTGTAAATGTCTGGTTCGTCGATTTCATCGTTCACGCACGTTTCCTTAATCTTCCCAATGATCTCGTTGATCATGAATTCGTAGTTGTACTCAAAACCCAAATGATTTCGGATTGGGAATCCACCGCCAATGTTGAAGGAGTTTAGTTTCGGACTTAGTTTTTTAAGTTTTGCGTACAGACTTAATGCGCGTTGGAACTCGCCCCAATAGTACAGGCTGTCTTTTATGCCTGAGTCGACGAAGAAATGCAGCATACGCAACTCAACTTTTTCATTGTCGCGAACGTGCTCTTGGTAGAAGCTCAGCAATTCCTCTTCCGGAAAGCCCAAACGCGATGTGTAATATGAACTTTGCGGCTCTTCGTTGATGGCCATGCGCATCCCGATTTTAATCACCTCTTTGCCAGCAACATCCAATAAACTCTTCAATTCGGAGTGATTGTCGAGCACAACAATGATGTTTTTAAATCCATCTTCTCTCATGGCGACAATCTTCCTGAGATATTCCTTCGTCTTGTATCCGTTGCAAACTATGGTTCGATCCTTCTTGACCTTTTTGTCCTTGTAGAGGTTCAAGATCAAGTCAATGTCGAAGGCTGAAGATGTCTCGAGATGAACATCGTGCTTTACGGCTTCTTTAACCACATGAGAGAAGTGATTGCATTTGGTGCAAAAACAATAGTTGTACGTCCCTTTGTAGTTGTGCTTTTTGATGGCCCTGTTGAAGAGGTTGCGCGATTTCTTGATTTGATCGCCAATTTTTGGGAGATAAATGAAGCGAAAAGGGGTGCCGTATTTATCGATCAAATGCTTCAGGGAAATGCCGTGAAAAGTGAGGTGATCGTTTTTTAAATCAAAGCCTTCTTGTGGGAAGTAATAGCTCTGATCGATTAAGTTGAAAAAGCTGTTTTTAATTCGGAAGGCCTGCTAATTCAGTATCTGTTTTACCCTTTTTTTTTGGGTCGGTGAAGATAGGCCAAGGAAATGTTTCAGCGAGCAATTGGTCATTGACGGCTAGAAATTATTTCAGACCAAAGCGAATGCCGCTAATCATTCAATTTGAATTCTTGTGAAAGACGGGGATCCTACAAATTCATTGGAACTTCCATGAGCAATACTCTGGAATTTGATTTGGACGTGAAGGAGACTTCTGCGGCATCCCAAATTCCCATTCCATCTCGTGCGGAGAGTGCTTCTCCTTCAATCTCAACACTCCCTTCAAGTACAAAAAAGTAGAAGCCATTTCCAGCCTTCTTCTGTTTGATTTTTCGGGATTTCCCTTCGTCAAAATCAGCTAGGTGGAACCAAGCATCTTGGTGAATCCAAACGCCTTGATCATCGGCAGAGGGCGAGAGTACTTGATAGAATTCATTCTTTTTTGCGATGTCTTTGATGGTAATCTGATCGTAGCGCGGCTTCACATTCTTCTCTCTTGGGAATACCCAGATTTGAAGGAATTTCACGTCCTGATTTGAGTTCTTGTTGTACTCACTGTGATAAATGCCCGTACCTGCACTCATCACTTGAATTTCACCTTCCTTAATCACTGAGACCGTTCCCATGGAATCCTTGTGTTCCAGGTCTCCCGACAATGGAATTGAGACGATTTCCATATTGTCGTGAGGGTGGGTTCCGAATCCTTTGCCGCCGGCAACGCTGTCGTCGTTGAGAACACGCAATACTCCAAAGTTCATTCGCTCGGGATTGTAGTAGTTGGCAAATGAGAATGAATGGTGGGAGTTGAGCCAGCCGTGGTCGGCATGACCTCTGCTGCTTGCTTTGTGGATTACGGAGTTCATTGTTTTCCTTTCTTCGTTTGGTAAGTGGTTGAAGCCTACTTGCTGCATAAGCTTGTTGTAGGTTGAATTTTTCGCTTCGACCTTGCTGGTCTTCAAAATGACCGGCGCCGCAGCCACGGCAGCGCCTGCAATCAATCCTTTTTTGAGAAATTCAGCTCGTTTCATGCTGCAAAAATAAAGTGAGTAGAATGGACCTTTAGTCGCCTTAACAAAACAAAAACACTGCGAAAAGGAACTTTCATAGAGCGCTAAATGTCTAATTCGCGAAACATTCGATTGAAGTATCGCCTCGTATTTTCCTTTGACGAGAGAATCCGAATGAAGTGTTCAGCTGTCCTCAATTCATACAATCCTTCTCGATTCAGTTGAATTTGAGATGTTCTGAAAGGGAGCACTAAAGCATAAGTTTCCAAGAGGGAACGAAAGCGAAGAATCATGCCTTCTGGGCGCAACTCGATGTTGCAAGTGTTGTTGTAAGAGTCTTGTCCGAGTAGGCGTTCAATGTCTGAGCTCGCAGAGTGAATCCACAGTTTAGGAGATCCAATTCCTCCACGTTTTAGTCGTTCCAGAAATGAAAATGAATTGCCCAAGGCCACGTCAATGGAACGATCAATTGCCGGTTTGTTATAGCTCACGTTGATCAGCATAGAGAATAGACAGCTTTTGAAGCAGAATGTTCTCGTGCTAGAAGTTCATTTTTTGAACGTGTAGGAGGGAAGAACCATCGAAGACTTGGATGCTGTATAGGCCAGTGGAAAGTTGGGAGAGTTCGATACGATTGTTTTGCTTCAGGTCTGAAGATTCAAAGACAATCTGAGCATTTAAGTTCAATATTCTCAAGCTGTACTCTCCTGCGCTCGTGAAGTTGAGCTCTAGAATATCCTTGTGCTTCTTAAGTTGCAGAGGAGCTGCTTTTGAAAAAGGAATTGAAGAAGGTGCGTTTGCACAGACAGAAGGGTTTTGAAGCTTCCAGTTGTCGAACCTACTTTGAAGAACATCGATGGGCTCAATGCCATTTCCAGTTCCAGCTACATTGATGTCGAGGAACAAGTCGTTGGCAGAATCGTCTGGCTTTGCTATTCGAACGAAGGCAGATAGGGAAGAGGTTCCTTCACTCAAACAGCGAGAATCGGCGCCAGCTACATTCGCTCCTTGCAGTGCTTGCATCAATCGGTCCCCCATGCAGCCAGAGCTTCTAAGAAAACGTGCTTCCATAGAATCTAGAATTCCCTGACCAAGAAGAATATTCCCCTGAATGCTGTAATAAGAACCAGTGATGTGGTTTTTGTAGTCCATACAACTGTCGCCAGTAAAGGAGGCCGAACGCGGTGAGCCAGCGTTGTAGTCCACGATTCCATACTGACGAACTTCTGGAGTTCCGGAGATGTCGTTGATAATGAGCCAATCGATGATCTGCTGAGGACTCTTGTTGGCCAACATTTCATTTCGGGCATTTGCTTTGTTTCGATTGTCTAGAAGAGCTTGTGCATGGATGCCTCCAACCCCGGGAATTACTTCGCTTATGACATAAGCACCTTTGCTTCCAGGCCAAACAATGCTGTCGCCGCAAGTAGCTCCTGCACTTCCTATTTCTGCGGTTAGGGTGTCAACAGCCACAATGGAGAAAGTGTGTTGTGCAAAGCTCTGGTTCGCGAAGAAGAGGCAAATCAGGAAAAGGTAGTTGAGTCTCATAATCGTTGAATGGGCGCTAAATGTAAAAATGATTTCCCTTCCTAAGTTCTAGGAGAATTTTCTACTTCAGCTTACCGTCGAGCCAATTGCTCAAAGCTTTTGCTCCCTGCTCATTTAGGTGGTTTGCATCGTACCAGTTTGTTTCATTACTAAAAATGGAATCTGGAGGAATCCAAAGCTCTCCGTGATTTTGGTAAAATTCGGCCTCCGTGGGTTTCTTCAAAGCACTACCAAAGGCGGGTAAGTATAAAAAGCTGATCTCCAGACCGTTTTGCTTGCAAAGCGCGCTTATTTCCTCCAAATGATGCTTCGAAAAGGCGAAGTAAAAGTCGTGAGTCAAGCCTTCTGAATCGTATGACTTTGCACTCCGAGTGTTTTTCATTCGCTCCAATTCTGAGAGTTTGGCAGTCTCTGAAGAGGTTCCAAAGCCATAGGGCGATTCGTTGGATTCTTTTTCTCTAGCTAGGCTGTAGATCCTGTCTTGAGTCAGCTCCAATCGAAATTGCAAGTGCTTTATGGTGTTTTCAAAAAGATCTCTATTGAACCAAGGATGAGCGAGGAAAACATCACTTCGGGAAGCCAAGAAAGGGTAAACGGGATGGCTGTATCGGTTTTCCGCTTCACGTACTTCAAGAATGATGTGCTCAAGATTGTGATGTTTAATTAACAGGCGCAACCAGCGCAGGTTTAAATCTCGGCCCAATCGGCAATAACCAAGGTTGGTAATTCCTGCATTCTGACGTCTCTCATTTAGAAATTCGTCGTCGATGCCGTTTATGGTATGCGATGAGCCAAGAAAAGCAATTTTGATAGCGGCTTTTTCATTGGTAATTCTATCGTACATCCAAATGGCTCGATCGCTGCAATCGTCTTCCAAGGCCAAATACGTACTTCGCTCATCCACAGGAAGTAGATACAAGCCCAATCCGATGGGGAAGATGAAGAGCAAAAGCTTGAGCGTGAAGGATTTCATCAGAATTGGAAGTAAATGAAATTCGGCTTTACAGAAAGGTTCAGAAGAAGTAGGATGCCCAAGGCCATCAAGAAGTAGAGGCTCCAACGTTGTAGGGCAGACCGAGCAGACAACCATTGAACAGAATCGGAATCGCGGCTTTGGTAATCTATCATTCCCATTAAGAGACTAAAGGCGAGTAGGAGGTAGAATTTTGTTTGTGAGAAAGCGGTCAACACATGCGCGAAATCCTGTGTCTGATAGGAGCTGAAGTTCAGAAGGGACGCAAAAAGACTTCCCATGTGCCTAGTGTCTTCCGCTCGAAAGGGAATCCATAGAATCACCACAAGGAAGAAAACAAGCGGGCGTGCAATTGCTTTTGGCAGCTTGTACTTGACAGACTTCTCAATGATGAGTGCTATTCCGTGACCTATACCCCATAGAACAAAGGTGATTTGTGCGCCGTGCCATAGCCCAGAAATTAAGAAGGTGAGAAGGAGGTTCCTAGTGGCTCTCATTTTGGAGCTTCGGTTTCCGCCCAAAGGGATGTAGAGGTAATCGCGGAACCAAGTTGAAAGGGAGATGTGCCATCGCTTCCAGAAATCACCAAGACTCACAGCGAAATAAGGACTGCGAAAGTTTTGCATCAATTCAATGCCCAGCAGTTTTGAGAGTCCGATGGCCATGCTTGAATAACCGGCAAAGTCGCCAAAAATTTGAAGTGCAAAGCAGCTGCTTCCAAGGATGCTGTTGAGTCCATTCGGTTCAAGTACAGGGTCTAAGAGATGGTTTGATAGGACTCCAAAGTTGTCTGCGAGAGCAATTTTTAAGAAGATTCCAAGCAATAGATATCTGAGGCCTACAACAGCTTCATCGGCCTTCCAGACCCTTCTATTTTGAAACTGTGGTAAAAGTCGACTTGCTCGTTCAATTGGACCTGCAACAAGTTGAGGAAAGAAAGAAACAAAGGCGAAAAAGGCGAGCGGGTCCTTGCAGACTTCGATGCGCTTCTTGTACAAATCATTGGTATAGCTTAAGGTTTGAAAGGTGTAGAAGGAGATTCCAACAGGAAGAATAATCTCCAGAGTGATTGGCGACAATTCAAGAGAGAAAAGGGCTGCTAAGCTGACCGCAGAATCGATTAAGAAGTTGAAGTATTTAAAGAAACCCAATAGCCCAAGGTTGGCTGCTACACTTACGGCCAAGAGTAGGGAACGTTGAGACTGCTTGGAGCTCTTGGCTATGTATATGCCGAGGAGGAAGTCGAGACCGGAAGAGAAGATGATGAGTCCTAAGAACCTCCAGTCCCAGAGGCCATAGAAAATGTAACTCCCCGCGATGACTAAGGCATTCTGCCACTTTAGAGATTTAAATCCCTGAAACCACCAGTACAGCAGCAGAAAGCACAAGAAAAAAAACAGAAAGCTGAGGCTGGTGAAGATCATCTAAGAATCATCAATCGACGGCCATCCTTATGGATAATAGAGCAATCACCAGTGTTAAGGGAGTGAAAACCATCACTTCGAATTGATTATTAGAAAGTAAGTTGCCTACAGTGTTTAGAGTGAAGAGGCAGGCCATCGAAATGTGCCAAAACTTAAAGAAATACCTTCTAGCTGGCCTGATCCGATTCTTCGAATCAAGGAACAGAACGAGTAAGATAATGAGATTGATGGTCAAAGAGATGGCTTCGAATTTCAGCATAGCCTCAACTGACTCAAGGCGTCCACCTCAAACAATATCGTAAGGTATGAGTCCAGTAATAACCAAAATATGGAATGCTGTGATTGCTCCGAAGAGAATGAGGAGGACCTTGCGCGTTTGTTTCTTTGAAATGATTTCTTTCATTTTCCTAGAAAGAATTGCAGTGGAACTTGCAGTCGTTGCGACCAATCGTTTTCCGTGTGCGCGGCACCTTCAAATTTCAGGTTCAAATTTTTCACAAGACTTCGAATTTAAAAAAGACTGTTGTCTCCAAAGCATATCCATAAAAAAAGCCCGTTCAACTGAGTCGAACGGGCTTTCATTCCAAGGTACTTTCGAGTAAAAGTTATGCAACTTTTACGTCTACTGCGTTCAGTCCTTTTTTTCCTTCTTTCAGTTCAAATTCGACGACATCTCCTTCACGGATCTCGTCAATGAGTCCACTAACGTGAACGAAGTACTCTTTCTGGGTTTCCTCTTCAGTAATGAATCCAAATCCTTTGGCGTCATTGAAGAATTTTACGGTGCCTTTATGCATAATATGATTGTATAAATAAGACGGCGAAGTTAAGCTTCTGACCGATTGTAAAAAAGGCTGGAGCTGGAATATTTCTTTATTTATACTGAATCTAATAAGTTAGATTACTGATAGTCAAGCCACCAAGCATAGGTTGGATACTTGTTTTTCCCCAGCACTACTGCTTCTCCAATTCGAGGACTACTCAAATTAACTCCCAATTCTTTGGCTTTTGCGCTGGCGCGTTCGATTGGATCAGTCCACGAGTGCAAGGACAAGGTAAATGCTCCCCAGTGGATTGGAATCATCCATTTGGCTCGCACATCTATTCCAGCTTGAACCGTTTCTTCGGGCATCATATGAATGTCTTGCCAGGCCAAGTTGTACTGGCCGCATTCCAGCAGGGCCAAGTCAAATGGACCATACTGCTCTCCGATCTTCTTAAAGTGCGGACCATAACCGCCATCACCACTGAAGTAAATCTCGTCTTTTTTACCCTCAATAATCCATGAGCACCAAAGCGTACTGTTTCGATCTGTAATTCCTCTTCCTGAAAAATGACGTGCAGGAGCAGCCGTGAATGTTATGCCTTCGAAATCAAATGATTCCCACCAATCTCCGGCTTGAATGCGCGCTGGTTCAACTCCCCAGCGGATGAGGTGATTGTCGAGTCCAAGAGGAACATAAAACATGCGCACCTTGTCCTTAATCTTTTTGATGGTTGGGTAGTCGAGGTGGTCGTAATGATCGTGCGAGAAGAGCACAGCATCAATCTGCGGAAGTTCGTCAAGGGAAAGCGGCAAACTGCGACTGTAACGTGAGCTTCCAAGCCATGGGTGAGGTGAGGGTGTTTCTCCCAGCATGGGGTCCAAAAGAATCACTTGACCTTGCATTTCCAAGAGAAAGGCGGAGTGACCAAACCAGGTAATTCTCGTTGCGCGACTTCTGTAGTCCTCAATTTCTAGAGAGTCCAATTTTTGAACGTCAACGCCTTTTGCCGGCGATCGAGCAGGGTCCGACTTGAAAAACTCAAGCATGATGCTGAGGTCTGGTGCCGCCATTTCGGTTTTTACCAAATTCACCCAAGAATCTTCTGAGTAGTGATTTGTCTTTCGGTATTCTTCGATTTGTTCATCTGTTGGACTGCTCCCGAATTGTGGGCTTAAGTACAGAAACGAGACTACAATTAGAACTACCGTAAAGAGAATAAACAAGACGGCCTTGCCAATAACTCGTAAGAACCTAAAAAGGAATTTCAATGGAATTGTTTTGATGTTGTGGGGACGAGCCGTCCCTAAGCTGCTTTAGACGAGCGAATCGGGCAAAAATTTTATTTGAGATGAAGATGGGGAAGCATGATGTATGTGGGTGGGTAGGCTAAGTCAATTCTAAATTACCCGAAATGAATTTCCGAGTGTAACGCAAGGTGTCAATGCGCCAGATGCCATCTGCTTCAGTTAAGTGCATATCATAAGTCCCAAACTGTTCGCGGGTTTGTCCGTTTTTTGCATTTGCCTTATAGTGGGTAGTAGTAGCGTAGCAAAATACAGTGGCTCCAATTTTATCAAAGTCAACAACAATGTTTCCGGCAAGGTGATTTACTGAATCCAAATCGGCAAAACCTTCGGCCCATTCGTCACAGATGTCGGATGCATATCGCATTCCGGCGGCGCCACCAACTGATGTCATATCGAAATGAAGTTCGGGCAGCAGAACCTCCGATTGCAGTGCACTCCAATTGTAATTGTCTGTATGAATGAACAATCTATGTACAATTTGAATGACTTGCTCAGTGCGACTTAGGCTCGTGGGTGTGATCATGGGATGGTCGAATTTTATGAAAGTTTAAAGTTAGCCAAAGTGACTTTGGAGTTCGAGTCAATGTGCTTTGTTTTAGAAAGAATAAAAATGTCGAAATTTGAGCATGAGCCTTTCAAAATCATTAAAACTGAGCTTGCTCTTAGTAGCAGGTCTCTTGAGTCAAAGTGCAATTGCCCAGGACGAGGTTGCTGAAGAGCAGTTGGATGCCGTACGAAATGAGTATAAGACTCTTTCGACTGTAATCAGCGAATGCGAGAACAAAGGGGATTGCAATCTCTTTCTGAATGAACTGGTTGTAAACAAGTCTGGAGGGCATTGGCGTGGAATGGGCAACTACAGGAAAACCTTTCGCTTCTGGTACAGCGACGACCCTACGAACTGCGATGATTGTCAGGGTGTTCTACGTTTTGTTCAAGTAACCGAACGGGGCAGCACTTCGCACTCAAAAGAAGAGTTTCTGTTTAAGGATGGGAAGCTGCTTTTTCATTTTGTGAAAAGCGAAATGGAAGGTAAGAAGGAGTCTCGCCGATCCTATTTTGAGGATGAGCGCATTTTTCGTCTTCAGTTGGGAGAAGGAGAAGTTTACATGTATCAAGAAGCTCTTGATCGCCTAGATGAAGGTCTGCTGAAGAATGCCAAAAAAAATCAGGGTGTGTTCCTGCACTCGTTTTAAGTTAATTCTGCTTTCGCAAACTTTCATTGTAGATTTCAACAGCTCTTCTCAGCTGAGTTCTTGACATTTGGTTGAATACGACTCCAAGGCCAAGGCCAGCTCCACCAGCCAGAACGGGTTCTATGTAGAAGATTCCTCCAGTTATATAGGAGCCAAGTGTGAAGGCGATGAGTCCGCCACCAATTCCCGAAGCCAAAGCTCCGATTCCCATAGTTCGTTTTGATCTTTTCAGAAGTGCCATCGCCTCACCAGAGCCCGAATCTCGAATCATCTGCTCAATCTTGGAATTCGATATGGGCATTCCATTCAACTTAAAGTCCGTCTTTCTTTTCCCCGAGCCAAGCACTTCAATTTGTTTAAGCCGAGTGCTTTTCTTATCGACGGTTCTCAGCTTCTCTTCAGAAAATGGTTCAAAACTGCGCGTAAAGCCTGGCTTGTCTTCTAAGGTGATCAAACTCGAAAGGCATTGATACAGAAGATATCTGATGCGCCGTTCATGTGTCTTTGAAATGTTGATGGCTGGTTCCTGAACAGCGAAAGAGGCTTCACCGAGTTTCACCAAACGACCTTCGGTGCGGTAGATTAAGTCGGCCTCTAAGCTGGCTGCACCATAGCTTGCATTGATGTCGCTGACCTCTTCAACCTTCAATTGTTTAATTCTCAGGATGAGTACTTTCTGTTCAAGCGTGTCGCGAGGTCTGATGGTTCTGAGGTATTCCATCAAACTGCGTTCGAAACCTATGTCGAAACGAATGGGAACTTTTTTGTTGAGTAGTCCAATACTGGCAATTCCCAAACTTGATTTGTTTGGTCTTGCATCAATTACTTCCTCGACGTAATAGGGGAGGCCAGGAATCTCGATTTGCTCGTAAGCCAAGGAAACCAGCACTTCTTCCTGTGAATGGCCTTGGTAGGTCAAGAAGCAAAATGTCCAAATAAGGCTAATGAAGAGAAGTTTGGTTCTCATGATATTCTAAGGGGTTCCTTTTCCAGCGGTGAAGTAAATGAATGTTCTCATATAATTTCATCTATTTCCTGGCCGAGCCTTAGTCGATGTCGAGTTCGATTCTGAAACCTTCGGAAAAGATTGAGGTCAGTGGATTGTGTATGATGCATTTCACGAAACGAAGAAACATCTTTAAGATTACACCAACTGATTATGAAAGCTTACCTTCGCGCCGCCTTAAAGCACACTCTTTGAAGAACTTCAGTCAGCTGGGATTGTCTCCCGAAACAGTAAAGGTCCTTGATAAACTTGGATTCGAAAAACCAACTCCCGTTCAAGAACAGGCCATTCCAATGCTCTTGGAAAACGATCCTACGGATTTCATTGGATTGGCTCAAACAGGAACTGGTAAAACGGCTGCCTTTGGGCTTCCACTTATGGAGCTCATTGACCATAAATCCTCTGCTACACAAGCACTTATAATGGCTCCAACTCGTGAGCTAGGTCAGCAAACCGCTAAACAATTGGTCGAGTTTTCAGCAAGAAATGACCTCAACATTGAAGTTGTTTACGGAGGAGCGGCCATCGATCGCCAGATCAAAGCGCTTAGAAAAGCAGTTCAGATTGTGGTGGCAACGCCGGGGCGTCTATTGGACTTGATTCGCAGAAAGGCCATTCATTTGGAGGATGTGAAATACGTTGTTCTTGACGAAGCCGACGAGATGTTGACCATGGGCTTTAAAGAGGATATCGATGAAATTCTCTCGCATACTTCTGCTGGTCGTTCAACTTGGTTGTTTTCGGCTACCATGCCTCCAGAGATTCGGAAGATCGTTAAGAAATACATGGAGAAGCCATTGGAATTGTCCATCGATTCGCAGGATAAAACAAACAAAGACATTACCCATAAATACATTGTTACTAAAACCTCGAATAAGATTCCAGCTTTAAGACGTTTCCTCGACATTCAACTAGATATGCGTGGCATTATGTTCTGTCGCACGAAGAGAGAAACTCAGGAAATTGCCGATGACTTGGGCAATATGGGCTATGGAGTAGAGGCTTTACACGGAGACTTATCACAAGGTCAGCGTGATTCTGTGATGAAACGCTTTAAGGCGCGCTCCATGCAGCTTCTGATTGCTACAGATGTGGCCGCACGTGGAATCGATGTCAACGATTTGACGCACGTAATTCATCACAAACTTCCAGATCAGCTTGAGAGCTACACTCACCGTAGCGGTCGTACTGCCCGTGCTGGAAAGAAAGGGATTTCACTCGCTTTCATCAATGCTAGAGAAACACGCAGAATTAAGGAACTCGAAAGTCGACTGAAAATTGAATTTGAGCACATTGAAGTTCCTAGCATCGACGAGCTCAAGGGCAGTCGTTTGAGCCATTGGGCAAACTTGATCATCAATACTAAAGTCGACAAGCAGTCGGATGAGATATTAGCTCAGCTTAAGGTGCATTTTGAGGACTTGAGCAAAGAAGACATCCTTCGACGACTAATTACAACTCAGCTTGACCATTTGATGACCCGAGATGGTGAAGATTCAAATCTGAATGAGTCTCAAGGTAAAGGTAAGGGTAGAGGAGAAGGCGGTAAAACCAACCGCTATTTCATTAATGTTGGAACCATGGATGGCATCACAAAAGGTGATTTGATCCACTTCATATCTGACATCTCACGACTTGATCGTGAGCATTTTAGTGAAATTTCTCTTCAAAAGAACTGCGCCTTCTTTGATGTTGATCACGGTAAGACTGAAGGTTTTCCTGAAAAGTTCGAAGGCATTGAAATTGAAGGACGCGCCATTCGCGTGAACCGCGACGACGATGCACCGAGACCTCAAAAAGGTCCATTCCGATCTAGGGGTGGAGGCTCAGGAGGTTCTAGGTCTGGAGGTAAAGGATATGCCGGAAAATCGAGAGACGGTGGTGGAAGAGACCGCAGTAAATCGAGCTATAAAGGCGGTAGTAGAGATTCAGGAAAGCCTAGAGGTTCTGGAGGTAAAAGGAAGTACTAAGGCTTAGTCCTTCTTTTCTCCGCTTGGTCCTCTATTTGGACGCCCATTTCCACGATTCCTATTCTGATTGGACTTAGATTTGAAGTTGCGCTTGCCGTCACCTTGGCCGCCACGTCCGCGATTACCGCCACCGCCACTGCTGTTAGCGCGCCATTCAGGGCCTTTACCCAATTCTTCCGGAGGAGCAAGTTTCTCGATGCTCATCTCAATAAGACTTTCAATACGAGCGAATTTGCCCATTTCTTTCGGGCTGATAAAGGTCACGGCTTCACCCTTTGCGTCAACGCGCGCTGTTCGTCCAATGCGGTGAACGTAATCTTCGGCATCGTTAGGAACGTCGTAATTGACGACCATATTGAGGTCTTTGATGTCGATCCCTCGACTCATTACATCTGTAGCCACAAGAACACGGATGCGTCGAGCTCTGAACATGCGAAGGACTTCTTCCCGTTCTGCTTGAACCAGCATGGATGAAATTCCCCGCGCTTTAAAGCCTTGTTTTTTAAGGGCAGACACGATTTCAGTAACCTTACTTTTCGTAGAGGTAAATACAATGACGCTGTCGTAGTCTGGTCTGTTTTTAAGAAGGTGCGCTAGAATGCCAACTTTTTGTTCATCGAAACTCAAGTAGACTTTTTGGTCAACACCGGCTGCTGGTTTTGAAATCGCAAGTGAAACTTCTTTAGGGTCGGTGAGGATGTCTTTAGCCAGCTTACGAATGCTTGGAGGCATGGTAGCCGAGAACATGAGCGTTTGACGATCCTTCGGTAGATAATTGATGATGCTGCTCAAGTCTTCAATGAAGCCCATGTCGAGCATTCGGTCTGCCTCATCGAGAATGAGGTGCTTCAAATTTTGAACCTTTACGTAGCCAAGGTTTAAGTGAGACAAGAGTTTACCAGGAGTAGCGACAACGATGTTGGTTCCTTTTGTTAAGGCCCGTTTTTGTTGCTGAAAATCCACACCATCTCCACCGCCATAAATGGCAATTGAACTCACAGGTGCAAAGTAGGCGAGCCCTTGAATTTGCTGCTCAATTTGAACAGCGAGTTCTCTTGTTGGGACTATAATGAGTGCATCGACGTTCGCTTCTTCCTTGTCGATCAATTTATGGATCAATGGGAGAACAAAAGCGGCTGTCTTACCAGTACCCGTTTGGGCACAAGCGATTAAATCGCCCCCTTCCAATACAATAGGAATGGCTTGTTCCTGAATTGGGGTAGCCTTTTCGAAACCCATGAACGATATGGCCTCCAAGACCCGTTCGTCCAGTTTTAGTTCTGTAAATTTCAAAATATTTATTCCTGAGATCAGGCTTTTTTAACGCCTACGGCGTTGAGGCCTTTCATGCCCTGTTCGAGCTCGAAAACAACCTTATCACCAATGTCTAAACCATCTTCTTCCATACCATTGATGTGTACAAAGAAGCTCTCGCCACTTCCTATTTCTTTGATGAATCCGTAGCCTTTACTGTGATCGAAGTAGTCGATTTTACCAGTGCGTTCGCCCACTTCTTCTTCAGCCTCACGCTTAGGTACACCCAATTCAATGCTTTCAGCTGAAACTTCTTTTCGCTTTTTGGTGGGATCTGGTGGAGTATCAGTTATCTGACCGTTTTCGTCAACGTAAGCGATCATATCATCTAGGCTACCGCTCCCTTTGTCTTTGCGTTCTTCGCGCTTGAGCAGTTTGTCCTGTTTCTTCTTTCTCCTTTTTTTCTCTTTCTCTTTCTTACTAAAAGTTTCTTGTGACCTAGCCATTCATTCTTGTTAGTGCTTTTGAGTTGTTCATTCGAACGGACAACTCTTCTCGCAATATGATTTCCTACAAATGTAGCTTAAAAGCTGAGGCTTAAGGACTTCTTAAGGGCTCTTCTTTTCCATAAAAGCATGTCCAATAAGTTTTGAATCATCTTCAATAGTATGGAGACTGGGTTTGTAGGAATTTCCTGAATCAAGATTTGAAAGTCACACAATCTGCCTACCACTAGTTCAATCAGTTTCTTAAATCTCTCGAACTACAAAACGAATGGAGGCCTTCTCCTTCATCCCAAAATCTTTATCGGATGGATAGCTTACGTCGAGGAGCGTCAATTCATAGTCATCGAATGTGTGGGTGACCTTACTTGGCGTGTCCCCAAGGTTTAAGTAGACCGGATCACCTCCATTGATGTTCAATTTCACTCGAACGAGGCCTGCCCAAATGCAAAGAACTTTTGGGGGACATCGGCTTTCCTCAAGGACATCCACAAATTCAATCTGAATGTCTTCGCTTTCAATTTTCGCTGTTTCGCCGTAGTCGAGCTTTATTTCTTCATTCAGACTGAAAGAATCTAAGTCCTTTGAGCAAGAAGAGAGGCTTAGAATGAGAATGCTGATAAAAAGTAATGGTCTCAACTGGTTTTGTTTAGATAATGAGCATTGCTGAAATAACCTGGGAACGAGTATAGCCAGTAGCTAGTGCTTGACGATCAATTTACTGATACTCCTTCGATCAGAATAGTTCAGGCTCAGAAAGTAGATTCCATCTTTTAGATTCCTTGTGTTCAGCATGAATGAATGATCATCTACGGCTACTATTTCTGGGCTTACAAGGCGAGCTTGTAGATCGTATAGTTCAACATTCTTGAAATCATCAGTCGAATTGAGTTCGACAAAGACTTTGTCCGAAGCTGGGTTTGGAAAGATCTTAGGAGCATCACTTACTAGTTCATTGGATGAAAGTGGCGCCTTGTTTAATTCTTGTTCAAGTTGAACATTCATGAAGTCGACGGCCCCCGTCACAAAATCAAGATTTCCACAATCGATGGCTGCGGTATCTCTAGTCCATAGAACAGCATTGGTGAACTTCATCGAAATGTTCTGCTCCATATTCAATGGGCCAACGCTCAGCAGCAAACGGCGATCGTGGGCGGAGTTGTTTGCCTCACATTCAGTCCAATTCAAACAATCGATCGACAGGTCGTACATGAACGGATAAAGGGTTCCATTGGATCTGTCGTAGCCATTGCCACCCATGGTAGCTGGAGTGCCATCGCGCCATACACCTTTCATGTAATTGTAGTATTCGCTTGCATTGTTTGGATCACTGGTTGGCGAAGTGCCATTGTAAGGTGTCATAACTGAGGAAAGTTCTGCAGGATTACCGGTCGCGTCATTAGGAGTTTTAATGATTTGGTAGGCAATGGCAGGAGGATTGAGCCCGTAGCCAGTTGAGAAACCGCTGTTTTCGTCTATTGGGTCACCGTTGTAAACGATTCCCATTCGTTTGGTTCGATGACTGGCCGCGAAGTCGTCGTTTGGGTTCCCTAAATCACCGTCTACAAAGAAGCCTACATAACTGTTGTGCAAAAAGCCTTAACTCTTCTTAATAAGGGTGTAATCGTAGAAGGTCGCATTGTTCAGTTGGTTGTTTGTTGCAAAAGCATAAGCCATCACTTGCACTTCAATTCCAATTTGCCCACCGCCAGATTCTGTGTGCAAATTCCCAACATCGTTGAAAACCCACCACACAGCTTGATCTCCTTTAATGTCGGGGTAGTCGCCTTTGGAAGGGTCATAAACTCCATCCATATCTACGTCAATGAAAGGAGCTAAATCTTGCATTGGGGCGCTGATGTTTGCATTTCCTTTTGCAGGCCAATCGCGCACATTTGAACTCAGGACGGAAAAATCTTTAAAATCCTGAATTTCCTCTTTGCTCACTTGAAACACTCGATCCCAAAGCATGCAGTTTGAACCTATGAGATTTCCATTTTGGTCTAAAGGTCCGGGGTAAAAGTCATTTCCTTTTGATCGGTATTGCTGAGCGGCAAGCTTCAGTTCTGAAGTTGACGTTAGTCCTCCAATCCAAATACTTCCAGCAAAGAGGGCATTGACACCACTTCCTTTAGGTACTTCATATTTAGCAGAACCTTGGAGGTCCCACCACATATCGCCACCGTTCAAAATGGTGGTTTTTACATTGTTTACGTTGAGTTCTGCGCTCGCTGTAGCAGGCGCGCACTGAGAGTTTGCCTCAAAAGAGATTAATGCAGAAGAGGCGAAAATGAAGGGTAGCAGTCGATTCATAGCGTTGGATTTATAAATCGAAAGTATGGCGAGTCCTTCAAATCACAGAAATGCAAATGCAGGTGGTTCCAATGCTGAGGCAGAGGAGGCTTCTATGATTGAACGGACACATTCGCATCTTGAGCGAGTGATGCATGAATTCCAGAGAATGGAACGCAGGCCTGTCGGCAAGCCACCATGGAGCGCTCCTCCTTCAAGAACGTACTTATTCAAACCTCAAGTGACGAACAGAAGTTCCCTCGTTAATGAGCTCATTTAAGGCTTCAATGCCTATTACAATGTGCTTTTCAACGAAATGTTTCGTAACCAATTGATCGCTGGCTTCACTTTTTACCCCTTCTGGAATCATGGGTTGATCTGAAACGAGAAGGAGTGCTCCCGTTGGTATGTGGTTGAAAAATCCAACGGAGAAGATTGTGGCGGTTTCCATATCGATGGCCATGGCGCGAATGGAGCGCAAGTATTCTTTGAAATTATTGTCGTGTTCCCAAACCCTGCGGTTGGTGGTGTACACAGTTCCAGTCCAATAATCAGTATCGTGATTTCGAACCACATGCGAAACGGCTCTTTGAAGATTGAAAGAGGGCAGGGCTGGAACTTCCGTGGGGAAGTAATCGTCGCTGGTACCTTCACCTCGGATGGCCGCTATCGGGAGTATGACGTCTCCAATTTTGTTCTTCTTTTTCAGTCCGCCACATTTGCCTAGAAATAGGACCGCTTTTGGACTGATGGCGGAGAGGAGATCCATCGCAGTTGCGGCGTTCGCACTTCCCATTCCGAAATTCATCATGGTAATGTTGCCCGAAGTAGCAATGGGCATTGCCTTTTCAGCTCCTACAATCTCAACACCTTCTTGCTCCGCAAAGAGCTTTAGGTAGTTGCGGAAATTGGTGAGAAGTATGTACTCACCAAAGTCTTCCAATTTTGCGCCTGTATAGCGCGGAAGCCAATTTGAAACGATTTCTTGCTTGTCCTTCATTCTTATAGAGCTGGTGTTTCACTTTCTTCTCTAGCGAAGAAAATGTAGTCGGTCTTTATAGGTTCAATTCCACTCAATCGAAAATCGCTGATGATTTGACCCCGGTGATGCGTAGTATGATTTGCCAATTGAAGTAGTATATCTCCAAGCGTATTTGAATAAGTCTGGCCTTTTGCATTCGAATAGGAGTACGCCTTATCTAGGTCACCGTTTTCAATGAGTTGCATCGAGCGCTGGTGAATCGATTCTTGAATTGAAGAGAGTTCGTTTACATCGTACTCATCTTGAACCCCAACTGGCTTTACTCCGTCAATACGGGCATGCCAATATTTCGAGGCATTTAGAATATGACAAAAAGTAGGGTAGGAGCGACTTGGAAGGGCATCCTTGTGTTTTTTGAACTCCTCAATTAATTTCAAGTTGAAATGATTGTGATAGACGAAGAGTTTGACGAGGGTTTCTTTCATTAAATCAGTTTTTGGTAAATGACCACATCTTGCACTTTTCCGAATTTTTCACCGACTTCTTTGAAATGAGCGCATTTCTCGTAGCCCAAGGCTCTGAATAGCCGAACACTTTCCATATTGTTCCCTGTGATCACCCCCATGAGAACTTTTAAGCCGCGCTTCTTCGCTTCGCCTTCTATGTGCTGGAGAGTTAAACTCCCGAGGCCCTGACGGTGGAATTTGGGTACGATGTACAGAGTTACCTCCGCGGTGCGGTTATAGGCTTGGCGTTTCTTGAAGGGAGCTAAATAGCAATATCCACATATTTCCCCGTCAAGCACAATGAAGTCTGAAGGGTGAAGGGGGTGATTTATGGGAATAAATTCCTTGAGCTCTTCAACACTCAAATGCTCGGTATGGAAGGTAGCAACGGTGTGATCGATGAAATAGTCATACATCTCCTTCACAAGAGGGAGGTCTTTTTCTTCAATGGGCCTCCATTCAATATTCCGGTTGGATTTAATCATTCGAAGAAATCGGAGTAGAGCGAAAGTTGTGTTTTAAGCTCATCTAAACTCTTAACTCGATCTTCCTCAGCCTCAGCCGAAAGTCCATTCATAGCTGTTTTTAGAGGAAGAAGGAAGTTGTGAAGTTGAATGTGCGATTCTCCTTTCATGTTACACTTCTCGAAAATTCCTTTGAATTCTGTGTTGAGCTTTTCTTGAAGTATGGCAAGGTCTTTAGCCGACCGACCTTCTTCATTGATGACCATTTCTAGCATAGTAGAGACACCAGTAGTGGTCTCGATGTTCGCCTCCCAACGAAGTCCTTCGTTCAAAACTAGAGTTTGATCTTGGGTTTCTTCTTCTTGCACTTCTTTGGCTTCGGGAACTGAACTTGGTGATTCTACGGCCTCGGCCTTGGATTCTGATTTTGCTGAAGAATTGTCAGATGAACAAGAGCTAAAGCTCAATACTCCAGCGATGAGGGCGGTCAATAATTGCGTTCTTTTCATAGTTCTATTTGTATCCAGATGCTTGTAAGTTGAACAATTCAGAGTAAAGAGAGTCATTTTTCATCAATTCTTTATGGGTCCCAATTTCGAGTACACCACCGTCTTTGAGCACCATAATGCGGTCTGCAATGCGAACTGTACTGAATCTGTGAGAAATAATGACTGCTGTTTTTCCCTTCGTTAAATTAATAAATCGCTCGAATGTTTCCGTTTCGGCTCTTGCATCTAGGGCAGAAGTTGGCTCATCCAATACCAAAACCTCGGCATCTTTCATGTAAGCGCGAGCCATGGCTACCTTTTGCCATTGCCCTCCAGAGAGATCCTTTCCTCGTTTGAAGCGTTTGCCAAGTTGTTGATCATAGCCGTCTGGCATTTGATCGATCACTTGATCGGCTAAACTTCGCTCGGCGGCCGATTCCAATCGTGCATCGTTACCTATTTGCTCAATGTCACCGACCGCAATGTTTTCCCTTATGCTTAACTCAAACTTCACGAAGTCTTGAAAGATGACCCCAAAATATGTTTGATAGGCTTCTTGATTGTACTGGCCAATGGGAATTCCATCCAACGAAATACTTCCCTCTGTGGGTTTATAGAACTGGAGTAAAAGTTTGATTAAAGTTGTCTTGCCAGCTCCGTTTTCTCCTACGAAGGCAAGCTTCTCTCCAGCACGCAAAGTGATGTTGACGTGTCGAATCACCCAATGTTCAGTTTCAGGGTATTTGAAACCAACATCTTTAAACTCAAATCCGTGTTTGATTTGTTCAGGCATTGGAAGCTCTCCCTCACCTTCTAATTTAGGGCGTTCAATATCCAGGAATTCGAAATAATCCTGAAGGTACAGTGCTCGTTCGGTGATGGACGTAAAGCGGGTGAAGAAACCTTGCATTCGCGTTCGAAGACGATTGAATGAGCCTGATAAAAAGCTTAGGTCACCAAGAGTTAGAACTCCGAGAACCGTGCGAAAGAGAATGAACACATAAGCACCATAATACGCTCCAGTGCCAATCACATTAAAAAATGAGCCCCAACGTGCGCGCTTTCCTGCCAGCTTCTTACTCGCCTTGAAGTATTTTTCCGATAAACTCTGAAAACGTTCTGCGAGGTAGTTTGCCAAACCAAAGAGCTTGACCTCTTTCGCTGTCACATCGCTCGCCCCGGCATATCGAATGTAATCGAGTTCTCTGCGTTCTTGAGTCCAAGAGCGGGCTAGGGAATAGCTCGTTCCACTGAACTTAATTTCATTCAAAATGGTAGGAACAATCGATATTAAAAGGAGTACGATGAGCACTGGCTCGAATACGACCACCCCAGAAATGAGAGAAGCAATTACAATAACATCTTGCGCTTGGGTGAGCACATTCGACATCAGGCCGACTCGTCCTGTGGTTTGCTGACGTGCGCGTTCAAGCTTATCGTAGAATTCCGAATCTTCAAGCTGGTCGAGCTGAAGCTCTGCCGTCTTAGATATTATCGCAACCGAAGAGTGAATGGAGTAACGGTCTCCTAAAAGCGCGTCGGTGTAAGAAATGGCCCGGCTCAAAAGGTCGGAGGTGATTGCCAGGAAGAATTCGATGCCCACGTACCACCAGAGAAGCTCCAATTGAGCATCCTCAGCGGCCATTTGCAGCACAACTTCATCGATGATGAGCTTGCCAACCCAAAGCATCATGAGTGGCAGCAAAGCACTAATGAATCTGCTCAATACGTTCACGTAGAACAGACTGGGGCTTACTGCCTTAATTTCTTTAAAAAAACGTGGAACGAACTTCAGGGAAGCGAAGCTCTCTTTAAGGTTTACACCTTGCGTCTCGAATGATTGTTTTGCCAATGTCTAGACTAGTATCGCCTTCGGCAATAGAATATTTTACGGCAGCTACCTTTTTGGAATACTCACTTCTCCTTTTTGAATTCGGAAAGGAAGAATGAGCAGGCAATCGACGGGTTTTTTATTCTGAAGGGCAGCGGTCCAGTCTGTTAAACTCCGAATCAGGTTGATGAGCGCCATGTTTGTCTCGTCGTCCATTCCGCGCAGCAGCTTAACACCAGTCAACTCCGAACGACAGTTTACTGTAATCGACAAGTAAACCGTCCCGTCTGTTTTTCTCGAAAGGTCGAGGCGCTCGTTTAAGATGACTTCCAATTCATTTAAACCTCCGCGATAGCTGGGCATGAGCTCCGCGAAAACAAAAATCTCATCGCTGAAGCATACACTGGCCGTATCAAGCATGTCGAAGGGGTTGGCTTTGGCTTTTTCTTGCGCGACGATGGCCTTGGCTGAAAAGCCGAGAAGTATGGAAAGGAATAATATTTTGGCGAATGATTTCAAAATCAGCTTACAGACTGTGTAATGAATGCCCAAAATAAGGGTTTTGACTTGAACTGATACAACTAGTCTCTAGTCTTGAATTATTAGCTTCGAAAAGTCAATGGAAGATAACAGCGCTCACTTAATTGAAACTCATACGGTATTAGACTTACAGAAGGCTGAACGTCTATCGGACTACTCATTCGAGAATTTTGAATTAATTCCTTCAAGAAAGCAACTAAAACGGATGATCAAAGAGGGCTTGATTCGCATCAATGGGAATCAAGCTTTCACTGGAGACTTCCTTAAAGGTGGAGAAGTCATTGAGGTTTATGGAGAACGCGCAGATCAAAATCTAAAGATTCTGAACCTTGACTTCGAAGTCATTTATGAAGATCAAGACTTGGCACTGGTGAACAAACCAGCTGGAATAGAGGTGAGTGGGAATAAGTTCCGAACGCTCGAAAATGCATTTCCGGGTGGTTTTGAGAAGAGCACTACTCCTGATGCGCTTCCCAGACCTCAAGCTGTCCATCGATTGGATTACCCAACGTCTGGGATTCTATTGGTTGGAAAGACGCGTTCTGCGATCGCAAGTCTAAATAAGGCCTTTGAAGAACATCGGGTTCAAAAGACATACATGGCAGTGGTTCACGGAAAGTGTAAAAGCGAATTTTCAAGTTCACAGCCCATCGAGGGTAAAGAGAGTCAGTCTTCCTTTGAATTGCTTCAGAGCGTTCCATCTCAGCGTTTTGAAACTTTGTCTTTGGTAAAGTGCATGCCCCACACGGGCCGTCGACATCAATTGCGCATTCACTTAGCGCGGTTAGGGCATCCCATTCTCGGCGATCGACTTTATGGGGAGGCGGAACGGATTTTAAAAGGTAAAGGCCTTTATCTGCATGCGCGCTCATTAAAATTTGAGCATCCAGCTAATGGAGAAAGCTTAGAATTTCAAGCGAAAGTTCCGACGAAATTTCAGAAGCTATTTCCAGAGTTCAGCTGGGAGTGATTTCGTCTAGAGATACCAGAGCCTAGCTGTTTTTCTCGCGCCAACGATCGAGTCTACTGTTCGTCTGCTTTTGAAGTTGAGCCTTGAAGAATCCAGTCCAGCCGAGAAGTGCTCCTTTCAATCCTAGGGCTTGTCGAGCCCATTTGTGGAGATTAAAATCATCTAGGTGTTTCACGATCAGGCCGTTTTCAATACTCAGATGAGCGACTGCTTGATTGACTACAAGTCGCTTTTCTTTTCCGAAGGTATACTTGGCTACCCATTTAACTTTAGCGTTGATTTCGCTTTCCTCCAAAACATCAAACTCTAGCTTTAAGTCAGTTTGGGCGCCGCACAGCATTCGCCACATGTCTTTCGCGCGTTCTCCTTTAAGAGGTCCAAAGGCTGGGTCGTGAAATTCAATGTCGGAGCTGTACAGAGCAGTCATTGCATCCGGGTCGCATCTTTTTAGCGCAGAGTAAAATTCTTGGGCTGGACTCATTTTGCAGTACCGACTAAAAGGGAGATTCGAATTCCGCCAGGGCTTTGAAGCTTAAATCGCGTTCGGATTGAATGGGTTCCTCAATAGGCCACTCGAATCCAAATGAATTCCAAAGGACTCCGGAATCGTGCTCCGGACTGTGCACAGTAGAGGTTAGGTAAATCATGCAGGTTTGGTCTTCCAATACCGCGAAGCCGTGTGCGCAACCTTTTGGAAGGTAAACGCCCTTGAAGTTATCTCCACTCAATTCTACACTTACCGTCTTCCCATATGATGGAGAGCTTTTCCTTAAATCGAGAATAACATCCAACAAACGGCCGCTCGTGCAGTACACAATTTTGCTGTGATCTTGAGGTGGTAATTGGAAGTGCATCCCGCGGACGACTCCTTTGCTGTTCACTGAATAGAAGCTTTCGTCAAATTGCCCATCCAAACCTTGCGCCTCAAGTTCTCCCCGATGCATGGGTTTCACAAAACTTCCTCGATCGTCTTGGATGTGAAAGAAATCCAGGACATAACATCCTTCTATCTCTGTTTCAGTGAACTTCATGAATAGAAATTCTTAATCTGTTTGAGGCTATATGCTCTCTGTTCTTTACCAGCATTCTTATACCAATCGATGGTTTCATGAATCGCCTGTTTTGCCCTGTATTTAGGACTCCAGCCCAACTTCGATTTGGCTTTCTCGATGTCCAGCATTAGTAAGCCAGCCTCATGCACAGCATCCGGATTTTCGCAAATTTCAAACTCGCCAGAACCCCAAGATTCAAGCGCTGTTTCAACAAGTTCTTGAACACTGAGTTTATCCTCCAGTTCAGGACCAAAATTGAAGGCTTCAAAGAAATCGGCTCCTTCAGTTCTCATCTTGTGCCCCAACCATAAATAGGCATTTAAAGGATCTAGAACGTGTTGCCACGGGCGCACAGCATTTGGGTTTCTTACAATGAGTTTTTCTGAACTCTCAAGTGACCTCACGATATCCGGAACGATTCGGTTCTCAGACCAATCGCCACCGCCAATAACATTTCCAGACCGGGCACTAGCAACTGCCTGCAGGTGTTCTGTATAAGTCTTTGGTGAAAAAAATGAACGTCGGTACGATGAAATCACAAGCTCAGCACAAGCCTTGCTGTTGGAGTAGGGGTCGAAGCCGCCAAGTTCATCGGTTTCTTTGTAGGCGTAGTCAATTTCTTTGTTCTCATACACCTTGTCGGTGGTGATGAGTACGCTGCTGCATTGCTTTTCAAGAAAACGCAAAGCTTCTAAGACGTTTGCTGTCCCGGTTACATTCGTCTCATATGTAAAGAGTGGATCCTTGTAAGAATCAATGACCAAAGCCTGAGCGGCAAAGTGAAATACAAAGTCGGGTTGGAAATCTAAGAGTTCGCTCCTCAAACGATCCGCATCGCGAACATCTGCAATCACCGATTGGCACAATTCGTCGCCCTTGATTTGAATGTACAAATCGCGGTCGTGTTTGGGGGCGAGTGAATAACCTTTTACTACTGCTCCTAGTTCCTTAAGAATGAGAAGAAGCCAGCTGCCTTTGAAGCCAGTGTGACCCGTGAGGAAAACTCGTTTGTCCTTGTAGGTATTTCGGAGCGTTTCGAACATCACCAATTTTTCCAAATTGGTTTGTCGTTCCACATTGAATTGAGGTCAAGGTTGTCGCGGAGCGTATCCATGCACTTCCAGAAGTTGTGGTGTTTATAAGCTACCAGCTGACCGTCTTTGGTGAGGTCTTCGAGGGGCTGACGTTCCCACATGATGTCGTCGGCATCGTCGTGTAGATACTTAAACACTTCAGGTTTTATAATGAAAAAGCCACCATTGATCCAAGTTCCATCTTCTTTGGGTTTCTCAGCAAAGTTCTTCACCAATCCACCTTCGCCTAGTTCAATCGTACCAAATCGACTTCCTGGCTGCACGATGGTCATGGTGCATATTTTACCATGCGCTTTATGAAAGGCGTATTGCTCTTTCATGTCGACGTCGGAAACACCATCGCCGTAAGTGAGCATAAACTCCTCATCTCCCACGTATTCTTGAACCCTCTTCAGGCGACCGGCAGTCATGGTTTCCAATCCAGTTTCTACAAGTGTGACTTTGAAGTTTTCGGCCTTCGATCGGTGTACTTCAATCTCATTGCTGGCCAAATCGACGGTGACGTCGGCGTTGTGGATGAAGTAATTCATGAAATACTCCTTAATCACATAACCCTTGTAACCAAGGCAAATGATGAATTCAGTATGACCAAAGGACTCGTACATCTTCATGATGTGCCAAAGAATTGGCTTGCCTCCAACCTCAATCATGGGCTTTGGCTTCAGGTGAGATTCCTCACTTATTCTAGTGCCCTTACCACCTGCAAAAATGACAACTTTCATAGAAGACAAATATATATTTCTGGATGTGGTTTTGTTCTTAAAGAATTGAAATCACCTTAAGCGGACTTTCAATAATTCTCTAGACTTCTCAGCAATCTCTTGATCGACCCAAGGATGATTGAAAGGTGGCGTGTTCAATTCTTTCATAGCCCATGAATATGTGTCGATGTAAATAAAGCCCCCATAAGAAGTTGTGAACTCATCCAAATAGGAGGGAACTGTTTCCACGTCGAGGGTTGAGAGCTTCAAATGTTCATAGGGAATTCGACCGCTGTAAACATCCCACGACATATTATAAGGGTAATTGCCAAAATGCGACAGAATGGGGAAGAGTCCAGCCAATAAAAGAGGCCCAATGAGATTCGGTTTATCGAAGATGCGAACGAATTTGGGTTGAAAGCCATGGGTGTTTCCGAAAAGAATGAAAGCTGAAGCCAAAATGAAGAGATTCCATGGAATGATGATGTCGTTGCTGTTGTAGCCAGCAAAACCTACAAGGAAGATTGCGATTCCGTGGTAAATCATAATGGAGAGGAGCGCTACTGATCTCGTTTTCTGAATCATTAGCAAGGGGATGAAGCTGAGTCCAAGAAAAGGCGCAATCATGATAATATTGTCGAAGTAGATGAAGCTCGTGAATTTGTGCATGATTGGCGCAGCTATATATGGAGCCACATTTTCAAAGAAGCTGGCATTGAGTTTATTGATTCCTGTCCAGAGGTACATCGACAGCGTTAAGACTTGCATCGAACTGAAAATAAGCAGCTCTGAGCCCAGAACCTTGTTCGATTTTGCCAGACTTAAAAGAATGGAATAAGCCAAAAAGAAGTGAAAGACCCAAACTTGCAATCGATTGATGTCGAGAAGAATAAGGCTAAGTATTGAAGCTAAAATGAGTAGTAAAGGAAGCCTGGTTTTGGAGAAGAACATACTGCTCACTAAGCCTATAAGCAGAAGCCCTACCAAGCCTAAATCCAAGGCATTGGATTTAAAATTTAGCAATTCGAACAATGGGATTTTCGGAAAGGAGTGAATCCCAATCCAGAGATTCCATGAGAGCAATAGGGCCAACAGAGTGCAAATGTTGAGAGCAATGAGTAGAATTCGCAGTCGTCGGTTCACAAGCCAAACCTATAAAACCATTGAACATCCATCCAATATATCGGTTTCATTTCCTGTTCAGAATGCATAATTTTGTCAAAATCTTCTCATGGTCCTTCCCATTTTAGCATACGGCGATCCTGTTCTCAAGAAGAAAGCTCAAGACATCAGTCCCGATTACCCCGAGCTCAGTCAGTTCATTTCTAATATGTGGGAAACCATGTATGCGAGTCATGGTGTGGGCTTGGCGGCACCACAAGTAGGAGAGAGCATACGTTTGTTTGTGGTTGATGCTTCTGGTTTTGCTGAAGATGAAACTTACACCAAGGAGGAGCGTGAAAAATTTGAATCTTTCAAACGCGTATTCATCAACCCAAGCATTATTGAAGAGGAAGGAGATAAATGGGCTTTTGAAGAAGGTTGCTTGAGCATTCCCGACATCCGCGAGGAGATTTTTCGCAAATCAAAATTGCTTTTGCGCTATCAGGACGAGAATTTTGTGGAACACGAAGAGGAGTTTGATGGAATTTCTGCGAGAATCATTCAGCATGAGTACGATCACATTGAAGGTGTATTATTCACCGATTACCTCAGCCCATTGAGAAAACGACGATTAAAACGTCGACTCATGAAGATAGCCAAAGGGGAGATAGAGGTGTCCTACAAAATGCGTTTTCCCATGGCCAAAAAGGCAAGGAATTAGGATTTGTGTTTTCTGACATGAAACTCGATTTTTCTAAAGCCAAATTGAATATCATTTGATTGAATGGATTTAGCGCCTTTTAAGACGATATTTTCTTTCATTTGTCGCTCAAATTCACCACCAATCTTTAAACAATGCGCAACTTAATTTATAGCTTAACATTTGCCCTCTCTCTCAGTATGATTTCTTGTGGAGGTGGCAGTGAAGAATCTGCTCCAGTTCTCACGCTAGAAGAACTTCAAACGAGCATCGTTACATTAGAGGAGGAGCTTTATCAAGCCAAGACGAAAACGAAATTGAACATGTCAAAAGCCAAAGAGCTGATGACGATGTATAAAGGTTTCATCGACAACAATCCAACACATGAGTCATTGGCTGAGATGACCTTCAAGGCCGGCGAGCTGAGCATGGGAATGGAGGAATACAACCAAAGCATTGAATACTTTGAACGCATCGTGAAAAATCACAGCGATTACGAAAAGGCTCCGGAAGCCACCTACCTCGTGGCTTTTATCTACGATGAGTACTTAAAAGAGAAAGGGAAAGCTGCGGACAACTACCAACGAATGATTGAGCTTTATCCAAACAACCGCCTTTCTCAGGATGCGAAAGCATCAATTGAGCTTTTGAATATGTCGGATGAGGATATTTTGAAAATGCTGGAGCAGAAGAACTCTTAAGCTTCGATTACACCCGAGCCAACCAATTCCTCACCATCGTACCAGGCCGCGAACTGACCAGATGTGATGGCAGACTGAGGCCCATCGAAGATCAAGTAATAAGATCCTTTTTTGAGAAGTAGGCTTGCGGCCTGAAGAGTTTGTCGGTATCGTATGCGCACCGCATAACGAACTTGTTCACCTTCTTGAATGGCAGAGTCTGCCACAATCCAATTCAAACTGTCGCTTTCAAGTTTCAACGATGACCTCCACAAACCAGGATGATCGGATCCTTGACCTGTGTAGATGAGGTTCTTTTTTGTGTCCGTTCCGATCACAAATAGAGGCTCTGGGGTGCCGCCGACTGCCAATCCTTTTCTCTGGCCAATCGTGTAATAATGAGCACCTTCATGCTCGCCCACTTTTTGCGTTTCACTGTGGCTCAAATCAAACGGCTCTGAAGCTTCCGTTAACTCCAGCTCGTCAGCAGACGGATGCGTAGACTTATTGAAGATAGCGCTGCTCGCACTCACTTCTAGGATGTCACCTTTTTTCGGTGCCAATTGTTGTTTGAGGAAGTCGGGGAGCTTCACCTTGCCAATAAAACACAATCCCTGACTGTCTTTTTTCTCGGCCGTAACCAAATCAAGATTCTTCGCGATTGCGCGTACCTTCGATTTTTCCAATTCACCAATAGGGAAGAGGACTTTTGCTAATTGGTCCTGACGAACCTGGCAGAGAAAGTAGCTCTGGTCTTTATTCTTGTCTTTACCGGAGAGAAGATGATGCACTTCCTTTCCGTCAATGAGCTCGGTTTTCTTTCTGCAATAATGGCCAGTGGCTACATAATCGGCTCCTAATTTCACGGCGAGATCGAGAAAGACATCGAACTTGATTTCGCGGTTGCAGAGAACGTCGGGGTTGGGCGTCCGGCCTCGTTCGTATTCGGCGAACATATAGTCGACGATGCGCTTTTTATAGACTTCACTGAAGTCGATGACTTGAAATGGGATGCCGAGTTTCTCAGCTACGAGTTGGGCATCGGTGCTGTCTTCAACCCAAGGACATTCAGCATCTATAATGACAGACTCATCGTGCCAGTTGCGCATGAAAATCCCAATCACTTCGTATCCCTGCTCTTGCAAAAGGTGCGCGGTAACGCTGCTATCAACTCCTCCAGAAAGGCCTACAACTACTCGTTTCACGCTGCAAAGTTAAACGCTTCTGCTGCACGCAAAGCCTTATATTTGAAACCGAATACCCAAAGGCCTTTAACAGATGGAAACAATGACGCGAGCAGAAGAAATAATGGAGATTGAAGCCAGATATGGTGCACACAATTATCACCCACTACCAGTTGTTCTCGAAAAAGGCGAAGGAGTTCTAGTTTGGGATGTAGATGGAAAACAGTATTTCGATTTTCTATCTGCCTATTCTGCAGTGAACCAAGGCCATTGTCATCCAAGAATTATTGGCGCACTTGAAAAGCAAGCGAAGAGACTCACTTTAACCTCAAGAGCCTTTTACAACGATAAGCTTGGGGTGTATGAGAAGTACATCAGTGAATATTTCGGTTTCGATAAAGTGCTTCCGATGAACTCAGGTGCTGAAGGAGTTGAAACCGCAATTAAGATTGCTCGACGATGGGCATATGATGTTAAGGGAATTGCAAAAGATCAAGCGAAGATTGTAGTTGCAGGAGAAAACTTCCATGGAAGAACTACCACCATCATCTCCTTCTCTACGGATCCCGATTCATACGGAGGATTTGGTCCATATACACCGGGCTTTGTAAATGTTCCATACAACGATTTGGAAGCTTTAGCCTCGGCTTTGGAAGATTCGAACGTAGCAGCTTTTTTAGTAGAGCCCATTCAAGGAGAAGCTGGGGTGAATGTTCCATCTGATGGATACATAAGAGGTGTTCGTGAGCTTTGTACGAAGCACAACGTTCTTTTCATCGACGATGAGATTCAAACTGGAATTGCGCGTACAGGTAAATTGCTGGCCATCGATCATGAAGGAGTTCGTCCAGACATTCTCATTCTTGGGAAGGCAATCTCAGGAGGTGTATATCCTGTTTCTGCTGTACTTGCGGACGATGCAATTATGAATGTCATTAAACCTGGGCAACACGGTTCCACATTCGGAGGGAATCCTCTTGCATGTGTAGTAGCTGTAGAAGCTCTTGAGGTTATTCGAGATGAGGATTTGGCTAAGAATGCTCAGGTGCTGGGAGAGGGCTTTCGGGAGGCCATGGCAGAACTTGTGGATGAATTAGACATCTTAAAGGGAGTTCGAGGAAAAGGATTGCTGAATGCAGTATTAATCAACGATACACCCGAATCTTCTACGGCTTGGGATATGTGCATGGCACTTAAGGAGAATGGTCTTCTTGCAAAGCCAACCCACGGAAACATCATTCGATTTGCGCCTCCATTAGTGATGACGGCGGAGCAAATGGAGACTTGTATCAACATCATCAGCGACACGCTCCGTAAGTTTTAGTCTAGCGTCATCGACGAACGACATCAAAATTGCATTTCATCGGAGAAATGTGTCGAAAATCGACAAAGAAGGTCGTACGTCGGAGCTTCTTCCATATCTGCCTTCAGGTTTTTCCTACTAGCCAAAACGAGAGGCAATTGAGTTTTGTGTTAGTTTCATGTTAGGGTTTTTGGTACGCCACCTCCGGCGGACTTTTTTTTGCCCAAAAATGAAAGGGCCTCCAAATGAAGACCCTTTCAACCCTAATCAACAGCTAGTGTCAACAAGCAATCAGGAAGGCTTTTTGCCGAGAAGGACAAACTCGTTTGCAACCACTTCGGTTGAAAATCGCTTCGCGCCTTCTTTGTCCTCGTAGCTGCGGTTGGTTAATTTACCATCCACGGCAACCTGACGCCCCTTTTCGAGCAGTTTTTCAACCAATTCGGCAGATTTACCCCAAGCCACAATGTTGTGCCATTGAGTGTCCTCTACTTTGTCGCCATTTGCTTTGGTGTAAACATCGTTCGTCGCCAAACGAAATTTCGCCAGTTTTTCACCCCCGTCAAAGGCGATGATTTCAGGGTCTTGACCTACGTGGCCGATCAGTTGAACTCGATTTCTCAAAGACTTCATAATACACAGATTTAAATTGAACTTATTTTGAATTCCCGTCTCGGCTTTGAGCCCGAAACGATGAAACAAATGAAGTAGGACCGGGGCTGCATAGTCGTATAACAAACGTTTGTATCCGGATGTAAACGTGTAGAAACGGATAGTCGAAAAGGCTGGAGTCATACTCTTATTCGCCAAAAGGATGTTGCTCGTATTAGATTCGTTGCATGAATCATCGGCATTGTGAAGAGTGTGAAGAAGAACTCAGAGGTCGCATCGATCAGCGCTTCTGTTCCGATCCTTGTCGGAACTCATGGCACAACCGTAGCAAGAGAGAGGAGAACCAAACCCTATCCAGAATCAATGCCCGTCTCCGAAGAAATAGAAAGATATTATTGGAATTGAGTTTCAGTGGTCAGTTGAAAATCGCGCGTGAATATTTACTTCACCAAGGCTTCGATTTTAGCTATTTCACCCGTTTGATTCAAAATGAGGATGGGGCAGAGGTGCGCTATTGTTACGAGCTGGCCTATTATGAAGAATCGGATGGCTACTGCGTATTGATCAAGGAGATGTCAGAACCATAGTCCAGAAGGCTACATTTGCCGCGTGAGGAGCGAACGCTTTACCCTTATTCTTTTGTCGGCCATCAATTTCACAGCCATCATGGACTTTATGATCATGATGCCTTTGGGTGATGAGCTGATGGAAAAGTTCAGTTTGGATTCTTTCGAATGGTCGCTTGTGGTGTCGAGCTACACCTTCACCGCAGCAGTTTCGGCTTTGGCCTCCATTTTCCTAATCGATAAATTCGATCGGAAGAAGAGCCTGTTGTTTCTCTACGCAGGCTTTATTCTGGGAACCTTAGCTGTAGCTCTTTCGAACACTTACGAAACCCTGCTTATTTCTCGATCCGTTACAGGTCTTTTCGGAGGAATTATCAATGCCGTGACTTTGGCAATTGTAAGTGATTTGATTCCGTACGAACGGAGAGCAGCGGCGACCGGTATCATAGCAGCAGGATTCTCTGCAGCTGCAGCTCTTGGGGTTCCATTTGGATTGTATTTGGGGGTCACTTTCAATTGGCATTTTCCGTTTTATGCCATTGTTGGAATATCGAGCATCCTGTGGATTGTGGCAGCGAGAGCATTACCCGTTTTGAATGGGCATTTGGAGGAAGCAAGAGAGAATAAGCGCTGGGATTCTCTGAAGAACATTTTCAGTGATGGAAACCAGCTGAGGGCATTGGCCTTGATGATGGTCTTGATCGGAGGGCACTTTATGATTGTTCCCTTTCTTGCACCATACATGATTACCAATGTGGGATTTGCCGATACCGATTTATCCTACATCTACTTTTTCGGAGGAACCGCTTCCATATTCACCTCACCAATCATTGGACGCATTGCAGATAAGTATGGAAAGAAGACCATTTTCCTTGTTGTGCTTTTGGTCTCACTCATCCCAATTTACTTCATCACCAATCTTGGTCCGACAGAAATATATGTGGTTCTCATCATCACAACAGTCTTTTTCATTTTTGCGGGTGGAAGAATGGCGCCGATAACCGCAGTAGTGATTTCAACCGCCCCCCCGAGGTTTCGAGGAAGCTTTCTGAGTGTGCGCGCTTCCATGCAGAACTTGGCCGCTGGTCTTGCAGCGGTGGTGTCTGGGATGATAGTTAACCTAGATTCAAGTGGTGTTTATGTTGGTTACGACACGGTTGGTTTGATTTCAATTGGATCGGGCCTCGCGACACTTCTAATATTAAGATTTGTCGTTCCAAAATATTGAACCGATAAATGTTCATCGAAAGCCATTAACTTTGAGACAATATCTGAGGATGAAATCATACATCGGTCTTTTCATTATTTCTGCAATTTTCCTTCTTTCTGCTTGCAAGAAGGAGCATTTCTATACACGGTCTATTGTCAACAATACCGACTACAATATCCGTCTAGTGCTTTTTGGAGATAACCAAAGAGCATTGGGAGATACGATAAGCATTTCAAGCAATTCTACAGAGGTTATTCAGGATCATTACAGTCAGCACAGACCTAAAAACGGATTGAGCTGTGCCTTTCAGCAAGATGCAATTGTGGTGCTTGCGAATGGTCGACCAGCTGAGATTAGCAAATCGATTTTTTCAGACGATTACTGGGAAAAGGATTTGGTTGGTAAACGATCTCTAGATCAAGATTGCTTTTTTGAAATCGAAGCCGCTGACCTCCGCATTTTATCCCACTAATTATTTTTCCCTTGAAGCCTCGGATTGAAGAACAAGGCCAATTGTAGAAACTCGGGAACTCTTCCTGTGAACTGCTGAAAGAGATAACCTGCCTGGAAACTGAGGTCTTTATTAAGAACATAACCAGCAGCAAAGTACAATCGGTTTTGACTGAATTGTGGAGCAAGCCGGTTGATGAAAATCTCATCGTATGTGCTCAAGAAGAAGGTTCCAGGATCCATTTCTTTATTGTTGAGTGGGAGGGCCAAATACACTCGATAACGAAAACGCCATTTCCAGGAAGATTGAAGGGAGAAAAAGCGCTCTTCGGCGCGATAGCGATGTTCTATATTCATGCGTCCAATCCTTTGTTTGGTATTAAGTTCTTGCCATAACCGGTGCTCGTTTTGAAGGCTTGGTAATTTTGGATCTGTTGCGGGGTAATAGTTGATTAAGGCATATCCAACAATCGAAGTTAGATTGGTAGTTAGCTTGGTTTTCAGGCCAGTTCTCAATAGAAGTTGGTCAGTATTACCAACTATCTCACGATTACGTAGTTGGATATCAGTATGAATTTGAAAACGATCAGTGATTTTATTCGAACCAAAATACATGAGCCATGCACCTGGCTGGGCAAACAGGCATGCGCTTGATAGGCTCAAGAGAAAGGCGAGAAAAAAGGTCCGCTTTTTCAAGGTTTTCAGACGGCGAAGATTGTAAATGTTTGTAATAAGTGTAAGTTGTCTAGCTTATTGTACGTAGCTCGTCGATTTGATGAATAATCAAGCAAAAAGTTAATTTTGCATTAATGAAGAAAGTACTTATTCCAATCTTACTTCTGGTCTTGAATGTATCTGGCTTTGCGGCTACGGTAAATCAGGTAATAAGAGATTCTGTAGTGCTTTCGGGTGCATCAGTAACCTACGAACTATGCGATACAGTCGATTTGGATGCCAGCATCCTTCTTTTTTCTGCTAGCGTAAATTTAACCAATCCAGCTGAGGTACTCATTGCTGGACGTTTTACTGACAATCAAAATTTGGAATTTAGAAGGAATGACATTGGGGCTTCGGCGGTGATTTACTTCCAGATCGTTGAATTTTCGTCGGGCGTAGTTGTTGAGCATGGATCTACCAATGTAAATGCAAAAAACAACGAATCAAACAATCAATTCGATCACCACAAGCCAAGCCTTCGCAATCACCAGCATGTACAATAATGGCGGTACTTATGGTTCGGATGATGGTTACACAGCGGCAATAACCTCATCTACAAATTTGCAATTCGTTTGTAACACTTCTGGCTTTGATGTCTACTGGCAAGTGGTAGAATATGCAGATTGTTCAGTTCAACAAGTCGCATCTACTTTAACTGGGACAAGCTCTACCGGAACAATTAGCACGGCAGTCGATTTGACTAAAACCATGCTTTTTACGACTCATAGTATCAGTGGGAATGTCAATGCCGACGATTTGCCTCGGACAGAATTAACAAATTCGACAACCTTAACGCATACGCGCGTGGGAAGTACAAATACTATTGTGCTAAACACTTTTGTGGTAGAGTTTACCGATGCGACTGACGTGACTCAGGGAACACAAACTTTCATCGCCGCCGAAGGTAGTCATGCCGTGGCTGTAACAAATGCTGGATTGGACAGCTCAGTCGTTTGGTGTCCTGGTAATTATGGACGGCAGGGGAGTACGGCCTATAATACCACCGATAATATGGGGTATGGTTGGTTTAGAATGGGACTAACGTCTTCTTCAAATCTCAATATCATTCGTGAAAATACTGGTAGTTCAGCGGACGTGTCGTTTCAGATTGTACGCTTCCCCTACGACCAAACAAGGACACCGGGGTCTACCCCGACAAACCCAGCCGGCGCATACGACGACGCCCAGTTTCGCGCCACTACAAGAGGTACGACAACATTGCCATCTGGGAGCACTACCCTTGATGTTGCCATCAGTGTAACCGATTTGACTAAAACAATTATGGTCTTTTCTACGACATGCGACGACGCTGATATTCGAGATTTTCTGGTGACTGGAGCCTTGACCTCAACTACAAACCTTCGATTCCAGCGCTCAGGAAATGGAACTGCGGTAGACATATCATACGACCTTATTGAATTTTTCGGCGACGTCACTGTTCAGCATGGCACCACCACCTTGTCTTCCACAACGGTAAATGAAACTATTTCCGCGGTAGAGCTCGACAAAACTTTTGTTTTAGCAACTGTGCGTCGGTCAGGTACGGACTATGGAAATGATGATGGCTTCTTGGCTGAATTAACCTCAACGACGAACATGCAATTGACTGCAGGAGGGACGGGAGGCGTCGTAGAATGGCAAATCGTAGATTACGACGACACCTTTGTTCGCACAGTTAGAACAACAATTGCTGATGGTCAAACTTTAAGCACCCCCAGTATTTATCCAGCTGGATGCTCGAGTGTGAACGGAGTTGACCCGAATAAAACAATGATTATCAGTCATCACACTCAAGACGGTAGTACGAGTGCGGATGATTTGCCAAAAGTGACTTTGGAAGACAGCACCTCACTTCGCATAGAGAGAAATACTGGAAACAATTCATTGGAATACATCATTTATGTCGTAGAATTCTTGGACAGCACAGAAGTTCAGATCATCGAGCCGAACTTTGGGTCTGGTGAGACTTTCAGAAATGAGACAATTTCTTCTGTAGATACTTCGCGGAGTGTTGTTTTCGGTACAGGGGCATTTCAACGAGAAGGGCTTACCGCCTATACCACAAACGATAATACAGGATACAATTGGGGAACATTTGAGTTAACCAGTCCAACAAATGTGCTCGCCTCTCGTGCCGTTAGTGGCGCCACCGCAACGATTCCGTTTCAAGTTGTAGAGTTCATTCTAGGAGAGGAGCCTCTTCCAATTGAATTGGGGAGTTTTGATGTGCAGCGCCAAAATGATTTGAGAAGAGTGCGATGGACAACTTGGTCTGAAAGCAATTCCTCTCATTTTAATGTTCAGATTTCTGTGGATGGAAAGCAGTTTGAGAAAATCGGTCGAGTTGATGCTTCTGGCTTTTCAAATAACCTTGTCGAGTATTCTTTTTCTTCCACTTTTGAACAGAAAAGCACCCTTGAATACTATCGATTGGAGCAAGTCGATTTTGATGGTAAGCGCCACTATTCAAATGTTGTCGTTATCGAGTTGTCTGACCAGTCGAAAGTGTTTCTATATCCAAATCCTCTAGACGACGGCCGCCTAACCCTCTCGGGCCACAATATTGGGAGTCAGTATAGGATTTTGAGCTCAGATGGCCGATTGCTAGAGCAAGGTATTCTGCTTCAGGAATTTCAGGAATTGGACCTTAGGAGTCTAACTACCGGCCTTTACTTGGTCGAATGGGGTGATGTGAACAATCCACTGCGTGAGAAGTTAATTGTACGATGATCATGAGAGCACTCAATCTATTTTTCTGCTTCCTTTTGGTTGCTTGCCAAACAAGCAACAGTCAGGAGCAAAATGAGACAAAGCAAATAAGCATGGACGAAACAAATGTGGATGTATCCAATCTCAGTTTAGCAACCTTCGGCTCAGGATGTTTCTGGTGCACTGAGGCAGTCTTTCAAAGCCTAGAGGGTGTTGCCAAAGTTGTTTCGGGCTATTCTGGTGGCAGTGTGAAAAATCCAAGCTACAAGGAAGTGACCACGGGAAGAACAGGACATGCTGAAGTGACTCAGTTGTATTACGACCCAGCTTTTATAAGTTATGAAGAACTTCTTGAAGTCTTTTGGCAAACACACGACCCAACTACATTAAACCGTCAAGGTGCCGATGTTGGAACACAATATCGTTCGGCCATTTTCTTTCACGATGAAGGTCAAAAGAACTTGGCCATCGAATACAAACAGAAATTGGATGCCTCTGGTGCTTTCAACAGCCCGATTGTTACAGAGGTAACAGCCTTTGAGACCTTTTACCCGGCTGAGGACTATCATCAGAATTACTACGAGCAAAATGGAAGTCAGCCTTATTGCAACATGGTGATTCGTCCGAAAATGGAGAAGTTTAAAAAGGCCTTCGCTTCGAAACTGAAGAAATGACCTAAATTGGGTCCTTCAGATTATCGATATGACAAACGACATTCATTGGAAGCAAGTGTCCTTGCTTTTATTCCTCGAAGCTTCAGTCGCAATTTCTTGGATTGCTTACCACGAATACCAGCCTGAAATTCTTGATCAATTTGGATTCTCCAATTACATGCTTGAGTTTGCCATTTTGCAGGCCTTGGTTCTCATGATTACTCCACCAATTGCTGGTCACCTTTCCGATAAGATCCGAAACAAGGGCGGCGATCGCTTACCAATAATCAACATTGGAGTCTCTGTGGCAGCCATGATTTTCATGAGTGTTGCGGCTTCCATTTATTGGAACATCGATGGCTGGATGGTTTACCTAATCCCTGTTTTTGTAACCTTCTGGTTGGTCAGCATGAACCTCTTTCGATCACCGGCCATTAGTCTCATTGAAACCTTCGTTCCTCAAGCAAAGTTGGCTTCCGTGATTGCCGTTTTTGTACTCGTCTTCGATCTCATCTATGCATTGGAACCAAGCATCGTCGATCTCATTCAGTTCTTTGGATCCTCAGCAACATTTGTCCTTGGTGGAGTATTGGTCTTTGTCTCTGGATTCCTACTCATGCGTTCTTTTAAGAATTACGATTTTGAAGCAGAGAATAAAAACTTTGACAATGATACCGAGGATGGTAAGTCAGACTTCCTTCGCGTAATCACTACTGGATTTGCCTATGGATTGGTTTTAACAGGAATTTTTAAGCTTTTACCATACCTACTTGGACAAGAGAATTCGTGGATAGCGCATACGACATAAATCCGAATTACCTCATATCGGCCATGGTGGCAGTTTCGGCTTTTGTTGCCCTATGGCTTGGGAGAAATCCACAGCTTCTCAGTGTCAAGAAGATGTTGCGCATAGGCTGGAATTTGAGTCTAGTTGCCTTAGCTCTTTTGCTGCTGATGAACGATTTGTACAGTTTCATTGTTGGAGGACTCATTCTCATTGCATCATCTAGCCTTTAGGCTCGAGTCAACTAAGGAAGTTGATGCCATGCTCCCATTAATTGAGGCTACTGGAGCTCAAATTGTCGATGAGCCGAAGTACTACCCTCAACATGGTGAAACATATTATGCCTTGTTTTTTAAGGATCTTGAAGGAATAAAGTACGAACTGATGTATGAGTCTTGAGGAAGTACTAACGCCTAGTCAGCATTCCCGCGCCGATGAAAGAAGCAACAACGCCGATGATTAGGGAGGTGAAAAGCAATGGTGGCCACACTTTGAAAATGAACACTCCCAGAAGAATGAATGTTAAGCCGACGCCAATGTATGTGTAGGCCTTACGCTTTCGTTTGTTCATTGTTTTTTCTGATTTCTTCGCGAATTTCCACAAGTTTTTCCATTTCGATGGGCTTGATTAGGAAGCCATCGATGAGTGGATAATCTTCTGCTTTTTGCTTATCCATTGGGTTGATGCTCGAGGTGAGAATGACGACTCGATAATTGAGACCGTTCTCTTTCAATTTATCCAAGAACTGCCAGCCTGTGAGAAAGGGCATATTCAGGTCGAGGAGAATGAGGTCGGGTTCTACATCCGTACTTTCCAGCAAGAAGCTCAGAGCGAACATAGGATTCTCGAATGCCTTGATGTTCGCATCGGGATACACCTGTGAAAGGAGCTCTTTGTTTACGAAGTTGTTGATGGAGTCGTCGTCGACTAATAATATATACACCCGCCTGCTTTAGGGGCTGAATGTAAGAAATCCTTGGTTCAATAGGCTTTCTCGTGGAAAGCATTTTCATGAATTTTTTCACAGCGGCACGCCCTAGACTGTGAAGTTTCATATCGAACGAAGGCTTGTTTATAAATAGGATTGAACCGAGATCAAAGTATTGGATTCCTCCTTAATCTTGAAGCGTGAGTCCTACAGGTATCCTACTCATCGTTTTGGCCTACTTCGGCCTGCTCATTTTCATCTCTTACCTCACTTCGGGAAAGGGCGACAATGTGACCTTTTTTCTGGGGAACCGACAATCACCTTGGTATGTAGTGGCTTTCGGAATGATTGGCGCATCGCTCTCTGGAGTTACCTTCATTTCGGTGCCGGGCTGGGTAGGCAGCAGTCAGTTCTCCTACATGCAGATGGTATTGGGTTATCTCCTTGGTTATTTGGTGATTGCGAACGTTCTATTACCGCTTTACTACAAGTTAAATCTCACATCCATTTATAGTTATTTGGATGGAAGATTTGGAAAGGTTTCCTATAAGGTTGGAGCCTTTTATTTCTTGCTTTCTAGAACCATAGGCGCTTCTTTTCGATTGTACCTAGTCGCAATGGTTTTGCAGTTTGCGGTCTTCGACCCGATGGGCTTGGAAGTTCCTTTTTGGCTTACGGTAGTACTCACCATTACCCTCATTTGGTTGTACACCTTTCGTGGAGGAATCAAAACAATCATCTGGACAGACACTCTTCAGACTGCCTTCATGCTGCTTTCAGCGGGTATGACAGTCTATTTCATTAGCTCTGAATTGGACTTCAATTTTTCGGAGGCTGTTGCTGCAATCGACGCTTCGGAATATTCGAGGGTCTTCGATTTTGACGACTGGAGATCTGGCTCTTATTTCTGGAAACAGTTTTTCTCTGGGGCTTTCATTACCATAGCCATGACGGGACTTGATCAGGACATGATGCAGAAAAACCTCACATGTCGAAGCATTGGTGAAGCCAAGAAGAACATGTATTGGTTTTCGCTCGTCTTGGTATTCGTGAACCTCTTGTTCCTGGGAATGGGAGCATTGCTATACATATTTGCCCAACAGAAGGGCATCGACATCCCTGTGAAAGCCGATCAGCTCTTCCCGATGATTGCATTGCAGTCGGGATTGCCCGCCGTGGTTGGTTTGTTCTTCATTCTCGGATTGATCGCTGCAGCCTATTCCAGCGCCGACAGTGCCTTAACCGCATTAACAACATCTTTCAGTGTAGATATTCTTGGAAGCACTGAGGATAAACCCATTTCCAAGAAACACCGAATGATGGTCCACCTTGGATTTTCGGCGCTTCTAGTCCTTACGATACTCATCTTCAAAAGCTTAAACGACGACAGTGTAATCAGTGAGCTTTTCGTGGCGGCTGGTTATACCTACGGTCCATTGCTTGGGCTCTATGCCTTCGGTTTGTTCACCAAATGGCAGGTGAAAGACGCATGGGTTCCATTGGTTTGTCTGCTCAGTCCGCTCTTGTGTTACGTGGTAAAGTTGAACAGCGATGTGTGGTTTGCCGGTTACCAAATGAAGTTTGAGTTGCTGATCTTGAATGGCTTCTTGACGTTCCTTGGGCTCTTTTTGCTTAGGAAGAAGTTCTAAACCGGACCTATTTCTTAGACGACTAAGTCTTAAAGCCTTATAAATGAATGATTTTCTCAGTCGATCTATTCGCTTTGGCGCTGGGAATCCTGTTGATTGACCGTCTGTTATTTGCTTATAGGCAAATTGATTCCTAACTTTGAGAGATGCGCATGTTAAGTGCATTTCTGTGCTTTAAAATCCTGTCTTTATGGATTTTAGGCTTACCAACTTTAATGGCGACGAACTATGTTTCTTCCGGCACGGGGAACTACGATGCAAACGGAGCTTGGGTTGGGAATGCGCCTCCTACAGTTTTGATTGCTGGAGACAGTGTGTTCATCAACCACGCGATTTTACTCAATCAAGACATCATCATCAAGGGGGTTCTTATTGTAAACGCTTCGGGAAGTTTGATTGGATCGGGAAACAGCATTCTCATTGGTGATGGGACCAATGTTGGAGAGGTTTATAATTATGGTACGGTCAACTGCAAGAAAATTACGGTGGATGGCAGTGGAACTGTCAATGACTCGCTTCCCGCCTTTCATAACATCGACAGCGTGAAAACAGGAAAGATTGACGTAGGTAGCAACGCGCCAGCCGGGCTATTTAGAAACGAAAGCACAGGGTATGTCCTTGTGTCCGCTACTTATGGAGACGCTAAAGGTGAAGCGCACATCGATGGATATCTTCAGAATTGCGGCATCATGAAATTTGAGACCAAACTGAAAAACCACGGAGGACAACTCAGCTGTGGAGGTTCAATCTACACACCTTTGGTTGAGTTTGATGACAATGGAGGTAGGGCCGGCACCATGACCAATCAGAACTTGTGCACTGATTCCGGATCATCTACCCAACCTCAGTTTTTTTCAAATACCACAGGGAATACCTACAACAGCATCTCTGCCTTTCTCGTAGGGGAATCACCCACAGGTTCTGGAAATCAAGTTTCTGGGGCGGATTATAGCATAGATTCTACGAGCTTTTTCATTTGCGGTGAAAGTTTGGACGGCAGCATTAAAAGCGGGCCTCTCCCAATTGAATTTGGGGGTTGGGATATATCCGGAAGGTGATTTTGAAGCAGGATTCATTGATTTATGGAGGTGCCTACTCTCAGATCACTCAATCATTGGAATTTCAACAAAACGACTTGGAATTTCAGTTTTCCTCATTCCATGTGATGGATGGAACGCCCCATCTTTATTCTTACAAACTGAATGGCCAGTCGGATAAATGGAGCAATTGGAGCGATGTTTCTCAGACTCGATACACCAACTTGAAGAATGGCGAATATGTGTTTCAGGCTAAGAGCAAGAACATGTATGGGGTAGAGAGTAAGCTTGCTCAATATTCGTTTACCATTTCACCACCCTGGTACGAAACGGGATGGTATTATTTGTCTCAAGCCCTATTCTTTGTCCTCTTGATAAGCGTCACATTCCTTTTTTCACGGGGCAGTTCGAATCAGTATTCCGAGGTGCTCATTTTGATTACGGTGATCACCATGTTTGAGTTCGTTATTTTACTCTTGGAACCCTATGTTGAGAGCTACGCCAACGGAGTCCCTCTCTTTAAACTGGGAATGAACATCCTACTTGCATTGAGCCTTCATCCTATGGAGAGATTCCTAAGAAAGGTTTTCAAACGAAGAAGATCGAAGGCCGTTTCTTGAGAGTGTTTTCGTTCGTTTCACTTTGTGTTCCTGCCAATCCGTGAAATGGACCAAGCCCACTTCGCTGTGCTCAGTGCGGTCTTTTTTGTGTCCTTTTCGCTTGAAAGCAAGCTTTCGCTCAAGGACACATCGTTTCGCTTTATTTCCCTGGTTAGCGCGAATATCTTATTCGTGCTCATGAGAAAGAACTTTCGAGGTACAGGATTCCCTTCACTTCGTTCAGTGTACCTGTCTATCCATGAAATGGATCAAGCCTACTTCGCTGTGCTCTTATGTTCTTGAATGAAAACCAAAACCTACGAGTTCCTGAGCCTGTCGAAGGGCGGGTTATAGATTAGAGAGTAGAGAGTGAGAGTAGAGAGTGATCCCTGGTTAGCGCGAATATCTTATTCGTGCTCATGAGAAAGAACTTTCGAGGTACAGGATTCACTTCACTTCGTTCAGTAATCCTGCCTATCCGTGAAATGGATCAAGCCCACTTCGCTGCGCTCAGTGCGGTCTTTTTTGTGTCCTATTCGCTTGAAAGCAAGCTTTCGCTCAAGGACACAAAAAAGCCCCTTCGCTTTTTGCGAAGAGGCTTGATCATCAAGTGATCGCGACAGGATTCGAACCTGTGACCGTCTGCTTAGAAGGCAGATGCTCTATCCAGCTGAGCTACGCGACCATATCTCGGAAGTGGTGCGTCCGTGATGGCGCGAAGATATAAATAGCTGAATGAGAGAAAAGCTAGAAGGCTGAATTTTAAGAAAGATTCCGTAGCCACTATTTTCAACGAAAAACAGCATGATAATCCTACCCAAAAAATTCTATTTTTGAGTTGAACCTCAAGCCGCGTAGCCCTCCATGCTCACCAAAAGAGCTCAGCGTATTCTGATAGGCATTGGCCTTGGTACAATATTGTACGTCATCCTCATCTTTTTCCTCTTGGAATCGGAGAGGGGAGCAGAGGGTTCAAACATTAATAGCCTCTTCGATGCACTATGGTGGACCGTAGTAACCCTCACCACCGTTGGCTATGGTGACACCTACCCGGTAACCGACGTAGGAAGGTTGATCGGATTCATATTTGTGTTTGGGAGTTTTAGTATTTTTGGGTTTCTCATCGGCAGAATCACCAATATGCTTTCTGACATTAGTGAACACAAGAAGCTTGGATACGAAGGAACCAAGTTTCGAAATCACGCTGTAATTATAGGATGGAGTTCCGGCGGACATTCAGTGGTAGAACAGCTGATCGGCGTAAACAAGCGCTGTGCAGTTATTACCGACAATCGGAATGACATTGATTTGATCAATGAAACCTACGACAAGAAGCACGTCTATACGCTTTTCGCCGATTACAACAATTTCGACATCTTCAAAAAGGCCAACATCGCTAATTCTGCGATTGTTTATGTCAACCTTCCCGACGATACGGCTAAGTTGGTTCACATACTGAACCTCAAGAAATATTTCAAGAATATTCGCTTTGTTGTTACCCTCGACAACGCCAATCTCAAGAGCACTTTCCACAGTGTTGGAGTGACGCACGCGGTTTCGAAAAATGAAATTTCTTCGAAGCTTTTGGCCAGCTACATTTTTGAACCAGACGTAGCGAAGTACAGCGAAGATATCCTGTCGTTTGCCGAAAATGACATTGACTACGACATCAAAGAGTATAGAGTTGTACCCGAGAATCCGCTAGCGGGTAGGACGTACAACGATGTGTTTTACGAGGTCAAACGAGAATACAACGCAGTCCTGATCGGAATTAGTAAGATTACTGAACACAGACGCGAATTGCTTAAAAATCCTAAGGAAGACGTCACCATTAATGTTGGCGACTTTTTGATTGTGATCATGAACGGGGAATCAACAAGGAAAATGAAAAAGATTTTCCAAGTTGAAGAGGGAGGATATTAATAGCTAAGAATGGGTCTCATCATACCAATCGTACTCGTCGCCATTTGCTCTGTAGTGATTTGGCGCGCCGTAGACGGCTTTTCTACGGCTTCTGAGTATCTCGGTAGAAATCTTTCAGATGGCGTACGAGGAGCTACAATCAATGCGATTGCGAGTTCCATGCCTGAGCTCTTTACATCCATCTTTTTTCTTTTCTACCTCAACGATGTCGATGGCTTCTCGGGAGGTATTGGAACAACAGCAGGCTCCGCCATCTTCAATGGACAAATCATTCCCGCTCTTGTCATTCTTGTGGTCGTTTTTTCTGGGGCAGCCAAGTATGTAAAAGTCAGTCAGAAAGTAATCCTCCGAGATGGGATAGCCTTGATTGGTGCCGAACTCATCCTAATCATCCTCATTAGTAGGGAGACTTTATACTGGTGGCATGGAGGTATTTTAATGCTGATGTATGGGGTTTATTTGACTTATATGTTGTGGTCCATGACAAAAGGAGAAAAGATGACCACCGATGAATTTCATGAACAATCGGATGATGGTTATGAGCCAAAAGACGAGAAACGTCATCACGCGGTAATCAAAGGAGGAATGACCATCGACCTTGAGCGCATGATTCTTGGAAGAAATAGAATAACTGACGCAAATGCCTGGCCTTTGCTCATCATTTCAACACTTACCATAGCCCTAAGCTGTTATTTTCTTGTTTTAGCTTGTGAGTGGATTGGAAGTGAATCGTACTACGTCCCATTTCTTGGAACATTTGAAGGACTTGGAATCCCAATCCTGTTTGTAGCTCTGATTATTGCTTCAATGGCTTCGAGCATTCCGGATACGATCATATCCATGAAAGATGCTCAGAAGGGGAATTACGACGATGCAGTATCGAATGCCTTTGGTAGCAATATGTTTGATGTGTGTTTTGCTCTTGGATTTCCTTTGTTCATGTATGGAATTCTCATCGGTCCAATTGAAATGGATCAGTTCATCATCGAATTGAGTGCAGAACTTCGTATGCTTCTTCTTTTAATGACCTTGGTTGTATTCAGTATATTCTTCTTTGGGAAATACGTAGGTAAAATGAAAGCCTATCTTCTTCTAGTCATCTACGCCTTCTTTGTGGTGTATGTTGTTGGTAGAAGTACCGGAAACGAATTTATAGCCGCCATTGGCTCTGTTCTTAGAGAGATGGTATACATGCTCCCTTTCACACAGTAGATTGATTTAGGCCGCTAGAAGGTCAAGCAAACGTTTCATTTCCTCTTCCTTTTCCTGTTCCCCCAATTGCTGGTAAGAATGATGTAGGTTGTTCAATATCCGCGTAGCAATGCTTTGACTGTTGCACGGCAGATAGAACATAGGTAAGTCTTCCAATTCTAGTTCTTTGACGAACTGAGTAATCTCTTTATTGCTAAAAATGGAACCCTTTCCAAAAGGGTTGATGTAGAACATCATATCATCTCGATCCAAATGATCGAAACTTTTCATCATTCCTGAATAATCTAAATAGCACAGGATGAAATGACGAGGAAGATTTACCCCATAGATGGGCAAATCTAAAGATTGTGCTAAGTGCATATAGATGATGGAAAGGCTAATGGGGTTCCCCTTCTTTCCTTCTAGAACTGTATTTATAAAGGAGTTTGAAGGAGAGTGGTAGTTCTTGGTGTTTCCCGAAAAGCCGTGCACATCAAATAGAATGTGATTCATGACCTTCACCTTCTCCAAAGCCGTTAAGCCATCGTTCAACTCAATCCAAATGTCTTGCTTGATTTTTTCTAGTTCCTCTCGGATTGCATCCTCATCAAGATCTGGGTAGAGGTAGTGAGAAATCAAGATCCAACCTTCGATAAGATCCATACAGCCACCTTCCTTCCACAAGGAGAGCTTGTCGTAGAGGGCTTCGAACTGAATTTGATGAATCAGTTCTTCGATGCGTCCTTGAAAGACGACACCCAAGCCAGACTTTTCCCAGGCACTTTCTAAAAAGGGAATAGCGGTGGTTCCCATTTGCTCCAGCTGACCCTTTACATCGAGAAAGATGTTTTCATCTGGATCGTCGAGAAGGGCTATAAGGGCATTGATTTTAGTGGCTTCCATGTATTACAAAGGTAAATGGGAGCCTTCGAGAGCCTAAAGTGCTTGGGGGGAAGTTTTACTCATTCACTTGTTAATCGGTGCAAACTCTGTTCAATCAAGTCTTCCATGCGTTGCTGGTAGTTCCTCGAAAAAGCCCCTTTAAAACGGTTTGCGATGATGAGGCAAATGGTTGCACAATCATGACCAAGCATACTGCCAAGCGCATATAGGGCGGAGGTTTCCATCTCGTAGTTGGTCACCTGTAGACCGTTGTACCTCGTCGCGGCGAGTTTTTCGTTGAGTCCTTGAAAGCGAGTTTTTAATCTAAGCTCTCTTCCTTGTGGACCATAAAATCCGCTGGCCGTTAGGGTAATTCCTTTGGTTTCTGTGGAAGCAACTTTGTTGAGAAGCGTCTTGCTTCCTGCAATTCCGTATGCTCTTATGAAATCGAAGGCTTCCCCCATTTGACTTCGAACGGCTTCCGTGAGCCCAACGTCCTCAACATCTTGCTGGTAGTAGTGCAGGACGTTATCCAGTCCGATGGCATACGAGGAGGCCACAAAGCTATCAACGTCCAATTCAGGCTGAAGAGAGCCGGAGGTTCCCAGGCGTAGTAGATTTAATGAGATGTGTTCTTTTCGTTCCGTGCGGCTTTGGAGGTCGATGTTGAAGGCTGCATCAAGTTCGTTCACTACAATGTCGATGTTGTCGGTTCCGATTCCAGTGCTTAAGACACTTACCCGTTTGCCGTTATAACTTCCTGTGATGCTGAAGAACTCACGATTGTGATTCTCGTGATCGATGTTGCTCAGATATTTACCCACACTTTTAACCCGACCTTGATCCCCGACAAGAATGATGTTTTCGGAAAGCTGTTCTTTGCCTATACCAATGTGGTACGGCAATCCTTGTTCGTTCAATACTAGTTCAGAGGGGGGAATGATACGCGCCATGCTCGTGCTGTTGAAAACCTATGTTGGAATGGAATGACCAAAATTGCATTTTTGACCGACATGGCATCAAGGAAAGTTGCGCGCATTCGTCGTTGGGTTTTTATCCTGCTCCTCACGAGCATAGGAATAGGCGGAAGCTGGGCATACAAGTATTATCAGTTCATCTATGCGAGCAATGTTTCCATTTCTGAAGGAACTCGCTATGTTTTACTTCCAGGTGGTGTGGACTTTGAAGGAGTTCAAACCGCTCTTCTACAGGATGGCTTGTTGGAGGATTTAGAGTCTTTCATTTGGGTGGCGGAGCGCAAGAACTACCCGAGTAAGGTGAAAGCGGGGCGCTATCTACTTTCGGATGGGATGAGCAACAATAGCTTGGTGAATCTGTTGCGTTCAGGTGAGCAGCAGCCCTTAACACTCACTTTAAATAACATGAGGTTTACTGAAGACTTAGCCAGCTTAGCAGGAGCCAAACTCGAGTTCGATTCCAGTGATCTCATGAATCTTTTAACCGATAGGACATACCTCAACAGCATTGGATTTGACCCAATTCGAGTAAAAGCGCTTTTCATTCCGAATACCTATGAATTCTATTGGAGTACGACGGCGGATGAATTCATTGACCGAATGGCCGTGGAGTACAAGAAGTTCTGGAACGATGCAAGAAAAAGCAAAGCAAAAGCCCTCGGCCTCACTCAAACCGAAGTGAGCACCTTGGCTTCAATTGTAGAAAAGGAAACGCTGGTTCGAGAAGAAAAACCGCGCGTTGCTGGACTTTACTTAAATCGCATTCGCAGGGGAATCAAGCTTCAGGCAGACCCGACGGTGATCTACGCTTTGGGTGACTTCACGGTGAATCGAGTGCTGAGGGAACATCTCAAAATCGATAACCCCTACAATACCTATATGTATAAAGGTCTGCCGCCGGGTCCGATATGCATTCCAGAGCCTTCTTCCATCGATGCTGTATTGAATCCAGAGAAGCACAATTACATTTTCATGTGTGCGAAAGCCGATTTTTCCGGCTATCACAGCTTTGCAACAAACCTTCGCGAACACAACAGAAATGCCCGAGCATATCAGCGCGCCTTGAACGAGCGAAAGATTTTCAAGTAGTCCAGCTCATAAAGGATGAAGAGCAACACAATTGTGTATTCTAGTCCAATAAGAAGTAATGATTCCTGAAAGTTTTCGTTGCCGTAGGCGAAGTACGACAAGAAGATCAACGAGCTCCACAGAAGTGGGAAGCGCAGATCGGCGATGCTTCCAAACAAGATCATTCCTAAAATGTACCATGGGTGTACAGTAGTGGCTCCGATGAGAAAGATGAGCATGATCCATACATAAGCTGTGGAGAAGTCTTTCTTGCGCAATCGGTAGGAGATGAACAGAATGAAAGCAGTTGACAGAGCTGCAAGGAAAGGCCCTACACGAGCAATGTCGTTGTATCCGAGCCACTCGAAACGAATCCACCGAAGCATGTAATAAAGACTCGCATTGAATTCAAATTTTTTGAAGTATAGGCCAAAGCTGGATATGAAAGCTTCAATTTCAATGTTAGGCAACAAGGGTATATATAGGAGGCCAATAAATCCTAAAGATGCAGCGGAGAACAAGGCTCCCTTTTTCCAACCCAAACGAAAGAAGAAGTAGGGGAGTAGAATGAGGGCATGCAACTTAAATGATGCGGCCAGAGCTAGAAAGACGGCAGACAAAAGCCATTTCTGACGCACCAAAAGCACAACACTTCCAAGTAAAAAACTCAACATGAGCAATTCGAAATGGAGGTTCCCATAGCTTTCCAGGAGCCAGAGTGGGTTTAATAGAAGCCAAGGCAGAACTTGCTTGAATTTCCCTTCTGGGAGAAGGTGATAGAGGAAAAAGACCAACAGACTTTCTGCGAGCAGCATTTGGATCCGGAAAATTCCAGAAGATATCATGAGATCACCCCCGGAGAGGAAAGTTGTCATGGCAAAACTGACTTGAGCCAAGGGTGGATATACACTGATGTACTCAGGACTGTTCAATTGTGCGAAGAGCTCTTGTGAAAAACTTGTATCGCGGAGCAGCAGCTCTGAAGGTGTAAATTGATATGGGCTGATGCCCCTTAAGCTGCACCAACCGTCCCATACAAATCGATACAGATCATCGCTGAGATTAGGCAAGAAACCAAAGGCCATAAGGCGCATGGCGAGGGCTAAGACGAGCAGCGATTTGATGTTGAAGCTTCTTTGTGCCAGAAGCATGTAGGCGGCAAACATGGTAAAGTAAGCTCCAAGAAGCAGACTTGTATTGCTTCGGTCGACGCTTAGGCACACGAATGCGCTCAGAATCAATAAGAGGGAGGGGAAGAGTTGGAATGCGAGCGTTCGCATCAGTCGAGCACCTTCTTGGAATCAATCGACCAAGCCTCGGGCTTGTCATCGAAGAGAATTTTGGTCTTAGCCCAAGTGCTCTTAAAAAGTTCAGAATGACGGTAATTTTCTAAGTGTGCCGGACTTTCCCAGTGGCTGTGAGTGAACACAATTCGGGGGTCATCTTGAGTCTGCCATAGCTCCAAATAAGTACAGCCATCGAAGGCGCGAATGTGCGCGCAGCTTTCATTGAAGACTGCGAAGAAGTTGTCGAGTTGGTCTTCTCGAAAGGTCATTTTCACTACTCGAATCACGACTCAAAAATTATACTGACCATGTCGTTGACTTCCATGCCCATCAATTTGCTTGCGTCTCCATAAGAAATGGCGATTTCCAACAATCCATTGGAGCCAAAGAGCGCCAAACGTTCTGCAACAATTACGTCTGAATAGGACTCGCTTAAATCACTGATATCGAAACCAGGCTTGCGAAAACTTATGCTAAACCTGCGTCCAGCACCTATGTCATCGAACATTTTTCGAGAGATGTTTGAAATGACATTCCCATATGAGTCTATGTAGAGAACACTCCCGCGAATTTGATTTGGCTCAAGTACAGGCTTCGGCATCGCTTTCGCGTTTACGCTTTCTACTTCCTGCCCAAGAACCTCAAGAGTTCCTCCACGTGCAAGGTGGCAGGCGGCTTTCACAAAAACATCTCGCGTTGGAAATGTGTTGATCGGCGAATCGCGTTTGAGGTCGATGCGTACCATTTGGTCTGGCCTTTTGTCAAAGAGAAGGCTGAAGATGCCATTGTCGGTTCCAACAAAGTAATGACCATCGCAGCGAATCGCTAAATGTGGATGCGCCTCGGTCTCTTCAGGCAATACTCCAATCACATGCACGCTGTCTTCAGGAAAATCGCGGTAGACACTGCGAAGGATAAAAGCGGCTTCGAATGCGTTGAACTTGGTGATTTCGTGGGTGACATCAACAATGCGCGCCTCAGGCAATTGCTTAAAAATGGCTCCTTTTACAGCCGCCACGTAATTGTCTTTAAGACCTAAATCGGTAGTGAGTGTGATGAGGGCCGGAGAGTTCAAAGCGGGCTAAAAAATGTCTTATTTTGTGCGAGACAAAAGTAGGAAATGAAGCCTTCAAAAGGCAGCTAAAAGAACAGTATTGCACGAGCGAAATATAGAGTTCGAATCTTCCAACCCGATTGAGATTTTCGGGGCGAATAACGCCAACATTCATATCATCCAGCAATACTTCTCAGATCTAAAGATTATTGCCCGCGGCAGCACCTTAAAGGCGTATGGCCCTGGTGAGCGATTGGATCGTTTGGAAGATAAGGTTCAGCTCCTCGTAAATTACTTCTTGCAGTATGGAAAGCTCGAAGAAACCGATGTAGAGCGTTTGCTGCAGCAAGATGTTTCCTATTTGGAAAACCCCAACGACAGCAAGGACGACGTCATTCTCTATGGCATCAATGGTGAGGCAATCAAAGGCCGGACGAAGAATCAGCGCGAGTTGGTGAAGTCTGTCGACAAGAACGATATGGTTTTTGCCATAGGGCCAGCTGGAACCGGAAAGACATACACTGCAGTAGCTCTTGCAGTTCGCGCTTTGAAGAATCGAGAGGTCAAGAAAATCATTTTAACACGTCCTGCCGTTGAAGCGGGAGAATCCTTGGGTTTCCTACCCGGTGACTTGAAGGAGAAACTCGATCCATACTTGCAGCCGCTCTACGATGCCTTGCGAGATATGATTCCACCGAATAAGCTGGAAGGTTATCTAGAGAAAAACATCATTCAGATTGCTCCGCTGGCTTTTATGCGTGGAAGAACCTTGGATCATGCCTTTGTGATTTTAGATGAAGCACAGAACACCAGCTTACCACAGCTAAAAATGTTCTTGACACGTATGGGCTCGTCGGCCAAGTTTGTCATTACGGGCGATCTTACACAAGTTGATTTACCTCCTAGAGTTCAGTCGGGTTTGGTGAGCATCACCGAAATTCTCGCAAAAACGCGCGGAATATCATTTGTTCGCCTAACAGAGCAGGATGTAATTCGTCATAAGTTGGTCAAGAAAATCATTGAGAAATTTAAAAAGTTCGAAAACGGAGATGGCTAAAACGCTTACAGATCAGGAATTTCAATTTCCTGGACAAACATCTTACTACCACGGAAAAGTCCGAGAGGTTTACGGAATTGGTCAAGATCATTTATTGATGATTGTTTCCGACCGCATTTCGGCCTTCGATTATGTACTTCCAAAAGGGATTCCCTACAAAGGTCAGGTGCTCAATCAGCTGGCGCAACTCAATATGGAGGCCACGGCCGACATTGTTCCGAATTGGTTGGAATCGACTCCAGATCCAAACGTGAGTTACGGAATTAAGTGCGAGCCATTCAAAATTGAGATGGTGATTCGTGCCTACTTGGCCGGACATGCATGGCGTGAATACAAAGCTGGCCGACGGCAAGTTTCTGGCGCTCCAATGCCTGATGGCTTGAAGGAGAGCGATGCCTTTCCAGAGCCCATCATTACACCTGCAACGAAAGCAGAGCAAGGTTTGCACGACGAAGACATTTCACGTGAAGACATTCTGTCGCGCGGCATCGTCTCTGAAGAAGACTACTTAAAACTCGAAGCATACACACGAGCCTTGTTCCAGAGAGGAAGTGAAAAGGCCAAAGAGCAAGGACTAATTTTAGTGGATACCAAGTACGAATTTGGTAAAGACAAAGACGGAGTCATTCGTCTGATTGACGAAGTGCACACACCAGATTCTTCCCGATATTACTACCTCGAAGGTTACGAAGAGCGTCAGGAAAGGGGAGAACATCAACGTCAGCTTTCCAAAGAGTTTGTACGGGAATGGTTGATGGAAAACAATTTCCAAGGCTTAGAAGGTCAAACAATGCCGTTGATGCCCGATGATTTTGTGAATGTCGTTACCGACCGCTACATTGAATTGTACGAAAAGCTTTCAGGAACTAGCTTTCAGAAAGATCCCATCGACGATATTGGGAAAAGGATTGAAGAAAATGTTTCGTCCTTTTTAAGATAATTCGGCAGCTAACTGTATAGAGATTCGCGTTAGCTGTGGTTTGAAATTTCCACTTTCCACTTTCCGCTTTCCGCTTTCATCTTTTATCTCAAAGCTCATCGAGTGTCCTTCGTAACATAATCCAGTTTTCGCAAGTCGGTAATGCTTTGTTTGATCAGATTTTTTAGAACCTCTATATCGATATCGGAAAGCTTGTTCACGTACAAGCATCCTTTGCCCGTTTTGTGCTTACCTAATTTGGCGAGTTCATCTGGGTAGTTCTCTAGGTAGTTCATGATGTACAGACTCAAGCTTGCTTTTCGTGGCGAGAAGCCTGTCTCCATCCAATCACCCTCTTGTCCAGAAGCGTATTTGTAGTGGTAGCTGCCATAACCTACGATTGAGGTGCCCCACATTTTCGGCTGTTCACCGGTCACTTCGGCGAAAATGTCCAAAAGTTGGAAGGCGTCTTCCCGACGTTGGTCGTTCTCAACTGATTTAATGAAGTCTTCAACTTTGGCGTCGTTGAGTTTGGTCTTGAGTTCATATTTTCCCATGATGATTGCTTTGCTATAAACTTAGTGGATTCTCTTCAAACAATGGGTGTATCATTGCAGCCGTGAATTATTTATCAGTAGAAGACATTTCTAAACGCTTCGGCGATCGTCAGATTTTTGAGGGTCTCAGCTTTGGCTTGGCCAAAGGAGAAAAGATGGCCATGGTGGCCAAGAACGGAACAGGTAAGACTACCATGCTCAACATCTTGGCTGGTCTTGATGTGCCGGATACCGGAAAGGTGGTGTTCCGAAATGGAATTAAGATTCGCTACTTAAGTCAGAACCCAACTTTCAATATGACTCAGACGGTTTGGGAATCGGTTTTCGATACCGACGATCCCATTGTACGTGTGATAGGTAACTACGAACGCTGTTTGAAAACAGGGGAGGGCGACATCCAAAAACTGCTCGATAAAATTGAAGAAAATCACGCATGGGATGTTGAAGCTCGCATTGAGTCCATCCTTACTCAGCTTAAAATCGCAGACTTCGATCAGAAGGTTTCATCCCTTTCTGGTGGGCAGTTGAAGCGCCTTTCATTGGCAAAAGTTCTTCTTGAAGAACCAGACCTACTCATTCTCGATGAGCCTACCAACCACCTCGATCTTGAGATGATCGAATGGCTTGAACAGTATCTCCAGAATGACGCTTTCAGCTTATTAATGGTAACGCACGATAGATATTTCCTAGAACGGGTTTGCAACACCATTTTGGAACTCGATGATCACGTACTTTTTTCATACAAAGGGAATTACTCTTATTATTTAGAGAAGCGTGAAGAGCGCAAACAGATTGAGCAAGCGAGCATCGATAAGGCTAAAAATCTATATCGCAAAGAGCTGGAGTGGATGCGGCGTCAGCCAAAAGCGCGTACTACCAAATCCAAAGCACGCATCAGTACCTTTTACGATGTAGAGTCTCGTGCAAAGAAAAGGTCGGATGAGAAAAAGATGGAGCTTGAGATCGCCATGGAGCGTCTTGGAAGCAAGATTCTTGAGATTTATAAGCTGAGCAAATCCTTTGGAGACAAGAAAATCATTGAAGGCTTCTCCTACAAATTTGTACGTGGAGAACGAGTTGGCATCATTGGTCCCAACGGGGCAGGGAAGTCGACTCTTCTGAAGTTATTTACGGAAGAACTAGAGCCCGACAGTGGGAAGGTGGTTCTTGGAGAAACAGTGCTGTTCTCGCATTATCGTCAGGACGGTTTAAAATTCAAGCCGAATCAGCGTGTGATTGAAGCGGTTAAAGAAATTGCGGAGTTCATTCCCTTGAACAAGGGCAAGAAGATTTCAGCTTCGCAACTTTTGGAACGATTCCTCTTTCCAAAACACATGCACTACAACCAGATCGAGAAGTTGAGTGGGGGAGAGCAACGTCGTTTGCACCTTCTTAAAGTGCTGATCAAAAACCCGAATTTCCTCATCCTCGATGAGCCGACCAACGACCTAGACATTGTTACGCTCAATGTGCTTGAGAACTTCTTGGACGATTTCCCAGGTTGCCTCATCATCGTGAGTCACGATAGGTATTTCATGGATAAATTGGTCGATCACCTCTTTGTATTGGATGGTGAAGGAAACCTTAAGGACTTTCCGGGAAATTACAGCCTTTGGAGAGATTACGGCGATACCGACACTCCTATTCCACAGGGGAAGAAAAGCTCTGCAGAGACGACTGAGCCAGTCGTAAAGAACGACTACAGCGAGCGCTTGAGCTACAATGAAAAGCGCGAGTATGGTTTGTTGGAAAGTGACATCGAGAAGCTCGAGAAACGCAAGGCTGAGATAGAAAACATCTTTGCTACGGAAAATCCAGAAGCTGAAGAACTCCAGAAATTGAGCGATGAACTTGGTAAAGTGCTTTCAGATATAGAAACGAAGGGAGAACGATGGCTCGAACTCTCGGAAAGAGCCAACTAGAATTACCGTTCAATCGTGATAGTCCACCTGACTCTCGCCCTCCAAGTACATGCAGACAACTAATGAACCACTTGCTCAAAAAGTGAGCACGATTCCCGTGATTTGTTGTGCAAGTTGATCTACTCGGGACATGGGGAGAAGATTCCTTGTGGTTCGATAGAGTGGCGGGTTCTGGGCTAGTTTGAATGGGTACCAGGGCCCGCTTTTTTTAATCTTCTAAGCTTTCGCTAAGTTCCTTCACTTCAAATCGAATGTCGTCCTCACCAACTTGATCGAATGGATTCTCGATGTGATCTTGAAGATTGTCCAGCGAAACCAAAATGATTGGGTATAGTGCCGCAATCACGTATGCAATTCCGTAGCTGTAGTCGGGGTAAGTGCCTGCAGCATAAGGTCCATACAAAACAGGGAAGGTGTAAATGAAGATTTTACTGTACGCACGAAGAGTAACGGGAGTGCGGTAAAAGAAGACGTTCCGCACGATGTTGTAGCTGATGAGCATCTTGCTCACATATTGGTGCAATCGACTGATCTCTCCACCTTCTAAGCCCATTTCTTTCAAAACAGAAACCTCTCGAGATAACTCTGAGAAACGATGGTACAGAGCTGTTTCTTGGGCTTTTGCTTCTTCAGGTGGAAGCATAAACATCGCTGATATGTGTGCGAAGAGATTGTCGATTCGCTTTTTGAAAATCTGAGCTTCCTTGCCATTGTCTCGATTGTCGACCCAGTCGCGGACACCAAAATAGAGCGATTGAGCATGACCTTTCAAGTCTCCATAAAACTGCAGAGCGTGCTCGCGGCGTTTATAAGCACTGTCGATTGAAAAAACGATCGGGAAAACAATCGCAATACTGATTAAATAGAAAGGAAATTCAGCCTTGATTCCCTGGTGAATGCAGAAGTAAGAACTTCCTACAGATAAGGCCACCGCAACTAGGGTGCGCCAATTGATGATGAGGAAAAAACTCCTCAGAACTTTTAAAACCATAGCCCGTATTTCTTGTGCAAAATAGACTAAAGATGAATAATGGTCTATACGGCTACGTCGTATTCACGAAGTGCGTCATTCAAGGAGGTTTTTTTGTTGGTGCTCTCTTTACGTTCTCCGATGATTAAAGCGCATCCCACATTAAATTTACCAGCCTTGAATTCCTTAGTGTAGCTACCAGGAATGACCACAGAACGTGGTGGAATGTATCCTTTCCATTCTTTAGGTTCATCGCCTGTAACATCAATGATTTTTGTGGAAGCTGTTAGAACCACATTGGCACCTAGCACAGCTTCTTTCTCAACCCGCACACCTTCCACCACGATGCAACGAGAACCAATGAAACAATTGTCTTCAATGACCACGGGAGAGGCCTGCAATGGTTCTAGAACCCCTCCGATGCCAACGCCTCCACTGAGGTGTACATTTTTTCCAATTTGCGCGCAGGAACCAACGGTGGCCCAAGTGTCGACCATTGTTCCTGAATCTACGTAGGCGCCTATGTTGATGTAAGAAGGCATCATAATAACTCCGCTGGCAATGTATGCACCATAACGGGCAATGGCATGAGGTACAACTCGAATGCCTTGTTCAGCGTAATCGCGCTTGAGAGCCATCTTGTCGTGGAATTGAAATGGTCCAACTTCAATTACCTCCATTTTTTGAATTGGGAAATAGAGAACCACTGCCTTTTTCACCCATTCATTCACCTGCCAAACGTTTTCCGTTGGTTCAGCACAGCGGAGTTCGCCAATATCAATTCTCTCGATTACACGGCGAATAGATTCTTTGACTTCATCGTCTTTCAGAAGTTCTCGGTTGTCCCAAGCAGCCTCAATCGTTTTGCGCAATTTTTCCATAGCTCGCAAATTTAGCGCTTCGCTTGAATGGAACTGCAGCCGATTTGGAATACTTCAGTTGTGAAAGAGTGGAAGAGTGGAAGAGTGGAAGAGTAATGGAGTGAAAAAGATTGTGAATGAAAGCTCAGAGAATGTTACGCCATTTCCGGAGCATTCAATTAGCTCATTTCCACATTGACTCATCTCCACATCTCAATTCTCTGCGCTCCAAAATGGATTTGAGATGTGAGCCCGAGATTTGGATTTGGGCTAAGACTATGGGTGACGGGATGCAGGTTACCCTCCTACGCTGCGCTTCGGGCGGGCAGGCAGGTTACAGGTTACCACATTGACTCATCTGCTCATTTGCTCATTTTCACATCTCCACATCTCCACATTAACTCATCCGCACATCATTACATTTAATACTTTCGAAGAATGAGAAAGAAAGCCTTCAAAATAGCCCTTTGGTTCAGTGTTATTTTCATTGTTGTGATTCAAGCTTTTCAGATTGATAAGACCAATCCAATTTCTGACCCAGAGCTAGATTTCCTGACCAGTGCTGGTGAGCTTGGTAGAGTGGGGAATATTCTCAAAAAGACCTGTTACGACTGCCATTCCAATCAAAGCGTTTATCCCTGGTACTCTTCCGTAAACCCAGCAGGCTGGTTGATCCGCGACCACATCGATGAGGCAAGAGAGCATTTGAATTTCTCGGAATGGACGAAGTACGAAGCCAAAAAGCAAGACCATAAGCTCGAAGAATGCTTGGAAGAGTTTGGTGAAGGTGAGATGCCAATCCAAGGCTACGCCTTAATGCACCCAGAAGCTGATTTATCTGATGAGGACAAGCAGCTTTTGATGGACTACTTCAAAACGCGTAGGGCAGCAATAAAGCTTTAAGTACCCCATTTGTTGAAAAGCAAGGTTGAGAGGCTGAGTTTGTAACTTGCCCGGCTGGAGCGTAGCGAAAATGGGCCTGCCCGAATGATTCGCTGAAGGTGAAGAAGGCGGGTAACACGTAATCCGTAACACGTAATCCGTCACTTGAAACTAGTCTCTAGGAACACGTAACCTATATCCAGTAACCGCTCTAATCGACGAGATTGTATTTCTCCTTCAACACCAACTTGTGATGTCGCTCGTGACCCAGCTGAATAAAGGGAATTGCACGGACCATCATGGGATTTCCGGAAACCTTGCCAATGCGCTCTAAGTCTGCTTTAGCAAAAGAGCCAAAGAGTCGAAGGTGATGAATGCGCATTAGAAAGTAGTCTTCTGCGATTTCTTCTCGAGTTCTCAAATCCTTTAGTGAGCTTTCCGCAAAGGAATCGTGGTCGAAGCTCGGTAGGTTTTCAGTTTGTCCGCGGGCAATACAAAGCGCCCGATAAGCAAATACACATTCAACATCCATCATGTGAAGGATCACTTGTCGAACAGTCCATTTTCCCTTATCGTAGCCATGGTTCCATTGTTCGTCGCTCAATGCGCGTATTAGTTTTACAGTTTGAGATGCTTCTACTTCCCATTGTTTTAGGATGTCTGAACCTTCAACCAAGGCTATGTAGTTTGCGAAGTATTTTGGGTAATTCTCTGACGATGGTTTCTCCATGGAGTCAAAGCTAAAATCTTTCCGAATTTCACGAGTGTGGTTTTCGTTTACTCTTCATCGATTCCAATGCTGATAAATGTCAGAGGATAGGTGGCGGAAACATTCTAAAATTGACCTTTGGATTTGATATGAAGAACATTTTTGTACCCATCGACTTTTCTGAGAACTCTAAAGTGGCAGCCATCTACGCCTTACAAATGGGCGACTATTTTAAAAGTAGGGTTGTCTTTCATCATGTGCTTCAGAACACGAAAAAGGCATCAGACATTGCTGATGTCAGAGCTGAGTATCGTCAAAAGCTAAAGGAATTTGCAGATGCTTTGGTGCGCAATTTAGAGCTTACGGAAGTTCAAACAGGAGTGTCGGTGAACGTGGCTCCTACAGTTGAAAGCATTCAAGGACTAGAGCAAATGGTGTTCACAGATCTGGTTGTGATGGGGACTAGAGGAGCAGGCGGAACCAAAGGAAGATTCTTGGGCAATAGCACTCGTGCCCTCGTAGATCGCTTGAGCATTCCTGTATTGGTCATCCCAGCACATGCAAAGTTTAAAGCACTTAAGAACATACTTCTATGTTCAGATTATGACCCTGTCTCAAGCCTTGAAGTATTCTATCCAGTGAAGAAGTTAGCTCAAGAGTTTGACGCTGAAGTTCGAATCGCTCATGTAAAGACCGATAATAAGCCTCCTCAAGAGGAGCATATCGATGAGAGCAGGAAAGAGGGTGGCTATTTTGGAGATCGTGTAAAACATTCGTTCAAGCTGATCCGAAGGTCCGACGTGATTGAAGGAATAGAATTCTATCTGAATCTAAAGGGCGACAACGATGTAGTTGCCATCTTGAGTCGGGAACATGGCTTGTTTCATAGAATCATGAAAAACAGTCATACCCACAAGCTCACATACCACAACGATTTACCGCTGCTCGTTCTCAAAGATCGGGCTTACACGCCGGTAGAGTAGATTTCCCCTTCCAAAGCGAGATCTGCATTCGGAAACACCTCTTTGACTTCCAGCAAGAGAGGTTCTAGGTCGTCGTAGCGCGTTGAAAAGTGGCCAATGATGAGTTTACCCACATTGGCTTGTAGAGCTATTTCTGCGGCTTGTTTTGCGGTAGAATGAAAGGTTTCCTTCGCTCGCTTCTTCATGTCTTCCATGAATGTGGCTTCATGGTACAATAGGTTCACACCTTTTATGTGTGGAATGATCTCTGGAAAGAAGTTGGTGTCAGAGCAATAGGCGAATGCCTCGGGTTCTATTTTAGATGAAACAAGTTCCGAATTCGGGATGCTTCGACCATCTTTAGTAGTAAAGTCAGAACCAGCTTTGATGTCTTGAATTGCTTCAACTGGAACGTCGAATTCTTCCCCTTTTTCCTTTAAGAAATGCGGATCTCTTGGCTTTTCACGAAAAACAAATCCGAAGGTCGGAATGCGGTGCCTCAATGGGAAACATTCGACTTTCAGACGTTCGTCTTCGTAGATCTGACCAGTTTGACCTTCTTCCAATTCAACGAAATGACAGGGGTAATTGAGTCTAGTCTTGGAATGCCTAAAATTGGTTTCAACAATGTCTACCAGGCCTTTTGTTCCGAATACTGTAAGTTCCTTTTCTCTTCCAAGAAGGCTCATGCTGGTAAGCAGGCCAAGAAGTCCGAAGTAATGGTCGCCGTGCAAATGAGAAATGAAAATCTGGCGGATGCGCTGAAACTTGATCCCGTAACGCCGCATCTGAAGTTGAGTTCCTTCACCACAATCAATCAAATAGGGCATCTGGTCTGCCCATACTACCTGTGCGGAAGGATGGCGTTTTAGGGTTGGTATGGCGGAATTTGACCCGAGAACGCTAACCTTCAGCGACATCTTATTGAACGATCAATCGATCCTCGGTAATTCCTTCTGAATTCTCCAAGCGAATGAGATACAAACCAGAAGGGAGGCTTTCAAGAGAGTATGAATCGGTTGGATGATCAACAGAAACCACGGTTTCTCCAAGAACAGAGATCAACTCAAATTTCAATAGTTCACTTTCAGATTTGAAGTTGATTGTTGACTTTGCGGGATTTGGGAAAAACTGAACAGCTGCGGCGTCATTCCTTCTTGAAGATTCAATGCTGGTTGGGTCTTTCAAGTAAATTGAAAAGTCGGTAACGTCTTCGTTGTAGGGTATTCCAAAGCCCCAAGCACGAAACTTCACCAATAAGATGTTCTCACCTTGATCAGCTGGGTCTGTAGGTGTTCCAGCAAATTGGATGCACCCTGTGTCTCCAGCAGCCAAAAGCATTGGCGATGGATTGGTTACGATTGAAATCCCAGCTGGTTGATTGGTGATGCTCACAATCAAAACTGAATCGATGTTCACACTGCCAATGGGTGGCCCTACTTGCCAGGTCGTCGGAGCTACAACGGTGATGACCTCGGTATATGGCATGTTCAATACAGCTGTGTCAAGAATGCTGTCCAAGTTGGTGGTGAAAAAACCTACACCCGGAACTGAAGGGTTTGGCACACATTGAGCTTGAGTGGTGCTGCTCGCAGCCAGAAGAATGAGGCCTGTAAGCAAGCCGATAAATTTCGTTGATCGCATAGTCTTATGAGTTGTTGATGTCGTCCTCGAGCAGTTCCATCATCATGAGGTCGCTGGCTTCGGATAGGGTAGGTGTAATCTTTAGAATTTCGTTGAGATGAGAAATGGCGATGAGTTTTTCAACCATATCTTGAAGGCAACAAATGATGAGCCGTCCACCATTATCTCGGCATTGACGGTTTCCGCTGAGCAAAGAGCTCAGTCCAGAACTGTCGCAATACTTAACCTCTTCAAGGTTTAATATCAGGTTTACATCACCACCTTGACTCAAGCGAGCAAAGTCTTCTTTTAAATCTGGGGCAAGCAAACTGTTCAGCTTTTCGCTCTTCACAGTAATCGTAGAATACTTTTCGCCTTTCTCTATGATGTAATCCATGTGGTTCTTGTGTATCTGGCTAATTTAAGAACTATTCCGTTTGTCAATCTTGTCGGCAAGAAGGTAAATGACCGCCATGCGAATTGCCACTCCATTCTCAACTTGATCGAGAATAATAGAGCGCTCCGAGTCGGCTACTTCGGTTGTGATTTCAACGCCTCGGTTGATTGGACCTGGGTGCAGAATCGTGAACTCATTGTCGATGGAATCCAAGAGTTGTTTGGTCAATCCATACTGAAGGCTGTACTCTCTGAGTGAAGGGAAATACTGAATCCGTTGACGTTCCAATTGTATCCTAAGCATATTAGCTACATCGCACCATTCTAAGGCTTTACGTAAGTTAGGCTCAACCTTCACTCCAATACTTTCAATGTACTTAGGGATGAGGGTTGGAGGACCACAAACCTTCACTTCGGCGCCCATTTTCTGAAGGCAGAAGATGTTGGAGAGTGCTACGCGTGAGTGGGTAATGTCACCAACAATCAACACTTTTTTTCCTGCAAGATCTCCATGAACTTCACGAATTGAATAGGAATCAAGGAGGGCTTGTGTTGGATGTTCATGAGCTCCATCGCCTGCGTTTACGATGCGTGAGTTCACTTCTCTCGAGAGAAACATGGCCGCTCCAGGCATCGGATGGCGCATCACGACCATATCCACCTTCATTGCGAGAATGTTGTTGACCGTGTCGATGAGGGTTTCGCCTTTCTTCAGGGAGCTTTGTCCTGCTGAAAAGTTTAGCACATCTGCCGAGAGGCGTTTCTCAGCCAATTCAAAGGAAAGCTTGGTTCGCGTAGAGTTTTCGAAGAATAGATTGGCGATGGTAATGTCTCGAAGTGAAGGTACTTTACGAATGGGGCGATTGATGACTTCTTTGAAGTGATCGGCGGTGCGGAAAATGAGATCAATGTCTTCGGGCTGAAGTTGTTTGATTCCCAGTAAATGATCCACACTTAAGCTATCCATTCTCCTCCGTGTTGTACAATACTACTTTGTCTTCTCCTTCTTGCTCGAGCCATTCAACGCGTACTTTCTCAGCATCAATTGAATCGATGCGCTTTCCAGCATAGTTGGCTTCAATGGGAAGTTGACGTTTAAATCTCCGATCTACTAATACGAGAAGTTGAACGCTCTTAGGGCGGCCAAAATCCATCAGTGCATCCATCCCAGCGCGAATGGTTCTGCCTGTGTAGAGAACGTCGTCTACCAAAATGACGGTTTTGTTCTCTATGTTGAATGGAATGCGAGTGCTTTGTGGAGTCAAAGGTTTTTCTCGTCTCCTAAAATCATCTCGATGGAAGGTAATGTCGAGTTCCCCAAAGCGGTATTCTTCCTCGGGGGATAGTGCTTTTAAACGCTCTTGAAGTCGGCCAGATAAAAGCACACCACGAGGTTGTAAGCCTAAGAAGCACAGTTCATCTGGAGAGTCGAACTCTTCAATGATCTGAAAGCACAACCTGTCTAGGATGAGCTTGATCTGTTCTTTATCGAGGAGTGTACGTGACTTCATTCTTCAGTGTCAAATATATTCCAAGAGGGCAAAAAAAAGCCCCGATTTCTCGAGGCTTTCATTTTTATTTCTTGGCCTTCTTTTCGGCCTCTTCCATATCCGATTTTAAAGCGGATAGAGCGTCCAAATCTCCAAGCGTTGTCTTTTCAAGATTGTCTGACAGATCTTGAATTGCTTTTCGACTTTGCTGTTGACGTCCTCTAGCAGGTGCCTTGCGAGACCCACCTTCATCAGAACCGGATGAGTTCGACGATTTGCTTTCATGAATTTTAGAGTGAGATACGATGATCTTCTTCGCATCTTTCTTAAACTCAATCACCATAAAGTCGGCTTGTGCTTCAGTTCCTAGTTTCTTGCCGTCCTCTGTAACCAAATGGCGTCCAGGAGCAAAAGCTTCAACACCGTAAGGAAGAGCAACCAATGCACCTTTCTCAACAACGTTGATGATGGTACCCTGGTGAACACTACCAATAGTGAACACACTTTCGAATACATCCCATGGGTTTTCTTCGAGTTGTTTGTGTCCGAGGCTTAAACGACGGTTCTCTTTGTCTATCTCTAGAACAACTACTTCAATGTCTTCACCAACTTTAGTGAATTCAGATGGGTGGTTGATCTTTTTAGACCAGCTTAAGTCTGAAATGTGAATAAGACCATCAATTCCTTCGTCAAGCTCAGCGAAAACTCCAAAGTTTGAAAGGTTGGTAACCTTCGCAGTATGCTTAGATTCAACTGGGAATTTGATTTCGATGTCTTCCCATGGATCTGGAGTCAATCGTCGTGTGCTCAGACTCATCTTGCGTTCGTCGCGGTCGAGAGTCATAATTACTGCTTCTACTTCGTCTCCAACAGAGAAGAAGTCTTTCGCTGTACGCAAGTGTTGTGACCAGCTCATTTCAGAAACGTGAATCAATCCTTCTACACCTGCTGAAATTTCAACAAATGCTCCGTAGTCAGCAAGAACAACAACTTTTCCTTTGACTTTCTCGCCAATCTTAAGATTGTCGTCAACAGTATCCCATGGATGAGATTGAAGTTGTTTGAGGCCAAGGGCAATACGTTTTTTCTCGTCGTCGAAGTCGAGGATAACCACATTGATCTTCTCGTCCAATGAAACGAGTTCTTCAGGGTGGTTGATGCGGCCCCAGCTCAAGTCAGTAATGTGGACCAATCCGTCTACACCACCAAGGTCAACGAACACACCGTAAGAAGTGATGTTCTTAACAGTACCTTCAAGTACCTGACCTTTCTCAAGCTTGCTCATGATTTCAACTTTCTGCTCTTCGAGCTCAGCTTCAATCAAGGCTTTGTGAGAAACAACAACGTTGCGGAATTCTTGGTTGATTTTCACCACCTTAAATTCCATTGTCTTTCCAACATATATATCGTAATCACGAATTGGCTTCACATCGATTTGTGAACCAGGAAGGAAAGCTTCAATGCCAAATACATCGGCAATCAAACCACCTTTAGTTCTACACTTAATGAATCCAGTAATGATCTCGTGCGTTTCAAGAGCTGAATTCACATGTTCCCAAGCGCGCATTGTGCGAGCTTTCCTGTGTGAAAGATCCAGCTGACCATCGCGGTCTTCCATGCTCTCAACGTATACTTCAACAGTATCACCAATGGAGAGGTCTGGATTGTAACGGAATTCGTTTGTTGGGATAACACCGTCAGATTTGTAACTGAGGTTGATCACAACTTCTTTTCGAGAAATGGACTCTACAACTCCTTCGATCACTTCGTGCTCGCTGAGTGTTTGTAGGTTCTCATTATATTCTTGCTCCAATTGGCTGCGTTCAGCTTCCGTGTATTCGGAACTTCCTTTGCTGCTCAAACTCCAATCGAAGTCGGGGTCTGGAGCACTAGGTGCAGTGTAGTTTGGGTCGAGTTGGAAAACCGGAGTCTCATCAGTTTCTTCAGCCAAGTCTTCCTCAACTGCTTCCACAGTCTCAGTAGTTTCTGCTTGAACTTCTGGTTCTACTTTTTTACGAGTAGTTCGTTTCCGTGCTTTCTTTTCCTCTGTACCAGCTTTAGCAACAGGAGCCGCTTCAGTGGTTTCAGCAGTTACTTCTGCCTCTTTTTCAGGAGCATCAGCTTTGGCTTCCTTCTTAGGCGCTTTTGCTTTCGTCTCTGTCTTTGGGGTTTCTGCCTTGGCGTCCTTTTTAGGAGCTGCCTTTTTAGCAGTTGTTTTGGTCGTCTTCGCAGCGGCTTTCTTTGGAGCTTTGGCTTCTTCTGTAGCCTCGGCTTTAACCTCTTCGACCTTGTCTTTAGGTTCTGACATTAAGTTGTCCTTGTATTTCATCCAGAAGGTGGGATGAAAGAATGTTTGTTATTGAGACCTTCCTTCTTGGTCTTTGCCTCTTATGAGACCTCCCCAATTGGGGCGTGCAAAAGTAGGAATTTTCTTATTCCAAAACGGTATGCATTTCTAAGGATTTTTCCCGATTGCTTTTGTGAAGCATTTTTGAAACATCACAAGAGAGTCGAGGAACAATCTAATTTTGGCTTTATTCAAACATTCATGAAGTACTTCATTTGCATTCTTCTCTGGTTTTTACTCGAACCTCTCTGTGCTCAAACAGATCAATTTTATTCAAGCCTTGCCTTAGAGAATTAAAAGAAGAAGCGCACAATCGAAATTCCTTTTGGAGAGAGTTTATACCTGAAGATGGGAGATGATTGGCACCGAGGAATATTTATGGGCATCAGCTCAAGAGAGATCATTTTCACTTCAGACACGATAAGCTTATCTAGCATCGAAGCTCTTTCCGTTGGCGCGCCTAAATCTTTGGAGGAAGGACTTGTCTTCAGTGCCTCAGGTCTTGCTGCTGCTACAGTGTTTACCGGACTCCTCTTCCAGAGTTACAATTCAGGAAATGATGCACTCTATGTAGTCTCCTCTTATGGTATAGTATTCTCAGGCGCAGCCTTTTTATACGGAATTTATAGAATGACGGCAGGCGGGTACAACCGACTGGCTGGAAAGGGTACGTATAGAATTGGTCAGAAGTGGAGCATTGGGCCTTCGTACAATGATGAGCCGATTTTAAAGTGAGAGCATACTCTAACATGGAGAATTCGCCTTTCAACATTCGTGTATAACTCACGACTTCCTTCAACTTCTTTAATTGGTACTTTCGGGAACCCAATTCTGACAACCATGCCCGAAGATCCTTTGCACTTGCATGAAACCATAGATTTTGTGCGTGAATTCCACGATGCATTCGGCATCGACAACAACACAAAGCCAACCCCTAATCTTCCAGAAAAAATCATCAATCTGCGCTATGAATTGATGAAGGAAGAAAACGAAGAATACCTCGAAGCTGCGAAGAACAACGATCTCGTTGAAATCGCCGATGCTTTAGGCGATATGCTCTACATTCTTTGTGGAACCATCTTATCGCACGGCTTGCAAGACAAGATTGAAGAGGTGTACCGCGAAATCCAACGAAGCAATATGTCGAAGCTCGACAAAGACGGAAATCCGATTTATCGTGAAGATGGGAAGGTGATGAAGTCGGACTTGTACTTCAGACCCAACATTAAAGACATTCTCGAGAAATAGAATCCAAAGGGCGACTCTCAAATATTTGATCACATGGACAAACTCTCAACATCAAATCCAAAAATGCACTTCTTCAAATTCTTTGCTCTCACGATTCTCTTGCTTACATCTCAAATCTCATTTTCGCAGGATACTCTCCGCGTGTTTTTTATCGGAAACAGCTACACTGGTGCCAACGACCTCCCAAACATGACTCAACGTGCTGCCGCAGCTCACGGCGATGTGCTCATCTACGGGCAAGAATTGGCTGGCGGACAAACACTCGAAGGCCATTGGAACAATAGAGTGGGGCTACTTGCAAATATGGCCGGAACTCAGTGGGATTACGTCGTGATGCAAGAGCAGAGTCAGCGTCCTGCATTTGCTCCAAGTCAAGTAGAACAAGAGGTGTTTCCGTACGCTCGAAAACTCGACAGCCTGTTCAAAGACCAATTCGATTGTGTGCAGTCTGCGTTTTACATGACGTGGGGAAGAAAGAACGGCGATCAAGCCAACTGTCCTTTCTACCCACCAGTTTGCACCTACGAAGGAATGCAGGCTCGATTGCGAGAGAGTTACATTCAAATGGCGGAAGACAACAATGCCATTTGCCTACCGGTAGGAGAAGTTTGGAAACATGTGCGAGACAACTTACCAGGCATCGAGTTGTACGAAATGGATGGAAGTCACCCAAACGATGTGGGAAGCTTCATTGCAGCCTCAACCATTTACACCAGTCTTTTTCATAAATCTTACACCGACTCGCTTCCCATTGTGAGCGGTCCAAGGCATTTCGATCAGTTGGCAGTGCAGCAATATGTAACACCCACGGTCTTCGATAGTTTGGAGACTTGGAACAACGATACTGGGCAACTTTCAACGGCTTTTTCTGACTCCATTTCTGGAAACAATCTAAGTATTGATATTTCTTCGACAAATGCAGACTCTATCGTTGTCTATTTTGGTGATGGTTCGAGCGACACCCTTTCCTTCAGCTCAATGTCATTCCAGCATCAATATGATACGAGTGGCTATTATGAAGGGACGCTCATAAGCTATAAGGGATGTGTAATGCTGTCGCAAGAGTTCTTTGTTCTGATCAACCCAACGACGAGTATTGCGGATCAGGAAATAGAAATGCACCACTTAAAAAGCATTCGGATACTAAACCTAAACGGGCAGTTGATTTTAGAAGGCCCCCCAACCATTTTGGAAGACAAACGTTACCTTCCCACAGGGATCTATATTCTCGAGGGGCGGAAGGGAGAACTTGTGATGAGGAAGAAGATTTTCGTAAACTGAGTTCAAGAGGAAAGAATAAAGATCAAAGTCGAAAGGTCTAACCCGCCTTTTCCGCCAGTCAGCGGATCATTCGGGCAGGGAGCGCAAAAGGTTAAAAGTTAAAGAGCTTTACGGTTTGAGAGGATAGTCCTCTAGAGCCAAACATTACTGAAGGAAATTATGAGAATGAGTTTTAATGGTCGAGTAGGGAACATAGGAATGCTAAGCCTTTCTTCTTTCCTCTTTTATCTTTTGTCTGTAGCGTCAATGGACGCAATCGGACAGTCTTGGCAAGAGATGATGGCCGATCCGAACCAGAACCTTTACGACATCCGCGAGGCTTATGAGCAACAAATCGGTGATCAGAAATTGGTTCCTCACAGCGGCTCGAAACAATTCGAACGCTGGTTTTACTGGCAGCAATTTAAAACGGATGCTCAAGGAAACATTCGCCACAACAAAGACATTTACGAGGAAGCTCAGAAGTTTTTGAGCAACAATGCCGCCCGTTCTCAAGCTGGAAATTGGGAAGAACTTGGGCCAATCTACGAATCGAACATCTACCGAGGTGTTGGACGTTTGAACTGCATCGCATTTCATCCAACGGATCCCAATGAAGTAATGGTAGGATCTCCATCCGGTGGAATTTGGATCAGTAAAGACAAAGGTGAAACTTGGGATAACCCAGATGAAAGCCTCATCAATTTTGGGGTTTCTTCCATTACATACGACCCAATCAACCCAAACATCATCTACATCGGAACGGGCGACGTTGATGGCTCAGAGTCCTATGGAGTGGGCGTTTGGAAGAGCACGGATGGCGGACAATCTTGGTCGGCGAGCAATACGGACATTGAAGATATTGCGGTTGGCGTTGTGAAGATTCGTCCAGACAGCACAAACATCATTTTAGCTGGAACGCAGGAAGGGATCTATCGTTCAGAGGATGCGGGGCAATCCTGGACTTTCACTTCTGTGGTTCGAGATTTTCGCGACATTGAGTTTAAGCCCGACAACCCTATGATTGTATACGCTGCTGACTACAACTACTGGGGCGGCTCATTGATTTACAAATCACTTGATGGCGGAAAGAGCTGGGCAAGGAGATTCATCTTCGAAGGACTTTATCCAGAACAGCGTTACGAGATTGAAGTAAGCGCCGCAGCTCCAGATCGTGTTTACGGAATGAGTCGCAGCCGGTTTGTGGTGAGTTATGACGCTGCCGATACCTTCAACATTGTGATTGATTCCGGAGAAGCCCTCATTGAACGCCAAGGGTGGTACAATGCATCTTTCGAGGTTTCGCAAGACGACCCAGATTTGATGTGGTCAGGTCATGTGTACTTATATCGCTCCAGCGATGCTGGTAAGGTATGGCAGCGAGTTAGTGGCTCGCATGCCGACAATCACTTTCTAGCCATCAATCCCCACGATGGAAGTCTTTGGGTGGCCGATGATGGAGGAATCCATGTGAGTGATGATGAAGGACGGAATTACCGCGACCTTACCATGATGGGCATTGGAGCCATTTATGGAATCTCTCAAAGTCAGTTTTCACCAGACGACCTCTTGAGTGGATATCAGGATTGTGGTTCAAAGTTGTACAACGGTCACGATTTCGCGTCTGTTTATGGAGCCGATGGTATGGTGCCTTTGTTTGATTGGAGCGATTCCAATAAGTACTACACTTCTTGGCAATATGGTGGAGTAGTGCGCCACCAAAAAGGCTTTGGCAATGGAAGTGGTAGCCTTAAGATGCCAGAAGACGAAGGAGCTTGGGTAACGCCCTACATTCTTGACGGAAGAACAGACACGGTTATGTACATTGGTCGAGAACGCATTTGGAAGTCTTCCAACATCTACACAGAGAAAACGAAGAACGTCGTTTGGGAGAGCATCTCCAGCGGTTTAGCAGTAAACCCCGGAGGAAGTTTTGTGCAGCTCCAATTGGCGCGAACCAACAATCAAGTGATGTACGCCATCTGGCGAAGAAGCAATTCAACCCGTCTTATCAAGTGCGATGACATTTACGACAGCTCACCTGTTTGGAGCGACGTCACAGCGAGCCTAAATGTTTCAAGTTTCTCCCCTGACTTCGAAACGGATCCTTTCGATTCTCTAAAAATATATCTGCTTAGAAACAATGGAATGCTCATTACGGAAGATGGGGGAGCTTCATGGAAGAATGTCAGTACTGGCTTGCCTGATGTTCCGAATTATTGCTTGGAGCTGGATACCGCAACAGGCGATATGTACTTGGGCAGCGACCTAGGTGTATTCTATTTGGCCGCGGGTGATACCGTTTGGGAAACCTTCAGCAATGGATTGTCGAAAAACGCAAGAGTTGAGGATTTAAAGATTTACTACAGCGCAGATCCAGACAAAAGACGTCTGAAGGCGGCTACCTACGGAAGAGGAATCTGGGAGTCGGATTTATACTCGAACAGCGCGAGAAGCTTTCCAAAAGCACCGCAAGTATATATGAATCATTACCCAGAACGACCTTTCCATTTAAAGCACACCTACGATCAAAGTTTTGAATTGGAGCTGGAGTTTAGAAGAAATCTGAAGCGGGCTGATGTATCGGATTTGACGATGAGCGACTTTGTGGTCACCAACGGACAAGTGACCGGTCTTACTGGAAGCCTTGGACATTATTTCGTAACTGTTGAAGCCGATACCTTTGGAAAGGTAAGCGTTGAGCTTCCCGCTGGCACTGCTGCTGGAGTAAGTGACGGACTGGCGAGTGCCAACGAAGTTTCTGCAGAAATCATTTACGTAGATCATCCAGCACAAATGGGCTATGAGGGTCCAGCTGGGGTTGGAAGCAAGGATGAACTGCGCTTTTGGTTGCGTTCCGATGACGGCATCCATTCCGATTCTCTTACAGCGGCGCAAAACGACCACGACACCGTAAACTTCTGGTTCGATCGCAGTGGACATGGTTTGTATGCCAAAGCTGGCAACGCGGACACGAATAAGCCGCACCTCGTTTTGGATTCCAATGGTGTCGGAGGCTGGCCTGCAGTAGAGTTTCTTCCGGTACGGCGTTATCTTCTGATGAACAATGTCACTGATGTAGGAGAGAACCTCTCAGCATTCTGTATTGCCCAGAGCAACACGGAAAACTGGCACAGCTCAGGCTGGATTGCCAATGCAAGAACCCAAAATGGATTTGTGCTTCACGTCAACAAGGACGGCAAGTCTATGCGGTCAGAAGTGACGAGCAATAAAGGACAGTTGCAATATGCCGGTGCAGAAAGCCAATACGCACACGACATTCGCATTCCACACATTTACGGAAGCCATTACAACCAAACCGAACGGAAACACTACTCAATTCTCGACGACAAGAAACGCTTCGATGAGCTTCCTTCTGGTTTTGAAGATCGCGTGGCCGATGACACCATTTTTTTCCGCATGGGCATCGACAATTGGGACCGTGAAGGAAATGGTAAAGTAGCCGAATTATTCTACTTCAACCAAGACGTGTACGACGCAAAAAGAATCATCATAACAAACTATTTAAGTGCACGTTACGGTATTAAGCTTGAATTCGAAGATAAATACGATTTCGATGTTTCTCATCCATGGGAAATGGCTGGAATTGGACGCATGTTCGACTACGATTATCACGCCGATGCAAAGGGAGAGGGGCCACTTAGATTGAAAGCTCCTCAGGACATGGAAGACAATGAATTCCTTATGTGGGGTCACGACAATGAAGCATTGGATTCTTGGATCGATACAAACACTCCTTACGATGATTTCTATAAGCGCGTGAGCAGAACTTGGAGAGTCACGGAATCAGGTGGAGACTTAGGAAATATTGATGTATTGCTCGACAGCTCAGCGGTTCCGAGCAGTTCAGATCCAATTGGCTTGGCATTTTCACCAAGTTCAGATTTCTCTGAAGGATACTACAGCATTCCATTGACCCTCAACGCCGACGGCAAGTACGAGGGGAATGGGAACTTCAACGACGGCGACTGGTTCACGATCATTACAGCACCTAAGATTGAAGTAGGGCAGTACGAAGGTCCAAGAGAATTGTTCAAGGCGAACCTATATCCAAACCCAAGCGGCGACGGACAAAGCACCTTGAGCCTAGAGTTGTTCAAGGATGCAAAAACCGAGCTTAGCCTACGAGACATCAAAGGCAGCATCATCTGGTCTAAAGAACTTCAATTGAACGAAGGTTTTCAAGAAATCCCAGTTTCAATGAGCTCAGAAGCCAGTGGAGTATACTTGCTGAGCATCGACTCACAAGATTGTAGCCGTGTGTTGAAGTGGGTGGTGGAGTAAGACTTAATAAGTTGAAGGTGACTCCTTCAATTCTAGGTGATTCGCTCAGCGTTTGATAAGCCTGCGTATCTCCTTTTTATCCTTGAACTCTAGTTCAAGTATGTACGTGCTTGACTCCAAATCACTGAGGTCAATTTGCTCGACAAGAGCGACAGCAGATGCACTTTTAACTCTTCTTCCTGAGAGATCCAGTATCTGATAGGAGGCTGCCTTTTCATCTTCGGAATTGAATTCGAGAAAGATTGATTCGCTAAATGGGTTCGGAAATACCTTGAAGTCTCCAAGCTTGATTTCAGCTTCACCAACAGTGATCGGAATGAGTTTCATGAATTCACCTTCTGCCCCTCCGGTAAAACCTATTGCTGTATTTGGGAAAAACACATCATTGAGATTAGCTTGCGCACTGTTGTTTACAACGGTCCATGTCTTACCGCTATCCACACTCATAACAGTTCGTGGCTCTTTATCGAAAGGATCGTCGTTGGTTCCAACCGCGAAGGCAACCTTATTAGATAGAAACTTCACTGCCATCAGATCAAAATTTCGATCGTTCAAGCCGACACTAGTCCAAGTGGCGCCACCATCTTCACTTAAGTAGATTTTATCTTCTCGCCCTACTGCTAGTCCATGATCGGAGTCTACGAAGTCCATGTCCATTATAACGACTGGGAGATTGACAGACGAGCTCCACGTTGCTCCGGCATCGCTACTGGAATAGAAATTTGTGCGGTTGTAATACCATCCTTGGTTGCCGAAAAACTCCAATGCTTGGAAGCCAGTCACAAATTCCTGTTTCTCTACCCAATTGGAACCGCCATCTGTTGTTTTCCAGGTAATGCTCGCATCAGAGTAGTAACCTTCATCGGCACTGGTCCAATACATGGTCTCATTAAAACTTGCAGAGGCCTCGCCGATGTTGGTCCAACTTTCACCCATATCAGTGGTTTTGTAAAAATCGCCCCCATTTTCAAGCGCATAGCCAGTAGAGCCATTGTTCGGGAACTGAATTGCCGAGAAATAGTTGTTTGTTGAATACTGCTTTTGGGTCCAGCTGCTTCCACCATCGGTGGTTTTCATAATCTGGCCATGATCATTCCCGTTCGAATCGAGCATGGTAACTGCAAAGCCTGTGGTTTCATCAAGAAAATATATATCCATTACCTCATGATCGAGCTTTGGTAGAGCGGTCCATTGAGCATATGCGGTTCCGCTGAAGAGAATAGAAATGATAAGTGAGTAAACAAGTTTCATCACGTTTGATTAAATGAGTTGTAGCAAGATTTCTCGTTAAGGAGATCGCGAAAATAGTAGAGAATTGAATGTGCACCCTTCTCCAAGTTGTTTTTGGAAGTAAACTTTGAGTTGATATTGGAAAGGCCTTTATCAAACCTTTCATTGCAGCTCACACAAAATTTCACTCAAAATATAAGCGCCATAGTCGGAGCTATCAATTGAAAACCGGAATAATTCACCAGGCTCTAGATAAAGTGCGCTTTCGCCATACGTCTAGTGACCTTTGAAAGCATTACTCCAGAGTAAAAATCCGGTCATAAGCAAAAAGACGACCAAAGCGCCGATGTTTAGCCCAACCGGCTCTGTATAGGTGAGGTAGGCGAAGGATAAGTCCAATAAAACGAGAATCCCGTATATGCCGTAGGTTGTAAGCTTCACTAAAGCGCTTAAGAATCTTGAAAAAGCAGGTTCGGGATAATCAGAGTCTTCATAATGGGAGTCATCGATTAGTTAAACAAAAAACGCATCGACGCGCTCGGTTTCACGCTCATCGAAGTGAAGTTCAATCCAACCTCCTTCGGCTACAAACTCCTTGCGTTCGTAGTCGATTCCTTCTTCATGGAGAAAGTTTTCCATTGAGATTAAGCGAGGATCGGATGGCTGAAAGGTCAAGTGGTTCTCCACCAATCAAAGCTCGGAATTAGACCTTAATTATCAAAGGACTTCTTTTCTTTGCAGCTCATGAGACTCCTAATAAAGAACATCGGTCAGCTGATCGGAATTGAAGAAAAAGGAACTTGGAAATCTTCCTTTCCCAAAGGAAAAGAAATGTCCACTCTCGGTGTCATTGAAGATGCTTGGTTGGCTGTTGAAGACGGACGCATTGCGGATTTTGGTTCCATGACTAGCTTTCCAGGAGTTACCGATTGGGCCGGACTCGAGCTTGTGGACGCAGAGAATTGCGTCGTTCTTCCTACATGGGCCGATTCGCATACGCACATTGTTTATGCAGGAAATCGTCAGGACGAATACGTAGACCGCATCAAAGGTTTGTGGTACGAAGAGATTGCTGCGAAAGGTGGAGGCATCATAAATTCCGCCATGAAGCTTCGCGATATGAGCGAAGAAGAACTTTGGGCGCAGGCTCAGAAGCGGGTAGAGGAAGTCATTCAACTGGGCACTGGAGCTTTAGAAATCAAAAGTGGTTACGGACTCGATTTGGATTCTGAACTCAAGATTCTTCGTGTCGTGAAAAAGCTCAAGGAAACCAACGACATTCCAATCAAAGCCACCTTGCTGGCAGCCCACGCAGTTCCTCCAGAGTTTAAAGGCAATACCGACGCCTACATCGAATACGTTATTGAGGAAATCATTCCTGCGGTAGCCGAAGAGAACCTAGCAGATTACATCGACATCTTCTGCGAACGAAATTACTTCGATGCATCGCATACAGCTCTGATTATGGAAGCTGGAGCCGAGCACGGACTGAAAGCCAAAATTCACGTCAACCAATTCTCTTCCATCGGTGGTGTTCAAGAAGCGGTCAAACACGGAGCTTTGAGCGTCGATCACCTCGAAGTGATGGAAGAAGCAGATTACGCTTCTTTAAAAGGGTCAGACGTCATTCCCGTGGGCTTACCAGCCTGTTCTCTCTTCCTGAGCATTCCTTACACTCCCGGACGGGAACTCATCGATTCAGGAACCTCTTTTGCCTTAGCGACGGATTTCAATCCTGGCAGCAGTCCAACAGGCAATATGAACTTAGTAGTCGCCCTGGCTTGCATGAAAATGAAATTGCTTCCTGAAGAAGCCATCAACGCAGCAACCATCGTTGGTGCTGCCGCCATGGAGTTGCAAGCTGAACTAGGAAGCATTACAGTCGGTAAAAGGGCCAACCTTATACTCACGAAAGAAATTCCGAACTTCAATTACCTGCCTTACGCATTTGGCAGCAACTTGATCGATCGGGTATTCATCAACGGAAAATCAAATTAAGCATGTCGAAACAACTCATTGAATGTGTTCCCAACATCTCGGAAGGTAGAGACGAAGCAAAAATCAAAGCGATTTCCTCAGTCGTGGAAACGGTAGAAGGAGTTCGACTCTTGGACGTTGATCCAGGGAAAGCGACCAACAGAACTGTCATCACCTTTGTTGGTGAGCCTCAAGCTGTAATCGATGCAGCCTTTCTTCTCATTAAAAAGGCTTCCGAGCTCATCGACATGAGCAAACATTCAGGTGAACACCCGAGGTTTGGCGCGACGGACGTTTGTCCTTTGGTGCCAATCTCGAACATCAGCATGGAAGAAACTGCCCAATGGGCGCACAAGCTGGGCAAGCGAGTGGGGGAGGATTTGGGTATTCCGATCTACTTTTACGAGAACGCTGCGAAATCTAAAGACCGTCAGAATTTAGCTACAGTTCGTTCGGGAGAATACGAAGGTTTAGAGAAGAAGCTCTCTGACCCAAATTGGAAACCAGATGAAGGTCCAGCTGAGTTTGTGAAAGCGCGCACCAGCGGAGTGACGGCCATTTCAGCCAGAGACTTCCTAGTTGCCTACAACATCAACCTAAACACAACTTCTACGAGAAGAGCAAATTCCATTGCTTTCGACATTCGGGAAGCTGGACGCGTAAAGCGAGAGGGAAATCCAATCACAGGAACGATTCTCACCGACGCTCAAGGAGAGCCTGTGCGTGAGCCGGGCAAATTAAAGTCAGTGAAAGGCATTGGTTGGTACATCGAAGAGTACGGCATTGCCCAGATCTCTTACAACCTAACCAACATCAGCATTACGCCCTTGCACATCGCCTTCGACGAAACAGAAAAGTCGGCTACTGAGCGAGGCATGCGCATTACTGGTTCAGAATTGATTGGATTGGTTCCGAAAAAAGTGCTCATCGACGCGGCGGACTTCTTCTTGAAAAAGCAAGAACGCTCTTTGGGGATTCCAGAAATGGAAAAAATGAAGATTGCCATTAAGTCGCTCGGACTCGATGAATTGAAGCCTTTTGATCCTCGCGAGAAGGTGATTGAATACTTGATCGAAGAGAAAACCGGAGCCTTGGTCGATATGACTTTGACCGAGTTCGCGAACGAAACTTCTAAGGAATCTCCTGCGCCTGGTGGAGGTTCGATTGCAGCATACGTTGGCGCTTTGGGCGTTTCATTGGGTGGAATGGTAGCCAATCTTTCAGCCCACAAACGCGGTTGGGATGAACGTTGGGAAGAGTTCTCGGATTGGGCCGTCAAAGCAGAGAAACTCAAGGTAGAATTGCTCCACTTAGTTGATGAAGACACCCAAGCCTTCAACCGAATCATGGAAGCCTTTGGTATGCCTAAGAACACCGATTCGGAAAAGGCCAAGCGCAGTGAGGCCATTCAAGATGCAACAAAGTACGCCATTTCCATACCTTACCAAACGATGGTTAAAGCATACGAAAGCATGGAGATTTGTGAGGCTATGGTCTTGCAAGGAAATCCCAATTCCATTACCGATGGCGCTGTGGGAGCCCTATGTGCTCGTTCCGCTGTTATTGGAGCGGAACTAAACGTACGCATCAATGCGGTTGACTTGAAGGATCGTGCTTTTGCCGACGATATGCTGAAGAAGGCAAGTGCCCTTCGTGCTAAGGCAATTGAGAAGGAAGCTTCGATTTTAAAGGCTACTGAGGCGAAGATCTAGTTGGTAGGGAGGTAGAAACTCCGCTGCAATTTATAATCTGCGTAGCGGTAGAGTACTTTTAGTTTCAGCTCATCGACATTGTCACAACCTTCATCCTTGTACTCCACAACATTCTTGTCTTGGAACGACTGTACGTTTTCAATGCGAATTGGACAAGAAGAGCTTATTTCAGGAAGCTTATTGGTGTTGATGGGATCGCCGTAAAGGAATAGGCCGTAGGTGAATGAACCTCTGGTTTGATCCAGCTGTCGGATGTTCACGTCGAAGAAGATTCCCTCCAGACTTTCAATCTTGTTTGCCGCCGCCTTTTTCTTGGATTTGGGAGAAACCTCTTTCAGATACTCCAGTTGCCGGATGTTCTCGATCAACTCTTCCACGGATTTATAGGTTCCAGCCTCAATCGATATGGCCCGAATCTGAGACTCCAATTCACTGCTCAAACTTTCAAAATTTCGAATGAGGGTACTCAGCTGAGCATCGCTGAATGGATATTTGATGTGGTAGTGCACCAGGCTTTGTCCGTTTTCCCTTTTCTTTTCCCAATAGAAGTCTTCGGCTTTCAATACAGAGATGCCTTTCAAAGGTTCGAAGTACTCGGAATTGACTTCCAAGTTGTTCTCATACACCTCCATGAATTCTTGACTCTCTTCGGTGCTTTCTGAAGTGTTGTAATTGGTGCTTGAGTTCACTTGTACCGCAACGGAGTTGACGATGGCCTCCTTCAGGTTGTTCATTGCCGAGAGCTTGGCCTCTTCATGCGTGCTTCCTTTTCCGCTGGTGATGATGTAGTTCTTTTCGACACCAAACATCCAATCGGGACTGGTAGAAGAGCTGCGCTCGAGAATGCGGTTGGTAGAACATCCAAAAAGTGGACTAATTAAGAGAACAATGAGTGCAAAATGGAAGCCCTGTATTACCTTTTGCGAAGGAGATTGGAAAGCTTCAACCATAAGTGGGATTTTTCTCGTTAACTATATAGTGACACCAACAAAACTGACACCAAAGGAATGGATAAAGAGGATTGTATTCTTCTTTCCCTTCCAACTAATTGTTGCTCAACTGAAGCGCAATTACACAACGCTCATACTTTGGGTACTTCTGTTCATGCTGATCAACGGCGGCTTGGGAGCCAACTATGGACTCAGGAGTTTGATGCTTTTCCCCGAGTATTTGGACAATTCGGGCATGCTCTCTCACCTCATTCTCGGACTGAGTGTTGGGGGGTTTGTCATTGCCTATCACATCACGAACTACATCATAAACGGCTTTCGATTTCCGGTGATAGCCACGATGTCGAATCCCTTCTATAAGTTTTCCCTCAACAACAGCTTGATTCCAATAATATTCATCGTGAATCACATGTGGCTCATGTGGGACGAACAGGTGCTGCGTGAGTTGGAAGATACGCAGACAGTAGCTTTAAACCTTCTTTCCTATCTGCTTGGTTGCGCTATTCTCATTGCGAGCACGGTCTTCTATTTCCTTCGAACCGACAAAGGCATTCTGAAGTTCGTTGAGAATCAAAAACCTCAGAACAAGCCTAAAATCCAGCCAGCGGGGCAGCTCTTCGGACGAAACAATATGTGGTACAGGCTCCTCAAGACGAAGGAGGAAGGTTGGAAGATTAAAACTTACATGGCACATCCCTTCAAAATTGAATTAGCCAGATCAAGCAACCACTACAACATCAAAATATTGCTCGATGTGTTCTCAAAAAATCACATCAATGCTACTCTATTTGAGTTGGTCGTCTTGGCAATCATACTCACTTCGGCGCTCTTTCACGACGTCGATTTCTTCATGATTCCGGCTGGCTCAAGCATCTTTCTGGTGTTTACCATACTGCTCTTAATCAGTGGAGCCACCTACACTTGGTTTAAATCCTGGTCGACGCTGTTCATGATTCTTATTCTTCTTTTGATTAACACTCTATCTCAATACGGTGTCTTTCAGTACAGGAGTTCCATTTATGGTCTGAAGTACGACGATGTTGAAATCCCATATACCAACGAACGCATTCAAGCCTTCAGCGATTCGGTAGAACTTCGAAATGCCAGCTACCAGCAAGAACTGCAAGTCTTAAACAACTGGAAAGCCAAGCAATCGAACGAAAAGCCTAAACTCTTATTGATCAATGTGAGTGGTGGTGGTCTCCGTTCTGCCTTTTGGACTTTCTACAGTTTACAGATGTCCGACAGTTTGCTTAAAGGACAGCTCTACAAACAAGCGCATTTGCTTTCAGGCTCATCGGGCGGAATGATTGGGGCTGCTTATTTGCGGGAACTTAAAATGCGCGGTGAAAACGCCTACAGCAGGGCTGCGCGCAATCGAGTGGGTTCCGATTTATTGAATGCCGTGACCTTCACCATTGCAGTAAACGACATCTTTCCACGATGGCAAACTTTTGAATTGGACGGACAGTCGTACATTAAAGACCGCGGCTCTGCTTTTGAACGTGTTCTAAATAAGAACCTAGTCGGCTTTCTTGATAAACGAATGGAAGACTATCGCCTACCAGAAATTGAGTCTGAAACACCTTCTTTTCTCTTCGCACCAACAATCAACAATGATGGGCGAAGGCTTTTTGCGGGAAGTCGCTCCTATGCAGTTCTAACAAAACCGTCGAAGGGGACAAAAGGAGCGATTCTGGAGTCGATTGATATGCAGTCGTATTTGGCGGAAGCGAATCCGGGCAAAGCCAAATTGAGTTCCATCATTCGCGTGAGTGCAACCTTCCCTTATGTATTTCCCAATGCGAGTTTGCCAACCAGTCCTGAGGTGGAAATGGCAGATGCTGGCTTGAGGGATAACTTCGGATTCATTTCCTCGATGCAGTACATCTTGAATTTCCAGGAATGGATAGAAGAGAATACCTCAGGAGTAGTGATACTTCAAGTGCGCGACCTTGTGGGTGAAATTCGAATTCGCAGCAACCCAAGATTGAGTTTGTTTGAATCACTTGGGAGTCCTCTTGGAGGATTTTACAACAACTGGGTCAACATTCAAGAATACAATCAGGAGGAGCACAAAGGCATGCTGGAAAAGCAATTGAAGGTGCCCTTGGATGTTCTGAGTTTTGAAATGGATCCAGGAGAAGATGAGCGAGTTTCTCTGAGTTGGCACCTGTCAAAAAAAGAGAAGAATACCATTCTAAAGTCGTGGAACACGAGGCACAACCAAAGTGTGTTAAAAAGCTTAGATGAGCTCTTGAAATAGGCTTGGCTTCTGCCTTTATTTTATATTTTCGATGAGACTAATTTAGCTGGATGGAACGACTCGAACTCATAGAGGAAATGCTCAAGAAGAACAAGAAGGATGTCTTCTTGAATTACGCAGCAGCCCTTGAGTATCGAAAGATTGGTGAGATCGCCAAGTCCGTTGACTTACTTGAACGCATCATTGAGTTGGACAAGACGTATCTAGGAGCTTATTACCAACTGGGTCAACTTTACGAAGAAACAGATCGCGTAAAAAAGGCCATTGCGGTTTACAGAAAAGGTCGTGTGATAGCTAAGGAGAAAAAAGATGAGAAGGCTTTAGGAGAGTTGACTGAATCTCTTTTGATGTTGGACGAGGACTTCGATGGCGCTTGGTAGGCCTTGATGTGAGAATGTGAAAATTAGCCAATTGATCACCTTTAGATTGATAATGCTGGCTTCGGCCGTATGAAGACTCTACAATTCGACTTGTTCTCATAATCTGTTACTGAATATTCTTGGGCTTGACATTCATTCGATTTGAACGAATGGACTTATTCGTCAATTATCAGAGAGCTTCATTCTATTAGTTTGGTGCAGAATGAAAACAACAGCATCATTTCTACAGTAAAAAGAACTCAGAAAAGAGCTAGATAGTTCAATCGAGGAGAAACCCCAAATTAGATCATTCTCAAATTCCCGTATTTCCACATTCTCTCATTTCCACATTACTGCATTGCCTGAGCCAACAAGATCAAATCGAATCCATTCTCATTCTTGACGCGTTCTTTGAATAGAACTTCAAATCCATGTTCTTTCAAGACAGTAGTTAAGAAACTCTCGTCGTAATAGTAGGTGAGGAGCTCATCACCTTTCGAAGATCGAACCAATCCAGAATCCGCATAGTTTCCTTCCATGGTGCTAATGTACAAAAGGCCATTTTGCTTCAAGGCTTTTGTGGATTCTTGAATCCAAGACAAACATTCTTCTTTGTCGAAGTAGGGGAAGATGAAGGCTGCAATCAAAGCATCATAGCCTGTTCCAATGGCATTGAGTTTATGAGCATCGGCTAATTTGAGTTCTGCCTCAGGAAGATTCCGCGCAGCGATGGCCAACATCTTTTCCGACAAATCAGTTGCGTGGAAGTCCAAATCTGGACGACGATCTAAGAGGTGTCGAGCGTTGTTTCCAGGTCCGCAAGCCACCTCGAGTAGCTGGGCCTTTTTTGGAAGCAGTTTTAGAAGCTTGTCAAAACCTTCTTGGTAACGAGAAACATCCATGTACTTCTCCGCATAGAGATCGGCATGTTTGTCAAAAAGCTCAACTGCTGAAGTAAGAGATTCTCCCATGAAAAATCAAATTCTCACATTTCCTCATTTCCTCATTTCCACATTGGCTATTTCTCACATTCTCACATCAATCCTCGCCCCAATTCTTAAACTCTTCTTCGGTCAACAGGAATGGGAAAAAGATGCGACGTTGGTATTTGGGGTGTAGGTAACGTTTCCATTCAGAGCCACCAGTAGCGGCTTTCACTTCTTGTCCGTGTTCGAGGTAAACCTCGGCAGTGCGCAAATGAACTTTAGGCCAGCCTACGTTAAACAGCTGGTCGTGCTCTCGCAGCTCCTTGACCAGCTCGTCGGTCATCTCTCCAGACTCTTTCAAGCGAAGGGCTTTTTGGTACACGCTCTTCGACCAATAGACTTCAGCCATATCCGTAAGGTGAGCCAAGTACTTCTTTTCAAAAACGCTGAGAAGAACAGACTTTTCGCCCGTTTTGCGATTGGTTCCTGCCTCTTGCCAGTACATATGCTGCATCAGCTCGTCGATGTCATCAGAATCTGCGAGTTCTTCTTTGTAGCGATGACTGAGTAGGTTGTGCAAAGGAGAGGTGATGATTTCTATTTCTCGAAACTGAACAGATTGAAAACCGGAAGCTGGAGTTAGGGTGTCGCGGAACTTTAAGTATTGCTCCGGCTCCATTCCTCCGCCCATAACGTCGAACGAATTCGTGCAGATTTCAGTGTATCGATTTGCTCGTCTGATTTTTTCAGCAAAGAATTTTTGATCTACTTCTTGATCTGTAATTTGAGTCAGCTCATGCTTGATGAGCTTGAGCAGAAGTTCTGTCAACTGATGGTAGATTACAAAAATCATCTCATCGGGAAAGTCGGTACGGGGGCGTTGAAGGCTCAGTAGAGTATCGACTTGAATGTAGTCCCAGTAGTTGATGGGCTTTGCATGCAGCAATCCGCTCAAGTAGGTCTCGATGGGTTGATTCTGTGCGTCGTATTTTTCTTGCAGAGCTTTGATCAGTTTTTCCATGCGCTTTTATTGAGCCCGAAAAATAGACATATCAAGAGAACTTGGGCTATTGTTAAGCTTTTCCTTTCTCTGAGAATTGTCAGGCAAAAAATTCAGCTGTGATGTTACATTTGCGGCCAATGACTTCAGAAGAAAAAGCAATTCTTAAATCCAACAGCCTTTTTAGCGAAGAGGACATCCTGGGTCTTCACACTCGAGAGCAGTTGATGCTTCACCTAAAAGAAAAAGGTGTAAACCCACAGTCCTTCCTAGACTATTGGGCATATGAAGAAGAGTTAAAGAAGCTACAAATTCAGTTGATCAAACTTCAGCGCTGGGTAGAAAAGACGGGTAGGCGCGTTGCGATCTTGTTTGAGGGTAGAGATGCCGCAGGAAAGGGCGGTTCCATCAGGAGATTCATCGAGCACTTGAACCCTCGGGCCATGCGTGTTGTTGCCTTATCTAAGCCGTCTGAAATTGAAAAAGGTCAATGGTACTTTCGTCGTTATGTGAGCAATCTGCCAAATCCGGGAGAAATGGTTTTCTTCGACCGATCCTGGTACAACAGGGCGGTTGTAGAGCCTGTGATGGGATTTTGCTCTACAGAGCAATACGAGCGTTTTATGAGGCAGGTTCCGGAATTTGAACACATGCTTTTTGAGGACAATGTAACGGTGATTAAATTCTGGTTCAGCATCTCAAAAGAGGAGCAGGCCAAGCGATTTACGCGCCGACGGAACAATGAACTGAAACAATGGAAGCTCAGTCCGGTGGATGAAAAAGGACAAGAATTGTGGGACACTTACACCCACTACAAGGAGGAAATGTTCAGTAAAACACATACCTCTTTCAGTCCGTGGATCATCGTAAAAACCAACAACAAAAAGGAAGCTCGCTTGGAGAGCATTCGATATTTATTGTCCCATTTTGATTACGATGGAAAAGAAGACAGCGACATTGTGTTGTATCCTGATCCGAATGTAATTCACCGTTTTCACAGAAGCATTTACCAAATCGACGGATGATGGATGAACTAGAACTCAGCGAGAAGGACATGCGTTTGTTCAATTCCAAATTGGGATTGAAATACTTGATGCGTACAAAAGAGGTGAACATCAAGAGAACCCTTAAAAAGGTGATCTACGAATCTCGTTTACGTAAAATGCAGATTGAGATGATCAAGATGCAGAAATGGATTCAAGCCAACAACAAGCGCGTCATCGTCATATTCGAAGGCAGGGACATGGCAGGAAAGAGTGGAGCCATCCGACGTATGACCGAGCACTTAAATCCGCGAGAGTATCGAGTGGTGGCCTTGCCGAAGCGGACAGGTAAAGAACAGTCGCAGTGGTATTTTCAACGGTACACGACTCATCTGCCAATGGGTGGAGAATTGGTCATTTTTGATCGCTCGTGGTACGACCGAGCGGTGATTGAACCCGTAAATGGCTACTGCACGCAAGCAGATTATGAAGAGTTTATGTCGCAAGTGGCGGTATTTGAACGGATGCTCTCGGAAAGCGGTATCCGTTTGATTAAATTCTATTTCTCGATTTCGAAAGAAGAGCAAATCGATCGCTTGGAGCGCATGAAAAAAGATCCTCGTAAAAAGCATAAGTTGACGCAGGACGACATCGACGCCCCTTCAAAGTGGGACGAATACACGAAATACAAGCAGCGCATGTTTGAGGTGTCAAACACAGAGGAAAACCCTTGGCAAATTGTACAAGCGAATTCCAAAATGATGGCGCGCATTAAAAGCATTCAATTCGTATTGGATAAACTCCCCTGGAAAGATGAAAAACCTGAAGCTTAGCTTACTTGTACTCCTTGTGGCAATAAGTCTTGAGTCAAACGCACAATGCAGTGCCAGTTGTTGCAGCATCGATTCGAATACCGAGTTTGCAGAATTGGCCAAGGACAAAAGTTTTCGTCGTTCGCACAAGGAACCAAAGGTCTATAAGTACAGCGGTGGTGGAAAGTGGATCGATTACGCCGTTAAAAACCAACCATCCGGACGCGCTTTTGAAATAAAAAGCAATGAGAAGAAGGACTGGGTATTTGTGATTCATGAATGGTGGGGACTCAACGATTACATTCAAAGGGAAGCTGAGAAGCTTGCGAAAGAGTTGAATGTGAATGTGTTGTGCCTCGATTTGTACGATGGAAAAGTGACATCGTCGAGAGATTCAGCTGGAGCTTTCATGCAAGCTGCCAAGAAGCCTCGGATTGAAAGTTTAATCAATTCTGCTTTGGCTTATGTGGGTAAAGAAGCGTCCATTTCAACCATCGGTTGGTGCTTTGGAGGAGGCTGGAGCCTGCAAACAGCTTTGATGGCTGGTGATCAAGCAAAAGCTTGCGTCATCTATTATGGAATGCCTGAGAAGGACATCGAACGGTTGAAAACCTTGAATTGTCCTGTACTCGGACTTTGGGCAGAGCAAGATGCTTGGATTACTCCTAAAGTGGTCGAAGACTTCAACGCGAACTTAAAGAGCTTGGGTAAATCGGTGCAATCCTTTTCATATCCTGAGAAACATGCTTTTGCAAACCCAAGCAATCCGCAGTATGCGGAAGAGGCAACCGGCGATGCCTGGAAGAAGGCCGTTGAGTTCCTCAAGAAGAACTAGAGCATTCATTAAAAGATTTGCAGTGAACTCTGGTGTTGATCGGGATCACAGTGTATGTCATCTGAACTTTTAGAGTTCAAAGAGTGATTCACCTTTTGAAAGGCCGTTTGGCGTTTCGATGACATTTTACGCAAACCAACTACTTCATATTTGTGATGGAAATAAAATCGATGGAAAAACCGAGCTGGAAAACCGAAGCACCCGTATTAGAAGCGATTCAAGAACGATGGAGTTGACGTGCTTTTTCTGAAAAGCATGTAGAACAAGAAAGTCTGAATTCAATATCTGAGGCAGCACGTTGGGCACCGTCAAGCATGAACGAGCAACCTTGGATGTTTCTCTACAGCCGAAAGGGCAGTGAGAATTGGACAATCATGTTCGATGCGCTCATGGAGGGAAACCAAGCCTGGGCACACCGTGCTCCAATTTTAATTCTCTGTATGGCAAAAAAGAACTTTGACTACAAGAACCGCCCGAACCGCCATTACGCTCATGATCTCGGACAAGCAGTAGCGAATCTTTCCCTGCAAGCAACAGAGTTGGGTCTCAACCTGCATCAAATGGGTGGCTATCACGCGGATCAATTGGAGGTTGCCTTTAAAGTCCCTGAAAACTGGGAAAGTTTTAGCGTGATCGCACTGGGTTATCCCGATAAAGCAGATACTTTAGAGGAACCCTTTCTATCGAGGGAACTTGCTCCTAGACAGCGAAAGCCGACTTCTGAGTTTGTACGAACTGAAGCATGGTAATATGCCCGAGAAAGAACGCATCATAGAATACAAGAAAGACGAAGAACTTACGGTAATCTGGAAACCAGATACCTGCATTCATTCTGCGAATTGTGTAAAGGGCTTGGCTCATGTTTTTAAACCTTCTGAACGCAGATGGATTCAAACAGAAAACGCAAGCACTGAAGAGCTGATGAATACAATTGATACGTGTCCATCAGGAGCCTTGTCATATAAAGTTAAAGGTCACGCAAGTGAGTCTTTGGAAATTAAAAATCAAGATGTTATGGATTTAGAAGTATTGAAAGATGGTCCTTTAAAGATCAGTGGTGAAGTGAAAGTGAAGCACAGCGATGGTAGAGAGGAAGTTCGTGAAAAAGCTACATTTCTATGTCGTTGCGGACAGTCTTCAAACAAACCTTATTGCGACGGCGCCCATAGCAAAACTGGTTTCAAAGAATGAGATAACTCATTTTCGGCATAGAATCGAAGCATTAGTTTCGATGTTAAATATGTCTGCACCTCTTGTTTTTCGTCCCCGATTTAAGTTCAGTACAGATCTTTCTCAGGAAGAAGTTTTGAAGCGTGTCATAGAATACGCCGATTCGGATGAATCGGAGCGTGTACATATCAAGATGGTACACAATCACCTTACGCTTGATATACCGACGGAAAACAAACATTACTATAGCCCACAACTCGATTTGAACCTCGAGAAGAAAGAGGAGGGAGGAACGCCTGTTCGCTGCCTCATTGTACCGGCACCCAACATTTGGACACTTTTCATGTTCGGATATGGCATCCTAGGCTTTGCTGCTGTAATCGGTCTTATGCTAGGCTTAAGTCAATGGCAGCTAGATCGCACCATGTGGGGGTTTTGGATCGTTGGAACGAGTTTGGGTCTTGGCGGTCTTTTGCATCTCGGCATTTTAGAAGGGCAGCGTTTGGCTCGTGATGAAATGCGTCTATTGAAGCATTTTCTTGACGAAGCTCTGGATTGCGATTGCTTTCAAGTCTCTGAAGATCAAAAGGCGGCTGAACAGGAGACTTCTTAGCGGGCTAAATCGGCTACATTTGCCGAATGACCAACGACATCGTCATACGCTCGTGGAAAGAGCTCTGTGATACCATTTACGTGGATTCCTGGAAGGAAGATCTTCAGAGATTTCGAACGGACTATGCTTTCCGCGGGGTCTCCGACAAGAATTACCCACTCGACAATCGCTTTCGGCGAAATTGCGGAAAGGATGAGAAGCTGGAATATCACCTTCTGAGAAATTTCAAGAAATACGCACAAATTGAGAACAGTTCGAATTTAACCTCCGATTGGCGAGTTCTCACGATTGGTCAGCATTATGGTTTACCAACTCGTTTGATTGATTGGACTTATTCACCATTTATAGCCGTTCACTTTGCTACTTCTGATTTATCGCAGCACGATCGCGATGGGGTCATTTGGATGCTCGATTTTGTGAAAGTGAATCAGTCTCTTCCAAGTCCATTGCGCGATGTACTGGAAGAAGTTGGGTCAAACACCTTCACGATGGAAATGCTAGAGGAGGCAGTTCCAGACATCTCCAAATTCGATCGATTAACCCGTGAAAACTTGGTGCTCTTTTTTGAGCCGCCTTCGCTGGATGCGCGAATCATCAACCAGTACGCCTTTTTCTCTGTAATGAATAAAGCGACTGCGCGTCTTGATCTTTGGTTGAAGAAACACCCCGAGATGTATCGCAGAATCATCATTCCTGCAAGCCTAAAATTGGAAGTTCGGGATAAATTAGACCAAGCGAACATCAACGAGCGACTGCTTTTTCCTGGGCTCGATGGTTTGGCAGCCTGGTTAGGTCGGCATTATAGCCCGGCTCAGCGCGATTAATTCTTCTTTCTTGCGATGATGAATATCGAGTCGTCGCGATCCATCTCAGAATACAATGCATGCACTTGCGGCTCAAAGGCATGGCTAAAAATCTCTACGAGCTCCTCTTCAAGGTAATACTGAAAGAAAGTTTTCTCAATGACTTCGTTCTTATCGCCTTTCCAAAAAGAGTGCGCAACGATGCCATTTTTTGTGAGGTGTTGGGCTTGATTGGAGAGCGAAGTTTTCAGTTCCTCTTTACTGAAGTGATGCATTACCTTGTTCGAGAAAATTGCGTCAACAACAAAAGTGGTATTCATCTCTAGAGCGTCGATGACTTCCATTTTGAAATTTGGATGTTTCTCCTTAAAGATTTCCAGGAAGTAGGGAAATCGGTCGGAACCTACGCAATCAAAGAATTCGTTGAGAATAAGAAGGTCCTTTCCAGGCCCCATTCCCAATTCCAAAACCGAAGAAGCCTCCGGAAGAAATTGACGAAGAATCTCAACCAATGCTCTTCCGTCGTAGCCTTGTGCGAGTTTGATGTACTTATCTATGTTTTCTTTTTTCTCGTAAAACACTGTTTATCAGATCAAAGCTGTTCGATGTCAAGAAAAGAACAATTTCTTGAGAACCTTTTATAGATTATTGTGTTTAGCGCCCAACGGCCTGGCCCTATTTGAAACCAATTATCGTTAATCACTCAATCAATTTAAATGAAAACAGGAATTAAATTTTTAGGAATGTCGTTCATGGCTTTTGCTCTTACAGCATGTGGCGGAGCGGCTGAGTCAAGTTCAGAGAATACAGAAGCACCAGCAGCGGAAGCCGCAGTTGAAGCTCCTGCTAAAATGGATTACATGATCGACACTGAGAAATCAGCTGTGAGCTGGGCTGGTGAAATGATGGGCGTTTACACGCACACTGGTACCCTTTCTTTTTCTGAAGGATCTGTAAGCGTAGAGAATGGAGCCATCACTGGAGGAATGTTCGCAGTTGACATGACTACAATGTCTCCAACAGATGCAAACTACAAAGACGAAGACGGTGGACGCTCAAGTGATCTAGTAGGTCACCTTAGCTCACCAGACTTTTTTAATGTGGCTGAATTTCCATCTGCTGCCTTGACCATTACTGGTGCAGGCGAAGAAGGATTGATGGCAGATCTTACCATCAGAGGAAAAACAAACTCTGAGGTAATCACTGACATCACCATGGACGCCGAGGCTGGAACAGCAAGTGGTAAAATGACCATCGACCGTAGAAAGTATGATGTAGTATGGGATCTCCCAATGAAAGAAATGGTTCTTTCTGACAACATCACTATGGATGTTCAGTTGGTTATGGCTCAGTAACAAGATTTAGATTTGAATTTTGAAGCCCTTCTTGACGAGTTCAGGAAGGGCTTTTCTTTTGCACTACATTCGCCCAATTGAGGATTGACATGGAACAAGAAGACATCGAAAAAGACTTGAATGGCTTGGCTGAACAGAGCAAGGGCCTTGACTTAAGCCCTGCTGAATTCGATGATTTTTTCAAGAGTTTGGCGAACTACAGTTCTGACTTTCTAAAAGACACCCACAAGGGATTAGCATACAAGGAAACCCAGGATAAAGGCCTTGGAATTCGCTCGATTCCAATTCCAGAAAAGGGCGCACGCAATCCCGACGAACTTCTTGAACATTATAAAAAGCATGTTGAAGATGCGGGTCTCAATCCAGCCTCTGGCGGTCACTTGGCTTACATACCTGGAGGAGGAGTTCCCGTATCGGCCTTCGGTGATTTCATAGCTGCCATTACCAATCGCTATTCAGGTGTTTTTTTCGCAAATCCTGGCGCAGTTCGAATGGAAAACCTTCTTGTGGAGTGGATGGCCAAAGAGCTTGGTTTTGGAGACTGTTATGGAAATCTGAGCTCTGGTGGGAGCATTGCCAACCTCATTGCCATTACAGCGGCCCGCGATGCGCATGGAGTAGAGGCGGAGGGAATTCGGAAAGCGGTCATCTACCTCACTGAGCAAGCGCATCACTCAATTCAAAAGGCAATTCGTATTTGCGGCCTAGCGCCAGCGGTTCTGCGTTACATTCCTGTCGATGAAGCTTTTCGCATGAACAGCGTTCTTCTCGAGAAACAAATTCTAAAAGACAAGGCAGATGGCTTAAATCCTTTTTTGCTCGTAAGCTCCATGGGGACCACCGATACCGGAGGAATAGATCCAATCGAGGAATTGGACAAGCATTGCAAAGAGCATGGCCTATGGCATCACATCGATGCCGCTTATGGAGGTTTCTTTCTAATGCTGGAGCAGTTTTCATATTTGAAGAAGACCATCGCTCAGGTCGACTCTATGACGGTCGATCCGCACAAAGGCTTGTTTTTGCCTTACGGATTAGGTACCGTATTGGTTCGGAACAAAAAGGCCTTGAAGGAAAGCCACTATTATTTAGCAAACTACATGCAGGATACACTGAGTGCGCTCGAGGAGGAGTCGCCAGCGGATTATTCTCCAGAACTCACGAAGCACTTTCGAGGAATGCGCATGTGGCTCGCTTTGCAGTATTATGGGACTGACGTTTTTAGGGCTTGCCTGGAAGAGAAACTTCTCCTAACAACTTACTTCTATCAAAAAGTAGAGAATCTCGGATTTGTAAGAGGTCCAGAGCCAGAGTTGAGCGTATGCATTTATCGCTTTGTGCCAGAATCTGGCGATGCAAATCAATTCAATATGGATCTAGTTGAAGCGGTACGAATCGATGGACGAGTATTTCTATCCAGTACTAGTATCAATGGAGTGATTTGGTTGCGATTGGCCGTATTGGCATTTCGCACAAAGAAGGCCACAATCGACCTTTGCTTGCAAGTTCTAGAGGAGAAGGTGAAGATGCTTCAGTCCTAGATCAGAGGTTCCGCACGTGGGCATTTCTACTGAGTTCGCTTCGGTGATTTGGATGAGCAATCCCGATGAGAGCCTTGGCGCGTTCCTTCAAAGATTTCCCGTATAGATTCACAACACCGTATTCAGTGGCAACGTAATCCACGTGAGCTCGCGTTGTTACTACTCCAGCACCGAATTGTAGCATGGATACAATCCTGCTATCGCCATTTTTAGTCGTGGATGGCAAGGCGATGATTGGTTTTCCGTCTTTCGAGAGAGAAGCACCTCGAATGAAGTCCATTTGGCCACCAACTCCAGAGTATATTTTCTTACCAATACTATCTGCGCAGACTTGTCCTGTGAGGTCGATCTCAATCGCCGAATTGATGGCGGTGACCTTATCGTTCTTGCTAATGACGCTTGTGTTGTTCACGTAGTCGGATTCCAGCATTTCTACCATTGGGTTGTCGTCGATGAAATCGTATAACTCTTGACTTCCCATGACGAAGGAAGAGACAATCTTTCGTTTATGCTTGTGCTTTAAGCTCCCTGTGATGGCCCCTTTTTTTTAGGAGTGTAAGCAGACCGTCAGAAAACATCTCGGTATGAATTCCTAAGTCTTTGTGATCACCCAAGCAAGAGAGCACCGCATCGGGAATAGCACCAATACCCATTTGAAGGGTTGCTCCATTTTCCACGAGTTCGGCAACATTTTCGCCAATTGCTTTAGAAACATCATCAAGTTTCGGGGCCTTCACTTCAGGAAGAAAGGCATCTCCTTCAACCATAGCATCGATGTGACTTACATGTATTACGCCGTCTCCATGAGTGCGAGGCATAAAACGATTCACTTGTGCAATTACATATTTAGCGCATTCTTCAGCAGCTCTGCTGGTATCAACACTCGCCCCAAGTTAGCAATAGCCATGTATGTCCGGAGGTGAAACCGAAATTAATGCGACATCAATTGGAATGATTCCCTTTCGAAATAGAGTAGGGACTTCGCTCAAAAATACGGGGATGTAAGATCCGCGTCCTTCTTGAATTGCTTTTCGAACATTGCCGCCAACAAACAGCGACTTAATCTCAAAGGAATCTTGCATCTCCTTACTAGCGTAGGGAGCCGGTCCTTCGGTGTGCAGTGCGTAGATGGATACATTTTTCAGTTCCGGTCCACGGTCAGACATGGCTTTAATAAGCTCTTGTGGAGCTGAAACTGCCGTGTATATGAAGATGTTGTCGCCCGACTTAATGACCTTTACGGCCTCCTCAGCAGTTGTTAGCATGAATCAAGTATTCCTTTAAGTTTTCTCTGTCCACTAAACTATGGATATGATCCAACCTAAATTCCTGATAGTTGTCAAGTTTGAGGTATTCGACTGACTTTCTTGCCTCGAGCTGAACGATCTTTCCATGAAAGATTCTTCCGTCTTTTAGCTTTAACTCAACAACTCGAGATCTCATCGCAAGGATTTCCAGCTCATCGTATACAGAGCAAGAAATTGGGATGTAATCACTCATTCAATCGAGTTACAACCTTTTTGGTGATGGTATCGCCAACTTTCTTAAAGGCCTTCATTCCGGCTTGATCAAAATTCCCTCCGGCATCTTTTACACCATTGTAGGCTTCGTTTAAGATTTCAGCACCCGTGGCCATATCAGTAACAATAACCTCTGCATCGCAATAAGAGAAGTACAAAGACTGCATGTTTCCGCCATTTCTAGCACGTGCATTCACCGTAATCATTAATTCAGCTTCTGCGGCATTGGAAGTGAAATTGAAACCCATTTTGGAGAGTTCTTCTTTTAGTAGGGGAGTAATGATCGGAACGCCTAAGGCAACTCCATTTTGACTTTCATTTACTTGAAAAGTGATTTTTGGTCCCGCAATATTCCAAATCATTCGTGAAGAAGGAAGCTTACGTTCTTTAATGACTCTCTCGATGAAGCTTGAATTTTCATCCAATTGTAAATATCCTGCGAGATCTATTTCTACAAACAGAATTTGCGTCGCTTTGCACGAACGGATCTTATCTATTTTAAACGAAAAGCTACCATTGTCATTGCTGAGGAATTTAATAACCTCTCCGCTTGTCACGTTTCTTATTTGCAATGGAATGGCCGTTCCCGGAATTGAGTTGAGCACAAGCCCTTTGATTTGAGCTAGTATAGGCTTTTGACATATGCCACTAAATTCGCTTGAACTGAGCTTAATTTCAATGGACTCGATTTTCTGTAGCCGTTTTGCACCTGGAGGCAGGTAGTAGTCTTCTTCGAGATGCTGTTTGGCCATGGCCGACTTTGACGCTGCTACAGTCTTGCCTTCAGCATTAATAGCTTCTAAGGTGATCTCAATAATATCCCCATTGATTCTCCAGCTTCCGTGCAAGTCCAGTTCATCCTTTCTGGGTTCCTTGACTTGTTCAATCTTACCTAACTGTTCTGAAACTGATTTCTTCAAATCATGTCCCATTGGACTATTCATGCCACTTCCTTCATAACTGAAGCCTTGAACTTCCAATTTGGATTTATCTAATTCGAAACCATGGAGTAGGTTGTAGGCTTTTTGGAAAGCTGCTGCATTTACGGTCATTTTTGGCGAAGAATGAATCTTCTTAAGCTGCGTTTGTCTTTTAGCCTGAACTTCAGCAATCTCAGTAGTTTTTTGATCCATATCAGATCTGTACCCCAAAACTTCCAAGGTCTTTTGGCCGAGAGCAATTTGAGGAGATAAGCTATCGCCATGGATGATTGCTTCCATTGCCAACTCAGGATCACCAGTGCTTAAGTATATTTCTGAGGTAGAGATTCCTTGGCTCAATTCTCTGATGGCATCGCGGATTAAGCCGTGGTAATGATCGTACAAACTTTGGCGGCTCACATAAGCAAAGCCATAAGCCTTCTTTGCTTGAGGGTCGTAGTACTTCTCTACTTGTAGGCCTATAAGTTTTAGCCCCGAAGATGAATTGGTTTTGGAGCTGAAGCTTTCGTAAAACTCATCTCCATAATCTGCGACTGCGGAGTTGCTTTCCGTTTTTATATCTACGGTAATTGATTCAAGAAGCTCAGACTTAGCTTGAGCTACGAGTTGATACAGCACATCTTCGACTTCCTTCTTCTTTACATTTTCTTCCCAGTAGTAGCCAGTCAGAAACTTATCGTTGGGGTAGAGCGATTGTCTTTTTGAGTCTTCTGTCCATTGCGGTGCCTGCGCGCGAGCACCCACAAATACTAAAAGGAAAAAGAAAGCCGGTAAAGTCCTAAGACTAATTACCGGCTTAATGCTTTGCAGTTTGTGCATGTTTTATTTTGTATCGTCTTGATGAATGTAGCCTTCGCTACCATTGACAAGTTTCACTTTAATGAAAGGACCTTCTTTGCCTGTTACTTCCAATTCTATGCCACCGGGTACTTGAGCAGCAACCTTGCCTTGTTTCATTGGCTCAGTGTAGACCTTTACTCGGTCCTTAGTACCACCTTTTGTTTTGATGGTTTCAACAACTTCAGCCGAGATGGTTTGACCATCAGCAGCACTGACGTCACCTGCATCTATTTTCCATCCTTGAGCCTTTAGAGCAGCAACAGTTTCTTTTCCAGTTTCAGCTCTTTCAAGAGCAGCGTTGTACTGTTTGTCATCGTCGATGCCCGTGGCTGTTTTGTGCATTTTGATGGCATTGTCATAGTCGAGAACAGCTTCGTAGGTAAGTCCTAAGTTGTAAGCAAGACGAGCGTTGTAGCTGTCTTCTTTGAAGATGGCTTGATAGATTCCAAGTGCTTGTGCTACATCACCATCTTTAGCTGCATCAACAGCATCCTTAGCACGATCTTTAAAGGCCTTCACCTTAATCTTCTCAAGATCGTAGTTGATCAAACGAAAAGTAGGAGCGATGAAGTTGGTCAAATCACCGGCGACAGCTTTAATACCATTGTCTCTCAAGATTTCCACACTGGTCAGGGCCGCAGCAGCTTTTGATTTAATGGCATTTGATTTCTTATCCGTCATTGTCCGTGTCTTGGTTGTAACGGCGATGATTTGCCCAGTTTCAACCGCGATGATTTTCATTGTGGCCTCAACAATTACGGTTCGTGTGTAGGTTGTTACATATCTAGTAACGGCGCCTTCCTTGTTTTTGATCGCTTTGGTTTCAGCCTTGTCACCTGCATTGGTGTACTTGTATGAGCCACTGATGATTGCGTCCAAACCGAGAAGCTTTCCAACTTGTGCGGCCTCATTGTCATCTACAGCACCGGAAGCGCCCAATTGTTGTTCCTTGATGATGTTGTCCAGTTGTGAACGTTCCACAACGATGAACTGATTCATCTTAACATCTGGCTTGTATGCCTTGCCAAATTTGATGGCGCCACGATCCTCGTTGAGAAGATCAGTAGTCATGTAGTTCGGAAAATTGTCTCCGTATGCATCTTGGTACCAGTAGTTGTAATTGCTGATGCCCGAATTCTGAAATTTCATAATTGAAATCTTTTGAATTCCTGGAAGAGCTTTTTCAGGACCTTGAATCATGAAGGCTCTCAGTTGAGCATTCAAGGTGATGGCTGCCACTAGCAGACCTATGGTTAGAAATATCTTTTTCATTGTCAATTGGTTTAAGCGACAAATGTATAATTTATCAATCCCTTTTGTTGAACCTTTTTGAACGATGAAAGTTACCTTTGCAGAACATGAAAAAATTCAACATTCCTAACTACTACAGGAGCTCATTTATTGGTGAGATTAAGAAGGCTCGGAGGGTGAGTGACCCAAGGAAGAAGGATTTCACGCCGACGACTTTGAACTTTGGCGGCTTAGAAGTTTTGGTAGCTCGGCATTTTGGTTTTTGCTACGGAGTTGAAAATGCCATTGAGATTTCCTACAAAACATTGGAGGAGAATAAGGGAAAGCGTGTTTTCTTGTTGAGTCAAATGATTCACAACCCCGCGGTGAATGCAGACCTTGAATCGAAAGGCATCGAATTCATCATGGATACCGAGGGCAATCACTTCATGGAGTTTGACGAATTAAAGTCAGACGATGTGGTAATCATTCCCGCATTCGGAACGACTGTAGAAATAGAGGAAATTCTGAAAGCCAAGGGCATTCAAATTGAACAGTACAACACAACCTGTCCTTTTGTCGAGCGCGTTTGGACTGCTTCGTCAAAACTTGGGAAGAACAATTCAAGCGTCATCATCCACGGTAAGCCTTCGCACGAAGAAACTCGAGCCACCTTTTCTCACGCAAAGGAAGAAGCGCCCAGCGTGGTAGTGAAAGACATGGAGGAGGCCGTGATACTTGGTGAGATTATATCCGGTGTGCGCCCGATAACGGAATTTGAGGACAGCTTCCGCCATCGTGCTTCCGAAAATTTTGACCCTTCCAGAGACTTCGATAAAGTAGGGGTCATCAATCAAACGACCATGTTGGCCGAAGAAACCCATGCCATTGCAGAGCACTTTAAGAAAGTGATGATAGCAAAACATGGAGAGGAGAAGCTAAAAGAGCACTTCACCGACACCCGCGACACCCTGTGTTATGCTACAAACGACAACCAGCAGGCCACTTATGCTCTTCTTGAAGAGCCAGCGGACTTTGCTATTGTGGTAGGTGGATACAACAGCTCGAATACCTCTCATCTAGTGGAGCTCTGCGAAGAAAAGTTGGATACTTATTTTATTTCAGGTCCAGAGGAAATAAAAGAGGATGGTTCCATTCATCACTACAACTGGAGAACGGGAGAGCATTTGATCACAGAGGCTTTTCTGCCTGTAAGGCGACCTTTGAAAATGATTCTTACCTCAGGGGCTAGTTGCCCGGATACGGTTGTTGATGCAGTTTTAGATCGAATTTTTGACTTCGTTGAAGTGAAGCGAAGTAGGGAGGAAGTCCTACTTGAGCTGGCCTAGCTCGCACTCACACTGGCCCAGTTTTCACCACGTTTGATGCGGTATAGTTGCATTTCGCTGATGCCAAATTGTTTGGCGATGATTTTTAAGCGAGTCTTTCGTTGAGGATTGTTGATGATTTTCTTCAATCGAATCACCTCAGTTTCTGTGAGCTTCGAATACTTCCTTTTTCCTTTGATTGGCTTGAAGTTAGGTCCGCTAAATTGATGGCGCTCTTTTTCTTTCTTGCTGGCCCATCTTAGGTTTTCTACATAATTGTTGAGCTTGTTGTAGTCCATATGGATCACATACAGCTGCCGATCATTTTCTTTAGGTATGAAATGTTCAGCTACGAGCTTGTGAATGTATTTCGTGAAGGTTGGTCCGTTGTGAACTTTGAAGGTGACCGTTGGATACCCCTTGATTAAATAGTGCTTCTTAATCTTACCATTCTCTTTGTCGTAGGCAAAGCTTTTAATTCGACCGTAGTTCGAAATTTGGTAATCGGTTTTAGGATTAAAACCTTCAATGTGGAGTTCGATCCACACTTCGTTCCAGAAGTGGTTCTCCATGACTATTTTGGGGCATTAATAGATTGGGAATTGGCAATATACGATTAAAAGGCTAAAAGCACAAGCCTCAGCATGTTGCGCTACACATCTACTTGCTTCCAAGCCCGTTTTCGCAAGAAGTACAATGAACCAACAAGCAAAAAGCTGAAGTATATGAATTCACTTGTCCAGGTCATTTCCAAGCCCATTTTCAACTCCTTCGAAACGAAATAGGCATAGGAGAGGTAGATCAATACACTCATTCCTTCCACGCCTAAACTTGTGCGGGTAAGTCCAGTTCCTGAAAGAGCTCGAAAGCTCAAGATTCCTGCACAGAAAAGAAAGAGAACAGCATTCACAATATAGAAAGTTGGTTTAGCTGCTTCAATCAAGGCAGGGTCATTCGCAAACACTCCGATGATCTCGTCAGAGAACGTTAAGCTCACAATCAGAACAAGGATGTTGAAACCAAAGCCAATCACAATTACTCTCTTTAGGAGCTTGAATACCGACTCGTCTTCCCCGCGACCAATGAGATTACTTACCAATGTATTTGTGGCATCGCCCAAGGAAAAGAGAGGGAAAGTGATCAGCATATAAAGACTTCGGACAATGTGAGATATCGCCAGCTCGCGTTCTCCCAAACTTTCAATGAGACTGAAAAAAGTAAACCAAGCCATTAGAGTTAGGCTGTTTTGAAGCATTAGAGGACTACTTAAATTAAGTTGATGTTTGAGCAGGCTCAGATTGGGAGCTCTGAATCGGAATAGATCATATTTCTTGAGGTCTACATTTCGGATGGTATACACTAAGAGAAGCAGTGTTCCAACACCTTCACTAATGTTCGACGCCATTGCGGCCCCAGAGATTCCCAGTTGGGGTAGACCCAAATTCCCGAAAATAAATCCATAGTCCAATATGATGTTCAAACCACTGGCTATGGGCATCAGAACCGCTATCACTCGCGTTTTGGCGATTCCAACATAAAATGAGATGAAGCCCATATTGAGCAGAGTGAAGAAGATTCCCCAAGAACGCATGCGCAGGAATTCTTGTATTCCTGCCAAAACTTCATTCGAGCTGACAAGCAGTGGTATCAAAAAGGCGGAGGCCAGGAGAATGCTTACCACAGCGAGAGAGGAGTAGAAGAGTATGAAATAAATTCCTTGATCGAAATTCCTTCCAATTTCCCTCAACAAACCCTGACCATTTCTTCTGCCAAGAATGATTTGAACTCCTGTCGTAAAGCCCATCCCAACGAAGGCGAATATGAAGTAGAAGATGTTTGCATTGCCCACGGCACCAAGCTCCACTTCGCCCAACCAACTTAAAAAGATGGTGTCGGTGATGCCTACAATGTTCAGTGACAAGCCCCCGATGATGATGGGTAATGTTACTGCGACGATGTTTTTAAAACTAGTGAGGTCTTGTCTTACTTCCAATGGAGAAACATGAGGGCTCAAAGTTGATTAAAAAGCACTTTAGTTACCTTTGGTTGGTGCGGAAACTCCTGACAAGCATATTTCTCATTCATTCGGCCGTTCTTGGCTTTGCGGATAGTTTGAGTGTCAAGTTGGAAGTTTTAGGAACCGATTCGAATAGATTGGTTTACATCGACTCACTTCTAGAGAGTTGCGTACATCACGAGCCTCAAAAAGCGATTCGTTTTACACACGATGCTGAGCAAATCATCGATCGAATGGAGAGCTCCGAATTGGTGGTACGAACCCTTTACCTAATGGGGGACAACTACCGGGCTCTCGGACTTTACGATCAAGCCTTAAGATCCTATTCCAAATCGCATCGGATTGCAGAGTTTGAAGGCTTCTCTAAAAGTGAAGCTGAGGTTCTAGTGCGAATTGGTGATTTGTACCTTGATGAGCAAGTTTATCCTTTGGCTTTAGAGAACTATTTCAGAGCGCGGGACATCTTTAGGAGTGTCGGCGACTTAAATGGCTTGTCGTCCTGCTACCGAAAGTGGGGAGCTGTTAAGCTTATTTTGGGAGATTTTCAAGCTGCAGAAAAGAGTTTCAATGACGCCCTTGAGACAGCAGAGAATGCTAAGAGTTTGTCGTCCATTGCCTACGCTTACTTAGGCTTAGGAACACTTGAGGAGACTCAAATGAATTATGTGCGAAGCCTCGAACTTTACGAGAAAGCCGTAAACCTTTTGGGTGGGACAAGCTACGATGGTGTTTTGGCGCAATCTTATCAACGGATTGGCGACGCCTACAATCATTCAGGTGATTTTCAGAAATCGCTAGAAAACTACATCAAGTCGCTTTGGATCTACAAATCGAATGGAGATAAAACGGAAGAGGCCAACTTGTATTTGTCATTGGCGAAGTTGTATCTGAATGAAAAGGACTTTCGGCAAGTTGAAAATTTGGCCGGACAAGCACTAGGGATTTCAAAAGATAACGGACTCCTGCTTCCGCAGAAGAGGGCTTACCTATTGCTCTCGCAAGCAAGTGTTCAGGTAGATGATTACCAAGCAGCTCTCAGAAATTATAGAGAATATTCGATGATTAAAGATTCGATTTTCAATGCGAACATTGCGAATGTGATTGCCGATGTGGAAGTTCGCAATGAATCGGATAAGAAGAACCGCGAAATTGCCCAGTTGGAAAAAGGACAACTCGAGCAGCAAGTTGAGTTGGCTAAAAAGAATGCCCAGAGAAACACCCTCTTTGTGGTGCTCATTTTCGCCGTCATCATAGCCATCATCCTCTTCTATCTGTATTGGACCAAGACTATGACCAACAAAGTGATTCTTGAAGCCAAGCTGGAGGCTGAGGAGGCGACACGGGCAAAGGCCAACTTCCTCTCCACGATGAGCCACGAGATACGCACTCCGATGAATGCTATTATTGGAATGAGTCATTTATTGAATAAAGAACAACTTTCGGAATCGCAAACAGAGAAGGTTGAAATCATTCATTTCTCGGCGAAAAATCTGCTGAATCTCATCAACGACATTCTCGACTTCTCCAAAATTGAATCTGGAAAAATTGAGCTCGAAGAGGTAGACTTTAAGCCGCGGGAATTGATGCGAAACCTATACAGAACCTTTGAGTCTAAAGCTTCAGAGAAGAAGATCGGATTCAATTATAAGGTGGACAGTGCAGTTCCTGAAATGCTTAAAGGGGATCCCAGCAGACTGAGTCAAATATTGATCAACCTCATCAGCAACGCACTCAAGTTTACGGATAAAGGCGAGGTGAGTCTTTTGGTGAACCTAGATGCTTTGTACGAAAATCAGGCTGAACTTGAATTTCGGGTGATGGATACAGGGATTGGCATTCCTCTCAACAAACAAGAATTGATTTTTGAAAGTTTCTCGCAGGCTGAAACGGATACCACTCGCAAGTTTGGTGGAACCGGCTTGGGATTGGCGATTACAAAGAGCCTAACCGAGCTCCAGCTGGGAAGCATTAAAGTTGTGAGTCAGCCTGGTTTGGGCTCTGAATTCATCGTCCGGATTCCGTATTTGATTGCAGAGAATAAGCCTGAATCTGTTCCCGTTGAAGAAAGTCCAATCGTCAACATCAAGAAGCTTGCAGGTAAGCGCGTATTGGTTGTTGAAGACGATCTAGTGAATCAGAAGGTTGCGCAAAGCATTCTTGCAGGTTGGGATTTGGAGATTGAGATTGCCGAGAACGGCCTGGTTGCTCTAGAGAAACTAAAAGAAGCAGACTTTGACATCATTCTCATGGACTTACATATGCCTGAAATGGATGGCTATGAATCATCCGTAGCCATACGTAACCTTGCAGACAAGAGAAAGAGGAGCATACCCATCATCGCCCTCACCGCGGATGCATTCATGGAAGTGAAGGAGCGGATTCTTGCGGCCGAGATGAATGACTTTGTCTCAAAACCATTCGTGCCAGCTGAGCTTCAGAAGAAGTTGATTAAGAATATGTCGGCTTAAGCTGAGCCTTAGCGATCAGCTTTTGTTGCCTTAAAATCATCCTTGTAGATGACTTTCTCTCCATCCACGAGTCTTCCAATCACCCGAAAACTTGTTCTCCGGTTTTTCGCGCGTCCAACAACATCGTCGGAGCCATCCGCTTTCTCATTTGGCACCAAGGGCTTGGCTTCTCCATAACCTTTATAGCTCAGCCGCTGCTTGTCGATTCCCAGTTTCCTAAGGTAGTTGACAACCGACTTCGCTCGATTGTTTGAGAGGTTCATATTGTAGGGAAAAGATCCTTTGCTGTCGGTATGCGAGCCAATCTCCACAATGATTTCAGGATTCTCGAGCATGATTTTATAAATGCTGGTGTCGATGGCATGGCGAGCATCCTCGGATACGAGCCTAATCATTGGGGAGCGCATACGCCTTGAAGCTCGGAGCAATGAATTGGTTAGTTATAGATGGACTCCGAATACTCAAATGGATTGTGAAGATTGCCCGAGTCCTGAAGTGCAACCATTGGACTCTACGGAGTATTGTGTCGTTATAAGCGACGAGAATGGCTGCTTTGAGGTGGAGCGTTGCATACTCATTGCCATCGACAAGAAATATTCCTTGAACGTTCCACAATCTTTTAGTCCCAATGGAGATGGCAGCAATGAACGCATTTTTGTAAAGGGTTGGGGATTGGATAAATTGCTTGAATGGCGCATATACAACCGCTGGGGACAGCAAGTATATGAGAGCGCTGACCTAGATGAAGGCTGGGATGGAAGTTATCGAGGGGAGCCCCAAAACATGGATACATATGCTTATGTAGTTCGGGCTTTGAACTTTGATGGAGAAGAAATGGTTCTTGAAGGTTTCATTACCCTCATTCGTTAGGTTAATTCAAGCATTTTACCACCTTTGTAACCATGGATTTTAGGGCGATTCACCAGGAGTATAAATTACCAACGTTCAACCGACGTTACATCCCACCTGAACAAATTGAGGAGCAAATCGCCTCTTTTGGACTCAAAGGACTAGAGATTGGTCAGTCTGTTGAAGAGCGACCAATACGAGTTTTCCGATTTGGTGCTGGTCCAACCAAAGTGATCTTGTGGTCGCAAATGCATGGAAATGAGTCAACTGGCACAAGAGTATTCTTAGATATTTTCAACTTTTTCATCAATGACCGGGAGCGTCAAAAGGAGCTCATTTCGAATTTGAGCTTGTACTTCATTCCTATGCTCAATCCCGATGGGGCTGAAGTCTATTCAAGGGCTAACGCTAAAGGGGTGGATTTGAACCGCGACTTTGTGAATCCAAAAAGTCCGGAGATGAAAGCTTTTGTGGACTACGTGAATAAAATCAAGCCAGATTGGGCTTTCAACATGCACGATCAGCGCAATATTTTTAATGTTTCTGGTGATTACCACCCGGCAACGATTTCTCTTCTCGCTCCCTCCGTAGATGAAGAGCGAAGCATGACTCCCGAAAGAGAGGATGCTATGAAGTTGTGTGGCGCCATGTATGATGAGCTTCAGAAGGACTTCTCGAACAACATAAGCCGCTTCACCGATGAGTTTTATCCCTTGGCCTCGGGAGACAATATGCAGAAGCAAGGCGTGCGCACCGTTACGGTCGAAAGTGGAGGATATCCCAACGACCCAATGCGAGAGGCAGGCCGTCTGAGTACTTTCGCGAGTTTGTTAAGAGCCCTTCAAGTGCTCGATTCAGGTGAATTGGAAGAGTGGGATGCAGGCATTTACCAAAAAATCCCTCTACCCGAAAAGAACTTGTGTGATGTGCTTATCTGGAACGAAGAGATGACATATTGCTACGCCTTCGTTGAAGATCGATACATGGACAATGGCCAGCTCAAAGTGGAGTTTGAACTGATTGAGCAGGGTGAGCTTAAAGACATAAGAGGTTACCGAGAGTTCAAGGCCATTGAGCCCATTGACTTTAAAAATGGGGTTCATTTGAACATGGACGACATTTCGGATGTTTCTGATTTACTAATCGACAGAGGTGTAAATGCAGCAGAAAAAACCATTAAATCCAATTGATCCCGAGAAGATCACCGAAAAGCCTTCCAGCTTACCCTATGCGCATACGGTGGGCGGAGTCCCGATTAAACCAATAGACCAAGGACGCACAAAGGGCAGAGCCATGATGGCGATGTACGAACAGACCGATCGTCAGCTTGGGCAAATTCATAAGCAGATTCAGTTGCTCGCAGAACAGGCGAAGGCCATTCAAGAGCGGAAGGAACTTTCAGAAAAAATATACGAAGCTGAAATCCCGTTCAAACCTTTGATGGGTGAGACCTACCATCTTTATGAGAAGGACGAAAAATATCGCCTTTCCTTGATTGCTCCTAATGAGTGGGGAAAGAACCCACCCTATCGTTTTGTAAACAGCCTTCAGCTCTTAGCTGATCATACTTGGCAGGTTTTGGACGAAGAAATCTGAATTTCAACGCGCATTTTCTGCTTTTCTGTAACTATCGGATCGTGGCTGTCGTAGGTAGGGCAAAGACTTCAGAAAATGAACACAGCCCTCATCATATATATTCTAGGAATAGTTTTCTTGACATACCTCGTTCGAATGATTCGAGCGTCCTTCAATGCAAGTGCACCTACCGCTAAGTACAATGCGGAACGTGTGTACAGAATTCGATCTTATCAGATGCGTAAAGCCATCATGCGAGCTCTCGAGGAGGCCAAATTTGAACTCTGTAATGTAAGTCGTGATGGAGGCGAAATTGTGGCGGTATCAAATGCATCTTTCAGATCTTGGTCGGAACACATCACCATTCGCTTGGTTGACAAGAGTGAAGAGTGCACGGTACGTTTTCGATCTGTTTGCGCGATGCCAACGCAAGTTTTTGATTGGGGCAAGAATCGCAAAAACGCCTTGGATTTTTTCCGAAAGCTCGATTCGAATTTAGATTAGGAAAGATTGCCTGCCTGATTATCTTTAGGCCATGACCTATGTGATTGGCTTTGGCATTTTCCTCTTGGGATTTTTCGGCTCCTTATTTTGTTTGAGCAACGTTCTATTGCCCATGTTTTACTCGTTGCCTCGTCTTCGAGAAGAAAAGAAAAAAGGGAGCTTCAAGGGAAGTCCGTCGGCAACTCCGTTGATTGGCTTCATGTTGCTGTGGACAGGAATCTTTGTCTTAATCACCTTCTTAAACGTCTACTTCCTGTCAGAATATATAGTCCCTTACTTTCTGGGTTTTGCACTTTCTACGGCGGGAATTCTAAAGAAACTGTACGATAAGAGCCCAGACTTAGAAGACGACTTCAAGGATCGTTTTAAAGAGCATTGGAAGTAGGTCTTAGTCACACCGACAGCCTGAGTTTTCTCCTACGGTCGAAGCCTTCGGCGCAGGACTAAATGAAGACCCATGAATCGGCTGACGATCTTCAACTCTCAACTCTCAACTCTCAACTCTCAACTCTCTGTTCTCAACCCCATGCTCTCTGCTCTCATCTCTACAACGGATTACTTCGTGATCCCTAAGCGGAAAAGGTCTTGTGCTCAAGCAAAGTCCTCCGCAGCTTCGCTGCTCCAAGTCTTTTTTCCTGCTCATTCTCCGAAAGCAAGCTTTCTCCGAAGAGCAAGAAAAAAGCCCAATGTGCTCTGCACATGGGCTTTTCTTGTGACTCCGCAGGGATTCGAACCCCGAACCTCCTGATCCGTAGTCAAGTGCTCTATCCAGTTAAGCTACGGAGCCAACATTTGAGCCGCGAAAATAGACAATTCTATTATACATATGTTCTAATTTTCAAGGACAAATACGCTTTCTGAAGTTCAGGGGAAATTGTTAATTACTCTGCAAGAAAGTCCTTAAGCCGCCTCTATTTCTGGAGCACTCATCTTAGTATTATTGTAGCGCGTGCGTTTCATCTCATTCATAGTTCTGCTAAGCATCTGCCAAAGTCTCTTTGGGCAGTTGAATCCAAACAGCAAGTTGGAGCAGGAGGGTTATGATGCGACATATTTAGAGTTTCTTGTCAAAAAACAAATCGACAGCGTTCGGATTTCTAAAGGACTTGAGTCACTGGTGAACGATTCCATCTGTTTTCGAGCAGCTCAGGATCATTCGAAGTATATGACGAAGCTTGGAAAGCTTACGCACTCTCAAGATCGAAACGCACAGAAAAAGACCCCTCAGAAACGGGTAGAGTTTTTCGGTGGTACCAATTATTTCGCCGGGGAAAATGTGCTGTATACGCCTTTCGATACCGATATGTACTACAGTCATGACCGAAGAAGGGAGACTCATTTCGTAGGGAACTATGGTCGTGTTGCTTACGATGTGATGATGGGCTGGGTGAACTCACCAGGGCATTTTCAAAACATCGTAAGCAAGGATTATGAAATAACAGGCTTGGCCGTTGAAGTAGACTGGATTGAAAAGAATGTCTACGTTACTCAAGTTTTTGCAGAGGTGCATGGGAAATATATAGAAAGCGATTGGGGTCAACTCTTTCCGTACCAAGAGGAGCTTAAAAAAAAAGCCCGAGCACTAACTGATGAGAAAGGTTCAAAGAAATCGAAAGTAGATGACGTCGTTTGGCGCAAAATTCCTTGGGGTCTCAAGGTTCCAACGAAGAAGAAACATTGTAGAGGCAGTCGAAGCGACCTTCTCAAAGGGGAGCAAGTGAAGCCGCAACGCATGGGAGATAAGATGGCTCTCTGCGTTTATGATCTCTACAAATTCAGACGACTGGTCCAGCGAAGAAGAGATGGACTAGCCTTTGAGTTCCTTTCGTTTGCTGAAGCTTATTCCTGTGAGGACGGGAGCGTAGGTTTAAAAAGGAATCAAAGCAATGTTCAGAGCCCAATTCAGGGCTTCCTTCAAAAGCCGATTTACAAGAAAGAAATTCTTCGGCAAGTCAATGAACATATATCCAATTCCCGTGGGAAAAAGAGGCAGCGAAATCAGTGCTTTAACATTGTTATTGGTGATATTCCCATTCAATACCGAGAGCGTAAAACGGAAGTTCGGCTGGTATGGATACAACGAAAGCGCATTTGTGAGGTGATTCAATTCCAACCAATTTGCGGATCCTTCCTCGACCACGATCCGCCTAAAATTCCATTATCCATTGAAGTGAAGCCAGACAGCAACTTCAGGCCTAGTCAGGCGCCGGAAGTGTTTGAGTTTCTCATTCCTTTTGCCAAAGGATTTACCGACTTTGATCGGAAATTATTAAACCCACTTTTTGAACTCCTTTCTTCGAAAGATGTGATTGTGCGCAAGGCTAAAATTGAGGCCTTTGCAAGTTTGGAAGGGAGCTTTGCATTGAATACCCAACTCTTCCGAAAAAGAGCTGAGCATTTGGTAGACGCCATTGTAGAAGTACAAAGAGACAGCATTCCTACGGAAGTAATTGCCAAGGAGAATTGGAAGGATTTTTTCAAAGACGTGAAAGATTCGGATTATAAGTTTCTTTTAAAGCTAGATTCAACCGAAATCAAAGCCTATCTCGATCAGAACGCTCATAAGCTAGAGCACATCTTGAAGGATCACCGCTACACCGCCGCTAAATTCTACGTCTATCAGAGGTTGAATGAGCAAAACACATCGGAGTTTGCGGTAGATGAATACAACGCAAGAACATTGGAATTGGCCAAAAAGAAGAAGCTTCCGAAACTCATCGTAGCTCGAATGGAGAAAATTCAAAATTTCTTGTTTTGGAAAGGGCTGTCGGGAGATTCCAATTGGCAAAATCTGTACATACCAAAGACAAAAGCTTTTGCAGATTTCGCCTTCAGACAAGCCATGTTTACCTATGAGCACTCAAATGTTGACGTGATGGTTTTTTATGAGTCTTTGAAAGAACTTGAAAAGGCCATGGGAACAGATAAAGATTACCTGTACTCAGTCTCCGCTCACATTTTAAACAACAAGCAACATCCATATTTAGGTGAGTTACTGAGTAAGGCGAAGCTTCAATATTTATTGGATTCTGAGCATTTGGAGAAAGCAGCGGAGGAGGAAGTTCGCTTACTGTATCACTTCATTAATGCGAACTCAATCTTTATAAAGTATGGTGGACGAAACTTGAGAAGAGCTAAAGGTTCTCTAGCTTTCATCAAGAAGTACTTTGATGGGCAGAATCTAGATAAATCTAAGCGAATAGAACTTGCGTCATACTTCGTGCTCTTTCATCAAAATGACTGGGCTGCAGAGCTTTTGCGAGAAAGTGCACTCAGTGAAAACCCCGACCCAGAAGAACTCAGTTTCTATTTGAAGATATTGGCTTTCCAAGATGTTGAAGCAAGTACTCAACTTGCCCCAGATGTCTTGTTAAAATCTAAGCAGTCCTTGGGGCGGGAAACATGGTGCGATTTGTTTCTGGGACCCTGCAACATCAACTTTCAAATATTCGAAGATCAAAACGTCCTCCAAGAATATTGCGAAAGCTGTCGCTGATAAATGGCTGAAAGCCAAGGATACAATTGGAACCCGGATTAGCTTCCCATGTAGGCTTCCCTCAAGCGAGGAATCAAAAGCTCGTCTTCAAGTTGAGCGTGAATCTGCAAGTCCCAAAGGAATTGACGCAACATGGTCATAAGAACACCAAAACCAAAGGATTCAGGCTGATGCTTTAAGCGGTCTTCAAGAACGCTCATGATCATTTCCAATTCGTCTTCATTCTCGTGAGCATGGCGGTCTAAGTCTTCAAAAACGCGATTCAACGCAACGCTTGATCGATCGCTGTTGAGAAGAAGTGGAAATATTTTTCGTTCCTCGTACAAGATGTGCTCGATGAGATCGGTTCGAAACTTTCCGAAGTAATCATCCAAAACAAGCAAAAGGGGGTCGTCGGCTTCTTCTCTTAGGTTGAATAGGAAGTGCTCTATTTCCGGAAGCTTCTTGGAGAGATAAAAATCGTGGGTCGCGTAGAGGTAGTTGAGCAATTCGACGTCTTCCGTCTCATGCATCTTCAAGTCCTTGAACTCAGCCTCGGAGCGAAAGAGCTTTTCGAGACACTTATAGAATTTTACGCCGATGGGATAAGACTCCAAGTCGATGTCGGAAATTTCGCTTGGAAAGCGTGCTTCAAGGGCTTCCGACTGCAGGTCTTCGTGAATGAGGTGTTCCAAATGCCTTGGTTTTTTAGGTGACTTTCAACGCAATCAAGGTAGGTGCAAGCAGCTTGAAAGTAGGAGGGGGACTTTTCCTTTTATGAAGTTTCAATTGTTGAATACCTCAAGTTGTTGACATCGCTTGTTCATATCTGGCTTGATCTTTTGAATTAACTTCGCCCTGTCCTGCGGTCCGCTCTAATCGGCGGTGAATAGGGAAAACGGTGTGAATCCGTTGCTGTACCCGCAGCTGTATGTTTCATGAAGAGGCGACAAACAAAACCACTGAACCGATGTTTGGGAAGGTGTCGTCGGGAAACGAGCCAGAAGACCTGCCATAGGACGTTTATTGTCAATGCTTTCGGGAACAAAAGCGGGACCTAGTCCTACTCTTATCTCGAAGTTTTTATTCATTATAAAACTTCAAATCAATGCAATTTAAAATGTTAACCCTCCTGAGTCTTGGCTTTTTGCTTGGAACTCAGAGTTTCGCCCAAACGTCATTAAAGTATGTATGGGTTCTCAATGAAGGACGCTACGATTACGTCCAGTCAAAGCAGACCATACCAGTAAGTTTAGGACGGTACGACGTCGAAAATAAATCGTACGAGGAAATGCTCGAGTTCACCGACGTAAGATTCGGTTCTGACCTTAAAGTGACCGAGGATTTCATCTTTCTTGCAACAGACACCCTATTAGTTAAGCTCGACAAGTACAGCCTTACTGAGCTTGACCGAGCAGTAGTTCATGGAATTCGCAAAATTGCCGTTGATGAAGATCAGGTGTACATCACGCGTGGTGAGTACGGAGTAAACTTTAACTCTTACTTTCAAATGCGCGATGTGAATGATTTAAGCCAACTCACAGAAGTGAATAGTCAAGATGGGCCCAAGTTTTCTACCGAAGGTGTTGAGCTAAAAGATGGTAATGTATACATCGCAGTCAACAACGGCTTCGACTTTGGCAACGAAGTAGGATTTATTGGAAAATACGAATTGGGTGTGAGCACAAGCTATTCTGAAATTGACCTTGGACCGAATGGCGCTAACCCAGACAACTTGATGATGACCGACGATGGCATCTTCACTCTCAATAACAAAGACTATTCAGGAAGCTCCGTAAGTGTCCTCGACTTCGACTTAAATGGTGTGACAACATCGAACTTGGCGAATGTTGGTGCTGGCTGTGGAACATCCATGTATTATGACAGTCGCGTGATGTACCAAGAATTTGGCGAGAACAAGCTTTTTGGCTTCAACCCAATCTCAGCCGAAATCGACGATAGCTTAGAATTGAACTATGAGTTTTATGGTTTGGTGGCTGATGAGAGTGGACAAATCTTCGCAACGCTCACAGACTTTTTATCTACAGGATCGCTCCTAGTATTTGATGCGAATAAGGCCAAAGTGGATTCATTAGCCATTGGTGTGAGTGCAGGAAATTTGGCTCTTGACTATCGCAGTTCTGTTGGAAGTGAAGAATTGAATTTTGTGGATTTCGGCTTATATCCTAACCCTACTAAAGGAAACCTTCGACTCACTGGGAATTTTGAAATTGCCGAGGTGAAAATTCTAAATGCTCTGGGTTCGCTTCAATATGAAGTTCAAGTGAAGAGCGGAGAACTCATCTGGCTCGATTTGCCGCAAGGCATTTACATTGTCGAGATGACCGCTGGTGAAACCACCACCACAGAAAAGATTATCATTCAATAGGTTTCTCCTTACTCAGTAACGAAATGGCTCGGTTGTAATTCAATCGAGCGTCAGAATGCCCTGGACTCAGTTCCAGGGCTTTTTTGAATAAAGTCACCGCACTGGCCAAGTCACCGCCTTGAGCAAGCGCGATTCCCTTGTTATTGTAGTGCCCAGCATTCTCAGGCTCCAAGTCTATTGCTCGGTTGAAATCTTCCATCGCCTTATCTGCAAAGCCCATCTTGAAGAGTTCAATTCCTCTATTGCTGTATGCGAAGGCATAATCTGGGTCAAGCTCAATGGCTCGATCGAAATCCTCTACGGCCTCCTGAACTCTTCCCAGTCCCGCGAATGCAGAGGCGCGATTGTTCCAAGCTAGGCTATTTTTATCGTCGATTTCTATGGCTTTGTTCAAGTCGAAAAGTGCCCGCTCATATTCGGAGTGCACAATGTAAAAGCGTCCGCGCTCGGTGTAGGGTACCGAGTGATTGGGATTGTCTCTTAGAACCTTCGTCCAAATGCGCTCTTCAGTTTCCCATACCATTTGATAGTTTTTAGAGAAGAAGCTGAAGCTTAAAACGACTATGCTTAAACCAAGGATTGCGAAGTTCTTATGCTTTTGAGTCTTTACGGCATCTTGCAGGAAGGCGAAGAAGAATAGAATCAATCCGAAGTAGGGCAAGTAGGTGTAGCGGTCAGAAACTAGGTCGTTTCCTGTTGGAATAATTTTAAGTACAGGTAGTATGGCAAGTGCGAACAAGAACAGTCCCAAAAGCTTCTTTTGATGATGTTTCCAAACTCTCGCACAGATGAATGCGATGCTGATGAGTAGGAGGAAACTCGCGTAGAATTCCCAGCTCAATAGACCATCATTAAGCTTTGGGTAGAAATGTTTTGGAGAAGCGAAAAACGGCCAGACAAAGCTGAGGATGTAATAGTCGAACGAATAGCTGAGTAGAAAAAATCGATCGATGAAACTAAACTCTTGCAATTCACGAATGAAGCCAGCCTCAGATTGAGCAAGCAGATTTATGATTCCGAATACGAAAGACAGCACAAACAAAACAAGTGTGTGGAAGTAGTCTTTAAAAGCTCGTTTTCTTTCCCAAAGAAAGAGATAGGATAGAATTAAAAGAGGGAATACGACAGCGGCAGATTTGCTGAGTAGGGAAGCCAGGAATAAGAGAATGGTGAACACAAACCACTTTGTGTCCGACTTTAACCTCCATCTCAGATAGCTCAGAAAAGCGAGCAACAAAAAGAATGTGTAGAGCAGGTCTTTTCGTTCCGAAAGCCATACCACCGATTCAAGATGCAAAGGGTGTACAAGGAATAAGGCGCAACCCAGGAGGCTAAACAGTCGCTCTTTCAGAAAGTGTTGAAGAAGAAGGTAAACCAATAAGCCATTTAGAAGATGAACAAGGAAGTTGATGATGTGCATCGATCTTGCCGAACTATCAAACCAATCGTAATTGTAAGCAAACGAAAGGCTTGTAAGAGGATGGTACAAGCCGTAAACGAACTCAGAAAAGGCAACTTGAATTCGAGCCCAGGATTTTGCTAGTACGGCTTTGTTTTCGAGAATGAGCGGGCCGTCGTCGTAAAGAATAAGATAGTCGTAGGAGAAGCTAGGCACAAATATCCAGAGCGCAAGAACTGCGATGAGAACGAATAGAAGGTAGGTGCTGGCCTTATGATTCATTGAATGTTCGAAATCTCGATTCTCTAAAGTAATTTGGAGGAAACTTCTATTGAAATGTTTCGCTCACGGAGGTGGTCAATGACATGTTTCATGAAGTCATCCTGTTTGGCAATCATTTCAGGCGGAAAAATACCAGTTTCTTGGTCTTTCTTATTGAGCAACCATTGTACAGCAGCAGTACACGTATATCCTGTTGTTCGACTCATGGATGCGATTCCAGTTTCCTCGTCGCGCTCGTCGTAAAGTAAATAGTTATGAACGGATTCCTCATTGGTCACCTCAATTCTCATCAGGGTAAACTCGGCTTCCTTCGGATCTAGAGTCCATTGTTCAATCAAAAGTTTCGAACTAAGTTCAATGGGACTGACCATCTTTCCTCGAAGTTGTATTTCTTCTTCCCTAAAAAAGCCGGCATCTCGAATACCTGCAATGAGTTGAGTGTGCCCAGGGTAGCGCAAAGTCTTTTCCGTCATGTTTGGAATGTCCGGGAAAACTTTGAGAAGTGAGCGCAGTCCATCGGTGTTGAAAGCTTCCAAAACTCCATATTGGCCAAAATCCATTTGCTCGAGCTCCGAGAGGGCGGCAAGCTCGATGTCTTTTCCCTCTCTTCGGATGCGTGCGGGCCTCGTGTACTCCTCAATCACATCAATTGGGGAGAAGGGTGCCTTGTAGAAAAAAGGAGCTTCAGGCTTTAAGGGCAAGCCGCCCACGTAGCATTTAAAGTCCAATACTTTTGAACGTGCTGCATGATGACCAAGGACTATGTTGCTGAAGCCAGGGGCAACACCGCAATCGACGATCACGGTGCTCCCGCATTCCTTTGCGTACTCAGAAAGTAAGAAGGCGTCTTCGGGAAAAAAGGAAATGTCGACGATGGGTTTTCCTGAAACCAATATGTGCTCAAGCGCACGAAACCCCATGAAGCCAGGAACTGCCAAAACGAGTAGGTCGAAATCGTGGAAATCTTTTGCCTCAGCGTCGAAGAGGTCGTTGGCCTGAAAGCTAAAGTTTGAATCCTTTAAAAGGACAGAATCATCCGCTGGCTTTATGTCCCAAAGAGTGACTCGATCTGTCTTTAGTAGGTCATAACAGATGGCACTTCCTACCATTCCTCCCCCTATGACTAGAATATTATTCATTCGTGGAATGTTCTTTGTGAAAAACTCAATTTTCATTTGATTTATCCGACGAAGGAAGCAAATAACTTTGTTTTCGTTCGAATTAGACGACCAGCAAATTCCATGAGACAAGCCGAAAGCCTTTTACTGATTCTATTTTTAGTTATTCCAAACCTACTTTTTAGTCAAGAAGAAGGGGAAAATAAGAAGCGATCCCTCAAAGAATTCTTCTTTGCCGACAGCACTCAAATCGTTAAGAATCTATTGGTTAGTCCAGAACTTCTTGAAGGCGATGCTCCATTAAGAAATGCTCAGGTGAAAGTATTCGAAAGCGGAAACCCCATCGACTCTATGCTGACAGACTCTCTTGGCAAAACCAGCATGGAACTACCCTTTGGCGGAAATTATCTATTGGAATTCTCAAGACCAGATTACGTGACAAAGAAGTTGGAAATCGACACGCGCGACATGCCAGCCGAAGACAAAGAGTATGGTTATGATCTGGGTCGATTTCAAATGCGACTTTTCCGAAAGGTAGAGGGCATGAATTTAGAAGCTTATGAAAAACCAGTCGCACGCTATGTTTATAGCCCAACGACGCGCCTTTTTATCGTCGAAAAGAAATTTACCCGCAAACGTGCGAAGGAGTTAGAGCCGATACAAGAACAGAATCAGGCATTGATTGAAGATCTATTGCAGGAAGAAGCATCAGTGCAGGCAGACTATGAGGCTGCCATTAGGGATGGTGATATTGAATTTAAGAATCGAGATTACGCCTCAGCCATTGAATACTATAAGGAGGCGCAGAAATTTAAGCCCAATGCTGAATATCCAAGATCCCAAATAGTAAGAGTCAACAAAGAACGTAAGGCCTATGCCGAGAACAAAAAGCGGTACGACCTACTCATACTTCAGGGAGACAATGCCCTCGAAGCCGATAATTTAGATCGAGCTAGAGATTCTTACACGAAGGCTTTGGAACTGTTTGCTGAAGAGATGTACCCAAAGCTTCAATTGCAAAAAGTGGCGGATCGAAAGGATGAATTGGGTTCGGCTAAGCCTACCACGGGTAAGAAACTAAAGGACCCGAAAGATTATACACTTGAGAACATTCAAGTGGATGCCAACAACGCCTTTGTAAGTGAATTGGCCAAGAAATTCCCTCAGGGCTTGACGGAAGAAGTTACAACTGAAGGAGGCAAGACCATAACTCGCAGAATCATCGTGCAAGGAACCATTGGTGTTGAGTACAAAAAAATTCGTCATTCGTGGGGTGGAGAATTCTTCCTGAAAAATGGAGAGCAAACCACCGAGTTTATTTGGCAAAAGGAAACAGAACAGTATTAATTGAAAGCGCAGCTACTTCTTCTTTTCATAGGTATTTCACTTTCGAGTTTTGCTCAGAAACCAGTAGTTATTGATGGTTTTGTGCGTGAAGATGGAGGAGGGGATTTGGAATATGCTCGAGTACTCGTCGAAGAAAACGGAATCCGGGTAGTCACGGCAGAGACCAATCAGAAAGGGAAATTCAAGTTCGATTTGAGCTACGAGCATCTGTACACCATTCGTTTTGAGAAGAAAGGCTATGTTGCGAAAATCATAGAAATCGATACCAGAGAAGTGCCAGAAGACCACAAGCGTTGGGGTCATGAGTTTGGGGGTTGGGAAGTTTCGCTCTTCAGGGATATTGAACAAATAGATCTCTCCGCATTAGATAAGCCAGTCGCACGTATGTTTTACGAAGAAGACGAAGGCAATTTCGGATGGGATTATGCTTACATACGATCGGTGAAGCCTGCGGTTGATGCCCTTGAAAAGGAAGTAAAAAAACTACGAAAGGATCAAGAGAAATTCTTGGCTGAGCAAATCAAGAACTTTGAGTTGATTTTAAAAGATGCACAGAATCTTCAGAAGGCTGGAGAGTTTGAACAATCTTTAAAGAAGTATGAAGAAGCTTACGCAGTTAAAGGTGAAGATGGTGTGCGTATGAGCATCGAAGAAGTGAAAGACATCATTGCAACCAATGAGGCCTATCGTCAGTTGCTTGGAGAGGCTAAAGATGCTGAGGGAAGTGATGACTTAGAAACAGCTCTTTCAAAAATGCAAGGTGCCTTGGCATTGAAGCCGAGTGAATCTTACCCTTCAATTGAAGTTGATCGTCTGCTCAAAGAAATCAATAGAAGACGTGATGAAGTACGACTTCAAGCTGCTGCCGACATTGCAGATATGAGAGCTGAGGAAGACTCAATACGTCAGGAGAAAGAAAAGACCGCAAGGGAAGAGGCTGCTAAGCTGAAGAGTGAATTGGAGTTGGCAGAGCGACAAGCACGAGAGGCCAACGAGCAAGCCTTGCAAGCCGAACGCGATTCAATGAAAGCTTTTGAGATGGCTGGCATTGCAAGTGGCAAGGAGAAGCTCGACTTAATGGATAAGAAGAGCGAGGAATTCATCAATGAGCTCGCAAAAGTTTATCCAGAGGGAGTGACTGAAGAGATTATTCAAATGAACAACCGAGTGATAACGAAGCGAATCGTGGTGTCTGAAGGTAAAGGATACCTCTACGAATTTGTGAAGTACAACTGGGGTGGTGAGTTCTTCTTTAAAAATGGAGAATCGGCCTCAAAGTTTGTTTGGGATAAGGAAACTGTTATTAAGCTCTCTGACAAATAGGCTCTGGCAGTTTGCTTTCGAGCCAAGCGTATGCGGTAAATAAGATGCCGCTGTAAAAAAGGTTTCCCATTATAGAGTTCAAGGCCAAGTTTCCGAAAATACTGCTTTCGTAAAACGGCAATGCCATGGCGTAAGACATCATCAATCCGTTCAAATCTTGAGGATAAGCAGGGTTTCCAAACCATACTGCTAGATTGGTGATGAGGAAAAATAGAAGTGAGCTGAGGAGTGAGCCAGTGATAATGCGTCCAACACTTCGTTTGCTAACAACTGTCATCCCTATGATAGCCATCAAAGCGAAACTCAAATAAACGGCCGTCATATTTGCATGAAAGCCAATCAGAAGGTCGGTAAGAAACATCGCCGCCATTGGAATTAAGAAGGCGAGTGATCGAGGTTTAATGACAGCTCCACCAAAGAGAGCCATTGCTCCAATCGCCGTGAAATTATATGGATGGGGGATCAAACGACTCAATCCAGCCAATAAAATAAGTCCTGCGATGACGATGAGTTTCCGTGACATAGTTCTTTATTAAGTGTGCAAACTTACAAATTAGAGCTCTCAGCTTCCAATACCTTCTCGGAGAATGTCGTGCAAGTGAATCATGCCAACAAAACGTCCGTCTTCGGTAACAACCAATTGACTGATGCTGTTCATTTCCATGAGCTCCATTGCCTTCGAAGCCAGTTCAACCGAAGTAATTGATTTAGGGTTTGAGCTCATAATTTCTGAGGCTTTCAGCTGCCTAAAGTCATGTTCTTTTTCCAGAATTCTTCTCAAATCACCATCCGTGATGATTCCGAGCAATTCCTGATTTTCTAAGACAGCGCAAGCCCCAAGTCTTTTCGCAGAAATCTCGATGATGGCCTCTTCAACGGTCTGATTTTTTTGAACTGAAGGCGCTTTTTGGTCTTTAATGAGATCAGCAACTGTTGTGTAGAGCTTTTTGCCCAAACTTCCTCCAGGATGAAAGCGAGCAAAATCTTCGGCTCCAAAATCCTTTAATTCTAAAAGACAAACTGCAATTGCATCCCCAAGGGCCAATTGAGCCGTTGTGCTTGAAGTAGGAGCGAGGTTGTTTGGACATGCTTCTTGCTCGATGGCAGCGTTCAAACAGTAATCCGATTCTCGGCCGAGGAACGAATCGACATTTCCAGTAATGGCAACCAATGGATTCTTTAATTGCTTGATGAGAGGAACCAGCGCTTTTATTTCTTCGGTGTTTCCAGAGTTCGATATGCAGATAACAACATCGTCTTTTTGAACGTTCCCCAAATCGCCATGTATGGCATCGGCCGCATGCATGAAGATTGCAGGAGTGCCGGTGGAGTTTAGTGTGGCAACAATTTTTTGTGAAATGTTTGCACTCTTCCCTATACCGGTAATCACCACGCGGCCATTCGATTCGTGTATGGCCAGAACAGCGGCAGTAAAGGATGCGTCCAATTGTTCAATAAGACCACCTATGGAATCCCGTTCAATTCTCAATGTTCGGCTTGCGGATGCGAGGATGTCAATCATTTAACGATGGCTTTATTTTCAGCTAAGATGCTTGTTTCTTCCCTAAGTTTTGTACTATCTTTAAGGAAGCAAAAATAGCTGAATCCAAGAGATGCAGGCGGATACATTATTTACTCAAAGCGCATTAAAGCGCTTTTTTGGCTTTAACTCCTTTAAAGGAGACCAAGAAAAAATCATAGAAAACCTTCTAAATGGAAAGGACACATTTGTCATAATGCCTACTGGGGGGGGCAAGAGTATGTGTTACCAGCTTCCAGCATTGATATCGGAAGGAACCGCCATCATTATCTCTCCTCTCATCGCCTTAATGAAGAATCAGGTTGATTCCATTCGTGGCTTCAGCGAAGATGATTCCGTGGCACATTTCCTCAATTCATCCCTTTCCAAAACGGAGGCGAACAAGGTACGTGAAGACATAGTTGCCAAAAAAACCAAGCTGCTTTATGTGGCTCCAGAATCCCTCACGAAGCAAGAGAACATAGACTTCTTCAAAGGAATTGTCATTTCATTCGTAGCTGTAGATGAGGCGCATTGTATTTCTGAATGGGGACATGATTTCCGTCCCGAATACCGACGCATCAAGCAAATGATTAGGGGTATTGGCGACAATATTCCTGTAATGGCTCTTACGGCCACTGCAACTCCAAAGGTTCAAGGAGATATTCAGAAAAATCTTGGAATGTCGGATGCGATGGTCTTCAAAGCATCATTCAATCGACCAAACTTATTTTACGAGGTACGTCCAAAAATCGACGCACCCAAACATTTGATTAGGTTCATCAAAGAACGCTCAGGGAAATCAGGCATCATCTATTGTCTTTCCAGGAAAAAAGTGGAAGAGATAGCGGAAACTCTAGTTGTAAATGGAATTAAGGCGCTTCCGTACCACGCCGGTTTTGATGCATCTACTCGAAGCAGGAATCAGGATATGTTTCTGATGGAAGAGGCAGATGTTATTGTGGCAACCATTGCATTCGGGATGGGGATTGATAAGCCAGATGTTCGATTCGTTGTGCACTACGACATTCCTAAAAGTTTGGAAGGTTACTACCAAGAAACTGGACGTGCCGGTCGCGATGGAGGTGAGGGACACTGCCTTGCTTTTTACGACTACAAAGACATTGAAAAGCTTGAGAAGTTCATGCAGGGTAAGCCTGTTGCGGAGCAAGAAATTGGACGTCAACTTCTTGAGGAAGTAGTGGCTTATGCCGAGACGAATATGTCTCGACGGAAATTTCTCTTGCACTACTTCGGTGAAAGCTTCGATGAGAAGAACGGTGAAGGTGCCAATATGGACGACAATGCCGTAAATCCGAAGCCTCAGGTTGAAGGCAAAGACGACATTTTATTGGTGCTGAAATGTATTCTGGAATTGAAAGAACAATTTAAAGCCAAATACATCATCGGTGTCTTGCAAGGAAAAAAATCTCAAGAGATCAATTCTTATGGTCATTCAGCGATTGAGTCTTTTGGAAAAGGCGCCGAGAAAGATCGAAATTATTGGATGTCAATCATTCGTCAAACCACGGTAGCTAAACTGATTGAAAAGGAGATTGAAACTTATGGTCTTTTGAAAGTAACGGCCGAAGGTCATGCCTTTCTAAAGGAGCCAAGATCTTTCATGATTTCTCTCGATCGCGACTACGATAAAATCATCGACGACAGCATCATCACCAAAGAAAATGCAAGTGCTGGTGCGGTGGCTGATGAAAACCTCTTTCAAATGCTCAAGGGTCTGAGAAAGGATATGGCTCATCGTCATAACGTGCCACCTTTTGCGATTTTTCAAGATCCTTCTATGCAAGAGATGGCCATGCGCTATCCTGTGAATAAGGAGGAGTTGATGAATATTGTTGGAGTAGGAGGAGGGAAGGCTGCCAAATATGGGAAGCCTTTCATTGAATTGATTGCCAAGTACGTTGAGGAAAATGAGATTGAACGCCCAGATGACTACGTTGTAAAATCAGTAGCCAATAAATCTGGCAAGAAGATATACATCATTCAGAGCATCGATCGTAAAATTAGCTTGGATGAAATAGCAGGTAATAAGGGAATAGAAATGGACGAGCTCATCGATAAGATCGAAGAGATTGTGTATTCAGGAACCAAAGTGGACATTAAGTATTACATCGATCGTGAAATCGATGAAGACAAGCAGGAAGAAGTGTTTGAATACTTCATGGAGGCTGAATCAGATTCCATTGATGAAGCAGTAGAAGAATTGGGTGAAGATGACTATTCCGAAGAGGAACTTCGCCTGATGCGCATAAAGTTCCTCTCCGAAGTCGCCAACTAATTAATCTTCAGTTTTCTTCTTTCCTTTTGAGGCAGCGGCCTTGCGAGCTTTTTTAACAGTCACTTGAATGCCATCCTTTTCAGCGTTCAATACGGCAACCAACTCAGTGCCTTCTTCGAGTTTGGAATTGATCATTTCTTCAGCAATCACATCCTCGAGGTACTTTTGAATGGCACGTTTTAAAGGACGAGCACCGTAACGCGCATCGTAGCCTTTATCCGCAACAAAATCTTTCGCTTCATCACTTAAGCTGAGCTTGAAGCCCATTTCTTCGATTCTACCGAGTAGATACTTCAACTCAATGTCGATGATCTCATGGATGTGCTCTTTCTTCAATGAATTGAAGAGAACGACATCATCAATCCTGTTTAAGAATTCAGGTGCAAAAGCCTTTTTGAGCGCACTTTCAATAACACCTTTGGCGTATTCATCTTGAGCACCTTCCTTTGCGGAAGTAGTGAATCCGACGCCTTGACCAAAGTCTTGCAGCTGACGAGATCCGATGTTGGAAGTCATGATGACGATAGTATTTCTAAAGTCTATTTTTCTTCCTAGGCTATCCGTTGCAACACCATCATCGAGAATTTGAAGGAGAAGGTTAAACACATCGGGATGCGCTTTTTCAATCTCATCCAAAAGGATTACGGAATAAGGTTTCCGGCGTACTTTCTCAGTTAGCTGTCCGCCTTCTTCATAACCTACATATCCGGGAGGAGCTCCGATCAGACGTGAGATGGCAAACTTTTCCATGTACTCGCTCATGTCGATGCGAATCAAGTTGTCTTCTTTGTTGAAGAGAAACTTGGTAAGTTCTTTTGCGAGTTGAGTTTTCCCAACCCCAGTAGGGCCTAGGAAGATGAAAGAACCAATTGGCTTACTAGGATCTTTAAGTCCAGCGCGATTTCTTTGGATTGCCTTCACCACTTTTTTAATGGCTTCGTCCTGTCCAACAATGGTATCTTTTATGGTGTCGTACATATTCACCAGGCGATCGCTCTCTTTTTCAGCAATCCTTTGAACAGGAACACCCGTCATCATTGCGACAACTTCAGCGACGTTGTCTTCTGAAACTTCTTCACGGTGATTTTTGGTTTCCTCTTCCCAGCGAACCTTAGCTCCATCTAATTCTTCAATCAGTTTGCGCTCTGTGTCGCGGAGCTTTGCAGCTTCTTCGTATTTCTGTGATCGAACGACTTTGTTCTTTTCAACCTTAATGTCTTCGATTTTCTTCTCAATTTCCTCAATTTCTTTTGGAACCTTGATGTTCTTAATGTGAACCCTTGATCCGGCTTCATCGAGTGCGTCAATGGCCTTATCTGGAAGAAAGCGATCAGTGATGTACCGCTCCGTTAATTTAACACAAGCATGAATGGCCGCATCGGTGTAATCTACGTTGTGATGCTCTTCGTACTTGCCTTTAATGTTGTGTAGAATGATTTCAGTTTCCTCAACTGAAGTAGGCTCAACCAAAACTTTTTGGAAACGTCGCTCGAGTGCTCCGTCTTTTTCAATGTTGGTTCGGTATTCATCTAAAGTAGTGGCACCAATACATTGAATTTCACCCCTGGCCAGTGCTGGTTTAAACATGTTCGAGGCATCCAGTGATCCAGATGCACCTCCTGCGCCAACAATGGTGTGAATCTCGTCGATGAACAAGATGACATCTGGAGCTTTTTCAAGCTCGCCCATCACAGCTTTCATACGCTCTTCAAACTGTCCGCGGTATTTTGTTCCAGCTACTAAAGAAGCAAGGTCGAGGGTAACCACGCGCTTATTAAAAAGCACACGTGAAACTTTCTTTTGTATGATGCGTAGAGCAAGTCCTTCTGCGATGGCTGATTTACCAACGCCCGGTTCACCTATTAAGATGGGGTTGTTCTTCTTTCGTCGACTTAAGATCTGAGAAACCCGTTCGATTTCGTTTTCACGCCCTACAATGGGATCCAGCTTTTCATCTTCGGCCATTTTAGTTAGGTCGCGACCAAAGTTGTCGAGTACTGGGGTTTTTGATTTTATTCCGGAACCTTTTTTGGAACCTCCATCTGGAGAACCTGGTCGGTTTCCTTCCTGTGGGAAGTCGTCATCGTCTGCAGTACTTCCCGGCATTTCGGCGCGGAAAGTATCTTCTTCGTTGTCTGATTCTGCAAGCATGCTTTCTAATTCTTCTTTTACTAGGTTATAGTCTACATTATATGTCAATAGAGCTTGAGAGCCGACATTATTTTCATCCTTTAAAATGGACAGGAGTAAATGCTCCGTTCCGATGATGGAATTTTTAAACAATTTGGCTTCCAAATAAGTCACTTTGAGGGTTTTCTCAGCCTGCTTAACCAATGGGATGTTTCCTAAATTTCCAGAGGCCTTTATGTTCGTTCCAGGAGAAATACTTTGCTCAATATATTTCCGAAGTTCATCTAAATTGACATTTAGATTTTTCAGAATACGAACAGCCAAACCGTCGCCGTCACGTATGATTCCGAGCAAAAAGTGCTCGGTTCCAATGTAGTCATGACCCAACCGAAGAGCCTCTTCGCGGCTGTACGAAATCACATCTTTTACACGTGGAGAAAAATTGGCTTCCATCCGAAATTACTTAAAGGTTAATCGCAATGTACTTAAAAAAAGGTGCCTCCCAAATGTAGACGGATGAGCCCTCGAGATATTTGTTGAAAACCTCAGAATTTTGAACAGAATTTTGTTAGCAAAGAGCAATATTATCAAGGGATACAGGGCCGCTCTTTTACCTACATTCGGGCAACCCATAGGGGGTCCTATGTTCACGAATCTAATGCTCAGAAATGGCTGAAGGAGAGAAGATTATTCCAATCAATATTGACGATGAAATGAAGTCCGCCTACATCGATTATTCGATGTCGGTAATTGTATCAAGAGCCTTGCCCGATGTAAGGGATGGTTTTAAACCTGTTCACAGACGCGTATTGTTTGGAATGCAGGACCTAGGTGTATTCTCCAATAAGCCATATAAGAAGTCTGCCCGTATTGTTGGGGAGGTATTGGGTAAGTATCACCCGCACGGTGACACATCCGTTTACGACACTATGGTTCGTATGGCCCAACCGTGGTCTTTGCGTTATCCTTTGGTCGATGGACAAGGAAACTTTGGTAGCGTAGATGGGGATTCTCCTGCCGCCATGCGTTACACGGAAGCTCGTCTCAAGAAGATTGCTGAGGAAATGCTTTCCGACATTGAAAAGGAAACCGTCGACTTTAAGTTGAACTTCGATGACTCTTTGGAAGAGCCAACAGTACTTCCAGCCCGTATTCCGAACCTTCTTGTGAATGGCGCAAGTGGTATTGCCGTGGGTATGGCAACCAATATGCCGCCGCACAACCTTACCGAAGTAGTGAACGCTTGCTTAGCATACATTCAGAACAAGGATATTGATATTGAAGGTTTGATGGAGCATGTTAAAGCTCCTGACTTCCCAACAGGTGGGATTATTTATGGTTTCGATGGGGTGAAATCTGCTTTTGAAGAGGGTAGAGGACGCATCGTAATGAGAGCGAAAGCGAGCATCGACATTATGCCAAGTGGTCGCGAGCGCATCATCGTTACTGAGATTCCTTATCAAGTGAATAAGGCAGACATGATTTCTAAGACTGCCGATCTGGTTAACGAGAAAAAAATTGAAGGTATTTCGGATGTTCGCGATGAATCCGATAGAAATGGAATGCGCATCATCTATGAAATAAAGCGGGATGCGATTACCAATGTTGTGTTGAACAAACTGTTTAAGTATACGGCACTCCAAACCTCTTTCAGCGTAAACAACATTGCCTTAGTTAAAGGACGTCCGCGTCTTTTGAACTTAAAGGATATGATTAAGGAGTACATCGAGCATCGCCATGAGGTAGTTGTTCGGCGTACTAAATACGAATTGAGAAAAGCACAAGAGCGCGCGCACATTCTCGAAGGTCTATTGATTGCACTCGATAACCTCGACGAGGTGATTGCTTTGATTCGTGCTTCTAGAACACCAGAAGATGCGAAGAATGGCTTGATGGGTCAATTCAAACTCTCTGACATTCAGGCGAAAGCAATATTGGAGATGCGTCTCCAGAAACTTACCGGTCTCGAGCGCGATAAGATCAAAGCGGAACACGCTGAATTGATGGACTTAATTCGAAGCTTAGAAGAGATTCTAAACAACGAAGGACGACGCATGGAAATCATTTCTGAAGAACTTGAAGAGGTTCGGGATAAATATGGTGATGAGCGTCGCACGACTATTGAGTATGCTGCTGGTGACATGCGAATCGAAGACATGATTCCGAATCATGAAGTGGTGGTAACCATTTCGCACTTAGGTTATGTGAAAAGAACTCGTTTGAGCGAATACAGATCGCAGGCTCGGGGAGGAAGAGGCTCGAAAGGTTCGAGCACGAGAGAAGCAGATTTCTTGGCAAACCTTCTAGTAGCGAGAAATCACAACTTCTTGCTCGTCTTCACCAAAAAAGGGAAATGTTTCTGGATGAGGGTATTTGAAATTCCTGAAGGTCAAAAAACGAGCAAAGGAAGGGCAATCCAAAACCTCATCAACATTGAGCCAGACGACAAAGTGTTGGCATACATCAATGTTGAAGACTTAAAAGATGAGGAGTACATCACCAACAATTACATTGTGATGTGTACTAAGAACGGAGTCATTAAAAAAACCACCTTAGAAGCTTACTCACGTCCTCGTACCAATGGTATCATAGCCATCAATGTACGTGAAGGGGATGAACTTCTTGAAGCTAAAATGACTTCTGGATCATCACACATTCTGATGGCACTAGAAAGCGGTCGCGCAATTCACTTTGAAGAATCGAAAGTTCGCCCGATGGGCCGTAACGCAACCGGTGTGCGAGGTGTAACGCTAGGTCATGCTAAAGACAGTGTTGTAGGGATGATTACCGTGGAAGACGATACAGATACGAGCGTTATGGTTGTTTCTGAGAAAGGATACGGAAAACGAACTTCAACAGAAGCCTATAGAATTACTAACCGAGGTGGAAAAGGGGTAAAAACGATGAACATTACGGATAAAACCGGAAAGCTCATTGCAATGAAGGCGGTGACCGATTTGGATGATTTAATGATCATCAATAAATCTGGTATCACCATTCGATTGAATGTCTCATCCATTTCTCAACTAGGTAGAGCTACTCAGGGTGTGCGCCTAATCAAATTGAAAGACAGCGATGAAATCGCAGCCGTGGCTAAAGTGGAAATCACCGAAGGCATGATCGACGATGAATTTGAGGATGCTGACTTGGTAGAAGGAGCAGAAGGTTTAGAAGGAGACGAAGGGGATGTATCATCGAACGATTCTGAGAATGGCCCAGATGTTGCTTCCGACCCGGATGAATAATTACTTTTATCTGCTGTAAGAGTAACCAAACAAAAGACATGAGAACACTGATTCTGACTGTTTTGATGAGCAGTCTTTTCTTGGGTGGATTTGCCCAAAAAAGTAAAATCACCAGCGCGTTCAATCATTTAAAGTGGCAAGAACTAGACAAAGCCAAAGAGGCGATTGACCTAGCTTCGGAGCACGAGGACACCAAAGATTTCTGGAAGACTTGGTTGTATAAAGCTCGCGTTTACATCGCGATTGCAAACGATACAGCTCCTAAGTATCAGCCAATGAAGTTGATGGCCTTGAACACTGCTTTGGATGCCTACATCAAATTTGCTGGCTACGATCAGAATAAGCAGAACAAGGAAGATGTTAAGAAGGAAGCCTTGCGTGGAATCTTAGCTCAAGCCTACGCTGGTGGTGGACAGTCTTTCCAAAACTCTGATTTTAAAGGAGCCTACGACTTTTTCCAAGTCTCAGCCAGACTTCATGAGACCATCGGTCTTATGGATACGATAGCTGTGTACAATTCAGCTCTTGCGGCTGAAAACGCTGGTGATTGGGCTAATGCAGAATTAAACTATCGAAAGTGCATTGAAGTGAACTACAAAGCCGAAAGCTGCTTCAACGATATGTCGATGATGTACTACAAGAAGGCCGATAGCGTAGATAAGGCGCTAGAGGTTTTGGCTGAAGGAAGGAAAGCATTTCCATCGAACAGCCCAATGTTGTTGGCTGAACTAGAAATATTTCTAGGTTCCAATCGCTTTGATGAAGCCTTAAGTAATCTGAACTTGGCCATTAAAAACGACTCGAGCAATCACATTCTGTACTTCGCTCGTGGAATGATTTTCAACAACAAAAGCAAGTTTAAACAAGCTGAAATGAATTACCTCAAAGCAATATCATTGAAGCCGGATCATTACGATTCTAATTTCAACCTAGGGGCACTTTACTTCAACCAAGGTGCTGATATGATTACAAAAGCAGGCGACATTCCTGACTTCAAAGAATACGAAATCGCCAAAAAGAAAGGTGATGCGGTGCTTGTGAAAGCAATTCCTTATTTAGAAAAAGCTTTGGAAATTCGTCCAGACGACAAAGATTCTATGAGTTCATTGATGCAACTCTACGGTCGTACGAATCAATCGGATAAGTACAATGAGGTAAAAGCTCGAATGGAAGGGAACTAAGTCCCACGAAAATCTGTAAGAACCCTCTAGCTGTCGTTCAAACGACCTAGGGGGTTTTTTTATGCCCACTTAAAAAGGATTGGTGTGGAACAGATATTTATTTGCGTTCATTGCGAAGCTAGATTTATTCAATATGGAAACCACCAGTCCATTCGAGGTCATTGTAGAGAATGCCCGAGATTTAATATGGGTATATGAAGAGGATGCGACTTACTCCTATGTCTCCAGATACTTCATGGAAGTATTGGGCTACGAAGCAGTCAATGTCATAGGTCATTCTGCCATGCAGCATGTTCATCCCGACGATAGAGTTCGACTGCAGAGCAAATTTAATCAGGCACTTCATGAGGGAACATCCAAGGGTTCAGTAGAGCATCGCATCCGATGTGGTAACGGAGAGTACATTTGGATTAAATCGAGATTAAGTGTCATTGATTTTAAGGGCAAAACTTGTGTTTTAAACATTGCCCGTGAATTGTCTGAGATGGCAGAGGACCAGCGACGCATAGCAGAGAGCGAATCGAGCATGCGAGATGCGGAGTTCATTGCTGAGATGGGCAGTTGGCGTGTGAATATGGAGACCATGGAAAATTGGTGGTCGCCGGGCAATTTTAATCTTTATGAGCTTCTTGAAAGCTCCCAAACACCGGGCGTCGATTATGTCGTGAATGAGCGGCTTCATAAAGACGACGGCCCCAAAGTTTTGGAGGCAATGAAGGATGTAGTTAGAACAGGGAAAGCCAAGCAGCTGCGTCTGAGGGTCTCTTGCTCCGATTCCAATGGCGATATACGTACAAAACATGTTCTTACTCGAATCAAGCCATTCCTGGTAGATGGAAGGTGCAAGAGGTAGCTGGAACCAATTTGGACATCTCAGAATTGGTTGAAGCTCAGTTCAAGCTGGAAGAGCAGTACCTAGCTCTCATCGAATTAAATGGAAGCATCTCCAAATTCGCCTTTAAAAATGCCCATGAACTTAGAGGGCCGCTCAGCGCTATTTTGGGTTTGATCAACTTGATGGAAACGACCGATTCCAGACCTGAATATCTTCAGTTTCTAAAAAAAGAAGCCCTGGCATTGGATCAAGTGGTGCGAGACATCAACGAAGTTTTGCTGAGCGAAGGAAAGCTAAAGCCCTAGCTATTTCTTATTCTTTTTTCTTTTGGAAGGGTAGGCCTGCTGCAGATCAAACTGTATGGGCATCATATACTGTACTTTCACAGCTCTGCCGTCTTTCTGGCTGGAATCCAATTCGACATTTTTTCAATCAGATCGATTGCAGCTTTGTCGCAGGAAGGGTCGATGCCTTTCTCAACCTTTACACTTTCAACCAGACCGCTTTCACCAATAATAAATGAGGTTACCACGATTCCAGTAATACCGCTTTCAATGGCCTCTTGTGGGTATTTTAAACTGTCGGAAATGTATTGGAATAGGGCCGTTTCCCCTCCCGGATAGCTCGGCATAATAACAGCCACCTTGGGTTGCGTTGGAGCATCTTGTGAAAACGTTGGAGTTTGAAGGAGTGAGAAGCAGAGTAGTAAAAAGAGAGGTTTCATCTATGGGCCCGCATTAGTTGTTGGGCAAATAAAGGAAGAATGCTCTAGTTTTAATTCATGCAGCGCCTATTGATTCTGATTTTTCTGTTGCCTTCCACACTTTTCTCGCAGAGTTTGGAAACCGACAATGACACTCTCTATAGCTATCAGAGTTCATTGGAAAGCAATGGGAGAGGGTTGACGGAAGATGCTGTTTACACTGCAGGTGCGGCAGAGGAGGGTAGCTTGAAGGTTGTTTGCGATGAAACTCATGCATATGTAAGCATGTATAAAAAGAAGAGCAACGAATATCTCGTCTTCCCTATGTTTAGCGAGAAGCGAGCAGACTCTCTGTTTGGTTCCAATATTTCCTTTGCCAATAAAAACATTGAATTTAGCACTCGAATTAGTCGTCAGGAAGTTGAAGGGATGGAACGACCTCTCCTACTCATTCGTTGGGAGTTTACGGACGACAGAAAGGGCGATCGTGAGCTGAGTGGGCTGCAGTTCTGGGATGTTGTGAACCAACGCAACTATTTCGATGAAGTCACACATCGATATGAATACGACGAAAGCAAGGCAGGCACAGAAGAGGGGGGAGACATTGAATGTCAGAGCATGATTCGCTTCGAGAAGACGGATATGGTGATTTTAAAAGCCGAATGCAACCCGAAAATTGATGGCGGCATTTATGAAATCATTGGAAAAAACCATGTCCGCACCAAAGCCCTAAAGAACAAACACTGGGATCTCATGCATCATATGAGTCCGAACGATTAACTCATCGAATAAGCAGAAACAAGCTCCAAAGCACAGCCACCGCCAAGCGCAGGATGCCGTGGTTCTGCCTTTTCTTCATGTGTGAATGAACCGATGGAATGAGGTAGAGTAGGATTGAAAGCACCAACATCCCAAAGCCTACAATGATGATTTGCCGGCTGAAAGGCACGATCAGCAAACTCCTTAGGAACAAACCAGAGAAGATCACCAGACTTCCGAAATAATGGAAGAAGGCGAATACTTTGAGTAGGAATGGACTTCCTTCTTTGCGCAAATATGCCTGTCCGATGAAGAAGCTGGTGGCGGCTAGTAATAGGAATACGATGACGCTCAAGAAGCGCATTTCGGGCAAAAATATACGAACGGGAATCAGCACCAGACTGACGATTAGAAGCAATTGTTCTTTACCCTCTTGCTTCTCGATGATTGAATTGACTCGACTGTTTGTCATGAATGCATTTATTGAACAAGGAGGTACAGCGACCAGGAGATGAGTGCTAAAAATCGAAGAAGAATTGGTTTCATCTTGGAGAGGTAAAGCTCTTGAATTTTAGGGACAAAGAGTAATACGAGACTAAGACTTAATCCACTGATTCCAACATTCAACATGAGTACTGCTCCTTGTAAATGTTGCAATTTGAAGAGAAGACCTATGAGCAAGGCTGAGGCGCCATAATAGTGGAGTAAGATGAAAACAAGATTCAATCCTTTGGCTTTCATGTCCGCACGGGTTGCATAGCCAATGAGAAGAGAGCTGACGGCTAGCGTAGAGAATAGGGCTATGCCTACTTGTACTGGGCTGTATCCCATATAATCGAGTGGGATAAACAGCAGAAGCACTAGGTAAAGGGGCGTTTCAAGCGCTGCATATCTAAGAACATTTTGCAGGTATTCAGGAAGATCTTCGTTCATGAAAATGAATTTTGGTTAGGGCAAATTTGGTGTAACCGTCGAGCAGTTCGTCTGTTTGCTCAAAGTTCAATTTTTCTAGCAATCGAGTGGAAGGGAGGTTGTCGAGATTTGTGAAGGCAAGAATTTTCGTCAATTTCATTTGTTCAAAGCCGCACTGAATCACAGCTTGGGCGGCCTCTTCCATAAAAGCTTGATTTCGGAAATTCTTGTGCATTACGTATCCAATCTCTCCGCAATCATTTTTAAAACCTCGGAAATATCCGCACAGCCCAATGAGTTCTCCTTCAAACATTATGGCCCAATTGATGGCGGTGTGTTCGCTGTAGTCTTTTTCTGTTTTTTGAAAAACCGCTTCAGGCGTCTTGAGAGCCTTTGGATTTACACGGTATGCTAAGAGTTCCGAGAATCGATTCCAATGTTCTTTGCTGAGCTTAACTAAGCGCAGTCGTGACGTTTGAAGTTCAGGGAAGTGTTCGAAAACCGATGAATCCATTTATTATGTTAACTAGGTTTTAATTTGTAGCCTTCGAAGAGATGCAAGACCGTCTCAAAAATCGCATTACAAACATCTATTTGGTTCAAACGTCGGACATATCCTCAGCTTAGAACAGAGCAAGTTTTTTCCCTGAAGGAAATCTACGAAGTTCTTGGACCAGAATACAGCCTGCAAAAATGAATGGATTGTAAAAAGCCATTGAGTTGTTCATCGAATGATTTTTTGCTTTCTAATTGGAAAGTCGATGTATCCTGCGCAGTCAATTTCAAAAGATCGGTACAGAGATATAATTGGTAGCATAGAATGGCCAAGTTCGATGCTGCGGCAAGAACATGAATTGTTGCCGCTACAATTTTGAGAGCTGATTCTAATTGAAATTCAATACGTGTTTCGAATGCAGTTGGAGTTGAGAAGGCTAGAGGGAAGATTCTGATGCAGATGCGTGGAATTGGGCGAATATAGGAGTGAGGAATTTGTTGGGATTCCTATAAACGGGGATTGGCTTCAAATAGACAGGTTAACATAATATTAATTATAAGACAAAAGGGTGTTGCGTTTTAGATGCAGCCAGCAAGCCCACCCAATATCCGTTCACAGGAATATTAGAACCACTCAAACTCAAAAAACAATCGCTTTATAAATGAACTCAAAGCCAACCGTCCAAAAAGTTCAGTAGAATCACTTTAGCAGAATCGACATTTCAGTCGTTCAGAAAATTGAATCTATATGACCCCTAAATATTTTAAACTTCTAATTTTTATGCTTGGGATACTACTTGCGCATCCAAGTCAGAGTCAAACCTTTATTCACGCTGCAAGTGACCTCGAGAACGATCCAACTGAATCCCTATCACCAGATGCGAAGTCGATTTCGTACGATTTTGATGTTCAACTAGATAGTCTTTGGATAAAACTCGATTTCTATCAACGGATTGACGACAAAGAATGGAGCGTAAAAATTGGCCTTGACACTAACTTCAATGAAAACGATGGTGGATTGTGGCCAGGAATGAATCAATCAATGAAATATGACATCCTACTTGACATCTATTTCAACCCCAACTTTCCGCCGCCATTTACGGCAAATGTTCTAGATGCTGACGGAAATTATATATCGAGTAATCTTAGTACAGGCCTTCAGGATACTTCCAGTTTTGTCCTTGCACTTTCACTGTCTCAAACAATTCCATCGGTTTCAATCTTAAGAGTAATTGCTGGCTGTGGTTTGGTGTTTGGATCCGTCAATGACGATATACCAGATGCGAGCAGCTTCACCATCAATCTAGGTTCGGCTCAATTGAGGACTGAAAAGCAAAAGATTCCTTTCAAGATTTATCCGAACCCTGCGACACAGGATGTATTTCTAAGTGGTTTTACTGAAAACACTGAGTGCATTGAGGAATATTCCATATTCTCAATGGACGGACAAGCCATATTTCATAAGGCTTGTGTCAATTGTCGAGATGTGTCCATTGATGTGAGTGACTTTTCCAACGGATTGTACTTTATCAGGATCTCGACGGGAAACAATGTTTTCGAACTTCCATTCATAAAGAACCTCCCTACTTCCCTACCCCATTAAACCTTGGAAATGAAATTCAGCATCATCAGGAAATTGATTGCACTAGCAATTGCCCTTTCATCATTCAATGCATATACTCAAGTTTTTGATATTTATGTTAGTGATGCAGGGAATTTCAATGCACCTCCATGGCAAATAGTTCGATACGATGAAAACGGAGAAAACCCCTCTGTTTTTATTGACCAAAATTTATACTGGCCTCAGGACATTCTCTTTCTTGAAGACAGAAACATCGTTTTAATTTCAAATTTTGGGAGCGGGAAAATAAATGTCCACGACGCAGAATCTGGTGATTTTATTTCTGTCTTCGCTCAAGGATTAGCTGGACCAACGCGTTTAAAGATTGGCCCCGACAGCCTATTGTATGTGCTGCTGTGGGAAGGAAATGAAAGGGTTCATCGATATGAACCGAATGGAACTGACCTTGGCCCGTTTATCTCTGGAGGTGTGAAATCCAGTATAGGAATTGATTGGGATCGTCATGGAAATCTCTACTTGTTTTGACTTAGGCCTTGCCTAATCTTGATGAGTTCATTTAGTGGCTGTAGTTTTCGTCGTGAAACGAAATTTAGCCCCCTACTCTATTCAACATCAACAATCACAACTATGAAATTTAAAATGAAAAAAGTAAAGATCGCCTTGTTGGCTAGCCTATTGTTGTTGGCATCTGGCCTCAATGTAAATGCCCAAAAGGCGAAAAAATGGAACGTCGATAAGTCACATGCTTCCGTCAATTTTTCAGTCAACCACTTTTTCTCTGCGGTAACTGGAAAATTTAAAGATTTTAGTGGTGACATCACATACGCCCCAGACGATCTCGAGGGCAGCAAAGTGAGTTTTACAATTCAGACAAAAAGTGTTGACACCGATGAGGATGAGCGCGATAAACACTTGCAATCGGAGGACTTTTTTGCCGCGGAAAAATTCCCGACCATCACTTTTGTCTCAAACAAGTTTGTCAAGAAGTCGGATAAGCTTTACGAGGTAGTTGGAAAGCTGACTATGAGGGGAACTTCCAAAGAGATTGCTCTGCCTCTCACCATCACAGGAAGAATGGACAATCCTTGGAAGAAAGGATATGAGATCTTAGGATTTTCTATAAACACTACTTTGGATCGTACAGATTACGGTGTGGGTACTGGAAGCTTGGCAGCCACTGCCATTGTTGGCGACGAAGTACTCATCAGTATCAGTATGGAACTTGATGCTGAGAAGTAAAAGCATAAGCCTTAAAATGAAAAAGCGGCTCTGAGAGATCAGAACCGCTTTTTTTATGTCTTAAACTTCGCACTGAAGTTCAATCTAAGTTTCCTATAAAGGTGCTTTGATCCTAAAATGGATGTAGATGCTCATGTCGCAATCCAAAGAATCAACTACTCCCGATACATCGCTCATATCGATCGTGAACTTGTCCACTTCAAGAACTTCATCAGACAAGATTGAATAAGCGTCGTTTCCTTCTTTTCCGTTCACTTCCAACTTGTGCAATTCGTGGTTTTCGGTGTCTTTGTACTCGTTTCCAACATCGAACATTTCAATGTTGAATTTGGTGCCCTGATCGCTGGTAATACTGGCGTTCCCTTTCAACTTAGTGTCCGGATGATCGGCGCGAAAAGTATAAAAGCGAAATTCAACGCTTGTGATGTCAAACTCTTCAATGTCGTCGCGTTTTGATTTGTATTCAGCGAGTTCTTCGGTTGCATAAATATCAATGACCGTGTTGCTCAATTCAATCGTAGAGTTGCTATCAGCAACAATGGAGTAATCAAAGCGAATTACGTCCTTCTTCTCCGTACTCAATGGGTCGCAAGAGCTGAATAGAATAATTGTGAGGAGGGCAAAAATGATGTTCTTCATGAGGTCTGATTTTGGATTACCTAAAAGTACGATTCAGGACCGATTCTGAAAATACTCGGACAAGTTTCTGGTTTGATCCAATATCATTTCATACAGTACTATATTGATCTCATGAAAATCAAGAAGACATTTGTCCACCTTATAGCGGGAATCATGGTTTTGTCCTCCTTCGCCCACATCTACAGTCCGGAGTTTTACGATGGCATGGTTCCTCCATTCTTGCCCGTCGGACTTAGCCATATACTGGCCTTTGTAGTCGAATTGGCCATTGGTATTGCCCTTTTTGTTCCACGATTCAGGTCACTGGCTGGACTAGCTTTCATGGTCTTGATGTTGGTTTTCCTCCCCATTCACATTTGGGATGCAACCAGAGAGAATCCTGTCATTGGTTCGAGGGCCGTGGCTTACATCAGAATTGGAATCCAACTTTTCCTAATCCTTCTGGGCTTCTTTATATTTAAGACGAAGCGAAAAAAAGTCTTCTAAGGCATCATCTAATGTTTCTTCCAACTTGATTTAAACTACAAGCATGAACCACGGTAAATGCTAAGATTGACAGGCATTAGGCCGATTGAATGGTCGCTTTATTCAAATAGTGATTATCCTTGATATTTAAGTATACATTTGCATCCAGAAGCAAGGCATTCTGCCCTGCATAATCCGAATCACGGAATTTCCCTCTTTACTTTCCACTAGCATTCAATTTTATTCTTTCCTGCGCAAGTCGAATCAGACTTGAAAGAGAACAGGAAAACAAGTAGTCAGCCAAAATCGGTCTGAATACGCGGAATCCTTTTCGATTCCGATTACTGGCTTCTAGCCACCAATACATTATGACACAATCTTATAGATTCAAAAAATCAAACAGTACCACTTCTTCCACAAGCGGACGAAGTACAAAACCAAATTCTCAGAACAGAGGAGGTGGACGTGGTCGTCAAGGCGGCGGACGTAAAGTCTCAACCTTAGACCCGCAAATGTTTATCAAGAAAGCAGTTGCAAGCAAAGAAGTGAAGTACGAAGCTTCGCGAACTTTCGAAGACATGCCAATCAGCCGCTCACTCTTAACTTCACTGACAAAGAAGGGCTTTTCCCACCCCACAGAAATTCAGGATAAAACCTACGAAACTCTCATGGAGGGTCACGATTTAATGGGACTTGCACAAACAGGAACTGGGAAAACCGGTGCTTTCCTTATTCCCATTATTGAGAAGCTTTTGCAAAACAACCAACGATCCTATGCTTTAGTGGTGGTTCCAACACGGGAACTGGCGCTGCAAGTTGAAGAGGAGTTTCGCGATATGACACAAACATGCAATCTCACAACTGCTTCCTTCATCGGTGGTACAAGTGTGAACATGGATGAGAAGAAACTTCGCAAACCTCTGAACGTCATCATTGGAACACCAGGACGTTTGCTCGATTTGCATTCTCGTGGAAAACTGAATTTGCGTTACGTGAATACTTTGGTGCTTGACGAATTCGATCGTATGCTTGACATGGGTTTTGCTAAAGATGTTCAACGCATCATCAACGAACTAAGATCGCGCAAGCAAACCATGTTGTTTTCAGCTACCCTGCTGGGTTCACAACAAAAGATGATCGATGAGATTCTTCGCAATCCTGTTGAAGTTCGAGTGAGTTCAGGTGAAACTTCCGGCGACCAGATTGAACAGGACATCGTTCGATTGAATCCGGGTGAAGATAAATTCAAGAAGCTTGTAGATATGCTGAATTCGGAAGAGTTCAGTCGCGTAATTCTCTTCGATGAGACGAAACACAAAGTCAACAGACTCTGCGGGAAATTGAATAAGGTTGGCATCAAAGCCGATCAGATTCAAGGAAACAAGAGTCAGAATGCTCGTCAGAGAGCTTTAAACTCCTTCAAGAAAGGACAGATTCAAGTGTTGGTAGCTACAGACGTTGCCGCACGTGGAATCGATGTGGAGGATGTATCGCACGTCATTAACTACGAGCGTCCGGTTACATTTGAGAGTTACATTCACCGCATTGGCCGTACTGGTCGTGCAGGAAATCTTGGAAAGGCATTCACCTTCGTAGATTAATTCTCACAAAATCATAAAGTAAAAGGCTCCAACATTTTGGGGCCTTTTCTGTTTGGTACATTTGAAGATTCAATAAGAGTTACTAGATGAGTTCGATTAAAGAAATTAAAGCGATGAGTTTCCCTTGGGAGACAAGAGACCCATTTTTATTCTGTGTGCATCACCTCGACCAATATCCTAGTGGTGATGAGGACATGGCGCCACCCAAAGAAGCTTTACAAGGAAGATCAATCGGCAACGATTTCACGATAAAAGACGGATGGAGAATGTACCACGGATCGAAGGTTCCTGGCTTTCCATTTCACCCCCATCGTGGCTTTGAAACCATCACCATCAATAAACAGGGCTTTGTGGATCATTCAGATTCACTTGGTGCCGCGGGCCGCTTTGGTTCTGGCGACACACAATGGATGACTGCCGGAAAAGGAGTGCTTCACTCGGAGATGTTTCCATTGTTGAACAAACAAGGAGACAATACCTTGGAGATCTTTCAGATTTGGATCAACCTCCCTAAGGTGAGCAAGTTCGTAGAGCCACATTTTAAAATGCTTTGGAATCAGGATGTTCCGAAGTTGGAGCTCAAAGACGATGCTGGGAAAAGAATCAAGCTCGAATTGATCGCAGGAAAATATTTAGAACATTCGGCCCCCTCTCCTACTCCAAATTCCTGGGCTTCTGATGCCAAGAATGAAGTGGGTGTAATGTGTCTCGAACTTGAAGCAGGCGCGAAATGGACCTTACCAGCCATATCTGCCGGAGCAAATCGAGCTGTCTATTTCTACAAAGGTTCTTCCTTAAATGTTGAAGGCCAAGACTTGACGGAATACCAATTGGCTTACCTAAGTCCAGATGCCGAAATTGAGTTTCAGAATGGCGACAGCAAAGGATTGGTTTTGATTCTACAAGGTCAGCCCATTCAAGAGCCTGTGGCACAATACGGACCATTTGTGATGAATACAAAGCAAGAAATTCAAGATGCCTTCAACGACTATCAAGAAACCCAATTTGGTGGCTGGCCATGGCCGATGCAGGAGCAGGTTCACGAAAGGGATAGAGGTCGCTTTGCACTTCATTCCGACGGAAAAGAAGAGCTTCCAGAATCGTGATGGAGTTGAAGCTTAGGGCTAATCTTTATATAGGCAATAGGTACTATGGCTGATCGTAAGATTTTAAAATTCTCCCTTTGGAGTTTCCTCCTTTTTGTAGTGCTTCCCATCTCTTTGGTGGGCTATTTTCTAATTGAGACCGATGCTCCAGTAATTCACGGGAAAGTCTACAGCCACATTCAGTACAATGAGCGGCAAAACCTCGACCTATATCAACCCACAAAACAGGTCTACGAAAAAGCCCCAGTCTTGGTCTACCTACACGGAGGTTTTTGGGCGATTGGCATCAAAGAGGCCATCAATAATACCCGTTTTAATGGGGCTGTGAACGAACTGCGCGATGCGGGTTTTGCCATTGTTAGCCCGGAGTATACAAAGGCTCGTGCCGATCGTTCCCCTTTCCCCTATTGCATAGAAGACGCTTATGAGACACTCCTTTGGATGAAACACAATTCGGAAGAGTACGGTCTCGACATGGACCGAATAGGGCTGCTGGGTGAATCTGCAGGTGCGCACATTGCCTTAATGGCTGCATACTCCGAAGCGAGTGAGTTTGGGGTCGAGGAAGAAACTCCTAAGATTGACTACGTGATTGATGTATACGGACCCAATGACTTGAAGAAGATTTATCAGTTGGAATTACTCGACAGCATTAAAACCATTCGAGAGCAATTCCCCAAGGAATATCAAGATTATCTTGATTTACCCAAGTTTCTTCTTGGCTTTGATCCTGAATTGGATACGGTTCGAACAAAGAAAATTTTGGAAACCTACTCCCCTTACCTCAGGGTAGATTCCGAGGTTCCTCCTACTTGTTTTATTCACGGTGAACTAGACATCATAGCGCCGGTTGATCAGTCCATTGCCCTGCAGGCGCGTCTTGACTCTGCGGGTGTGGAAACGGAGCTGCATGTTCTCAAGGGTGTCAATCATGGTTTTATGGGCGTATCTAAAGAGCAGAAAGCAATGATTCAGCAGTGGGTGGTGGATTTTGTTTACAAGAACACCCAAGGTCTTAAAACTGACGAGCCTTAAAGCGCTTTTGTTTCCAAATCGTCTCGGTAATCGAATTGAAGGTCTTCGTGCAAGGCGGAGATGGCCTTTACCAATAAGTCGTATTGACGATCGTAGATTCCGACCAAAACTGGATTACCAGTATATCTAGGCGACAATTCCTTCAGGCGAACTAAGAAGTGCATGAGCAACTTTACTTCGGTTTCCTTCACTCCGCTGTATCGTGCATACTTCTTTAAATTTCTGAGAATTTTCCGAACACTCTTTTTTATGTAGTAATAATTGAGTCGGTTGATTTCTTCGAATTGATCGTCCATATCTTCTTTCACCCGCTCTACATAGTCGGCCTCATCATGCGCATCGAAGAGTAAATAAGAGAGCAGTTCTTTGTTGTCTTTCTTGAACCGAGCCAGACGAAGGCAGATTTCCTTCAGGTCGGCATGAGAAATGTGATCAAGTTCTTTACGAATCGCTGGAATACCTTGAATTTGCATCTTTTACAGTAAGAATAGAAAGATAGAATTCTTGCTCTATTGAATGAAATACCAAGCTCGACTAATCTTCCCTTGCTTCATTTGATACACGCCCATGCTGCGTTGCGACAGGCGGCCCTTCTCTCCCGTCCAACTCACTTCTTCGTTGAAGCTGATGGTATTCCCGGAAATGGTGTAGTTCAGAATTTCGGACTTTACTTCTTTTACATTCTCGAAATAGCCGCGCATGTCGCTTACGAAGGCATCTCGTCCAACGCTCTGTTTAATGAGCGTATTCGCATCGATGTAAGCGTAGATGAAATCTTCAGTAACATTTGCCCCCAGCTTCTCTAGATTGGCCTCATTGAAGGCTTTTACTTGCATCTTCAGCAGAGTGAGCGGGGATTCCAAATCGCCCTGGCAAGATTTCTTTCTCGTATCCAGGCCACTGACCACTTTCCATTCTCCTGAGTTCTTCAGTAGTTGGAAAGCATCGCTTCCGCAATGGTGAAATGTGTTCCCGACGAAAAATTCGTAGTCCATCCAAGCTTGAGCTACTTCGCCATCTACATCGATTTTTAGGTTAGAAATACGCTCGTCCCAGATCTCATCGTGCGGACTTCCGATTCCTCCCAACCATTTATCGAGACTTCCCTTCTTTACAACAGGCTGGCCTTCCTTGTTACTAAAATTGGAGAACATGACAGCCTTTCGGAAGAATGACTTGGCCACTTTAGAGCTGTCGCCTGCGCGCATTCCATCAAAGATATTTTGAATGCTGGCTCTAATAAGCATTTCTTCTTTCGCTTCCTGGGTATAGATGTGTGAGTTTATCGCCATAAGGGCGAGAATCAGAAAAAGCTTATTCATCTTATCTTTTTTGGTTCTGCAATCTATTGAGATTCGAATGACATCAATCGGAAAAGTGAAGAGTGGTTTTAGGAAATCTGGATTTAAAATCCAAGTGTATTTCTTGTATAAATTGCCAAATCAAACATTTTGCATTTCAAACTGTTGCATTTCTAACATTTCCTATGAAGTCTTTGTCACTTTTGTTTCTTGTTCTCGCTGTGACTCAAAGTCATGCTCAACGGTTTGGTGAAGTCTATGGCCTTGAATTTAGGACTTCTCAACTACGGTTGGCTAAGGTTAATCCACTTAGCGGTGGTTTAACGCTTGTCTCATCCAGTCCGACGAGCAGCGACCAATTTGGTTCTGGCATCAGCGATGTAGATCCAGTCAACAAACGTTATCATTACGTTCGGGCTGGTCAGATCATCACCGTTGATATGAGCAATGGTCAGGTCTTTTACAACCCAAGCATTAGCTGTTCAACCCATTCCTTCAATTTCACTCAACCCATCAGCAACATCGCGTTCAATTGGGCAGATGGTCTGATCTACGGACTGCTCCACAAAGGCAGCCAATTGTGGTTTACAAAAGTAGACCCAGTATCCGGTGTAATGACGGTGCTGTCTTCAGGTCCCATTTCGTCCGATCAATATCAAAGTGGTGTTTCAGACATTGACCCAATAAACGGGCGCTACTTCTACATTCGCGGCGGCTCAATTATCACAGTTGACATTGCTACTGCAACTGTGTTGAGAAATCAGCTCATGACGAATCCAAACAATGCTTTAAGTCCAATTACAAACATTACTTACGATTGGTTGACGGATCAAATATTTGGGCTCAATTACGTTGGCTCTAAGTGGGATAACAATGGTTTTACGACAAAGCCTGCTGAGCTTCGCTTAGCAACTGTGGACCCCATTTCCGGAGTTATTACTCTTATTTCTCCGGGAGTTATAAGTGCAGACCAATTTCAAAGTGGAGTTTCAGATATAGATCCAGTAGCTGGCCTTTATTACTACATTAGGGCGGGTCAGATTCTTTCCGTTGATCTAAGTTCGGGTCTTGTTGCTGGTCAAAGTTTGATTAGTAATCCCAACCAAGCGATTTCACCAATAACCAATATTGAAGTCGTAAAGGATTATCAATCTGCTCCAATTCCTTCTGCAGAGTTTGTAGCCGTTAATGAAGATTTAGATGTGCAGTATAAAAATCTTTCATCCTTCTCATTACACGCTCATTGGGACTTTGGAGATGGCAACTCAAGTTCAGAACGTCACCCAAGGCATAGCTATCAAACTCGTGGAATTTATGAGGTTAGCCTTTCTTCTACAAACGCTCAAGGGGAACAAGTACATCATTCTGAGACGATTACTGTTCTTGGACGGACCTCCGACGACTGTTTGGTTCAGTTTGCACCACACCAGGTTTATCCGAACCCAAGCTCTGGCAGAATTACTGTTGAAACTCCCGAAATCAATAATTATCGGTATTTCGAGTGTTTTGATGAATCAGGAACGCGCGTGGTTTCTTTAGAACTCTTTGGTACCGAAAATAAACTTGTTCTACCCGACTTGGAAGAGGGTGAATATCAGTACCGGATAAAGAGTATGGTTGGCAAACACATTGAAGGTGTTCTTGTGATTGAATGAGTATTGCCTAAAAGTTTCAGAGTTATTTCCCGATAATCTTTAAGCCTTCCGGCACCTTCTTGATTGGAAGAGCGTCCTGAGTATAATAAACGTTGCGGTGATTGAGGTTGGTCTCCGCAATGTCCATCAGTCCATCTCCATTTAAGTCTAAGCCTAGAATGGCGCTCGTATTGAACACGTGTTCATTCAAATCCTGACGGATGAACTTCTTGTGGGTATCTGTTCCGAAAAAAATTGAGTTGGCTGTTCCCATGTGGGCACAGAGGATGTCGAGCTTTCCCTCGTTGTTCATGTCTACTACAGAGATGTCGGAAGTTTTCTCGTTTGAACCACCAAAGAATAGGGTGTCGATGAATTCAGCTTTTTCGTTGAGATAAAAAACCTGGTTTAACTCTTTGTAATTGCCAATGAGGATGTCGGGGTTGCCGTCGTAATTTAAGTCGGCCACCTCCACCGCCCTGCTGTCGACGTTTGGGTGACTGAAGCCAACTGCGTCGTAATGAAGCTTCGCGCCTTTACTCAAGTACATCCAGTTCTTGTGTCCTTTTGCATTTACTTCCACTACATCGAGAAAACCATCCTTATTGAGGTCCCCAACTTCCATGTGGTAAGAAGGACTCAATACATGGCCAAAATGGTGAACCTCTTTAAACTTTGCCGATTGGTCGTTGAGCCATATTTCATTTCTACCCTTGTGGTAAGCCACTATGATGTCGAGAAAGCCATCGTGGTTCATATCGGCTAGGTGGAGATCGTGAATGGTGTGTTTGGTATGTCCGAAGGTTCCGCCTTTATTCTTGAAAACAAGGTCGCCTTGGTTTAAGTAAATTCGGTTGTTGCCAGAGAAGCGCGCTACCACCACGTCGAGGTCCCCATCGTTGTCGAGGTCGCCAAGCTTGACGGCCGTTGATTTTGCCGTTTCAATCTCGATTCCCTTGGCATAGCGAAAATGATGGTCTCCCGTATTGACATAGAACTCAATTTGCTCGCCCTCATCTGCGAGGTGTACAATCACCAAGTCTAGGCTTCCATCGCCATTTAAATCGCCGTAGTCCATATCTACGCTTCCTACTCCAGCGGGTTTTACACCAATGGATAAGCCAGTGTCTTCATGAAAAGGAATTTGTGCAGCTCCTTCTAAGAAAGAAGCAAAAAGTAGAATGAAGCTTAGTAGGAATTTCATTTTGCCCGGTTGGATTTGGGTAAATGTACCATGCTGATTCGAAAAAGTCAATCGGGGATTTCAAAACGTTTGACTTGAGATTTCTCCCCCGAAAGAATTGATATTTGATGGGTTTTGCAGCCAAGGTGCGCTGCCAGAAGTTTGATTACAGCTTTGTTTGCACGTCCATCCTCAGCCGGGGTCTGTACCTTTATCCGGTAGCCACTTTCTGTCTTTTTGAGAAGGTTTGTTCGTGAATTAGGAATGACTTTAACGCTTACCGTAGCCATTTTTAAAAGCTATTGCTTTTATTGGACGTCTTCAACTTTCTTGAAAACGAAGCCCTTAGCTATGGTCTCATCCGTTTCTTCGTAATCTGAGCCACCTCTTTCCCACAGTTCAATGCGATCTTCGAACACCCGCATTTCAGACTTTAAAAACCGGGCTCCAAAAAGACTGCTCTGGCATTCATCTGCAATGGTGGCTGTTCTATAGTAGATCCCACTTGCGCGTTTGACCGGCTTAAGGAATATCTGGCAAGCTTGTTCTTCTTCAATGTAACCAGCGTCCATAAGATCGAGAATCTTAGGCGTAAGACTTTTCCCGATGCCTTGGAAGTCTTCTACAAAGCGAAAAGAATAGATGTACACTCGGTCAATGGAAATGTCCTCCTTCATGCGGAAAATCCTTTGGTAATGCGGAGATTCAGGCATGTTCAAGAATGCATGCTCTACATAGAGCCAACTGGATTCCTTATCGTGATCCCAAATGCGGGTCATCTTTAGGAAGATGGGAGAGCTACCGGCATTGTCCTGACCGTAAGAACTGTAAGTACCTTCCAAACGCTCCATCAAGCGATCGAGGGCAGTTTTAACTCCGCTGTAGGATTCAGTCGGACTATCAGACGATATCGATTTCTTGATTTCAGAAGAGTCGGTTGAACAAGACGCCAAGCAACTAGAAAGAATCAATATTGTAGCGAGATTGCGCATTTTTTGAAGACCCTAACAAAGGTCGCAGATTTAACGAATTGACAAAGGGATTCTTCATGAATCGCTTCCGCTCAATCAATGCGGCTTGATTTTGATATGAATCGAACTTTCTTTGAATGCTCAACACCAACTGAATGCGCCATACTCTTTTTGGGATTTTTCTCCTCGGCTCTCTGTCAGCCTTTGCTCAGAGTCCTTGCGATAGTTTAGAAATACTCAATATTTCAAGCCACCCCTTCACCGATTCTTTAATCCTTCTGGAAGTAGAAAACACAAGCTCTGAGTTCTTTAGTTATCCTCAATTTGTGATGTTCAATGGAGCCAATGATACGGTGGCCTTTGAGGAACTGAACTACTTCGGCATTTCTTCCTTCAGTCAGCACCATTTGAAAGTGGCGACCAACGACTCCTTCGAGTTTGCCTCGCGCATTGAGCTCTGGACCATTGGCGATACCGTGGCTTGTGAGTTTGTTCTGCCCGTTGACCTTTGCCCTAAGGATTTATGCATCGAGCTTCAAATCGGGGTTCAAAACTTTGGAGGAGCCTTGGCTGACGGAGAGGTAGTATGGTCTGTGTTCGACACCAACTTGACAAAGTTGGCAACTGGGAATCTAACTTTGATTGACACAGCGAAACAAGAAGATTACGCCACTTTATGTTTATCGATTGGGGATTACCGCTTTGAATACGCGGCATCAGGCCCCTTAGGAGGTCAAGTGTATGCCAATGTTCTTGAAATGGAACATACGATTGGTTTGAATGCTCAGCTTTCAAGTTTCGCAGCAATCATCGAATTGGAATTGTATGGAAACTGTGAAGATGAAACTCTTGGTTTCGCCTTTGAAGCTGAAAACAATAAAAGCATGAGTGCTTGGATTGAAGAGGGAGAACTGAAAATTGAATCCCTTGAATCCATTCGAAGTCTTCAAATCGTCGACCTTCAAGGAAGGGAAATTCATTCAAGTAAGCCCTTACAAAGGACACTTAGCATCCCTTTCAATTACCCCAAAGGACTGTACTTCATACTTGATGTTGAGAACTTAAGCTCCGTCAGGATTGCCCATTTCTAGGCAATTTTTTTAGGACTTTCTAGCTCGACGCAGATGGTTTCGCTCTGCCAGTTCATTGATTTCTACTGCGTGAAGTATTCGTTTATTGCAGCCATTGAGGAGCTCAATGTGAGCTAAGCCAACATTTACCGAGGTGGTCACTTTGTGAGGGGAAATCCATTTAATTATCGGGAAAAAAATCCCCAATACATCATAGAGTATTGCATATAGCTTGGTTCGCGAACGAATTCCCTTCATGGGATGTATGTATCCCGGACGAAGCAAATAGGCTTTTGTAAACTCCATGGCCATAATGGCATTTTCAGTTTTTCCTTTAACTCGAGCCCACATCACTCGTCCGGTTTCGGTAGAATCGGTATACTCACCAGAAACATATGTGAAGATGGCTTTGGGACTAACAGAAATAAATACCTGTGCGAAATACAGCGTGAGGTCGTAAGTAATTTTGCGGTACTCCTCTTCTGACATGCCAGCCACTGAGACTCCCATGCAGAAGAAGCAAGCGTCCATATTGGAAAATTCAGATTGTACGGAGCTCAAGTCAAAGAAGTCTTGATGGATGATCTCTCGAATTTTCGGATTTTCAATTCCACATGAACTTCGGTTGATTAAAACGATTTCACTGATTAAAGGATCCTCTAAACACTCGAGGCATACTGCCTTTCCGACCATACCTGTAGACCCGGTAATTAATACTTTCATGGACAGTTTTCTTTCCTTGATTTCGACGCAATCTAGAGATTCTTTGAATAGAAGGCAACTGAAACAAAGAGGCTCTTAAATTTGCAGCACATTTACTACACATGAGACTTGCCCAAATTGCACGTGAACTGCAAATCAGCCCAAATACAATCGCTAAACACCTCGAGAAAACGAGAGGACTAACTTTAGAAAAAGGATTCAATGAAAAGCTCGATGACGAGATTCTTGAAGAATTGAGATCAAAATTTAAAGTCGAAGAGAAGGATGAAGTCGTTGAAGAAGACTGGTCCATTCAAGAAAAGAAAGAAGAAGTTGTAGAGGAATCTGTTGAAACTCTATCGGAGCTTGAGGGCGCCATTGAGTTTGAAGAGAAAATCCCTGAAAATGTAGAACACATAAAGGCTATTATACCCGAACTGGAAGGAATTAAGGTTGTTGGTAAGATCGATTTACCTGAACCTAAAGCCCCTGAAATTCCCGAGGCAGAAACTGAAGAGAACGGGGACGTAAAAGAGCCTACCGCAGAGCAAAAGAGCATTCCTGAAAAAAGAGAGCGACGCCCTAAACGTGAAGTCCGAAAAAGACCCGTACGCACTCCCCTATCCGATGAAGAAAAAGAAGCTCGGGAAGAGAAACGCAAATTAAAAGAACGTGAACGCTTCGAAGCGAAGCGGAAAGAAGCTCGAAAAACGAAATATCTAAACAGCGTTCAACAGAAGGCTATTAAGGCAAAAGACAAAAAAGTTCTTTCAGCGAAGCAAGCAATTGAAGTGAAATCTGTTCCCTTGAACTCGAGCGCATCTGCAAAAAAGGCAGCTCCAAATCCAAGTAAGCCTAAAAAAGATGGTTTCTTGAAAAGAGCAATTCGCTGGTTGTATCACGGAGAGTAGTTCATCGCGAGAGCTTCTAATTGTTACTTTAGGCTCTTCAGTTTAAGTGGTATACTGCCATTAATCGAAATTCAAGTGAAAGACAAAAAGCCATCCTTGCTCCGCACGCTCGATACGAGTTTGGCCATTGTTGGAGAGCGAGAAGATGGCTTATTGGAGATGCGGTTTAAGACTGAGGACTACATCATTGACCTCGATTTCATTCAAGAGACTTGGGAAGTTTTCAATGAACTCGACCCTGTGGATAAAGCTCTGCTGGTTGTTGCAGGGAAGTATGGAAACATAACCAAAGAGGCTCGAGAAGTTGAAATGTTTTGCACGGATTCCTACAATGCATTCAAGGCAATTGCAATTGTGGTCCCATCGATTCACAAGCGATTGCTTGGCAACTTATTCTTTGCCCTGCGTCGAAAAAAAACCCGACTTCCCTTACAAGATGTTCCCAACTGAAATCGATGCCATGACTTGGCTTGCTCAGTTTAAGGCATAAAAAAACAGCCTCCACAGCTGAGATTATTGGTTTCCTCTGGACTAACACGTGTGATTTACCTGAATGGAAAAAATCAATGTTGCTAAAACCCTAACGCCCGGGGGTTACCTCTCTAATGCTACGAAGGCTGTGAGAACGAATAAAAAGAACGAGGTCGTAAAGCTCAAGAGAAAATTTCACGTAAAATATTCCTCTCAGGAATAAAATGACCCGATTTCGCCCTTTTTTCGGCTGCTTTTAGGCTTTTTTTAAACCCCTTCTAGTATGTGCTGTTTTTGGACTGGAATTTTTGAAAGACCTATTTCCCCCTATTCGGTAAGTATCAAAATGAACCATCAGGACTCATTCTGAAGACAACATGAGTGCAAGGATCGACAAAGCTTGATTCTATTCAGGCCTTATTTCACTTTTCCGCAAAGTCCCCAAGGCTCGTATTACCAACCATAGAGATAATCCGGCGAAGACCGTCCCTAGGATAAAAGGCGCTCCCGGGATGAAATAGTCACCACCTGTTTGGGTGAAGTAGGAAAAGATGCTCGTCATTAGCACTGGGCCAATGATAGAAGTGAGGGCGATGAGACTCGTTAAGGCGCCTTGAAGCTCCCCCTGCTCGGTGTCGGGGACCTGATTGGACATTATTCCTTGAACCGTAGGACCGGCAATTCCTCCAAGGGTATATGGAATGATTCCCAGATAGAGCATCCAACCATATTCAGCGAATGCAAAGGTGAGCATGCCTACTCCCCAGAGCACAAAACCAATGATTACAGTTCTTTGATTGCCCAAGGTTTTTACGAACCAACCTACAAGAACTGCCTGTACCAAAACAACCATAATTCCAACGAAACCCAATGAATAACCAATATCTGCCTCTGTCCAACTGAATTTTAGCATGGAAAAGAACGTCCAGGTAGACTGCACGGCATGACCTGCTAAATGGATTAAAAAGAAGGCAGCGGCAAAACCAATGAGCAATGGATACTTCTTTAGCTTTAAAAAGGATCCGCGAGGATTTGCTTTTCTCCAATCGAACTTCCTCCTCTTTTCAACAGGAAGTGATTCGGGAAGCACGAACAATCCATAAGTCAAGTTTAGCAGACTCAAAGCTGCGGCGAGTAAGAATGGCGCTTTCACACCAAATGATTCGGCCACAATTCCACCCATTGCTGGACCAATAATGAATCCCAAACCAAAGGCGGCGCCCATCATCCCGAAGTTCTTCGCTTTCTCCTCTGGCTTGCTGATGTCTGCAACGTAGGCATTGGCTACTGAGAAACTCGCTCCCATGATTCCGGCCAATACTCGACCTACAAACAGCCAAAAGATGCTCGGAGCAAAAGCATGAAAAATGTAGTCGAGGCCCAAGCCAAATAAGGCGATGAGTAAAACTGGTTTCCTGCCAAAATGGTCGCTGAGCTCACCGAGAACAGGCGCAAAGAAGAAACTCATGATGGAGAAGGCAAACAACAGCCAACCGCCAATGAAGGAAGCTTCGCTTAAATCTCCCCCCATCAATGATTGAATCAAGGAAGGAATTACGGGAATGATGATTCCCAAGCCTATAACATCAACCAAAATGGTGATGAAGATGAAAATGAGTGAAGCGTTTTTACGAGCGCTCATCGAGGGCTATGGGTTTATTCGAAGCGGGCAAATGTAGCGCAAGATGAGATGCTGTATTGCTTTCAGCCTAAGTGATTGCAAAAGAAAGAGGTGAACTGAAATGCGAAAGTCAAAGCCCTCTTCATCCCACTTCACCTCTACCGCTTGATCAATAGTTTTAGAAGTTTTGGCCGACTTATTCAGTCACCTTCACACCTTTCCAGAAAGCCACATATCCTTCAATGTTTTTGGCCAATGCCGATGCACTTGGGTAGTACCAAGCAGCGTCTGCGTTCGACTTCCCATCTACTTCAACATTATAGTATGAAGCTGTGCCTTTCCACGGACAAACTGTATGTGTTGAGGAATCCTTGAAAAACTCCTTCTTGACACTGTTTGATGGGAAATAGTGGTTTCCTTCAATAACTACTGTGTCTTCACTTTCTGCGATGACTTTATCGTTCCAAACTGCTTTCATGTTGATTGTATTTGTTCCTTCAAAAAGGTAAATGATTGATGACAAAAATTGTTCAATTCCTCCGACTGATTGGTCAAGGTGCTTACACTTAGTACGGCACCCTTCCATTCTTTGGTTCGCCACTCCCCTCGTTTAAGTTTGGGGGCTTTGGAGAAGTCAATTTCTCCATCACGAGTCCAACCATAGAGGTAATAATAGGGTTCAGAAACTACTGAATCGGCAACGGCCAGTCCTACTCCTATACTGGCTCTTACGCCTTTGTCGTCAGCATCGATCACGAAGTAGCCTCCAGTGTCGAAGTGGTGAGGCCAAATGCGAATGGGGCTGTCAATTCCGCACCATTCAACAAGATCTCGAAATACTCGATTGGCTGTTGCTCTGTTTTCTTTCCATTCCGAAATGACCTTTTGATCAAACTCTTCAAAAACAGAAAATTTATAGGCATCCGATTCTGGTAAATTATAATTCAGTTCTTTGCTTGCTTCAGCGCCCAAAGAGCTTAACCAATCTCGCCATGCCGCATGCAGCTCTTCCCACGACTTGCCATTGAAATCGATGCAAGAAAGCTCTTCATTTCCTTCCCAATGAGATAGTTTCCATTCGTCTACGTTTAAGGCCAACCAAAGCTTTCTGCCATTGATGTCCACTGGAAGCCCCTTCAGAAGCCCCTCGCCATCGTTATAACCCAGTGTCGTGTGAATGTCGTCTTCCTCAGCATCTCCAAAGTTGATGGCCGTTAGGGATAAGATCTGAGCGGCCTTGTGAACTTGCGCTTCAAAACGCATGTATTCTGGTCGCATCAATGTGTTGGTTGCTTTCGAAATAGGCAATCGGAAAAGAAATGCTTGCAATCTAAAAATTGGCTTTCCGTCTGCAAACCCGCTCCAGCTCCAAGCTTGTCTATTTGTTCCACCGAATATTTCTTCGACATCTCCGTCCAAATCAATTCATTGGCTTCAAAGTCAACTTGCCAGTTCAAATGCTTGAAATCCACCGTTTGTTTTTTCAGGCTCATCAAATAACTCTTTACTTCTCCACTTTCCGGACTGTAATGACAATAGAAATCAAATTGATCTAAAGCGAAATCGGCCCCGAGTTCTCGGTTTGCACGTTCCAATAGGTTTAGGTTGAAAGCCCTAGTGATCCCATGTGGGTCGTCGTAAGCAAGCTTAATGGTATTGGGGTTTTTCTTCAAATCAAAGCCCACCAAGAGCGCGTCCTTTTCGTTCATGTTGGAAGCTATGAGCTTCAATAAATCAGTAGCAGACGATTCATTGTAATTGCCAATGTTGGAACCCAAAAAGAGAATGAGCGTAGGCAATTTATGCGTACCGGAATCGCCGAGATAGTCGAAGTAATCACCCACGTGAGATTCCATCTTTATGCTTGGCAATTGCTCTCTTACACTCGCTTCAAGGAGTCGAATTGCCTCCTCTGAAATGTCGAGAGGACTGAAAATGAAATCGAGTCCAGCCTGTTCAAAGGCACGCAGCATCTGAATGGTTTTTTTACCATCTCCAGCTCCCAGTTCAACAATGCGAAAAGGCTCTTGCCAGGCGAGCTGTTTGTGGATCGCCATCGATTGGGTTTCAAGAATCTCAAATTCCGCATCTGTGAGATAGTATTCAGGCATGCCCATAATCGCCTGAAAGAGCTTGCTTCCTTGATCGTCGTAGAAGTACTTCGACGGAATGTGTTTCAACTCTTGCTCAAAACCTTCCTTTAGGTCTTGAGCGAATTGACGATTTACTGGGCTCTCTATTTGGCCAGACGTATCCCGCTGAACTGCCATTGGTAATGGGGGTGAAAGAAGTTTCGATATGTAGCCCTGCTGTGTCCTTCGGAAGTGGCGGAAGAAGCTCCACGCAGCACCATTTGATTGATCATGAATTTTCCGTTGTATTCGCCAACGGATCCTTCGGGTTTCGCAAAACCTGGGTATGCTAAATAAGCACTATTGGTCCATTCCCACCTTTGGCCCCAGTTGAAGTGCTCCGAAGCTATTTCCCATTCTGCTTCAGTGGGCAGACGCAAGCCTTTCCACTCTGCATAAGCGGCTGCCTCATAATAGCTTATGTGACTCAGTATCTCTTCATTGTTTAAATCAAGGACGCCAGCTAAAGAATAGCGTTTCCAGCTCTTATCCTCCTTAAACCAATAGAGCGGGGCTTTAATTTTTTCGTCTTGAATCCATGCCCATCCTTCATCCAGCCAGAGCTCAAATCGCTCGTAGGCACCATCTTCTATGAATTCAAGATAGTCCCCGCAGGTAACCAATTCCGAGTAAATCTCAAATGCATTCAAGTAGACCTTGTGTCGTCCGAACTCATTGTCGTAGGCAAAACCTTTTCCGTCATTACCAATGGAATGCAAGCCCTCAGAAATCTTGAGCCATTCTCCTGCACCTTGACTTCCGCCGGCAAGGTCAAAATCTTTCTTGTAAACGGGCTTGAGCGGATTTTGGGAAAGAATGAATTTCAGATCTGTGAGCAAGAGCTCTTGATGCTGCTGTTCGTGGTTTAAACCCAGTTCAAGCACTTCTTTCGCTTCTTCGAGAACATCATCGCTGAGAGCAAGTATAGCTTGCTCAACATAAGCTCGATACTGATAAACTAGATCGAGTTTGGGCCGTGTGAGGTTTCCTCTAGAATTTCTTTGAATGCGCTCCCCCACCAAGTTGTAGTAGGAATTGAAGAGAAAGGCAAAGTCCTCATCAAAGCGTTTGTAATCCGGATTGTATTTCGACAAAACAAACTCCTCGAAGAACCAGGTTGTATGACCTAAGTGCCATTTAGCCGGACTAACAAAAACCGCAGGTTGCGGAATGCTGTCTTCCGGACTTATTGGAGCGCAGATGTCTGCCGTACGCTTTCGAACTTTCTTGAAGAATTCCCTCACACTGCAATGCTATAAATTCCTTGCTTCAATATATGTTGTCTGTTCGACCAATTTGAAGTTAAACTCCTAATGGAAGGTATTGGTGCACCTAACTAGGACTTCAACTGCCCTGCAATGTATCCCGTTGTCCAAGCAGCTTGAAAATTGAAGCCGCCTGTAATGCCGTCTATGTCGAGGATTTCTCCGGCGAAATAGAGCCCAGACACTCTTCTACTTTGCATGTTTGCATCTACTTCTGTGAGTGCAAGTCCGCCGCAGGTAACAAACTCTTCTTTAAAGGTTGTTTTTCCTTGCACCTCGTAGATGTCATTGGATAGAACACTGATCAGCTTATCGAGTTTTTTCTTGCCCAATTCACCCCAAAGCTGATTTTCAGGAAGATTGCATCTATGCAGGAGATAAGCCCAGAAGCGTTGCGGAAAATCAAAGGGCTTGGCTTTCAGGCAAGTTTTCGTGGGCTCCGCAGTGACTTTCTTTTGCAGTTCCGCAAGAACCTCTTCCTGGTTGATGAATCCAATCCATGAAATTTGAGCCTTGAATGTATAGTGTCTTAGGGCGAGTTCCCGAGCTGCAAAGGCCGACAACTTCAGAATGGCTGGGCCACTCATGCCCCAGTGGGTAATCAATAAAGGTCCGCTGCTTCTGTACTTGCTGCCTTGAATGCTTACTGCAACATCTTGAACTGAAACCCCCATGAGCGAAACGACGTCTTCCTTGGGCATATTAAAGGTGAACAAGGAAGGAACGGGTTCTTCAATCTGGTGTCCAAGTTCTTCAAGCCATTCAAGTCCTTTTCTTCGTGGTGAACCCCCTGAAGCCACGATCACCCGATCGAAGAGCTCTGGTTTTTCCTTTCCACGAATAAAATCGATTTCAATTTGTTCTTGATTTGGCTGAATATTTCCAACGGAGACTCCCATCTCAATCTGAACACCCAGCTTCTTCGCCTCATTCATCAGGCATTCGACGATGCTTTCCGATTTATTTGAAATAGGAAACATGCGTCCATCGGGTTCAACCTTCAGCGGAACGCCTCTCGATTCAAACCATTGGATGCTGTCTTGATTGTTGAAGATTTGAAATGCTTTCTTGAGAAACTTAGCTCCCCTTGGGTACGACTTGCTGAATGCGCTGATTGAGCTGAGAGCATTGGTGACGTTGCATCTGCCCCCACCCGAAATGCGAACCTTGGAAAGCAACTCTTGCGATTTCTCGAAGAGGATAACTTCAGCTTCAGGATGATGTTCTTTTACTGACAGGGCGGAAAAGAAGCCCGCTGCTCCCCCACCGATGATGGCAACTTTCATGTGAAATGTATTCTAGTCGAAACTAGAAAAGACTGTGAGTTTGAAGTCGGCTTCTAGGAAGAACTTACCACCAAAATGCAAGTTCGTGTGCTTAAGCGCAATTTTAAGTCTCCAGAGCTTTGTATTACCAAAGAGCGCTATTCATCCAATGAATGCCCCTCCAACTTGGCCTGTCCTTGCAAAACGAGGACCTGATCACCTTTTTTGAGATTTAATGGAAGTACCTTTTTTCCTTCGGAAGTGTAAGAAACTGCCTTAAGGCCCTCCATCATCAACTCCTGCTTTGAGTTGTTCAATTCATAAGAACCTTCATTACTTCCCGATTGCCAATGGAACTGTTCACCGTTCGATTGAATGAAAAGCTCTGAGCCTTTGCCTTTTATGTGCCAACTAAAAAGGTCGTTTGTACCCGGACTTGAGCCATTTGCGAAAAAGCGATCGCGTTTTATTTCAATACTTCCAAGCTTGGTAAAGCTGTCTTCAAATCCATCGGAGTTGAATCCGCTGTGACGAACGTGTCCTTGAATGGGTTTAAGCGATAAGCCTTTTGCGCTTGAGTTGCTATAAGCAGACCAAGGTTCAATGGCTACCAGCATTCCCGCCAAGGATGTTTTCAATACAAATTCGCGTCTTTTCATATCAATCGAAGTCTTCGATTAGTACTCCCATTTTACCCATTTGGTAATCGCGGAGTGCTTGCATGATCTCAGTTTGAGTGTTCATCACAAACGGACCGTAGGTTGAGATGGGCTCGTTGATTGGCTTGCCCGCCAACAAGATGGCGCGTGTAAAATCAATTCCTTCCACTTCAAAGCCATCTCCATCTGCTTCCAGCCAAAAAATGTCCTTCGCTAGGCCTTCAGAGTCGTTTAAGCGCATTTTACCATCCAATTGGTACACCAAGGCATTGTAGCCGTTTGGAATCTTTACAGACATCTTACCGCCAGATTCAATGTTTAAGCGACAGATCAGCATTTCAGAATGTGGACTTACTTTCCCTTTCTTATCCTCATACTCTCCGCACACAACTCCAAGCTCAACTTTACCATCGGGGCTTTTCACTTTCGGAGTTTCTTCAGCGGTGATTGGCTGATATGATGGAGGATCCATCTTGTGTGCTGCTGGAGCGTTAACCCAAAACTGTATGAGTTCGAAGTCACCTCCATTTTCTGCCAATTCCTTGTTAGGGCGTTCGCTGTGAACAATCCCTCTTCCAGAATTCATCCATTGCGTACCTCCTTCTCTAATGACACTTGAGGTTCCCAAGCTGTCGCGGTGATGCACGGCTCTTTTGAAAATGAAGGTTACAGGAGAAAATCCACGATGCGGGTGCGGCCCCACTCCTACTTCTTTCTGTTTTCTTCCCGCCGGAACTTTATCGTTCCAGTGATGAATCAAGATGAACGGGTCAATAGTGTCGACCTTTTGAGTGGGCAAAGGCTGATCTAGGATGATTCCACCCATATTCACCTTTTGTGAATGCCATTGGCTTTTGATGCTTCGATTCTTCATAGCATAATTATTAACCCAAAAATCGCTTTTTGGTTTTATGCTAGGAGCCCATGGGCCGACAATTATTCACTTTCAGTTGAAAAAATGAATTTGAAAAGCCGCTAAGCATTCTGTGTTAGCTAAGGCAAATCCAAACGGAATCCTGCGGTAAAGCTTCTAGGAAGACCTGGGCGCAAGCCGGCAGGACGGCGAGAGACAACGTAGACTTGATTGCTCAAGTTGTTTCCTCTAAATTCCATTCGCAGTTTCGGAAGAATGCGAAAAGTGAGTGAAGCGTCAATGATAAATTGCTCGTCGGTGGATTCTTGAGTCAGAATATCCCCTGCTCCGGCCACCGTTCTCATTTGTCCTGAATAGCGCGTACTCAGATTGAAATCGAGCTTTTGACTTTCGACGCCAATCATAGCAGTCCCTTGATGATGCGCTAGATAAGGCAACTCGTCGCCGGAACTCACAGAACCCCAACCTTCGAAAGAACTCTCGAAGTTGTTTCGGAAATAACCGTCGGTATAGGTGTAAACCAAACTCATAGGGAAGCGAACTTTCTTGAACAATTCAGAACTGAGGTTGTACGACAAGAGGAACTCCAATCCTTGAGTTCGCGCAGCTCCGCCATTGTACAATTCAGTTGAACCTCCACCTCCAGCAGCAGCAAGGTCTGTCCCGAGAAGGTTCGTGTAGTTGTTCATGAATAAAATGGCTTGAACAGCTGCTTTCTTAGTTTGCTGCTTGTAGCCGAGTTCCATGTTCACACTTTCTTCAGGAAGACTTCCTTCGGCTGAGCTTGGAGGTGCAAAACCTCGGTGGACGCCTCCAAAAATGTTGGCTCCCTTCATGCTCTCATAGCTCACCGAAAGTCCGGGAACGAAGGCACTCACAGTATTGGTTCGCGTTTTTAAATCAACTCCCGTTCTGCTTGGGTCGTTTTTGCCGTAATCCTCGCGCTCCAACTCAATGTATTCATGACGTACCCCAGGAACGATTGTGAAATGCCCCGCTTGTAGTTCATATTGCACATAACTGGCAATCGCCTGAGCGTGTTCGATTCGGTTGCTCTCGGTTCCAGCCACACCAGATTCTTCCAAACTCATTTGGCCTTCATTCATGGAATAGCCATCCACCCACTGGAATCGATCCATTTGATCTTCATGAAGGCGCACAGAAAACTCTACTTGATGCTTGAAACCTCCTGAATTGAATGACTTGCTGAAGTTCGACTGAATGCCCTGTGAGAAGTACGATCGATTGTTCGCCTTCACCCAAAGACGGCCATTCGGGTCTCCACCACCTTCGATTAGGTGCATTTGCTCTGTATGCTCTTCTGGACTAGCCAGTATGCTTGAAATGCTGCTGGTGTTACCATTTGCGTCACTGACTTTATCCAGCTTATACCAGTTTCTGTTGAAGTCATTGCGATACAGGGTAGTTGTGATGTGTGTGTTCTTGGCTGGAACGATGATGTGTTTCGCCGACAATTGCCTGAAGTCTGTAAGCATCAAATCTTCTCTTGAGCCAGCATATCTGCGAAATGGACTGATGGCGAAATCGTCCTCTGTGAGTCCGAGGTATGTTTCATTTGAACGTTCTGTGCTGAATCCTAATTTAAAGCTAACGCTCTGATATACTTTCGCTTTCTCCGATGCGTTAAAGCGAAACTTGAAGGTGTAATCATCTTTTTCGAAACCTGTATTCCCGCCTTTGTCTAAGTTCTTAAAACCGTCGGACCCGAATTGAAAGGTCTCTACCAAGTAAGCGAATTGTCCATGATTGTTTCCGGCGTATGCATGTAAGTTGTTTGTTCCAAAAGATCCAGCCGACATGCCTACACGTGCGCTGAGTTTATTTGGGATTTGAGTAGAAATCAAATTGATTGCACCACCAGTCGTGTAAGGGCCAAACCTCACCTGACTACTTCCTTTCATTACCTCGATGGCTTGCATTCTGCCGATGGTAGGGAAATAGTAGGCGGAAGAAGCTGCATAAGGTGCCGGTGCCATTAATACTCCATCTTCCATCAAGGTGATTTTTGAACTACGCTCTACTCCTGTTCCACGCAAACCAATGTTTGGTCTCAATCCAAAGCCATCCTCCTCTTGAATGTTGATTCCTGGAACCGCTCTTAAGCTTCTGTTGATGTCGGTGTAACTGAATCGATCTAGTTCCTTGGGCGATAAATACTGTGCCGAGCCAGCCGTTTTAAACGAAGAGTTTAAGCCACCTGTAAGAGTCTGACTGCGCACGACAAACTCAGGTAAGTCCAACATTTGCTCTTTCAATTTCAAAGAGAGGCTCAAATTCGAATTGAGGTCAAAACTGGTGTCGATGCTTTTAAAACCAATGAGATGAACCTTCAATTGATAAGTCCCCTTCTCTAAATCGATTTGCATTTTCCCTGAAGCATCGCTCTGCAATTGATGACTGCCAGGCTCAACGAGCACTTGCGCAAAAGGCACGGAAGCATTTCCTTCATTGCTAAGATTGAGTTCAAAGGAATGTTGAGCATTTCCAGCAAGGCTAAGGAATAAGCAAAGAATGCACAGTATTATTCGATTCATCGTCTAAAGTCTATTTAGAAACAGTCTAAATAATATTAGATGACAAATCTATCTTTCGAAAGTCTCAAGGACAATCGCCTTGGTAGGGTAAATTTGAAATACAGAACTACCCTATTGAGGGTAGACGGGGTTCAATAAGCCCGTGTTCATTGCATAACGTGTAATGTCTGAAGCTGATCTCAGATTGAGTTTCTTCATTACATTCTTTCGGTGCGTATGCACGGTATGCGGGCTTAGGCAAAGCTCAGTTGCAACTTCTTTGTTTGTCTTTCCAGAAGCCAATAAAGCGGTGATTTCGGTTTCACGCTTGGTAAGTACAGTTGGCTCACAATTTTCCTCTTCTCCTTCGTAGAGGTGCTTGTTTAGAACGATGTCGAGAACTTTATTGCAAAAGAACTTCTCTCCTTTAGCCAGGGCAAAGACCGCGTGCAGTATTTCGTGCTCATCGCAGGAATTGGTTAAATATCCTTGGGTTCCCTCTTGAAGGATGTCAAGCACCATCTGTGGACTGCGAATGTTAGAAATGACGAGAATACTTAGCTCTGGCTTGGCCTTTCTAATCTCAGCCAACTTTTCCTTGGTAAAGCCTGCTTCAGTATTTGGACAGAAAATGAGAAGTCCGAATTCATCTGAAGCCAAGAGTTCATCGAGGTCAGTGAGCGTTAAAACCTCTTTGAATTTTTCAACCCCTCCTCCACGCATCAATACTGCTTTGAGGCCGAGTTGCATCAAGGCATTAGTGTTCGCGCTTATGATTCGAATTGAACTCACTTATTTAGATTGATTCCAGATAACAAATATGGCTCTTCAAGCGATATTAACAACAATTGCAGAATCAAAGTTCTACGATAATTTTCAATTTATGCCTAAAGCTTTGAAAGTATAGACTTTAGACTTCGATTTCCATCGACAAATAGTCGATTATTCCTGCTGATGGGCACTGAACGGAAATTCTTACAGATGAAAGCTTTACGAAGCAACTTCTGAACGAATTCATTTCTCTTTGTGATCAACGGAGGTAACTAAGCTCTTTTTATGATTTGAAGAGCGACCAAATAAACATCCCTAACGACCCACTTGAATTCAGGTGGGTTTTTCTATTCTGCCTACTCATCCATCCCTCCATCGAAATCTCCTTTCCCTGAAGCTTGACGTTCTTTTTGCTGATTGATGCGATAATTAAAGGTAAGAGTGAAACTCCGCGACATCCACTGTCTCGATGATTCAGTCCTAAAGTTGGCACCTTCAACAATGTCTCTCCTCTTTCGGCTGTTCAATATATCTCTAGCATTGAAAGAAAGGGTTCCTTTTGAATTCAACACATCAATCGATGCGGCAGCATCCCAGGAATAAAGAGGTAATCTTCGCCCTTGGTTTGTATTCGCGGCAGAACGGTAATTGAAATTGCTTTGAAGGCTATAGAGTTTCTTTAAATTCCACTTGGTATTAAAGCGGCCAGTCCATGCAAAGGTTTCATTGGTATACAATACATCTTCGTAAGTACCACGAGCAGTCTCATAAAATCCATTCCAATTAGCACTTACAGTCCACCATTTCTTTAAGCGGAGATTTGCGTTTGACTCAAGGCCGATGGAGTTTCCTTGTCCAAGGTTTACGGGCAAACTTCTAGTGAATCCATTGTCGTCGCTGAAAATGATGCGTTCCATATTGTTGTCGGTGTGCCTGTAGTAAATGCTTCCCATGATGGAGCCCTTTCTGTTTCTCTTCAATAAGGTGGTCTCCATCGAATGAATGTACTGTGGATCGAGGTCGGGGTTACCAGATCGGAAATTTCGGTTATCGGAGAAACCAAAGAAGGGCACCAACCACCAATGATTCGGACGTCGAATGCGTCTGCTATAGGAAAACTGCAGGAAGGTCTTTTTCTTCAGCTCATATGAAAAGTGCGCCGATGGGAATAAATTGAGGTAATCCCGTGGGTTGAAATCCCCGGTTTCAACCAACTCGGTGGAGATGTTTGAATACTCTGCACGCAAACCAAGTTGATATGACCAATTGTGGTGCTTATTTCCATACATAGCGTAGGCCGCGTAGATGTCTTCCTTGTAAATCAGGAAATTATTGAAGCGATTGTCGATCTCCCAGCTTTCGTCGGTCAGTTGGTTTTCAAGCGTAAACTTCAAGTCGAGGGTTTTAATCGACCCTCGAACCCCAGTTTCAAATTTCCCAGCCTTTCCAACAGGATGTATGTAGTCGGATTGAAAGAAGTATAGTTCTTGAAGTTCATCGGCAAAGGTTCTTTGATCAAGTTCGACGTATCCTATTTCTGGACTTCTCTCTTCAATGAAAGCCTCCTCTACTTCACCGGAGAGCATATACTTTAGATCGATGGTCCATTTGCGGTCCTTCTGAGCGTATTTCTTTTCGAAGTTGACATTCACCTCCTTCGTCTCATCATAATCCGTCTCATCTTCTCTTCTTTTTACTGAGCGCACTAAATCTCCTTCTTCGTTGTAATCCAGATAATCCAACTCGGTGTAATGATCTCCATCCGACCTTCTGTACAAACCAGAAAGCGAAATGCTTGCCTTTTCGGCCAACTTATGATCGACACCTGCACCTGCCATTTGATTCCAGCCACCCCGGTTGTGTTCTTCCTGACGGTCGTAACTGAATGAAGTGTCGGGGTAAGTAAAACTTTGCTCGGAAGCACCCGTGCCTGGCCTTCTTCTGTAAAACGCTCCGTAAGAACCAAAGAAGGTCGACTTCTGCGTCCGGTAATTCAGATTGGCACTTGCACCATGATTCGCGGGTTCGCCGGTTCTCAACTCAAAAGAACCGTTGAAACCAGTACGCTTTTCTTCCTTCAAAACAATATTGATGATGCCAACCTCACCTTCTGCATCGTAGCGCGCCGAAGGGTTTGTAATCACCTCTACCCGTTCTACCTGACTTGACTGCAATTGCCTCAAGGCTTCTGTGCTCGACAATCCCACCAAACCAGATGGACGACCGTCGACTAAAATCCGCACATTCTGACTACCACGAAGACTCACATTTCCTTCGACATCGACCGTTACAGAAGGCAGATTGTCTAGGAGTTGAGCTGCGTTGGAACCTCTACTCACCATGTTTTGTTCAACGTTAAACACGCGTTTGTCCATGTGCAGTTCCATTTCGGCCTTTTCAGCTTCGATGGTTACTGCGTCCAACTGTTCCGCATCGAGAGTCATTACCAGTATTCCCAAATCCTTTTCACCTCCCGAGAGTTTCATGGAGGGAAGACTAAGACCCTGGTAGGATAAAAAAGTTAGGCGCGTGAAATACTCGCCTTCTGGAAGTTCAATTCGGAACCGGCCACTCTCATCACTGGTTGTTCCAGCTGAAAGAGAAGAATCCCTGAGCTGGTAGAATGCAACGTTTACAAATGGAAGTGCGGCGTTTTGTCCGTCGATGACTTTTCCCAATACTGTGGTGTTCTCCTCAACATCTTCTTCCCAAACATATGGCCTACGTCCTTGCGCGTTGGAGGCCAAGTGAAGCAATTGAAGGACGCAAAACAAAAACAAACCTCCTCGGGTGATAAAACTTGGAATCATCATTTAGTTTGGGAAACAGCTGCGAACGCTACTTGTTCGTCTTAAACTTGAACGAGACTTTTCGCATCTAGCAGGCCTTCTTTTATCAGAATTTACTGGGATAAATTCATTTGTCAAAACTACTGGAATTTGGAATGAAAAATTCATTTTCTTCAACTCTAGACCTAGCAGCGGTCTATCCAGAATAGACCAGCTTTCAGACTTTGCTAAAGCTTTCAGAAATGAAGTTTAAAAGAGACTGGTTTGACCACTCAAGATTTCATATTCTCGGTTGAGCAACCATTGCTTTCTTCGCTTGCCTCCGGCATATCCATGAAGTTTGCCGTCTTCTCCAATAACTCGATGGCAAGGAACAACAATCAGAATGGGGTTTAAACCTAAGGCATGCCCAACAGCACGACTTTTCTTCACATCTCCCAACTGCTTCGCGATGTCGCGATACGTTCGAGTTTCACCAAAGGGAATTCTAGAGGTGATTTTCCAAACTTCCTTTTGAAAGGGAGTTCCTTCTAAATCAAGACCCAAATCAAATACTTTACGTTTTCCCTCGAAATACTCTTTGATCTGACGCCTGAAAGCGCGATGCACCCGAGTTAATGGAGAATCGAAGGATTGCTTTGGATTGAAAGAGATGGCACGCACAGCCTCATCGCTCGTCGTGATGTAAATGGTTCCCAGTGCACTTTCAAATGAGGAAGTCATAGCCCACTAAATATACAGCTGATTTGCAACTTTCGCCGAAGTTTTATTGAAGAGTGTTTTGGATTACGCTTTTTAGACATTGATGACAACACTTCCAGTTTTCTGTCCTGAAATCACATATTGATATGCCTCTGCAATAGAATCCAATGAATATTCACGATCAATGACTGGCTTGTATTTACCCGACAACAGGATCTCCTTTATGTAAGGGAGAGTTTCTGAAACATTGTAAGGAATTGGGAAGATTACTTTCTTGCTTCTCCATTTGGAAGTAAGGGCGAAAAATAAGTTTTGTCCGAAGGCCCCCAATTCCGAGGAGATGTAAACTCCATTGTTCTTGAGCAATGATTCGCATTTTCAAAGCTGCTCTTCCCTACGGCATCAAATATGAAATCGTATTTCTCAGCATCTTTTGTGAAATCTTCGCGGCTATAGTCGTACACCTTATCCGCACCTAGTGATTTAATGAGATCAATATTTTTTGTGCTGCAAGTGGCAGTAATGTGAACATCAAGTTGTGCTGCAAATTGAAGGAGAGCAGATCCAATGCCGCCGCTTGCACCATTGATGAGTATGCTTTGTCCAGACTGAATATTCGATTTATGGATGAAACTATAGCCATAATGTGCTCATTCCAAGCTTGCTGCTGCTTCCCGATATCCAATGCTTGCAGGAATGCTTAAGAGATTTCCTTTTGGCTCAAGGGTCAAGAATTCAGCTTGCGATTCCAATCCAGTGTCGGTAAATCCAAATACGCGATCATTCAGCTGAAAGTCTTGGATGTCTTTTCCAAGCGCTACAATTTCTCCAGCAAAGTCGGTCCCAAGAATGATTTTTTTGGGCTTCAGAAAGCCCAGCACAAAACGCATGATGAAAGGTTGTGCCGTGAGATTGGCACAATCTGTTCGATTTACAGAGGTGGCGTGAACTTTGATTAAGACTTCACCTTCTCCCGGTACAGGCTTTTCAATCTCTTCGAGCTGAATAATTTTTGGGAATCCATAGGATCTGCGCACTGCGGCCTTCATTTTTTCCATAATAGCGTTAGCGCATTAATTGACAGAAGCTTTACTGCTTCATTTCAACTCCGAGAAAAGCACCAGTTTTCACTGAAGGATACAATTCTTCGTATGTCATGGTATCCAGCATTGAAACCCTACGATGAATGTGCTTTGGTTGACATTCGTCGGGAGTTCTAAAGCCAGCTGCAGCCATGAGATGCACAAAGCTTTCCATGGTGTTGCGATGGAAGTTGGCCGCGCGTTCGGCCTTATTTTTTACGTCCAAACCTCCATAGAGCTTGGGGTTTTGCGTTGCCACTCCAGTCGGACACTCATTGGAGTTGCATTTCAGGGCTTGTATGCAACCAATGGAAATCATCATGGCGCGAGCGCTGTTGCAGAGATCGGCCCCCATAGCAATGGCACGGGCAATGTGAAAGCCAGAAATGATTTTCCCAGAAGCAATGAGTCGAATGTCTTTCTTGAGATCGTAGCCCAGCAGCTGATTGTGCACATAGTGAAGCGCGTCGCGCATCGGAGTTCCTAAAGAATTTGAAAATTCTACAGGAGCAGCACCCGTCCCTCCTTCTCCTCCATCAACCGTGATGAAATCGGGCTTAATTCCAGTGGTAATCATTGCCTGGGTAATTTCGTCGAACTCTTCTCTCCTACCCAAACACAATTTAAATCCAATTGGCTTTCCACCACTTAGCTCTCTCAACTCTTTTATGAAGTTCATGAGTCCCTTGGCGTCATGAAATGCAGAGTGCATGGGCGGTGAATGAACTGCTGTATATGGTTCAACACCTCTAATTGCTGCAATTTCAGGAGTATTTTTTGACGCCGGAAGTATTCCTCCATGACCAGGTTTCGCTCCTTGAGAAAGTTTGATTTCAATCATCTTCACTTCCTCCATGGTAGCTTTCTCACGAAATTTTTCTGGATGGAACTTTCCGTCTTGCGTTCTACATCCAAAATAACCCGTTCCTATCTGCCAGATTAAATCACCGCCATGTTTGAGGTGGTGCGGACTGATTGAACCTTCCCCGGTATTGTGAGCAAAGCCTTCTTTTTTAGCACCCCAGTTCAAGGCTTCAATGGCGTTTTTGCTCAAGGAGCCAAAGCTCATTGCCGAAACATTTAGCATGGAAGCTAGATAAGGTTTCTTGCAATCAGGTCCACCTACAAAAACCCTTGGGTCAGCCCAAATTTGCTCTGAAGCTACGGGATACATGGAGTGTTCCAACCATTCATAACCAGCGTCATACACGTTCATTTGTGTTCCAAAAGGGGTGGTATCCCTTTGGTTCTTGGCTCGCTGGTAAATCATGGTTCTCCAAATCCTGTTGAAAGGTCTTCCCTCTGTATCCGTTTCAACAAAGTATTGCATGATCTCTGGTCGAACAGATTCCAAGAGGTATCTGAAATGCCCTATGATGGGATAATTGCGACGTATGGCTTGCTTGGCTTGAATGGTGTCTATTAGGCCAATTAATACCAAGGGACCGACCAAAATGTACCACCACAGAGCGTTTGGAAACCAGATGCTCAGAACGCCAATACCGATAACTAGAACAGGAGCAGCGATAAAAAAGAACGTCTTCATTTAGGGCGAGTTTTAATTCGCACTAATATCCATCATTGCTGAGTCAAGTGCAAATTCCACGAAGAATCTTTTTAAAGGCTGCCTACTCCGATCTTTCAAGAACCAAGTCTTTCATGTTGACGAGAGTTTCAAAGGGAAGGCTGATGGCAGCGGAGTTCACAAGCCAAGCGGGGATAGACCCATTTGGGTTCGCATAGACTTCATAAACCAATTCGATTTGTTTGTTTCCAAGTTCTTTCAAGGTCCAGATGGCCTCCGAATCTAAAATTCGGACAACTCCCTCTTTCTCATCCACTAAGCCAGAAACTGTTTCTAGTCGAACCGTCGATGTGTTTCCCTCGCTTGAAAAGTGTGAGCGATAAGTACCGTCTCGATCAGAAACAGGCCACGGGGCTTTGGTTCTAGAGTAGTGTATTATATCACCATTTTTTTCAATTTTGATCAAACGCGAATCTTCAGTGTCAGGAAATAAGTCGGGATATCCCTCCACTCGTTTTAGAATGTCAAGAATTACTTCCTTCTCTCATGAGAGCTTGGTTTGAGCCTTAAAGGCTTTGAAGTCGCTGCTCGTTTGATTCTTGACAAACACTTGAATGCCTTCATCATCCTTCTTAAGTTCCCAATCGGCTTGGGCAAGTCCGAACATTGGGAATGCGATGATTGAACTAAGGGTGATACACTTTAAATACTTCACGAAACTTTTCATTCCTGATTTCTATCAAATAGACACCAGAGTGTCTTTCTTCAAGGGAAACAACACCGATTTTGGCTGAAATGTTTTCCTCCAGTATTTTTCGTCCTTGGATGTCATATAATCTGCAAATAGAACCATTTCCTTCCAGTCCATGAATTTCAATGATTCCACCATTTTGGTTCAAACTCAACTCATTCTGAAGCTCAAGGATACTCGTTGGAAGTTGGCCTACTTCCTCCTGACGAACAAGCTCACATTCGTTTTCATCTTGAATGACTACTTGATAAACTCCAGGACAAAGATTCGTTGGATTTGTGATTGTGCTTTGCGCTGGATCATCCCATTGGTAGCTTAGAATACCTGTACCTCCTTGAGCAAAAACTTCCAAACTTCCATCGCACAATAAAGCATCACTCGCAGCGCTCAAAATACTGTCTACGACAATAGCACTTGGTTCGATGAGTATAGCCGTATCGATGGACATGCAATTCAGGGAGTCGGTTACGGTGACTATAAATGTTCCACTCTCCAATCCTGAAATACTATCTGTCTGACGACCATTACTCCATAAATAGCTGAATGGTGGCGTGCCACTCGCGATGGAACTCTGAACCTTTCCAGAACTGTCTTCAAAACAACTCAGATTTGTCGCCAATAGTTCTACCTCCGGTGATTGATTATCTAAAACAGTCAGACTTCTGATTAAGCTGCAACCGAGGCTGTCTGTGACCGTCACCGTATAAACACCTGCAGTGAGGCCTCCTAAACTGTCTATTTGACCATTGGATCCATTACTCCAATTGAAATTGAATGCACCTACTTCACCAGAACTCGAATCCAAACTCAAGCTTCCTATACCCGCTTGACAGGCATCGCTTTCAGAGGTGAAATCAACATAACTCAGACTTATAGAACTTTGCACAGTATCAGTAAAGGTTTCCTGACAACCGATGCTGTCTTGAATTGTGACAAAATACACTCCCCCACTCACATTAAAAACGGAATCGGTTAAGCCTCCATTGGACCATAGATAGCTAAGTGGGCCAATATTTCCAGTAATATTTGAAACAGCCATCATCCCATTGCTCTGTCCACAATAGTCTGGTAAAGTAGTTTTATCGAATTGAAGATTTGACCCAGATACTCCAACCAGCTTTTGGTCTTGTTTAATACAGCCGTTTGCATCTGTAATGGTGAAGTGATATTGTCCAGCAGACAAATTCACGAGCGAATCTATTGTATCACCATTTCCCCATTCAAAGGAATATGGAGAAGAGCCTGCACTGGGATTTAAATAGATGCTCCCCGTTGAATCACCACAAATAGAGGCTGCGCTTGTTGCACCAGATAGAATGGTAGTTCCTGCACCTATAGTGAAGTTTTTAATTTCTTCATTACCAGCATTGTCCTCCACAGTAACACTATAAGATCCCGAAGTAAGACTAGTGGCGATATTTGACGTGCTAGAAATCCCTCCACTCCAGGCATATAGGTACGGTGCGCCAGCACCTCCGCTTGGTGTCGTAACTAATGCCGTTCCGTTTGAATCACCTACACAGGTTGGAGGCGTTGTATTCACAGCGTAACTAATTAAATTTAATGCGTTAATATTCAATGTTTGAGTGTAGGTTTTATCTCCCGAATTTCCACCAATTCCATTTGCTGAAACAGCGGCTAAATAGAAAGTAATGTCCCCTACGTTCGTTGTTGGAGCGGTCCACGAGATTGTCCAAGAACCAGAACTTTTTTTTGGTGAATGATAGGCATATGATCTGCCACTTTGAACACTAACCCCAATACCAGTACTTGAGCTGAAGCTGCCTGCACCAGTATTTGTATTTGAATTGCGAACCGAAGTCATTTCAAATCCATAAGTGCTTCCTCCAGTTTGATTTAAGGAGAGGTTGTATGTTCTGCCTGGGTAGTATTGGTTTAGGCCAGATAGGTTTACCGATCCCCCACTCGGATTCAAAGAGCCAGCATGACAGCCAGTGCAATTCGACCCAGCTCGATTCGTTCTGTCGATGGGTGGATTGCTCGAAAACCTAAGCGAGTAGAAGGCGATGACAAAAAGAGAAAATAATAGACTGAATCTTTTAATTGAGCTGGTCATTTCTTTGCTTTGCCTTTCAAAACGTAGAATAATTAACTAAGGCTGGGTCTGGCTTTTTAATCCTTCAAAAACTCACTTAAATGACCTGCGAACATTGCTTAGGTGCTGACAGTCTTTTTAATCTTAAAACGGCTAAAAAACAGAAGAAAGCTTTCCTGAAAAAGGGCCTTTCACGGGTGAGCCAAAAATTATTTGAAGAAGTGAAGCCGCACATTGAAGAGGACTCAACTATGCTCGATATTGGAGGAGGCATTGGCGGACTTCAATGGGAGTTCTATAAGCTGGGTGGGAAGTCGAGCACCCAAGTCGATTCTTCAAATGCCTACCTAGAAGTGGCGAAGGATCTCGAATATGAGTTGGGCTTTGAAAATAAAAGTCAGCGCCTTTTCGGCGATTTTACCGATGTAGCTCCTGAAGTGTCCAAGCACTCAATATTGGTGATGGACAAGGTTTTGTGTTGTTATCCAAACTTCGACTCATTGCTTCAAGCCTCGCTTCTTAGATGTGAAAAAGTCGCTGCGTTTAGTTTTCCAATGGGTGGCTCCATTGCACGACTATTCCGTGCTTTTGGTGTACTCTACATGAAAGCCATTGGCAATTCTTTTCGTCCCTACGTGCACGACCCACAATTGGTTCATGAATACATTGAGTCGCAAGGCTTTCAAAGAAGTTCGAAAAATCGAGCTTTTCCTTGGAATGTCTGGCTGTACGTGCGAAAAGATCAATCGTAAAAGGCCGCCTTGTATTTCGTGTAGCTAATTTCAGCTGTCTCGGGAATGTTCTTCTCCCCTAGTTGCTCTCTTAAATCTATTTCAATAGTTCTGCACAAAGTGCTCATGGGAGTGTCAGCTGCGCGTCCTTCAAAGGGATCTTCTGTGATAATTCCCGACTTATCTAGAATGTAGAAAACGAAGTTGATGATTACCGAAACGGGAATGGCCACCCAGCCAATGGGTTCAACCAAAGCGCATGGAAGCATGATCACAAAAACCCAAAGAAATAGTTTGGTGAAGTACAAATAGTAAAAAGGAAAGACGGTGTTCTTAATCCGTTCGGCTTTGCCCTGCAGATCATACATCTCTTTAAGGCTCTCCATCAATTTGATTTCTTCGAATTCCGAGAGTCGACCTGCATCTTTTGCTTTGGCGATTTCATGACCTTGGCGATGTATGAGCTGAGTTGCCTTATTCCTTTTACCTAACAACTCCTCTTTCTCGGCAGCTTCCAAAAAAGGGCTTAAATCTTCCCAATGATCTTGCTTTCTTAATTGAATTCGGAGCGCATTGATCTATGCCAAATGCCTGTACACCAATCCAGTTTTAACCCGATCGCTCGATTCTCCACGAATGAGGGTACAGACTTCCATGGCAAAGCTTCTGCTTACGTTTACTACTCCTCCCCATATTTTACGTGCCTCCCACCATCGGTCGTAGGCCGAGTTGTTTCTAAAGGCGAGAAAAAACGCTAGACCACCACCCATTATGCTAACAGGCACGCCTGGGAGTGTGATGTCAATTTTATAGTAAGTGAACAGCAGCCATGCAATCGAAGACATTACAATGAACCATGCAATTGCTTTCCAATTGTAGCGTACGATTCCGTAGGCAGCTTGAAAGGGATTGTCTGAAAATTTAAGAAGCATTTGAGGAGTTTTTCAAGCTCTAATATAGGTAGTGAATGGCTTGAAAATAAAAAAGGGAAACCCGAAAGTTTCCCTTTTTTCACTCTCAAAAACTAGACGTTCATGAAAATTGGTATTCAATTGAAACACAGCGAGTGCCGAGGCACAAACTGTAAACCACCAACATCAACATTCACAAAGATTTGATTCTACTGTAGACCGAAATCATCAAGTACAATCTACCCCGGGGACCGGGATGTTGAGTTGAGCTTTAATCAATCCTTTAATTTAACTCCGAAGAGCTTAACCTCAAGACGATCTTAGGTGTGGTTCTCAACAAATCTCTTTCGGGATTTATCTATCGCCCAATCTACTTTCTGAGGCAAGGCCTTCTCAATTTAAAACAACGAGGTTGAGTTAAATCCTTTAGTAACTTGGGGTGCAAACTTCTACCGTTTGGCTTGTTCTAGGAACCATTTCAAAAGAACGATAGTCAAATGTAAATTGAGCGATGAAGAAATCAAGTGTTTTGAACTCATTTGTATTCACCTGATATTCACGGACCTTACGAACAAATGTTCATAAGCATGAAAAGCCCAATGGCATTGCTTAAGATGTGTAAAATGGGACAAGCCATAAGCCAAATGAACAGCTGGTTAATAAGGCCTGTGTTCATACATGAAGGTAATTGGGGCTACCGACGGTGGCAAAATCGTAATGTGAAGCTGAAATTATGCTCTAGTATTCTTCCTCTTCCTTTAAACGATGCTTTTGATTTTTGAGAAGTAGGTCCAAATCCCATTCAATTTTGCGAACGAACTTCTTCTCGCGTTTCTCGCAATTCGCAACTGAACACAAACTACAGGAAGAGGCTGTGCACGGGTCCATGTGAACGAACAACTCTATGCGTTCACCAAAATGCTCACGAATGACATCTTCAATTTCTGTCATTACGTCGTGTGCTGCCCTTACATCTATGTACCACGGAATCGTCATGTGGGTATCGACATGCAATTTTGTCCCGTATTTAATCACTCTTAAATTGTGTACATCAATCCAAGAAGGTTTCCTTTTCGCTTCTAGAAGCTCAACAACCTCTTCCAGTAAATCAAAATCGGCTTCATCCATGATTCCAGCCAAAGACTTTCGTACAATTCGATAGCCTTCATAAATGATGTACAATCCAAACAAAAGGGCAATCACACTATCTAACCACAACCAATTGAATAAGTAGATTGCCATAAGGCCCACAATGAGTGCGATGGTTGAATAGGCATCTGTCTGAAGATGTTTACCTCCAGCTTCCAAAAGAAGAGAATTCTCCTTCTTTCCTCTGCGTATCATTGCCATACCCATTAGGTAATTAGCAAGGCCTGCAAAACCGGTGATGTACACTCCCAGGTCGATGTTGGAAATTTCTTGTGGGAAAAATATATTGTACCCCCCTTTGATTGAGATGCTGAGTCCAGCAATCACAACTAAAAATCCTTCGATACCAGATGAAAGGAATTCAATTTTCCCGTGCCCGTATGGATGATTTAAATCCTTAGGACGAGCGGAATACGCAAGACTAAAAAGGGCGAAAGCTGCGGCAGAAACATTGACAATGGATTCAAGGGCATCCGAAAGAACAGCATTCGAATTCGTAATCCAATACGCCCCAAATTTTATGACCAACAGCAAAACACCGCCAATCAGAATCCATTTCTGAAAGTGAATTATTTTATTTGGAGAGACTCCTTTTACCGTTGTGATATGAAGGAACATGGATTTGTTTCAGGAGCAAATAGAAGCATAAAAAAAGGGTCTTCCAAATGGAAAACCCTCTACTTTTTCTCTCGACCAAGATTTAATAGAAGTAGTAAATCTTAGTAACCCATTTGGTGCTCTCTGCTTCTGAGCTCATATCGACCAAATACTCTTCAACTGCAGGGCCTTTGAATTCCAAAGCGGAAGACTCCATGTAGTTCGCAAGACTCATATGAGCATTACCAAGGCCACTATATGGACCGGTATAAGTAAGTACAGCAGCTTGTGATTCTCCTAGTTCGATCAGCGATGTTCCAGCTGGGGCCGCATCACCTTCTGATACCTGAGCGGCTACGCACATGTCGGTTTGATTGTTTTCTTCATCCCACATAAAGTATAGTCCACAACTTGGTCCCATTGGGTTAATACCCGCTTTACCAAGGTTTTCATAGAGTTTGGGAAAATTCTCCATCATGAAAGCACCGTTTTCAGCAATATTCACTGTATCGCGGACAGCAATCATATAATGCGGTTCCCATTTTACAAGTTCAATTGGGAAATTCGAAGTTGCAGACTGATCTGCTTCTGATTCGCAGATACTTTTCAAGTTGTTCAAGCCCTTTTCGAAGTCTGGGCCAACTTGTGCATCCATGTCCATGATTCCAACCATCATCATAATGTCCATAGGAAAGCCCATGCTTCCGGCTATACCCCAAGACACGTTTAACGAAGTTTCCTCCCCTTTAACTATGTTGAACCAAGCATCATTTTCGACCTCGTAGGGAGTCATGAACCGAATTTTCATCTCAACCGACTCATTTTCCTTTAGGGCTGTCAACTCCTGCTCTCCAACACCCACATTCTCGTCGCCCTCCCAATTATAGATGGCTCCGACCTTACCATCCTCTCCATCTATCCAGTACTTTAAATCTGGATCTTTTTCATTCCAAGGAGACCAGTTTTGGTGCTTCTCGAAAAAGGAAATATTTGAATACACAAGACTTGCAGGTGCATTAATCGACACGGTGCGCTCTACTTTAAAATCATTTGGAGCCAGTAGACTTAAAACTCCGACGATAACCACGAGGCTACCAATTACATATAGAATCTTTTTCATACTTAATTGAGTTGAAGTGTTACTAAAGTAGGATGAAAAACCTAATTACTCGACTCAACTACTTGATTTTAACAGAGGTAAACTCAATTTTAGACAGCAGCTCTAGCGCGCTATTTCTGTAGATTAATGATAGAGAGTCCAACGGGATGGTGAGTTTTTCATGTTTGTAGTTTAAATAGTCTTGGATGATTAAGCCTCCAATTTCACGTCTATTGATTGCTTCTCTAAATCGAACTCCCCCACCGTCTCTATTGTATCGATAAGAGAAAAAGTCAAGGAGGTAAGAGTCCCATTCGAACCAGTACATGAATTCGTCGTCGAAGTCCTCTCCTCCTTCCTCTTCAGTAAACCTTACTCGAAGTAGGTGATATTTTTTACCATTTAGTATTTGGGGTTCCAAGGAATCTGCAACAACGGCAGGGTCAGTTAACCGATCTGGGAGAAAGCCAAAATAGATTACCCCATTCAGTCCTTCCATGAATTTCAGACTGTCCTCCTGACTCAGTTTAATAAGCTCTCCATCCAGAAACCTAAAAAAGCCGCCGTTGCTCAAGGTGTCCTGAATTGAGACTTCTTCAGACATGTAGGATCGAGTAAAGCAATAAGTTCCCCGGTCGTAGTAGCATGAGTAGAATCGATCTCTAAACTGAAATGATATTCCTCGTTGTTCAATTCCATTTGGGTAGTGAGCTTGAATGGATTTTTGAATGAAAGGATGAATTGCCCGATTGCCGTAATGAGGCGGTTTCTTAGTGGTGAGCGATTCCTGAGATTGATCTGGAGTTGTGCAGCCTGCCAATATGGCCACAATAAGAATTGAGTAGTACTTCACAAGTCAAAACTAGGGTCACTTCGACATTAAAACTGTTCAAGAAATAACAAATTTTCACTTGGCACAATTTTTCCTATAAAAAGCGAAACAATCAACCATGAAAAAGACACTCATTTTCAGCCTAGCCCTTCTCATTTTGGCTGGTTGCTCAAGTAATCCTTTTGGAAAGCAAGTAAAAGAACCCTTTTCAGGAGGTTCTTACGAATCAAACAAGAAGTACTTCCGATCAAAAGGTAAAGGCACAAGTTCAAGCGATAACATTGCGAGAAGTAAGGCCGACATTCAAGCTAAGTCTGCTTTGGCTGGTCAGGTTCAAACCAATATGAAACAAGTAGCCGATCAATACATGCGTGAGAACAATATTGGAGCTGCTTCTGATCTAGGCGAAAAATTCGAGAGTCTAACTCGTCAAGTGATGAATACCACCATCACCGATTTAAGACTCATTGGTGAGAAGAAATTTTACGACGGAAAAAGCTATACCGTTTTTCTGGCCTATGAAATCAAGAAAAATCAAATGTTCAAGTTCATGAAGAACATGGCTAAAGCCAATGAACGTTTAAATGAGTCTGAACGAAAAGCCATAGTTGATGTCCTCGATGAGGAGATTAAAAAACTAGATGCATTAGGAGATTAATTCATTAGGACATCTCGGGAAATATATTCTTGAGTATTCCGTCTATAACAGCACCATGATACACCGCAACCAAGCACAAGTTAAAGTTCACCAACTAACTCAGCAGAACGACAGCATTGAGGAAGTGATCTTAAGAGAACGAGGTCGGCTGCTGAATTTCATTAAAAGTAGAATACCTGCAGAAGAAGATGCCGAAGATGTTCTTCAAGACGTCTTCTTTCAATTGACTCAAAGTTTCCGAATGAAGAGACCAGTCGAGAAAATGTCGAGCTGGCTTTTTACAGTGGCTCGGAATAAGATTGCTGATCTCTTTAGAAAGAACAAACCTTTGAGCTTTTCTAAAGTAGAAGGTCGCGCTTTCAGCGACGAAGATGATGACCGGAGTTTGGCTAATCTATTGCCAAGCACAGAACCTGGCCCAGAAGGCGAATTTCTACGTGAAATGACTATGAATACCCTCGAAGAAGCCTTGAGCGAATTGCCCGAAGAACAACGAATGGCTTTCATATGGCACGAATACGAAGGTAAAAGCTTTAAAGAAATGGCAGCTGAAAGTGGTGAAACCGTCAACACTTGGTTATCGCGAAAACGTTATGCGGTCTTACACCTAAGAAGTCGACTTCAAGCTCTGTATCAAGAGATGAAAGAAATGTGATTTTGATGATTGGGGCTGGTTGGACACAAAAGGGTTTGAAGTACGTTCTGCTGTTCGTTGGAATATTCGGATTGGTAAGTTACATCGTAATGTACCTCTGGAACTGGCTCCTTCCTGAGCTTATTGATGCAAGTTCCATTGGCTTTTGGCAAGCGGCAGGTCTCCTTCTTTTAAGTCGAATCCTTTTTGGTGGTCTTGGAAAAGGAAAGAAAAACTGGTCAAAAGGTTCTGTACACTGGAAAGAAAAGATGCAGAACAAATGGGCCAACATGACTGAAGAAGAAAAACTTCAGTTCAAAGAAAAGATGGAGCAATACTGCCCCAGCAGCTGGAAAGAAGAATCCCAGCTCCCTGAACAAGGGAAAAAGGAAGAATCTAGTTCTTCGTAAACTTCTTCACTTTTTTGAAATCATCTCCTACCACGTTCATCAAGTAAACTCCAGCGGGTAGACTACTTACGTTGATGGCAGCCTTCGTGTAGTTCTCAGTTGACTGTTTCTGCAACTTCACTCGCTTTCCGCTCAAGTCAAGTATTTCGAGTTCTACTTCTCCTTCCAGACCAATCAACTCTACATTCAGAAGATTCGTTGTTGGGTTTGGACTTAAGTAAAATTCTTTAATGCCATTCACATCATACTCCAAATCGCCCAACCAAGGACTTGTTCCTGGACCAGCTCCTGTGTCAGCTGGAGAAAAGTCGCCAATGGCATTGTCTCCAACAGTGAAGTTGTAGCGAAGTCTGTTTCCAAATTCGCTTTCAAATGCCTTAACACCAACAATCACATCGCTGGAGTTATAAATGAAAAGACGCAGTGCACCACTACCCTGCCCAGGACGTGCCCAATAAGAAAGGCCATCGTCTTGGCTGTCGGTGACCTCTAGGATGTAACAAGAGTTGTTGCCTTGAACCGTATCTGTGTAGGTTGTGGTATTGTTTAGTGTAGACCAATCTACAATCATGTTTCCTTCAAGATCTTTCACTGTTAGCGCATTTTCATTTGCAGCGCTGTTCGTTGTGAAACTAATGACGACTTTGCCTTCATAATGATCAGGGATTTGAAGCGGTACAGTAAGGGCATCGTTATCGGCATATTCATCAACCCTACCGTTTGGTCCTTCTACTCGTGCAGTAAACATGTTCTGGCCGTTACCAGACCAGAAGCCTGCTCCTGTAACGTCAAGCTCTACTTCAGTCGTTTCATTTGGCCCAAGAGTCCCAAACCACGGCTTCACCCACTCTACTCCTCCCGAAACGCCGTAGTATACGTTCAGCTTGTTTAGAGTTTCAGAACCATTGTTTCGAATCACTACGTATGGATTCTTACACAATAGACTTTGTCGGCTGTAGTAAGCCTTATTGCTCGGACTGATGATCTCTTCAACTTCAGCATCGAACTCACTCTTGTAAGGTCCATACTGAAACAATTGCATGGCCATTTGGTAGTTTCCACTTCCCATTCCTAAGTTGTTTGCAGGAACAGGCGTAATTGAATAATCGAGTTTTACCTCAGTTCCAGAAATGTAGTCTTCAATTTCATAGTCGAAGTTCTTAACTACATCACCAGGGCACCATCCTTCGCGAGCACCTGGCCAAGTTCCGCCTTGCGGATAGACTGGATTCAATGCACATTCATGAGTTTGCCATATATGCCATACACCGGCATTTACTCCATCGACCTGAAGCGAGTGTTCGTTGTCTTTCCATTCACAGCAATGAGGGAAATTGCCATCGTTGCTGTTATGACCATGACCAGTGATACGCGTTCGAACCTTATAGGATTCCGTATTTGGAAAAAGGTCTAACGTCTTTTCTGAAAGGCTGACATCGTCGTCCAAATTTCGATAAGAATAACTTCGGTTCTGTCCCCAAATTCGATTGATGCCGACAACTTCTCTTGTGGGCTCTCCTTTAATCATATGGAACTTCAAGTCGACTAATTCTTGTTGGTTACCAGTCGAAATGTCCACTGAATCTCTGAGCAATGGAGCGTAATCTGTTACATCATACCACCAAGTAAATCCGTCAGGACCAAGATCTAGCCCAATTCCATAAGGGGTGATGAAGCGCCCGATTTCAAAACGTGCCAATGGAGAGTACCATTCTTTTAGGAAATTGCGCTCCACTCCACTTTTATTGATAAATACGGAATCTACTTTTTGTCCGCTCATGCGATCGAATGTGTATCGATAGACTTCAGCTTCCCAAACCGTGAGTGTGTCGGTTGCGATATTGGGGTATAAGGTTTCATCATCGGCTATAATGATTCCAGCAGAAGTGTTTTCAAACTTTCTGATTTGAACTGGTGCCCGATAAATCGTATCGTACAAGAAACTCGAATCCAAAGTCGCAGTAAAGATGTCTTGGTGGAAGATAACTTTAGGACGGATGTTTGTCTCCTCCATTCCTTTGAACAAGTCCCATGAACGAATTGGGTTCCAAGCTGGCGCATTGCTTAAATAGGCGGCCCCTCTGTTATTCAAAGAGTTGTCGAAGGTGAAATTTCCAGAGCCTTCATCAAAGTCGTAAGACCCCAATAAGCTGTTCACATTTGGGTGACTTCCATCAATTGCTTTTCTGCTGTATTCTTTTAGGGTTGTACCACTTAAATCATCTTCCCAAACACGCATTTGGTCAATAGCCCCATTGAAGAAACTACCCTGCCAGCGCGCCAATTGAATAGCAAGACTACCAGTGTTTAGATTGGCGTTTTCTTGAGCTACTTGAAGGCCATTTACGTAAAGTTTAGAGGTGCTACCATTGTATGTAACAGCATAGTGATTCCACTTGTCTTTACTTCCAGCAACTGTCGCATCGTAATCCGGAGTACCCCAGTGTTGAACTCTCCAAACATCGTTTGTGCTACTAGTGCGGAGGCTGAAGTCTTTACCCGTTGCCCCACGCTGCCCAGCTTGCCATATACCAGCATTGTTAAAGCTTCTAGCCTGCGCCCAAGCTTCAATTGTCTTCGATGAGTTTCCATTCAATTCAGGAAATTGTCCAATGTTAACTTCTTGTCTGTTGCCGTTAAAATCAAGATAATAGTCCGTGCCACTCCATGAACGTCCACTTGGATAGCTCGTAGAATCAGCCTTAAAGACAGGGTTTCCTAAAGGGTAGCCATTGTTGTTGTCGAAGCGAAATTCTACAATGATGTTATCACTTCCATTCCAATTGAAGGCTTGATGAAAGTCACCAAATGTTCCCATAGGAATTGACTGGAGAAAAACAGTTTGCAATGCCGTAAAAGGTTGCGGTCCAACGAGAGAATCAAGAGTTGTATGACCAATTAGAATTTCCAATCGACCAATGAAGCCTGAACCTTGGTCAAGGTCCAAATCAAGACCTGTAATATCCCCTGCGTTCAATCCAGCTGAAGTCAATTCAGAAGCCTTAAAAATGTATTGACTGCGACCAGAACGCTCTCTTAGGTCAAGGACCTTTTGAGTTGTTAGAGCACCGACACCTACAGGTATTAAGGAGTTCGATGTTGTTGCAGTTCTATTTAAGAAATAAGATGTTTCACGATTACGGTCGAAAACAGCATTCGTCACATATTCAAATGAATCAGGACTGGCGTTACCGATAAGAAAGCTTGGGTGACTTAGATATGTAGAATCGTAAATTCCTCTGTGGTCATACACATAGGTGTAGGTCAAGTAATCCCACTCACCGCAGTCAAATCCATCTTGCGTGGTTGCCGGATCACACTTCAAGGTCATCTCCATGATGATCTTACGGAAAGAATCCGTGTCTGAGGGAAAGGCGTAAACACCACGACGTTTTGTGATGTCGCTGAATTCGAATGTCTGTACTGTTGTAGTGTCTTGGGCGAAAACACCAAGAGTTGCAAGTAAAACACTTGCTAGGCTAATCCACTTCTTCATAGGGTCCTTATTATTGAGGACCCGAATATACCGAAAGAGTTCTTTGCTTTTGCCTACTATGCTCTACCGAATCGGTAAAGAAGTTGAGTGTGGTCTACTACAGCACCTAAGAAGGTCTTTTTGCTGTAATAAGGAACATCAAATTCCTTGCAAGTCTCTTCCACGATAGGCGCCATGGCCTTGTAGTGCTGGTGACAGATGTGTGGAAAAAGATGGTGCTCTACCTGAAAGTTCAAGCCTCCTACGAAATATGAGAAGAGCTCACTTGTAGGGGCAAAGTTCATGGTAGTAGAAAGCTGATGGATTGTCCATTGATTCTCAACATTTCCTTCCTCATTCATTTCAGGATACTCTGTTTCTTTTACAACATGAGCTGGTTGGAAGATTGCAGCAAGAATAACTCCTGATACAATGTGCATAAGAACCCATCCGAGAAACACCCAGTACCAGGCAGTTTCGAGAGCCATCAATGGAATGACAAGTGTATAGGCATAGAAAATAATTTTACTAACCACAATGATTGCCATTTCTCTAGCAAATGTGGTGCGTTGCATTTTTAGCAATCCTCGTTTGTCAAAGCTCACAAGTTGAATCATGTCTTTTGCGACAGTCCAGCTAAATGTCATTAGCCCGTAAAAGAACCAAGCGTACAAGAACTGGAATTTGTGAATGGCAAGGCGTTTCGTTTGAGGTGCAAAACGAAGAATGGGAATGCTGCTTATATCCTCATCCATACCATGAACATTGGTAAAACTGTGATGGAGGAAGTTGTGCTGAATTTTCCAGTTGATTGAATTCCCACCAATAAGGTTCAATGAATAGGAAACGATGTCGTTGATTTTTCTGTTTTTCGATAAAGAGCCATGGTTGGCATCGTGCATGATTGAAAGACCAATTAAAGATTGACCTATACCCATTAAAAAGTAAAGTCCAAGTACACCAGCTGCACTTTGAAAGTTACCAGTGAGCATAAATCCAAAGGGAACAAAATAGGCTGCGAAAACTAAAATGAACTTGATGATCATTTTCCAATTTCCCTTTTTGGAAATCCCGTTTTCTTTAAAATACTTCTCTACTCGCTTGTTCAGAGTCTTCGTGAACTCAGCTTTTGACTTAGAAACAAATCTTGGGGCTGTGAAGGCTTTTGTCATGTTTTGTAGTTTGAGTGCGAAAATACAAAGGAAAATTGAAGCATTTTGTTCATATAGACTGAAATATGAACAACGAACACTTGATGACATCATTACTTTTGCCGCCTATGAGTCAAGAAGTGCACAGGAACAAGAGAAAGACATTTGCGATTATTTCTCACCCAGATGCGGGCAAAACCACCCTCACGGAGAAGTTCCTGCTCTTTGGTGGAGCCATACAAACTGCGGGAGCTGTTAAAAACAACAAAATCTCTAAAACAGCTGCCTCCGATTTCATGGAAATCGAGAAGCAACGGGGTATTTCTGTGGCAACTTCTGTAATGAGCTTTGAATATCAAGAGCAACTCATCAACCTACTCGACACTCCTGGTCACAAGGATTTTGCAGAAGATACCTACAGAACTTTAACAGCGGTTGACAGCGTTGTGCTTGTCATTGACTGCGTGAAGGGAGTTGAGCCACAAACTAAAGCCTTGATGGAAGTATGCCGAATGCGCGATACTCCCGTCATCATTTTTATCAATAAAATGGACCTCGAGGGACGTGATCCCTTTGAACTCTTAGACGAGCTTGAGGAAACACTGAACATTCGAGTTCGACCCCTCTCCTGGCCTATTGGTATTGGCTCGACCTTTAAGGGAGTATACAATCTGTTCGCAAAAGGCCTCAACCTTTTCAAGGCCAATAAAACCCAAATTGCAGACGAGCTCATCAAGGTGAAAGACATCAATGATCCCGTTATTCAGCAGCAGGTTGGTGACGAATTAGCCAATGAATTAAGGTCAGATATTGAGTTGGTTGAAGGAGTTTACGATGAATTTAATCGAGAGGAATATGCAGCGGGTAAATTGGCGCCGGTCTTTTTTGGCAGTGCATTGAACAGTTTTGGTGTGAACGAATTACTCGACGCCTTTGTACAAATGGCTCCTCGGCCAAAAGGTCGCCCGGCAGATGTTCGCTTTGTTGAGCCCAATGAACCAAAATTCACAGGCTTCATTTTCAAGATTCATGCGAACATCGACCCTAGGCATCGAGATCGAATAGCCTTCTTGCGCATTTGCAGCGGTGTTTTTCACAAAAACAAGTTCTACCATCATGTGCGCTTGAAAAAGGAATTCAAGTACAACAACCCATACACCTTCATGGCTCGCGATAAAAACGTCATCGACGAAGCATTCCCAGGCGATGTAATTGGTCTGTACGATACGGGCAACTTTAAAATTGGCGATACCCTCACTGAAGGAGAAGAATTGCAATTCAAAGGCATTCCATCCTTCTCACCTGAGCTGTTTCGGGAAGTGATCAATAAAGACCCAATGAAAACGAAGCAGTTGGAAAAAGGTCTGGCTCAATTGACTGAGGAAGGTGTTGCTCAGCTCTTTACTAAGCAGCCGGGGAGCATCAAAATCATAGGTACGGTTGGAGAGCTTCAGTTTGAAGTCATTCAATACAGACTTAAAAATGAATACGGTGCGAGCTGTGAGTTTAGAGGCCTACCCTATCACATGGCTTGTTGGATTACCACAGACAATCCTGCTCAACTGAAAGATTTCCTCAGAATAAAAGCCAACGACGTCGCCATTGATAAAGATGGAAACTATGTTTATTTAGCTCCTTCTTCTTGGATGTTGAAGTCGGCACAAGAGAGTTATCCGGATCTTGATTTCCACAAAACATCGGAATTCAAAACAGACGTTTAATTAAACACCTCTTGTTCTAGGAATCTTCGTAAAGATCAATGTCCAAATGAGGGCGTAGATGAAACCGACGAACATGAACCCAATGAGGGTGGCGGTTGTTTGCGTACTTGCCGAAAATACAAATTCAAGGGTGTCCTTCATCTGAACAATCTGTTCATCAGACATTCCAGCTTCCCTTCCTGCCAACATACGTTCGGCTATTTGTCCGGGGAAAAAGTTGTAGTCGATGAAGCGGTAATAGACGTAAGTGAAAATAGCAACGAGAAGCGCGTAAATGCTCCCAATTTTCATTCCTGCTTTCAGTACGTCACCGAAGCCCAAAAACCCATTTTGAATGATGTGCTTGCGCATGCCAAGGAAAAGCGCGAATAGAATGAATAAGAAATACCCGAAGATGCCAATCTCAAAGGGAAGCGCGAAATAGAAGGTAGTTAACTTCACCCCTATTCCAGCCAAAGCAAAATTGAGTGCAGTTTTATTCAGAGCCTTATTCATAGCAAAGAAAAAAGGGACCGAAGTCCCTTTAATTTTATCCGTTCATAGAAACGAGGAACTCCTCGTTTGTTTTGGCAAACTTCATTTTGTCTTTCAAGAATTCCATGGCCTCCACCGGAGTCATATCGGAAAGGTGTTTTCTTAAAATCCAAATGCGTTGTAAGAAATCTTTGTTGATCAAAAGATCGTCGCGGCGTGTGCTTGATGCAACCAAATCGATGGCTGGGTACATACGTCGATTCGAAAGCTTACGATCCAGCTGAAGTTCCATGTTACCGGTTCCTTTGAATTCTTCAAAGATCACCTCATCCATTTTAGAACCCGTTTCAGTAAGGGCCGTAGCAATGATGGTTAAAGAACCTCCATTTTCAATGTTCCTTGCCGCACCGAAGAACTTCTTAGGCTTGTGCAAAGCGTGAGCGTCAACACCACCGGTAAGTACTTTTCCTGAAGCAGGAGAAACTGTATTGTAGGCACGAGCCAAACGAGTAATGGAGTCGAGAAGGATCACAACGTCGTGGCCACATTCAACCATACGTTTTGCTTTGTTCAAGACAATGTTTGCGATTTTCACGTGCTTTTCAGCAGGCTCATCGAAGGTAGAAGCAACAACTTCAGCGTTCACAGAACGCTTCATGTCGGTAACCTCTTCCGGACGCTCATCAATCAATAGAATGATCAAGTAACATTCAGGGTGGTTGCTGGCGATGGCATTCGCCACTTCTTGTAACAATTGTGTTTTACCCGTTTTTGGTTGGGCTACAATAAGTCCACGTTGACCTTTACCAATCGGTGTAAACATATCCATAACTCTTGTTGAGATGGATTCTTTAGGATGACCAGTAAGACTTAACTTCTCCTGAGGGAACAATGGTGTTAAATAGTCAAAGGGTACGCGATCACGTACTTCTTCGAGTGTTCTTCCATTGATCGAGTTTACTTTTATGAGCGGGAAGTACTTCTCGCCATCTCGTGGGGGACGAATGGAACCTTGAACCGTATCTCCAGTTTTCAATCCAAATAGCTTGATCTGAGATTGAGAAACGTAGACGTCGTCCGGAGAATTCAAATAGTTGTAGTCGGAAGATCTTAAGAAACCATAACCGTCTTGCATGGTTTCAAGAACACCTTCGGCTACAACCAAGTCCTCGAAATTGTATTTAGGCTCAACTTTTTCAGGTCGGTTGGAACGGCGATCGTCTCTCCTACCTTGATTTCGATCTTGATTGCCATTCCGAGAGTTGTTTTCGCGCGATTCTCTTGGCTCTCGTTGATCTTTCGAATCCCTTGGCTCTCTAGAACCAGAGTTATCTTTTGATCTGGGGTTGGGCTTGGTTCTCTTCTCTTCACCATCTGACTCCTTAGTTTGAGAATCAGAATCCGATTCTGAAGCTGAAGCTGAGGCAGAGGCTTCTGGCTTTTTATCCTCGCGAGGTTTAGATTCTCGCTTTGATTCCGGGCGGCTCGGACGCTTTTTAAAGTTCCGCTCTTTTTCCTCCTCTTCTTCAGGAGTGTTTTCGTGCTTCTTTACGGCTTGTAAATCTAGAATCTGATAAACAAGGTCTTCTTTTTTCAATTTGTCGAAACGCGGAACTTCGAGTTCCTTGGCAATTTCTTTAAGCTCCCCAACAAGTTTTGTGTTGAGTTCAGCAATGTCGTACATTAAATGTGTGTTTATTAAGGAATGTGCTCTAGAAGGGAATAGTTCTAATCTATTGATAATGTTCGCTGAGGAAATCAGCTTTGGATTTGTGCATTGAGCAATGCAAGTGCAATTATAAAACATTATTTGTTCGATTAATGTTTTCCGAAAGGCCAATTATCAACCGTACATATAACTTTGGCGCCCATGAAGGTATTTATTGCAGGAGCTTCTGGCTTGGTCGGTGGAAATGTATTCCGCCATCTCTCCTCTCGAAACATTGAGGTACTTGGAAGTCATTTTAGCTTTCCAACAAAGTATACAATTGGCTACGATACCCTGAATATGCCCTCTTCAGGCGAGGATCCACTTGTGAAATTTTCCCCAGATTGGATTGTTCATTGTGGCGCATTGACTTGGGTAGACTACTGCGAGGAGCATCCACTAGAGAGCTATGAGAAAACAGTTCGCTCAACCAAAAATCTAGTTGAAAAAGCCAAGAAGATTGGGGCTAAAATGCTCTACATCTCGAGCGATTATGTGTTTGATGGTGAAAATGGGCCTTACATTGAATCCGACGAGCTCAACCCATTGAGCGTTTACGGTAGGCACAAATTAGAGGCTGAAACGCATGTTTTAGAAGAACTTCCTGATAGTCTCTCATTGCGCATTACCAATGTGTATGGTGACGAAGAGCGAAATAAAAATTTCGTGTCGCGCCTCATAGAATTAAGCAGCGACAAAGAAGAGCGCGAATTGAAACTTCCAGTGGATCAGTATGCCACACCAATCAATGCTTATGATGTGGCTCGATGCATCGGACATTTAATCACGGAGAATAAATCCGGAATTTATCACCTAGCCAGCACTGACTTTCTAAATCGGATGCAACTTGCCCAACGCGTGCTTTCATACTTCCCAAATGAACAGATTAAACTTAGTTCTGTTTTCACTTCTGAACTAAAGCAAGCGGCTGACCGACCTTTGATGGGAGGTTTGATTGCTAAACGATTTTTAGATGAGCATCCTAACTTCAAGTTCTCGAATTTGGATGATTATTTAAGGAGTAAAAGTTCTTGATACAATTTGCGAGAATTCAATATAATGAAGGCCAGTTAAAATTAGCTTTGGCGCCTAATATTCGACTAAATGAGTAATCCCATTGCAGTTCCTTATGGAATGACCGTTCACGGTCAAGATGAAATTGATGCAGTTGTAAACGTTTTAAAGACGAGCACTCAAATGGGTAAGCACGTCCGGGAAATGGAAGATAGCGTTTCCGACCTCTATGCAAAAAAGCATGGAATTATGGTGAACTCGGGTTCTTCGGCCCTCTATTTGGCGGCAGAAGTGATGGATTTTGAAGCAGGTGCAGAAGTTATTACTCCTGCCCTCACCTTCGCCACTACCGTTGCACCACAAGTTCGCAGAGGTTTAATTCCTGCCTTTGTCGACGTTGAACCGGGAACGTATTGCATCAATGCTGACCTTGTAGAAGAAATGATTTCTGAGAAGACCAAGGCTTTGGTCATTCCAAACCTCATTGGTAACCTGCCCGACTGGCAAAAACTGCGAGCGATTGCCGATAAATACAATCTCTTCGTCCTCGAAGATTCAGCCGATACTTTGGGAGCTCTCATTGGAGGTAAAAGCAGTGGCCGCTTCTCTGATATGAGCATCACCAGCTTTTATGGTTCACACGTGATTAATGCTGCTGGAAATGGCGGAATGTTGTGCGTAAATACAGACGAACATTATGAGAGAGCTAAACTCCTTCGTTCATGGGGTCGTAGTTCTAGTCTTTTTGTGGAATCGGAGAAAATTGAAAACCGTTTTAATGTAAAAGTGGACGGCATCGAATACGATTCAAAGTTTGTATTCGAAGAGCTGGGTTTCAACCTTGAGCCCTCTGAGATGGGTGCGTCATTTGGACTTGTTCAATTAAACAAGTTGAACGATAACATTCAAGCGAGAATAGACAACTACAATGAACTTCGCACATTCTTCTCCGAATGGGAAGATTGGTTCATTCTGCCGAATCAGCTTCCTGATTCGTATACAGGATGGTTGGCCTTTGCGCTTACTATAAAAGACGACGCTCCTTTTAAAAGAAGGGAAATGCAGATATTCTTGGAGAAGCTTCTCATTATGACACGCACAGTGTTTACTGGAAACATCATCCGTCAGCCTGCCATGAAGAATGTCACCCACAGGGCCACTGCGAACGGCTATCCAGAAACCGACTTGGTGATGCGCGGAGGAATGTTGATTGCTTGCCATCACGGCCTTACTCGTCCGATGTTGGATCATTTAAAAAACTCTTCGAGAGAGTTTTTATCAAAATTCTAAAATCATCGACGTGGAGATTACCAATTATGCAGGTATAGATGTAGGCTCGAACGCCATCCGACTCTTGTTGATGTCGGCCATTGACTATAAGGGTAAGACTCATTTCAAAAAGGTAAGCTTGGTACGTGTACCCATTCGCTTGGGACAAGATGTGTTTACAGAGGGGGAAATTTCTAAGAGAAACACCATCCGATTGATCTCGAGCATGCGCGCGTTTAAGCAGTTGATGATTGCGCATGAAGTAGATTTTTCTAGAGCCTGCGCAACCTCGGCTATGCGAGAAGCCACAAACGGCAAATTGGTTGCCGAGCAAGTACGAAACGAAACAGGAATTAACCTTGAAGTCATCAGTGGTCAGGAAGAGGCCGACATCATCTTTTCAACCCACATCGAAACCATTCTCGACACCAACAAAAATTATCTCTACATAGACGTAGGTGGTGGTAGTACTGAGATGACACTCTTCGTAAAAGGAGAAGTTGCTACGATGAAGTCCTTCAATATTGGAACCATTCGCCTTTTGAACGATTTGGTTACAGAAGAGGATTGGGATGAAATGAAAAATTGGCTCAAGGCACATCGCGTTGAGTTCAAAGATTTGGAAGCAATTGGCTCGGGAGGTAACATCAACCGCATCTATAAAATGAACCAAAAGATGAATTGGCAACCGCTTTATCGCGATGAGTTGGTGGAATCTGCAGAGCGAATTAACAACATGACCTACGAAGAGCGCCTCATTCTTCTGAATATGAATTTAGACCGCGCTGATGTTGTTCAACATGCAAGCAACATCTTCCTAAAAGTTACGAAGTGGGCGAAGATTCGAAAGATTCATGTTCCAAAGGTTGGTCTTGCCGATGGAATGATTCGACAGATGCACGAAGAGCGCAATTCTAAATAGCGAAGAAGGACAATTTTCGCAACTTTGTGAGGCCCTTCTCATGAAAACCCTCACTAACCTTCTGCGTGCAGGCGTTTTGCCAAAGCATAGCTTTAAAGAAACCAACGATCTGGTTTTAATCAACACCAGGTCCTTAAGTGGTGCGTCCATTTGTTTTGTCCTCTTTTTTGTCGCCCTACCAACCTTTGAATGGCCTTATTTGGGACTCACCCTGTTCACAGCAGTGACCTGCTTACTTATTATGGTCTCCAATTACTTTCACAAGTTTCAATTGGCCATCTTTTTCTTCCTAGTCATTGCGCCCGCCGTGATGATGACATACGTGTTCATATTTGGATCAATTGGCATTGAACTCTACCTAATCCCAGGAGCGACCTTTGCCACCTACCTTCTGTACCCGTCGAAATGGAAGTCAGCATTATTTTTTGTTTACCTCCTCTTGCTTTTTGTCAGCAGCAAACTGATTCTGCTCTGGAAGTTCGACACTCCAGTTTTGAACGAACTGCAAGGAGTACTCTACTTTCCAAACATCGTTCTCGCCCTTTCCCTCACCTACTTGGCCACATTGATGTTTCGAAGCTTTCAAGAAGATCAGCGAATCGAATTAAATCGAAGCAATCAAGTGAAGCAGCGGCTTATGAGCATCATTTCACACGACTTAAGATCGCCTGTGATTTCACTCAAACAACTCTTGGGTTATGCTGAAAAAGTAGGCTTGGAAGAGGATGAATTTAAGGAGTATTTGAAACGCTTGACTACCAGTGTGCAATACACATCTGAAATGATTGACAAGGTTCTTTTTTGGGCAAATAATCAGATGAAAGGCATTGAAGTTGAAAAAAAGAACTTCGACATTGGGCAGCTTGTAGAAGAGGTATTGGATGTTGCACAAGAATCCGCCAAGCAGAAAGAGGTAAAGCTAAATTTTCATCGAAATGGAGAATTGACGGTAGATGCTGATCCCGAGATGCTGCGCTTAGTATTGAGCAACGTGGTAAACAACGCTGTAAAATTCAGTCCAAAGAAAGTTGGGGAAGTTTCAGTTGGAATTTCCAAAATGGAAGGTTTTGCCTGCGTAGAAGTCAAAGACAACGGCATTGGAATGTCGGAAAGTGAAATGGAGCAGATTTTCGCCTTGGAAAAAACTGTTTCGCTCGGAAGCGATGGAGAAAAAGGCGCTGGAATTGGCCTCGTACTTTCGAAGGAACTGATTGAAATGAATGGTGGTGAGCTACTAGCCTTTCGAAATGAAGAGCGAGGAATGCGAATGTGCATTACTCTTCCAGCCAAAGATGCCTAATTTTCCTCCTCCCTTACTTTATCACCTTTTCTTTAAAAGCACTCACAAAGAGCACATTCCCAAGCTCTGGGTAGTCTTCCAAAATATTGGATGAGTTTTCTTCCAAGGCTTCTCCGGAAAAGCCCATAATCGTGAAGTCTGCATCGCGCGATTTCTCGTTGATGATGGCCGAAACCTCACGATCTTCTGCTCTATGAATGAGTTGAATGTTCTTCTCTGAAATGGGAAGTCGTCCCTCCGCAATCATTGTCTTTAAGCGGTTTACTTGTTCCTCTTCCTCCCCTTCTTCAAAAATTGAGAAGATCTTGATGAAACCCTCTTTCCATTCTGCATGACCTAGTAAAATGTACGCGAGCAAAATCATCAAAGAGGAATTCTCGTAGTCTCTTGACGAAATCCAGATATGAATCTCTTCGTGGTAGCCAAAACTCTTGTAATCGCTGCGCAAAAGGCATACGTCAAAGTCGGTCGACATTAGAAGTTGGAAGTTCTTCTTCAATTCATCGACACCCCGTGCATCGCCTTTGGCAAATTCGAATAGAATCAAATTGTTTCCTTTCCCAGAAAGACCACTGAGTTGAATTGATTGTGCAATCGCAGAGGTCATGGATGGAGAAATGATCGTGTCGAGGTACACTTTCGACTTAGAATCGTTCATGAGTGCTACAAGACGTCTCTTTACATCTTGCGAAAGCTGGTAAGTATCTCGCGACAAAAAGCCTTCTATGTAGTGAATGTAGGTTCCAAAGCCATACCGATACGAAAGCCAACGCACGAGGTCAAATGCAGAGGTTCTCTGAAAAGTATCCTGAGAAATACAGATGATGAATGGCCTCCAACGCTCTTCCTCATTCTCTCGATCTCTTCTTTGTAGAAATACCTGAAGTTCTCGGTTCACTTGAAAAATGACACCCTTAAAAAGATCGGCCAATCCTGCTCGGTCGGGAGCAATGCGACTCACCCAAATGTAAATTCCCGCCATTATGATGAGCGAGAAAGCAGCATAGGTGAAATTCATTTTGAACATCAGGTAGAAACAGACCAATGCTCCAAACAAGGAAACATACCAACGCGACTTAAAACTCGGTCGATAAGAAGGATCAGCTGCCAAGTGTTCTAGAAATGAAATGAGGCAAATGGCTCCGTAGGTGACCATAAAAAACATCGAGATGATTTGAGCTACGAAGTCGATGTCGCCAATGGCAATGAAGAAAAACGCAATCACACAGGTCACCATGGTTGCATTCACGGGCTCGTTGTCTTTTGCCTTCCCTTTCGAGAAGAGTTCATTCAACTTTCCGGGAAATATTTTGTCAACGCCAAGCGCTTGAAGTGTCCGCGGTGCAATGATGATGGACCCTAAGGCTGATGAAATTGCAGCTGCAGCCAAACCTATTGGGATGATCGGACCCCAAATGGCAATCTTTCCCATGATGAGATGATCTGTATTAGCAAGATCTTCAGCACTGGCAGAGAAGAAAAGCTTAAACGCAACTAAGATGTAGACGATGATTCCTCCTACAGTTGCCCAAATGGTACCTCTGGGAATGCTCTTTTTTGGATCCTTTAAATCACCCGATAAGCCCAATCCGGCTGCAATTCCCGTAAATGCAGGGAAGATGATTGTGAAGACGTAGAAAAAAGAATCTGGATTCTCGATGGTCGTAAAAATGCTGGATGCATTCTCCGAGTATGAGCTTCCCATGAAGAACATTAAAAGAGAAATTGCGAGAATGATCACCACAATGTACAAAGCCTTTACACCAATGTTGGCACCCTTCGTCAGCATTAAAATGGTAAGCAAGCCCATAAAGAGCATGCCGATCATACGTCCACTAATTAAGATGCCGTAATTCTCCTGAATCATAAGCGCGACTGGGTCGAAAGACACCGCAAAAGCAATGACATAAAAAGCCACCGAAATGGCTTGTGAAAGAAAAAGTGCAATTCCGATGGCGGCTCCGATGTTCAAACCGAAACTTCTCGAAATCATGTAGTAGGCTCCCCCACCCTCTACCTTCTGATTCGTTGCAATTTCAGCAACTGCTAAAGCTGTTGGAATGGTGACCAGATGACCAATAACAATAATCCCCAAAGCTCCTATCAGGCCGACATGACCCAAGGCATAGCCAAAGCGCAGAAAGAGAATGGCACCCAAAATAGTACTGATGGCGGTCATGAATACCGGCCAGGTTCCCATGTTGCTTCCAGAAGAGTTTAACTGTGTCATAGGGTTGCGCTTCCAATAATAGAGAAATCGACCCAAAGAAGACCATACTACTTATGCACTGAGTATCTTCGCGGCCTTCAAATCGCCATGGCAAAAATAGCTCCATTCAAAGCATTCCGACCCACAGAAGACAAGGTTCATCTGGTGGCTTCAAGATCTTACGTAAGCTATTCCCAGGAAGGCCTCATTCAAAAGCTTCACGGGAACCCTTACTCCTACATTCACATCATAAACCCTGAGTACGATCAGGATATAAAGTCAGAATCCTTTAGCAACGATCTCTTTGAGAAAATTCGTCACAAATTTGATGAGTTCGTAAACGAGGGTGTTTTTGAACAAGACCAAGAGCCTTGTCTTTACTTATATCGACAGGAGAAAAAAGCGCACGTTCATTTAGGCATCATTGCCTTGATTCCCGTTGAAGAGTACAACAATGGGAATGTCCTGAAGCACGAAGACACGATTCATCGCCGAGAAGATCGCTTTCGAAGGTATTTAGACGTCACTGGAATCAATGCCGAGCCAGTACTATTGGCCCATCGTGAAGATTACGAATTGCATGCCTTGTACCAGGAAGTTCAGAGTCGCAGACCTACGGTGAACTTCACCACTGCCGATCGAATCAATCATAAGCTGTGGCAAATTTCAAGAAAGTCTGAAATTGACGCTTTCCAGAAAATTTACGCCAACATAGACAAACTGTACATCGCCGACGGTCATCATCGTTGTGCTTCCTCTGCATTACTTGATGAGCACTATCGTTCTGAGGGTATGGATAGACCAGAAGCTGGATACTTCATGGCCATGTTGATTCCACAAAATGAATTGGAGATTGTTGATTTCAATCGGGTGATTCGCTTTGAGCAAAAACGTCCGACCGAAGACTTGATTGAGCAAATCAAAGAGCATTTCTTGGTGGATGAAATGCATGTAGAAGTTTATAAACCACTTCGTCACGGAGAAATCGGAATGTATCTGCGGGGTGTTTGGTATCGTTTGGAGCCTTTCATGCGAGAAATTGACCCTGAACATCCGGTGAAGAGTTTGGATGCATACGTTCTCAGTGAGAATTTGCTGAAGCCAATTTTTGAGATCGAAGATTTAAAGTCGGATCAACGTGTTCGTTTTGTCAGTGGATTGGAAGGTCCTGAAAAGTTGAAAGAACTTGTAGACTCTGGGAAAGCGGACGTTGCCTTCAACCTTTTCCCCGTTTCATTCGAAGAGTTGGAATCTGTTGCTGATGCGGGTTTGAGCATGCCTCCGAAGAGCACCTGGATCGAACCGAAACTGCGTTCGGGTTTGAACATCTATGATTTTAAGAAAGGATAGGAAGAGTTAACTCTTAAACTTGAACGAGCCCTGCTGGAGAAATCTGGTGGGGCTTTTTTAGAGATGAGAGTGAGAGTGAGAAAGGAATGGATTCATTCGTTTAATAAAATTCAAATGCTCTCTTTTTACTAAATGTTTGATTTTGAAAAATTTAAAGTCTTCGGAAAGGCTGAGGAATACTGCCTATTGGTTCGTGCCTTTATAAGAACGACGAGAAAGCTCGAACGTTTTGAACGAGATCAACTTGGGAGGTCAGCCTTAAGTGTAGTTGCTAATATTGCTGAAGGAAATGTGATGATATCCAAGAAAGCTAAGAAGAACTACTTTCTAATTGCAAAAGGCTCTCTTTCAGAAAACCAGGCAATCCTAAGAATCATGAAAAAAGAGAACATTCTAGATGAAGCCGAGTATCAAGAATTCTACACTCTCGCCGATGAAACAGCTCGAATGCTTTCAGGGCTAATCCGAAACTTGAAATGAGAATTCTCTCACTCTCACTCTCACTCTCACTCTCACTCTAGGTTCTCTCTAACACCACGGCATAGCCCTGCCCCACACCTACGCACATCGTACACAGCGCATAGCGCTTTCCGGTTTTCTGAAGTTCGATGGAAGCCGTTTGCATCAAACGAGCTCCTGTAACACCCAGCGGGTGACCAATGGCAATGGCGCCTCCGTTTGGATTTAAACGATCGTCGCCGTCGTCTAAGCCCCATGCACGGGTACACGACAAGGCTTGAGCGGCAAAGGCTTCGTTCAATTCAATGATGTCCATGTCGGCCAAGCTGAGTCCTGCACGTTTGAGTGCAATTTCCGATGCCTTCACCGGGCCAATGCCCATAATCCGTGGCTCTACTCCTGCCACACCTGAAGCTACTATGCGCGACATGGGAGTTAAGTTGTGTGTTTTTATACCTGCATCTGAGGCAACGAGTATAGCTGCTGCTCCATCATTCAAGCCTGAGGCATTTCCAGCAGTTACGCTGCCTTCTTTGCGGAAAGCTGGACGAAGCTTGGCGAGTATCTCGAGACTTGTGCTGGGTTTGATGAATTCATCGTGCTCAACGACGATAGGATCTTTCTTGCGCTGTGGAATGGAAACAGCTGAAATCTCCTCAGCCAAACGTCCGCTCTTTTGAGCTGCAGTGGCTTTCATTTGCGACCAATATGAAAAGGCATCCTGATCTTCTCGACTGATGCCATACTTGTCAACTAGGTTCTCTGCAGTTTGTCCCATACCATCGGTTCCGTAAAGCTCCTCCATCATCGGGTTGATGAACCTCCATCCAAAACTTGAATCGAACATCTGAGCGTCTCTACCAAAAGCTTTACTTGCCTTTGAGATCACCCAAGGTCCTCGCGTCATGTTCTCAACTCCACCAGATATGAATAGGTCCCCTTCCCCACTCTTAATCGCTCTCATGGCTTGAACTGTTGCCGACATTCCACTGGAACAAAGTCTGTTTACCGTTTCCCCAGGAACATCGAAAGGTAAGCCTGCCAACAACAAGGACATGCGGGCTACGTTGCGATTGTCTTCCCCGGCTTGGTTGGCGCAACCCATGATGACATCGTCGATGGCTTTCAGATCGAGGTTTGGATGACGCTCTACCAAGGCTCGAATTGCGTGGGCTCCTAAATCGTCGGTGCGAACGGCTGAAAGGCTTCCGCCAAAACTTCCAATCGGTGTTCTTATGGCGTCAATGATGTATGCTTCACTCATGCGATTAAATTTGGGCAAAGTTAATCGACGAGGCTTGTCCTCTTACCATGATCTATCTATTCCTCTCCATTCTTGCCTCAAGTTTCATCTTCCTGATATTCAATCAATTCAATCGATTTGGCGTCAACAACTTCAAAGCCATCGTTGTGAATTATGGAAGCGCAGGGCTCTTGGGACTGTTGCTTTCCAAAGGTCAAAACTGGGAAGTTCTCCTTCAAACTGAGGTTTTGATGTCCATTGCTCTGCTCGCCGTACTTTTTATTAGCCTATTTAATGTAATGGCAAAAACCACGCAGGTAAATGGAGCTTCGGTAGCCGTGATCAGCAATAAACTATCGGTGGTTATTCCCTTCGTCTTTGCCATTCTTTTTCTTCATGAAGAACTGACTTCATTCAAGGTTTTAGGATTGACCTTCGCCATGGTGGGCGTCTTTTTCAGCTTATTCAAAAGCGGTCAGAACTGGAAAAAGAGCTTCATTCTGCCGATCACACTTTTTATAGGCAGTGGATTGTTGGATGGAATTCTCAAGTGGAATCAGACAAGCTACTTAGAGGGTGACGAAATGATGTCCTTCTCTTCTGCAATATTCTTTAGTGCTTATTTTCTTGGAAGCCTATACATGCTTTTTACTAAAAAGGGTGTGCCAACCAAAGTGGACTTGCGGTGGGGGGTTCTATTAGGAATCGTCAATTTCTTCTCCATCTACCTTATAATGCTTGTTCTCGAAGTCTTTGAAGGAAACAGCTCCATGGCTTTTCCCATCAACAATTTATCAGTCGTTCTCCTAACAACAATGCTATCATTCCTCTTGCTCAAAGAGAAGCTCGAAAAGAAAAACTGGATGGGCATCGGACTGGCAGTTGTGGGTATCTTTATCCTTGGACTCGAACACTTCCTCATTGCATAAACTCTTACTGGTATTTCTATTTATTTCTCAAAGCCTTTTTGCGCAGATTCCTGTGCAATACAGCTTGATGAATGAGCCTGTCGGAAATTTAGAGGAATTCATTCATACCCGATTCGACTTGGGTGTGCTGGACGCGAGGCTCGTAGCCAGTAAAAACTCACCAGGAGGAAGCCATCATTTGTATAAGATCTTCCTGCAGGAATATGAACTGGATGAGGCCTTCATTAAATTGAATCTAAATCGGAATGGGAATCTTTACTCAATAGCGCATGCCCTGCCGATTGATTTAGATTCGAATTATGAACTTCAAGAAATTCAAAAACCTGCCCTCAACGAATTGTATGAGCTGCGTTATTGGAAGCCAGCACTCAAACGAATCGATGAAAAATGGATTCAAGGATGGTTGATTGGCATTGTAGAAAACGATCTTGCTTCTGAGCTATTTGTAGTGCCTTCCGGGGAAATCCTGAATCGGCAAAGTATGATGGATGCCATTTCGGATACTACGGTGAAGGCCAACGTCTTTCGTCCGGACCCACTCACTACGGCCGAAGTTAAATATGGTGCTCCCTACCTCGACAACAACGATCAAACGAATGGCTTTTTCCTGAATCAATTGGTGGAAGTAGATTTGGAACTGCTTTGGAAAGGAGATAGTTTCCAAGTATGGAATGACTACGCTCGCTCTGTAGACCGATCTCCACCAAACGACCCTCCATATCGCAGTCAAAGTGATTTCTTTAAGTTCAACAGAAGCAACTCTCCATTCGAAGAAGTGAACGCTTTGTATCACTTTTCTACCTTCTTGAAAAAGATTGAAAATTGGGGTTTCGACCTCATTGAAGGTCCAATCGACTACGATGCACATGCCTTCAATGGCGATGATTTCGCTGCCTTCAATAGGCTCGATACGTTGATTCTATTTGGGCAAGGTGGAGTTGATGATGCTGAAGACGCCGATATTGTGATTCATGAACTCGGTCACGCATTGAGCTTCTATGCAGCACCACAAACCAACGGAGGCTTTGAGCGACGGGGTTTCGACGAGGCCATTTGCGACTATTTTGCGAGTTCATACTCATACGGTTGGAGTCCGTTCAATTACAAGCAGATTTTCAATTGGGATGGTCACAATGAGTTTTGGCCAGGTCGTGATTTAACGACCAATGAGCATTACCCAGAAGATTTAGGAGCAGAAGACTTCTATCAATCTTCTCTCATCTACTCGGGGATGTTATCTGACTTAATGGATGAATTGGGTCCTGAAACCATGGATCAAATTGTACTTCAAAGTTTGTACGGCTCCTTTCTTGGGATGGAATTCCCGCAAGCCGCGGTCGAACTTGTAATGGCTGATTCAAACTTATACAATGCTGAATATAAAGATGTTATATGCAATGGGTTAAAGTATCGTGGCATATTGGATTGCGATACCATTTTCCGACCAGTGAACTTTTCAGAATCATCTTTGCTTGAGTTGGAGACGATCGTAAGTACGCGACTTAGATGGTATACGTCGGAGATGCACGATTGGGACATTCAAGTCTATGATTTGAGCGGCCGACAAATATTTCGGGTCGACGATACAGACCCGTACAGCCTGCAATTGAACCTAGAAGAGTTGAGTTCAGGCATGTATATGCTGCACCTCACAGGTGATGTCGACATTGTGATCCGCATGCTGGTGTTGCCGGAGAAATAGTGGGTTTGGTATGTCCAAGTTCTACTTCCAGTCACCCTGAGCGAATGGTGAGCCTGTCGAACTGCTGTCGAAGGGGGTTCAAAGCTGTGACTATATTAACGAGGCTTCGACAGGCTCAGCCTGACTATAGAAAGAAAAATGCATTTCTAAAATTCGTCGCTCTGAGCTCTAATCCAATCACCCTGAGCCCTTTTTCAGTCACCCTGAGCTCCCCTTCCAGTCACCCTGAGCTTGTCGAAGTGGGTTCAAAGCTGTAACTACATTAACGAGGCTTCGACGGGCTCAGCCTGACATTCGACAAGCTCAGCCTGATTAGAAACCCCAATCAAGCTCTACTTAAAGTACTCCTTAAACTTCTCCAAAACGTGCGCTGGTGCTTCTACAGGTCTTCCTGTCTTTACGTTGACAAAAACGAGAGTTGTTTCTGCTTCATTCACTTGTTCACCATTTTCTCGGAAGGTTTTATAAAAGAAATGAACACGTGCCCCAGGCATTTTATCAATTTGAGTTTCGATTTTCAGAAGGTCATCGTAAAAAGCAGGCTTGAAGTATTTGATGCGATATTCTAGCACTGGCAACATGATGCCTTCGTCCTCCAAAGATTTATAACTAACTCCCAATGAGCGAAGTGCCTCAACTCGGACTACTTCGAAGTAAGTTGAGTAGTTTCCATAGTATACATAGCCCATCCGATCCGTCTCTGCGTAGCGTACTCGTATTTCTAGCTCTGAATGATACAATTTAGACCCCTTTTAAGTTATAATGTATTTAAGCGATAAAGGCTAACGGGCATGATATCAACCTACTAAGAATTTTTCCCTGAAACCCTCACTCCTATTTAGTTCGGTTCTCGCTCAAGTTGAGTTAAAAAAACTACAAAGTCAATAGACATTTCGTTTTTTTTCTACAGAAATTATTGGAATATTTGTCGACTCAATACGGGGCCCGAGAAACTCTTTTTTCTAGGAATGCTGTAAGGGAAAGTTGCTTTCCCAAGGGACAACTATTTTATTGTTTAACTAAACACCTGATTCACATCAAATGAGCAAAAAAACGCTTGAAGAGGTCTGGTCGAATTGCCTGTCGGTGATCAAAGACAATGTAAGCCTGCAGAGTTATAAGACCTGGTTCGAACCCATTAAGCCGGTTAAGCTCAAAGATAGTGTGTTGACGATTCAAGTTCCAAGTCAATTCTTTTACGAATGGCTAGAGGAGCACTACATTACACTGCTTAAGAAAACCATAAAAAAGGAACTTGGAAGTGATGGCAAGCTGGAATACAGCATTATCATGGACAACAACCTAACTTCATCTAAACCATATTCAGTTCGGATCCCTACTTCCAATACAGCGGCGGTAAAGAACCCTTCCGTGAGTATGCCGATAGAGATTGGTGAGAAAACCATCAAAAACCCTTTCATCATCCCAGGATTGAAAAAGGTAGTGGTGGATTCGCAGTTGAATCCGAACTATTCGTTCGACACATTCATCGAAGGAGATTCAAACCGCTTGGCACGTTCAGCAGGATATGCAGTCGCAAAGAAACCTGGTGGCACAGCTTTTAATCCATTGCTAATTTACGGTGGTGTAGGTTTGGGGAAAACCCACCTTGCCCACGCAATTGGCATCGAGATCAAAAAGAACCACCCTCAGAAGACAGTACTTTACGTCTCTTCTGAAAAGTTCACTCAGCAATTCATCGAGTCGGTTAAAAACAACAACCAGAACGATTTCATTCACTTCTATCAAATGATCGACGTACTGATCATTGATGATGTGCAGTTCTTCTCTGGTAAGGACAGAACGCAAGATGTGTTCTTCCACATTTTTAACCATCTCCACCAATCTGGAAAACAATTGGTTCTCAGCTCCGACAAACCGCCGGTTGAGATGCAAGGCATGGAACAACGCCTTCTGTCTCGATTCAAGTGGGGATTGTCAGCCGACCTCCAACCACCTTCAATTGAAACGCGCATAGCGATTCTTGAAATGAAGATGTACCAGGAAGGAATTGAATTACCAAAAGAGGTTGTGGAATATCTCGCCTACAGCATCACAACAAATGTTCGTGAACTTGAAGGCGCTTTGATTTCCTTAATCGCTCAGTCATCGCTCAACAAAAAGTCAATCACCTTAGACCTTGCTAAGCAAATGATTGATAAGTTTGTTAAGAACACGGCAAGAGAAGTATCGATAGATTACATTCAAAAAGTCGTTTGCGACTACTTCGATTTGCCCATCGAACTGTTGAAATCAAAAACAAGAAAACGCGAAGTTGTGCAAGCAAGACAAATTGCGATGTACTTTTCGAAAAAGCTCACCAAGTCGTCGTTGGCCAACATCGGAGCTCATTGCGGAGGTAAAGACCACGCAACTGTTCTTCACGCTTGCAAGACGGTGAACAATTTGATGGACACAGACAAAACATTTAGAGGATATATAAGTGATCTTGAGAAGAAGATCGCTATCCAATAATATTTTCATGGTTGGTTGTGAATAGGAATCGTTTCACTCGAAACGGTTCCTATTTTTTTTGGGATAAAATGAAGAGAGTATTGATGGTTTGTTTGGGGAATATTTGCCGCTCCCCCATGGCTGAAGGAATTTTCAGAGCAAAAACGGCGGAGGCTGGAATCGAGCTTGAAGTGGATTCTGCTGGAACTGCAGATTATCACGTTGGAGAGGAACCAGACCCACGTGCCATCGAAAACATGCGCTCGCATGGCATCGACATCAGCAATTTACGTGGACGCCAATTTGTGCAAGAAGATTTCGATCGCTTCGACCACATCTTCACCATGGACGAAAGCAATCACCTAAACGTATTGCGCCTAGCAAGAACAGAGGAAGACAAAGCCAAGGTCAGTATGTTCCTCAATTCTTTGGTTCCTGGAAGCAATAGCCCTGTGCCGGACCCTTGGTTCGGAGGAAACGACGGATTCGAAGACGTTTTTCAGATGCTGAGCAAAACTTCAGATAAGATTGTAGAAGAACTGAAAAAGTGAAAACAGGTAAGTTATATCTGATTCCAGTAAAGCTGGGCCTTGAGGGTCGCATCAGCGACATTCCTCAACACACCATCGATGTTGCCATCGAACTCAAGAGCTTTTTTGTTGAAAGAGAGAAAAGTGCTCGTGCTGCATTGAAAGAGTTTGGATTGAAAACATCTCAGTCCGATATTGAACTTTTCGACATTGGTAAACACGGACAACAGCAGGGCTTCGATGAGCAATTGATGCGCTGCTTTTCAGGGGAAGATCTCGGACTGCTTAGTGAAGCCGGCGCACCTGCTGTCGCCGACCCAGGCTCCCGGGTTGTGTCAGAAGCCCAGGCAATGGGGGTCGAAGTGGTTCCCTTGGTTGGCCCCTCCTCTATTCTTATGGCTTTGATGGCCAGTGGGATGAACGGGCAAAACTTTGCTTTTCAAGGATATGTGCCAATTCAGAAGAACGAGCGAAGAAGCTTCTTGAAGAGACTCCAGTCCTTCATCGAGCGCGACGATCAAACTCAAATACTCATCGAGACACCTTATCGGGTTCAAAACCTCTTAGAGGAGCTCTCATCTCACTTGTCGCCGAAGATTCAAGTTTGCTTGGCAATGAACTTGGGCTTACCGAATGAGAAAATAGAGAAACGCTCAGCCGCCGATTGGAAAGGCGAAAAACTGAGGGAAAAGAAGCCGCTGGCGGTTTTTGTTATTGGGCATTAAACGAGCTTCCTACTGAAGGTTCAAACCAATCCAGTTCGCCTTTTTTTAACGAAATCGTACATTGCATCAAACTTGATTTATGAGAGCAATCCTTCTTCTTATTGTACTTGTTGCAGCAAGCCAAGTCCAAGCCCAATACAAAATGAAATGGTGCAATTCGAACGGATCCAGAATCACTTCGATTGATTCAGATCCCCAAAAAGGCCATGTCGTTAAGTTGGATGGCACTCGCCTAGACGGAATCCTCTACATCAAGATCAAAGAAGCCGACACGGTTTTGTTCAAAATCAAAACTTCAGGGGGAAAGGTGAAATTGACGCGCGATGAAATAAGCGAGTTCGGATTGGACTTAACCATCGCCGATATTGAACAAGGTAAAGAAGCCATTGAGCAGTTTCAAGAAGGTTCCATCACACTCAATTCAGGGAAAGAATTGAAAGGAAAGGTCCTAGTAAGCAAGGAGCCCTTGTTTTGTGATAAGCTCGAAGCGCGTCCCTTTCCAGGATCAGAAAATGTTCCCAACAGCAATCCCAAATCCAAGGTTTCAAAAAAAACATTATTCTCGATATATGTATCGGAGTGTATTCTTAGCCGATGAAGCTGGCAAGGTTCGTCCTTACTCTTCTTTGGAACTGCAGTCGGCACAGATGAATGTTGATGGGGAATTGGTTTTTTGGGAACGCTACGGACAATCCTTAACCAAACACTTGGTTCACGGAAAGTACAGCATGATGGGCAATCCTTTTCCAACAACAAAAGACCTTGGAAAGCAACAGGCCAACCAAGCAGTCATCAATGACGTTCAAAGAGCTCGAGTAGAATCAGCGGCCGAAAAAGGGAAAATTGCAGCACCTATTCAAGCCACTGCGAGTACTGTTTACAACACAGAATATTTGATCCACCTGCCAGCTGAGGCAGATTTCTTAGTAGTTACTCCTGAGAATTTCAAAGAGTTGATAAACCGATTTTTAACACCATGCCCTCAATATCATCAAATAGACAAGAAAGCAAAGAAGGATCTCGATAGCATTTCAGATATGAAGGACATCGTTGAATTTCTAAATGCCTCCTGCGAATGATGATTTGAGTGTTTTTGGATGGGTTCGAAAGATCATTTGATTCCCACTAGCTCAACATCGTAGACGACGGTAGTGTACGGAGGCACGATTCCAGTTGAAGAACCTTCCTCCCCAAAAGCCTTTTGAGAGGGAATCACAAAGGAAGCCTGCCCTCCTACTTTCATCTGTTTTAAGCCAATCATAAAACCCTCGATTACCTGATCGGGCTTGCCCAATTCAAACTCGAGCGGATCTTTAAAAATATAGGTGTCGTCGAACATCACTCCATTCACGAAACTGGCTTGATAATGCACAAGGACGGTTTCCCAACCCTCTATCTGATGTCCTTCGCCTTCTTGATGCTGTAAGTAATAGATGCCATCCAGCAGTTGCTCCTGACTGATCTGCTTCTCCTTCAAGAAGTTGTTTAGAAGAATCTGCTCATTCATCTCCATGTCTTGAATCCAGTCGCTTTTATCGCGTTCTTCTTCTTGTTGTTCCGGATCAAATAAGCGATTCAGACGAATGTCCATTTTGTATTTCGCGTACTTTCCATTGTACTTCTTCTCACCATTAATACCGTCTAAATCCAAGCGTTTTCCTTCAACAATAAAGCTCGCACTGTCGCCTTCATAAAGCAAGCTTAAAGCCTCGTTCAATCCCCCGTTTTTAATGGGCGTCAATCGATAGGCGCTTTGATATGCGCCAAATGCATTGCTGTAGAGCAAAGAGTCGTGCATGTCTTTGATGGCGATGTTGGCCAAAACCACATCACCCTCCTCTGCGCGTTTTTCGCCATCTCCGAGAGAGTGAATTCGATAGTGAAGTTTGGTCTCGGTTAAGGAATAACCTTCATGCTCCGATTGATCGCAAGAACTTAGGAAGCTCAAAGTCATAAAGACAAAAGCAAGTGGCTTAAGTAAACCAACTGAAGGCTTTCTAAAGTTTCTCATTTGATTCCTTCCAATTTTATAAAGACAACCAAACTCGCGTTTGAAGGAATCTTGTTCTGATCGCCAGTAAGCCCATGACCTAGATGTGGAGGAACAATAAACTTCGCTTTCTGACCTACCGACATCAATTGAATGCCCTCATGCAATCCACTTTCCACAGCATCCTGAGCCACCACAAACTGCTCAAACTCGCCTTCGTTCGATTCATAGGCTAAGTCGCCATTGAGCAATTGGATTTTGTAGGAAACAAATACTCGATCTCCTTTTTGCGCCTTCACCCCTTCCTCACCTATAATCTGGTAGTAAAGGCCTGTTCCGCTCTGACTCATCTCCCAGCCGCGTCTTTTTATGAAGGCCAAAATTCGTTCATCTTCTGTGAGAACAAGGTTGCGATTGTGCTTTAATAAGTCTTCTCTCAACTCCTGATCGCTGGGCTTCGAAGCTGGTTCTTTACGATTCTCGCAGCTTAATATGCTGAATGCAAGAAGCAGAAGAATTAAAGAAACGAGTGCGGTTTTTTGATTCACCTCTGTAGAATGGCTTTGAATCTCAAAGATTGAAAAAAATCATGGCAACAAGCTCGTACTTTTGCGCGCTCTATGACAAAGCAATGTCTTTTGTTTCTTCTCATTGCATGCTTCAGTTTTAATACCGAGGCTCAGAACCTCTCCTTGTATGGAGGGTCCTATTCTACGATCAACAATAGCCAAGTCAACCCGGCCAATATTGTAAACTCAACTTCCTACTTATAAATCGTTCCTATGGCAGGTTTCGGAACTTTTAGGAATTCCTACCTCTACTTACGTGATGCAGATTTTAGTTCCAAAGCATTGGACCGGTTTGACAAGGAGCAACACAATTTCTTTGGACATGCTGAAATCACGCTGGCATCCTTCGTGCAGATGTCGGAAAAATGGGCATTTGGCTTGATCAATCGATCCAGAAACATGGCGACATTGAAACGAATTCCCAGAGAGTTGGCGAAGTTCGGATATGAGGGTCTTGATCATCCACCCTTGCACAACCAAAGGTTCGAGCATTCTAATTTTCATGCAAAAGGAATGGCTTGGGGTGAAATTGGAATCTATGCCGGTCGCATTATTCATCAGTTTGGCGAGCAGTTCGTCTATGCCGGGGCATCTGTGAAAATTCTGAATGGCTTTGGATACGCAGGAATCAACTTCGACAACATCGATTACGTTGCCGACAGCTTGAATCTTGAGGTCAACAACTTTGAAGGAGATTTCGCCTTCGCTGTTCCTGGTTGGGGAAAGGGATATGGCGCTGGAATGGACTTGGGCTTGACCATCGTTAAAACCTTGCAAGCCGCTGGTCACCACATTCCGCATTCCATCAAGGGCAATTGTAAAAGCGTAGACTATTTGTACAAAATAGGCTTTTCTCTTCTCGATGTGGGAATCATTCGTTTCTACAATTCCTCGACGCTCAGAGGTGTTGAAAATGAATTTCTAACTTGGGATGGGTATTCGAATCAGGCCGTCACAGGCTTAAGCTCCTTCGACTTTATAGCAACTCAAAAACTGGAAAAATCTGGTGCAGACTTTTACTCAGATTCAACTTTCAATGCTTGGCTACCCGTGTCGATGTCCTTCCAAGGAGATTACAATTTTGAAAATGGATTTTTCGCCTCAGGTGTACTTATGGCTCCAATCAATTTGGGCCAGCGCCACGGCGCTCAACGCATTTTCTCGGCACATGCTTCCCTTCGGTATGAGCATCGCCTTTTTGAAGTTGGAGTTCCCTTAAGTGCTTATATGATACGCCGACCAAGTATTGGCCTCTGGTTGCGCTTAGGTGTCCTAGAAATTGGTTCGGGTAACTTCCTTCCCTTCCTTTTTAATCAAAGTGTTTACAGCGGGGATGTGTATGCCGGGCTTAAGTTCAACATCCTTCAATCTAAAGAATGCCGACAGTATCGTAGGAGTCAAAAGCATCTCATTCACGGTGTTCAAATCTTTCGCTTTCGACGAATAAAGCCCACGAGTCAACAGGCCAAATGATTATGAGATGTCATACAGGTTCTCATGAGAGTTTATATTCGTTGCAAACAATTTCTCATGGCCTACTTTGAAAAGGACTTCATCAAGTTTTTCAAGGAACTTGAAAAGAACAACGACCGGGATTGGTTCAAGGCAAACAAGCCGAGGTACGAAGAAGTGGTAAAAAAACCCTTTGAACTCTTTGTTGCAGACTTGATTGTAAACTTCGCGAAGCAAGACAAGAAGCTCATCGTAACTCCTAAGGAATGCATCTTCCGCATCTATCGTGATGTACGCTTTAGTAAAAACAAACAGCCCTACAAGCTGAATGTCTCCGCCATTATTTGTCCAAAAGGACGGAAAGGAAAAGATTACCCTGGAATGTATGTGGAACTCAATCACAATCATTTCCGCTTTTACACGGGTTGTTACTTTCCAGAAAAGCAAGCCTTGACAGACATTCGGTACGAGATTGCTGCAAAGCCGGCCGAATTCAGGAAGTTGATTTCAGGAAAGAAATTTGTCGACCTATTTGGAGAGATTCGAGGCGAAAAGAATAAGATTCTCCCAAAAGACCTAAAAGAACCGGCAAGCACGGAACCATTGATCTTCAATAAAAGTTTCTACTCTTTTCATGAAGAGGATCCCAACGTTCTTCTTGAAGACGATTTGATGAAAAAGTGCCTCGATTACTACAAAATAGCTCGTCCTTTAAACGATTGGCTCATACGCGCTGGAGGTTACTCCGAATAATCTTCAAACTGCAACCACACAGAAATAAATTCAAGACAGCAAGCATTGAACACAAAAGCCTCCCTACTATTAATCCTGTTTTTTGGAATCGCACTTTTTCCAGGAACAGCCAACGCGCAACAACAAGATTATGCACGAGCAATTTTAAATGAGCTCTGCAGTCCACAGATGCATGGAAGAGGATATGTGAACAAAGGAGACAGCATCGCCTCAGAATTCATTGCTGAAGCCTATAAGAACCTTGGCTTGAAGTCCTACGAAGGTTCTTATTTTCAGAAGTTCCAAGTACCGGTCAACAGCATTGTGGGCAAACTTCGACTTGTAGTTAATGGTCAGGAATTGCGTCCCGGAGTCGACTACATCGTTCATCCCTCCTCTCCGAGTTTAAAAGGAACTTTTGAGACTCAGTATTTTATAAAGAGGGGCTTAAAATCTCCAGGGAGTTTACTCGGTGAAATCATGCACTCCCATGGTAAAGTGATGGTCTTGGACCGCAATCGATTCAAATCGAAAAAGGAAATCAACGACGCTCTAAATAAAGTCCAACACTACTTAAGGGTTCAGAAAGAATACGAAATGGAAGCTTTTGTGGTTGTGAAACGCATGGGTGAGAAGTTGCTTTGGACGGGTTCGCAAATTGTGAGTCCGCGACCTATGATTGAGATTGACGCTCACGCCATTGAAGGGCGCATCAAAGAGATCTCGATTGAAGTCGAGAATAAGTTCTTCCCGAGCTATAATACGCAGAATGTTATTGGCTTTTTGGAAGGAAAAGACGCTTCGAAAACTGTTGTTGTTACAGGTCATTATGATCACTTGGGACGAATGGGTGATAAAAGTTATTTCCCTGGTGCCAGCGACAACGCGAGCGGCATTGCGATGCTTCTGAGCTTGGCAAAACACTTTTCACTTGCCGAGAATAAACCACCCTTCAATATGGCTTTCATGTGCTTCTCGGCTGAAGAGATTGGAATTCTTGGATCCAAGTTCTACACTGAAAATCCCTTGTTTCCAATGGACGACATAAAGCTACTCTTGAACCTCGACATTATGGGAACCGGCGACGATGGGATTCAGGTTGTGAATGGCACCATCTACAAAGAGGAGTTCGACCGACTCGTTAGTTTGAACGAAGAGAAATCATATTTAGCCCAAGTTAAGATCAGAGGAGAACGCTGCAACAGCGACCATTGCTGTTTTCACGAAAAGGGAGTTCCGAGCTTTTTCAGCTACACCTTGGGGGGGAAGTCGGAATATCACCACGTAGACGACACAGCCGAGAGTCTTACTTTAAGCAAGTTTGAAGATGTCTTTAAACTTTTTAGAGACTACTTAGGAAGCATGGAATAAGGGTCATCAATAAACCAGTACGCTCTGAGCCCTTCCAGTTTCAAGTTCACGAACTAAATAAAGTCCAGCGTTTAATGAAATGAGCGCCTCTCCTCCACTTTCAAGAAGGATTTCAGTCTGTTTCTTTCCATCAATGCTGAAGATTTCTAAGTGAAGTTCAGAATCGACCGAACTCAATACCTTCAATTGACCTGAAAGAGGCTGAACGACATTCCAGCCATCTTGCGTCAATGCTTCATTCAATCCCACAATCGCAAAGTCAAGAGTATCGGAGCTCTCTGAACTGCAACCCGTCGCATTTGTGACGATCAAGTAATATCTGCCTTCTTGGCCGGGAGTAAACGAAGAATCTGTGGACCGGCTTGTTCCTTGTGCATTGAACCACTCGTATGAGTAGCCAGCTGAAGCGTGCAAGATGTTTCCAGTTCTGCTGATGATTGGCTTAGCAGGAAATGCCACCACCTCAATGCTGTCTTTAATCGAATTGCTGCAAAAGTTTACGCTGTCGGTGCGTGAATATGTTATTTCATGAATGCCTACTCCTGCGCTGTCGGGAAAGAAACCGCCAAAGCTCACGCCAGTTCCAGAATAGATTCCACCGCTCGGACTTCCAGGTAATTGATATGGAGGGTTCGTGAGGCAGAAACTGGTATCCAAATCCAAAACAACCTCAGGTAAAGCAAGCAATCGAACGTAAATGGATTTGCTGTTTGAACATGAATTGCTGTCGGTGTAATAGTACCATACCTGTTGCAAGCCTGAAGAATAATTCGTGGGATTGAAGCTGCTGATGGTGTCGCCAGCTTGAGTGTAAACACCGCCCGCAGGAGTTCCAGTTGTGAGGGTGAATGCCGGAGCGTTCGCGCAACGAGGCGTTACTGGTCTGAAGTCTACTACTGGCAAGCCATAAACTTCAATCTGGGAATGTGCCGTATCCTTACAGCCAGTGCTGTCGGTGTATTGATAGACAACGGTGTGTTTCCCAACACCTGCTTGACTGCTGGCAAAGAGATTTCCACTCACATAGGTTCCTGAAAAAATTCCTCCAGAAGGAATTCCACCTTGCAGAGTATCGTATTGGACTGTGCTGCACGCGCCGCCCAAGCCACTCAGACTTACTTGTGGTAATGCTCGCTTAACGAGGTGAACTTCATTGCTGGTGTCTGAGCATGAACCAGCCACCAACACCATTTTGTAGAAACCAGAATCAGAAGCCACATAGCGGTTGCTTGTCTGCCCAGGAATTAAACTTCCGTTTTTATACCAAGTGTATTGCAGTCCGGTCGAGCTGTGACTAAGAACGAGGTTCACTCCAATGCAAAGTGAAACGCTGTCTTTGGGATGGATGCTGTTGTTCTCGAAGTAGGTGGCGATGTACTCTCCACTCCCGCGGGACGTTTTTGTAATCGAACTGCTGCTAAGGCTAGTACTGACCGCAACCCAAGTTGAATCGGAGCCATCCGTACGATAAGCCAAGTCGACAAGGCAACTTCCAGAATTTAGAAAGGCAGCTGAGTTCCCATAGCTGTGGGTCATTGTTGCCGTAGGGTTCGTACCTCCAACAAAATAGACTCCCCAATAGGCGGAAGAATCGTAGGATGAAATGCTGGAAGGCATTTGCCGGCCAAGAGGCATTGTATCCACTTTATACAAATATGTCAAGCTAGGATTCCCAGAAATTGAGGTCAAGCTCATCTGATTTCCCACTGGTCCATAACTGAGATTGGACGAGCTAGAATTGGTGTAAACAGCTGTATCGCCAATAGGTGCGCTGGATCTGTTCCAAGAAGGTGAGTTTAGAAGAGTCCCTGTATGACCATTTCCGCTGGCATCTGTTGTTGTGCTTCCACTTCCTTCGTCCATTGGATAGTAGAGTTCAAGGTTCGAGTAATTGGTGTGACCTGAATTGATCTTTTGACACATCCACTTTTGAAGGTCGTTTTGAGAGACGGCAGCTTTCCAGATTCTAACCTCCTCCATACTTCCATCCAATATGCGATCGTTCCCATAGTTGCGGGCTACGAACAAGGTGTCGTTTGCTGAGAAAGATCCTGAACGGGCTGAAGAGGACTCCAAGTTTCCGTTCAAGTAAATGCGCATGTTCGAGCCATCATAGGTCGCAGCGACGTGATACCAAGTCCCAGTGCTCAAATTCGTTACTCCATCTAGTTTTACTTGGGAACCGCTGAAGTTCAATACCATTTGCAGTCTATTGGCGGGGATGCTGGCATCCCCAAATCGAAGGAGGGCCGTATTGGACGAACCTGCTTCAATTCCAAGGATGCTTGAAATGAATGGAAACGAGCTTTTAAAATTATCGACTTTGACCCATGCCTCCATTGTAAGAGCGCTCCCTGATAGGTTTAGCACACCGCATTTTACTCGGGAAGTAGTGCCGTTAAATTCAAGATTGTAAGCTGAACCCTGTGCCCATGAAGGAGCTGCGAATAGGCTTATTATTAGGAAAGATAAAATTGAGCGCATGTTGTTGTATTTGACTCAAAACTACGTCTTTGCCCCTCACTCTGTGGTCGATATCACAAAGATTTCTGGAGTCTAAAAACCTTTAAATCAAAATTCCAAAACCTTTCTGTCAGTTGAATGTTTCTTATTCCATGCAACGACTTTGGCTCTTAGGAAAGCTTGTCGGATACCGACGAATGGAACAGAACAATTGGTTCTATTCAGTAGACGAATTTTGGTGGAACGGGAAACCGATTGAATTCGATCGCATCGACCCTTCCGCGGCATGCCAGGATAAAAATCGCAGGAACCTTTTTCAGAACGATATTGTGTATGCCTACAAAGGCAAGAATGGTCGATTCGTCAATTTGGTGTGCAGGGATGGAAAATGTTTTGGTCGAACCTTCGTAGGAGATGAACTCCTCGACCTCAGTACCTGCCGACTTGAGTTCAAAGCCATCGGCAGTGGAAACCGAAACATGGATCGAATTTTAATCGAACACATTTCCAATACCAAAGGCCTGAAAGACCAACTCAAGCCTATTTCATAGGTTTCAATGTGAATGAGTGTTCAAAACGAGCCAGTCCATTCACCATCAACTCAATTTTGTGGACTCCAGGCTGATGTTTCCTCGTCGATAATTCTTTAAAGGAGTGCTTGCGCTGAAGTTGCAAAGACTCATTTGGATTCAGTTCATACTCCCCTATTTGAAACACTTTTGCATTGCTGCCGTGCTTTCGCTTGAAGTGCATCTTGTATTCCAAACGAAGCTTCATCTGTTCAGTTTTGGGGTTCTTAACTTCAAATTCCCAGAATAAGTGAGATTCCCATTCAATTTCACTTGAAGAGAAGCTGACATTCTGAAGTTCAAATTGATTTCCAATTCCGTAGCCAAACAATTGAAGAGCCTCAGGTCTTCCTTCTTTTAATAGGCTTCGAAGTCCACGTTTGAGAATCCAATCGGTGTGCTTTGAATGCCCCGCCCATTTCTGTGCAATTTCTAACACTCGACCAGGATGATCTTTAGAAATGTCGTTTAGATTGTTGGCTACACTCTTTCGAACATACAGGCTGGAATCTGATTTGAGCTTTTCGAGAATTGGGAAGATTGGACTTGGATCTTGAATGAAGTTTTTCAAGGAGCCGCCCCAAGGTAAGCGAGGTCTACAGCCTTCTGAAGCCAATCTGCGCACATGTTCGTTTTCATCGGAAGTCCAAGCCAACATTTGTTGCATGCTCTGCTCGGGGTACTTCTCTAAGAATGGACGAATCGCAAATTCAGAAGTTGAAAATCGCGTTACATAAGCCAGGTCCTCCAATGCCTCATTAGGAGAATCAAGACCTTTTCTGGAAATGTATTCTGGAATGAATACGGCCGCATAGCCCGAATTTAACTTGGGTGCCAGCATCAAAATGTATTCTCTTGCCTCGTTGTACTCGTCTGGCAAATAGAATTCCATGCTTCTGCGCAAGGCGGAAACCCTTTGATTGAGTCCAAGGTCTGACCAAGAAATCATCGTGCGTTGAACGAAGCACTCAATCGATACGTTGGGAATCAGCAACTTAAGCTCCTTCCCTACCTCTGAAACATATTTACGATCGATGAGATTGCGCAACTCTTCAGCCACCGATCAGCGCTTTAGTCGTTTCTTGATGTAGGTAAGTAGAGCCTTAGACTCTTTTGGCTTTAATTGCAAACCAAATCCCAAGGTGTCTTGAAAGTGCTTAAAAAGAATGGTTTCGCCGCCAACAACCCACCACGACTTAGAATAGGACTGAGCAAAGGATCGGCGATTTTCTTCAGCCATTTGCATATTTCTCACGTTTTCTCGAAAGAAAATTTTGGCCTTTCCATAAGCCCGAACATCTCGCTTTATGCTCAAGCTTTGGGCGTCGATTGTGATTCGCTCGAATCCCCACTTGCGCCAAAACCAGGCATAAGCAACCTTATATTCAAAGTATGACCAGAAGGCAAGGTAGACCAGAATGAAGATGAATACTGCTCCTTCTTGAGGCTCGAGTAATTGTAGTGCCACAAAAAAGCCACATGCGGTCCAAGCAAGAAACCAAACCAGCAAGAGTGTTTCCTTCCACGATTCAATTTGAGCGCTGATGGTTATTGTTGTCTCATTGCCCACTTCAAACATTTTTATGCGGTCGCCTATCTCGTGTTCCTTCATTCGACAAAATTAATCGTCTCAGGCTTGGAATGGTAATTGACTTGCAGTGAATAAATAGGCTAAAATTTAGATATTTGTCAATTATGAAAAAGACACTCTTATTCAGCATCGTTTTAATGATCAGTATTTCGGCCATATCTCAAGTTACTGGCGGAAATCACGACAAACTTTTCGACCTCTATCTATTAGAGAAGTACGAGGACTGTTATTACAAGGCCTTTAAGATGACCGAGAACGATAAGTACTCCTACGATGCAGAGCCATTTCTCTACGTTTCGATGTGCGCTCTCAAGATGGCAGACGATCCCAACTTATCTGAAGCTTATCCAGATGCATTCAGCAACATGATTAAGTATGCCCAAAAAGGGGTTAAAATCATCGACAAGCTTGAATCAAAAGAGAAAGAGACCATCTCCATCGTGGACCAAGAGGATTTCTTTCAAGATTTAAAGGATTACACGCTGAATGAGATTTTCTTCATCTGGGTTGAAAATAAGTTTTCCAAAGCCGCTTCACTCTATCGCAAAATCATCAAAATATTTCCCAACGACGAAAACATTCTCTTCCTTGCAGGAGCTGGTGAAATAATGTCGAACAATCGTCAGGGTGAGATGAAGCTTACCGACGCCAAAGCCATGTTTGAGGAAAAGTATGGCCGTTCTGGCTATACTGGTGACGAGGTTTCCAATCAATATTTCGTAAAAGGTTTGATCAGCTTCACCAATTGGGCTGTAAAAAACGATAAGAGCGATATGGCGAAAGACTGGATTGCCTTGGCTCGAAAATACATGCCAGATGATGAACGCGTAGAAGAGCAATACGATCTACTTCTCAATTAGAAATCAGGAATGCGCATCGATGTTCTTTCGGCGCAGCCCGAACTTCTAGAAAGTCCTCTCAATCATTCCATTCTTAAAAGAGCCCAAGACAAAGGTCTCCTTGAAGTGCACTTGCATCAACTTCGAGACAAGGGTTTGGGTAAGTACAATCAAATCGACGACTATCAATTTGGCGGCGGGGCTGGAATGGTTTTACGCTGCGAACCGATTTTTGATTGGATCGAAGAGTTGAAATCTCAGCGGAACTACGACGAGATCATTTATATGACACCCGATGCGCCAGTATTCAATCAGTCGCAAGCCAATAGTTTAAGTCTCAAAGAAAACCTCCTGATTCTCTGTGGTCATTACAAAGGAGTTGATCAGCGCATACGCGAGGAACTCATCACCATGGAAATTTCCATTGGGGACTATGTCCTTACAGGTGGCGAACTTGCAGCTGCCGTTGTATGTGATGCTGTAGTTCGGCTCATTCCAAATGTTATTGGAGATGAGACTTCAGCATTGAGCGATTCCTTTCAAGATGATTTACTTGCCCCTCCTGTTTATACCCGCCCATCTGAGTATAAAGGCTTGAGCGTTCCCGAGATCCTTTTGTCGGGGAATGACAGAGCAATTGAACTATGGAGGATGGACAAAGCCATCGAACGCACAGAATTAATTCGTCCAGACTTAGGAAAATCTCGTGATTAGGAATTTTGAAATTCACATTCTCTTAATCTTGCAGCTGTGATTTTCATGACATCTATTTCTATTTTCGCTGGTATGCATAAAGCCCTCCGCTTTACCAGAATTTCATTTTTGCATTTTGCTCTTTTCATTCTGAGCCTAAGCTCGGTTCAAGGCTTAAGAGCTCAAGACTCTACTATAGATATAACTTCTGTAGTACAAGAAGTTGAGCTTATTGAGTTCAATAACTTATTCACACAAAATGTAGGTTCTGAATCTGCTAAGCTTTATTGGAACAGCATCCGTGGAAGTGAGTCGATAATGCTCCGTTACAAAGCGAAATCTGATGAATCTTTTGATATCATCGAGCTCGACCAAAAGGCAATTCATCTAGAGCTTCAAAACCTTCAAGAACGAACAGACTACATCTGGCAGCTTGGAGCTAAAACTGCAACGACCACTCTTTGGAGTAAAGAACAAAAATTTACTACAGAGGAGGGTTACAGTTGGTACTCAATCCTAATACTCATTGGAGCTCTTGGATTCTTCATTTATGGTATGAAGATTATGAGCGAGGGAATCCAACGCTTTGCGGGAGACAAGATGCGTCAGATTTTGGGGGTAATGACCACAAATCGTTTTGCTGGACTCTTTACCGGCTTTCTGACCACAAGTCTCATTCAAAGCTCCTCAGCTACAACTGTTATGATTGTGAGCTTCGTAAATGCAGGGCTATTGTCATTGCGACAAGCGATTGGCGTTATCATGGGAGCAAACATTGGCACTACAGTCACTGCAGTGATGGTAACCTTCCTCGGCTTCTCTAAGTTCAGTATTGCATCTTACAGTTTGCCAATCATAGCCATCGGCTTCCCCTTGCTGTTTATGAAAGGAGATCGAACGAGATCATTTGGTGAATTCCTGATTGGATTTGGCTTGCTCTTTATGGGGCTCGACGCACTTAAGAATGCCGTCCCTGGCTTGGATTCAGGAATTATGATGTATTTGGAGCCCTTGACCGGTATGGGAGTTTTCTCTACCCTTCTTTTCGTTGGAATTGGAACCATCATTACTGTCATCATACAATCCTCTAGTGCCGCCATGACACTCACGCTTGTGCTATGCGGAAAGGGATTACCATTTGAATTGGCTGCCGCCATTGTTCTTGGTGAGAACATCGGAACCACCATCACCGCGAATCTCGCAGCAATGATTGGGAATGTTCATGCGAAGAGAGCCGCCCGAGCGCACCTCATGTTCAATTTGTTTGGAGTTGTATGGATGATTGTAGTCTTTCCTTTCTTTTTGAATGGAATTGACTCCTACATTGGAAGCACATCATTGCGCTCCCCCCTTGCAGCAGACGCAGAACCTCAAGCCATTCAGTGGGCGCTTACGCTCTTTCATATTGCCTTCAACATCGTCAATTCCCTCATTCTTATCTGGTTTGTTGACTTCATTGCTAAAACAGCGGTCCGCATGGTGCCCAGCCGTGGTGAGGACGATGAATTTAGGTTGGAATACATTGGTAGAGGAATCCTTTCCACTCCCGAATTATCGGTTCTCGAAGCACGAAAAGAGCTCAGTAAGTTTGGTGCCATCATCCGTAAAATGAATGGATTTGCTCGAAGCCTAATTTTCGAAAAAGACGACAAGAAGAAATCGAAACTCAATGCTCGTATTGGAAAGTATGAGGACATCGCTGACCGTCTTCAAGTTGAAGTAGATACCTACCTAGCTAAAATTGGTGAAGGTGAATTGAGCGATCGTTCGATAAGAGATGTAAGAGCTATGCTCTCCATCAGTGGTGACCTAGAGCGTGTTTCCGACCTCTACTATCAGTTTTCAAAGATTTTCCAGAATAAGGAGAAAAAGAAAATATGGTTTACGCCAGAACAGCGTACGGGGCTCGATCATATGTTTCTTCTACTCGACAATGCAAGCATTGAGATGATCAGCAATTTAGACAAGCTAAACGAACCAGATTTAAAGCCTGCTCGTTTGTGTGAAAAGACAATCAATGAACATCACGACAAACTGAAAAAGAAACACCTCAATAAGATTGGTAAGAAGGATTACAACATTGAAGGTGGCATGGTATACACGGAAATGGTTGGTTTAACTGAGAAAGTTGGCGACCATATGTATGAAGTTTCAGAAGCATTAACAGGGGAAAATACCGATTCATGAAAGACATTATTACCGTAAAAAGTGAGAAATTCTTAAAGACTTACCTCAACAATTCCGCACCTACCGGATGGGAGGCATCAGGACAAAAACTTTGGCTTGAATACATCAAGCCATACATCGACGAGCACATCATCGACACCTATGGAACTGCTGTAGGAGTTATTAATCCTGGAAAAGAGTACAAGGTTGTCATCGAAGCTCATGCCGATGAAATTTCATGGTTTGTTCACTACATCACCAAAGAAGGATTCATCTACGTGACTCGGAATGGAGGCTCTGACCACCAAATTGCGCCGTCAAAGCGAGTTAACATTCAGACAGAAAAAGGAATTGTAAAAGGTGTATTTGGCTGGCCGGCAATTCATGTGCGAAGCAACACCAACGAAGAGGCTCCAAGCCTTAAGAACCTTACGGTTGACGTAGGATGTAATTCCAAAGAAGAAGTTGAAGCTTTAGGGATTCATGTAGGTTGTGTAATGACCTATGAAGATGAGTTCATCATCATGAACAACAGCCGTTATGTTGGACGCGCACTCGACAACAGAATAGGAGGATTTATGATTGCCGAAGTTGCTCGACTCCTTCATGAACGAAAAGTGGAACTCCCCTTCTCTCTTTATGTTGTGAACGCAGTTCAGGAAGAGATTGGCTTGCGTGGAGCTCAGATGATTGTGGAGAGGATTCGTCCGAATGCAGCCATTGTCACAGATGTGTGCCACGACACTCAAAGCCCCATGTATAAGAAAATCGACTCAGGAGATTTGAGCATGGGAAAAGGTCCCGTACTTTCTATCGGGCCAATGATTCAGCAAAATCTTCTCAAATTGATTGTGGAAGCTGCCAACGAAAAAAAGATTCCATTTCAACGTCAAGCTGCCTCGCGAGCTACCGGAACAGACACCGATGCATTCGCATACAACACTGGTGGAGTTGCTTCCGCTTTGATTTCACTTCCGATGCGATACATGCACACCACAGTTGAAACTGTTGATAAAGTAGATGTGGAGGCTGTGATTCGCCTGATTTTCCACTCTCTTGAAAAGATACAGAACGGTCACGATTTCAGATACTTAAAGTAATTTTGGTGCGGAATATTCCCAAATCAGAGCTACTTTTGAACAGCTGTGAATAAACTACTATCTACAGTCGTTAATTCAAGCTTTTTGTCGTAATATTGCAGCCCTAAAATCACAGCCATGGATCAGGCAATTCGAGACGTAGAAAAATTATTGGATCAGAAAGCAGAGCTTCCTAAATTCAAAGCAGGTGATACCATTACGGTACACTACAAGATTAAAGAAGGTAACAAGGAGCGTATTCAGCAGTTCCAAGGGGTTGTGATTCAGCGCAATGGCGAAGGAAACACTGAGACCTTTACCGTGCGTAAAGTTTCTGGAGGAATCAGCGTTGAGCGAATTTTTCCGATCAGCTCTCCTTTCATCGACCAAATCGACGTGAACAAAGTTGGTGTGGTTCGAAGAGCGAGAATCTTTTATCTCAGAGAACGTTTTGGGAAAAGTGCCCGTATCAAAGAAAAAAGAAGATAGGTATCCCCTACTTTAATCAACCCTTTCTGCTTTTGCAGTGAGGGTTTTTTTTTGAAATCAAACTAAGTGCACTTCAAATTGTTACTAAGTCTTGACACAAATCATTCGCAGATGTAAAGTCAGATTTTACGTTTGCAGCAATTATTAGAATTATGGCGAAGATTGGACTCTTTTACGGCTCAGATACCGGCTGCACTGAAGGTGTAGCAAATACCATCAGCGAACTTCTAGGCGAAGAGAATGTAGATTTGTTCGACGTTTATGACGTAGACGGAAGTGAATTTGACGGATACCAAACGCTTATTCTTGGATTGTCCACATGGCACGATGGCCAACTTCAATCTGCTTGGGACGACTTCTTCAATAATTTCAAAGAGATCGACATGAGTGGTAAAACCGTTGCCTTGTTTGGACTTGGCGATCAATATGGATACAGCACCTACTTCTGCGATGGTGTTGGCATCATCGGTTTGGTTGCTGAAGAAAATGGAGCCAAGATCATTGGGAAATGGTCAACAGAGGGCTACGAGCACGACGAATCGAAAGCTGAGGTAGAGCCCGGTACTTTCATGGGACTTTGCATCGACGAAGACAATCAAGACGAGCTCACCGAAGAGCGCGTTCAGAAATGGGTTGAGCAGATTAAATCTGAGGGAATTCTAGGCTAAGCCTTAGGCTTCGTGTCATCTTCACTCTTGACCTTATAGATGTAGCGGTAGATTGGCTCTTGATCTCTTTGTTCGGGGAGCTTCCAATCGTCAAACTCAGGCTCATCTTCTTCATCTTCCCAATCGTACTTTTTTTCAACTCTGCCAATCTCACGATAGTAATACGCGAGCATCACACCTGTAAGTCCGCCTAAGAGGTGCGACTCCCAGCTGACCCCTTCGGTAATGGGCAACACTCCCCAAATCATGCCTCCGTACTGAAACACTACAAGCAAAGACAATGCGATGAGACGAAAATTCCTTCGAAGGAACCCACTCACAAAAACAAATGCAGCGAAGCTGTACACTACACCGCTTGCTCCAATGTGAAAAGAAGGACGGGCAAAAGCCCATACCCATAAACCAGTAATCAATATGCTGAAGATGTATATTCTGAGCGCCACTGGGCGGTAGAAATAATAAATCCCCATTCCCAAAAGCAGCATTGGCAAACTGTTGTTGGCCAAATGCCCCCAATCCCCATGAATGAAAGGCGCGGTGAATATTCCCCTCAAGCCATCCATCGTTCTAGGGTTGATGCCATAGGTTGAGAAATCAAGACCAGGAATCAATTCCACTAGAAACACCAACCACATGATCGCCACAAAGGCAAGTGGAATGCGTACTGTTTGTTTAAAGCTGGGCGATGTACTCATATGCTTGGTCAAACAAAGTGCTGTTCAAAAAGAAGCCACTCTGCTCAGGTAAAACTACTGCTTAGTCCTTAAGTTCGGATTTCAATTCAGTCCAAAGCACTATGAATGTACACTTCATTGCCATCGGTGGCGCAGCAATGCACAATCTAGCAATAGCCCTTCATCAGAAAGGCGATCGGGTAAGTGGTTCCGACTCCGAAATATTTGAACCTTCTAGAGGTCGCTTGAAATCTCATGGACTCCTACCCGATTCCATCGAATGGAAAGCCGAACACATTCATGACGGATTGGACGCGGTAATATTGGGAATGAAGGCCAAAGCCGACAATCCTGAATTGCTGAGAGCGCAAGAATTGGGAATTCCCATTTTCTCCTATCCCGAGTTCCTTTACGAGCAAGCAAAAGACAAACGACGTATTGTTATTGCTGGAAGTCATGGTAAAACCACCATCACCTCCATCATCTTGCACGTTTGCAAAAAAGCAAAGCTCGATGTAGACTATATGGTTGGAGCTCAACTCGAAGGTTACGAGACCATGGTTCGCATCAGTCATGCAAAAACCATGATTCTGGAAGGCGATGAATACCTCTCCTCGCCGCTCGACCTACGATCGAAGTTTGTTCATTATCGTCCGCATGTGGCTCTGCTCTCTGGTATTGCTTGGGATCACATCAACGTATTCCCCACATATCCAGAATACTTAGCCTGTTTCGAGGATTTACTCAAGGTGATAGAGCCCGGTGGTAAATTGATTTATTGCGAAGAGGATGCTGAAGTGCTTTCATTAGTGCATAACAAAGGAGCAGCTTTAAACACTCAGGCTTATAGAACCCCCGAATACTCTGTGAGCGACGGACATTACCTCGTAGATGGTAAACACAGTCTATCCTTAGTTGGAAAACACAATATGCAGAACCTCGAAGCTGCCTGTGCTATTTGCATCGAACTCGGACTCAGCAGGGATGAATTTTACGATGCTGTTGCCGATTTTGAGGGAGCTTCGCGTCGGCTTGAGATCTTTCGAAAATCGGATGAGCGCCTTATTTACAGAGATTTCGCGCACTCGCCTTCGAAGTTAAAAGCCACTGTGGAAGCCGTGAAGGAGCAATACCCCGATCGGACTTTGATGGCTTGCATTGAGCTGCACACTTACAGCAGTTTGAATAAGAACTTTTTACCTAAATATGCGCACAGCCTCGATCATGCAGACAAGGCTGTAGTCTTCTATTCGCCCAAAACAATAGCGAACAAAGGCTTGGAATCCATTGAACCTAATGACATTCTCAGTGGATTCTCGAATCCAAACATTCAGGTAATTATCGATGTGAATGATTTGAAGGCTTGCTTTGAAGATTTCAATAGGCAGGCAGGAAATATTCTACTGATGAGTTCTGGGAATTTTGGAGGCCTAAACTTGGATGAAATCTTTAATTAAGACTCCTCCCCTTCTTGCTCTTGACGCATTTTGTCAATCTCATCCTTGACCTTCGTCTCTCTTCCAGTCAATTTCTTGTACTTGCGATTGGCCTTATTCATCTGATCGCCCTGACCCAATTTCGCATATACCAAGGCCAGCTGCTGATAAGTCTCAGCATAGTCTGAATCCTTGTTCTTCGAGACGTTGAGCATTTTTACTGCACGCTCATTCTGATTGTTCTCAATAAGATATTGCCCCATTCGAGTTAAAATCTTCGGCGTGGCCAAGTAATAGTTGTTGGTGGTCTCATAGAGTGAAGCCAATTGCAGATAAGCGCCAGAGTTGTTGACTTTTGTCTCTACAGCTCTCACCAAACTTTCCACTGCACGATTGTAATCGTTTTTGCGTGCATAGTAAACTCCCAAAATACCCCATGCCATGTAACTATCTGGATTGATTTCCACGGCCTTCAAAAGATATTCGCCAGCTTCATCTGTCCTTCCTGCATTGAGCAAACAGGTTCCAAGCATTCTTAAGCCTTCTTCCCAATCGGGATCGTAATCGACTGCTTTCTGGAAAAATGGAATGGCAGCCAGGTAATTGCCCGAGTTGCTTTGAACGTATCCTTGATACATAAAGTCGTTCTCAAACTTAACGATGGCCAGCAGTGGCTTTCCTTCTACATCGATGGTCCCAATAGTGCCCTCCGGAGGAAATGAGCCATTGAGCAATTCGGTCGGTGAAAAGGTTCGAGGCGCAAAAATCGCATAGCTGATTGGTTTCGTCATCCGTTCGAAATCTCGAAGCCAGCTCACCCGTATTTTATCGGAAGTTTTGGATGCGTAATACGCTGCTGTTGGTGGAGTCATGTTCACTCCTACCTTCACCGTATCCTCACCGAGGTTTTCATGTTCAATCAACCACTCGATTCCTTGACGCATGGCATTACCATAACTGTCGAGCTCGTATTTTCCATAAGCTCCGGCATAACCTCCAACAGTTTCATTGAAGTAACAGTATTGATTGGGATGATTGCGAACTTCCCATACAACTATGTTTAGGCAGAGAAGGCCAAATAAGCCCGTCCAGGCGTAGTTCGCCCATTTCTTTGGACTCGACATTGCCTTATCCCAACCTAAGGCAGCCAGAGCCGCCAATGCTGGATATATGAATAGAAAGTGTCTCCAACCATTGTAGAGAGTCGAGTCTTTGTACACGGCGTATACCACTGGGAAAATAATGGTGAAGAGCACAACGGCAATGCTCCAAAACTTATAGCGTCCATCATTTTTGTACCACAAGAAGAGACTCAGCACCCAGCCTACTAAGGCGAAAAATGGAGAGGTTATGAGTATGAGTTTAGGTAGATAATTCCAAGGAACGTCGTTCATGTATATCCGCTCGCCATTGAACACTTCATAAATCGTGAGCAATTCAAAATTTGTAAACGACTGCAGTGCAACAAAAGGGTTGTTCAATGGGTCTTCCAATGCATAAGGCCAAGGAAGGATTCCAAGTATAAAGCTGGCTACCGCAATGATGGTGACCAAAACAAAAAAGCGGGGCACCAATTTGACTGCCTTTGAGAAGCTATTCTGGTAGATGTAGATTAACCAGAAGATTCCTGTGAACATGCCTACATAAGCCGTAACCAAGAGTCCACCGACCCGAATACTTATGACGGATGCAATGCCAACAATGAGGAACAAGACGGTGCTTGGTCGAGGTTTTGGAAGTTGCTTGAGATACAAAAGGAGGTAGTAAACAGCCATGATGTAGCCCGTTGCAAATGGGATGTCCTTGTGGTTGTTCATCGAGTGACCGAAGTAATATGGGCTGAGGAAGATGATGAGAAAAGCCAAAAAGCCAGCTCTCCAACCACCCAACTGACGCCCGAGTAATCCAGCGTACAACATACCAAAGGCTCCTACTAGAGCATTTAATAAATGTCGTGTTTCATAGATACCGAATGGGCTCAATACATGATAGACGAAAGCTGAGAAGGTGTCGAAGAAGATCCCATAGATTCGCATCGCAAAATAGATTCTCTTCTCGTCATCAATTACGGCTGTGTTTTCACCTAGGGTACTGAAGTATCGAAGCACATCGTCGGCATAGCTGATGTGATCGGGCTCATCCCAAAGAATTCCAAAGCTGAAGCTTAAAGCAGGCATGATGAGCATCACCAAAAATGCCAGCATCAAAAAACAGAATCTCCAAATCGGACTTTTTCTCGACCATGCACCTCCGTCGGTTTCTTTGTAATGCTTTAAGGGATAGCGAACAAACCAATCCCATTTTAAGCGAAGACCTTGAATGAGCGCAGGAATAAAGGATGCAATGAAACCTCCTGAGCTCGGACGAAGACTTGAAAACTCGAGCTCTTCTTGTCCGCTTTGGAAACCCAAGAGATGATTGGCGTTGAGAAGTCCTTCCTTATAAGCAGGGTAGTTTTTAGCTTTCGAAGGGAGTTTTGCAGAAAGCTCAATCCATCGGCCCTTCTGAATCAGTAGAAATCGATTGACTAAATCGCCATCCGAGCTTGGTGTGAAAATATTGTAGGCCAAAGCCTGCATTCTATTTTTCCAAGGAGTCTTTGCTTTTGCCTTTTCAGCACGATGTGTGATTTTAAGCAAACCCTTTGCTTCATCCGACTGTTTTCTTAACCACCACTGGTAGATGGAATTCAGATTCTCGACACTTGAATAATCAAGAAGTAATATGTCTTCGTTGGAACAAGCATCTCTCGCAGTCTCTATTTGAGCAGAAAGACTTTCTGAGCTTTCCAGCAAACAGCTCTTTAATTCTAAATCAGAAAGCTCAGCCAAGTCATCTTCTCGGTGGGCCAATACGATTTCCAATTGTTCTTTGGCTTTCTTCAAGAAACTCCCAAGCGGCGCCCTAAGGTCATTCAAGGCTTCATTTGTGTTCGGAAAAAGAAGAATGGATAGATTGCGCGTGCTCGTACTCAAGGCTAAAATTTAAAGGCCTAAAACTAAGTATTATCAAAGAAGGTGAAGCATTGAATAAGTTCAAGCTCTTCACTATCTTCGGGTCAGATATTAACACTCAAAAAAGGTCACACATACTATGAAGTTTCAAAGCATTTTTTCTCTCACCATCAGCCTGCTCATTTTAAGTTCTTGTTCTGCTCCCGTTGAAAAGAAAAGCATTCAAATTGGGGGTGACAGTGGTGCTTGTTCATATTTACTTGAGGGTGCTTCCCATGAACTTACATGGACTGCGTTCAAAACCAGCTCGAAAGTACCGGTTGGGGGAACCTTTGATGAATTCAAACTTACAAGCGCTACCAAGGAAGGCAGCGTACTCGAGCTTCTAAGCTCAGGTAGCTTCAGCATTCCGGCATCCAGCCTCAACAGCAACAATGCAGATCGCGACGCTAAAATTGGTAAGTTCTTTTTCGGAAGTCTTCTCGAAAGTGAAGTTCTAGAAGGAGAAGTTGTTGGAGTTTCCGGCGACGAGAACGAAGGAACTGCTAAAGTGAACCTCAGTTTAAACGCTTTGTCGAAGGAAGTTGAAATGGCTTACTCGATTGACGGAGGAAGCTTATCTCTTGAAGCCACCATCGATGTGGAAAATTGGAATGCCATGGCGGGCATCAATGCTCTAAACAAGGTTTGTGAACAACTTCACACTGGCGAAGATGGAGTTAGTAAATTATGGTCGCAAGTTGACCTAAAGCTCTCGAGCAGTTTGAGCTCAAAATGCAATTGATATGAAATTGAATAATGTTGTTGTTGCCCTTGATTTATCGGATTCTTGCGCATGTACGTCTTCAAACTAATCTGGACTTTTCGAGCTTAAATTTAAGTTATAGTTTTAACTTCTGTTCTTCGTAGAGTTTTCGTCTCATTTTGATTGTTTTTTGTTTGGTGAATTCTCGTTTTCGTAGG